>Ga0189278_10003_pt1 | contig 629528 bp, 553 predicted proteins | sample N26A9minimetaG_FD_130326 | JGI IMG/M metagenome (GOLD analysis project Ga0189278, IMG submission 130326) | Marine microbial communities from the Costa Rica Dome - N26 A9 mini metaG | ecosystem: Environmental > Aquatic > Marine > Oceanic > Photic zone | place: Costa Rica: the Eastern Pacific... | reverse complement strand
GACAACAGCCAATTTAAAGCCTAAATTATAATCTCGCTGAGTACGCTTTTTAGAGTTGGCTTTAATTTTAAGTTCCTTTTTCATATAAGTCGATTTTGTGTCAACTTATTTCAGGACGGGACACATAAACAAAAAAAGGCATCTCGTTGAGATGCCTTTTAAAAATCTTCGATTTCTTTCTTAAAACTTTAAAGAAAGACCCACTAGAGCTCCTGCAAGATTACCCCTTGAAGCACCAGTAACTTCGCCCATCACACCCCAGGTAGGACTAAAATACCAACGAGCGCCTGCATTCAACCAGATATCAATATACCCATTAGTATCGCTAAATCGTTCTTGATTTCCATTCACAATACGTGTATCATCAAAAGTTAAACTAGTATATCCTACACCTAATCCACCATATAAGTCCAGCTGATCAGGTAAATCTGGAAGGTGTGCTCCCCAGTGATAGTCTCCACGAAATGCAACAGTTATTGCTGTATTATTACTGTTTGTTCTAAGCCCGGCCCAAGGACCAATTGTGACCTTATCGGCAATACCAAAATCCATTCCACCCCAAAGTGCAATTCCCCAGCCAGAGGAACCTACTCCAAAATTTAATTGCTTAAATCCCTGACGTGGTTCGAAGCCTTGCGCATTTACATTTGAAGTGAAAGCCAACCCACAAACTAATAAAAATGCTATAATCGTAATTTTCTTCATGTTGTAATTTTTTTGTTTTGTTAAGCGAACTTAATTAATTCAGTACAATTTCAAATAGCAATACGTAGTAGTTATGCATTTGTTGTTAGTACTAGCCAATAAATGATTTTAAAACACTTTTATTTATTTCTTCTTAAAAATAGAAACAAATAAAATTCCCTCCCGTATTATTGAGGTATGAAAGGATATTTAGGTGAATTTGAAGAACTCGTCTTACTTACAATCGCAGCTTTTGGAGATGAGGCCTATGGTGTGGCTATCAAAGAAGATATTGAAAAACGCACTAACAGAAGCATAAGTATTGGCGCCTTGCACTCTACACTCACGAGGTTGGAAGAGAAGAAATTTATTTCTTCCTGGTTAGGCGGAGCCACCAATGAACGCGGTGGACGTAAAAAGCGATTTTTTAACTTAACCGCTGAAGGAAAAACGGCCTTGGCCAAGTCTAAAGAACTGCGAGACGAGCTTTGGGATTTATCTCAGGTAAGCATTAAAACTGCCAATGACTAGAAGCCCACAACCGCCAAAACTAGCCGTGCGCTTCTTCAAGTGGTATTGTAAAGATGCCATGGTGGAAGATATGCTTGGGGATCTGGACGAAATTTTTGATAACAACCGCTCAAAAATGCCCGTCTGGAAAGCCAAACTCAAATACTGGTTGCAAATTTTTGATCTCATCACCTCCTATTCTTTAAGAAAGAGAAAAAATGATTCTTCCTTTCATGTTATGTCAAACACTCAAAACTCAGCAGCAATGTTCAAAAATTACCTCAAAGTAGCGCTCAGAAGCCTGGGCAAACAAAAATTATTTACCGCAGTCAATATTCTTGGTCTGTCGGCAGGAATGTCAATCGGCATCCTATTCATTACCCTCATTTCATTTGTCAAGACTTATGACAACTTCCATGAAAACAAGGAGAATATTTATCGAATAATCACCAATACAGATGATAAGGTTAAGACTAAGCGTTTGGCCTCCTCACCGGCTCCTTTAGCTCGACTCATTAAAGATAATCACTCCGGATTTGGCGACATTGTACAAATCAACAACTCACTGCACACAGAAGCTCAGTCAGGCAATAAACAACTCCCTGTTTCCGGTCTGTTTGTAGACAATAATTTTTTGGATGTCTTCTCATTTGAGCTATCCGCTGGTGATAAATCAATGAAAGACCCATACGGTATAATGCTGACACAATCCTTTGCCACAAAGTTATTCTCAGATAAAGATCCGTTGGGAGAAATTATCGAACTGGGCGATATGGGAGAGTTCACGGTAAGGGGAATTTTAAAAGATGTACCTAAAAACTCCCATATGTGGTTTGAGGCATTAGTGCCCTATTCTACATTTGAGAAGCTGGCCAAAAACGAGCAAATACAAGCTAACCTCAACGAATGGAAAGATTTTAGAGGCAATTACACCTACTTATTGCTTCCAGAAAATAAAAATACAGATGATCTTAGTAGCACATTAAATCAAATAGCTGCCGACAAATACAGTGATATCGACTTATTCGATGCGTCTTTCAAAATACAAACACTCGCTGATGTAGCATTAGGCAGTGATACAAGCGATGAGCTCGGCACATCCTGGGGGACGGAGATTTACCTCATGGGGTTATCGCTTACACTACTTATTCTACTGCCTGCCTGCTTCAATTATGCTAATATATCCACTGCCAGAGCCTTAAGCAGAGCGAAGGAAATTGGCATGAGAAAAGTGGTTGGCGGAGTTAGAAAACAAATCTTTCTCCAGTTTATTTTAGAGACCGTTATTATATCGCTTATCTCACTCATAGGTGCCTACCTCATCTTCACACTCATCCGATCCGAGTTTCAATCAATGCTCGTGGCTGGGGCCAATTCCATGGACTTTCAGATCACACCCATAAACTTGTTTTACGCTATAGTTTTTGCAATAGCAACAGGCGTTCTGGCAGGATTATTTCCGGCCATTCATTTCGCAGGGATAAAGCCTATTGCTGCCCTCAGGAGAACAGCCAAATCACATGTGTTGGGTAAAGTCAACATGCAAAAAACATTGCTTGTTATCCAATTTGCATTGTCATTTGGTTTTATCATGGGCATCGTTGTGTTCATAGATCAATATCGCACAGCAGTTAATTACGACCTGGGCTTTAATGAAGAAAATATTTTAGACATCAAACTACACGATGTAGATCCAGAGATTATGAGAGCAAGCTTGGATAAGCTGGCGTCTATAGAGGAAGTATCTATGTCATCCAATGTGTTAGGGGTCAACTCTAATGATCGCATTTGGTTGCACGACAAAGGCGACTCTATTCAGGTTACCCAAATGTTTATTGATCATAATTATATAAAAAACCTTGACCTCAATTTAATTGCGGGAAAAAGCTTTGAGGAGTCCCATTCAAAACATGAACAGTTTACAATTGTCAATGAAGAATTTACCAAGCTAAAAGGTTTTGAAAGCGTAGAAGCTGCTATCGGACAAACGGTTCGCATCAATGACACCACACATTTGCGCATTGCCGGAATCATGGACAATTTTCATTTTCAAAATCTCTCCCGGAAAATCCAACCTTTAATGTTTAGAAACAACCCGGATCATTTTACTTATGCCAATGTGAAGGTCGTTTCAGACGACATTGCCGGAACCATCATTAACATTGAAGAAGAGTGGAAAAAGCTAAGTCCTATTAAATTCGAAGCCAAATTCTTCTCAGATGAGATTGATGAAGCATTCGATATCTATACCAATGTGGTGAAAATATTCTTCTTTCTGGGCTTTCTGGCCATCACCATTTCATGCCTGGGCCTATTAAGTATGGTGGTGTTTAGCACGCAAAACAGAACTAAGGAAGTCGGAATCAGAAAAGTAATGGGAGCTCCGGTATTTAACGTCACTTATTTATTGACCAAAGACTTCTTGAAACTGATGATGCTTGGGTCTGTTATTTCTATACCCATTTCATACATACTATTTACATTATTAATTTCTCAGCAAAACGCATATTCAACGGGTATAGGAGTTTTGCCAGTTATCATCAGTTTAGTGATTCTTCTAACATTAGGCTTAATCACCGTAATTTCACAAACTTGGAAGGTAGCATCGTCAAATCCTACGGATACGCTGAGGTATGAGTAGCAACTTTTAATTTAGAAAATATCCATCGGATGGCTTTGAGCCATCCGATGGATTAAAAAAGAATCAATGAGAAATTCAGTAAATCCACCAAAATCTGCCGTAAGGTTATTCAGATGGTATTGTAATGATGCCATGGTGGAAGATATGCTGGGTGATCTGGACGAAATTTTTGATAACAACCTCTCAAAAATGCCCGTCTGGAAAGCCAAGCTTAAGTACTACTTACAAATTTTAGATCTCATCACCTCTTATTCGGTCAGTAAGAGGAAGAATGACTCTTCTTTTCATGTCATGTCAAACTCTCAAAATACAATAGCAATGTTTAAAAACTATTTTAAAGTGGCTTACAGGAGCCTACTAAAACAAAAATTATTTACAATTATCAACGTGGTGGGTATCGCATTGGGTCTTTCTATAAGTCTGCTCATGATCGCTGTCATTGCAGACATTCTGGAATACGATAAGTTTCAGGAAAACCGTGACACAACCTATCGAGTAATTACTAAAACATACGATAAAGACTATGTGAAGCACTGGGCTACTTCTCCTGCACCTGTTGCTGAGCTCATAAGTGAGTTTCCTGAAGTTCAGCATATCATTAAAATGAACAGCCAACTCGAAGGAGAAGTCAATTACAATGGCAAATACATACCTATGTATGGCTTCTTTGTCGACCCAAATTTCTTTGATGTTTTCTCTTTTAAACTGTTAAAAGGTGACCCTAAGACCGCACTTTCCCAACCCAACAACATTTTGTTGACAGAAAGCGAAGCGATCAAGTTGTTTTCTGAAGAAGACCCCATGGGCAAAATGGTATCTATTGAGCCTTATGGTGAATTCATTGTGGCTGGCGTGTTAGCAGATCATCCTAAGAAGTCACATATTCATTTTGACATAATAGGCTCATATAAAAAGTTTACTCAACTGGAGAACGCAGGTATCTTGCCAAATAATAGTACAAAATGGGATTACCTTGAAGATCACTATACCTATTTGCAGTTAAAAGATGGCTCGTCAGCAGATAACCTGGTCAATGGGCTCGCTCAGATTAGCAAAAATAAGCAAGTCAACTCGCCCAATATGGAAGTCAATATGCAACTGCAAGCCATGTCTGATATTACGCTGGGTAAGGAGCTTAACCGTAGCCTGGGACCCCAGTGGGATTTTATCTCTATGATTGTTTTTGGAGTGATGGCCTTATTCATTTTAGTGCCAGCCTGTTTCAACTATGCCAATATTTCAATGGCGCGTGCCTTGAAGAGAGCCAAGGAAATTGGCGTAAGAAAAGTAGTAGGAGGGCAAAAAGAGCAGGTTTTTATGCAATTCATTGTAGAAACAATGCTTGTTTGCCTTATTTCATTTGCACTCTCTTATGTCATGTTTACTTACTTACGTGTAGAATTCATAGAGTTTCTTGCCCCAGCTTCAGCCGCAGGACTCACACTTGAGGTTACTCCCATGATGATTAGCATGTTTATAGGTTTTACATTATTAACTGGCTTTCTCATTGGTATTATTCCAGCAATGCACTTTGCTAAAATAAAACCACTCAACGCATTAAAAAGCAAGCTCCCAACGCGAGTGTCTGGCAAATTTAATATGAAAAAAGCATTGATGGTTGTACAATTCACCCTCTCATTGGGCTTTATAATGGCCGTGGTGATCATGATGGATCAGTATCGGTATTCGCTAAACCACCAAATGGGTTTTGAGCAGGATAATATACTGAATGTCAGACTTCATGACGCTAATTATCAGCAACTACAAACAAAAGTATCACAACTGAGTGAAGTATCATCTGTTTCATTCTCCTCAACTATTGTGGGTGTAAGGTCTGGAAACTTCACATGGATCAAGCAAACTGATCAGGGTGATTCTTCCGAGATTTATCAAATATTTGCCGATCAAAACTACCTGGACTTGCATGAAATTCCATTGGTGGCTGGCAAGAACTTCCCTCTTGAAATGCCTCAGCAGGAATCTTTTGTAATAGTCAATGAGGAGTTTATTAAAGAGCTTGACTATGAAGATAAGAATGACGCGTTAGGCAGAACCGTAATACTCGAAAATGGAACAGAAGTAAGCATTATTGGCGTTGTCAAAAACTTCCACTACACGGAGATCCGAAATAAAATAAAGCCTATGTTTTTTAGATATGATCCATCACAGTTTACCTATGCAAACCTGAAGCTCTCAACATCCGATGTATTTGCCACTATTGACAAATTGGAGAAAGACTATGAAAAACTATCAGAAAGAGAATTTACAGCGAGCTTCTTAAGCAGCGACATTAATGATGCGTATGTATGGTTCCATTATTTCGTGAAAATGGTAGGCTTTCTCGGCTTTCTTGCCATATCGATATCATGCCTGGGTCTTTTAGGTATGGTCGTTTTTAGTGTGGAAACCCGAACCAAAGAAGTTGGAATCAGGAAGGTGCACGGGGCTTCGATTAAAAGAATAGTATATATTTTATCGAAAGAATATATAAGTATGGCTGCAATATCAATCGTCATAGCAGTACCTATCACCTATGCTCTATTCGATTTTATGTTACCCTACATGCAGCATTACAATGCCGGTGTGAGTATTTGGGCTGTAGTACTCAGTATTATATTTTTATTGATAATGGTTGGGATCACTATTTCTTCACAAACTATAAAAGCTGCAAAAGCAAATCCGGCTGATACGTTAAGGTATGAGTAGAAAATTCTTAGACACCTTCTTCATAAGGCAGCTTTGGAGAGGTGTCTTTTTATTGATTTAACCTATTGATCCTCGGCTTTAAGTTTAAAGGACCAATTATTCGAGCGGTTATATTCACTTAATAAAGCCTGTTGTAAAAGAGAGTCTGAATACATTCTCTTCCACATTTCTTGATTAGCAACCTCCTCTAAAGAAGAAGAGTCAGCATTATAAAGCAATGGCATTATTTCACTAATATAATCATCGAATCGGTCTAAGATACTGACACCAGCTGTGTTTGTGCTATTATAAATAGCTTGATAGCAAAATGCTTGAATCACCACTGTTTCAAAATACTTTTCTTCGGAATATAGTTGTGGAAAAATACTTTTACCGGAACACACGGTCCATTGAATCCTTCCTTCTCCCAGATCTTTGGCAAAGAAGAGTTTTGATGCCACAGATTTTAAACTATCGAGAGATATTAAATTGTCATCAGTTTGGTCAAGATTTAGAAAACTTTTTAGACTATTTGTAACCTTTGAGTTTGAATTAATTTGATCATAAAACTTTTCTCGAGTACGCTCTAAACTATGATAACTATAACGAACTTCAGGTGACATTTCAAGATCAATTAAATTCCATAACAGGTACTGTTGCATTAATTGTTTTTCACTAGCGATCTTTCCAAATTCATTGTGACTATCAACTGATTCATTTAGTTTTAAGTAATAATACGTTGATCCGTTATTATCACCCTGTTCTAATTTGAATGAAGCATTTATGAAGTCATTGACTCTACTATCACCTGAGTCACAGCTCATCAAAAAAAGAAAGACTATCGAAAAGACTACCCTCATTTCAACTTATCGTTACTCTTATGACGGTCCTTATCCCGGGCCGTCTTTTTTTCTATATTCTTTTTAAGAGCTTCGGTAAGGTCTACTCCTGTCTGGTTCGCCAGACACATCAATACCCAAAGTACATCAGCAAACTCATCTCCAAGATCTTTATTTTTATCGCTTTCTTTTTCTGACTGCTCTCCGTAGCGCCTTGCTATAATTCTAGCTACCTCTCCTACCTCCTCAGTTAGTATGGCCATGTTCGTAAGTTCATCAAAGTACCTTACTCCATGTTCTTTTATCCAATCGTCAACTAACTTCTGTGCCTCTTCTATTGTCATGAGCTAAAGGTAAGTCAAACTATTTTTTGTCTTTCGTATCAACAATTATTGTTACAGGCCCATCATTTTGTATTTCTACTTTCATGTCAGCTCCAAACTCACCTGTACCTACGGGTTTACCGATTTCTAACTCGAGGTGTTCCACAAATTTTTTATACAATGGAACAGCAAAATCGGGTTTAGCAGCCTTTATATACGAAGGGCGATTGCCTTTTTTAGTACTTGCATGAAGGGTAAACTGGCTGATCACTAAAATTTCTCCATGAACATCAAGTACACTCTTGTTCATTACTCCCTCTTCATCGTCAAAAATACGCATGTTAGCAATCTTGCGGGTGAGCCAGGTAATATCTTCCTGTGTGTCAGCTCCCTCGATGCCAAGTAAAACATTTAATCCGTGACCAATTTCAGATTTCACTTCACCGTCAATGGTGACAGAAGATTTTGAAACGCGCTGTATAACAGCTATCATAAATTAAAAATTTTGAAGTTCTAAAGATTCGTGAATGTGCTGCCCTTTGTCATCCTTTTTAGCAAAATGGGACATCGCTCTGGCTACTTTATCGTAAGATATTGCCTTGTACTTTTTCAATGGGCCTATAAATAAGACCCCGAAAATCTTAAATATGGTTTTGGCCGCATCTTCTCCAACACGATCCTCTTTTCTGGGGCCCAACAAGAGTGACGGTCTGAATATGTGATAAGCATCAAAGCCAATTTTGGAAATTGCCTCTTCAATTTCTCCTTTCACCTGATTGTAGAAAACAGATGATTTTTTACTGGCTCCCATGGCTGAAATGAGCAAATATTTACTTGCTCCATGCTCTTTGGAGATTTTAGCTAACTCAAGTGGATAATCGTAGTCTACTTTTCTGAATTTCTCCTTACTGCCTGCTTTCTTCATGGTTGTACCCAGACAGCAAAACACGTCATCAGCTTTTAGGCTTCCCGATACCTTATCAAGATTCTTGAAGTTTGAAATGATTGTTTCAAGCTTAGCATGCTCTTGATCCAAAGGTTTTCTTGTCAACACGATTACTCTTTCATAATGATCGTCTTCGAGAAGTAGCTCCAACAACTTATTTCCGATCAGCCCTGTGGCTCCTGTTATGAGTGCTGTTTTACTCATTTAATTAGTGAGTAAATTCTTTTTCTAAATGGAAATAAGGCAAGAATAATTACCAGAGGAATCCATAAATACGTTTTTACAAAAAATCCGGAAATATAACCTAATGAATACCCCAAAATATAACTGTCAAAAAACAAAAGCCTGATAATAAATGAAATTGAAACGGCACAAATTATAAATGCTTTTAGCTTACTCATATTTCAATGTTGTTTTCCCATGCCAGGTAGGCATCTATTTCTTCTTGAAGTTTATTATAAACCCACAAAACAACAGTAAAATCATCGATAAGACCAGTGATCGGAATAAAATCTGGTATCAGGTCTAAAGGAGTGACAAAATATACTATAGCTGCAACCAGCAAGAGCACATTGGTGAGTTTAATGCCTCGATATTGCCCTTTAGCATAAGCTCGGATCATCCGGCTAAATACCATTAGGCGTTCTACCAGGGTGCTGTTTTTAATGTTTTTTATGTTAACATCTTTCAGTTTGTCACCAGAAACTCTCAGTAGATGGTTAAGCTTTTCTTTATTCTTAAAAATATTAGACGCACGCTGTCTGGCACTTTTAAAAAATCTATTCTGGTGTACGTGTTCCATAAACCTCTTAAAATGTTTGTCTTATTTCGTTTTTCACAGCTAACAATGCGATTTGTATTAAATCATCCTCCTTCTCCATAGCTTTCTCAAACAGTTTTCTCGCCAACTCCAGGTTGGTGGCACCTTCCGGTAAATTGGCAGTCGCTTCATTGATCATGACTATTAAGTCTTCCTTTGCAGACTTCACTTTCTCCCATACCTCATCACTCATATATACTTGTTGAGAAACATTGTGATTATATTCTTCTCGTATTTCATTGAGCAAAATCTGCTGAAATTCGCCTGCAGTGTACTTCCCATTATTTAACCTTACAATAAGATTATTTGGGCTAATTCTTTCTAAAAACAAGCATACACGCTCATAAGCATGGAGCCTGTTTGGCAACACTGTTTCTATACTCTTTCCCCTTACCTCAAGATGTTTCTTTTGTAGCTCTTTATCTAAAAAGGACTTTACCACCAAATACATAGCATAAAGCACAATGGCTGCAGGTATTAGCAGCTTACCAAATTCAATTATTGCGTCCATTTCGAGTTATTCAATTAACTTTTTGTAAAACTTTAAGTTAGGAAAGTAAGAGAAATAATTTAATACTATCATTGCTAGAATTTAATTTAGCAGAGCAGTGTTAAACTAACGTAGATTAAAGGTAAATATTGAATGGATTTCCAACCAGTAACATTAACGGAGCGAGCGATTGAAGAAGTAGAAAACATTATGGCTACTAAAAATATTCCAGATGGCTATGGCCTACGCATTGGGATTAAAGGTAGTGGTAGTTGTGTCGGTTTTACTTATATGCTGGGTTTTGACAAAAAGCAGGAAAATGACATTGAATTTTCAATAGGTGAAAATACTCCTGTTTATATAGAAAAGAAGCATACGATGTACCTTGTCGGGCTTGAAGTCGATTTCTACGAAGGCTCAGATGCTAAAGGCTTTACTTTTATTAAGGCTGGCGAAGAAAAACCTGCCTAATCTCTCGATTTTGATATGGTTACTCGAGCCTCTCTACAGGCTCCTTTTATGGGTGGGTTAAGTTTGGCAAGACTCACTTTCACTTCTTGCACCTGTCCTATTTCACCTAATACCCGATCTGCAATTCTAAGTACAACATTTTCTAGTAATGCAGCGGATACTTGCATCTCATCCTTTATAATAGCGTACAGCACCTCGTAATTGACGGCTTTTTCCAGGTCGTCATTTTTGGCAGCTTCAATAAAGTTTGTTTTTACAGTAATGTCTACTTCAAATTGATTGCCCTTTGCTCGCTCCTCATCATAGTAGCCATGATAGGCTTTAAATTGCAGCCCCTTTAGTGCAACTTCATTCATCATTCTATATCGTCAAAAAAAGAAGTACTCTCCTCTTTTTTAGGCTCATTTTTAGGCTTTTGATCTGTTTGTGGCTGTTCCTGCTTAGGCGTGTTGGCTGCAGGCACATCATCTTCAATTTTAGGTGGGGTTACATCTAAATTTACCGTTCGTGATGATTTGTTCACCCCATCTCTTTTTATGCGCATCAATTCCTCCTCCACATCGTATTTCTTCATCTGAGACTTCACACGCTCCACTTTTTCGATAGAGTCAGTCGCAAAGCTTTTGATGTCAGATAACAAATCAGCTTTTATATTCTCAAGAGTTTTATAAATCTGGGCCATAGATCTGATGCGGTCTTCCATGTCATCGATAGTATTTCTCGACTTCATTTCGGCCTCCTCAATCATGTCTTTGGCCTTAGATTTGGCATCATTGAGCAGGCCTTCTGCACGCATCTGCGTTTCCTTCAGGTGTAGCTCAGCCGTTTTGGTCGCCTGATCAATCATGCTGGCTCCGGTATCTTCTGCAGTTTTAAGAGTCTTGAACAACGAGTTTTCTACTTCTCTGAGTTTTTCAACTTCCTTTTGAGAAGACTCAAGTTTTATGGTCAACTCTTTATTTTCATCTATTAGTTTTTCCCATTCCTGAGAAAGTGTAACTAAAAAAGCATTTACCTCATCCTTATCAAGGCCTCTAAAGGCTTTTTCAAAGGTTTTTTGGCGTATTTCTAAAGGGGTAATTTTCATATTAAAAAATATTAAACCAACTAAGCCTACTTATTAAACTCTATATCCCACACTGATATTGTGCGGTCGTCACTGGCACTCACTAAAAGGTCATTATAACTTGTCCAAAGCAATTTGTTTACAGACGTACCATGACCGGCATGTCGTGCTTTATCTATTACTTTCAACAATTTAAACGCATGTGCATCCCAGATTTTTATGGATTTATCCATGCTACAAGTTACAAAATGTTTGCCATCCTGACTAAACTCAACATTATTTATGGCGTACATATGTGCCACTATATCCTGAATTTGAGAATAGCCACTCTGCACGTCCCAAACCATAATATGCGCATCCCGACCAGCCGAAATTAAAACATCCTGATCTCTGGAATACTTAACGGTAAAAACCGAGTTGCTATGGCTTGATAATGTTGTTTTTAACGCAAAGTCTTCAAGGTTATATATTCTTACCTTGTTATCACTAAAGCCTATGGCCACCTCACTACTTTTATCATTAATAGCTATGGACCTGGCGCTTTTGTCACCGTCTTGTATTTTATAAACGATGTTCATCGTTTTATAGTTGATGATTGTTACAGTACCGGAAGTATCACCAACCAATAATAAATCACCTATTGACTGAATATCAAATATGGCTGATTGGGTCATATTTAGTGAACCAACTTCTTTCTTATTTCGCCAATCCAAAAGATGTATGCCATCATAATTATGGCCTGCTACTAACAAATCCTGTGATTGTAGATAATGCAGTCCATATACAGAATTAGGAAGTTTTGCGATTAGTTGCCCGTTGTTGTCACCTGACAAGTCCCAGTACACAACCATACCATCACCAGCTCCCGAAAAGAAAATATGATCTTCATTTGATCTTTCAAGCGTATAAACGCAATCTTTGTGACCTGTAAGTGTTTTGAGCTTAGAAATGTTTATTTTGCTCATTAAAGGGATTTTTGCCTTTTAATAGATGGGCAAAGAAGCAATATAATTAGCACATATCAAATGCCCGTAAACAGAACAATTAAGGTATCGGAAGATCGCCATGTATGCATTTGGCACGTAGATGAAAGCTTTGATGAGTTATTAGAACTATTATCTCCCAACCCTGAGGATCTGGAGCTACTTACGTCTTTCAGGAATTCCAAAAAACAATTGGAATGGCTGGCTGGCAGGTTAACTTTAAAGCATTTATGCCAAGCAATGGGTATCGAATATAATGGCATCATAAAAGATGAACATGGCAAACCTTCTTTAAGAGGTCACAACTTTGAAATAAGTCTAACCCATTCCTTTCCATATGTGGCATCTATAATTGATGTAAAACTTCCAGTTGGTATTGATCTAGAGCAGCCCAGGGAAAAAATCCTCAGAATCGCTCATAAATTTTTGAGTACAAAGGAGCTTGATTTCTGCAAAAATGACATCATACTACTCAATGCAGCCTGGTGTGCCAAAGAAGCCTTGTATAAAATTTATGGTAAAAAAGGGCTTATTTTTAATGAGCATATAGCCTTAGAACCATATGATACCGATCATGATTCTTTAATTACTGGCAACATAATTGTAAATGATATAAAAGAAAGCTATAATTTAAGGTGTGAAGTGGGCGATAAATACATTTTAGCCTACAATATATAGCCTAAACAATAAAAGTGATGAAAGCTTTATTAATATCCTTCCTGACTTGTACAACACTATGGGTATCGGCTCAGAGTGTTGATAATTTTACATTGGATGATGCCAACTTTGGTAAAAAAGTGTCTTTGTCAGACTATAAGAATAAGAAAGCCATTGTTGTGATCTTCACCAGCAATGTATGTCCATACGCAGTTTATTATGAAGGAAGAATCACGCAACTTATCAGCGAGTTTGACAATGGCAATGTGCAGTTTTTGTTGATAAATGCTCACTCTGATGAAAAAGAGTCGCAAGAACAAATGACTAATAAAATCAAAACATGGGGACTGAAGGTGCCATACCTGGCTGATAAAGATCAAGTCGCCTTAAAAAAATTGGACGCTAAAAAAAGTCCAGAGGCTTTTGTTTTAAAGCCTGTTGGTGAAGCTTTCGAAGTATTCTATCGAGGTGCCATAGACAATAACCCTCAAGTGGCTTCTGATGTAAAGACACGCTATTTAAAGGATAATATCAATAATTTACTATCGGGTAAAGCGGCCACGTCAGGTGGCAGGCCAATTGGCTGCATGATCAGGTAACTGTTCTATTGTCCCGCTGCCTTTAAGAGCTCTTTGATTTCATCAGACTTCTCATGGTCTCCGATTTTCTCAAATGAGTTAATCAGATTACGCAACGTCCTACTCACAATTTCTTTATTAGTACAAGGATCATAAAATGAATCCTGAGGAGTCATTCTTAACTCAGCGATATAATTGTCAATGTCATCACGGGAGAATATAAGTCCTCTGCTAAATGCATTGACATAGAATTGCGTGCTATTTTCCTCTTTGTAGGTAAGTATAAATAGGTTGGGAAGATTTACACCATAAACTGGTAGCTTGAGTTTTTGTGCTACAAGCATATAAATTACACAAAGAGAGATGGGGTTTCCTTTCTTCGTTTCCATCACCACATTTATCATTGAGTTACCCGGTGAGTGAAAATTTTTAGTGTTTGCCCTGAATTTTACCTTGTTAAAAAGCACACTGTTTAAAATCTTAACCTGATCATATGGGTGGGCATCAGGTTTAAATTCCAGCCAGGCATCGTAATAGAGTTGCTCCAGGTCTTGCTTAAGTTTATCAAACTCCAAATCGGGATACTGATAGGAGGCTACAAGCCACATACCTCGCAACAAATCAGGATCCTCCTCCTCAAACCACTGCTGCAGCTTGTTTCTTAATGTGTCAAATTGAAGTGTATGTACCAAATCTTCAATTCTCTTTTGTACCAACGGATTAAGATTAGTCTCCCACTCAGTTTCGAGAAGAGGGATCATTTTTTCACCAATCGAAATGATTTTTTCCTCGATATGAGTTATAATCTTATTATCCTCATCATCAAGTAAAGATATAAGGGCTTTTAATTCGCTTTTTTTCACGTTTGAATTACGCCTACATTAAACTTCTCAAAAGGTGCATGATTAGCAGCTTCGATTCCCATACTTATTACCTTTCTGGTCTCAAGCGGATCGATAATTCCATCCACCCAAAGGCGTGAAGCTGCATAATAAGGGCTTAGTTCTTCATTGTACTTATCGGTGATATCCTTTAGTAATTTCTCTTCCTCTTCAGGGGTTATTTCTTCACCTTTTGCTTTGAGCGTGGCTACTTTTATTTGTAACAATGTTTTAGCCGCTGCTGCCCCACTCATTACAGCCATCTGTGCTGTTGGCCATGAATAAATCAAACGAGGATCATATGCTTTACCGCACATAGCATAATTTCCAGCACCGTAAGAGTTGCCCATTACAATTGTAAACTTAGGCACTGTAGAATTGGCCATGGCATTAACCATTTTAGCTCCATCTTTTATGATGCCTCCATGCTCTGCCTTGCTGCCTACCATAAAGCCACTCACGTCTTGTAGAAATACCAAAGGAATTTTTCGCTGATTACAATTCATAATAAAACGTGCTGCTTTGTCAGCAGAGTCAGAGTAGATAACGCCTCCCATCTGCATTTCACCTTTTTTGCTCTTTACTACTTTACGCTGGTTGGCCACTATGCCCACTGCCCAACCGTCAATACGAGCTGTACCACAAACAATGGTCTTACCATAAAGCTCTTTATACTGATCAAACTCAGATTTATCAACAAGCCTTTTTATGATATCAACAACATCATATGGTTTCACTCTGCTTTCAGGAATGATTCCATAGATTTCCTTCTCTTTAAGCTTAGGTTTTGCTGGTTTAGCCCTATCAAATCCTGCTTCTTCAAACTTGCCAATTTTATCAAAAATAGATTTGATATAATCCAGACAAGCCTCATCATTATCAAATTTGTTATCCGTTACGCCTGATATCTCACAGTGTGTGGTGGCTCCTCCCAAAGTTTCATTATCAATGCTTTCTCCAATAGCCGACTTTACGAGGTACGAACCTGCAAGAAAAATTGAACCAGTCTTGTCAACAATCATGGCTTCATCAGACATAATCGGTAGGTAGGCCCCGCCCGCTACACAGCTACCCATTACGGCTGCTACTTGCACAATGCCCATTGCAGACATCTTTGCATTATTTCTGAATTGCCTGCCAAAATGCTCTTTATCCGGGAAAATTTCGTTTTGCATTGGTAGAAATACACCGGCACTATCTACCAAATAAATGACAGGTAGTCGGTTTTCCATGGCTACTTCCTGTGCGCGCATATTCTTCTTGGCCGTAATCGGAAACCACGCTCCGGCTTTAACCGTGGCATCATTGGCAACAATCATACACTGTTTACCCTGAACGTAGCCTATGCCCGTCACTACACCACCAGAAGGACATCCTCCAACTTCCTCATACATACCATCACCGGCAAGTAAACCAATCTCTAAAAACTCAGATTTATCATCAGTTAAGTAGTCAATACGCTCTCTGGCAGTGAGTTTTCCTTTTTTATGGTGTTTCTCTATTTTCTTTTCACCCCCACCGAGTCTTGTCTTATCTGATTTTACCTTTAACCGATACAACTGCTGCTTGAGTTGATCTTCATTTTTATTGAATTCAATATCCTCCATTAATTAGTAATGTTATGAGTTAATACGATAGGCACGAAATACTGCTACTGCTCTCTGGCAGCCTTTTCTTTTTCGCGTCTTTTTTGAATTTTTTCCTTCTTTCTTCCCAATGGTGAGAAGTAATCTTTCGGAACCTCATCGAAATGATTCGCCAGTGAGTCGAAGTTTAATATGGCTCTGTTGAGGTTAACATATAATGAGTCTTCATTGATCAAGCGTCCCAAGGTACCCTCATTTTTTGTGAAATGATTAATGGCCTCATTTAATCCGGCTACAGCCTCATTTACATTATTTAAAGTCTTCTGAAGTTCCAGTCGTTTAAGAGAATCAGTAAATTGACTGATATTTCTTAGCATGGGCCTTGCTTGAGCAAGTGTTTTGTTCAGTTCTTCCCCAACCTTAGTGTATGTTTCAGATAATTTCTGAATATCCTCCTGGGTTTTGACAATAGTTGAATTTAGGATAATAGGTGTTTTCTCAAAATTATCCATCATCCTATTTATTTTCTCACCATTACCATTCAAGTTATCAAGTATGGCATTAATCTTTTTAATCGTTGCCTCCAGGTTGTTAGCCACAGGTTGGGCACTTTCTGCCAGGATATCTGCAATGCCTTTATCAAGTCTTGCCAATAAAGTATCCCCGGGTTGCTTAGGGTTAGAAATATCGCCAGGGGTGAGTAATATTGATTTATTCCCTAAGAAGTCGCTATTAAGTGTAGCTACCGCTGAGTCTCCAATGATTATATCACCATTGATATCGATTTCAACCAGGATCTTTCCGGAGTTTTTTTGAAGTAGACGTATATTACTCACACGCCCAACAGTAAAACCGTTTATAAATACAGGGTTTGAGGCATTAAGACCATCTACATTTTCGTAGATAGCATAATACTTATCGTTGCTCGAAAAAAAATCTATGCCTTTTAGGTAGTTGAAACCAAGGTATAGTACGGTAATTGCTACCACCATAAATACACCTACTTTCAGTTCCTTAGATATTTTCACAAATTCAGGTTTAGTTCAAAGACTCAATGTCGTTTTTATAATCTCTAAATGCTCTAAAGATGCCAGAAGCTATATTTCCTTGTACAGATGAACTATTTAACTCTCGCTCCTCCTTAGGGTTGGAAAGATAACCAATTTCTACTAAAACACTAGGCATAGCAGTACTCCAGAGCACTAAAAGACTTGATTGTTTAACACCTAAACTTCTACGACCAGCTCTATGTTCAAACTGGTCCTGAATTTTTGTTGCCAGGGCTATACTTTTGTCTTGAAAAGCCGATTGTGTGAGTGAAAATAATATGTATGACTCGGGAGATTTAGGGTCAAAATCATAAGTCTTTTCGTAGTCATCTTCAAGTAAGATTACGGAGTTTTCTCTTTTTGCTACTTCAAAGTTACGGCCAGAGTTCTGGGCACCCATCACATATGTTTCAGTGCCATAAACAGCCTGCTTTCTGGCGGCACTAATATTTCTTGGTAGTGAGTTTGCGTGAATAGAAATAAAAACATCTGCTTCATTTTTATTGGCAATGGTTGCTCGTTCATGCACTTCTACGAAAGTATCTGTTTTTCGAGTATATATAACTTTTACATCCGGAAGATATTCCTCTATATAAGCTCCCAATTTTAGCGCCACTTTAAGAGCGATGTCTTTTTCCATGGAGTAACTACCACTCGTGCCTGGGTCTTTACCTCCATGGCCAGCGTCTATTACCACTGTTTTTACCTGAAATTCAGTCTTTTTTAGAGTCGATGAAGAAGTTAGCAAGGTTATTGCTATTAGAAGGGTCGCAATGGCAATATTCTTCACAATCTTTCGCTTCTTAAAAGTTATTACAATAACTTTACACAAAATTGTAAATTTTTCTCGAAAACCGAAAAATACGCCTAATAAATTGAGATCTTTTGTGCTTTTGAGGTGCGGCTTTTTAGCTGCTTTTTTTTGGTTTTTCATAACAAATGTTTCCGCTCAGACTCCCGAAAAAAATATCAATGTTGGTGAAGAAATTTTAGGTCAAAAACCAACACTGAAGGATACTACAATAAACAATGATAGCACGGAGGTTGCTTCAGCAAATATAGGTCAAGAATCTGACTCTACAACTTCTCCTCAACAACCTCAAGGTGATATTCAAACAACAATCAATTATTCTGCCAGAGATTCTATCAACTTCTCTATTGATGGTAAAATTGTGCGTCTGTATGGCGATGCTAAAATAGATTATGGTGCTATCGATCTCGAAGCTGATCAGATTACAATTGATTACAATGCCAACACACTCTCAGCTAATGGAAAGGTAGATTCTTTAGGTAAAAAAATAGGTTACCCAATATTTAAAAATGGTGCAGAGGTATATGAAACCAAAGATATTGTATATAACTACAAGACCGGCCGTGCGCGAATTTCAGAAGTTGTAACACAGCAAGGTGAAGGGTATCTACATGGCGAGACGGTATTCAAAAACTCCGAGAACGAGCTCTTCAGTATAGATAACTCCTATACTACTTGTAACCTTGCACACCCACATTTTAGAATAAGAGCGAAGCGAACAAAAGCTATTCCTGACGATAAAATTGTTTCAGGACCTTTTAACCTGGAAATAAATGATGTGCCTACCCCTCTAGGATTTCCGTTTGGCATGTTTCCAGCAAAAAATGAAGCCTCATCGGGAATAATTGTTCCCTCATATGGTGAAGAAAGAAGACGTGGTTTCTTTTTAAGAGGAGGGGGATACTTCTTTGATATCAGCGACTATATTAAACTTGCCGTGAGAGGAGATTTGTACTCAAAAGGCGGGTATGGGGTTGACATTACAGCACCTTACAAAAAACGGTATGCTTATAATGGAAACTTCAGCTTCAACTTCACGCAGCTAAGACTTTCTGATAACATTGAGGACCTAGATCAAAAACAAAATGACTTTAGGCTAAACTGGAGCCATACACCACAGACCAAAGGAACTAGTCGGTTTTCAGCTTCAATAAATGCCGCAACCTCTACTTATAACCGGAACAACTTTTTAGGGGGTTCTCAAGACCCAAACAGTAATAATAGATTAAATAACTTTACTAGAAAGCTTAGCTCCAATGTGAGTTATTCAAAGACTTTCCCTAACTCACCTTTCTCTCTTGGCCTTAGCGCAAGACACAATCAAGATGTAAGAACAAAGGAAATTGACATTCTTCTACCTTCTCTATCTTTTAATATGGCTAACATTTACCCCTTTAGAGGAAAATCAAGCTCTGGAAATTCATGGGTGGACAAGATCAGTGTGCGTTATACGCTGGCAGGTACTAATGATATAACAAATAACCTTGGCCGTATTGGATCAGATGCCACGCAGGATAGTATCGCCCCTTTTGATTTTGATAATTTCGGGACTTTTCTAAAGAACTCACGTAAAGGATTTAGACATCAAATACCTTTAGCTACTTCCTTCAAAATGCTGAAGCATTTTACAGTGAGCCCTTCTGTTAACTATGAAGAAAAATGGTATTTTGAAAAATTAGATTGGGGCATTGATCCAGATAATCCAAATCGTGCAGTTGTAGTGGATACTTTAAGTGGATTCAACAGGGTTTATACCTACGGATCTAGTGTTTCTATGAATACCCGACTTTACGGCACCCACTTTTTTAAAGAAGGAAGTAAAATTCAGGCCATAAGGCATGTCATGAACCCAAGCATCTCGTTCTCCTATCAGCCAGATTTTAGTGCCGACAAGTTTGGATACTACCAAAGACTAGAAACAGAAAATGGAGACGAGCTTTTGCAAAACAGGTATCAGGGCTCAGTGTATGGAGGTCCGGGAATCGGTGAAAGCGGAAGTATCGGATTATCCATAAATAACTCACTGGAAATGAAAATACGTTCGGAAGATGATACCGTAAAGCAATCAAAAAAAGTGCCTATACTTAACAACTTTGGTATTAGCTCAAGCTACAATGTTGTTGCCGACTCATTTAACCTTTCTAATATAAGTCTGAGGGCAAATACTTCAGTTTTCAATAATAAACTTAATATCAACTTTAATGGTACTGTAGACCCATATGTCTATATTTTAGATAGTACTGGCGTAAACAGTAGAGATGAACCAATCTTTTATCAAAGAAGGATTGACCGGTATGCATGGAACAATGGTAATGGTTTAGGACAAATAAGTAGTGCTACCATTGCTTTAAGTACCAATTTAAGCCCTAAGGCCAATAAAAAAGATCAGAATACAAGAGATAGAATAAACGACTCAAATTTGAGCGATGCAGAAAAAGACTTTCTAATCAGTAATCCTGATGCCTATGTTGATTTTAGCATACCATGGAGTTTAAGAATCAATTACAATGTAAATTATACTAAAAGAGGTTTTGAAGAACCTAAAATCACGCAAACCCTGCGTTTTAATGGTGATCTATCATTGTCTGAAAAGTGGAAAATTACCTATAACTCAGGGTATGACTTCGAAAACAAAGAATTTACTCTAACTCGGTTTGGTATCACAAGAGATCTACATTGTTGGACGATGAACGTGAGCTGGACTCCATTTGGAAGATATGAAAGTTATAGCTTCACCATACGAGTAAAATCTTCTCTTCTGCAAGACTTAAAAATTGACAGAAACAGGAGTTTCCTTGATAATTAGCAATAAAAAAAGACACCCTTCAAGAGAGTGTCTTCAATATTTTAAATTAAGATTAGTTACTAAGCCAACCAGCCCTTTACTTCATCAAGGTCCGGATTCTTAACTTCTTTTAGTTTCATTTTCTTTCGTGTGCCGCAAACGTCATTAAACAATTTATTAGGGTTAGCGTCTTTAAGCTTATCAATAGTATCTAACCCCAGCTTTTGAAGTATTGGAACCAGCTCTTCTCTTACTCCAGCTTTTTTGAAATCTTCTACACTCGCTACTTTGGCTTTCTTCTCTGGCTTCATCTGAGGAAAGAAAAGTACATCCTGGATTGAATTAGAATTGGTCATGATCATTGAAAGTCTATCGATACCCACGCCCAGACCAGCTGTTGGCGGCATTCCATATTCAAGTGCCCTTAAAAAGTCTTCATCCAAAGTCATGGCCTCTTCATCACCCCTTTTCCCTAGTTCGAGTTGCTCCTCAAACCTTTTGCGTTGATCAATCGGGTCATTTAGTTCAGAAAATGCATTACAAATCTCTTTACCATTAGCTATTGCTTCAAATCGCTCAACCAGCCCTTCTTTATCTCGGTGTTTCTTAGCTAATGGCGACATTTCTACAGGGTAATCAGTGATAAAAGTTGGCTGTATTAGCTGACCTTCACACTTTTCACCGAATATTTCATCAATCAGCTTTCCCTTACCCATTGTTTCATCAACCGGTACATTGAGTTTTTTAGCAGTAGTTCTTAATTCAACCTCATCCATTTCCGAAATATCAATTCCAGTAAAGTGTTCTATGGCCTCAAACATGGTGAACCTTTTCCATGGACGTTTAAAGTCAAGTACATTTTTACCGACTTGTACTTCTGTAGTGCCATGTATGTCTAATGCAACTTTTTCTATCATCTCCTCCACCAAATCCATCATCCAGTTATAGTCCTTGTAAGCAACATAAAGCTCTACCTGGGTGAATTCGGGGTTATGAAATCTCGACATCCCTTCATTTCTAAAATCTTTGGAGAACTCATACACGCCATCAAAACCTCCTACAATCAGCCTTTTTAAGTATAGCTCATTGGCTATTCTTAAGTAAAGCGTCATATCAAGTGTATTATGGTGGGTTTTAAAGGGTTTAGCTGCAGCGCCTCCATAAAGAGGTTGTAAAATTGGTGTCTCTACTTCGAGGTACCCCTTATTATTAAGGTAGTCGCGCATGGAGTTTACGAGCTTAGTACGCTTAATAAACGCCTCCTTTACCTCAGGATTTACAATGAGATCTACATAGCGCTGTCTATATCTCATTTCAGGATCAGCGAAAGCATCATGTCGCACAATATTGCCAGCATCATCTTTAGTCTCTTTTGTAACAGGCAGCGGCTTTAGAGATTTACTCAATACTTTAAGATCAGTAACGTGTATAGAAACTTCTCCAGTCTGAGTTGTAAACACATACCCTTTAATCCCAATTAAATCACCTATATCAAGAAGTTTCTTAAAAACTGTATTGTATAGTGTTTTGTCTTCATCAGGGCAAATGTCATCTCGCCTTACATAAATTTGAATTCGTCCCGTTGAGTCCTGTATTTCTGCAAAAGAAGCTGAACCCATTACTCTACGACTCATTATACGACCAGCTATGGAGATATTTTTATAATCAATCTTTTGCTTTTCGTAGTTCTGGTTTATGTCTTTAGCCGACACATTTACTTCAAAAAGTTCTGATGGATAAGGATTGACACCTAGTTCTTCTAGTTGGTCTTTGGCTTTCCTTCTAATGATCTCCTGTTCGCTTAGTTGCATACAATTATTGATTGTTCATTTAAAAGTTGCAAAGATATGGAATCTTCTGATTTATGACGATTTAAAAAAAGCATTCAAGGCCACATAAGGTGAAAAAATATTTACTAAATCCACATAATATAGCTACCTTGTAGGTTACTTAAATAGTTAATAACGGTATCAACCCTTACACTTACAACTAATCATGCATTATTGAATGATTTTATTGTAATTTTGTAGCTCAAACAGGACTTAACCTTACTTAAACACGACTTAAAATGAAATCTGTTGGTTTTATATTTGCTTTAATATTCGTTTCATCCGGGCATTTTTCAGCAAATTCTTACGAATATATTACATCTGGGAAATATGGTGATTTAAATGAAGGCGGTAAAATAACTGTCTGTCATTATCCTCCTGGAAACCCATCTAACGTTCAGACAATTAGTATATCAGAGTCTGCATGGCCAGCTCATGAAGCGCATGGGGATTCACGCGGTACTTGTGAAGGTGATGATCCAATAGTGCTTGACTTTAAATCGTGTGATGACCTAACTGCAGGTCAGAATTTATTTGATGTCAGTAGCTCAACTTCTAATGGAAGTGTGATTCATTCGCTCTGGGCTCCAAATCTATTCCAATCCGGAACAGCAATTTTTGATTTTACTGAAGGTCAGCTACTCCAAGATGATAATGGAGCTAGTGTTTATGGAACTTTGAATTTAAGATCTGGTGGCGGGACACTAAACGATACTGAATGGACACTTTATATGTCTTTTGATCCAACAGATATTGTTGACCCAAAATTAGAATTAGATCAGGAAGAAATTTTATTTGAAACATGGGTATATTATGTACTAAACAGTACTGAAACCCATCTATATCAAACTTCCAATAGCACAAATAGTGTCACCCTGACGCCTAGGGGGAACCCTTTTCAAATAGGAATTGGAGCTGGTAATAAAGACATCAACGAATTTAGTGCATCTGCCTGGTTTGATTGGACATATGACGGCAGAACAGGAGTAGGCGACATAAATATTAACATTGAAGACTTATGCCCTGTAGCTGAGGCTGTTCGTCCAGTGCTAGAATGTGTAGAATACAACTCTACAAATGATATTTATATTGCACATTTTGGCTATCTCAATGAAAATGCAGAGGCAGTTGTGATTCCGGTAGGAAGTGATAACAAGTTTACTCCATCTCCTATCAATCGAGGCCAGACGATCTGGTTTCAACCTGGCAGACAAGTAGATGTGTTTAGTGTTGAGTTTGATGGAAGCAATCTTGTATGGACTTTGGCCTCGCCAAATGGTTCAAGAAGAACAAGTACGGCTAGTGACAATCCTGCACAAAGATGTGAAGACGACAGATGTGAACCTGAATCGATCACTGGCGGCAGCATTGCATTCAACGGCCCGTACGACCCACAAGCAACTAACATCATTGAAAACACGGCATTACCGACAAGCACTTTTGAAGGTGTTGACTTTGAATACATCTGGATGCAGAGTGAAGTAAATGTAGCCAACACACCTGGTAATCCTCATTGGTCACCGGTAGCGGGCTCTGAAAATCTTACTGACCTTGAAGTGAGCGGCCTTACACAAACCATGTACTACATCAGATGTGCTCGTATCGCTGGATGTGAAATGTACTGGGGTGAAACTAATACAGTCGCTGTAGAAGTTGATCCTTGCCAGCCTGGAGATATTGATGGCGGCAGCATTGCATTCAACGGCCCATACGATCCACAAGGAACTAACATCATCGAAAATACAGCATTACCGACAAGCCCTTTTGAAGGCGTTGATTTCGAATACATCTGGATGCAGAGTGAAGTAAATGTAGCTAACACGCCTGGTAACCCTCACTGGTCACCAATAGCGGGCTCTGAAAATCTTACCGACCTTGAAGTGAGCGGCCTAACGCAAACTATGTACTACATCAGATGTGCTCGCATCGCTGGATGTGAAATGTACTGGGGTGAAACAAATACTGTTGAAGTAGAAGTTGATCCTTGCCAGCCTGGAGATATTGATGGCGGTAGCATCGTATTCAACGGCCCGTACGATCCACAAGGAACAAACATTATTGAAAACACAGCATTACCTACGAGCCCATTTGAAGGTGTTGACTTTGAATACATTTGGATGCAGAGTGAAGTAAATGTAGCCAACACGCCTGGTAATCCACACTGGTCACCGGTAGCGGGCTCTGAAAATCTTACTGACCTTGAAGTAAGCGGATTAACACAAACCATGTACTACGTCAGATGTGCTCGCATCGCTGGATGTGAAATGTACTGGGGTGAAACCAATACAGTCGCTGTAGAAGTTGATCCTTGCCAGCCTGGAGATATCGATGGCGGTAGCATCGTTTTCAATGGACCTTACGATCCACAAGGCACAAACATTATCGAAAATACAGCATTACCGACAAGTCCTTTTGAAGGTGTTGACTTTGAATACATCTGGATGCAGAGTGAAGTGAATGTAGCCAACACACCTGGTAATCCTCATTGGTCACCGGTAGCTGGTTCTGAAAATCTTACTGACCTTGAAGTGAGTGGCCTTACGCAAACCATGTACTACGTCAGATGCGCTCGTATCGCTGGGTGTGAAATGTACTGGGGAGAAACAAATACTGTTGAAGTAGAAGTGTTTGATCCAGCTACTGCTTTTATCTCGGGAGGTGGAACAGTTTGCCCTAATGAAACTGCTACTATAAATATTGCCTTCACCGGTACTAGCCCTTTCACTGTTGTATATACTAATGGTATTCAAAATACAGAGGTTACAGTTTCTTCTTCTGAATATAATTTTGAAGCTTCTGAGGGGTCATACTCATTGGTATCGGTGCAAGATGCTCACTCAACTGGTACTGTTTCTGGCGAAGCCAGCGTTTCATATCTGGAAACACCTACAGCTACAATCAGTGGCAATGCAACAATATGTAATGGAGAAAATGCAACGATTTCAGTAGTACTAACAGGTACTGCCCCATGGACATTTGTTTATACAGATGGTTCTGTTGAAACAGAGGTAATCTCAAATGAAAATACTGCAACTTTTGAAGCTGGTATTGGCAGTTATTCTTTGGTAAGCGTAACAGATGAAAATTGCGAGGGTAGCACATCAGGAACAGCATTTGTAACCGGAAGTGCGCTTCCTTCTGCGTCCATGAGTGGAACAACTTCAATTTGCCCCGGAGAAACCGCCACAGTGTCTATTGCACTCACAGGTAACGCTCCTTGGACGATAACTTATACTGATGGAACAACTGAAACAGAAGTTATAAGTACTGACAATGCCTACACTTTTGAAGCCTCTGAGGGTACTTATTCTTTGGTTAGTGTTGCAGACGCCAATTGTTCAGGCAATACATCTGGTGAGGCTATAGTAACAAACTATTCGACACCTTCTGCCAATATCTTTGGTTCAACAGCCATATGCCAAGGACAGACCGCTACGGTATCTATTGAACTTACTGGAACAGCACCTTGGTCTATCACTTATTCTGATGGAACTACAGAAACTACTGTTAGCAGTTCATCTAATGTGTACAACTTTTCAGCTAGTGCTGGTACATACAGCTTAGTAGCAGTCGAAGATGCCAATTGTAGCGGTGAAGTTGCAGGAAGTGCTACCATTTCTACTTTGGAAGCCCCAACAGCCTCTATCAGTGGTGGTGGAAATGTGTGTCAAGGTGAAAGTGGTTCATTAACTATTGATCTCACTGGAACAGCTCCGTGGTCTATAACTTACTCTGATGGAACTACAGAAACTACTGTTAGCAGTTCATCTAATGTGTACAACTTTACTGCTAGTGCTGGAACATACAGCTTAGTAGCAGTCGAAGATGCCAATTGTAGCGGTGAAGTTGCAGGAAGTGCTACCATTTCAACCTTAGAAGCACCTACGGCTTCCATCAGTGGTGGCGCAAGTGTGTGCCAGGGTGAAAGTGCTCAACTAACTATTGATCTCTCTGGAACAGCACCTTGGTCTATTACTTATTCGGATGGAACTACAGAAACAACTGTTAGTAGCTCATCTAATATATATAGCTTTACAGCAAGTGCAGGTACATACAGTCTCGTATCAGTGGAAGATGCCAACTGTAGTGGTGAAGTTGCGGGAAGCGCTACTATATCAACGTTTGAAAGTCCTACAGCCTCTATCAGTGGTGATGCAAGTGTGTGTCAGGGTGAAAGTGCCGCATTAACTATTGATCTCACTGGAACCGCTCCGTGGTCTATAACCTACTCTGATGGAGCTACAGAAACTACTGTTACCAGTTCATCTAATGTGTACAACTTTTCAGCTAGTGCTGGAACATACAGCTTGGTGTCTGTTGAAGATGCTAATTGTAGCGGTGAAGTTGCAGGAAGTGCTACCATTTCAACCTTAGAAGCACCTACGGCTTCCATCAGTGGTGGCGCAAGTGTGTGTCAAGGTGAAAGTGCAGCATTAACTATTGTTCTCACTGGAACAGCACCTTGGACTATCACTTATACCGATGGAACTACAGAAACAACCGTTAGTAGCTCATCCAATGTGTACAACTTTTCAGCTGGTGCTGGCACATACAACTTATTAGCAGTCGAAGATGCTAATTGTAGCGGTGGAGTTGCAGGAAGTGCTACTGTATCAACTTTTGAAGCACCTATAGCCTCTATTAGTGGTGGCGGGAATGTATGTGAAGGCCAATTAGCTACTATCAATTTTACTTTTAGTGGTACCGCACCATTTAACTTCACATATACAGATGGTATTTCAAATTTTAGCGAAACAAGTTCAAGTACATCACTTTCAACTAATGTTAGCAATGCTGGTACTTATACGCTTGTAAGTGTTTCGGATGCAAACTGTTCTGGAACTGTAAGTGGTTCCGCTCAAGTATCATTTGCTGGAGGTCTCGAGGGTGAGATATCTCTAAATGCTACTAATTGTCTAGGAGAGACTTTAACACTATCCAGTACAATTGAAGGAGACTCTTATACCTGGTCAACCAATGGTTCAGGACGTTTGGATAATGTTAATCAGCCTATGGCTACTTATGAACCTAATGCAAGAGACGGAATCGTTGAATTTACAGTTGTCGTTTCCAACTCATGCAGCAGCATCACCAGAACGGCTTCTACTGAGTTTATTAATGCCACAGCAAACTTCGAAATCACACCAGATCCGGGTAGAAGTGCTTATTTAACAGACCTAGAATACACATTTACTCCTGATGATCTAAGTGCTGACTCCTATACATGGGATTTCGGTGATGGCAATACCAGCAATGCTATAATACCTTTGCACACCTTCTCAATTGCAGGTACGAAGGATGTTAGATTAACTATTGGCAAACAGGGGTGTTCAGCTACATTTGTTAAAAGGATTTCTGTTGAGTCAAATACCAATTTATTTATACCGAATGTAATTAGCCCTACCTCTTCTAACCCAGAAAATAGCCGGGTGAAAATCTATGGCGAGTCAATATCTGGTGATAAATTTAGATTTGAAATCTACAACCGATGGGGTCTTCTGGTATATGAGACAACTGACTTATCAGAAGCTCAAAGTGTCGGTTGGGATGGTAGATCAAATAATGAGGAAAAAGATAACAATGTATTTACCTATATAGTACGTGGTGAGTATATTACTGGACAAGAGTTTGAGAGAACTGGTACGATTACATTGGTAAAATAAAATGTACACATATTGCTCTAAGGTTGCTTTAATATTATTATTTGTTATTGCTGGTACCGCATCTTTAAAAGCTCAAGATGCGGTATTTTCGCAATTTTACAATAGTACACTCTATCTAAACCCAGCTATGGCTGGTATCGAAGATGATGTGACTATAAGCATGAGTCACAGGGCTCAGTGGAGAAGTTTATTGTTTCCCTATACCACGAGTCAATTTTCTTTAATAGTACCCTATTATAAAGACAAGCATGCAAAGCCTTTTGGCCATATTGGCGGTTTAGGGTTTTCTATTTTCAATGACGTAGCTGGGGAAAATAGCAACTTCAAAACCACCGGTTTAAACGGTACATTCGCCTATAACTTACCTCTTGACAGAAAACATGTTAACCAGGTAACATTCGGTCTTCAAGTAGGTATGATCAACAAAAGAATAGATGCAACCAACCTACAATGGGGCGAGCAGTACAATCCATACGTTGGTTTTGATGCGAGCATAGCAGCAACAGAGGTTAACAACTTTCAAAACAAAACCTTTTTCGATGTCAATTTCGGTATGTTCTATTGGTACTATCCAATTCAGGATAATAACCCTTTAATTCAAAGTATCAATTCCGGAGTTAGTATTTCACATCTTAACCATCCGAATGAGTCATTATTAGACAGCGAATTAAGTAGATTGCCACTGCTTTATAAGTATCACGGTGGTGTGCTATTCAACTTAAACACCAAAGCAATGCTCTCACTTAATTTATTAACGGCTTACCAGGATAAAATCTTTCAAAATAATATCGGTGTTTACTTAAGCTACAAGGTGGCCGCAATCAATCATAATGTATATAAATATGTAATTGTAAGATTAGGAAGTTGGCATCGTGTTAAAGACTCTTTTATTATACTTTCAGAGTTTGAAACCAAATTGTTCAAAGTAGGTTTTAGCTATGACTGGAATACTTCTTCTTTAAGATACAACGACCGAGGCATCGGTACTTATGAATTACATTTATCCCTAAGACTATCCGGCCATGCTCCGCCAAAAACTAGATATTAAACTCCTTGCATTAATTAGTTGTCTGTTTTTTAGTCCACTTGTGGCTAATGGGCAAAAAACGCTTTGGGCAAACAAAGTCATAGACTTTTCTTCTGAGCGTAAAACGCCCGTACACATGACGCTCATAGATGACAATGCCTATAAGGCTAATCAAGTCTTAGGAGAGCCAAATATATTCCCAGGAGCAGACGGTTCTACAAGAGCATGGACTCCAAAGAAAACCAACAAGAGGGATTATATCATTGTTGGTTTTGAAGAAGCCTTACAAATTCGACAGATCGCAATTGCCGAGTCGATAAATCCAACCGCCATTGCTGAGGTTTACGCCTACGACAGAGATAGCAATGAGTATCTATTAAATACATTTACACCAAAAACAATTCCTCTCAAAGGGAGACTCCTAAACCTGTTTTTTGAACAAACACATTACGCTGTAATGGCTGTCAAAGTAGTAATCGATGGTGAAACCGTGCCCGGGTACAATGGAATTGATGCAATTGCCATTTCTGAATCTCCAGAACCTATTTCAATTGATATCGCTGTGGCAGAAGGTATTTATGCTTCAGTAAAGCCAGAAAAACTTAGCGAAAATGTAAATAGTCCTTATAAAGACCTAAAGCCGCTGGTATCACCAGACGATAAAACCTTATTCTTAAGCCGCGTTCAGGATCCTCACAATATAGGCGGTCATAAAGATCCGGAAGATATCTGGGTGTCAAAAAGAGGCCCAAGCGGTGAATGGGAATTGGCTAAAAATTTAGGGGCTCCATTAAATAATGATGGTCCCAACTTTATCTGTTCTGCCGTACCTTTCAACTCAGGTTATGTACTTCTTTTAGGAAACAGGTATAAGAAAAACAAAATGATTGACGGGCTTTCTATGGTGTACAAGCTTGATAGTAGCTATTCCGAAATTAGGCCTGTTAATATTGAAAATCAGGAAAATTTTTCGCCTTATGCCAATTATCAATTATCCCATAATCGTGATATAATTTTAATGTCTGTTCAACGTAGAAACACCTTTGGGCAAAGGGATATTTACGTTACATTTTTGAAAGATGATGGCAACTGGACTACTCCAAAAAATCTAGGATCCGTAATTAATACTTCTGATGAAGAGTCTACACCTTATCTTGGCACTGACGGAAGGACGCTTTACTTTAGTTCAAAAGGGCATCTCGGATTTGGGGGTAGCGATATCTATGTTTCTAAAAGGCTTGATGATACCTGGGAAAACTGGAGCGAACCAGAAAATTTAGGCCCGCTAGTAAATACAGCACAGGATGAGATTTTTTTCCATATAGCATATAACAACAGGTATGCCTATTATACACAAGGAAATGGAGTTGATGCAGACATCTTTCGTTTCGAACTACCAACTTTTCACTTACCATTACCAGTCGTAAAAATTGAGGCTGTTGTTGTAAACGAAGACGATGGGGAACCAATTGAAGCAGCCGAAGTAAGTTTTAATAATTTAAGTGACGATATCATCGAAGCCCGGCAATTAACAAATAATAAAGGGCAAATTGACGTATCTATTCCTAGTGGATACAAATATCAAATAAGTGTGCAAGCTGAGGGTTTTGTAAATATAGAAGACCTTGCTTTAGATTTTACGAATATTTATGACAACGATACTATCGTTTATAAAATCGAAATGACGCCAGTAAAGGTCGGTCAGCGCATCGCGCTAGATAATATTTACTTTGATTTTGACAAGGCTACTTTAAGGCCAGAATCTCAAACACAATTAAATAAAGTATTTGATTTTCTGGATAATCATAACAAAGTAAAAATTGAATTAGACGGTCACACCTGCTCAATTGGACAGGAAGATTATAACCAAAAGCTTTCTGAAGATCGCGCTTTAGCTGTAAAACAATACCTTATTGACAAAGGAATAAAAGATAAAAGACTTACCTCATTTGGTTTTGGAGAATCACAACCCAAAGAGTCAAACGAAACATCAACAGGCCGGGAACAAAACAGACGTGTTGAATTTGTTATTAAAGAAAAGTAGCTAGGCCGATTTTCGTCTCTTTAGCTCCCTTTGAATTAAATTCAACTCTCTGCTACTCTGGCCGGCTACAGAAGTATTTTCAGATGCTCTTCTAAAAAGGTAAGGCATCACAGACTTTACCGGGCCATATGGCACATATTTGGCCACATTATAACCTGCCCTGGACAAGTTAAATGAAATGTTATCGCTCATTCCATAGAGTTGAGCAAAATACACGCGAGGGTCATTATTTGGCATACTGTGTTTTTCCATCAGTAGCGCCAGATAGTAATTACTGTATTCGTTGTGAGAGCCGCAAACTATAGAAATACGCTGTTTGTTGTCAATGCAATATGAAAGTGCTTTATTAAAATCATCATCAGTTGCTTCCTTATTTGGTTGAATAGGACTTGGATATCCATGATCCTCTGCCCTTTCTCTTTCCTTTTCCATGTAAGCGCCCCGCACCAATTTAGCTCCAAGATAGTAGCTATTCATTGTGGCATTATGAAATGATTTTTTCAAGTTAGCGAGCATATCAACTCTATACATTTGATATGTATTATATACGATGGCTTTTTCTTTGTTGTACTTTTCCATCATATCCCTGGCAATGTCGTCAATAGGATTTTGTATCCAGGTTTCTTCAGCATCTATCAGAATTGGCACGTCATACTGATATGATTTTTTACATATCTCGTCTACTCTTGATTTCACTCTTTCAAAAGCATCATTTTCTTCAATTGAAAGTGCTTTCCCCTCCTGTATTTTTTGTAATAAAGGAGTACTTGCTAAGCCAGTAACCTTAAAAACACAAAATGGAATCCCTTTTGTATTTTTTGCTACTTCAATGGTCTCAAGTAATTCCTCCTTAGTCTCATCAAAACTCTTTTCGTCTACACCACCTTCTACAGAGTAATCTAAGATGGTACCAATGCCAAAATCTGAAAGTTCTTTAATCGTACCTTTGCATTCCTCGATACTCTCACCTCCACAAAACAATGCGAATACTGTTTTCTTAATAATAGACTTTACCGGAAGCCCGATTTTTAAAGCTACTTTGACACTTCCTGTTGCTAAATCGGACATTAACGGATTTTTAACAACAGAAAATAAGAAGTTATTTTTTTTCAGCTCACTAGTTGATTTAGACTCGAAAGCTATCGTGGTATTATCGAATGAAATATTAGATTTAAGCTGCATAAACAATCTTTATTGAACGCTCACAAAGATATAAATTAACAGTATACGTCATCGGTTGTTTTATTTTTAAATATCTTTAAACGCTTAACAAATAACCGTTTTGACAGACAATAAGCTTAAATCACCAAAAATTATTGCTGGGCCCTGTAGTGCAGAATCCTATGAGCAATTATTTCAAACTACTCAGGCAATAGCCGCACTTGGAATAAAGGAAATCCGTGCCGGAGTATGGAAACCTCGTACCAGACCTAATAGCTTTGAAGGTATTGGCATTGCTGCTCTTGATTGGATCTCAAAAATATCTAAAGAACTTGATGTTGAATTTACAATTGAAGTAGCAAGTGCTCAGCACGTAGAGTTAGCGCTAAAACATAATTTAAAAAAATTATGGATAGGTGCGCGTACTACAGTTAACCCTTTTACTGTACAAGAAATTGCTGACGCACTTCAGGGTGCTGATGTCGATGTATTGGTAAAGAACCCTGTCAACCCAGATTTGGCACTTTGGCTTGGAAGTATTGAGCGCATAGAAAATGCTAATGTAAAATCTGTCGGGGCTATTCACCGAGGTTTCTCGTCTTTCAGAAAATCAAAATATAGAAACGAGCCTGTTTGGCAAATTCCTATAGAATTGAAGCGACATAAGCCTTCTATTAAACTCATTTGTGACCCAAGCCATATTGGTGGAAACAGGGAAATGATATTTGATATTTCTCAAAAAGCACTTGACCTGGGTTACGATGGTCTAATGATCGAAACACATATTGACCCCGATACTGCGCTAAGCGATGCAAAACAGCAAATCACCCCGCAAACACTGGGTAAATATTTAAGTGAGTTCAAGATAAGATCCAGCACCTCTGACAATATTCAGTTCAAAAGTAAACTTGAAGAACTTAGAGAAAAGATTGACAGTATAGATCACGACCTGATCGAGACACTGTCGAGTAGGATGAAAATTATTCAATTAATTGGCGAATACAAACGCGACAATAATGTCACGATCTTTCAACTGGAGCGTTGGAAGGAGATTATTAAAAGTAGGCCAAAGTGGGCCGCTTCACTGGACCTCAACCAGGAGTATATCGAAGAGATTTACAAACTCATTCATGAAGAATCGTTGAAGACCCAAACAGATATTTTAAATACTAAAGACTTAAAAGAAACCCAAAGTTGACTCCTACATTTTGTTCCAACATACAAAAAGACCTAAGCGATGTAATCGCGCATCTTGAACTTACAAAAATCGCCATTCTGGTTGATGAAAATACTGAGAAGCACTGTCTTCCTCTTATCGAAAGCACATGCCCAAATGCTTACTTAATAACAATAAAGAGCGGGGAACAACAAAAGAACCTTACAACATGCTCCTACATTTGGGAACAAATGACCAAAGCCTCACTTGATCGTAAAAGCTTACTTATCAACTTAGGTGGTGGTGTTATTGGTGACATGGGCGGCTTTTGTGCGGCTTCTTACAAAAGAGGGATCAAATTTATTAATCTTCCAACTACCCTCCTTTCGCAGGTTGATGCCAGTGTGGGTGGAAAGTTGGGTATCGATTTTAATGGCCTTAAAAATCATATAGGATTATTTAAGCAGCCTAATGCCATATTAATTCATCCGGCATTTTTACAAACGCTACCTGAAAGGGAAGTCAAATCTGGGTTTGCTGAAATACTCAAGCATGCCATTATTGCAAGTGATAAACAATGGGGTGAATTAAAGTCAAGATCAATTGACAGCATTGATATTAATGCCATTGTTGAAAAATCAGTAAAGATTAAAGAAAACGTGGTTAAGGAAGACCCACTTGAGAAAGGGTTACGGAAGGTCTTAAACTTTGGTCATACAATTGGTCACGCAATCGAAAGTGCGTTTTTAGGTAGCTCAAATCATCTACTGCACGGTGAAGCAGTAGCTGCGGGCATGATCTGTGAAAGTTATATTGCTATCAATAAAGGGCTAATAAGCCAGGGGGAGTTTGACGAAATTGTGAACACGATTGACATTAACTACCCAAGAAAAGTAATCTCCATAGATATTCTAGAAACAGTGCTTAACCTTGTTTTTCAAGACAAGAAAAATGAAAATGATAAAATTTTAATGTCTCTCCCTAAAGGAATAGGAAGAGCAGTCTGGGATATCGAAGTAAGCCCGAATGAAATAGAAGCCTCTTTAAACTATTACAACGACCATTAAATATAATGCACTTCGTTATCGAGTTCGCTATCAACTAGCTTATCGGTAGTTGCACTTTTTGAAATGTGTTGCTTTGTTTTTCTGGTTGACTTTGTAGCCACAACTGCCAGTACCGCACCGGCTGCCAAACCAAGAGCCAACGCCAATTTTTTTCCGTTTTTCATAACTATAGACAATTTATTTTACAACAGCATAAAGTGTACCAAACTCGCTATTGATTATATATTTAAACGAAATTCACCTATTATTGTTGACTCAATTCAAATAAAATATTCACTTGACCAACACAAAAATAGCACTTAAAAAATGCTCATCTTTTGATGAGACGAACATCAGCTTACCTGCCTCCAAAAGCATAAGCAATAGAGTACTTATTATTGATGCGCTCTGTAGCTCTAAGTCACCTATTCACAACTTATCAACTGCCCGTGACACGATCACAATGAAAAGGCTATTGTCAAGCACGGATAAATCCTTAGATGTGCTTGATGCAGGTACAACCATGAGATTTCTTACAGCCTACCTAACGGTGACAAACCAGCACAAAACAATAACCGGCACTAAACGCATGTGTGAGCGTCCTATAAAAATATTGGTAGACGCTTTAAGGACGTTAGGGGGACAGGTTAAGTATTTGGATAAAGAGGGGTTTCCTCCTCTTGAAATCAATGGATTAGTAGTGCATAAAGCCAATGAGATTTCGATAAAGGGAGATGTGAGTAGCCAATATATTTCTGCATTGCTCATGATTTCACCTATTTTACCGGAAGGTCTAAAGTTGAATCTTGAAGGAAAAATTGGCAGCAGGCCATACATTGAAATGACGTTACAAATAATGTCTATGTTCGGTGTTGATGCTAGTTGGAATCAAAATATCATTAGTATCAAAAATCAGGTATATAAAAGCGTACAAATAGAAATTGAACCTGACTGGTCTGGTGCCAGCTATTGGTATAGTTTTGTTGCCCTTGCAAAGTCAGGTGAAGTAGTGCTGCCGGGACTAAAGGAAAAATCCTTACAAGGAGATAGTGTCGTAAATAAAATCATGTCATATCTCGGGGTTGAAACAACATTTACGAAAAAGGGTGCTGTACTCAGGAAAAAAGATCACACAAATGAAGTTTCTTTAAGTTTCACTGATTGCCCTGACCTAGCTCAAACAGTTGCTGTTGTTTGCGCTTCAAAAAGTATTCATTGTAAAATGACTGGCCTTGAAAGCTTAAAAATTAAGGAAACTGATCGTGTACTGGCCTTGCAAAAAGAATTAGCAAAAATTGGTGCTGAGTTAATAGACCGTGATACTCATTATGAGCTGATTCCATCTCGTAAGTTGCCAAGTCATGCGACCATTAATACCTACGATGATCACCGCATGGCTATGGCTTTTGCCCCCCTAGCCACTCGCATGGATATTGAGATAGAAAACCCGGATGTAGTTAATAAGTCTTTTCCTAATTTTTGGGATGAAATAGAGAAGCTAGGATTAAAAGGAAAGGCTGTTTAAATACGCTGGTGCTTTAAGTAGCCTTGAGCCATACCAGGAGAACATTTCTCCATCAACTATTCTGACATCTGCATTTGGACACAGTACCGAAAATTCATTAAAGTGTTTTGCTTTAAAGGGGTAAGGCTCAGATGAAAGCAATATCAATTCGGGATCAAAAGCCTTAATTTCTAATGGGTTTAACTCAGGGTACCTACTTTCTTTAGTTACATTTTCCAGCCCTATTTGGCTTAGCATTTCATCAATAAATGTTTCTTTTCCTGCCACCATATAGGGCTTCCTCCAAATAAAATAAAGTGTTCGCTTAGGGTTTTTCTTTTGTAAACCAGCAAATCCAGATTCAATTGCATTTGATAGAGTGCTGGCTTCCAAAATTTTACCCGTGACCTTGCCTAATTGTTTTATCATTTCCAGGGCTCCCTCAACAGTGCTGATGTCACTCATCCAGACAGGATACTTCTCTTTAAGCTTCGTAATCCCTTCCTGATAGTTTTCTTCTTTGTTGCCAATTATAAGGTCAGGATTGATTTCATCAATGGCTTCAAAATTGAAATTTTTTGTGCCTCCAATTTTAGGTAATCCTGATACTTTACCATGAGGGTGAATACAAAACTTTGTGACGCCTTTGATCTGTTTTTCTAAACCTAAATCAAACAATAGCTCAGTCTGTGAAGGCACTAACGAGACTATAGCCTGTGGTCGAATAGGTACTTCCACATCAAACCCCATTTGATCTTTTACGACTTGCTTATGCATTGAACTAAGGTAGGATAGCAAGGAGAAATAAAAAAACCGGACTGATAAGTGTCCGGTTTTCTAATTAATTTGAGCTTAAAAAATTTGGTATCGTTATGGTAAAGGCTGTGCCTTTACCATAATCAGAGTGTACCTCAATCTGTCCATTTAGCTTATCAACTGTATCTTTTACGATGTACAAACCTAAACCCGAGCCCTTTGCGTTCTCATCAGCTCTGTAAAAAATATCGAAGATACTCTTGAGGTATTCTTCCCTGATTCCGATACCATTATCTTCCACCACAACCTGGCAGGTATCTGGTGTTATTTGAACATCCACGTTAACATATGATGTTTCTTTATTCGGATCACTGTATTTGATAGCGTTGGACAAAACGTTAGTCATTACAGTTTTTAATCTGATCGAATCAGAAATCAATTCTGCTACACGTGTAATGTTGTAGTTAATATCTATATCAGTGCCATTGGCACTACGAAGATTTTCGATTTCACCTTTTATGATTTGATCGAAATCTATTCTTTCGTTTCTAACAGCCAGTTTTTCATTTCTATAGAAAGAGTTGATGTCTTCTATAAAATTGTCAAGATTTTGAAGGCTCTGCTTGATCATGTTTAAGTAATCATGCTTATCCTTTTCAGGGTCTTTTTGCGCCAACTCCACTAAACCTAAAGCTGTGAGCAATGGAGCTCTCAAATCATGAGAAGTTTTATATATAAACTGATCTAGTTCATTATTGGCCTTCAAGAGCTTCTCCTCAGTATGCTTTCTAGCTGTAATATCATGAAGGTTGATAACCAACCCATTCACTTTTTGATTGTCTAATAGGTTCGAAATAGTTACATCAAAATATCTATTATCTCCATTTACAGAGCGCAGACTCACTTCAGAGAACTTATCCTCTTTGTGGTCGGTGCATTGAGCAAAACTTTTAATAGATTTTGCTTTTGCAACTTCAATAAATTCGAAAAGGCTTTTTCCTAAAGCGTTCTCGGGAGCAATGCCTAATAGCTTTTCTACAGAACCAGTTACATATTTGATCACAAAGTCTTTCCCTGTAATCAGTATAATATCATTTGACTTTTCTACTAATGCTTTAAACATATTCTCCGTACTGACACCATCCCCCTTCACAAAGTCTAAAACAGCGTATAAGTCTTGTTTTACACCAATTGGTGTTTCAAGTTTCATAAACTGAGAGCTAACAAAGGTGTTAGATTAATATAGCCATAGCTGTAAGCTGGCTAGAAACTTTAAGGTTTGATTGCTCGATCACTTGTTGGTTAAGCTCAAAAGCAAGTTTACCATTTACTGTTTTAAAATTAATACCACTTCCTTTTTTACCTAAACCTGGCTTATCAGTAATCAATAATGTCGAAGATGTATTTACTCTTCCTTTTATCTGGTCGAATTGACCACTGGCTTCATTAGCAACATAAAGAATGTTACAATTTTGTACCTGGTCAGCCGAAGTAAATTTCTTAATGACAAACTTTTTATTACCCCTTACTTTACCATCGTACCATCCTTTTAAGGTATTGTATACTTCTTCATTTCCGATCACCCCGACTACGAAGTCTTGAGTGTTATCTCCTGGCCACTGAATGTATTTTACAAAGTTGTAAATCATCATTGAGTGGATTTCATGCAATGGACGATCGGCTGTTTCATTTTTTACAGAAGCATTAATTGTTGCAAGTGCTGCAAATACTAACAAAAGGGTTAAACTTAATTTTCTCATGTACTTAAAAGATTTAATTTGTTTTTAAACTAATTGGACAATCATCATTGACCAATATTGGTGCCAATTTATTTCCAATTAGAATAAACAGCTTAAATAAGATTTAAACGCATATTATTATGATTTACAGAATTGAAATACAGATGAGATAATTACGATATATAGTGAATTCATGATATATCGTGAGTGCCTGGTCGACTTATTTTTAGTTTCTTCATGCGTGACTCTAGCGTTGTAGGCTTCATATCTAAAATTTCTGCAGCCCCATTTTTACCGCTAATTTTCCAATTAGTTTTATTGAGTACTTTAATGATGTAGTCGCGCTCATACCTTTCTAAAGACACCAGCTGATCATCATTTGATTCGACTTCACCTTTGAGCCAATCGCCAATTTTCAGATGTCCTCCTTCAGAAACAATCATCGCGCGCTCAATGATGTTTTCCAGCTCTCTCACATTTCCAGGCCAGTTATATTTTGTAAGTTGCTTTATCGTACTTTGCGGTATTTTGGTAATCTCATTACCTAGTTTTTGGCTGTATTTATCAATAAAATGATTTACCAATAAAGGAATATCCCCTTTTCTATCTCTTAAAGGAGGAACATGTATGGGAAATACATTAAGTCTATAGAATAGATCTGATCTAAATTCTCCTTTTTCTACTGATTTTTCTAAATCCCGATTTGTTGCAGCTATGACCCGTACATTTACCTTAAGCGTCTTCACTCCCCCGACACGTTCAAACTCGCCCTCCTGTAAAGCGCGTAATAATTTGGGCTGTAATTCCAATGGAATTTCACCAACTTCATCTAGAAACAGTGTCCCATCGTTTGCGAGTTCAAACCTTCCTTGTTTACTTGATATGGCTCCGGTATAAGCACCTTTTTCGTGACCGAAAAGTTCGCTTTCAATAAGTGTGGCTGGCAAAGCTGCGCAGTTCACTTTTACCAAAGGCTTATTTTTTCTATCACTTATGCTGTGTATACTTCGTGTCAGCACCTCTTTACCAGTACCTGTTTCACCTAAAATAAGAACAGTTGAGTTGGTTTTGGCCACCTTCTCAATCTCACTCAACACTTTCTTAAAGCCTTTATCTTTACTTATTATTTCTTCAAAATTGTGGTTTAATTTTATCTCTTCTTTTAGATATACATTTTCAGCATGGAGCTTATCTCTCAGCTCTTCCACCTCTTTTAACGCCTCTTCAAGGTTGGCATTTGATTCTGTGAGTGCTTTGGTACGTTCCCTAACCTTTATCTCCAGGTTTTGATTCACCTCTTCCAATGCTTGTAGCGCATCTGTTCTTTCAATTTCTAACCGCATGCGTAGCGCTCCTAACCTAAGTAAATTCTCAATCCAATTTTTACGCTCCATGATACCATCATCGATCAGGAAAAAATGTCCCAAAGGTTTTTTCTGGCTGTCGGAAATTGGAATCGCCATATAGCTCTCGGCACTAAATTTTTTAAACAGCGCGCTATTCGGATATTTAGACATTACACCTTTCTCAATGGTCTGGAAATCTCCATCAACTACTAATTCGCAGGGTGAGCCTGCCACCTCATACTCAAAAGACTCTCCAAAATGATCCTTTTCCCACATATTCACTACTTTGACCGTAAGCGGATCTTCTTTTACGATTCTGGTCATTCCGGCATACTGCACCCTGAGTACTCTTGAGGTTTCGGCCAAAAAATTCCCAATTATACCACGATCAGGATTAACTATTACGGCTTCTGAAACTTTCCCAATTATTCGTTCAAACCTTCCCTCATCAGACTCTGTATGAACAATACCGAGTATTCCGCTTTCACCATCAATTGAAAAAACGGAAGCAGACACTTCCGAAAATATACGTTTACCACTTTTTGCTTTAAAAACTAGCTGATCTGTTTCAGCACTTTTATTTCTTTTAACCCGGTTAAAAAAATCTATGAAATTTTTTCTTTGGTTAGGAATAAGTTCTGTGAGATTGACTTTTAATAATTCATTCTTGGTATAGCCCAAAATTTCGCATGCCTTTGCATTTACATCAACAATAAGGTTTTTATCTGGGTCTCCGATAAATATGGCATCTGTAGAATTATTAAAAATATTTAAGAACTTATCCTTTATGTCTTCAAGTGACTGATTCTTCTCCAGTGTAGTATTATTGTTTTGCGATTTACTTTTGCCTTCATTTTCAATAATATCGGTAAGGTCTTGCGTGGTGCCTATCATCCTTTGGGCCTTACCTTTGCTATCTCTGGCGATTACTCGTCCTCTATCTTTTACCCAATGCCACTTTCCATTTTTATCTTTGATCCTATGTTTAGACTGGTACTCGTCAGTAATTTGATCTAAATGATCAGCCAGTCTTAGTTTTACGGCATTTATATCTTCTTCGTGGACGATTTTTTCAATACGCTTATAATAGTTTTCATCATCAGACGCATGCCCATAATTACTCACCCATCCATTACTAAAAACTATTTTATTCTTTGTTATCTCCCAATCCCACACTCCTTCACTTAGCATTTCCAAACCTGCCTTCCATCGATCTTCATTGATCTTTAGAATACTTTCAATACTTTGAATGTCCCTTATATCTTTTATATAGGTACAACTCATGAGCTCTCCATCAACCTCAACAATGTTTGATGTAATATCTACAGGTATTTCTTCACCCTCTTTTGTGATTTGAGAAGACCTAAATTGTATGGACTTGGTTTTGCTTAGCTCGTCAAAATGCTTTCTAAAGTCCTTTAATGAAAACTCCGGGTTGAGTGCCGGGACTGAAATACCAATGAGCTCATCTTTAGAATATTTAAGCATTTGACAGGCCGCTCGGTTGACATTGCGTATTACCCCCTTTTCATCAACCCAATAGATTGCTTCTGGAGCATGCTCAACGGTGAAATCTAGTAGCGCCTTGTCAGAATCATTTGACATAAGGTATTGAAGCTTTATTCGGAAGTTAACAATTTTTTTGCTCTTAATTGTTTGCCAAAAAAGAAAGCCCGACAAAAAAGTCGGGCTCTATAATGTTATTTAAGGTGGTGTCAACCTATAGCAGAATAGCCATTGCAGTGAGTTGACTTGATACTTTCAGATTTTTTGCATCAACAGAAGCCTGATTTAGCTCAAACTTTAATCTGTTATTAACTATACGAAAGTTAATGCAGCTGCCTTTATTACCTAGCCCATTCTTGTCGGTCACGGTTAAGGTTGGCTCCGATTGTACTTTTTGATGAATCTCCTCAAAATCTTTATCCGCTCCTGAGCCGATATATAACAATTGACAATTGGCTATCTCACCAATAGAGTTAAACTTCTTAACGATTAAGGTTTTATCTCCTCTGTTTTTGTTTCCATACCAGGTATTGAGCGTGTTATAGACGTCATCATCTCCAATAACTCCTATTACGAAGTCACCAGTATTTAACTCACCCGGCCATTGCACATACTTGAGAAAGTTATAAATCATCATTGAGTGCAATTCATGCGTTGGTCTTTCCTGAGCAAAGCCTGCACTTGTTGTTAAAAAAAAGAGAGTTACTACAATTGTGTTTTTAATCCATTTCATCACTATAGAATTAGTAATAATTAAAATGTTTCCATTTTCTATTTTGTAAAAATACCTAATAATCTACTTAATAAGCACGTATAGGTTCACTAAAGGCCTGAATCTAAGTAGTTTTACTTGATATAGCTAAAATCATGCCCTGATTTTAACTGCAATAGAAATGATTCTATTAATTTTATCACATTTTCAACATCATCTTTATGTGTTGTTTCAACAGTCGTGTGCATATACTTCAGAGGCAATGAAATCAAAGCAGATGGCACTCCACTATTAGAGTATGCAAATGCATCGGTATCTGTACCTGTAGCTCTGGAAGCTGCTGCCCTCTGAAATGGAATTTTATTCTTCCTGGCAGTATCAATAATCATATTGAGGACATTATTATGCACGGCAGGGCCATAAGTAAGTACAGGGCCATCACCAGCCTTTTGGTGCCCACTCTCAATTTTGTTGTACATTGGAGAAGTTGTTTCATGGCAAACATCTGTAACAATTGCCAGATCTGGCGAAATACGTTCAGCTATCATCTGTGCTCCTCTAAGACCCACTTCTTCTTGTACAGCATTTACAATATAGAGACCAAAAGGCAACTGTTTTTTACTCTCATGAAGCCTTCTGGCTACTTCTGCGATCATATAACCACCCATTCGATTATCCAAGGCACGGCCCACAAGAAAATTCTTATTTAATTCAATAAGTTCATCATCAAATGTCATCACACAACCAACGTGTATACCCAAATCCTCAACCTCTTCTTTTGAACTACAGCCTACATCTACAAATATATTTTTTAACGAAGGCTTTTCTTCATTGCTCTTATTCCTCACATGGATAGCCGGCCAACCAAATATGCCTTTCACAATGCCTTTATCCGTATGAATATTTACTCGCTTACTTGGAGCAATTTGATGATCAGAACCGCCATTTCTTTTCACATAGATATAACCCTCTTCGGTAATATAATTTACAAACCAAGAGATTTCATCTGCATGCGCCTCAATCACAACTTTATATTCCGCCTTTGGATTTATAACACCTACCACAGTACCATAAGTATCTGTAAAATACTCATCGATATATGGCTTTACATAATCGAGCCATATTTCTTGCCCGGATGTTTCAAACCCAGTCGGTGAAGCGTTATTTAAATATTTATTCAGGAAACCTTTACTGTCTTTTGTCATAATCATACTGATTTTGTAATTCCACCATCTACTCTTATGTTTTGCCCGGTAATATACCCAGCATCAGATGATAGTAAAAATGCGGCAGTCTTCGCCACTTCTTCTACCTTGCCAGATCGGTGCATTGGGATATCTTTCAATACCTCGCTGTCTACATCATAACTATCGATAAAGCCTGGTAAAATATTGTTAATTCTAATATTTTCACCTGCATACTTGTCAGCCAATAGCTTTGTATAGCTTGCTAATGCCGCACGCAAAACAGATGATATAGGAAAGGATGGTGATGGCTCAAAGGCGGCAAACGTAGATATATTGACAATAGCACCTCCTCCTTGTTTCTGCATAATGGGTATTACCAACTGGGCCATTTTGGCCACATTAAGCAATACCAGATCCATCCCTTCTCTCCATTGATCTTCAGTAAGCTCTAAAAGATCTCCTTTGGCAGGATGACCTGTATTATTTAAAACAGCATCGATTCTACCATAAGTCTCCATGGTTTTATCTACCAGCTGTTTTAAATCATTTTTATTTGTAACACTGCCAACAACAGCAACCCCTCCAAGTTCATCAGCCAGATCATTTATTTCCGCTGATCTTGCCATCAATGCAACTTTATAACCTCTTTGGGATAATTCTTTGGCACAAGCAGCCCCCATGCCTTTGCTTGCTGCCGTTACAATTGCAACTTTTGCATCTATCATAAAGGAATGTTTCCGTGTTTTTTCTTAGGAAGTGCATCAGACTTATTCTCAAGCATTTTAAATGCCTTAATAAGCTTTTCCCTTGTATTTTCTGGTAATATCACTTCATCAATATATCCACGGTGAGCCGCTCTGTATGGGTTGGCAAACTTCTCGGTATACTCATCAATTTTTTCCTGAAGCTTTTCTTCAGGGTTATCAGCCTCAGCAATTTCTCTTTTAAAAATAATTTCTGCCGCACCTTTGGCACCCATTACAGCAATTTCTGCCATTGGCCATGCATAATTCATGTCTGCTCCTATGTGTTTAGAGTTCATCACATCATAGGCGCCTCCATAGGCTTTTCGTGTAATAACCGTGACTCTCGGTACAGTTGCTTCACTAAACGCATAGAGCAGCTTAGCGCCATTCGTAATGATCCCATTCCACTCCTGATCGGTACCTGGCAAGAAGCCTGGCACATCCTCAAAGACAAGTAGAGGAATGTTAAAGCAATCACAAAATCTTACAAATCGTGCACCTTTAGTACTGGCGTCTATATCCAATACCCCTGCTAAAGATGCTGGCTGGTTGCCAATGATACCTATACTTCTGCCTGCAAGTCTTGCGAACCCAACAACAATGTTTTCAGCGAAATTTTTATGTACCTCCATAAAACTCCCTTCATCAACAGTAAGGTCAATCACCTCACGCATATCATAAGGTTGATTAGGGTTTTCAGGCATTATATCATTTAAAGCTTTTACTTTTTCGTCAGCTCCGGCTTCATAATTCTCAAAAGGTGCATCCTCCTCACAGTTTTGAGGCATGTAGCTTATCAACTGCTTGATATTATTGATGCACTCGACCTCATTGGCACATGAGAAATGTGTTACACCACTTTTTGTGCTATGTGCACTTGCTCCACCTAACTCTTCAGAGGTAACATTTTCTTGAGTCACTGTTTTAACCACATTTGGCCCAGTCACAAACATATAGGAAGTGTCCTCAACCATTAAAATGAAATCTGTAATGGCCGGTGAGTAAACAGCGCCACCAGCACAAGGTCCCATTATAGCAGATATCTGAGGTACTACACCAGAAGCCAACGTGTTTCTATAAAATATGTCGGCATATCCGCCTAAAGAAACAACGCCTTCCTGTATTCTTGCACCACCAGAATCATTCAAACCGATCACAGGGGCGCCATTCTTCATGGCCAAGTCCATAATCTTAACAATCTTCTCCGCATGAGTTTCAGAAAGTGAACCTCCAAAAACTGTAAAATCTTGAGAGAAAACATAGACTAAACGGCCATTTACGTTACCATAACCAGTAACAACACCATCTCCAGGGTAATACTGCTGATCAAGACCAAAATCTTTACAGCGATGCATTACAAATTTTCCTATTTCTTCGAATGTACCTTCATCGAGTAGTAACTCAATTCTCTCTCTGGCAGTGAGCTTACCTTTTTTGTGTTGTGCTTCAATCCGTTTTTCCCCACCACCCAGGGTAGCTTCTTCATTTTTAGATTTAAGCAAATCGTATTTTTGCTCATTACCAGGAACAGTATAAATCGGTTTTTTAGGTTTATCTTTTGCCATATTTGGTATGTTTCTCAAAATTTCAAAGATAATTAAAAAGGAATGGAAACAGCCGCTAATACCCTTCGATTTTAATCTTTCAATTGCTTATCTTCGGCAAATTTCAATCATTTATGACAAACAAAATTGCCATCATCGACTGCGGCACCAATACCTTTCACTTGCTCATTATGGAGATAGGTGTGGGTAAGCAAACCATTGTGGTGAAAGAGAAGACAGTGGTAAAAATTGGCGCGGGTGGTATTAACGATAAACGTATCATTCCAGAAGCAGAAGAAAGGGCAATTAAAGCCTTGACTGACTTTAAAGAGCAGATTGATAGCCAACAAGTTGATAAAATTTATGCATTTGCTACCAGTGCCTTTAGAAATGCGACAAATGGTACCGCTTTACGTGATAAAGTAAAACAATCGACAGGTCTCGATATCAATATAATTTCAGGTGATCAAGAGGCCGAATATATTTTTAAAGGAGTGAGCTATGGTCTTGCACTAACGAATGAAAGCTGTCTTGTCATGGACATTGGTGGTGGAAGTGTTGAATTTATCATTGGAGAAGGTCAGGATATTCTATGGAAAAGAAGTTATGAAATTGGGGCTCAAAGGTTACTTGACCTTTTTCATGACAAAGACCCTATAGATGATAATAGTCTTAAGAAGTTGTTTGCCTATTTAGATGAAGAACTACCTGCATTGTTTGAGGCGCTACAACAACACAAACCCACTATTTTAATTGGGTCGTCAGGTACTTTTGATACTTTAAGCGAAATTTATTCCAAAAAGAATCACTTGAATATAGATGAAAATCCGACAGAGATCCCTTTTTCGATTAATGCGTTTGAGTCAATTTATCAAGAATTAGTCTCCAAGAACCGTGAAGAACGCTTAATGATACCAGGCATGATAGAAATGAGAGTCGATATGATAGTGGTGGCTACTGCACTGATTAAATATATAATTACTCGTCATCAATTTGATGCCATGAGGGTATCAACCTACGCGCTAAAAGAAGGTGTATTGTCGGAAATCCTTAAAAAAGGATCGAAAGCTTAATACTTACTCTCTATATTTGCCCACATCATGAATAATACATTTACGCTAAGTCATTTATCAAAATTCACCACTGATGTATTTCTTGCCATGGGCTGTAGTGATTCAGATGCATCTCTCGCTACAAATGTGCTCTTAAAAGCTGATCTGAGAGGGATTGATTCTCATGGTGTAGCGAGACTCATAGGATACGTTAGATTGTGGGAAGCCGATAGAATTAACCCAAAGCCAGAAATTAAAATTGTGCATGAAACACCCAGTACAGCTGTTGTCGATGGTGATGCTGGTCTCGGCCTGGTAGTAGCACCAAAAGCTATGGAAATCGCCATGGAAAAAGCCAGGAATGTAGGCACAGGTTGGGTTTCAGTAAAAAATTCAAATCATTTTGGTATAGCAGGTTATCATGCCATGATGGCTTTAGCGCAAGACATGGTTGGTATGGCGATGACTAACGCCAGCCCGTTGGTAGCACCGACATTTGCTAAAGAACGAATGTTAGGAACCAACCCTATTGCTGTAGCTATTCCTTCAGATAAACAGCCTCCTTTTGTGGCAGACTTAGCTACAACAACAGCCGCTAATGGGAAACTGGAAATTTTACAACGCAAGGACGAAGATGCCCCATTGGGTTGGATTCAAGACAGAGATGGTAATCCGTCCACTAATGCTCATGAACTCAAAGAAGGGGGCGCGCTATTACCACTAGGAGGTGATCGTGAGCATGGAAGTCACAAAGGTTACGCTTTAGGCGCTATTGTAGACATTTTCTCAGCAGTTTTTTCTGGGGCTAATTATGGACCTTGGGCACCTCCATTTGTTAGCTTTCTTCCACTATCTGACAACCCGGTGGGTGAAGGTTTGGGACACTTCGTAGGTGCGATGAGAATAGACGCTTTCAGACCCGCTGGTGAATTTAAAAGTCATATGGACAATTGGATTTCACGATTTAGAGAAACGGAAGCAGTTGAAGGTAAAAAAGTACTTATCCCCGGGGACCCTGAACGGGAGATGGAAACCAAACGTAACAATGATGGCATACCTTTGAACGACAAAGTTGTGGCAGACCTAAAAGAGGTAGGTAAAAAGTTAGGTGTTACCTTTGAGTAATCAGTTTGTGACTTCAGGTAATACTAAAACGAAACTTACAATTTAGCACTGGAGAATATATTGGGAAGTATGATTAGAAGTAGGTTAGAAACCTACTGTAAACCCTATTCTCAGGATCAGTGGTGAGTTATAAGGTGATTTCAAGTCATCATGAATGACATTATATAAGGCAGTGGCACTAAAGCCAGCATGACGACCTAGTGGCATAAAATAACCCCCACCAAGTAAAAGGCCTGGCACCCATTCACGAATAACGGAACCATCATTGACATTGAAAAATTCAAGATTCAAGCTTTCATATTCTGCTTGAAGAAAAAATTGTTCATTTAGATTTCTTCGTACAAAAACGCTACCACCGTATATATTAGTCTCGAAATCAGGAGCATTATCAAATTTAATTTTATAATAAATATAAGTAATACCTATTCCTGCCGAGAGTTTTTCATTTATTCGATAGCCAACAATTGGTGAAACCTGGATATTGGTAATATTTCCAAATTGTAACCCTAAGCCACCGCCAATATAAATTCTATCCTTCCAATCGTTACCTGACTCCAACTCACCAACCTGAGCCATACCCTGACCAAAGCAGAAAGTGAAAATTAATAATGGGAGTAGTTTTTTCATCTATTCTTCCTCTACAACTATAAACAGGTCTTCAGATTCTTTTTTCATAAGGTATTTTTCGCGGGCGAATTTCTCAAGCAATTCATCATTGCTCAAAAGTTCCTCTCTCTCTGCTCTAACCTCATCGATTTTTTCCAGATAGTACTCCTTCTCATCTTCTAGATTATGCAGTTTGTTACGCAATTTGATTTGTGTAAAAACATCATTGGTATCGATAAAAAGCATCCAAATGAGAAATGAGGCTCCAAACAAAAAATAAAAATTCCGGGTGAATCGGGGTAACTTCATAATGGTAGTTTAAAAAATCATTATAAAATAAGTAAAAATTGACGAATTAAACTATTCATCATAGTCATTGAAACGAGATTTCTTAGGATAGCGTTCAGTTTAACGCATAAAAAAAAACTCCAGAATTCAATTCAGGAGTCTTTTATGCTAGTCTAATAATTTATTTTGAAGGAAATAAAGCTACTTCTGCCAGCTCCTCTTCTATTCTTAATAATTGGTTGTATTTAGCCATTCTATCAGATCTCGATGCAGATCCGGTTTTAATTTGTCCTGCATTAGTGGCTACGGCTATATCTGCTATCGTAGCATCTTCAGTCTCACCAGATCTATGGGAGATCACAGAAGTAAACCCGGCACGGTGCGCCATTTCAATGGCATTGAGTGTTTCAGTAAGCGTACCAATCTGGTTTACTTTGATCAATATAGAATTTGCACTTTTCTCATCTATACCTCTCTTAAGAAAATCTACGTTGGTCACGAATAAGTCATCTCCAACCAATTGACATCTGTCACCAATCTTGGCAGTAAGCATTTGCCAACCTTCCCAGTCACCTTCATCACAACCATCCTCAATGCTGTCAATTGGATATTTCTCTACAAGCTCGGCAAGATAATCCACCTGCTCTTGTTTAGATCTTTTTGATCCTTTATCGCCTTCAAAAATTGTATAATCATAGGTGCCGTCTTTATAAAACTCAGAAGATGCACAATCAAGGGCTATCGTCACCTCGCTGCCTGGCTTATAACCTGCAGACTCTATGGCTTTAAGTACGCTTTCTAACGCCTCTTCAGTACCACCACTAAAGTTAGGTGCAAATCCACCTTCATCTCCAACAGCTGTACTTAGCCCTTTTTCTTTTAAGAGCTTCTTAAGATGATGGAAAATTTCTGTTCCCATTCTAATAGCTTCAGAAAAACTTGAAGCTCCTATAGGCCTAATCATAAATTCCTGAAAAGCAATGGGAGCATCAGAGTGCGAGCCTCCATTAATGATATTCATCATTGGTACAGGCAGTGTATTAGCATTAACACCACCTATATATCTATACAATGGCATACCTAACTCAGCTGCAGCGGCTTTTGCAATGGCTAAAGAAACACCAAGAATGGCATTAGCTCCAAGTTTACTTTTGTTAGGTGTTCCATCAAGCTGGATCATCATGTTGTCCAACAGATTTTGTTCAAAAATTGAAAACCCAACCAATTCTTCAGCTATTGGCCCATTTACATTTTCAACAGCTTTTAACACTCCTTTTCCAAGGTAAATGTTTTTATCACCATCACGTAACTCCACTGCTTCGTTTTCACCTGTAGAGGCTCCTGACGGAACTGCCGCTCTGCCTAACACACCATTATCGGTGATCACATCTACTTCGATTGTGGGATTTCCGCGAGAATCAAGGATTTGCCTCGCATGTATGTCTTGTATAAAGCTCATATTTATTATTTAGAAGAATTGATAAGTTTAACAAATTGATCAAAAAGGTACCTTGAATCATGTGGTCCCGGGGATGCTTCAGGATGGTACTGCACAGAAAAAGCAGGCTTCCCTTTCACACTAAGTCCTGCTATAGTATCGTCATTGAGGTGAATATGCGTGACTTCTACTTTATCTGATTTTTCTATTTCTTCAGCAGAAACGACAAATCCATGATTCTGAGATGTTATTTCACTCATACCGGTACCCAAATTTTTAATCGGGTGGTTCAGGCCTCTATGACCATGATGCATTTTATAAGTAGAAATATCACACGCTCGGGCAAGTATCTGATGACCAAGACAAATACCAAATAACGGTTTATTTTCTTCCAATATACCTTTTACAGTTTCTACTGCATAATCCATGACAGCTGGGTCACCAGGGCCGTTAGAAATGAAATACCCATCAGGATTCCATTTTTTCATTTCTTCGAACTTGGTCTTTGCAGGAAATACTTTACAACAAACACCTCTTGAAACCAGGTTTTTAAGAATACTTTGCTTGATACCTAGATCTAACACAGCAACCCTATTCTCAGCATCCTCTTCTCCAATAAAATATGTTTCCTGAGTAGCCACTTTGGAAGATAGCTCAAGTCCTTCCATAGAAGGCACTTTTTCTAACTCTTTTTGTAAAGCATCGCGCTCGAGCTCTGAAGATATGATTGCATTCATAGCACCTTTACTACGTATATGCCTTACCAGCATACGAGTATCTATATCTGCAATACCAACTACGCCATTTTCTTCAAGAAACTCTTGTAGACTTTGAGTGGCTGTTTTTCTGCTATACACTTCAGCATAGTCATTTACAACCAACCCACTAATTTTAGGTGTTGATGATTCTTTTTCTTCATCGAGTGCTCCATAGTTTCCTATGTGAGAAGTAGTATTTACAATGATTTGACCATAGTACGATGGATCAGTGTAAATCTCCTGATATCCTGTCATTCCGGTGTTAAAACAAATTTCACCACCTTGTGTACCTTTTTTACCAATAGCGGTGCCTTCGAGTAGTAAACCGTCTTCAAGTAAGATGTAAGCTTTTTCCTTTTCTGCTAATTTCATTTATCCTTTGGTGTTATTGCTTTGCAAAAATAAAAAAAGGGGATTAGAAAAAAATCTAACCCCCTTTTTATATGTACAATTACTTTCAATCTTATTTATCAGCTTCTTTCTCTTCAGAATTATCAGCATCATTTTTAGGCTCTTCTTTCTTCTCTTCAGCTTTAGGAGTTTCTTCTTCCTTAGGAGCTTCCGCTTTCGCCTCTACTTTTTCTTCTTTCTCAGTAGCCTTAGTTTCAGTTGTTGATTCAGACTTCTTCGATCCGCCTCTTCTACTTCTTCTAGTCTTAGTTTTAGCTGGCTTATCTTCCAACAACATTTCGTTGTAGTCAACTAACTCTATGATACACATTTCAGCGTTGTCACCAAGTCTGTTACCAGTTTTCAAGATTCTTGTGTATCCACCCGGACGATCAGCAATTTTAGCTGCCACTTCGTCAAACAATGTTTTTACACTGTCTTTGTCATTAAGGTAAGAAAAAACAACTCTTCTTGAATGTGTAGTATCATCCTTTGCTTTAGTAAGTAAAGGCTCTACATATTTTCTCAAGGCTTTAGCTTTCGCCAAAGTTGTCGATATTCTTTTATTTATGATCAAAGAAGAAGCCATGTTGGAAAGCATAGCCTTTCTATGAGGAGCCGTTCTGCTCAGATGATTAAATTTCTTCCCGTGTCTCATTTTATTATTCTTCTTCTAATTTATACTTCGACAAATCCATGCCAAAAGTAAGGTTCTTATCTTGTACTAATTGCTCTAGCTCAGCAAGAGATTTTTTACCGAAGTTCCTGAATTTCATCATGTCAGAAATCTCCAATCTCACTAAATCACCAAGTGATTTTACATCAGCTGCTTTAAGACAGTTGTAAGCTCTAACTGATAAGTCAAGGTCATTAAGAGGTGTCTTCAATAGTTTTCTCATATGAAGCATTTCCTCATCTACCTGTTCGATTTCACCTCCTTTGTCAGTCTCAAGTTCAATTGACTTGTCTGAGAATAACATGAAGTGCTGGATCAAAATATGAGCTGCCCCCTCTAATGCTTTTTCAGGGTGGATTGAACCATCAGTCTCAATATCAAGTACTAATTGCTCGTAGTCAGTCTTTTGCTCAACACGAGTATTCTCAACGCTATATTTTACGTTTTTGATTGGCGTAAAAATGGCATCGATTGGAATAAAACCAAATACTTGTTCTGCTGGCTTATTCTCCTCTGCTGGTAAGTATCCTCTTCCTTTATCAACTGTCAATTCAAGCTCAAGCTCAACAGAGTCATCAAGATTACACAATACCAACTCAGGGTTAAGGATCTCAAATGCGTTCGTGCTTTTCGCAATATCAGCGGCTTTAAGTTCCTTTTTATTCTTAATTGAAACTGTAATCTTATTGTCAACAGAATCGCCAACCTTCTTGAATCTTACCATCTTAAGGTTAAGTATGATTTCAGAAACGTCTTCAACCACACCCTCTATTGTAGAAAACTCATGCAATACTCCTGGCATTTTTACACCAGTAATGGCATAACCTTCTAATGAAGAAAGTAAGATTCTTCTTAGAGCATTACCAATGGTAACTCCATAACCTTTTTCTAGTGGTTTGAAAGTAAACAAGCCGTGGAAATCATCTGCCTTTTCCATTACGACTTTGTCAGGCATTTGAAATGCTAAAATTGACATAGTTTTAATTAACTTTTTAAAGTTATAGCCCTGTACTTATTCAATACAGGACTAATAAATATTTTAATGATTATTTCGAGTAAAGTTCAACAATCAGCTGCTCATTGATATTCTCAGGAATTTCATCTCTCTGAGGGAAAGCAACTAATTTTCCAACCATCTCACTTCCATCCCACTCTAACCAAGGGAAGTTTTTAGCTCCATGAGAAGCTAAACTATCAGTTACTGCTTCAAGAGACTTTGATCTCTCTCTTACAGCTACTGTATCACCTGGTTTTAAAGCTACTGAAGGGATATTTACAATATCACCGTTTACAGTAATGTGCTTGTGTAAAACAAGCTGTCTTGCTGCTCTTCTTGTTGGAGCGATACCAAGACGGAATACAGTGTTATCTAATCTTGATTCCAATAATTGAAGTAAGATTTCACCAGTAACACCTGATTTTCTTGAAGCTTTGTCAAAAAGGTTGGCGAATTGCTTCTCCAATACACCGTAAGTGTACTTAGCCTTTTGCTTTTCCTTCAACTGAACAGCATATTCAGACTCTTTTCTTCTTCTTCCACGACCGTGCTGGCCAGGAGGATAGCTTTTCTTTTGAAGAGCCTTGCTCGGGCCGAAGATAGCTTCGTTAAACCTACGTGCTATTTTAGTTTTGGGACCTCTATATCTTGCCATTATAAAATGCTTTTCTATTAAATACTGTTATACTCGTCTTCTTTTCGGTGGTCTACAACCATTATGAGGTAGTGGAGTCACATCTTTAATCATTGTGATCTCAATACCACTATTTTGGATTGTTCTAATAGCAGATTCTCTACCCGCTCCAGGACCTTTTACATACACTTCTACTTTTCTCAAACCAAGGTCGTATGCTTTTTGTGCACAATCCTGAGCAGCCATTTGTGCAGCATAAGGGGTGTTCTTCTTAGAACCTTTGAAACCCATTTTACCAGCAGAAGCCCAAGATATAACCTGTCCGGTAGTATTTGTCATTGAGATAATAATGTTATTGAAAGACGCCTTAATATGTGCCTCTCCAATAGCCTCAACTGCTACTACTCGCTTTTTTGCTTTATCTTTTCTTTTTTGTGCCATTTCTCTATGTTATTGGTTATTGGTTATTGGTTATTGGTTGTTCACCGAGCCTAACACAATAACTAATTAACTATTATTTAGTAGCCTTCTTTTTGTTTGCTACAGTTTTTCTCTTTCCTTTTCTCGTTCTCGAGTTGTTCTTAGTTCTTTGACCACGAACAGGAAGGCCTCTTCTATGTCTAAGACCACGATAACATCCTATATCTAGCAATCTCTTAACGCTTAGCTGTACTTCTGATTTAAGTACACCCTCCACCTTATGATTTTCACTGATAATCGAACGAATCTTACTTGCTTCATCGTCTGTCCAGTCTTGAGCTTTTTTACTCAAATCTACACCAGCCTCAGTGAGTATATCCTGAGCTGTGCTTCTACCTATACCGAAAATATAGGTTAAAGCAATTTCACCACGTTTGTTATCGGGTATGTCTACTCCTGCTATTCTTGCCATAGTTTAGCCTTGTCTTTGTTTAAACCTTGGATTCTTTTTATTGATCACGTAGACCTTTCCTTTTCTTCTGATAATCTTGCAATCAGCGCTACGCTTTTTTACTGAAGCTTTAACTTTCATTTCTTTTATTTATATCTATAAACAATTCTTCCTTTAGTCAAATCGTAAGGCGACATTTCAAGCTTTACTTTGTCACCCGGTAAAATTTTAATATAGTTCATCCTCATTTTCCCAGAAATATGTGCAATCACCTCGTGGCCATTTTCTAACTCAACTCTAAACATTGCGTTAGATAAAGCCTCTGTAATTGTGCCATCCTGTTCTATTGATTTCTGTTTAGCCATATTAAAATTTAAAGTTCTCTTCTATATACTTATGTGTTGTTAACACTTCTGTTCCTTCTTTAAAAATTGCCACCGTATGCTCATAATGAGCTGATGGTTTTTTATCAGCAGTTCTTATTGTCCATCCATCTGCTTCCTGTACCACGTTTCTCGTACCAAGATTTACCATTGGTTCGATGGCAATTACTAATCCATCTTTTAAAACTGGTCCTTTCCCTCTTTTGCCATAGTTAGGTACTTCCGGACTTTCATGTAGATCTCTTCCAAGACCATGCCCTACTAATTCTCTAACAATTCCATAACCATATTGATCAACATGGTTCTGTATGGCAAAAGCAATATCGCCTATGCGATTTCCACACACTGCTTCTTCAATACCTTTGTAAAGCGACTCTTTTGTCACCTTTAATAGTTGTTTAACATCCTCATCTACATTTCCCACTGGGTAAGTGTAGGCTGAGTCACTGTGAAATCCCTTATAAAAAACTCCACAATCTACAGAAATAATATCTCCCTCTTCCAACTCGTAATCACTAGGAAATCCGTGTACCACGTTTTCGTTTAGTGATATACATAATGAAGCTGGAAAACCATTATAGTTTTTAAAAGATGGCTCACCGCCATGATCTCTTATAAACTCTTCAGCAATCTTATCAAGCACATTGGTCTTTACACCTGGCTTAACATTTTTTGCCACCTCACCGTGCGCTTTTCCTAAGATTTGCGCACTTTCCTTTATTATTTCTACCTCTTCCTTAGTCTTATAATGAACCATTACGGACTAGGCTGCAGCAATTTGAGAACGTCCCTTTACTTTACCAGACTTCATCATACCCTCATAATGTCTCATTAGAAGGTAACTTTCAATTTGTTGTAGTGTATCTAATACAACTCCAACCATAATCAATAGTGAAGTACCACCATAAAACTGAGCGAAACTTGCACTTACTCCCGCCTGTACTGCAAATGCTGGAAGCACTGCTACAATAGCAAGGAATATAGATCCTGGTAAAGTAATTTTTGTTAATACTTGATCTATAAATTCAGAAGTTTGTTTACCTGGCTTAATACCTGGTATAAAACCTCCATTTCTTTTTAAGTTATCAGCAATGTCATTTGGATTAACAGTGATTGCTGTATAGAAAAATGTAAACAACAATATGAGAATACCAAACACTAAGTTGTATTGCCATCCGTATGGGTCAGCGAATGTTGCACCTATATAGGCTCCAACATCACTATCAGACCACAAACCAGCAATCATTGGTGGTATAAACATCAATGCCTGAGCAAAGATAATCGGCATAACACCAGATGAGTTTACTTTTAATGGAATGTAATCTCTTTTACCACCATATAATTTATTACCTATAACCTGTTTTGCATATTGAATAGGTATTCTTCTTGTTGCCTGTGTTAGCATTACAACGGCCATTACAACAAAGAACAATGCTACAATCTCTAATACAAACATTAAAGCACCACTCATACCTCTTGATACCGCCTCACCTAGAAGTGATCCTGGTAATCTTGAGATGATACCAATCATGATAAGCATTGATATACCATTACCGATACCTTTATCAGTAATTCTCTCTCCTAACCACATACAGAACATGGTACCAGAAACAAGAATTATTACCGAAGAAACTGTGAAAAACAGCCCTGGGTTATAGATTGCTTCTGAAGGTATTGTTACCGCTAAGTAACTAGCACTTTGTGCAGCTGTGATAGCGATAGTTAATACTCTAGTGATTTGCGTTAATCTTTTTCTTCCAGAATCTCCTTCTTTTTGAAGTTTTTGGAAGTATGGTACGGCCACTGTCATCAGCTGAATCACAATTGATGCAGAGATGTATGGCATGATACCCAACGCAAAAATGGACGCTCTACTAAAAGAACCTCCTAAAAATGTATTTATAAAATCAAATATACCACCAGATGCACCATCACCTAAAAGGTCTGGATCAATACCTGGAAGTACGATAAAAGAACCTAATCTAAATACCATTAAGAATCCGACAGTATTTAAAATTCGGATTCTTAGGTCCTCAATCGCAAAAATATTCTTTATGGTACTAAAAAACTTCTTCATAATTAAAGCTTAGTAACTTTTCCACCTGCTGCCTCTATTGCTTTTGAAGCAGAAGCCGAAAAAGCATGTGCTGTAACATCTACTTTAGCCTTTAATTCACCGTTTCCGAGAATCTTAACAACATCATTTTTACTAGCAAGGCCATTTTCTACTAAAGTTTTTAAGTCAATTGACTTTACTTTAGCATCATCAACCAACTTCTGAATAGAAGAAAGGTTTACAGCCTTATACTCTATACGGTTTGGACTTCTGAAACCAAACTTAGGTACTCTTCTTTGAAGTGGCATTTGACCACCTTCAAAACCTAATTTTCTTGAGTAACCAGATCTTGATTTAGCTCCTTTGTGACCTCTTGTTGAAGTGCCACCTCTACCAGAGCCTTGTCCTCTACCTATTCTCTTGCTATTTTTTACTGAACCTTCTGCAGGTTTTAGAGTATTTAATTTCATCAGTTTTTTATTTTGCCTTAACGCCTATTTCTAGACTCGGATATTTTATTTCTATATTTCAGTAACTGCCACTAAGTGATTAACCTTATTGATCATGCCAGCTATTTGAGGAGTAAGTTCAACCTCTACTGATTTGTTGATCTTACCAAGTCCTAAAGCTTTTATTGTACGCTTTTGACCTTCCGGGCGTTTAATTACGCTTTTTACCTGTGATATTCTAACTTTTGCCATGATCTAATTAACCGTTAAAAACTTTAGACAAAGAAATACCTCTGTTTTGAGCCACTGTATAAGGATCTCTCATATTAGTAAGTGCATCAAATGTTGCTTTTACTACGTTATGAGGGTTTGATGATCCTTTTGATTTAGCTAGTACATTGTGTACACCTGCACTCTCTAATACTGCACGCATCGCACCACCGGCTATTACACCCGTACCAGGAGCAGCTGGCTTCAACAGCACAAATCCTCCACTGTACTTGCCTAAAGACTCATGAGGTACTGTACCTTTTATTACTGGTACTTTTACCAAATTCTTTTTAGCGTCATCTATACCTTTTGCGATAGCATCTGTCACCTCGTTGGCCTTACCCAGACCATATCCTACAACACCATTACCATCACCTACAACTACGATGGCTGAGAAACTAAATCTTCTACCACCTTTTACTACTTTAGCTACACGCTTTATGGCGACAACCTTTTCTTTAAGGTCTATTTCACTAGCTTTTACTGATCTTATATTACTTTGAGACATAACGCTTATTAAAATTTAAGACCTCCCTCTCTGGCACCTTCTGCCAAAGCCTTGATTTTACCATGGTATAAATAACCGTTACGATCAAATACCACTTCTTTTATTCCTTCTGAAGATGCCTTTTCAGCTAATTTCTTCCCTACTTCCTGAGAAACTTCAAGGTTTACTTTATCACCTATTTCTCTAGATGTAGCCATTGCCACTGTGTGACCTTTAGTATCGTCAATAAGCTGAGCATAAATACCTCTATTGCTTTTGAATACTGAAAGTCTTGGCTTCTCAGTAGTACCGCTGATCTTACGTCTGATACCACCTTTGATTCTATTTCTTCTTTTGTATTTATTGAATGCCATCTCCTTAATTATTTAGCAGCTTGCTTACCAGCCTTACGTCTAACATACTCACCAACAAACTTGATACCTTTACCTTTGTAAGGTTCGATTTTCCTCAGTGATTTTATTTTTGCTGCCACCTGGCCGATCAATTGTTTATCTGATCCTTCAAGCGTAACTACTGGATTCTGACCTTTAGCAGTTTCAGCTGAAACTTTCAATTCTTCTGGGACAGACATCCATATGTTGTGAGAGTATCCCAAGCTTAGCTCTAAAACATTGTTTTGAGCAGTAGCTTTGTAACCTACACCGACTAACTCTAGTTGTTTCTTGTACCCTTCACTTACACCTACAACCATGTTATTAACTAAAGAGCGGTATAGACCGTGAAGAGCTTTGTGTCTTTTCTGCTCAGTAGGTCTCTCTAAAGTCAACTCGCCTTCATTTTCAACCAATTTGAAAGCAGGGTCAATATTTTGTGTAAGCTCACCTTTAGGACCTTTTATGGTCATAGCACCGGCTTTTGCATCAAATGTATATGATACACCTTCAGGTAGCTTTATTGGTTTTTTCCCTATTCTTGACATTGATATATATTTATCTATTTTTATTAATAAACGTATGCTAGTACTTCACCACCTATGTGTAATTCTCTAGCTTCTTTATCAGAAACTACACCATGAGAGGTTGACATAATCGCAACACCCAGCCCGTTTAATACCCTTGGAAGCGTCTCAGCCTGAGCATATTTTCTCAAACCAGGCTTACTTGCTCTTTCCAAATGGAAAATCGCAGGCTTTTTTGTGTCTGCATCATACTTCAATGCAATTTTAATATTACCCTGATTATTATCAGTCTCCTCAAATCTATAGTTAAGGATATACCCCTTATCATGAAGGACTTTAGTCATCTCCTTCTTAATGTTTGACGCAGGAATATCTACAACACGGTGTTTAGCCTTGATTGCGTTCCTCAAACGGGTCAAATAATCTGCTATTGGATCTGTCATCTTTGTTCTATTCTAAAGTAAAATTGCAAACCCGTCTTAAACGGGCCTGCAAAGATACATAACTTTTTTTTGTTTAAAAATAAAAGAGAATCTTTTTACCAGCTTGCTTTTGTAACGCCTGGTATCTTTCCATCAGAAGCCATTTCTCTAAATGTTACCCTTGAGATACCAAATTTTCTCATGTAACCTTTAGGTCTTCCAGTCAGCTTACATCTATTGTGTAATCTTACTGGTGAGGCGTTTCTAGGAAGCTTATCTAAAGCTTCGTAATCGCCTGCTTCTTTAAGAGCTTTTCTTTTAGCAGCATATTTAGCTACTAATTTTTCTCTTTTCTTTTCTCTTGCTATAACAGCTTTTCTTGCCATAATATTATTAGTTTTTGCTTGCGAAAGGCATACCAAATGCCTTCAACAATTCATAACTTTCTTCGTCAGTTTCTGCGGTAGTAACAAACGTAATGTCCATACCGGTGATTTTATTTACTTTGTCAATACTGATCTCCGGGAAGATGATTTGTTCTTTAACACCTAATGTGTAGTTTCCTCTTCCGTCAAAACCTTTATCGCTGATACCTCTAAAGTCTCTCACTCTAGGAAGTGCGATGGACAAAAGTCTATCCATAAATTCGTACATTTTGCTACCTCTAAGTGTAACTCTAGCACCAATTGGCATCTCTTCTCTCAACTTAAAGTTTGAGATAGATTTTTTAGCTTTGGTAGGTACAGCTTTCTGACCAGTAATTGATGTAAGTTCTTCTAAACCTACATCAATAAGTTTCTTGTCTGCCACAGCAGCACCAATACCTTTGTTGATGCAAATTTTGGTAACCTTAGGTACCTGCATCATAGAAGAGTACTGAAATTTATCCTTTAATGCAGGAACAATTTCGCTGTTGTATTTTTCTTTTAATCTTGGATTAGCCATTTTTTATAAATTCTCCAGTTTTCTTAGAATATCTCTGAAGCTTGTTGTCATCATTAAGCTTTCTACCTATTCTGCTTGCCTCTCCGTTAGAAGGGTCAACCACCATAAGGTTGCTTACATGAATAGATGCTTCTGTTTTTTCGATGCCTCCTTCAGGCTTCTCTGCTGAAGGCTTAACGTGTTTTGTAACTACGTTGATTCCCTCAACAAATGCTCTGCTTTTTGAAGACACAACTTCAAGCACTACACCAGTTTTACCTCTTGAGTTACCAGCGATTACTTTAACCGTATCTCCTTTTCTTATATGAAGCTTAGGTTGATTGTTTTTCTTTCTCTCCATGATTATAATACTTCTGGTGCTAGTGAAACAATTCTCATAAATTGCTTTTCACGCAATTCTCTAGCTACAGGACCGAAGATACGTGTACCTCTTGGCTCGTCTTGTGCAGTAAGTAATACTGCAGCATTATCTTCAAACCTGATGTATGATCCGTCTTTTCTACGAATCTCCTTTTTAGTTCTTACTACTACAGCTCTTGACACTGTACCTTTTTTAAGACTACTAGATGATAAAGAAGACTTCACTGATACAACAATTTTGTCGCCCACTGAAGCATACTTTTTCCCAGTACCTCCCAATACACGGATGCAAAGTACTTCCTTGGCACCGCTATTATCCGCAACGTTTAATCTCGACTCTTGCTGTATCATTTTATTTAGCCTTTTCTATAATTTCAACTAATCTCCATCTTTTGTTTTTACTCAAAGGACGAGTCTCAGCGATCTTTACAGTATCGCCTATTGTACACTCGTTCTTTTCATCATGAGCCGTAAACTTGGAAGTTTTGTTTACAAACTTTCCATAAATAGGGTGTTTCTCTTTACGTTGTACAGCTACAGTGATTGATTTCTGCATTTTATTGCTGACAACTTGCCCTATACGTTCTTTTCTTAAATTTCTTGACTCCATTTAAATATTATTTAGCAAGTTCTTTAGCTCTTAACTCAGTTTGTAATCTGGCTATTAACTTTCTAGTTTCTTTGATTTTCATCGGATTCTCGATTGGAGAAATCTCATGAGCAAATTTCATTTTTCTAAATGCTTCCTGCTCGCTAGCCAATTTTTGTTTAAGCTCTTCTAGGCTTAATGCTACTATTTCAGAATTTTTCATTGCTCTTAATCTTCGATGTAATCTCTACGTACTGAAAACTTAGTTTTAATAGGAAGCTTTTGCTGTGCAAGTCTTAGTGCTTCCTGGGCTAATTCTTTTTTAACCCCACCAGCTTCGAAAAGAATAGTTCCTGGCTTTACAACTGCCACCCAATATTCAGGAGCACCTTTACCTTTACCCATTCTTACCTCTGCAGGCTTTTTAGTCACGGGCTTGTCAGGAAAAATTCTGATCCATACCTGACCTTCTCTTTTCATTGCTCTTGTCATTGCAATCCTGGCAGCTTCAATTTGTCTTGAAGTAATCCAACCCGGCTCTAATGCTTTGATACCAAAAGCTCCAAAGGCAATTCTATGCCCTCTCTGTGCAAGGCCCTTAACTCTGCCTTTCTGTTTTTTCCTGAACTTGGTTCTTTTCGGCTGTAACATATCTTTATTTCTTTAAGCAAGCAGCCAAACCTGGCCACCGTTACATACTTTATTTCTTATTTTCTTCTTCTTTTAGGACCATCAGGTCTTCTCTTTCCACCGCCACGGTTGCCACCGCCCTGGTTAGATGCTCCTACGTTTGGAGAAAGATCTCTCTTACCGTAAACTTCACCTTTGAAGATCCATACTTTGATACCAATTTTACCATACACTGTGTTTGATTCACATATAGCATAGTCGATATCAGCTCTTAATGTATGCAAAGGAATTCTACCTTCCTTATACTGCTCCGTACGAGCCATCTCAGCACCACCTAAACGGCCTGAAACTTTAATTTTTATTCCTTGAGCACCTACTCTGATTGCTGAAGCAATCGCTTGCTTCATAGCTCTTCTGTAAGAAATACGTGCTTCAAGTTGTTGGGCAATTGAGTCACCTACAAGCTTAGCATCAAGCTCTGGTCTTTTGATCTCAAAAATATTGATCTGAACATCTTTGCCAGTAAGCTTCTTAAGCTCTTCTTTAATTTTATCAACTTCGGCACCGCCTTTTCCAATAACTACACCAGGACGTGCCGTGTGTACTGTTAAGGTGATTCTCTTAAGTGTACGCTCGATGATAACTTTAGAAATACCACCTTTAGGAAGACGAGCTTGAATGTATTTTCTGATATTGTGATCTTCTACAAGCTTGTCAGAGAAGTCTTTACCACCGTACCAGGCTGAATCCCATCCTCTTACGATACCAAGTCTAAATGCTATAGGGTTAACTTTCTGTCCCATTATTTCTTATCTTCTTTTTTAGCTTTCTTAGTTTTCTTTGGAGCCGCCTCTTTTTTAGGAGCTTCCTTTTCTTCAACCTGCACAGGAGTCATGCTATCTAATACCATTGTTACATGGTTAGATCTTTTTCTGATTCTGTGCGCTCTACCTTGAGGTGCTGGTCTTAGACGTTTAAGCATTTTACCGCTATCTACGAATATAGACTTCACGTAAAGGTCTGCTTCTTCAAGGTCAACGTCTTCGTTTCCTTGCTGCCAGTTAGAGATAGCAGACAATAAAAGTTTTTCAAGTCTTGCAGCGCCTTGCTTAGGCTCAAACTTGAGAATATTTAATGCCTTATTTACTCTTTCTCCTCTGATGAGATCTGCTACCAGTCTCATTTTTCGTGGAGAGGTAGGCACGTTTTTTAATTTAGCTACTGCCTCCATAATTATCTTTTGCCTTTATCTTTTTTACCTACGTGACCTCTAAAGTTTCTAGTTGGTGCAAATTCACCAAGTTTGTGACCTACCATGTTTTCTGTAACATATACAGGTATAAACTTATTACCATTGTGAACTGCGAATGTATGACCCACAAAGTCAGGTGATATCATTGATCTTCTAGACCAAGTCTTGATCACAGACTTTTTACCAGAATCGCTCATGGCATCGACTTTCTTCTCGAGCCTGAAATCTATATAAGGTCCTTTTTTAAGTGATCTTGCCATTATTTTTTCCCTCTGCTAATAATTAAGTTATTAGAATATTTTTTAGGCGTTCTTGTTTTCTTACCCTTAGTGTAAAGTCCGTTTCTTGATCTTGGGTGACCACCTGAAGACTTACCTTCACCACCACCCATTGGGTGATCGACTGGGTTCATTGCAACACCTCTTGTTCTTGGTCTTTTACCTAACCATCTATTTCTACCTGCTTTACCTAGTACAACATTCATATGCTCTGCATTTGATACAGAACCTACAGTTGCTAAACAAGTAGCTAATACTTTTCTTGTTTCACCAGAAGGCATTTTGATTGTTACGTACTTACCTTCTCTCGCTAAAAGCTGAACATATGCTCCAGCACTTCTAGCCATTGCACCACCTTTACCAGGCTTGATCTCAATGTTGTGAAGGATTGTACCTAAAGGTATCTTAGCTAATGGTAGCGCATTTCCAACTTCTGGAGCAACATTCTCTCCAGACATTACTGTGGTATCTACCTGTAGCCCTTGTGGAGCCAAGATGTATGTTTTAGTACCATCAGCATAATAAAGAAGTGCAATTCTAGCCGATCGTGTTGGATCGTACTCAATAGCTTTAACAGTAGCCGGAATGTCGAATTTGTTTCTTTTGAAGTCAATTATACGAGACTTCTTTTTATGACCACCACCGATATAGCGCATTGTCATTTTTCCGGTGTTATTTCTACCACCAGAACGCTTCTTTATCTTCACCAAAGATTTTTCCGGAGTAGACTTGGTCACCTCGACAAAGTCGGGTGCCATTCTATACCTTTGGCCTGGCGTAATTGGTCTTAATTTTCTAACTGCCATCTCTTTCTAAAATTAAATTTCGCTGTAAAAATCAATTACATCACCATCTGCTACGGTTACCATAGCTTTCTTGAACGAAGGAGTTCGGCCTGAAATAATACTTGACTTAGTATAACGTGACTTGGATTTACCAAGATATACCATGGTGTTTACACTTTCCACGGTAACTCCGTACATACTTTCTACAGCCTTTTTTATTTCTACTTTATTGGCTTTGCGGTCTACTATGAAACCATACTTTCCTTTTTCATTTAAAGCAGAAACTTTTTCTGTAACCAATGGCTTTATTAAAACGCTCATTTCTATTTCTTCAATAAGTTATCAATCTTCTCTATTGAGCCTTCGCTCAAAATAAGGGTATCTGCGTTTAACACATCGTAAGTAGTTAGCCTATCAGCTGTAACCACTTTTGTGTTCTTAATATTTCTTCCAGAAAGTGAAACATTGTTGTTTGACTCAGGAAGAACGAGTAGCGTCTTTTTGTCTGCTACTGAAAGCGATGCAAGCATTTTAGTATACTCCTTAGTTTTAGGAGCTTCGAAAGTAAAATCTTCTACTATCGAAATACTTTTGTCTTTCGCTTTATAAGTAAGCGCAGATTTTCTTGCTAACTCTTTTACTTTTTTATTAAGCTTGATACCGTAATTTCTTGGCTGAGGTCCGAATGCACGTCCACCACCTCTGAAAATAGGTGACTTAATACTACCTGCTCTGGCTGTACCAGTACCTTTTTGCTTCTTAATCTTTCTTGTAGACCCAGAAATTTCTGCTCTCTCTTTAGTCTTGTGAGTACCTTGTCTTTGATTAGCCAAGAATTGCTTCACATCTAAATAGATCGCGTGATCATTTGGGTCGATACCAAATACTTCTTTTGAAAGACTTACTTTTCTTCCGGTATCTTCTCCGCTATATTTTACTACTGAAACGTTCATTATTTCTCGAGAATTACAGTTGAATTATTTGCTCCTGGAACCGAACCACTTACTAGGATGATATTCTTTTCAGGTATGATTTTCATGACTTTAAGGTTAAGCATTGTTGTTCTGCTTCCACCCGTACGTCCTGCCATTCTCATTCCTTTGAATACTCTTGCAGGAAATGATGCACCACCGATTGATCCTGGCGCTCTTTCTCTGTTGTGCTGACCGTGAGTTCTCTGACCAACACCACCAAATCCGTGTCTTTTTACAACACCTTGAAATCCTTTACCTTTTGAGGTTCCGATTGCGTCAACAAAATCGCCTTCAACAAATACGTCTCCGACTTTTATTTCCTGACCAAGTTGAATTCCGCCTTCAAATTCTATTCTGAAGTCTCTGAATTCAACAACTTCTTTCTTAGGGGTCGTCTGCGCTTTTTTGAAATGTCCTAATAAAGCATTTGGAGTGTTTTTTTCTTTACGCTCTCCATAGCCTAATTGAACAGCCGTATAGCCATCCTTCTCCTCATTTTTTACTTGCGTAACAACGCAAGGACCAGCTTCTATAACTGTGCATGGAACATTTTGTCCATTGGCACCAAAAATGCTAGTCATACCGATTTTCTTTCCTATTATACCAGACATTTTAAAATCTTTATAAGCGTAATAATGCTTTCTCTTCTGCGGTTTTTCCGCAAAAGGACTGCAAAGATAGTAACTTAAAGTGAGTTACCAAATAGTCGGTTAGAAATTTTTTCAAGGATTGAACAATAGTTCAGACACCCCCTCACCGTTTCTATTTGGAGCCTGCAAATATCTGATTTTAAATTGCGAAAAACAACCTCGAAGAAAGATTACAACACTTCTTTAAGAATATTGATGGAGTTAATCTCTTTTAACGAGTCGATATGACTTTTATAAAAGCGTATGATTAAATCAAGGATTTTTCTACGGCTGTCATTACTGATTGTTACCCAATCATCATATGGTTGTTTAATAAAAGCTCTAATTGCACTTACTTCATCTGTGCTCAATGAATGAAAAGCCGGGTCTGATAACTCGACACCTACTCCCAGATACTTAGTGAGTTTCAGTAAAAAAATAAGATGGAAATTTTGATAATGGCTTTCCTGATTGTCAAACAAAACAATTGAACTACTTATAAAATTGAAAAGATCTTCAATTTCTCCTTCATCTTTAATGCACTTATAAAGCATCTCTGCTAAAAAAATTGCCACTGCAGTCTTTTGCATATTTTCATGGATGGAATGATAAGGCTGACTGCATTTAATCTCAGAAATCCGATTAATATCTTTGGTAGGATTGTGATACACTACCAAATCAAGTTGGGTAAGTGGTTGGTATAAGGCTATCTTGTTTTTTGATCGCTTACTTCTTACACCATTAACGATGTAGGTCTGTAAACCGAACTTGGTTGTTAAAATTTTAACAATGATAGAACTGTCGCCATACTTGAAATATTTAAAAACAATACCGGGCGTTTTGTGAAGCATTAGTTAATGATAGCAATTTTACCTACAAATGTCTCCTCTCCATCGGCAGAAGAACTTAATACATAGTATACTCCGGTCATAGCTCTATTACCGTTGTAATCTTTGACATTCCAGGTGGCAGTGCCGCCATTGGCCTGCGTTCTCCAGATAAGTTTACCACTGGCATCAGTGATCTTGATAAGTGCATCATTTACTAATCCACTAATTCCTACAGTCCCTGTAAAGTCTTGTCTTACAGGGTTGGGGAAGATTTTAACATTTTCATGCGTTGGGTCGCCTTCAGTAGAAGTACCCCTGTAAGACACAATTCCTTTCTCAGTACCAATGAATACCTCACCTGACTTTTCATGAATTTCTATGTCTATAATATTATCCGAGGGTAATGGACTATTGGCTTGATTGAAAAACTTAATCTGCGTATCTGCCTGGTCATCAAAGAGCCATAAGCCTCTTTGGGTTCCTACCCATTTTCTATTGCCACCATCAATCTTAATGTCTGTAACAAATTCATCTCTTAGCAATTGTCTATTCTCAAATATTGGCTCAATAGCATTTACCTGCCCAGTAAGTACAGCAAATGGATTTGTAAAAACTGATACTCCTAAATTTGTACCTGCCCAAACAAAGCCATCCTTATCCAGGGCCAGGGTATTTACCGTTGTACTTGCCAGACCGCCATTACCACTTTGTGAAGTAAGGTACCTTGAGTTGCCTGTAAACGGATCGACCACTACAATACCTCCTCCTGAAGACGGGTCAATAATTAGCCAGAGTAAATCACCAACACTGATTATATCAGTGGCAAATGCACTCAACCCTGATGATATCACCACAGACTCCCACTCAAGGTCATTGTTCAATAAATGCACACGATTAGTCCCATAGTTGAGCGCCCAAAGGCCAAGTTGAGAAGTTTCGAGAGCTGGAACTCGCAATCCGTCTTCAGTAAAAGTATTCACTAAGGGACTATTAGACTCATTATATATAGTCTCAGACTGATCTTCTGCAACACTCACTATGCCCATACCCATTGAGGCAAAGAAATTAATTCCATTGAACTGCTCTACATCTACCAAGTCTTGAATACTATTTATTTCAAAAGTATTCCAGTCACCATTTTCAAAAATTGCATATGTAGCACTGTTGTTTAATGGGGTAGCGCCATTGGTATACCCACCTGATAGAGCGAATATTTGATCATTTTGATATTTTAACGCAAAGACTTCGTTTGTCGAAGGACCAGAAGGTTTAATGAATTCTGACGAAGTGCCACTCATTTTAAGTAATCCTTTTGTGGCTGTGGCTAGCCATCGTGAACCATCCTGACTTTCTGTAGCCGCAAGTATGAGTTCTGATATATCTATTGGTGTGGTGTTAAAATCAGCATCAAAAATATAGGCGTTGCTGTCAGCAACTATAAGATTGGCTGTTACATCCAGATCAGAAAAGGAGGTGTTTTGTAAAGTATTTGTTGCTACCCAATTATTGCCATCATATTCGTAAATACCGAGGGATTCCAACCCAACAATTACATTTTCATCTTTGGTGCCAATTATTTGAGCCTCTGCAACAGGCAGGCCTTCTGCTGGTCCAAATCTTCTCCAATTTTGATAATCCAACAGGTTGATATCCTGAACTAAGTTAGCAGCCAAGACTCCTTGTTCTGAGGCAATGAAAAGAGAGTCTCTAAATACGGTAGCAGCATTAACTTTTAGTTTTTGCGGAATGCTGTCTATACTAAGGCCAAGCTCTCGATAAGTTTCTGAAACCTCCTGTTTCAATAAATCAAACCTTAAGACTCCAAAGTCTGTAGCAATGAAGGCATCCCCATTAAATATGGTAATATGATTGATGGTTTTTGAACTCTGAATCTGAGAAGTAGTGACAAAGTCAAAATTAAAAATATCATTGCCCTGAATGACATCAAGGTTGCCAGATGTATAACCTATGAGGAGTTGACTGCCTTGCTCATCATATGCCAAAGCAGATATGGTGCCTCCTTGCAAGCCTGAAGATTTGGTAAGTGTAGTGACACTGTTGTCATCCTGATCAACAATAAATAATCCGTTTTGACTGCTAGCGTAAACCAGGTTATCAACTACGATAACTTCATTAATCTGATTATAAGAATAATGTGTGCGCCAGGTACCAATTGGGATATCGGTTTGAGCATATGCAACATGAACAGCTGCAATCAGTAAAGGGAGGATATATTTACGCATATCATTTTTTTCGTTGCTTCATACCCTCAACAAAACTTCTACGACTTCGCGCTTCGTATTGCTGTTTTTCTCCTAACAATACTGTACTTTCTTCGTCAGTGAGTCGATATGAGAAGGAACCTAGCTCTCCTGTTTGGGCACAAATCGCATGAACCTTCGTTACGAACTCGGCAATGGCTAACAATTGAGGCATGGGCCCAAAAGGTTTTCCTTCAAAGTCCATATCTAAGCCCGCAACTATCACGCGCTTACCAGCATTGGCCAATTTATTACATACGTTAATGATTTCGTCATCAAAAAACTGAGCTTCATCAATGCCTACAACATCACAATCCCCGGCCAATAACATGATATCATTTGCAAAACCGACTGCTGTAGATCTTATTGAAGTTTCATTATGAGAAACAACGTTGTCTTTGTGGTATCTATTATCAACTACTGGTTTGAATATTTCAACATTTTGCTTTGCAATGATTGATCTGTTTAGCCTTCTGATGAGCTCCTCTGTCTTACCAGAGAACATACAGCCGCAAATAACTTCTATCCAGCCTGCTTTTGTTGCCTTGCCAAAGTGTGGTTCAATAAACATTCTTCAAAAATAGGAAAATTGTAAATGAGTTAGTGGTTAAGTGTAGACGTTGTTGATTATTCAGAATAATCAAGATGGGGCAATTTATTTTCATCTGGGACTTTCACAGTGATGTCGCCAGAAATTTTACATTGACATGCGAGCCGCTGATTTTCTTTTAGTGCACCGAGGTTGTTCACTTTCTTCTCGAAATCGGAATGTGGAGATAGGTTTTCCAGTCCTTCTATTACAATCATTTTACAGGTGGTACACCGACCTTTACCTCCACATGCATGCATCCAATCCACAGCATTTTCGTGTAATATTTTTAATACAACTTTATCTGTATCGTTCGTTGTAATGGTTTTGTTGGATAGGTTTTTAATACTTATTTCCGGCATTAATTCACTAAATTTATCACTTGACACAAAGTTGTAAAACTAATAGATAGAATGGAGCATAATCTCAATTATAACGGAATTGAAAACTATTGTAAAACCCTGGCAACAAAAGTCTGCGAAGCGTCTTACACAAATAAAGCAGCTCTATCGGGGAAGGAAATATTATCATTGACTCCTGTGAAACAGATTAATCTTTTTGTAATAAAAAATCTATTTACCGCATGGACAAAAGAGGCCGACAATGTACGGAGTCCTTATTTTGATTATAGTAGTGATGATGTACAACAGGCTTTGAGCCATTTTATGAACATTCTGTCACAGCATATTTCCGTAAAGAAAAACGACATGATGCCTTTACTAGAGGCCGCAATTAAAGAAAGCATATTACTTATTTTCTCACCTTATAATTTTTATACTCACTTAATCTCAGGTAAAGAAAGCCTATCATTTGAAGAGCTACAATCAATTGCCAAGTATATCAAAGTCAATCAGGACATATTTAATGCGCTACTTGACAAAATGAAACGTGAAAAGCTATCCTCAATTGATCACGATAAAATGAATAAGCTTTTCAATGATATTTTTGAACACACAAATGCATCTCCTGAAGACATACAACCCTATCTAACCCAGTTAGATGAAATGCATACTATTGACGAAACTTTGATTTATGGAGAGACTGAAAAGGCGGCCTCCGATGAAAGTGAAGTAATTGAATCAAAAGAGCCTGTTGAATCAGATAGTGAGCAGGCAACAATCAATGAACGGTTTGAAGACTCACCTAAAGTGATAAATGATGAACATGCCGAGGAAATAAAGACCACATTGGCTGACATTCACAAAAATCAGAAAATAGAGAGCATTGAAAAACACCTCAGTATTAATCAACGGTTTATGTTTATAAGAGCGCTATTTGGCGGTGATGAGTCACTTTTTAAGAATACCTTACATCAACTTGAATCATTTGAAAGTAAAAAAGCGGCTTTTGAATACCTCGATGAAAACTACTCTGATTGGGACCTGGAAAGTGAAGAGGTTGAAGAGTTTATGGAGGTTGTAGAAAAACGATTTAATTAACTAACTGAAAGGTTTTAAAGCCAAAGGGTTTTAAGGTTCTAATAATGTATTTCTTTTGCCTTGAAATAAAATATAATTGAATTGTACATTCTCCTCTTAATCTCCTCCTAGAGGAGAAAAAATGGCTAGCGTGTTCTTGATTATGTCCTCAAGGCGGACGGCCTCCTACTTTCTTTCTTGATAAAGAAAGTAGGCAAAGAAATCAAGGCTGAGACTAAATTTCTGAAATCCAGCCAGTTACTACAATGAATCCAAACTCGCTTCGCTCAAACAGTGGATTCTAAAAGATTTGTTAAAGGCTGAATTTTTAACCGAAATTTATTCAAGGCCACTTACCAAACCTCACAATCAGCCCTTTTATACCGTTATTGAAATTTTAAACCCATGATTCACTCCTAAATATTTACCTTTTATGTGAACTGAGTACTTTTTCACTCTCAAAGCAATTATCAAGGATGCTCTGGCTATTTCAGGTCAAAATATCGGATAAATTAATTAGGTCACTACCTCACCAACACCTGCATTCTGTGTGCATCCAGTTTAATGAGGATAAAGATCAATATGGTAAATGCCCATAGCGAAGATCCTCCGTAACTGAACATCGGCAACGGAATACCTATTACAGGAAACAGGCCAATTGTCATACCTATGTTTACGGCAAAGTGAAAGAAGATAATGCAGGCTACGCTGTATCCATACACTCTGGCAAAACGCCATTTTTGTCTTTCTGCCAAGAAGATGACCCTAAGTAATAATGCAATAAACAGAACAACAACTACAAAACTGCCCAGCCAACCATGCTCTTCTGCTATGGTGCAAAAAATAAAGTCAGTGCTTTGCTCTGGCACAAAATCGTACTTTGTCTGTGTACCATTGAGATAGCCCTTGCCAAAAAATTGCCCCGAACCGATGGCAATCTTTGATTGGGTTACATTCCATCCGTAGCCCAGTGGATCTGCGTCCGGGTTGATCAATGCTTTAATCCTATTTTGCTGGTGGGGCTTCAATACATCTGAAATCACATAATCAACACTACGGATAACGCCTGCGATCACGATGGCACCGCCAATGATTAAGGCGATTCTACCAAAAGTTTTTTTGCTAAAGAAAATAACAACTGCTGCCAAGACAACGATGCCGATGTACAAGTACAGATGATTGCTTACCAATAACGTAAGTACAAAAATGATAGCTGCACAAGTCCCCAGCACTAAGGGCACTGGTGACATTCCCTCACGAAAGAAAACAAGCAGGAATACCGAATACACCAATGCTGTACCCGTATCACCTTGTAAGATTATGAGTACTGCCGGTGCGGCAATCAGGGCAAAGAGTATTGCAAGATTTTTAATTTTATCGATTCTGAAACCGGTGCTGCTCAACATTTTTGCCACGGCCAAAGCTGTGGCGAACTTAGCAAACTCAGATGGCTGTAATCTAAAAGGCCCCAACTCAAACCACGAGCGCGACCCGGCCACTTCACGGCCAAATAGCAAAACAAAGGCTAATAGAACGATAACACCACCAAATATGAAAAAGCCAAATGTGTCGAAAAACTTAAAATCAACTGTCATGATGGCGATAATCAACACCAAAGAAGTTAATATAAAGACAAGCTGACGCCCACTATTGAGGCTCATATCAAAAATACTGGGACTTGCTGATTCATCATAAACGGCAGCGAATATATTAAGCCAGCCGAATATCACTATCAGGAAAAATAGCAATACTGTGAGCCAGTCCATTCGGGAAAATATGCCTTCACCTCTTCTCAATATATAAATTCTCCTTTCTTCACGTACTCTTCAATATAAGGACGCTGAGTTTCGCCTATTAAATATTTTTCAATCATCAAACTAGCAATTGATGCTGCCGCTCTGGCTCCCTGACCGGCATCTTCTACATATACCGACACTGCTATTTTTGGATCATCTTTAGGAGCAAAAGCTATAAAAACTGAATGATCAGGCATTGGATCATTTTGCACGGTACCAGTTTTTCCACAAACCACAATATCTTTTAGTTTAGCTCGGTATTGGCCAGTCCCTGATTCAACAACATTAGCCATTGCCTGCACGGCAAAATCGAAATACTGAGAGTCGACAGAAGTGTAATACTTTTCCTGGTATTTGGGTAATGGCTCACCAGAATTACCAATTGATTTTACTAAGTGAGGAATATAATAATAACCTCTGTTTGCTACTGTTGCGGCAAAGTTTGCCATTTGCAGTGGCACAACCAGATTTTCACCTTCTCCAATCGCAATTGAATAGATATTACTGTATTTCCATGGCTCACCATTGTAAGCACGATCATAGTATGCCACACTCGGTACCAAACCACTTTTTTCGTTTGGAAGGTCAATACCTAAAGGTGCACCCAACCCAAAACTCTCAATATGCTCATGCCAATTGGCCAAACCTATACGGGTGTCTTCATATGTATCTTCTGACTTGCCCTGGTTGACTACACGTCTCATGACTTGATGGAAATAAGGGTTACAGGAATGTGTGATAGCCCCTACCAAATCTTCATATGAATGAGGTCCGTGGCAGCCAATTATGTTTCTATTGCATACTATTCTCGTATTAGGAGTAATTACACCTTCTTGCAGTGCAACCATTGCCTGAATGATCTTAAAAATTGACCCGGGCCTGTATTGGGCCATTAACGGTCGATTAAAAAGTGGCTTAAGTGTATCCTGGCTAATCTCAGAAAAGTTTTTGCTGTATTCACGACCTGTCAATCTATTTGGGTCATATGACGGCCCTGAAACAAGTGAAAGTATCTCTCCCGTGTTAGGTTCAATAGCCACTATACTTCCTGACTTACCTTTCATGAGCTCTTCACCATATACCTGCAAATCGAGATCTATGGTAGAAACAAGATTTTCTCCCGGTATAGACAATGTATCATATTCTCCATCAGCATAGGCACCTTTTTCAATACCGCGTACATTTTTTACCTTATACTTAACGCCCCTTCTGCCTCTGAGCTGTTTTTCATAGAATGCTTCCAAACCACTCTGACCGATATAGTCACCTTGTTTGTAATAGTCAGCCGAGTCGCGCTCAAGTTGTCGCTTATTTATTTCGCTTACATACCCGAGAGCATTAGCGAGCACGGGTTGTGAATAAGATCGAGTCGTCCTGGGCTGTATATCAAAGCCCCGAAAATCAACTAAGTGATCTTGTATGCGCGCCAGATCTTTATTAGAAAGTTGCTTGATAAATATGGATGGCTGTACGTAGGAAAAATCTTCCGCTACTTTCATTTTAGCTTCAAATTCTTCTCTGGCCAACTCAAATACTTCACAAAATTTGGCTGTATCAAGTTTTTTAACCTCGGCCGGAATTACTGTCAGGTTATACTGTGGTGTATTAAAGACGATGAGTTTACCATTACGATCATAGATTAAGCCTCGGTAAGGGTACTCGATTACTTTGTTAATGATATTACTAGTGGCTGCTTCAGCATACTTATTGTCAAGCACCTGAATAGAAAATAATTTCACAAGAAATATGATCCCTGTCAGTACTATTACTAACTGGATAATATATTTCCTTGATTCATTCATATGCCTTTTCTCTTATTGTAAAAGAGGTATTGTGTGATCATGAGCACTGTAAATGTAAACAGTGTACTAAAAAATATTTTACTCAATGTAAAACCAAATAGATCAAAATCTGCTGACTCAATAAAAAACAATACTGCATGATGCCCGAATATAAGTGGTAAGCTGTAGAAACTAAACCATTGCCAACCGCTCAATCGAATAGTTGGAACGGAACCGGTATCATACCCTCCCTGAGGCGTAAGCAAATTGAGCCAGTAATTTCTTACGAACATAATAAACACAGAAGCACCCGCATGAATTCCCAAACTGTCGTAAAAAATATCAACTATAAATCCTGTTAAGAATCCCAACACCATCAGTGAAATAATATTGGTCTCAATAGGCAGTAGCAGGAGGAATGCGATATAAAGAAAGCAGAACCCTTTGTCGAAAAGCACGAGATCTTTTAACAACAATACCTGAACGAGTATATAGATGAAAAAGGAAACTATATGAATGAATATACCCTTTTTAATCATTGACTTCTATCGTTTGTGCCTCCACAGAATCTTGCTCTATTTTCAACTTATTTTTTATGATGTAGACATAAGAAAGTCTGTTGAGATCACCTGCCAGAGAAATGTCAACATCATAAAAAAGTGCGTCATCTCTTACTTCAAAAGCTTTTATTACTCCGACAGGTACATTCTCAGGAAAAACCGCATTGTATCCTGATGTAACAATAGTATCTCCTTCTTGCAAGTCGACATGTAGCGGTACGTATTGCAACTTAGCCGTGTACGGATCTTGTCCGCCCCATTTAGTTGTACATAAATCACCTGTACGTTTGATTTTGGAAGAAACTAAAACATCGCTATGCAGTATTGAGGTAATCACAGAAAAATGTTTTGAAACGCTTTTGACTTTACCTACCACACCGTAATTATCTATCACGGCCATATCAGGCTCAATACCCTCCTTACTACCTCTATCTACAGTAATGTAGTTGTTAAACCTTCGAGTTGAGTTGTTGATTACTTTCGCACGTTTAAACTCATATTTATTGATAATGTCTCCATCCTCAACAATTTGAATTTCAGGATTGAAAATGCTTTGGTTGAGTTTCCTAAGCTTAGTTTTTAGTTCTGCGTTTTCTTTTGCTAAATCTTCATTGATGCTTGTGAGGCTAAAGTAATTGGTAATGTTATTTGATGTTTGCAACAGGCCTGCTGCCACCCGGTTGGAAGAGTTAAAAAACTTAGCGCCCTGGTAGGTATTATTTTCTATGATTAACCAACTGCAAAGTACCTCTAATACGAGGAAAGTAAGAAAGGCTCTGTATTGATAAAGAAACAGAAATAATCTTTGCATTTATCTAGCGTTGATAACATTATGAAAAATAGTAGCCAACTATTAGGTCATCAAGACTGCACGGAAAGAATTTAAGTTCTTAAGTGCCATACCAGTTCCCCTAACGACAGCTCTTAACGGATCGTCAGCTACGTGTATAGGCAACTTTGTTTTTAGTGCCAGACGTTTATCGAGACCTCTAAGTAATGCTCCACCACCAGTAAGGTGGATACCATTGTCATAAATATCAGCAGACAACTCAGGGGGAGAAATCTCCAATGCTTTGAGTACTGCTTCTTCAATTTTAGAAACCGACTTGTCTAATGCAAAGGCAATCTCAGAATAAGAGATTTTAATTACTTTTGGTATACCTGTCATCAGATCTCGGCCTCTTATTTCATAATCTTCAGGTCCATCGTCAAGCTCGGTAAGTGCCGAACCAACTTCTATTTTTACTTTCTCAGCAGATCTTTCTCCAATAAGGAGGTTATGCTGCCTTCTCATGTAATCAAGAATATCTCTGTTGAATGTATCTCCGGCCGTTCTGATTGATTGGTCACAAACAATACCTGAAAGTGCGATTACAGCAATTTCGGTTGTACCACCACCAATATCAACTACCATCGACCCCACAGGTTGCTCGATATCCACACCAATACCTATTGCCGCGGCAATAGGCTCATGAATCATGTATACTTCCTTTGCCCCTGCATGTTCTGCAGAGTCACGAACGGCACGTTTTTCCACCTCTGTAATGCCCGAAGGTATACAAATGACCATCCTGTGCGATGCAGGAAAAAACTTTTTGCCACTGTCGATCATTTTGATCATACCTCTGATCATATGCTCTGCTGCGTGGAAATCCGCAATCACACCATCTTTCAATGGTCTGATGGTCTTAATGTTTTCATGCGTTTTCTCGTGCATCTGCATCGCCTCACGACCAATGGCTAAGACCTTGTTGGTGTTTTTATCGATTGCAATAATCGAAGGTTCATCAACAACAATTTTGTCTTTATGAATAATAAGTGTGTTAGCCGTACCGAGGTCAATCGCTATATCACTAGAAAAGAAATCGAATAATCCCATCTTAAAATTTCAAAATTACGCACTTATGAATTTGCCGAAATTTACAAATTACTTTCTGTTTCATTTTATAAATGAAAGTTTTTTTGCGTTTCCGTCAATGTTTGAAATGACGAGTGCCTGTCATGACCATCGTCATATTGTTATTATCACAGAAATCAATTGAGTCCTGATCTTTTATTGAGCCACCTGGCTGAATGACTGAATTGATACCTTCCTTACTCGCAATTTCTACGCAGTCAGGAAAAGGGAAAAATGCATCTGATGCCATTACAGCACCCTGCAGATCAAACTTAAATGTTTTTGCTTTTTCAATAGCTTGTTTCAAGGCATCAACTCTTGATGTCTGCCCGACACCACTGGCCAATAACTGGCCGTCTTTTGCCAAAACAATTGTATTAGATTTTGTATGCTTCGCTATTTTGCTCGCAAATAAAAGTGCTTCTTTTTGCTCTGAGGTTGGCTCCAGTTTAGTAGCTGTTTCCAGGTCATCCTGAGAGTCAGTCTTCAGGTCTCGATCCTGCTCGATTACTCCATTGAGCAAGCTCTTATATTGTTTCTGCGTCTGCAGTTTTCCTTTTTGCTCTAAAATGATTCTATTCTTTTTACCTTTTAAAAGGTCTAGCGCATCAGCATCATACCCAGGGGCAATAATTACTTCAAAGAATAAAGCATGCATCTCTTCTGCAGCAGCCAGATCAATCTTTTTGTTTGCTATTAAAATTCCTCCAAAGGCAGAGAGCGTATCAGCAGCAAACGCTCTTTGATAGGCTTCTTTTACCGTACTACCTGTAGCTACACCACAGGCATTGGTATGTTTGAGAATTGCAAAAGCGGTTTCATCAAACTCTTCGATCAGAGAAACTGCCGCATCAATATCGACTAAGTTGTTATAAGACAGCTCCTTCCCATTTAGCTGATCAAGGATTTCTGATAAGTTACCGAAGTAAGTGCCTTGCTGATGTGGGTTTTCGCCATATCTAAGAGATTTAGCTGATCTGATGCTTTGCTTAAATGACCCAATTTCTTCCTCTTTGTTGAAGTAATTGAAAATGGCTGTGTCATAATGTGAGCTTATATCAAATGCTTTGGCGGCAAACCTTCTCCTATCAGCTAGCTCTGATGCTCCATTTTTCTCAGCCAATAATTGTTCTACCTCACTATATTGTTCGCGAGAAGAGACTATTAATACGTCCTTAAAGTTTTTAGCAGCAGCTCTTATTAACGAAATGCCACCAATATCAATTTTCTCGATGATGTCAGCTTCGTCAGCTCCTGAAGCCACGGTTTCCTCAAATGGATATAAATCAACAATTACAAGATCAATTTCAGGTATATCAAATTCCTGGGCCTGATTCACATCGGCCTCTAAATTTCTTCTGTGAAGAATGCCTCCAAATACCTTGGGGTGCAAAGTCTTCACCCTACCCCCAAAAATGGAAGGATAGCTGGTAAGATCCTCAACCGCCTCAACTGGAACCCCTTGTTCTTCAATAAACTTTTGTGTGCCACCCGTAGAGTAAATCTTGACTCCATTTTGGTGTAGCAATTTAATGATAGGTTCTAAGTTGTCTTTGTAAAATACTGATATGAGGGCTGAATTGATCTTTTTTAAGGACATGCCTAACTAGTGGTTTAAATTAAGGTGCAAAGCTATACAATTTTGTTAATTTTTCTATCCGGGAAAGCTTTATCCATTGGACTGATCGTCAATGAACTTATCAATTACTTTTGGGTAGTTGGCATGCTCCAGGGCATGTACCTTTTGTGCAATATCTGATACAGAATCATTTTGCTCTACGTTACATTTCGCTTGAAATATAATTTGTCCCTCATCATATCTTTCATTAACCACATGTATTGTTATACCGGTTTCTCTTTCCTTATTTTCTTTAACAGCATTATGCACATGATCCCCATACATGCCTTTGCCGCCATACTTCGGCAGTAAAGCTGGATGAATGTTGAGAATTTTGTCTGGATAGGCATCAACCAAGTTCTGAGGAATTAGCATCATAAAGCCCGCAAGCACTATAAAATCAATTTGTTTCTCACGCAGAATATTTAAAACCTGTCCCTGTATTAATTCCTGCCTATTAAACACAACCGAAGGCACATCAAATCTTTTCGTCCGTTCTAATACATAAGCATCTGATTTATTAGACAAAACCAGTGATACTTCCTTCCCAGGAATATCACCAAAATATTTAATAATTTCCTCTGCGTTACTACCGCTACCAGATGCGAAAATTGCTATCCTTATCATTAATAAAATACCATACTTAAAATTCCCAGCAACATAATTATTTTACAATAGTTGCTTAATAAATTAAACTGCCTTGTAGTATCTGCCTTGTGAAGATGATTGGCCAAGATCGACAGCGGAATGACCAAAAGCAAACAAAAAGCTGCCATCTCTGTACCAATAAATAAATAAGCCAAAGCAGTAAGACCAATGAGGAAAACTACAGCAACCACGTATAATAAATATTTCGTTTTCCGCAATCCATAGACTACAGGGAAAGTGCGACAACCGAAGGTAAGATCACCTTTCACATCTTCCATATCTTTGATCACCTCTCTTATCAGGGTAAATGCAAAAGCAAATAATGCATAGGCTATCACCAAATAGTTTACCTCCTGATATAATACATTGATCACGTATATAGAAAGTGCTGTAAGCATAGCTACCGTGATATTACCTACTAAAGGTATTCGTTTAAGTTGGTTAGAATATAACCATAAGATCAGAGCGGTAAGAAAGTTGATAATTCCTATTTCAATACTTAATAAAAAGCCCAATGCTATACCGGTGAAATTCAAAATCGTATGGGCTACCATGGCCACACGTCTTTTTAAAATTTTACCCACGACCACCCGATGAGGTTTATTAATCAGGTCGATTTTTACATCATAGTAGTCATTAATTATGTAACCAGCCGCAGCTATTAAAACTGACGAAAGTGATAGCACAAACAACCTGACATCAGTAAAGGTCTGATAAATGGGCTGTGTATTCTGGAAAAGAAAAATCGCGGTGAAGTATTGCGCAAAAGCAATGATTAGCAGGTTCCAAAAACGAGTAACCAAAATGAATCCTTTTAAGGAAAAATTTGCCGGTTTTATGTTTTTAGAAGTAGCCATCAGGGTGATATTTTTTCAAAGGTATACCCTGATGGCTAGTATTACAATAGCTTAAAAACTGAATTTCATTGTGAGGAAGTAATTTCTTCCTGAGTTAACTAAATAACCCGGCCCATCAATAGTTCCATCGAAATCTACATCTACTGGAGCTCCATTGGTATAGTACACTTCATCAGAGAGATTATTGGCTTCAAACGCTAACTTTATATTTCTCCAAGAATAGTTTATACTGAAGTCTGCCACAAAATAATCAGGTAATACCAACTCAGGATTGTTAGAAAGCTCTAGAAATGACTCCCCTACATATTTTCCGGACAAAGTAAAAGTTAAATTTTCTACAGGATCGTAAGCAATCCCTAGATTACTCAACCATTCAGGAGTTAACACCGGGTTTGATGATTCATAAACGACACCCTCAGGGGTTGTAAAGGCTTCTATTTTACTTTTCATGTAAGTTGCCGTTCCAAATACTCTGAGGTTTTTCAACATATAGTAATTAAAATCTAATTCTATACCTGCTCTATAACTATTGGGAATATTTGCTCTTTTTTGTACACCAAAAGCCAACAATTCTCCAATTGGAGCAATTTCATTTTCGAAATCCATATAAAAGTAATTGGCAGCCAATGCCAAGTTTGATTTGTTAAAGCGTAATCCCGCTTCGAAATCATTGACATACTCCGGTTCAAAGGCATCAGTTAGTGCCTGATTTAGACTTGGCTCATAAATGGTAAACCCACCGATGATATCGATTCGCGTTGGCTCACGACCTGTTCTACCAAAAGAACTATAAATCTGGAATGCATCAGTGATATCATACCGAGCTCCTATTTTAGGGTTCACAAATGTCCAGTCTTTTTCTATGTTACCCTGGCTTGGAATTCCCAGAAAGTTGTAGTCAGGTGTTATATCGAGGTTTTGCTTTCTCACTTGAAGGTCACCAAATACGAGCAACTTATCAGACTCCCACTCGACTTTTCCAAACCAACTAAACTCCCTTTTCTGAGAGGTTTCATGATAATATGGATTGGCTAGGTCAGGTGTAATTGATTCTTCGTTTACACGATCAAATTGATAGGTATGGATGCCACTTGATACACGCCACTTCCTGTCTGAAGAGTTCCAGAAAATATTAGCCATGAAGCCATAATGATCATTATAAAGAGGATAATTAATTTGTACTTTCGTACTGTCCGTATCATTATAAGTAAAGAAAAAATCACCTCCCGAACCACCATAATATAGAGATGCTAAAGATTTTAATTGGTCAGAAAAATTGTGTGTATGCTGGATTTGGACTAGCTGTTGACCAAAGTCATCCGTATCATTTTCATCCAGGTAGTTGGTTGTCGGATCTGCCTCCAGGTCACTTGCTAAGACAGGGGAATAACCTAGTCCATTTTTCGACCTTGAATCAAATGCGGTTATTTTAATAGCATCTTTCTTACCAAAATACCCTCCTGAAAAGAAAAATGACCTTGCATCTGTAAATGTATTATCTCTGTAGCCATCAGACACAAGTCGGCTATAACTACCATAAAAAGACCATTTGTCTTTGATCATCCCGGTAGATATACTGGCATTGGCCCGGTACGTTCCAAAGGAGCCCGCACCAAGTTGAACCTGACCTCCGGCTTCGCGACCTTCAATATTCACAGACTCAAAGTTTATTGATCCTGCATAAGAAGCAGCTCCATTTGTAGAAGTACCCACTCCTCTTTGCACCTGTATACTCTCAAAATTATTGCCTATGTCAGTAAAATTTGAGAAAAATACACCATGGTCAATCATATCATTTAGTGGAATACCATTTAGTGTCATATTGATCCTTTCCTGACCGATACCTCTGAGTCTTAAATTCCCATAGTTAGCCACTTTGGTGCCTGATTCAGAGTACGCATAAATTGATGGTGTTAAATTCTCAAGAAGAAAAATAGGTTGCTCACCATTGTATCGGCTTTCCAGTGTTTTTCTATCTACAACAGATTGAGTGACGGGATCATCTTTGGCCGCTCTCACACCTTGTATAATTACTTCCTCCAAATTACCACCCCTTTCAAGGCGTATCAATAAATTGTCTGTAGGCTCAACAGTTTGCTTCTTAAAGCCTACATAGCTCACTATCAAACTTGGTAAATTTTCTGTCACTTCAAGTGAAAATTCACCTTGAAGGTTTGACACCGTTCCTGAACTCTCGCCAATAATTTTAATCTGAGCATCCACAATAGGCTCCTCACTTTCGGCATCCACAACTTTGCCGGTAATTGTCTTTTGAGCAAACGCGAACAGCACGCTCACACTCAAAAGAGCACTCATAATAGTTCGTTTCATTTTAATAGTATTATTGCGTTAAACATATCGGAGAACAGGGGGTTTCCCCGAACATTTTAACATACCTACCTACGCCAGCATTATCTGGATCAGGTTCGACTTTTGGTCTAAAAGCCTTGGGTATAATCTCAGCCCTTGTATTAAAGGCACCCCTATTGTTTTGCAAAGTTGGACAAACAAGCGAATAACGCCAAACTATGGCCGAAGTTTAGTTTGGGCTAAATGTGAAGTGTGTTTACAATACCATATATTTGAGGGTAAAATAGCTCAGATATGTACAAAACAATAGTAAATGAACAAGCGATGGAAATCGCTTTTGAAAATGAGGTCATAAAAATAGATGGTAAGACCTATGAGTGGGACATGGTCGAAATCGGCAACAAGTCCTTTCATGTAATCCATAAAAATAAATCTTATCGAGCTGAAGTACTTGCGTTTAACAAGCAAGAAAAAGCGCTGACTGTACGTATAAATGGTAGCAAATATAATGTAGAAGTTAAGGACAAGTTGGACCTCCTATTAGAGCGATTAGGTATGGACAAGCTTGCGGCCAATGAAGTCAAAGATATTAAAGCACCTATGCCAGGGTTGGTTTTAGATATCCTGGTAAATGAAGGAGACGAGGTGAAAAAAGGCGATCAGGTAATGATACTTGAAGCTATGAAAATGGAAAACGTTTTAAAGTCTCCCGGTGACGGTACAGTTAAGTCAATAAAGGTGAAAAAAGGAGAAGGAGTGGATAAAAATCAAGTTATGATTCTCTTTTAAGAAATAGTCTGAAAATACATTCTATATTTGCATAATTTATAAAAGAACTAACCTGTAACCACTCAATGAAATACAAAAGAATTCTACTCAAGCTTAGCGGTGAATCACTTATGGGATCTTCGCAATACGGTATCGACCCAAAAAGACTACAACAGTATACCGATGAGATCATGGCCGTTAAAGAAATGGGAGTGGAAATAGCCATTGTAATTGGTGGCGGCAACATTTTCAGGGGAGTACAGGCTGAAGGTTCTGGCATTGAACGTGTACAGGGCGATTACATGGGTATGCTGGCCACAGTAATAAATGGTATGGCTTTGCAAAGTGCACTAGAGAGTGCCGGGTTATATACGAGATTGATGTCTGGTATTAAAATGGAGCAAGTGTGTGAGCCATTTATCAGAAGAAGGGCCATACGCCACTTAGAAAAAGGACGTATTGTTATTTTTGGTGCAGGTATTGGTAACCCATATTTTACTACAGATTCTACGGCCAGCCTTAGGGCTATAGAAATACAGGCAGATGTGGTGTTGAAAGGTACACGAGTAGACGGGGTTTACACTTCTGACCCTGAGAAAAACCCTGATGCTGAACGCTACTCAGAGTTGAGTTTCCAGGAGGCGTATGAAAAGAATCTGAATATTATGGACATGACTGCCTTTACACTTTGTCAGGAAAATAATTTACCAATTATTGTTTTTGATATGAATAAGTCTGGCAATTTGAAGGATGTCATGCTTGGTGAAAGTGCCGGTACACTTATTACCTAACCACTATCAAAACAGATGTATTTGCATCTTTTGAAAGACAATCACTATATTTAGCAACAAAAAACAATAAACCAACACTATGGAAGAGATTCAAATGTTTTTGGACGAGGCAAAGGATTTGATGGGTAAGGCAGTAAAACACGTAAAATCTGAACTTGTTAAAATCAGAGCAGGGAAGGCGAATAGCAATATGCTGGATGGAATTATGGTCGAATACTATGGTACACCAACCCCACTAAATCAGATGTCGTCTGTAACCGCACCTGACGCCAGAACTTTGATGATCAAACCGTGGGAGAAAAGTGTTATCCCCGAAATTGAAAAAGCTATTATGAATAGTGACCTTGGACTCAACCCGCAAAACGATGGTGAACAGGTGATTATTAATATACCTTCACTCACTGAAGAAAGAAGACAAGGCTTAGTAAAGCAAGTGAAGCACGAAGGTGAGCAGGGGAAAATTAGTATTAGAAATGTAAGAAAAGATACAAACGACTCTCTAAAGCAACTTCAAAAAGAAGGGGCTTCTGAAGACGAGATTAAAAGAGCCGAGGAAAAAGTACAGTCACTTACTGATGAGCACTCTAAACTTATTGATGACATTTTAGATAGCAAGGAAAAAGAGATTATGACCGTTTAGTTGGTCAGTCTTTCTTTTTCTTCCCGCCAATTTTAGCTCCTATTCCAAAAGTTAAATGTAGAAATCTGTAGTCAAATGCAATATCATCGTGCATTGGCCAGTTAAATCCTGCTTGTAAATTAAATTTTATATCATCACCTCCTTTTAGAAAGAATGCTGGTTCAGCAAAAGTAGCAGATCGGCTATTTGTAAATGAGGAAGATGTAGTTTCAAACTCGGTAAAAGTTACGTGCGAAAACCTAAACGCACCGCCCATTTGAAAATTCCCTGGTGACCACCCCATATTTCCTTGTAAAAACATTCGATTATAATATCCAGTGGTACGCTCTGAGTTTGTGGTAAAGAAAACATAATTATCTACTGAAGTGGCTTCACCTAAACCGTACCCTCCAAAAACCTCTGTCCGGAGATTAGTGCCTGTATCGGAGAAATAGCCTATGCCTAATTCACCATATTTATGACTCTGAAAATCTTCGGAGTCTGAATCATCTTTCCTGGCATAAGCTCCATTTGCAATAATTGCTACATGATCACTAACAGCAACCCCTGTATTTAGATCAAATCCCGAGCCATTAATATAGCCATCGATAGACACTTCCCCTGCGTTTTCAAACATGGGAATGGATCTACTATTTGGAATATAAACGGGTGTGCAGGCGAAATTTATAAGGATAAGTAGCAGTAGTAATTTTCTCATAATTACAATTTAAAAAAAATAGATAACATCATTTTAATTATCATCAAAACGCTTGTCTCTCTTAGTCCAAAAATAGATCCGGACATTAATGTGGTCACTTAAAAAGTTATCAATGGCTGAGTGTTTGAAGTCTTTGCCAACACCAAAATCTATCCGATTAATTTTAGTCTCAATTTCGAAGCCTAAAGTATTACCATCTTCTCCAGTAGCAATTAGAGGTAGGTCCATCTGTTTTCTAACACCATGCATCTCAAAAACGCCTTTGGCCATATAGCCTTCATTAGTCTTTACAATCTGCTCCGTTGTAAACGTAATGGACGGAAACGAGTCAACATGAAAAAAATCAGAAGTTTTTAGATGTTCATCTCTATCTGGAATACCAGTATCAATACTGGACACATCTATTGTGAAGATTGCCTCTGATTTAGTTAAGTCATTGTCAACTAATGCCAGTTGTAAGTCAAACGAATTAAATTTGCCAATAACTTTTGTCATACCTCCAGCAATTGGCACTTCAAACAACACAGTAGAATGATTAGATTCAACAGTTAAGTGTTTTGTTTGACTATAAGAGGTACCCAGGGATAGAATAAAAAGGAGAGGAAGTAGTAGTCTCATTTATCTTCGGGTTTGGTCTATTCCCAAAACGTATTTATGATCACCTGAGTTGTCTCTTAAAATATATCATCAAGATTTGCAGCAATGCCCAAGCGTACACCAAAATCTCGGTATTTACCACCTTCAAACGAAGTGACTGCTTCTAATCTAAATATTCTTAAGATGTAATTGATTCCATAACCCAACTCCACATAGCTGGTAGTTAAGTCATTGGCCAGGTAATTGGTAAAGAAGCTTTCTCTAACGCCTGACAGACGTACCAATGGAATTTGAGTAAGTAAAAATTTTCTGAACTGATAATGCACATTAGCCGTAAAATACTGATCATTAGTACTGTATTTGTAATAATCCAATAGTCTGTAACTTCCTACCGGGCTAGCAGTAGCAAAAGGTGTTCTGTTACCCAAAAAGTGTTTGTAGTCAATAAAAGACAAACTATCGTTGTTCAAAAATTTACCCACTTTTAATTTTAAATCGACCAATCCTCTCACACCAATATTGAAGTCGTATTGCACTCCCACCTCCAGTAGATCATAATCAATTGTTGCATTTGCAACTCCTGGAATTCCTTTGGTATATCCGAGCTCAAATAAAGGAGAACTGCCATCTACCTCATATTTTCTGCCATTATAAATTCGAAACTTCTGCCAGGGTTTGTAATTGAGTTGCACATCTACCGTGAACGCCTCATGATTGGCGAAACTCGTTGATGTAACAGCCTCACTAAAAGGCGCATTAGGTGTAAACCTCTCGCCTTCTGCATCAAAAAATCGGTAACGTGTATTATTAGTGAGTTCATATCGCTTTTCATAAGCTGCCCCTAACCTTAGATGTAACTTGCTGTTTATTTTTTTTCTGTACCGTACTTCAGCAAAATCTTTCTCATAGATTTTCATGTAGTTTCGTTCAAAGAATAATGCCATGAATGTATTCACCAGAGGATGGATAGGTTCATCTCTATTGATCTGACTAACATATCTACCTCCTCTTATGGTAATATCTGTTCGCTTACTTCTCTCACCCAGACCCAGTTGAGTAGTGAAAATACCGCTGAGTTTTTCTCTCGCAAAAGCATACCTGGCAGTGGGTCCAATTCTAAGCCAATTACCACTTTCAAATGTTTTGCTAAATGTTAGCCTATAATCAACATTAAAGCCTTCTACCGTATTATAGAAAGGTTGAGGGGTATGGATTTGAAAATAAGTTTTGTCCTTAATTTTATATCTGTCACCTAAAAGAATGTCATAAAGATTGAATGCACCACTATTTCTTTTTCTATTCAAAGTATCACCTTCGGCCTCCATCTTTTTTATGGTAGCCAAACTATCAGCGGTTTTGTAGCCTTTAGTCTCATCCTCTGTGAGAGGAATCGGTCTTAACTCAGCCCAGTAAGTAGAGTCACGGTCATAGGCCATACTATCGATTTTCATAGTGCGATTTCCAATGACCTCAGGGTTCTCAAGCTCTTTAAACTCTGATTTTTCGTATGCTCTTATAACTTTATTTAATTGTTTTCTTGTCACCTCTTCACCAGACTCCAGTATTTTTTGAATCTCTGAGGTTTCTTTCTTTTCAAACTTTCCTTCGAGCTCTTCGGCCAGTTCTTCTTCCACTTTCTCATCAATCACCTCAATGTCTACATCAAGATCAGGATTAAGTGTAACATCATAATTACTTACCGTAGCCAGATAAGCTCCTTCAAATTCAAAGCCGAGCACTTTCCCCTCAACCCCTACATCGTGAGTTACCGGAAGCCAAACACGCTCCATTACTGGTGCATAAATCTGCTTTACTCTAAAGCCAATACCCAATTTTGTGGTTCTTAAATCAAGACTATGAATGCTCCAATAATCTTCCACTATTTGTATATAGCCTTGAAAAACATTATCGCCTCTAGATCGTGGCGTAACTCTAATTTTACTCACTTCATAGCCTTGATCTTTGAAAGTTCCATCATACTCAAACCTGTAGTATGAAAACGCTTTTGGTGATAAAGGAGAAATCGATTTAGCTACTTCCGAATCATAAAAAGAACCTTCAATATATCCGTTGGGACTTGTATTTTGATCATCCCCTACCGAGTAAATAGAAATGACATTTTCGACATATGTATTTGGCCTGATGTACTCAACCTCAGTTACAGACTCATTAATAAAAACCCTACCTTCCTCAATCCCTTCTTTCTCTAAGGTTTTTCTAAGAAAAAATGGTGAATCCTTTAATTGACCCTTCCCCTTGATATACACTGTAGCCGTGTACTTATCTATTTGTTGAGAGTGCCATTTGGCCTTTGCTATAGCTTTACGCATGATGGTATATGCCGGATCTTCCTTACCTGCATAGACCTGCACATCTTGCAACACCATGGTTTGTGTTTTTAAAGCCACATCAATAGTAATAAAATCACTGCCAACAGTTATGGACTTTGACACAGATTCGTAACCGACATATTGGTAGATGATATTATAATCACCTGGTGCTAATTTAATTTCATAAAAGGCATCTGAATTGGTACTAGTGCCGGTTTCTAGCTCTTTTACATAAATGGTGGCAAATGGCAAAAGCTCTCCATTTTCGTCTTTAATCGTGCCTCTAATCCCCCCAGAAAATGAAGTGATTGACAATGCGGCTAGCAGAGTGAGTGTGAGTAGGTATCTAAACATATGATGTTTAAGATATACGAGAGTTTATTTATTTAGATATAAAATTTCTTAACTGTAATTAATTCATTAACAGCATCTGGTACAAGATATTTTATAGACCTGCTTTCTTTTACGCACTTTCTGATAAAAGTTGCAGAAATATCCATCATCGGTGCATCGACAAGTTTAACGTTAGCGTGTTCCTTTAGTTCTGATGGTTTTGCGTGAGGTCTTGGGTAAACCAGCAAACCATAATCTTCCAAAATCCTTTCATGGTTTTTCCATTTCGGAAAACTCTTCAAATTATCTTCACCAATAATTAATGTAAACTCATGACCCGGGAATTTTTCAGTAAGGTAGGTAATTGTATCAATAGTGTAGCTTGGCTTAGGCATGTTAAATTCCACATCGGTAGCCTTTAAATCATAGTTATCGTTAATGGCAGCATTAACCATATCAATACGATCAAACTCGTGAAGAAGTGAAGCTCGTTTTTTAAATGGGTTTTGAGGAGAAACTACGAACCAAACTTGTTCAGCTTCGGTGGTTTCCACCATTACATTGGCAATAATTAGATGCCCAATATGAATAGGGTTAAATGATCCGAAAAATAATCCTACTTTCATATAGTTTTATTCAGCCAGGAAATCGTCAACCAGCTTTTCAGCTTTCTTCAAAGAGTCTTCTAAATCTGCGTTAATTAAAGTGACATCAAATTTATCTTCAAATGTCATCTCAAATTTAGCCTTAAATATACGTTGAGAAAGACTGGCCTCAGATTCTGTTTGTCTGTCGGTGAGTCTGGATTTGAGATCGTCAAGAGAAGGTACTTTTACGAAAACGGCTAAACCTCTATCACCAAAATACTCTTTTAAGTGCAAACCACCTTTTACATCAACATCAAAAATTACGTGACGTCCTTCATTCCAAATTTTTTGTATTTCTGATTTAAGAGTGCCATAAAAGTTGCCTGCGTAAACTTCCTCCCACTCGATAAATTCATCATTATCGATTTTATTTTTAAACTCTTCCGGAGTCAGGAAATAATAGTCTTTACCATTTTCTTCATTACGACCTCTTTTGTCTCTTGTACAGGCTGAAATGGAAAACCCAAGTTTCGGGTTAGTTTCGATTAAATGCTTTACAATGGTAGTTTTACCCGATCCGGATGGAGCGGAGAAGATTATTGCTTTACCTTTCATTTAGGGGTTATTCAGCTTGTTGAAGAATTTTTTCTCGAATTGAATCGACCAAGTCTTGAGGGACTTCTTTATCGCAGCAGTTTTTCTTAATCAATTCTTTAATTTTTCGATCGACACAGTATATCTCGTAATAAGGCATGCAGTTTTCGAGATGCTTTTCAAAGTAGGCCCTTTGTTCGTCAGTGGCTTCTTCGTCTAATACCAGGTTAAGTATTTTCAGACATTCATTTTCAGGCAGGTCTTTTCCTTTATTCTCAGGCGCGTTGTCAGATGAATCAGAAGACGGTTTTCCCATTTTACTTAATTTTTATAACCCATTTTTGTCGCGTAGTCATTTAACTTTTCTTTTAAAAGATTTCTAGCCCGATGCAGCCTCGACCTCACTGTACCAATTGGTATATCGAGTATTTTGGCCATTTCATCGTACTTAAATCCTTCGAGATCACAAAGTATGATCACCGTCCGAAAATCAACATCTAAGGAATTTAATGCGTTGGATATTTCGTCTCCGATCATATCCTGCACGGCATCCACCCTTAGATCTGTAGTAATAGACTTATCAATATCTTCAGAATTGTAGTAAGACTCAACTTCCTGATAATCTACTTTAGCAGGTTGCTTACTCTTCTTTCTAAAGTCATTGATGAAGCTATTTTTCAATATTCGAAACAACCACGCTTTTGCATTAGTTCCTCTTTCGAATGATTGAATAAACCTGTATGCCTTTAGATAAGTGTCTTGCACCAAATCTTTGGCATCATCCTCATCGAATGTCAATCGATAAGCAAAGTTATACATAGAATCGATATGAGGAAGAAATTCGGTTTCAAAAACCTCTTCCTTTTCTTTCTTACTATAACTTTGTCTTTGTTTTTCGGACATCTTAGTTAAAAATACTAATTATGGGATAAATTAAGTAGTTTAAATTCTTTTGATTCACTAAACGTAAAATTTAGGTTACCATCTATTTATATACGTTCTAAATGTACAAAAAGGATGCCTTTGTCAATTTAATGACACCTTTCGATGGTATAAGGTTTAAATGAGTACTAATGTTTAATACAATATGCATTTTTTCGCCCTTTAAATGAGGATAATACATTACAAAGACTGGAGGCTTTTAATAAGTGACAATTTGTCTGATGATGAGGCCAGATCATTGTTTGACACGATTTCAGACAAAACTTATAATGTCAAAGAAACTCTGAAGCAAAATCAGCGTAGCAATGTATTTAGAATCATTCATGAAGGGCAGAGTCTTGTATTGAAAGTGCCAGTAGAAAAGAATAAAGGTAAATGGATACGTTTTCTAACCTGGTTTAGACAAGGAGAGGCATTTAAGAATCTCATGGGGATGGAAAAGTTGTGGAGTAAGGGTATAAAAACCACTCAGCATGTACTTGCAGCTGAAAAGCGTAAAAATGGAATGGTCGTTGACTCCTGGCTTACCTACGAATACCTGGATGGTGAGAGCTGTCTTGAACAACCTCAACTCTTTCCTCAGGTAGTTTCTACCTTGACCTCAATGCACAATAACAACTTACTACATGGTGATCCACAGGTTAGAAATTTTATTGCTGCCGACAGTGATATATATATTATAGATAGCAACCCAAAATCTGCTTCAAATTCTTTTAGTCGTGCTTATGAATGGGCTTATCTAAGACGTAGCTCACCAGATATAGAAAATCATTTTGGTGAAATACAGAATTGGTGGCTTTATAAGTTTGCCAGGTGGTATGATATAACCGAGCGTAAACTTAAAAGGTTTAAGAGAAAGTTGTTTTAAATAATACCTGTTAAATTCTTTTCAGTATGATGTATCGGTCGTTCTTAAAAAACGGCTTGTATAATGAGTTGTCATCAATTTGCCATTGGTAAAACCAATTATCCTTATAGCGAGCCATACGATCATTGATTATCACATACTGCATACCTAATTCAGCAGCCTGCTGAAATAATTGTGCATGCGACATTGGATCATCCATATCTTCCTGTAGGTACTCATATGTTTTAAAACTATACAAGTCGTAATGTGGAAACTCATTAAAGATTAATTCACAAGGAGCCAGTATTTTTGGAGCGCTCTCATTAGGTATTTTAGCCAAAATATTTTTATGAGTTTCAGCCGTTGGATAACTATAGCTTCTGATTTCTTTAAATATCTTAACCGCAAAAACCAGTTGTAGAATAAATATGGCTGAAAATAAGGCCAGCTTCCAATAGACTCTATTTTTAACTGCCATCACAACACCATATGCCGTGATCACAGCCATTGGTCCATAATAAAACAACAAGTACCTTTCAGCTACATGGCTACCAAAAAGATTAAGACTCAAAATAAGTAAAAGCAAAAAGAGAAGCACATCACCCAATTGTGATTTAATTGATTTAAATGAAAATATTAAAACTGAGAAAAACAAAGCAGAAAATGCAATAACTGTATCTCCCCAGAAAAATCGTTGGTGCTCTGACAATAATTTTACAATGCGCCCTTCAATGATACCCCAAATTCCTCCCCCGATGTAATTTTCTCCATGGTTTACTGTAGGCCAATTGGTGAGCTCGTAAATAAATCGCTCAAAATTATTATCTGGGATAAGCTCTATAAAATATACACCCCCAATCACAGCGCCTGCTATCACAAAGCCCATTAGTGCTTTAAACTCTCTTCTAATTAACAAAAAGAAGAAACCTGCTATGCAAAATGCCATTCCATTCAGGTGTGTGAGGAATGCGAGTCCTGCGATACCTCCTGCAACTGCTGCATATAGTAGATTTTGTTTAACCCTATATTTTCTAATCAAATATAGAATCGCCATCCCTTCCGTCATTAGAATGATATCAGGTCGGAATGAAAACGATTTAAGTATAAGTATTGGACAAGTTAAGATGAGTAAGGCACCTACCAGGAAATAAGTATTTTCGAATTTCTCAAGCTTAAAATATTTATATAGCAAGAACAAAAACAAACCATAAAAGGGGATAATTGAGGCTTTTAAAGCAGTAATTGACCACCCAAAAACCTGGATAATACCTGCACCATACCATGTGAAAAATCTATGATGACCAAATACTCGTTCATCCCAATCAAGAATTAAGGGAATGGTTTTAAGACGGACAACACCCTCTTTGAGAAAGTGATAGCTGTACTCACCCAAAATAGCTTCGTCATTCTCAATGAATCTATTATGCAGTGTAATTGCCCAGAATACAAACGAGAGAAAAAGTAAAACGTAAAGCGTTGTCTTACTGAAAATTAGCTTATATAACTTATTCATCTTCTTCCGAAACTATCTCATCAATTATATAAATAGGTCTGCCTTTAACCTCCCTAAAAAGTACTGCAATATACTCACCAATAATGCCTACGATGAAAAACAAAGTAGCAAACAGAAAGCTTATAAGTACAACAATGGTAGTATACCCGGGTGGCGTAAGTCCTTTGAACTTCATCACAATCTCCCAAACACCAATAAAAGCTCCAAATACGCCTACTATTAACCCGGCTAGCACTCCTAATTTCAACGGCAGGTTTGAAAAAGTAAGCATCACATTAAATGAATACTTGAACAAGTGTTTTATGGAGTATTTACTTTCTCCAGCAAATCTTGATTCGGCCACGTACTCCAATGACGTTTTTTTGAAACCAATCATTTGAATAAAACCTCTTAAAAAACGTGATTGCTCCCTAAAATCAGACTTAAGCACATTTGCCACCTTTTTGGATATCAGGAAAAAATCAGAGGCATTTACTTCAAATTTCTGACCCGAAACCTTATTCAGTATTGAATAAAATAACTTTGAAGTTATTTTTTTAAACCAGCCACTATCCTTGTTTTTGGTCCTCATCATGGTGATAATTTCAAATCCACCCTTAAAAGTGGTCAACATTTGTGGAATTTGTGCTGGAGGGTGCTGAAGGTCGGCATCCATGCATATCAAACAATCACCCGTACTCTTATCGACTCCAGCGATCATCGCAGCCTCATGGCCAAAATTCCTGCTAAAATTTATTACCTTAACTCGTTTGTCATTGGCAGCTACTTCTTTAAGAATCGTTCGACTGTTATCAATACTCCCGTCATTTACATAAATGATTTCAGCTTGATCATTTAGGTTATTCAAAACTGACGATAGTTCTTTATGAAATTCATTGAGAACTTCTTCTTCATTAAAAACAGAAACAACAACGGATAACTTCAACGATTTGTCGATTAGATGAGCCTCAAAGCTAAATAAAAAATTGTATTGGATAAACTATTGATAATGAAGACCTGTAGTGGTTACTTTGTCAATCAATCTAGTAAAAGACCATAATGTTTGAAAATTTCCCGAAAGTAAGGAAACCACTACCTAAAGCCTATCAAGAGATTTACGAAAGTCACTACTTAAAAAACAGAGAAGGTGAAACGGCAGCAACTTCAGTTTCTCAGAAAATGGAAAGTTGGCTACATAAAAAGGTAGCCGCTGATCTAAAAAACAAAAGTGATCAATCAACTTTAGAAATTGGTGCCGGAACGCTCAATCAGTTGAGGTATGAGAACACTAAACCTTATGACATCATTGAGCCATTTAAAGCATTGTATGAAGAATCTCCATTGCTGGAAAGAGTTAGAAATACCTATGACGATATTAAGGAGATACCAATTGATCTAAAGTATGATCGAATAACCAGCGTAGCCACATTTGAACACATTGAAGATTTACCTTATGTAGTGGCTAAAAGTAGCCTTCATCTCAATACAGGTGGTTCTTTAAGAGTCGCCATCCCCAACGAAGGCACTATCTTGTGGACATTAGGCTGGAAACTTACAACAGGTCTGGAATATAAAATAAAATATGGTCTGGATTACAGTGTTTTGATGAACTATGAACACGTAAACAATGCCAATGAGATCGAAGAAGTGCTAAAATACTTTTACAAGACAGTGAAGCACAAAGTATTTGGTTTAAGCCGAGGGCTTGCTTTTTATAGATTTTACGAATGCAAAGACCCTGATTTAGAAAAAGTCAACGAGTATTTGAAATAAAAGAAGGCTGCTTCGATGGAAGCAGCCTTTTTAATTACCTCCTCGCTATCAACTCACAACTTTTTACAAGATTGATAAACTCAATCCTGTAACCTTCTTTGTCTTCACCTTTTGAGTTCTGAGCCATCTCGATTACATCGTTGTATGTTAAGTCTCCTTTAAACTCAGACTCTCTGAGCAGCATACCAAAGCCTGCCACTGCAGCTGACCATCTGAAATTGTCGGAAGTTTTACTCAGGCTCACTTCCATATCTTCTAATCCATTTACAATTAACTTGCTTTTATCACCTTGAGGTGCTTTATACCTCAGTTTTACTGTCATTAGCTCCTTTGATTTAAAGGCCTCTGGTGAAATTTTACTGTCCTGATATTTCAGTTCATCAATAGGAGCAAAATTGCTTTCAACTCCGGCCGGAATAATTTCATACAATGCCGTTACAGTATGACCTGCACCCAATTCGCCTGCATCCTTTTTGTCATTATTAAAATCCTCATCTTTCAACAACCTGTTTTCATAACCGATTAGTCGGTAGGCATTTACTTTAGCAGGATTAAACTCCACCTGAATCTTCACATCTTTAGCAATAGTAAATAGTGTGCCGCCAAATTCATTGACCAATACTTTCTTGGCTTCTAGTATATTGTCGATATAGGCATAATTTCCATTACCCTTATCAGCCAATATTTCCATTTTAGAATCTTTGTAGTTACCCATTCCAAAACCTAATGCCGTTAGAAATATACCGTCTTCTCGTTTCTCTTCTATCAATCTTTCCATGGACGCATTACTTGATTCTCCAACATTAAAGTCACCATCCGTAGCAATGATCACCCGGTTGTTGCCATCCTCGATATAATTGTCTTTCGCAATTTTATAGGCCAGATTGATACCTGCACCTCCAGCTGTCGAACCCCCTGCCTGCAATTTATCTAAGGCGGCTATAATTGTATTTTTCTCATCTCCATTAGTGGAAGGAAGTACAACACCAGCGGCTCCGGCATATACAACTATTGCTACTTTATCGGCAGGTCTTAACTCTTGAACTAATAATTTAAAGGCAGACTTTAATAAGGGTAATTTATTGGTGCTACTCATCGAGCCCGAGACATCAATTAAAAAGACAAGGTTTGAAGCGGGTAAATTGTCCGTAGCAATATCTCTTCCCTGCAAGCCAATATGTACTAGCTTATGCTTTTTATTCCAGGGAGCTTGAGCTATTTCAGCATTTATTGAAAATGGGTGATCTCCTGTTGGCTGTGGGTAGGCATAGTCGAAATAATTAATCATTTCCTCAATTCTAACAGCATCTTTTGGTGGCTGCTGACCATTATTTAAAAATCTTCTCACATTACTGTAAGACGCTGCATCTACATCGATTGAAAATGTTGAAAGTGGTTTTTGTAATGCGCTTCTAAACTCATTTTCATGTATCGCGTCATAAGACTCTGTATTAAAATTGGTTGGGACACGATCATAGTACACTTGTGACATCTGCATATCCTGAACGGGAGCGTACATCTCCTGTCTGGATAGTTTTGCATTTTTGCCTTTTCCAGAAACTACCTCAGCAAGTTCTTGTTCAGCAGATTCTAACTGCACATTGATTACGGTACGATTACCAACTATAACTTCTTTTGATTCTAAACCAATAAAGGAAAATACAATAACACTTTTAGTATCAGGCACATTGATGATATACTCTCCTTTTGAATTTGTAATTGTGCCTATTGTCGTTCCTTTTACAACAACATTGACACCTTGCAGGGCCTGACCACTATTAGCAGCGGTTACTACTCCTTTAATTGTTCTCACTTCCCTTACACTCATGGCCGTAAGTAAAAGTGTTGTTAATAATAATAGACTAAGCTTTTTCATAATATTAAAAGTTAAATGATAGATGCTTTTATTTAAGGATGCGTGTGTTTTCCAAATTCCATAAAGAGCTTATATTTTTTTTATAGTTTAGGAGTTACGATACCACCAGATGAGTAGATCACCGAAAGAAATAGCACATGAGTACGAGCTTATTGAGTCTTATAAAAAGACCCATGATTTAGCTATTTTGGGCAAACTCTACCAACCTTTTATGCACTTGGTCTATGGTGTGTGCCTGAAATACCTGAAAGACCGAGAAGCGAGTCAGGATGCTGTTATGCAGATATTTGAACTACTAGTTGAGAAAGTAAAAACCTATAAAATTGAAAACTTTAAAAGCTGGTTGTATGTAGTGATAAAAAACTATTGTCTGATGGAGCTTAGATCTAAAAAACATCAGATAGCTCGGGAAAGCAAAGATATTGATGATGGAGTTGTGGAAAATGAGCTTTTGTTGCATCATAAAGATGACAGCATTGATGAAGACAATTTAGTGATGCTGGAGAAGTGTATAGATCAACTTCAAAAGGAACAGAAAACATGTATAGAATTGTTTTACCTTGAGAAAAAGTCATACAAGGAGGTCGAAACACTTACTCATTACGATTTAAAACAAGTAAAAAGTTACATCCAAAATGGAAAACGAAATTTAAAAATTTGCATGGAAAGCAGTGAAGAATAATCAAAACCATATTGATAAACTTACTCCTGAGGTAATAGAACAGTATCTCAGTGGCGACCTTACGCACAGTCAAATGCATCAGGTAGAAAAATTGATGCTTGACAGTGATTTTGATACTGAAGCCTTGGAAGGTTTTGAAGAAGTTGGAATTGAAGGATTACAACGCGACATCATCGATCTTAATGCTCGTATTGAAGCCAGAGTAAAAACGGAAGATAGGCGGCTATACTTCTATTTAAAAATAGCGGCTTCTGTATTACTCATAGCCATTGCTACCTTTGTAACTATAGAACTTATCCCAATTGATCAATCTGAAACCATCAGTCAATCTGAGGATGCACCAAAAGCTTTTGAAGAAACCCTGCCTTTACCAGCATCAGACGATGAGGAAGTAGTGCAAAAAAGTAAGGATCAAGGTGAGGCACCAACTCAGGCTCCTATAAATAATGAAATTATTATACCAGAAACCTCCACTTCAGACATAATGAGTAGGCAAGAAACGTCTGCTGAAGAAGAACAGGTTGAAGAGTCAGTGGCCCTCGATTTTGAGATACCGGAAGAAACAATAGCTGAAAATGATATAAATGACGAATCGTTCGAAGCTCAAGATTTAGTAGAAGTATCAGGTGCAAAAGCTGAGCAGGAATTATCTAAAACACGGATGGCTAAACGAGCACCGACTTTAAGTCGTGTAAAAAAGCTAAAAGGAAAGGTTATAACTGAAGATAGCACTCCTCTACCCGGTGTCAATATAGTAGTTAAAGGCACCACACAGGGTACTGTCACCGATATAAAAGGAAACTATGCTATTGACTTACCAGCAAATTCGGATTCAACATTAGTAGCATCGTTTATTGGGTACGAAAGTAAGGAAGTAAATGCAAGAGGTAAAAGCAATCTTGATATTCAGCTTAGCGAGGATATTCAGCCACTTAGTGAAGTGGTAGTAATTGCTGCTGATGAAGAAGATACAACCTACGAACCAGCCACTCCTTTGAATGGATATAAAGCCTACCAGATCTACCTGGAAAATGCTACAACATCTACAAGTAAAAGAACCGTTGTTAATGTATCCTTCGTGGTGAATATAGACGGTAGTCTAAGTGATTTCGAAATAATTAAAGGGGCCACAGAAAAGCTGAATGCGGAAGCTATCGATTTAATTAAGAATGGCCCTGAATGGTCTCCTGCCAAAAGAAATAACCAGGTAGTTTCTGATACTATTGAGATGAAAGTGAAGTTTAAGCCTAATAAATAAGGCTCAAAGGTAATTTTCGGTGTGGCAGTTTTATTCCAGCTCTATTGTTTGAGAGACTTCATAAAAAAAGCCACCTGTCAGTGACAGATGGCTTTCATTTGAAATTCAATTCAAAGTCTTATTTAAATTTTGGATGATCCTGTCCCGGGAAGTTTTCCTCGAAGAAGTCACCGTACTCTCTGATTGTTTTCTTCATATCTTGACGCAGCCAAAGAATACCAATTAAGTTGGGTATCGTCATCAAGGCAATGGTAATTGCTGACAGCGTCCAAATAATACTTGTATCCTGGAAAGCAGCAAAGAAAAATGCTACTACATACACGACTCTATAATAGATCACAGATTTAGGGCCGAATAAATAGGTCATGGCTCTGTCACCATAGTAAGACCACGAAATGGCCGTGCTGAATGCAAATAATAACAGCCCTATAGAAACAATATACTGACCATAATCTCCGAAGAAACCTCGCTTAAAGGCTAATGCCGTAAGTGGTGCACTATGAACCAACGACTCACCCCAAAGCTCGTATTCACCTGAATTTACAATATTACCATTGGCTACTTTAACAGAACCAGAATATAGTTTTTCATCCAACAAGCCCTCTGTTTCATAGACCTTGATGTTGTCTGCAAAGCTTCTGGCGTGAATAAATGTGATGTCTTCGTTTTGAATCACACCGTTTTCTATCAGAAGATCTCCGTTATAGCGTGGTAACTTCTCAACATCGTTTAAGTGCTCGTATATAAGATTCTTATGTTCCAGATTCGATTCCGTGTACTGATCTGCCAGAATTTCTATTTCTGTATATTCAAATTTATTGTTGTGCTTTTCTGACCATGCCCCTGAAGAAAGAAGCACTAAACCGGTAACCGTACAAATGACGATCGTATCAATAAAAGGCTCCAGAATTGCCACCATACCTTCAGATAATGGCTCATTGGCTTTTGCTGATGCGTGAGCAATTGGCGCAGAACCCTGACCTGCTTCATTTGAGAATAACCCTCTGTTAACTCCACGATTAAATGCAAAGGCTAAATTAGCTCCGATAAAACCACCTGCCGCTGATGAGCCTGTGAATATCTCACTAAAGATTGACAAGAATGATGGAATGATATTTTCATAATTGAAAAGAATTACAGCAAACGCTCCTATGAAATAAATAATTGCCATGCCCGGTACGAGCTTAGACGTAACTGCCGCAATACGCTTAATTCCACCAATAATTACAAGTGCCAGGAATACCGCCAAAACAGCTCCTGTAACGATCTGATCTATACCAAATGTGGCTAATAATGTACTTGATATACTATTGATCTGCGGCAAACTACCCGTACCAAATGATGATAGTACGGTTGCAAAAGCAAATATTGCAGCTAACCATTTCAGGTTCACTTTTTTACCGCCAAGTTTAAACTCAGCATTTTTCATATAGTACATTGGCCCACCAGCCATGGTACCATCCTCCAACTTAGTTCTGTACTTATGCGAAAGCGACACCTCCACAAATTTTGTACACATACCTAAAACAGCGGTAACCAACATCCAGAAAAGCGCAGCAGGACCACCAAGGTGAATAGCAAAGGCCACTCCTGCAATGTTACCCGTACCTACAGTACCTGAGAGCGCTGTAGCTAAGGCCTGAAAGTGTGAAGTGTCACCTGGTAAATCCTTTTTGTCGAATTTACCCATGACGATTTTCACCGCATGTTTGAAAAATCTTATCTGCGGAAAGCCCAAGTAAATTGTGAAGAATAGACCTGTACCTAACAAAGCATAAGGAAACCACCAGTGGCTACCAATATAGCTATCAATCAGAACTAAAAAATCATTAACTGCTTGCATACTGATTATTTTACGTTTTTATGGATGGTTGGCAAATCTAAGAAATTAATCCACACGGCAAAAAGGGTTTTATTTGGAAGATAGATAGGTAGGCAAACTATTATTTGGTTGATACTAAAAATTATTGCGACTTAAATATCAACTTTTTAAATACTTTTGCGTTTTAGAGCATACATTTAGCACCATAAGACTTGAAGATCAGCACCTTACTATTCTTTTTTATTACACTAAGCTTTACCAGCTTGGCCCAGTCACAAAGTACCATTCAGCAGGTGCGAGAAGACTTATTTTATTCTGATTTTGATCTTGAAAAGTGCTTCGAGTTCGACAAAAGCATAACAGCCCTGAAGGATACATCTCCTCTAACTCAGGCTTACAAGGCTGCTTCAGAAGCGCTCATCGCTAAATACAGTTGGAATCCTGTAACAAAGTTTAACTATCTACATAGAGCCCAAAAGCTTCTGGATGATGCCGTCTCCAAGGATGCATTAAATGTCGAAATAAGGTTTTTAAGGCTATATATTGAAAATAGCATACCTGCATACATGGGCATGAGTAAAAACAAAAAGGAAGATAAGCAGGTAATTATTGATAATATTAACCTGCTTTCTCAATTAAATATTGGCGTTGATATTACAAATTACATTATAGGCTACATCACCTCACCAAAAGTTAGTTCAGCAGAGGAAATTGAACTGATTAAAAGAAAAATGGCTATTAACTAAACCACTTTCTTTCTTATCTGCTTTGCATACGTCCGACTCACCGGAAAGCTTTTGCCATTTTGCATTTTTACAATTAACCCTCCATTAAAGTGTTTCTCAATTTCTTTCAGATAATTCAGGTTAATAATTGTTGAGCGGTGAATTCTAATAAACTGATCTGGATTAAGCTTTTCTTCCAGCTTACCAATACCTGATGAACTTAAATACTGGTCTTCATTTGTGGTAAGCACAGTATAATCTCCTGATGCCTCTAAGTGCATAATTTGTTTAACTTCCAGGTTAAATAACTTTTCACTTTTCTGAACGAATAAATGACTGGAGAACTTTGTTTCATCGTCAGCCGAAGACTTTATACTCATAATCAATTCTTCCACATTGTTTTTATCCGCCCTGATGCGCTCCGTGGCTCTCTTAATAGCTAGTTTAAACCGATCTTCATCTAAAGGTTTCAATAAATAATCTATTGCATTTTTATCAAAAGCCTGAATAGCATACTGGTCATACGCAGTAGTAAATATTACATATGGCTTGTGTTTTATTGCCTCCAACACATCAAACCCATCCATGCCTGGCATCTGTACATCGAGGAATATGAGTTTAGGCTCTAATTCATCAATTTTAGCCACAGCATCCTTCCCTTTGGCACATTGAGCTACCACCTCTATTTCTGTAAAAGGTTCGAGGAACTCCAACAGCAGATCTCTGGCCAATTTCTCATCATCAATTATTATACATTCAATCTTCATGTGGGTTGGTTTTTATATTTATTTGGCCGAAGCCATCACTTCTTTTTGTTCAGTAATGATATTGTTTAAAGGTAGTATAAAACTTACCGTGTATCCATCATCTCGTGCATGGATTTGCAAACCTGCACGCCTGCCATAGATGCTCGTCAGGCGTTTATCTGAGTTTTTCAACCCAATACCTGATGACTTTCCATCTAGTATTTTTTTTGCCTTCTTACCAAGGCCATCGTCAGTAATTTCAAAATAAATACCTTCAGCCTTTCTCTCAACGGTTAGCTCGATGGTGCCTCCTTCATCTTTTGGAGCAATACCATATTTGACAGAGTTTTCAACGAGCGGCTGAAGTACCATTGGCGGTATTTCTACACTCAAACATGTCGGCTCTATATTTTTAACAAATTTCAATCTATCCCCAAACCTTACCTGCTGTATGCGCACATAGTTTTCAATAAAGTCAAGCTCATGTATAAGCTTTACGTGTTGCCCTCCATGAGAATCGAGAGCATAACGAAACACATCTGATAATTGAGTAATTACCCTTCGGGCTTTTTCTTTGTTTGTACCGATCAGTGTACTTATTGAATTTAGGGTGTTAAATAAAAAGTGTGGATTTATTTGAGACTTCAGTAACGTAAGCTGCATCTCTTTATTTTTAATGGCTAACTCACTTTTCTCCTGATCTTTCTTCTGCAGACTTTCAAAATATCTAATGATATAATATACAGCCACTGTAATAATGTATTGATCATAAAACCGCATGGCGTCCCAGCTCAATAGTTCCAGCATGTATTCTTTCCAATCATCGAAATATACCAGACCATCGAGGTAGTAATTAAAATAGTAGGAAAGAAAACTCATGCACAGGAAGTAGAATATGAGGCCTAATAAATGGCCAAATACCTGTACTGCGACCTGATACCTAAAAAGCCAGTTGGCATATATAAACGTGAGTGCAATAAAAATACATACCGCTTCCAGCAGGTAGAAACCATTCCAAAGTACTGTGGTGCTATATGGCCTCCATACCTGCCACTCAATAATGGTACTTACAGTATAGTTAATAGCATACCACAAACAGATAAGCATGTAAGCTGTTTTCCAGACTCTAGGTATGTTTTCGAGGAGGCGCAAGGGCGTTTTTACACTAATTTAGATATAAGATTTTGTTTTTATTAAGCCAAATAAACAAAACCAACTACAAACAGCCCTGTGAATAAAAATGCAATTTAGTGAAAAATCCTACATGAATGATATTTAATGTGCTTTCAAACCGATATTTATTGGGAAAATGAGCTTTTCATTCACATCTTTGATATGAATTATTTAATACAGGTTCGTGTAATCAGCATATGCGCTTAATTTTTTTAGCTACAGTATTAATCACATTACCATTTTTTCTACCTGCCCAGACCATTACAGTTTCAGGTAAGGTTTTAGACAAAGAGGATAATGAGGCTTTAATTTTTGCATCGATAGGTGTAAAAGGTAAGCCTATTGGAACCGTATCAAACTCTTTGGGTGAATTCGACTTCCATATACCACCAGAGTGCAAAGACGAATTACTAGTAATAAGTATGCTTGGTTATGAAAATCTGCAAACACCAATTAGCAATTTAATAGGTAGAGATACAGTCATATTCAGGCTTAACAAAGCGGTGCAAGTACTAGACGAAGTAGTGATTCAGGATAGCCTTGATGGGGGGGATATTGCACGAATAGCCATTTCAAGAATTGAGCAAAACTACCCAATGTCACCTTTTCAGTTAGATGGTTTTTATCGTGACCTGAAAAAGATCGGAGGAACGTATTTCTCATTACTTGAGGCGGCCGTACAGATTTATGATGAAGGATATGAAGCACCAAAAAACAAAAGCCGACTCAGAGAGCGTGTTGGCTTAATGGAGGTAAGAAAAAGTCTGGGATACAACAGTAGATTTACTAAGTATTTTGATCAAAATAACTTACTGGAGGATCTGCTATTACATAATAACATTAGATACAGGCAGTTTCCAGAAGATGAAAGCTTCTACAATTTATTTAAAAGAGCTCAAACCTCTTACTTCAATGGAAGGCGCGTATTTGTTGTTTCACAAAGACAATCAAATTTCTATTTAAAGCTTTATGTCGATGTGAGGAATTATGCCATCATCAGGCTGGAATATGAACGCTATTATGATAATGCCATCATCAGAAAAAAGAGAGACAATGTAAGTAAGTACATCTACGATAAAAAGATCATTGACTACAAACAGTATAAAGGTAAGATGTATGTCAATTATATGAACCTGGAATCTAAGATCAATTGGTATGATGAAAAAACAGACTCATTAAAATTTGAGACGGAACTACATCAGGAACTGCTTATTAACAAAGTATATACCGACCCCAAGGAAAGGATCGCCAGTACAAAGAAAATGCGAAGATATGGCCTGCAGTACCAGGATGAACAATACAACAAAACCTTTTGGGATAACTATAATGTCATTAAAGAAACTCCTCTTGACAAGAAAATTGTAGCTGATTTAGAGCAATTGGGTGCTCTTGATGAACAGTTTGATAACTATTGATCGACAGTTATTACCACTCATCGACAGTTACTACGTACTGTCGTTTGACGTTTTCTATTTTACCAGAATAGCCTTTACTTAGTATCATTAAAGCCAACTATAGACACGAAATATCCCCGGAACCAAGGTTGTTCTGGGGATATTTTTTTGTTTAAAGATTATTACCACAAAGCAACAGAGGAGCGCTGAGGTTTTCCTCTAAGTGTCACCAAGGAACACCAAGCCCCACAAAGCTTAAATTATATCCATTGTTGTTTTTCAGCTTCTGCAAACAGTTCAGACTTGTCAATAGGAACTACTCCCACATGCTCGCAAACCAAGCCTCCTCCCAGATTAGACAACGCAGCTATTAAATAAGGACTCAGTTTAAGTGCTACAGCAATAGATACCAGGCTTATTACGGTATCTCCCGCCCCTGATACGTCTGAGATTTCACGCATATGGGCAGGTATTAAATGTGTTTCGTTTTGATAGTTGATGTATACGCCTCGTTCAGATAGTGTGATCAACGCACCCTCGCACTTAATCTCTCCCATTAATTTTTCTACCGCATCTTCAATAGCACTCTGATCGTGTTTTTCAAAATCCAGTTTAAGGCCTTCTTTTAATTCCTTTAAGTTGGGTTTGAATAGGGTAACACCCTTATAAGATAAGAAATGTCTTTTCTTAGGATCTACAACAGTCGGAATGTCTCTTGATTTGGCCGCTGCAACTACATGTGAAATAAGGTTTTCTGTAACAACACCTTTGTCATAATCTTCAAAGACGATTACATCAATCCCTGCCAGAAGTTGATCAATTTTTGAAATCAATGCTGCTTGTTCCTCAGAATTAAGTTCTTTGTCAGTTTCTTCATCGACTCGCACCACATGCTGATGACCACTTAATACCCGTGTTTTTACTGTTGTAGGCCTGTTGCTACTATTGACTATGCCTGCAGTCGACATGTTTTTTTCTTCTAAGCGTTTCACCAGGTTTGACCCGGCCTCATCATCGCCTACAACAGCACATAAAATTGGGTCCGCACCAAGCGCCTGAATATTGAGAGCAACATTGGCCGCACCACCCAATCGATAGTCACGCTTTGTTGCACGCACCACGGGCACAGGTGCTTCTGGAGAAATCCGCTCAACAGCTCCCCAGATATAAGCGTCAATCATTACATCACCAATGATTAGGACTTTTTGCTTATCAAAAGCATCAAATATTTCCTTTATGGACTTGTACTCCATTATGAAAGTTCGCTCAGTACTTCTTTAATTCTCTTTATAGCTTCTTTAAGTTCTTCCTCAGAAGCAGCATATGAAAGTCTTACACAATCAGGATCTCCAAATGCGTCACCCGTAACAAGAGAAACATGCGCCTTTTCTAAAATATACATGCAAAGATCTGAAGCATCCTTGATGGTTATACTTCCGGCAGATTTACCAAAATAACTGCTTACATCTGGAAAGAAATAAAAAGCTCCGGTCGGTAAATTAACCTTTAGACCAGGCACCTCTTTCAATAAATTATACACGAGGTCCCTTCTCTTTAAGTAAGCCTGAGACATTTCTTTGGTTGGTGATTGGTCACCAGTGATGGCTGTTAATGCCGCTCTCTGTGCAATTGAGCAATTGGCCGATGTAATTTGACCCTGCATTTTGGTACAACCCTTCGCTAACCATTCTGGCGCACCGATATATCCTACTCTCCAACCGGTCATAGCAAAGCCTTTGGCAAAACCATTTACAGTTACCGTACGCTCAAACATACCAGGCAGTGCAGCCATGCTGGCGTGGGCACCTGTGTAGTTGATGTGCTCATAAATTTCGTCCGCAATTACGATAATGTAGTCATGCTTTTTAACCACATCTGCAATCGCAGACAATTCATCTTTGGTAAATACAGAACCTGTTGGATTACATGGTGACGAATAAATGATAGCTTTTGTCTTACCTGTAATGGCAGCTTCCAATTGAGCTGCAGTAGCTTTGAAGTCACTCTCGATACCACCTTTCACAAACACAGGCTTACCTTCTGCAAGTTGTATTAAAGCTGTATAGCTTACCCAATAAGGCGAAAATACAACTACCTCATCTCCGGGATTGAGCAACGCAAACATCACATTGGCAATCGACTGTTTGGCTCCATTAGAAACCACTATGTTATCTGCCTGATAAGGAATGTTATTTTCATCACGCAGTTTTTTAGCCAGCGCTTCTCTCAAATCAGGGTAGCCTGGCACTGGTGGGTACGCAAAGTATTTGCCTGTATCAATCGCTTCTTTGGCTCCTGTTTGTATGTATTTTGGAGTTTTAAAGTCCGGTTCACCCAAACTCAAACTTATTACATCAACACCTTTGGCTTTAAACTCCCGGGCCTTTGCCGCCATAGCAAGCGTAGCAGACTCTTCGAGGTTACTAATTCTGTCGGATAGGTTCATAGGCAACTTAAATAGCAATTTTTAATTAAGTAGCCCAAAAATAGTCATTTCACCCTATAATAATAAAGCCCTGCACGTTATTAAATGAAATGTGCCAGATATCGTCATTGCTGTTTATGAAAACTCCATATATCATCAAGAGCCGCATCAGTGCTTAGCAATGACAGATCATTATTTGTATCCACGCCACCAATAGTTATGATGCCTTCATTGAAAGTCACGCTAGTATGATAAAACCGTTCTGGAAATAATTCTTCATTGGTAAGAATTTCATACCACCTTTCACCATCTTCTGAATACCACGTGTCACTCAATTCTCCAACAGTATTTCCAAATCCACCTATAACCCACATTTTATCATCAAAGACCACTACAGAGTGTAATACTCGTTCGGAAAACTCAGCAGATGCAGTTACTTGAGTCCAGGTGATGCCATCGGAAGACTGCCAAACATCATTTATATATCCTGTTTCAACATCTCTTCCTCCAATGATCCACATTTGGTTATCAAAAACTAAACTCCTAGGCCCAAGCCTAGCTGGGTAAGTGGTACTTTCAACAGTTGCCCAATTAACACCATCGTTAGAATTATATATACCTGACTGATGCATTACCCAGATTTTGTTATCAAATACCACAGCCGAATGATCCATCATTTGCGGCAGGCCTGTTGCTCCTGCATTTACCCATGTAATTCCATCCCCTGAAGACCATACATCGCTAAGATCTTCAAACAAACCATCACTAGAGCCTCCAATGACCCACATTTTACCGTCAAACACCACGCTGGCATGATGAGATCGTTCAGGAAACCCAGCTCCGGTAGTAACTTCTTCCCACGTCATACCATCACTGCTTTTATATACATTATCGCCTGCTTCAAGTATACCTAAGCTCCTGCCCCCTATTATCCAAATGTTGTCGTTATAAACTAATGATGTATGCTGTCGTATCGGAATTAACCCAAATGTTGGCAAGATTTCTTCCCAATTTCCATGTAATCCGGTTTTGAACGAGGATATAGTAGTTTCGGTACGGCCACCGTCACCATCTGTAGCAATTACTTTCCACTGGTATTGGCTCTCGGGTTTTAAGGAATCGGAAGTTGCAAAACTGTTCTGAGTAAAATTGCTTGCCAACAAATTACTCCCTGATGTTTCATCAAGGTATAATTCATAGAGTATTACATTCCTCTCAGGATCTATTGATTCGCTCCATGTGAGTATGGGTAAAAGTGATACGCCTTCTTGCCCATCTAGTGGTGATAGTAACGAAAAATCGCTTGGAGCACCACTTGTTGTAAATATGCTCACTCCTGTTTCCAGGGTTGCTCCTGAATCATCTTCGGCTATTACTTTCCATTTGTACGTGGTATTGGGCTCTAACGCTTGCGTTACTTTATACTCAAACGTTTCAATATTATTTTCAAGCAATGTAGTGGCATCATCTATATCAAGATAAATGCTATATCTAATGTCACCATCCAAACCATCAGCCACCTCCCATCTTAACTCTGGATTAAGCACAACATTTTCTGCCCCATAAAATGGGCTAAGTATTTCGAAATCTCCGGGAAGTTGGTTTATAGCTAAATTTTGGTCATCAGAGCAGGCGGCTATTAGACACATTGTGATCGCCAGCATCAGTAGAGTAATATTTTTCATATTTATCCTATTTAATTTGATTGGGTAAGAGCAAAGTATACTATGGTTTATAGACTACGAAGCTTAAATTTGCATCACTAAGTGAATTTGATGAGTTTACAGAAGTAACTGTCAGATTTCCGCCATTGGAACCCCAGCCGATACCCCCTGACGCACCAATTTTAGAAACGATTGCAATATGAGTAGAAGGCGCAAAGGTCTCGTCACTGATCGAAATACTATATACGCCTTCGCTAACCCTTGTAACAGACCAGTTTCCACTTCCATGCCCTACAGTTCCACCTGCAGTGACATAACCATAAGCTATAGGTACCATATTGGCCGTTCCTGTCGAAGAGGTGTTTACCTCTCCATTGATTTCAATCCGATCTTCCTCGACTATAACTACATCCGAGCTACCTGCTCCAAGTCTTAATTGGTTTACATTCCCTACTGCCCGTATTCTTGCGATACCAGCACCACCTCCACCTGTAGCAACACCAATCTTTAATCGATTTACTGAGTTTCCTATTCTAAAATCACCTTCGGTATTGGTTACATCCCATTGGCCACCTCTCACATCTAATTTTACGTCTGGTGACAATACTCCTACTCCTACATTACCATTAGGCCCTATGGCAAAACGAGAAATATTTTGTGTTCTCAACCTAACATACCCAGTGGTATTCCCTGAGGTTGTCCCCATATCGATGTTTGTCCTGAAATTGCTACCAACATACCCTATGTTTCCTGCGTTGTTATGAAAATCAATCCTGACTTCATCTAATTCATTTTGTACTCTTAAGACTTCGTTTTCGGTAGATCTCACATGCAAACTGGCTTCAGGAGCCATTGTACCAATGCCAATGTCACCATCATTTGCTATGACCATTTTAGTGTCACTGTTCGTCCTAAAATGCCAGTGATTATAAGAATCAAGCGTCATCAAGCCGGCAATAATTCCAATTTGACCTTGAAAACCTTCAGAATTATAAAAGCTCATAAAACTATAGTTACCAGTACTTTCAAGTCTTATGGCCGATGATGCAAAATTACCAAGACCTACATGCAGAGGAGCCACAGGGTTCGTAATACCAACGCCTACTCTACCATTATTATAGTATACATTATCACCACTTTCAGTCCACAATGAGCCACCACTGCCCTCTGCATCATCCCCAGGCATCCAGGCACTTCCATTCCATTTTAAAACCTGATCATTGGTAGCTCCTTGCTGTGCCAGCCCGATTGGGTTTCCAGTGGTTCCATCCCCTTTTATGCTATTGTCATGCACTACTACTTGCTCCCCCCAGTCATCGGCTCCTGTTGCCAAATCACTTAAATCAACGGTATTACCTCGATCTATACTTAGCGTATTGTTAGTATTGTTAAAGTCAAGCTCCTGGTTATCCGTATTTATCGTGCTATTAGAGGCCAATTCATCGATTGCATTTTGCACATTTTCTGCGATCAGACCTGATGTGCCGTTATTATAATTTACTTCAGCCGCAGTCTGGTCATCTGTACCACCGGGAGGAATGATGGCATCGAGACTCACTCCCATACCATCAGAAATGTTAAGGGTCGTTCCTGATAAAGATAGATTTTGTAATTCATTGGTAGGATCTGCATCCGCATCATCAACCTGATCGTTTATAAAATTCTCTGCTGTTTTTGCATGTAGGGCATAAGGCACACTCAATAGCTGACTGGTGCCGGTTATTGTATAATTTTCTCCTCCTGCAGGATCTGTTTCTGTCTTAATAAAGTAAGGACCAGCACTCCAGTCGATGGTGGAAAAAGTACCTGTAACAACGGTGCCTTCTCCTATGGATAAACTCACCAACCCGTGGTTATTGGTCATTGGTGTATGAACTTCCACATACACGGCTGTACTTGAAGCACTCCCTTGTAATATGGATATCTGCATGCCAACAGCCTGATTGGCTATGGGTGCATTTTCGGCATTTCTCACCACAGCCTGATAGCTCATTTTCTCAGGTGACTGAGCTATTACACTTGGTGTTAGAAATATTGCGGCTATTAATAGGTATAGGTTTTTCATGGCTATTAATTCTTAATGATTCTAAAGTTTTTAATTAAAGTACCTGCATCTTGTATCTGCAAGTGATAAGTGCCTGAGGGAAGCCCCTGCATTTCTAAAATGGTCTGCCTGTTATCTATATCTTTGTTGGCAAGTAATTTCCCTTCGGAATTGATTAAGTGGTAAGTCAACTCTTCATTATTGTAGGCATCTATTTCTAAGGTTAGGATGTTACTGGTTGGGTTGGGGTAGGCCATTAACTTAAGATTTAAGGCATCTAATTCTATCCCTACAGTAGTAGTGATTTCATACGTCTGTTGTATGCCCTGCGCAACAGAACCATTAGCACCATTTTGTGAAGTATAAAACACCTGGCCTATACTATAACTTGAAGAGCCTCCACTTCCTGTACAATTGCCCCCGGTTGTAACAATAGCTTCCTGAGCGTGTAGCTCGCCTAAACTTATTATTACTAAGACAAAGCTTGTTAAATACATTTTTTTCATTGTCTGATTATTTATTTAGGTATCGAATAATACTCCACTACCTCATCATAGTTTGTCGGATCAGGAGAGTTGTTCTTCCAGTTACATTACTATCACCAGGAATTAGTACATAACGATATTCTCCATCTGCTAAAAAGCTTTCAACACTTGCCCCATCGGTTGTTCCCAAATAAATTAAAAGCTCATTGGGTAAGGAGATTGTGAAATATAGGTAATCATTCCCGCCAGAGAATGGGATTGGGTAAATGAAATCTCCGTCTCTTACAAACATCAAGAGAACTCCCCCCTGATCTATAAAATCTTGAGTAAGCTCACTTACTTCTAAACTGTGTGCTTTATAAGAAGAGCCATCGTTTAGATTCCAATCTATTTGGAACCAATCAGAATATATTATATCTACTGAGCCTGCCTCTCCCTTTTCTCCTTTTTCTCCTTGTGGGCCTTCTGGACCTGGATCTCCATCTTTTCCACATCCTACAGCAACAAAAAGTACGGCCAGCAATAAACTCATTAATCTTTTACTAATCTTATTCATAATTTTATTTCTAAAGACATACATCAAAACTTGCATTATCACTAAAAGTAGTTCCGTCATAATTCAGGCTTCCAGCTTCGTATACTATTCCACAACCTGCACTATGCCTGATGATTGAGTTAGTAACTGTCAATTCAGGTGCACCAAAAGCACCATCTTTATCGATTCCAATATTGGCTAATTCGCCCGCAATCGGATCGCTACCGCCATACTCCACAATGCAGTAATCCATTTCATTTAAGGCACTACTGCTTTGTATAATCAGACCTTGCCAATACCCCGCTGATTTGCCCACTCCGGTAAAGGTTATTGGCTCTGACATTGTACCTTTGGCAATGATTATACCCAAAGGTGTATCCAAATCTTGTTTGAAAACGGCTGTTTGATTTGCTTCAAACTCTATTACTGTGGCTGGCAATATGGTTAGCTCGGCTTCCACATCGAAGGATTGATCCACACGATAAACAGCTCCGCTTTCCAGGGCTCGCCATGTAGCGTCTTGTGTGATTTTATGTAAGGGACTCCCGCTGGCATTTATCTCTACCCCATCCAACCCATTATTTGTATACCCGGATGATGCATCAATAGCTCCGACATTTTCGGCATCTATACGAATTGCCGCCAATTCATTATTTTCGAAATGGTTATTGCCAAACGCTCTTAACTGTGCGTCTTGCTCAACAATAAGTCCATAACCGTCACAGTCTTTTATAGTAGAGTTATTAACTTTTAAACTACCATAAGAGCCAGTGACTCCTTCGATCGCCACACCTCCTCGGATTTCTATATTAGTACCGTAAGTGGCCAGAAAATCGCTGCCCGCGTACTCCACAATAGTATGGTTAAGTTCGTTGCGTACATCATTAGCCCTTACCTGAATACCTCGCCAAAAACCGGGGACTTTTTGTACTCCAGTAAATTTAATAGGAGCTATAGAAGTGCCGGAAGCTTGTATCGTACCATCATTATTGATAAAAAGGCCTGAGTTTGCCGTAAATTCTATACAAACTCCCGGATTAATTATCAGATCAGCATTTACCTCAAGGAACCCTTCTACTATATAATCAGGAGCTCCTTCTGTTGAGACGATATTCTCCATTGTGAGTGACTCACTTATATCAGAAGAAATTATTATAGACTCCGCAACAGGTGTTTCTGTGCCTTCATCATCACTACACCCTGTGGTACAAAGTATAATGGAAATGCTCAAAAACCAGTAATAGGACTTCGTTCGATTTATTAGTTTTTTCATGGCTTTATTTCCTAGTTGGGTATTGAATAAAATTCAGCCACTTCATCATAATTATTGAAGTCGGGCCAATACCTATAGCACATACAAGATTAAGTTTCATTGAATTTTTCATGATTTATCGAAATAAATTGTTTTTATAATTTGTTGATTATGTATGATTTTAAGCTCATACCTACCCTTTTTTATAAAATCTACATTGAGATATATCTTCGAAGAAGGCAGCACTTTTAATCGTTGATGGTAAACGGTTCTTTTCATCAAAAACCGACCATGTCAGAATCCTCGACTATTTGTATCGAAAGATCAGCGTAAGTTGAGTTGGCAGGTGAAGCAAAATCGTGTACTTCTATGGCAAGTGTAAACCCAACATTAGCCTCTGCACCCATTTCCATTTTGCCAGTCATGGAAAGTGCGGTAAGTGGATTACTACTATCCCCTTCTTTACGAAGCAAAGTGCGAAATTCATTTTCTTCAATGATTACGCCAGATTCCAGATCGGTAAAATCCATAAAGGCATGAGGTGCGAAAAGTATAAGTAATTCAACACCACCAGCATCTGCACCTAAAAAAGTGAAGTCATAGCTGGCATCTTTCAGCAGGTTCAACTGCCTATCAAAATCGTCACGTTGCGTAAACGTATGATTCACACCGGGTCCTTGAATAGTGAGTGTAAACTCAGGAGGGTCGTTATCCACCTCCGGTATTTCCTCCACCTCGCAGCTAGAGAGTGGTATTATAAAAATGCCAAATACTAAAAGCCATATTAGTTTATTGGCAGCAACTATAGACAGAATTTTGCTTGTATTTTTCATGAAGGCAAGGTAAACAGACCTGCCTTTTGCTAATGTAAAATTTGTAACAAGCTCTATGAGATATGTAACGCGCTAAGCTGATTTGCTCTTTGCATAAGCTGATGGGCTATGACCATACACCTCTTTGAAGCATTTTGAAAAGTAAGAGGGATCGTTAAAACCCACCGTATATGCAACTTCAGACATGTTGATGCCCGGCTTTTGCAAGATTTGAGAAGCCACTTTAAGCCGTTGAGATCTGATGAATTCTGTGGTGGTAAGGCCTACCAAAGCTTTAAGTTTTCTATGCAGTTGCATCCTGCTCATACCAATTTCTTTACTGAAAATATCCGCAGTGAAATCAGAGTCGGATAGTTTTTCATCTAGTAATTTTTCTACTCTACTGAGAAAATTTTCATCGGCACTTGTAATCGCTATCTCCTGTGGCTTTAGTATTATTTCCTGGCTATAGCGCTGCTTCAAACTAGCTCTTAATTCAATCAATTTTTCGACTTTTACTTTGAGCACATCATTGTTAAATGGCTTTACTATATAGTCATCAGCTCCAGTCTCTAACCCTGCCACAACATGCTCATCACCAGCCTTAGCGGTGAGTAATATTATCGGAATGTGGCTGGTTCTTTCGTCTTGCTTTAGCGTCTGACACAATACCATCCCATCCATAACCGGCATCATCAGATCAGAAATTATGATATCAGGGACGTTTTTTATTGCATTTTCAATACCTTGTTCTCCATCCTCAGCTTCTAATATCGAAAAGTCTTCTTTGAAAATATTACTTACTAACTTTCTAACATCTGCATTATCTTCTACTATTAATAGCAAGGGTTTAGACTCATCGTAAGTTAAATCTTCTTGATCTACAAGTGAATCAATTTCAGTCTGAATCAAAGGCTCTTTGTTGCTTATTGTTAATGTTGATCTCAACTCTTCGGGCTTAAAGTTTTCTTTCGCAACAGGTAGTAATACTTCAAAAAAGGTATACTCATTTTCTTCACTTTTTACTGCTAGTTTTCCCTTATGAATTAGCGCCAATTCGTTGACAAGTGCCAGACCAATACCGGCACCTTCACGCGTGCTATCCGACTGGTAAAACCGGTCGAGCACCCGTTCAATTTCTTTTGAGTTTATACCTATACCAGTATTTCTGACAGAAAAATTTAAAGAGCCTTTTGATAAAGATGCCAATACCTTTATCTCTCCTTTTTCTGGTGTGTACTTAATAGCATTAGACAATAAGTTAACTGCAATTTTTTCGAGTGCATCTTTGTCAAACCAACTATCGCTTTCTTCCACTGGCACATCAATATCATATTTAATGTACTTCTGATCTGCGGCATACTGAAAAGATGAGGCAATGGCTCTGATATGATCAAGTGCCTGCCCTTTTTCAACCTGTAGATGCATATTGCCGGACTCCAGCTTTGACAAATCGAGTAGTTGATCCACCAGTTCGATCAATCTATTGGCATTTCGATTGATCATCAAAAGATTTGTATAGCTTTCTTCGTCAAGTTCCTTTTTTGAGAGCTGGTCTTCTACCGGGCCCTTGATTAAGGTAAGTGGAGTCCTCAATTCGTGTGAGATGTTGGCAAAGAAATTAGACTTTGCAGAATCTAGTTCTTGCAACTTTAGCGCTACTTTTTGCCTGTTTCTATAAAGAATGAAAAAGACAACAGTGAAAATTAAAACCAGCGCCAACAATCCTAAAAACAAGTAGAGTTGGTTTTGATTTTCTTGTTCAGCTAATTGATTTTGAGTGGTTAGCAGAGCAATCTCCTGTTCTTTTTTTTCGGTTTGGTATTTGGTTTCTAGTTCACCAACAAGCCGGTTGTTTGTGCGTAAGGTAAGAGTGTCTTGCCACTTTATAAATTCATTGAGATACCTATGCGCATTTTTATAGTCATTAATACCTAAATATGCATTCGAAAGGCGGTCATAAATATTAATTTTTTCGTGTAATGTGTAGTCATCCAATACTTCATTGTAAACAGATATGGCTTGGTTAAAATTATTAATTGCCAGTTGATTTTGGTCGGTTGCCATAGCATATTCAGCTAGCCCAACATAACTTTTGGCGATTCTATCCAACTGTTTAGACTTTAGTGCTTTTTTTAGTGCCTCTTGAAAATAAAAATTGGCACTATCATAATTTTTCGTTTTTAAAAAGTACTTAGCCAGCCTCTGTGTAGCACGCGCATCTTTTACCAGATCTCCATATTGAGTATAAAATGTGTGGGATTCTTTAGCGACCTTATGAGCCTTTTCATAAAAATTATTGAGCAGGAAATAGTCTGCCAGTAAAACTTTAACATGGGCTGCCCCCTCTGGAAAATCAAGATGCTCATAAAGTTCAATTGCCCTTAGAAAATAGTTTTCAGCCTTTTCATTATCCAGATACAAGTATATGAGGCCAATATTTGTCAATGCAGACCCCAAATAATCATTGATAGTATCATTTGCTATAATAATTGAATCTACTGTTTGATAGCTCCTAAGGGCTCCAGGATAATTTCTATTTCTATACTGTAGATTACCTTCGCGTAAGATCGTCCTACTCATCAAATCCCAGTCTCCCGATCTTTCAGCTAGCTGACTAGCTCTCTGTGCATATTCCAAAGAATGTTGCATATCGCCCTCATAGTCATACAACATCGATAGTCTGCGGTAAGTATTTGCTTCTAGAGCAAAATCTTTTAACTCCTTAGCAAATATAAGCCCCTTGTTTAAGTGGTAAATAACGCTGTCTGGCTCTGACTTCATCCAGTAATAACGGCTGACATGAGCATGTCCCGCATAAAGGTCATAGGAATTACCCGACCTTGCAGCAATCTCCATGTATTTGGTAATGAAAATTTTTGCTGAGTCAACATTTCTACCAAAATAAGATGTGATTAACTGATCAAGTAAAAGTAATTTACTAGAGTCGGACTTAATTTCTAGATAACGATCTACAAGTGAATCACGCTCAGATTGTTGTCCGAATGATAAGTTTATAATTAAAGCCAGACACAGGATTACGAGTCTGTATTTCATGCCAATAATAAAAGAATAGCAAGTAATATAATAAATATTATTTAACTATATAATTTATGTCAAAATTCAATCTTGTTTGTAATCAGTTCTGCTCAATATACTGCGCCCTAATGTTATTTCATCTGCATACTCCAGCTCACCTCCAATGGGAATGCCCCGGGCTATCGTGGTTACTTTGAGATTGTACTCTTTAAGTCTTTTTGTAAGGTAAAAAGCAGTGGTATCACCTTCCATGGTAGGGCTCAAGGCGAAAATTACTTCCTTTATTTCAGTGTCCTTCCGCTGCACTCTCGATAGTAGCAAATCCACCGTAAGATCCGAAGGACCTATACCATCGATGGGAGATATTACTCCACCAAGCACGTGGTAAAGTCCGTTGTATTGGGAAGTGTTTTCTATGGCAATCACATCGCGCGTATCTTCGACCACACAGACTAGTGATCGATCTCTTCTATGGCTTGCACAAATGTTACACTCATCTGTATCTGAAATATTCTGACACGTTTTACAATACTGAATTTTACTCCTTAGGTCATCAAGAGCACTTGTAAGAGACTTCGTAAACAACTCATCCTCTTTCAATAAGTTCAAAGCCAATCTCAGGGCTGTTTTCTTACCTATTCCGGGAAGTTTGGCAATCTCATTAACAGCGTTTTCTATAAGTTTGGACGGGTATTCCATAGCGTCCAAAGATAGCTAATTAAGCGCAATGGCTAATAAGATTTAGCATGCCGATATTACCGTTTTGAGAGAAATTTTAGGGGTGGGGGATCCTTTAACCTTGGGTTCAAGGTTTACAATATTGTGATGCTCAATTTGATTAATCAGACTACCTTAGCGTCAATTCCCGCTTCGCAAATAGCATTTTTCATTGGCTTCAGATCCTTTAAATGACCTTTCTTTACAGAGCACTTGCCTTTGTAATGAATAATCATGGCACATTGCTCAGCTTGCTCAGCCGAATGTTTACATACTTTTACGAGCGTACTGATCACATGATCAAAAGTGTTAACATCATCATTAAAAACCATAAGGTCTTTAACATCCGTTACATCTTCCAATACTTCTACTAACTCGTCTTCTTTAAATCCAAAATCCATAGTATAACGTCCTGGTTTTGTTGCTCAAAAGTAAAAAAAAATTACGACTTTAGGGGTTCACAAAAAACTAATATGAGCCCAACAACAGTAATTTCCATAATAGCTGTCTATTTTCTGGCCCTAATTTTCATCTCATTTCTCACATCAAAAAAGTCTGATTCTGAGACTTTTTTTACCGCTAACCGACAATCGCCATGGTACCTTGTGGCGTTTGGAATGATCGGAGCCTCGCTCTCTGGAGTGACTTTTATATCCGTGCCGGGCTGGGTAGCAGACACACAATTTGGCTATATGCAAATGGTTTTGGGCTATTTGGTGGGCTATCTTGTGATAGGCACCATACTTATGCCGCTGTATTACCGACTTAACCTAATATCTATATATGGGTACTTAGAAGGTCGATTTGGACATTGGTCATACAAAACCGGAGCTTTCTATTTCCTCTTAAGCCGAACAATTGGTGCAGCATTCAGGCTATTCTTAGTAGCAGGTGTGTTACAAATAGCCATTTTTGATGCCTGGCAGGTACCTTTCTGGGTTACTGTTTTGGTAACTATTGCATTGATATGGCTCTATACTTTTCGTGGTGGCATCAAAACCATAGTCTGGACCGATACGCTGCAAACGCTATTTATGCTCAGTGCGGTGGTTATTGTCATCTATCTGATTGGCAAAGATTTGAATCTTGATACTGCAGGGTTGATAAGCACGGTTAAGGACAGTGATTATTCTAAGATTTTCTTTTGGAAGTGGCAAGGCAGTCAGAACTTTTTTAAGCAATTCTTTTCGGGAGCTTTTATTGCCATTGTAATGACAGGTTTGGATCAGGACATGATGCAGAAAAATCTAACCTGCAAAAATCTCGGTGAAGCTCAAAAAAATATGTTCTGGTTTTCCGTGATACTGGTATTTGTTAATCTTTTGTTTCTTGCGTTGGGTGCATTATTGTATATATATGCCGAAACCAATGGCATTGCAATTCCAGCGAAAACTGATGACTTGTTCCCATTGCTTGCGCTGAATAACTTTAATATTGTGGCCGGAGTGATGTTCCTCTTAGGTATCATCGCAGCTGCCTACTCAAGTGCTGACTCGGCACTCACAGCGCTCACAACCTCATTTTGTGTTGATTTTCTCAATTTTAAAAGAGAAGACACGCTTAAGTCTCAGGTAAAGCAGCGAAACACACGATTAAAAGTACACCTGGCCTTTTCTTTGATCCTGTTTGTCACTATTTTGATTTTTGAGCTTATCAACAATGAAGCCGTTATCAGCTCGGTATTTAAAGCCGCTGGCTACACCTACGGTCCATTATTAGGATTATACGCATTTGGACTGTTTACCAGTTTTCAGGTACGAGATGCCTGGGTACCCGTACTATGTGTACTTTCACCGATAATTTCTTACCTGATTAACATAAATTCAGAAGCCTGGATGAATGGATATAAATTTGGGTTTGAAATATTAATCGTCAATGGCGCTATCACCTTTTTGGGTTTATTACTTCTTATAAAGAAAAAGCCACCCATCGTATGACGGGTGGCTAAAAAATGCTGCACAATTTAAAACCAACTAAATAATTGATACAGCTACTATTATTTCAAACCTAAACCTGTCTATCATAAGGCAATGGCTGTGCCAAAGTAGATAACATCTTACAATTAGTTGATTTAAAGCTTTTTAAGGCTATTTTGACGTAGATATTGTCCCGATATGGGAAATAATTCTCTTTTCGAAGATTCCAGCTCAGATTTCCAGCTCATCTGTGGGATCCCAGTATTTGTCTTTAAAGTCTTTTACTTTATCATTTTCAATAAGAATACCCTCCCGCTCCAATAGTGATTGCATTTCATCTGGAGCATTGAAGTGTTGTTTACCCGTGAGAAGACCGTTTCTGTTTACAACTCTATGAGCAGGAACATCAGCTAAGCCATGGGCTGCATTCATAGCCCACCCGACCATCCTGGAGCTCCCTTTTGCCCCGAGGTAGTTTGCAATGGCACCATAACTCGTCACACGGCCCTTTGGGATAAGTCTAACAACATCGTAGACACTTTGAAAAAATGAGTATTTGTCGTTTTTCACATTACAATGTTATTCAAAAAAGATTCAGTATTTGTATATTTCAGGTTCAACCAACTAATGCTTATGGAAGAAACGCTTGTATACTTACCCTTATTGATTGTATTTATCGTTGCATGGGGGGTTCCCATGATTCTGAGCTGGTTCGAGGTCTCAAAAGTGCCAACTGTAATTGTCGAAATCATAATGGGTGTTATCATCGGCCCATCAGTTTTAGACCTTTTAGGCGAAACACCTCACTTAAACTTTCTTTCTCAAACTGGCTTTTTGTTTTTAATATTTCTTAGTGGCCTTGCCCTGGATATTGACAAAATTATATCCTCTCTACCCAAGAGAATACGTAAAGTTGACCTAATATCTAATTCATTTATAGTTGCAAACATCATCTACTTTGGTTCATTGGTGCTCGCGCTACCTGCATCGTGGGTAGTATCTCTGTTTTTTGATGTTGACATTATATTTTTCACCATTCTTTTCCCTACTGTAGCACTAAGTGTGATTGTACCCATTCTGAAAAATGATGGTGAGCTTAATCGTAAATTTGGCCAGATTATACTGATGGTAGGTGCTATTGCAACGATCATGAGTATTATCCTTATCTCGGTATACTCAGGTATTTTACAAAAGGGCTTTCAAACAGAACTACTACTGTTCTTAGTGATTTTTGTAGTGTTTTTTGCCAGTTACTTTGTAGGTAAACAGCTCGTAAAAGTCACGTTGTTTAAGCAAATCATGTATACGCTCGAGCATGCCGCATCGCAGATCCGAATTAGAGGGTCTATAGCCGTGTTGCTCTTCTTTATAGTGATCGCAGATGTAATAGATACTGAACCAGTACTGGGAGCTTTCTTTGCCGGCACATTACTCTCTATGTTTCTTTCTAAAGAAAGATCAGCCCTATTATTTAAGCTCGATGGCATGGGTTATGGTTTTTTCATACCACTATTCTTTATCATGGTGGGGGTTAATCTGGATCTTTCAGCATTAAGTAACATCGGTGAGTCTGTACCATTTGTGCTGGTACTTTTAGCAGCAACTTTTATTACTCAGCTTATACCAACTTATATTGTAACAAGTGTTTTTGGTATCAAGAAAACTACTGCTGCAGGTGTGCTTCTATCTTGTCGTATGGGCTTGATGATTGCCACAGCACAAATCGGTCTGTCATTAGAAATCATAGGGCCTGCGGCTAACGCAGCTATTGTTATTACTGCCATTATAAGTTCAGTATTATCGCCATTCTTATACAAGTTCCTCAATGTAGAAGGTCAGAAACAGTACAAACTGTTTATTATCGGAGGAAACAAAACGGCAGGTTTATTGGGTGAACGACTCAAAATGCATGGTGTTGATTTCATGATTTTAACAGGCAATCAACGTAGCCATAACTTGTTTCAAGATAAGGGCCTCAATTCGATGCACACCGAATTTGTAGGGTCTAAATTGTACAAAGAGCTAAAGATCAAGCCTTATCATCCGGTGGTTGTACTTACCTCTTCAGATGCTAACAATACTGAAGTCGTTAAGCGCTTTAAGAATGACTTTAAGCATGAGAAAATTTTTACCATTTTCAATACTTCATTGAAGGAAATAGCCGACAACTCAGAAATTCAATTGCTTGATAAGTATGAGACTATGGCCGCACATTTTGAAAGCGCCATTGTAAGACCGGATACTTTCCAATCATTAGGTGAAGATTTCGGAGCTTATCATGTGGAAGAAATTAAAATGACAAACAACGCTATCGATCGCAAGCGAGTAAAGGATTTTGCATGGCATCCTTCGGGGTCTTTGGTGTTACTAAAAAGAAACACTGAGATGTTTGTCCCTCATGGTGATACTCACCTTTTATTAGGAGATGTAATTACCGTGATTGGTAATGAAGAAGCACTTAAAGATTTTAGGGATAAATTCAGATAAAATTACTGATATCAAATTTATTCTTAAAACCATGTATTTAATACATCCGAGAGAAGATTTTTCTTTAGTATTCAAAATTACCCCATCCCTAAAGGGTGATGCTATGAACATCCCTTTTAGGGAATAAAAAGGGTCAATATGAAGAGACCACGTTCTCAAAAATCTTTTCTCGGATGCCTGTAGATAAAAAGAAAAAGGAGGCATTGATCAATGCCTCCTTTTATACATTCATTTACTAATACCTATTTCAGATCAAACGCAACAAAAATTTGCCCTACAGCATTTTTTGCATCACCAATTTGATCTTCAGCGTTTGGACTATCTGCAATTTTATTGAGTCCGTAGTTATACCTTACACCAACAGACATTGGATGGAAGTTTAAGGCTATACCAGCAGCTAAACCATAGTCCCAGTTTTGATAGTCGTCTCTATCTAATTCTTGGTAAGTATCACCAAAATCACCTTCACTGCTAGTGCTCACGCCTACCAGATAGCCAAAGTAAGGACCAACATGAATGTCGGCATCGTTACCCAATTTAAAGGTTGCCAATACTGGTATATCTATATAGCTAAGGTTAAACTTGTTCTCACCCTGGAATACAAAATTATCATACTCCGCCTTAGATCCTTTTGTAGAAAAGTTCAACTCCGGTTGGATGGCAAAGTTCTCGGTTACCATGAGTTGAGTAAAGATACCCAGATGGAAGCCAGCTCTGACATTCTCATCTTCAACATCCTCAATGTAAAGTGTACTTAGGTTTAAACCACCTTTTATACCTCCTCTTGCTTCTTGTGCCATTGCGTTTGTGTTACATAAAATTAAAGCCAATGTAAACAACCCGATAATTTTCAAATGTTTCATTTATCTATAAATTTTTGATTCACCATCCCTAAGTAGAAAAAGTATGCCAATTGAAGCGAATGTAGTTAAATCACGAGTTTAAGAGGTTAAGCACTACATTTTGAGCATTAATCTCCACATATGATTGGCAATAAGGCTACACCTCGCAGTTAATTTGCGAAATGTCAACAATCCTGCTGAGCAGTCAATTACCTATAAAAGCCGCATTTTAAAGAACTTAGCTTTTAGGTATCAACATCTTGGTATAGCTTTGGCATGAATATTTGAGTAATGGAGCTATGTTTAAAAATAATAACGAAAAGCAAGTGAAGAATTCAGCAGATGCAGTAAACTCTAATAACATCATCGGTAAAGGAAGTACATTTACCGGAAATGTAGAGACTTATGGAAATATACGTGTAGAAGGTAAAATCTTAGGCGATTTAAAATCTAAATCTAAGGTAGCTATTGGTCCTTCTGCATATATCGATGGAAACGTTTTGGCACAGGTGGCAGAAGTAGAGGGTGAAGTGAAAGGCTCTATAGAAGTTACGGAAGTGCTTGTATTAAAGCCTAACTGTAAAATTAGCGGAGACATAATAACAAACAAACTGATTGTAGAATCGGGCGCCCGATTTGATGGACAGTGCAAAATGGGCGACAAGAATGTAAGAAAAATAGAATTTAAGAATGAGGACGAAGATAAAAAAGACCTCAAATCATCAAAGCTGAAAGAAGCTATTTAACAAGCATTAACAAGCCTTCTCAATTTAGAGAAGGCTTTTATTTTTTCGCAGGAAGTGAGAAATAAAATACAGAGCCCTTATTTAGCTCACTTTCCAACCAAATCTTACCCTTATTTATTTCAACAAACTCTTTGCACAAGACCAAACCCAGTCCTGTGCCTTTTTCTTTTGCCGTACCCTCTGTCGCATGTTTGTTGTCGATAGTAAAAATCTTATTAACAACTTCTTTACTCATGCCCACCCCATTATCAGCCACGGCTACAGTCACTTGTTTGTCAGTATTTGTTACAGAAACCGTGACTTTGCCGCCCTCTGGAGTAAACTTTAACGCATTTGATATTAGGTTTCTTATTACTGTATTGATGCAATTTTTATCAGCATAAACTACAGTACTTTTAACCTCTCCTTCATCTATATCAATGTTTTTACTAATCGCCTGAGCGGTCATTAACTCTTTATTTTCAACTATCAACTCTTTAATATCAAAGTTCATCGGGTTGTATTCAATCTGGTCAGTTTGTGACCTTGACCACTCCAATAGGTTATCTAATAAATTATATGAGTTTTTTAAAGTCTTGTCAAAATCTATAGACAACGTCCGTATCTCTTCCTTAGACATTCGATCTATATGGTTGGTGAGTAAATTAGAAAAAGATATGAGTGAGCTTATGGGATTTTTTAGATCGTGCCCAATGATTGAAAAAAACTTGTCTTTGGTCAGGTTAAGTTGTTTAAGTTTTTTGTTTTGACTCTTAATTTTCAATTGCTTTTTCTCCAATTGATCTTTTTGACCCAAAATCTCGTCTCGATGACTTTCTAGTTGACTTGTCTGATTGATCAACTGTTCATTTTGCTCTTCAATCTGCTTCTTCTTCTCCAGGACTTCCATGGTCTTGTTTTCAACTAGCTCTTCTAAGTTGTGTTGTGTTACTCTTAATCTGTAGGTATAAATAGAAATGATAATCCTGATGAGAACTAATGCAGCAAATACAAACATTACAATGGCCCAGGGCTTATAGTACCAAGGCTTGTTTATACTAAATGTAAAACTTGCTACCGATGACTCATTGTTATATAAATCCCTCGCTTTTACTTTAAATGTGTATTTACCTGCCTCCACGTTAGTATACTCCTTCTTGCTATCTGTGCTCCATGCTGACCAATCATTATCAAAGCCTTCGAGAAAGTAACTGTACTGGTTTAAGTTTGGAGCCTCATAAGCCGTTGCACCAAACTCGAATTTCAAATTGTTTTGATCATTATCTAATTTATACACCACATGAGTTGGTTGGGTTAAGGTCTTAAACCCTTTCTTGTTTTTATATATGCCATAAAAGATTGTTGAGTCTTTGATGGCTACACTTCTGATGTGGGTATAAAATGTAGCTCTTTGAGGTTTGTTCTCCGATCCAGAATATTTATAAAGACCCCTGCTTCCACCAACCCAGACAACATCTGGCTCCTCAGGATCAGGATAAATAATTGTTAAGGCCTGGTCATTAAGCAAGCGATATTCATCAACTTCCAGCTCATAACTCTTGTCTGATGTCATTCTCAAGCTAGCAAGTTTGTCTGCGGCATCTTTAGTGCTTGAGACAAACCAAACATTACCGTTACTATCGGTTATTGGATATGATACCTCACCCTGATCTTCAAAAAATTGTTTGGGTATAAAAATATCCGAGGAATCTTTTGATGGATTATGATTAAGCTCAAAAAACCCTTCATTTGTTCCAAAGTATAGTTTTTTGTTAAACTTGACTAATTCAACACTTGCATCATTTGGCAAACCGTGCTGATTAGAAAAAATTTCTACATGATAGTCTTCATCGTTCTTTGTAATTCTTACCACGCCAGTATTTACTACTGAGAACCAAATAGAGTTGTCGTATATCTCCACTCCAAAAGATTGCCCACCAAACTGTGTTGAAACTTCATGTATCGCGCCCAGATTGCCTCCTTCAATAGGATAACGAAAAAGACCGATGTTTGACATCACAAACAAGTTGTTATCAAATACAACACTGCGATTGGCAGCTTCCAGCTCCTTTTTTAAAATAAGATCACCATTTACGACCTCATTTATACCGGAGTAATTGTTAAGATAAAGCTTACCACCCATCTCAAATAGGTAAAAAGATCGTTCTGTAGAAGTCCCAAGCTTTACAAGCGAGTTTCCTTCCTTAACATAAGGCCCTTTGGTGGTTGCTAAGTAGAGTTGGTCATTATGCTTATAAATCTCCCAAATGAGTCCAATGTCTTGGTTCTCTGTATCCCAAAACCTGAATGACTCCAGGCCTGTAAGTTTTGATATTCCGTTTTGTGTGCTAACCCATAAATTCGATCCCGCAAACATAACATCTCTAACTTCATTATTGGCCAAGCCATTTTTTTGATTTAAATGAAACATCACTTCCTGGTCTTTGATGTAGTAAAGGCCATTTTTAAAAGTTCCGAAAACCACGGACAACGACCCGTCCGTCATCTTTGCACCCAGACATTTTGGACCAAACGCTATAATTTCATTCTTTACTTTTTCAGGTATAAGATCAATTTGTGTTAAAGTGTGATCAGTAAATTTGAAAGTCTTACCGCTAGACGTTAGAATGAGCTGCTGATCCCCAATGTTAGCTGAGGAAATTATCATTTCATTTTTCAAGATTGACCCACTGGATATTGACTCAAGACGATCATCTTTTAATACTGTTAGGCCTATGCCCTTGATATTGATATATAGCTCGTTTTTGAAAGCAAATGCATTTTCGCCATTTGCATGAAAATTACCGCCATAAACTATACTACCATCATTTGCCACTTGTTTCAGCGGCATGTTTTGAGTGAATAAAAAGAGGTGTTTTTCAGTTAGATAGTAGGTTTTGTCATGACATGAAACCACCTCGAGTATCTCACCCATATCAATTTCAGGAGTTACTGAATTGTAAATTTCCCGCCCCATACTGTCAATTGACAAATATCCAAAATCACTCATGCTCGAAACATGAAGGATGTCATTGGAATCTATGTCAATTTCATAAGCCGATTTACCATTATCAATGCTTATTTTTCTCCATTCAGTGCCATCAAACCTCAACACACCGCTCCAATTAGCAAAATACATACGCCCATGGGCATCTTGGGCAATGTCAAAATTAGAGACTGATGCATTGTAGTCTCTGGCATTATAGTTTTCTATAAAAGGGGCACCAGGAATCTGTCCTTTAGCAGTAAAAGTAAGAGCAATGAATCCCAAAAAGCACAAAAACCTACCGACAATCAATAAAGAAAGCAATCTCATCGTATCAACAAAAATAAATTTACAGCCAACCTGTAAAATACTATTTTTTGATAACTAATAAAGAGCTACAGAAATATTTTATTTATTCGGTAATTGCAATACCTCCTTAATTGAGATGTTCGTTTTGCGGCAGCTTTGGCTTCATTGATCTGGATGTGAAAATCAAGGCTTGAATGATCAAGCCCACAACAATCAATACAACAATTTCAATTCTGGAATATGAATAATTAATTGCCACAATATTATTAGAGTCATCCATAAGTCTTTGGCCTTCTTCAAGCTGAATTTCGGATAGTCTCGACAGTAGTTCACTGAGTTTATTGTATTGTTTATGCAGCGCTTTTGACGTATCGGTTTCAATATCCCCGGTTTCAGTTTGTCTCAAGTCTTTCTCTAATACATATGATTTTTTAATGCCATCAACAAACTGATTAAGCACCCTTGCCTCTTCTTGTGTAAGTACCGTGTTTTGAAACTCACTTATCAAGGAGTCAATGCGGTTATTGGAAACGCCTAGCTCATTAAAATTGAGCTTCTCTTGAGAATACAACTTAATTCTTTTATCATTTAACTCACGTGACAATTTGAAAATGTAGTTTTCGACCAAAAGCCTGTCTTCATAAATTGAAGTAAAAGACTTCTGGATTTCTGTAAAATGGTTGGTGTTTATTGTATTTGTGATGAGCACAAGTAAAAACACGAAGGTTAAAGCCATGGCAATTTTTAGCTTTTCCTTTATTGAATAGAGCCATTTCATACGCGGTATTAAAATTTTAGATACTAATTGTCAATAGTAACCTTAAAGATTAACTACTGAAGTAAATATAGGGAAAAAGAAAGTCGTGCTATACAAAAAAAGCACTGCCATTTCTGGTAGTCCTTTTCTGTTACAGAGGAGGAGGGATTAATTTTATTGATCCCATTGGGAATCTTGCACAAGTAAACCCAATCTCTCTTCGTTCGATATGGTCTTTGTTTTTTTACACAAACTCAAACAAGTTTGATTTGTATTAAAAAACAAAAACCCCAACACTTTCGTGATGGGGTTTGCTTGCAGAGGAGGAGGGATTCGAACCCCCGGTACCTTGCGGCACGCTGGTTTTCAAGACCAGTGCATTCGACCACTCTGCCACTCCTCTAGGTCATCCCGATAGCTATCGGGATCGGTCGTTTTTCCGAATAGGACTGCAAATGTATATTATAATTTATCTTTGGCAAAAGGTACGGTAAGGATTTTTCTTTGGAGGTTAACTTTTTTTTTCAAACTTACACCCAAATGCGTGTGGTTTTAACCTGAACCAATTTCATGTATTCTCCCCAATCCATATTAAGAGTTCATTAAGTACCCAACCCATGTTTTGCTTGACATCTATATCGTCAAAGCGAATAAATTTTATTCCAAATGACTCCAATCTTTGCTGTCTTACTTTATCTCTTTGTGGTGCATCGTCATGATAATGTGAATCACCATCGACCTCAATAGCTAACTGATAATCTTTAGCGTAAAAGTCAACAATGAACTGATCAATTGGTATTTGGCGGCTAAAACGGATACCCAGCTTTTTATTTTTTATTTCGTTCCACAACAGCACCTCGCTAAGTGTCATATTCTTTCTGAGCTTTTTAGCAAGAGGAACTAACTTAGGGTTAAATGGAATAATCTTTCTTGTCACTATAGGTCTTTAAAAATACTTTAACCCACCCCTGTATCCCCTCCTAAGAGTGGATTTAGAGTAGTGCTAATAATAAATTTTAAGTATAACATTTTATTAATGAACCTGAATGGCAAGCTCAATAAATAATATACAAATTAGATTCTGCGGAAATTACCCTCTCTGGAGGAGTTAGGGGTGGGTAATACTAATCATAATTGTAAACCGGCTCTTTTACCTCTCTGATACGGTAGGCCTGATGTATGCTTGCATTAATTTCGTATCCCACTAATAGCACTATACTAAGTATCTCCTGCCAGACCATTAGGGCGATCAAAACGCCCAATGAGCCATATAGCTTATTGTATGTGGCAAAATTTGTGACATAAAATGAGAACCCATAAGAAACAGCAATACATAATATGGTGGCAATAAGCGACCCGATGGAGAAAAAGCTCCAGTTATAATGCACAGCAGGGCCAAAATAATAGATAAAGGATATCGCTAAAAAGAAGACAATAAATATTACAACGAATCGAATCAAGAAGAAAATATAGGTCACGTAATCTTCTATATGTATCCACTCGATTTCATCGACAAACTTTATCGAAATATTGCCTACAACTAATAAAATTACAGCTAAAAATAAAACAACAGCTAACATAAAGGTCAAGCCCGTTGCCACTAGCCGTGTTTTGATGAACCCTCTTTTTTCTAAGGTTTTGTAACAAGCATTAAATGCTTTCATTAAAGCAGCCATACCGTTAGTTGCTAGAAATAGAGAGAAAAGTGCACCAAAAGTAAGTAAGCCTCCACGTGTATTGCCCACAATATCAGTGACGGTGGATTCTACTGTTTCAAACATACTATCAGGCATTACCTCCTTGATAAATATTAGAATACTTTCCTGACTCACCTCAGGTACAAATTCATGAATGTATGGGGTAAGTGTAAAAAGAAAAATTATGGCTGGAAATATGGCCAGTGCAAAGTTGAACGCCACACCATTCGCCCTGTCGATGATCTCATCTTTGGTGATTTTATCAATAAATACTTTGATTACCTCATATAAGGTTAGCCCTTCATACTTCTTGAATTTGACTCTTTTTAGTAAATCAACTAAGGCCTGAAAGGGTCCCGACTCTTCAATATATTTAAGAATTTTACCTTTCATGAGTTAAAGTATGGATCTAGCAGTTTAGCCATTATTGCTGGTTGTCTGCAAGGTTTTCCAGTTTTCATATCAACAAAAACCAACAGCGTCTTACCAACATGAATCAATTTATCCTGTTCATTGAAGATTTCATAATCAAATGTGATTTTTACTCCCGGCTTTTCTTTTATTGAAGTTTTAATGGTGAGCAATTCATCATACGTGGCAGGAGCCAAATATTTAGAAAAGTTCTCCAGCACGGGCATCATCACACCACTTTCTTCGAGCTGCTTGTAGGTTAACCCAAGGCTTCTTAAACTCTCAACCCGGGCAATCTCATAATAGGCCGCATAGTTACCATAATAGACATATCCCATCTGGTCTGTGTCAGCATACCTTACCCTTACATTGGTTTCAAACTGAACCATCAGTTATTATTTAGCCTTGCTTTTCTTTGCTCAATAGACAGTTGTCTTTGATATCTTCTGGCATTATTTAGATGCTCACGCAATGTGCTAGCAAAATTGTGGTAACCTGAGAAATCTTCTTTAGCACACATATAAAGATAGTTATGATCTTCGTAATTCAACACCGCATCCAAAGAGTGAATGGTAGGCATATAAATTGGGCCGGGTGGTAGGCCAGCATGTTTGTAAGTATTGTAGGGTGAATTAATTTCTTTATGTTCATTTAACACCCTCTTGATAGTAAAATCTCCAACGGCAAAAACAAGCGTAGGATCTGCCTGTAGGGCAATACCTTTTTCTAGCCTGTTGTAATATAAACCGGCAATAATGGGACTCTCCTCTTTCTTAATACTCTCAGCCTGAACAATTGAGGCCAGGGTTGAAACTTCTTTGGGTGTGAGTCCCATGGCTTTGGCTTTCGCGAGCCTATCGTCATTCCAGAAACGCTCATACTCATTATGCATCCTTTCAATAAGTCCTTGTGCAGAAATGTTGTAATACACCTCATAGGTGTTGGGAATGAACATACCAATAATATTTTGCTCATTAAAACCATACCCATTAGTATCAATAAACCCGATCAGGGCTGTGTCAAACTCAGCAGGTGTAATCATTAAGTTAGCCGTGATTTTTTCAGGTAACTCGCTAATCAATCGCACATTAGTAAATGTAATATTTACCGGCTCCTGCTTACCTGCTCTTAGCAATCGTATGGCTTCCAGGTTAGTCATGTTTTTATCCAAAGCATATCGCCCCGGTTTTATGGATTTATCATAATCCATTAGTCTGGCTAAAAAGCTGAACGACACCAAATCATTTACATAATGGTTGTCATATAACTTATTCTGAAGCGACTTAAATGTTTCACCCTGCTCTACTACCAGGTACCTGGCTTCCTTTTCAACCAAAATGTTGGGGGAGTATAAAGTCTGATAGCCATAAAACGCAAATGACGATAGCAATATCGAAAACAATAGCAGGAATATGACCAGGTATTTTCTATTTTTCATATATCAAAAAATCATTCTGCGGACAAAATTAACAATAACAACAAAAGACTGGCATCTGAATAACTTAATATACCTTAAAAAATAGAGTATAATCAAAAGAAACGAAGCTTTTTAGCTCATTCTAAAAAGACCCCCTACCCCTGAAGGGGTGACTGAAAGTCCCCTTTAGGGGATTTAGGGCTAGTTTTGAGGTGAAATTTTGATTAATCATCTTTTTTGCTCAGATGCCACTACACAACAAAAATAACTTTTGTTTGATTTTGCTATTTAGCGGAATTTGAAGCACTATTTCATAAATTGGTCTCACAATGGAAGCAGAACTTATAAAACTATATGCAGAAAATACCGATCGAAAGAAGGTTGAGCATATTGTAGAGGTGCTAAGGAATGGCGGAGTCATTATCTATCCAACTGATACTATTTATGGCATTGGTTGCGATCTATTCAACCGAAAAGCCATTGATAAGGTCTGCAGGATTAAGGGCATAAAGCCTAAAAATCTAAACCTCTCATTTATATGCTACGATTTAAGCCATATTTCAGAATATGTAAAAAGAATAGATACACCCACTTTTAAAGTGCTAAAGAAGGCACTACCGGGGCCATTTACATTTATTTTAGAATCTAACAGCAACGTACCAAAAATTCTCAACACCAATAAAAAAACGGTAGGTATAAGAATACCCGACCACAACATACCACGGATGATTGTTGACATATTGGGTAACCCAATAGTTACTTCGTCAATAAAAGACGATGATGAAGTCATTGAGTACACCACAGACCCAGAGGTAATCTATGAAGAGTTTAAACATCAGGTCGATATTGTGATAGATGGTGGGTATGGAGGCAATATTCCCTCAACTGTAATCGACTGCACACAAGAGGAATTCGTGATATTAAGAGAAGGTCTCGGAGATATTAATGAGTATGCCTAAATCTGCCTTAATAGACTTACAATACCTACCCTCACTAGAATACTTTGCCGTACTTTTTAAGTACGACAAAATCATTATCGAAAAAGAAGAGCACTTCGTGAAGCAAACTTTTCGAAATCGGTGTGAAATTCTTTCTGCCAATAAAGTAGAAAAATTATCGGTGCCGGTAATTGGTGGCAGAAAAAAAATAAAAGTTAAGGACATACAGATAGATCATGAGCAGAATTGGCAGAAAGATCATTGGAGAGCGATACAATCGGCTTATGGACGTGCGCCATTTTATGAGTTCTTCGCTCACTATTTTGAGCCTTTTTTCCAAAAACAGGAAAAATTCCTTTATGATTTTAATTTCCGCTTACTGACATTGTGTCTGAAGCTGCTACAGAAAAAAATAATTTTTGAAGAGACCAGTGAATATATAAAATCACCCCTGAATGATCAGACAGATGATTTGAGATCAGAAATAAGTCCTAAAATTGGCTACAAATCCAACAAGCACTACAGACCCGTATCTTATCCACAGGTTTTTGGCAAAAACTTTGTAGCTAATTTGAGTATAATTGATTTGCTGTTTTGCGAAGGACCTAATGCAAAAACGCTAGTTACCAAATCAATTTTGGCGGAATGAACAATTAGAATTGGTATTTCGTTTTAACCTTAATAAATGCCGCCAACGGGTGGTAATTATTTTGAAGAAATCATACATTTACACTAAGACACACATTTAGAATTGCTCGTTTATGGAAGCAAAATTTTCAAATAGAGTTAAAGAAGTAATCTCACTGAGCAGAGAGGAAGCACTAAGACTGGGGCATGATTATATCGGTACGGAGCACTTGCTTCTTGGTATGATCAGAGAAGGTGAAGGAGTGGCAGTTAGTTTATTGAAAAAACTTGGCATTTCTTTAGATGAGCTTCGCAGTGCGGTAGAGAAAGTATCAAAAGGTACCGCTTCACACGATGTGAAGAATCTCGCTAATATCCCTTTGACCAGACAGTCAGAAAAGGTATTAAAAATTACTTATCTGGAGGCAAAGATTTTTAAAAGTCAGCTGATAGGTACTGAGCATTTGCTGCTTTCTATCCTTAGAGATGAAGATAATATCGCCACACAGATTTTAGAAAAATTTGATGTGAACTACGATGTTGTAAAAGAACTACTAGAGTATCAAACAGAGAATCCAATGGCTTCATCTGATACAGATGAACCTGACGAAGACTCGTCTAAAATATTTGGAAGCACCCCAGGCGGTGGCGGAGGTAAAGAAAAAAGAGGTGGTGAAAAATCTCGTACTCCGGTACTTGATAATTTTGGCCGCGACCTCACAAAGCTTGCCGAAGATGATAAGCTTGACCCCATAGTTGGTCGTGAGAAAGAAATTGAGCGTGTTGCTCAAATATTAAGTAGAAGAAAGAAAAACAATCCAATACTTATTGGTGAACCTGGTGTAGGTAAAACAGCCATTGCTGAAGGACTTGCCCTTCGGATTATACAAAAGAAGGTATCTCGAGTACTTTTTGGCAAAAGAGTGGTAACACTTGATCTTGCATCTTTGGTGGCAGGCACCAAGTACAGAGGCCAGTTTGAGGAGCGAATGAAAGCCGTAATGAATGAGCTTGAAAAATCTCCTGAAGTGATCCTGTTCATTGATGAGTTACACACCATAGTTGGTGCGGGTGGAGCTTCTGGCTCTTTAGATGCATCTAACATGTTTAAGCCTGCACTAGCCAGAGGCGAGATACAATGTATTGGAGCCACAACATTGGATGAGTACAGACAATACATTGAGAAAGATGGTGCATTGGCCCGAAGATTTCAGATGGTAATGGTAGATGCTACCACACCAGAAGAAACAATTCAAATACTTGAAAACATCAAGAGTAAATATGAGGAACATCACCACGTAAACTATACCGAAGAGGCAATAGATGCGTGTGTGAAGCTTTCTGATAGATATATCAGCGATCGTTACTTGCCAGACAAGGCAATTGACATTCTCGATGAAGCTGGTGCACGAGTACATATTAATAACATTCATGTACCTGATAATATTGTAAAGCTTGAGGCAGCCATTGAGGACATCAAAGTAGAGAAAAACAAGGTTGTAAAAAGCCAGAAATACGAAGAGGCCGCACAATTGCGTGATAAGGAGAAAAAACTTATTGATCAATTGGAGCAAGCTAAAGTGAAGTGGGAAGATGACACCAAGAGCAAGCGTTACACGGTGAATGAAGATCATGTGGCTGATGTAATTGCCATGGTGACGGGAATCCCAACCAAGCGTATTGCACAAAAAGAAAGTAATAAGCTTCTCGGTATGAATACCGAGCTTTCTGGTAAAGTTGTTGGGCAGGAAGACGCCATTAAAAAGCTTACTAAAGCTATCCAACGTACAAGAGTGGGGTTGAAAGATCCTAAAAAACCAATCGGTTCGTTTATATTCTTAGGCCCTACTGGTGTAGGTAAAACAGAACTTGCCAAGGTGCTATCTACTTACCTATTCGATAAAGAAGATAGTTTGGTAAGAATTGATATGAGTGAGTACATGGAGAAATTCTCTGTATCTCGTTTGGTAGGAGCGCCTCCGGGCTATGTAGGATACGAAGAAGGGGGCCAGCTTACTGAAAAAGTGAGAAGGAAGCCTTATAGTGTTGTTTTATTAGATGAGATCGAAAAGGCACATCCGGATGTTTTTAACTTGTTACTACAAGTACTGGATGATGGTATACTTACAGATGGTCTTGGAAGACGCGTAGACTTTAGAAATACGATCATCATCATGACATCAAACATTGGTGTAAGAGATCTGAAGGATTTTGGAGCAGGCATTGGCTTTGCACCATCATCTACCTCTAAAAATAATGATGAGGTGATGAAGTCAACGATTCAAAGTGCTTTGAAGAAGGCATTTAGCCCAGAATTTTTAAATAGGTTAGATGATGTGATTGTCTTCAACTCATTGAGCAGAGAGCACATTCACGAAATCATTGATCTCACGTTAGGTAAGTTATTCGCAAGAATTAATGCTTTGGGTTACAATGTTGAATTGACAACTAAGGCCAAAGATTTCTTATCTGAGAAAGGTTACGACCCTCAATATGGCGCAAGACCTTTAAACAGAGCCATCCAGAAATACCTGGAAGATCCTGTAGCAGAGGAAATCTTAAAAGGTGAGCTTGAAGAAGGCGCTACCATTGTGGCAGATCATGATGGCAAAAGCGAAGAGCTTAAGCTTAAAGTGAAGAAGAAAAAGCCTTCGAAGAAAGAAGAGAAAAAAGGTGATTAAAATCACTTAAACGATAAATCAAAGGGTCATAAATTTATGACCCTTTTTTTATGTGCAATAAAGTTTAAATATTTACAAATAACTACAAACGGATAGTGTGTTATATTCGGTTGTTAGAGGCAATTGAAGTTAATGATAAAGCAAGTAGAAATTCCACAAAGCGATTGGCTTTCTGAGCACTTAAAGCAAAACTCAATTTCAAAAAATGCAGATAAAGGAATTGAAGGGACTAGAGTATTCAATTTGATCCCAAAAGGTTACTCATCAATCTTAAAAATCTTCCATTGGATGCATGTGAATTCAGAACAACTACCTAATGATATAAAATGGGATGATATAACTGAACTGAAAAAGGACAAAAATGATGTATGGGAAAAACTGCTAAAAGAGTCAACTCTTTCTTACTCAACATTAGGAACGGAAAACTCTAATGCAGAAAGAATTTCCTGGGAGACAGTTTCAACCATGTTAGGCGTTAAGTTTAACTCTACAATTAATCCGAATGTCTTTCTAAAACATTTCAATAATTCATTTCCAACATGGCTGTTTGGTGCTGAAGAAGGAACACTAACTGAAAGGGAAATATCAATTGTTTTGGAAATTCTTAATACGAACTATGCAAATAGCAACTTTTACTTCCATTTTGAACTTTTGAAATTGATTCCTTCAGGGCTTAACCCTTTGCCTGAAGAACTTAGATTTTCTGGAGATATTCAAGATCTCCCACGGTTTCTAAGCTATGAAAAAGGACCATTTAGTATTTGGATGACTCCAGATTACTTCTGGCCAGAAAGAAGAGAATTTTGCTTTTGCACGGATTACGATATGCCATATTCAATACTTGCGACAAATGACAACTCCTTGATTGACAACTTTATGAATAGCGAACTAGAGTGCTTTGAAATAAATTATGATGATAGGTTAGACTTTGGCTCGTATAATGAAAGCCTCTAACAGGCACTATCATCCATAAGCTTGGGGAGCTATTTGCAATGGCTAGTGGGATGAGATACTTTTATAGATATTTGAAAAGTCCAGCTTACAGATGATAGTTGGACGTTAGCAGGCACAAAAACAACACTATTGAATCATGAATAAGTATCTGAGCATTTTATTAACATTAACATTAATTAGCTGCGATAATCCAAAAACGCAGGAACAACATCAAGCATCATTAGAATCTAGTGAAGTAAAGTCATCTGACAAAAAAGCTGAGAGATGCACCATTGAAGGTTTCCTAAATGACCCCAACATTCTATCGGAAGCAAAGGAAATTTGGAATGACACCAGACAACCAATTGATGATGAAGCTACTTCGAACATCCTAAACAAGCTAACTCAAGCCAGTGAAAGTGAGTTGCCTTTTTATATATTGGTTGTAAATAAGATCAACGGTATGGCTGATGGTGCACTAACAGAGATGACTATGTCTGCTGCCTTTGAATTTGTAAACGGAAAAACCGAATTATTTTTCGATCTCTACAACAACTCGCATTGCCTATTAAAACAACAGAATTTAACCTCATTAAACTCATTCGCAGACAATACGGGTACTATATCAGTTTCAACTGTGATTTACCGACAGATGAAGAATACAATCAATGTATGGACGACCAATTGGAGGAACTGAAAAACAAATGTAGTTCGTGTCGAATGAATGAATTTATTCAGATAGCGAAAAACTAAGATATTGCGCATGGCCTTACTTAGTCATCTGCCAAGAGCCTGCAAAACAGCTCTTGAGTCTAAACACAATACTTTCGTTTCATAAAAGCGGCCTTTTCAACATCGTACTTTTCAATCTCATCAAAATCTTCGCATGCCTTTTCTTTTAAACCCATATAATAATGACAGATACCTCGTCTGATAAAGACATCAGCCTTGGCATATTTAAGGTCCAGGGTTTTATCAAAATCAGTTTTGGCCTTGACAAACTTATTCATTCGTTGATAAACTATACCCCTGTTGAAATATGCTTTACTGAACTGTGGCCTTTCATTAATTACGCGATTGAGATCGGCCAGAGCACCCCACTCATCTCCCATTTGTGCACGAGCTATGGCCCTGTGGTAATACGCGTTGAGGTGTTCGCTTCTTAGCTTAATCGCTGCGTTTAAATCTCCGTAGGCCTCATAGTAATCTACTTGCTTGATATGACATTGCCCTCTCAGATAGTAAGCCTCAAAATGCTTTTTGTCTATTTTTAAGACATTGGTGAAATCGATAATTGCACTTTCGAAGTCTTCTTTTTTCATGTAAGACCTACCGCGACCCAGAAATAAATCTTTCTTGTTAAAACTTAATTCAAAACACTCTGAGTAAGTAGCTATTGCCCTGTCATACTCCCCTATCTCCTCGAGACTTCGGGCCAGGTTAAACTTGAGTTTCCAATCATTTGCATCTAAAACCAGTGCTTTTTCAAAGTGGTAAATAGCCTCTTCATATTCCCCTGATTTGAAATAATCCAACGCCTCTTCACGATGATCTGTACACGCTGTTAGCGTTAGATAAACGACAAGGCCTAATAAAATTCTTTTCATCAACTATAAATATAGTTATAAAGATTTGCCTAAAAAATAAATTTAACAGCTTAGTAAGATCCGTTGTATTTTCTTAGAAACCACTCGGTTGCCACTAACGCCAGCAAGACGAAAAACAACCACTGGAGATTAATAAAAGGAAGGTATTTTTCACTAGTATGTATGATACCCTGAGCCTGTAATTGAGTTACATCTTCCGAATCGATATCATCTAATTTATAAAAATTACCTCCGGTTGATTGAGACAATGTGCGAAGTATATTAAAGTCGGCTGTAAGATTTATATCTTCAATTTGAATGGCCTTAATTACAAACTCACCAGACACCTGACTATTCTCATCTCCTAGTGTCGTACTAGCAGTGTATTTATAAACTCCTTGAGGCAGCCCACTCATACTATAACGTGTATTGTTTTCATTGGTGATGTAGGAGTATTCATAGGCATTACCCTCATCATCTTTTAAAGAGAAGTTAATCTTATTGCCATAGATGCGTTCGTATAAGTCATTATAAACCTCAGTATCAAAAACTACTTTTTCGTTTGTATTGAACTCATTTTTAACGGGATAAGCCTTAAACTTTCTTCGATCCTCCTTAGAGGATAAAAATTGCACCAGCTTTGTTACCAATTCATTGAAAGCTTCATGGTTATCATTCATAACATAGCTTGTCAAGTTCCATTTCCAAAGTCCATCTCCCATTAAAACGGCCTGCTTAGGCTCAATTTCTTCATTGAGGGCAATGAGTGGTTTGGTTGTCGTAATACTCCCTACCTGTTGGTAAAGCATGACCGATGAGCCTGAACTCAGATTATATTTGCCAAACGGGACTGAAATGGGAGGAAGCTCCGTAAAAGTCTGCTGGAGTTGCTCTGAAAGTCTAAAATTCACAAACCCCTGGTTGAATACAGCATTTATCTGGTCGTATTCACCTGGCACAGCATCGAGTGTCAGCACCTTGTTTGATTGATTAAAACTTCGCAAATCACTATTCCCACCAAAAATAAATAACGAGGCTATTCCATCAAGTTCCAATTGAGCCAGCACACGATCATAGCCCCTTCTATCAGGTATTTGGTGGTAAATAATCAGATCGTACTGCGTTTTATTGTTTATTAATTTATTGCGATCATCAGGCAGACTCAATAGGTATTGATCAAACGAATAGTTTGCATTGCTTTCAATGGCTAATCTCAAAGCCTTGATATCTGGATGAGGGGCTGCTGCAATAATGGCAATATTCTCTTTACCTTCAATTATCTCAACATAAGCCTGTTGCCTATTATTAAGTGTTGTGAATTCTCCTTCAAGGGGTGAAATATTTACAGTATACCTCTGGAAACCTTTTTCGTCAGCGTCTATGAGCAGTTTGACTTCATTAATCTGATTCTCTCCACGCAAGATGTATGGTTGCGATGCCAATAACTTTCCTCCACGGGAGATAGCTATATTTACTCTGTCTCCGCTATATCCTTGTTGTGTAAACTGAACCAACACAGGAAACTTGTTACCCTGATAAGAGATTTTATTGTACACCAGACTATTTATAGAAATATCAGCTTTAGGCACTGTATCGCCAACTCCAAGTGTTGCAACCTTAAACTTATAGTCACGAAAAGTTGGCGCAATACCTTCATTATATATCCCGTCCGACACCAACATGACACCGCCTAAATTGCGACCCTCATAGTCGGCTCTGATGTTTTCTAATAAACCTGCCAGATTGGATTGTTGAGCAGTGAAAGATAGGTTAGCTGGCAGCTCCTCAAATTGCTGATCATCGATAGTTCTAAACCTCACTTTGAAGCCTCGCTGCCTATGTGAGTTTGCCACTTCACCTATTTTTTGAAGTATAGATACTCGTTCTAAGCTGTCTGTGCCATTCGCAATAGAACTCGAATTATCAATGGCAATGATATAAGTAGGCTCTTCAATGGTATTTTGTATTTGCTTTAATATCGGAGAAACTAAAAGTGAGGCTATAACTGTAGCTAATAAAAATCTAAGGCCAAATAATACGTAGTTGGTGCGCTTGCCCCATGGTCCTGAATTCTTATATAAAATGTAGGCATATGCCAACCCAAGAAGGGCGCATACTATTAAGAATAAAGGAGATTGTTCGAAAATCAGCGCGGGTCTCTGCATCACCAATGTTTAACGGCAATATGCAAATTAAGATATACATGACCAATATTTTTTAGATATTAGGGGGGTGTAAGCAGCTATTTTTTTACTCCCGTAGTAGGTAAATAGGTGCTTTATAGGAGTAGTATTACAGTGTTAGTCGAAAATCGATTTTCACGACAACCTTATATGCGTTTTACTCGATTAATTTTTATATCATTTAGATAAATGCAAGACAAGCTCACACAATATTATAAACGTATACCTCGAGTAACGAAACACCTGCTGTTCTGGCTGGTATTTGTGGCTTTTTACACCCTATTATACGGTAGTTTTAATGAAGATTACCTATTTCAACTCAAAATGCAGTTGATCTACCTCCCTGAAAAGTTAATTGCTACCTACATTACACTCTATTGGCTATTACCTCGATTTTTACTAAAAGAAAAATATCTTACCTTCTTTTCATTACTGATCGTACTGCTTTTACTATCCGGAATATTGCATTGGGCGGTGACCATATATATTGAGATACCCCTGTATTACCCGGAAGAAGGCTCAATAAAATTTTGGTATCCTAATAAAATCCTCAAATCGGCCACCTACATCTACCCGGTGGTTGTGCTTGCTACGCTGATAAAGTTTTTCAAACACTGGTACAATTATCAGGCAGCCACACAAATACTGGCACAAGAAAAACTGCAAGCAGAACTTAAATTTTTACGTGCTCAGGTACATCCGCATTTTCTATTTAATACACTAAATAATCTATATGCGCTTACGCTGAAAAAATCTGACAGCGCGCCTACTATTGTACTTAAGCTTTCAGATCTTTTGAATTACATGCTCTATGAGTGTAATACTGATCGCGTGCCACTAAGCAAAGAAATTGAACTGCTAGAAAACTATCTTTCACTTGAGAAACTGCGCTACGGAGATCATTTAGATATTGTCTTTAATGTCAAGGGAGATGTAGACCAGCACGTAATCGCTCCAATGCTCATTCTTCCTTTTGTTGAAAATAGTTTTAAACATGGAGTGAGTGGTGAAACGGATGAAGCCTGGGTAAGCATAGATTTAAACATTAAAGATGGCTTGATGACGCTGAAAGTTGATAACAGCAAAAGTGGCTTGGAAACAAAAGACGAACAACAATACAAAGAAGGCATAGGCCTAAATAATGTAAAAAGAAGGCTTGAGTTGCTGTACCCGGATCGGTACGATCTGAAGATTATGGATACAGATGAGTCTTACCTGGTAGTATTAAAACTTGAAATTGAAGAATAATGTCGATTAGATGCATCATAGTAGATGACGAGCCACTGGCTATTGAGGTTTTAGAGTCATATGCAGATAGAATAAGCAATCTGGAAATTGTAGCTACTTGCAAAAACGCAATTAAAGCATTTGAAATATTACAAAAAGAGCAGGTTGATCTCATCTTTCTGGATATTCAAATGCCAAAGCTCACAGGTATTGATTTTCTTAAATCACTTACCAAACCACCGAAGGTGATTTTTACTACCGCCTATAGAGACTATGCGATACAAGGCTACGAACTAGATGTGGTTGATTACTTATTGAAACCCATTTCATTCGACCGATTTTTGAAAGCCGTTGGGAAAGTATTTGATGTAAACTCAACATCAGCAAATGAGAGTGACACTATTTCAGAGGAGAATGACTACATCTACCTTAAGGCCGATAAAAAAATGGTAAAGGTGCGCTTGCATGAGATCCTTTACATAGAAAGTCTAAAAGATTACGTGCGTGTAAAAACAAGTAACAAAGATGTAATTACTCACCAGAAAATAAGTTACCTGGAAGAAAAGTTACCAGAAGAATGCTTTATGAGAATACATCGCTCATTTATTGTAGCTACAAAAAAGATTGAAACCTACTCGGCTACAACTATCGAGGTACCCGGTAAAGAACTACCTATAGGCAGGTTGTACAAACAAGGCGTATTAGACAGGCTAAATAGCGAACATCAGTTATGAAAAAGATTCTAATTTCAATATTATTTACACTTATCTGTTTCACTGGTTTTGCTCAGGGTGATAAGTTAGAAAAAGCCAAGCACCTCCTGGATGTTGATAGTGCTCAAAGTGCATTGGCAGTATTGAAGCCTACGAGCCAATTTGATATTGGCCAACTGCCCGAGGCATTAAGTTTAATTGGCAAGGCTCACCTTAAATCGAAAAACGACTCATCGGCCATGTTGGCTTTTCAAAAATGCCTTGAAATCAGTAAGTCAATCAATGACATAGAATATGAAATAGAATCTCTTTACTGGCTTACCAGGCTCAGTGCCATCACAGGTAAATTTGAACGGGCAGTAACTTTCGGAGAAGACGGAAGCTTACTTGCAAGATTGCATCAGAATGATGTGATGGAATTTCGCATAAACAACTTTTTAAGCTGGGCATATTTTATGACCAATAAGGACTTCGATAAAGTCTTAATTCATGAACAGAGACAATTGGAATTGGTAAGCAAGGTTGGTAATGACATGCAAAAAGCTCAGGTATATAACAACCTCGGTTATGACTTAACCATTGCGGGTATCGTACACTTAGATTCCACTATTAGCCTGATGACTTGGGCTAACGATCAGTATGGCAAAACGGAAAATAATAAAGGCAGGTGGTACACACTTATGAATCTTACCTGGCAGCACCGGCTGAAAGGCGACCATCAACAAGCTATTGAATTTGGTAAACTATCATTAAAGCAGGCACAAAAGGAAGAAGATAGACATGCCATTATTGAAGCCAGCTTTCAACTTGGAGAAAGTCTAATGGCACTTGGTCAATTAGAAGAGGCCAAGAAGTTTTATGATATAGGCTATAAGCAAAGCATCATAATAGAAGATCGGGATAAATATGTTTTTGATGTCTACTACGCCAATTACCTATATAAGCTAGGTGAACTTGACAAAGCCATTGTACTACTTGAAGAGGCCGTAGAATTTTTAACTACAAGTGAGGTCTTCTATGAGATGCATGGGAGAGCATTATTTAGTTTATTGTATGTCGAAGCTGGTAAGCCTACCCTTGCTCAAGCGCAGCTTGAAATCATCGAGAGCCCCAGACACAATTACATTGCTATGGAAACGAAGTGCATTGCTGCAATCGCAGCTGCAAGGCTTGCAGGATATTCTGATAAGACGAAGGCCTTATTGGCCAACTGGAAAAAACGCGCAAAGGAAATTGGTGCTACACAAATTGTAGATTGGCTGGATCAGGAATTAAATACTAATTCTCAATAACCATACTTATCCTTCCATAAAGCTTTTAGTCTTTTTCTCATTTCAGCCTCACGACTATTACTACCCGGATCGTAAAGCTTTGTTTCTTTTATCTCATCTGGCAGAAACTCCATGTGGGCGAAGTTATTGGTATAGTTGTGCGCATAATTATAGTTTTCACCATAGCCTTCATCTTTCATGAGTTTGGTAGGTGCGTTGCGAATCGCCATGGGCACTTGCAGGTCACCCGTTGCTTTCACTAGCCGTTGTGCATCATTGATAGCCATGTATGCTGCATTACTTTTTGGCGAACACGCAAGGTAAGTGACACATTGCGATAGTATAATCCTCGCTTCAGGGTAACCTATAACATTTACTGCCTGAAACGCATTGTTGGCAATTACTAAGGCTGTTGGGTTGGCGTTGCCAATGTCTTCAGAAGCCAAAATAAGTAACCTACGTGCAATGAATTTTACATCTTCGCCTCCTTCGATCATACGGGCCAAATAATAAACAGCCGCATTAGGATCGCTACCACGGATTGATTTTATAAATGCCGAAATAATATCGTAATGCTGCTCACCAGTCTTATCATATATTGCTACCCGCTGCTGAGCGATATCCATTACTTTCTGATCAGTAATTTCAATGGAGTCGCCAGCTAAAGAATCAAAAACCAACTCTACCAGATTGAGCAATTTTCTGGCATCTCCACCAGATATATTTAAAAGTGCCTTGTGCTCCTTTATGTCAACTTTCTTTTTTTTGAGCTTGTCATCATGCTTCAAAACATAGTCTACCAAATTGAGAAGATCCTCTTCTTTAAGCGCCTTAAGTGTATACACCTGTGACCTACTTAGCAATGCTGAATTCACTTCAAAAGATGGGTTCTCAGTGGTAGCTCCAATCAAGGTAATTGTGCCTTTTTCTACCGCGCCAAGGAGCGCATCTTGTTGCGATTTATTAAAACGATGAATCTCATCAATAAATAAAATGGCTTTTCCCAAGCGCTTTGCTTTGTCTATTGCCTCACGCACGTCTTTTACACCAGAGCTTACCGCACTTAAAGTATAAAAAGGCATTTTCACTGTATTGGCGATGATATTGGCGATGGTGGTTTTACCAACTCCGGGGGGACCCCAAAGTATCATGGAAGGTACTACCCCAGACTTAATTGTTTTCCTTAAGATTCCATCATCACCAACGAGGTGCTCCTGACCAATAAGTTGGTCTAAAGAAGATGGTCTCATGCGCTCCGCAAGTGGTAAATTATGATCAAACATATTTGGCAATAATTTACACTAAGGTAACAAATTTAATATGTGAAAACCCTAGATTTGGCCGTGCCCAGCAAGATCAGAATACATGGAATTTTACTATTGGTTACGCTTATATATGGAGCTAACTATACAATGGCTAAAATTCCAATGCCGGAGTACCTACAGCCTTTTGGTTTCATACTGCTAAGAGTAACAGCCGCAACTTCACTTTTTTGGTTATTCTCTTACTTTACCGGCACCGAAAGGGTGCATAAGAAAGATCTGGGCTTATTATTCTTGTGTGGAATCTTTGGGGTAGCCACAAATCAACTTTTGTTTTTTAAAGGTTTGAGTCTCTCCACACCCATTAATGCCTCGGTTATCATGACTACCTCTCCCATTTCAGTATTACTGGCCGCATATTTTTTAGGAAAAGAGCGACTGACATTAATTAAAATCGCTGGCGTAATTGTGGGAGCAATTGGAGCCTATTTACTCATTACTAAAGATGGAGTCACACTTGGGAAAGGAACATTTTTAGGAGACCTGCTAGTACTGATCAATGGGGCAAGTTATGCTGTTTACCTTGTAATTGTGAAGCCACTGATGGCTAAATATAAAGCGACAACTGTGATAAAGTGGGTGTTCTTTTTCGGGTGGGTGGTAATTATTCCTTTTGGTATGCAGGAGTTTGCTTTGGTAGACTGGGGTAGTTTACCTCCGATAGTTTGGTTTAGTATCGCATTCGTAATTATCCTCGGAACTTTTACTGTTTATCTGCTCAATGTGTGGTCATTAAAATTCGTAAATAGCTCTGTTGTTGGGATTTATATGTATTTGCAACCAGTTTTTGCTACCTTCATAGCTTTCCTCGTAAGGGGAGATCAATTAGATTGGTTGACAGCCGTATACTCACTTGTTATTATGCTGGGTGTCTACCTTGTAAGCAAAAAATAAGTCTATGAGAGGCATTTTCTATTTATTCGCTTTGTTCAGTGCACTCTGGATGATTTACGACATATGGCTTGTAAATAAGGAACTGAAGATGCAAGGTAGGGTTCTCTGGACGGTATTTGCGTTTATCTTTAGCCTAGGAGCAGCAATCATCTACTTGCTGTCACACAAACTGAAAGTTTTAAAATGAAATTGAGCGTAGCACCTTAACTGTCTCGTTTAGCATATCATCAGTATAATCGAGGTGCGTAACAAATCTCACTTCTTTAGGGCCGAAGGCTACGGCCAGAATATTATTTTCTTTTAGCTTCTCTAAACATTGCTCCGCTGTGATGCTGCCAGATAGTTCAAATATCACAATGTTGGTTTCTACCGACATTACTGATGCCACATAAGGCAGATCAACCAAAGCGCTTTCAATTTCCTTTGCTCTTTTATGGTCTTCTTCAAGTCGCTCTATATGATGGTCTAAAGCGTAAATGCATGCTGCAGCCAAATAGCCAGCCTGTCTCATACCTCCACCAAAATACTTTCTGACTCTTCGTGCTTGTTTAATGTATGATTTGCTACCTACCAATAGTGAGCCAACAGGCGCCCCCAACCCTTTAGACATGCAAATGGATATTGTGTCGAATGCCTGTCCGTAATCTTTTGCACTTTCATTATTCGCTACCAATGCATTAAATAAACGTGCTCCATCTAAATGCATTTTTAAGCCTTTAGCTCGGCTCGCTTCGCTTATCGCCTTGACCTCCTCCATGGTGTAACATTTTCCACCACCCTTATTGACCGTGTTTTCAAGCTCCACGATACTTGTTTTAGGAAAATGGATATCATCCGGGTTGATATTATTCAATACATCTTCAACTGATAATACGCCTCTATCTCCTGGTAATAACTTAAAACTTAAGCCACTATTGCCAGCTACACCTCCCCCTTCATATTTGTAGATATGAGCCCCTTCGTAGCAAATAACTTCCTCATAAGGCTGAGATAGCACACTAATTCCGATCTGGTTTGTCATTGTCCCGGATGGGCAGTAGATAGCAGCCTCCATCCCAAAGAGCTCAGCACACTTTTTTTCAAGCGCATTGACGGTTGGGTCCTCAACAAAAACATCATCTCCTACTTCCGCTGTAAACATGGCCTCCAGCATGCCTTGAGTAGGTTTTGTCACTGTATCGCTGCGTAAGTCTATTCTCATGAGTCAAATGTAAGTTTGAACATGAAAAATGTTACAAATAATTAACAATTTATTTACCATTCTTTCTATAATAATTTTTTAACTTTACATTATTATATTTTAATGATGTAAGAAAAATAGTCGAATAGAAATTTGTATTTATGTAGATTTAAATAGTAACTTTAAATCTTGCTTTAAATAAATAATGTTGTCTATAGTGGTTTTTTAAGTTCTCAATAATTTGTCTTAAAAGCCTCTATAATTTTTGGTAAACATTTGGTAACTAACAAACCAAATCATTATGAAACCAATCATATTGGTCATAGAGGATGATCAGCCCCTGTGCTGGCTAATTGATCGTATATTGAGTCGCGATTTTGATGTCACTATCAAAAGAGAGAGCGTTTCTGCTATGGAGTGGCTCATGGAAGGCAACATACCAGATCTCATTTTATGTGATTTTGTCTTACCTAAAATCAATGGGTTAGATTTTTTGCGAAATCTCAGAAAAAGCGGTGCATTCAAAGATGTTCCTGTGATTATTTGCACTTGTCACCTTGACGAAAAATTACAAGGAGAGTGCCTAGAAGCAGGTGCCAAAGCATTTTTAAATAAACCTTTTGACCCACCAGAATTAATTGAAACCATTAATTCTGTAATTAAGACAAAAACACTGACCAGCAATGAGGGATAATATAGTATTTGAACATCCGGCTAAATTAGATAGTAGTAAAGATCAAGTATTTGATAAAAAAATATTATTAATCTCTGATAATAACAATTACCTGGGGTTAGCACGATCTTTCACAAGACCTGAGCTACTCAGATCTGTTAAAGGTCTTTGTAATTTGGTTCAATTACCATGTGAACGTCAGCCAGATGCCGTTCTTTATTATGTTGATACAGTGAATGAAGAAATACTGGGTAATGTCAGATATGCTAACGAAATATTAAAAAAATGCTCTGTACCATTAGTAGTAATTGGTTCGAAATTTTCAGAAAAAACTAAAAAGTCGCTCTTAAAAAATGGCGCTGATGATGTTTTCAGTGAAACCATTAATGCAGAGAGTTTAACCTATTGGATAAATTTTTTAAAACTTTTCAAAAAGCTATCTAAAGAAAAGACAAGTAAACTGCAAATCGAACCTTTTAAATATAAGATATCCCTCCAAAAACGGCTTTTTGATATAATTTTGTCTGCATCTGTCTTACTTTTTTTAAGCCCAATCATTCTTATAATTAGTATTATAATAAAATTGGAATCAAGAGGTCCGGTCTTTTATATTTCAAAAAGGGCTGGTAAAGGATATCGTATTTTTAACTTTTATAAGTTCAGATCGATGGCAGACGGTGCAGAAAAGGATTTGAGTAAATTAATGCATCTTAACCAGTATGGTGGAGGAGAAATCGAGGTTAAAGACAAATCGGTAAACCCTGTGTTTTTTAAAGTTAAAGACGATCCACGGATTACTACTTTTGGAAAATTTTTAAGAAATACCAGCCTGGATGAGATTCCGCAATTAATAAATGTATTAAAAGGCGAGATGTCAATAGTGGGTAATCGCCCATTGCCTTTATATGAAGCGCAAAAGTTGACTAAAGACCAATGTGCTATGCGGTTTATGTCAGCAGCGGGAATCACTGGTCTCTGGCAAGTGGAGAAGAGAGGAAAGAGCGAGATGTCTGAAGAAGAAAGAATTGAATTGGATACGAGCTATGCAATTAACAACTCTTTTACATATGATATTTCTTTAATACTAAGAACGTTTCCTGCACTCCTTCAAAAAGAAAAAGTATAATAAAGTGATTCTTTTTTGGCTTGAAATAGTCTTACTGACATATTTCATTTACGTAGCATTATATACACTGATATTTGCCATAGCGGGCAGGCTTTATAAGCCGCCCGCTCTTGCTTCTACCGTACCCAAAAAAAGTAAGTTTGCTGTATTCATCCCGGCCTACAAAGAAGATGGCGTGATTCTGCAAGTTGCTGAAGATGCCACACACCAGACTTACCCTTCTGACCTTTATGATGTAATTGTAATTGCTGACTCACTGAAATCAAGTACCATAGAAAAACTCAATGCCCTTCCTGTTAAGGTCTTTGAAGTGACTTTCGAAAAAAGCACCAAAGTAAAAGCTCTTAACAAAGCTCTTGAACATTTCAAAGGTGCTTACCATTACGGAGTAATCATAGATGCCGACAATTTGATGGATAAAAACTTTATCCATCACCTAAATAATTTACATAGCCAGGGGTTCCAGGCAATTCAAGGCCGTAGAGCTGCAAAAAATAAAGAATCCTCTCTGGCGCTTCTGGATGGACTTAGTGAAGAAATAAATAATTACATACTTGGTAAAGGAAGTACTGCACTTGGACTTTCATCTGCGCTCAAAGGCTCAGGGATGTCATTTAATTACTCCTTACTATATGAGCAATTAAAGGAAATGAGTTCGGTGGGCGGATTTGATAGAGAACTGGAATTACGTTTAGTTAATAAAGGTAGCCGTGTTTTATATGCTAGTCAGGTAATTGTATATGACGAGCGTGTGGAAAGTTCTGAAGTATTTGAAAACCAGCGAAAAAGATGGATATCTAGTCAATACTACTATTTAAAGCAGTATTTCTTTTCAGGTATCGGGGCTTTTTTTAAGGGGCGGATGGCCTTTTTTAATAGCACTATACTTAGAAATATCCAACTGCCTCGCTTGCTCAACCTCGGCCTTTTAGTTGCTTTTACAGCGCTCTCAATTTTGGGCTCATTGTGGTTTCCAACTTTACATATTATTTGGGTAACCGTAACCGTCTTAACCTTTTTAGGCACACTGCTGGCAATTCCAAATGAGTATTATGGCAAGCCTTTAATTTATGCTATGCTTAAGCTACCAGGCATTTTTATTAAAATGTTTTTATTGTTATTCAAGTTGCGAGGAGCTAATAAAAAATTTATCCATACTCCTCATAGTTCAAGTAGTAATAATAACTCAAATTAATTATAGTGAATAAGTACCCATTGGTTTCGGTAATCACCATTAACTATAATGAGGTTGATGCTACGCTAGATTTGCTTGAATCTATATCTAAGGTTACATATCCAAATTTGGAAGTTATAGTTGTGGATAACGCATCTCGTGAAAACCCAAAAAATAAAATTGAAAAAAAGTTTCCACACGTTAAACTTATATTAAGTGATAAAAACCTGGGTTTTGCTGGTGGGAATAACCTGGCTATTAAGAATAGTACTGGAGATTTTATTCTATTTTTAAATAACGATACAGTAGTCGACCCTGGATTTCTTTTACCTCTAATTAATGTACTTAGACACCCAAGTGTTGGTTTAGTCTCACCAAAAATAAAGTATCATAATTCCAACCTGTTACAATATGCTGGTAGCTCAACTTTATGTAAATTGACAGGGCGTTCAAAGCGATTTGGTTTCAAAGAGGAAGACAATGGGCAGTTTGATATAAAAAAAGAAACAGGCTTAGCTCATGGTGCAGCAATGATGACTAAAAAAAGTGTTATTAATGATATCGGTCTCATGTCTGAGGAGTATTTTCTATATTATGAAGAAGTTGATTGGTGCTACAAAATAAAAAAGGCAGGATATAAAATTTGGTTTATACCAAAATCTACTGTCTATCACAAAGCATCATTATCAACAAATAAACTATCTAGTTTGAAAACATTTTACATGAATAGAAATAGAATTTTATTCATGCGAAAGCATTCAAAAGGTATATATAAATACTTGTGGCCAATTTTCTATTTGATAGCAACATTCCCCAAAACATTCCTGCAGAACATTCATAACATGGATCTATTGAAGACTTATATAAAAAGTATTTTATGGAATTTTAAAAACTCAGTTAAAAAATGAAGGTCATTATCTGTTTCATTTTGATTTTACTTTCATGTAGTGTTGTTAATTCTCAATCTTTAACCTTTAAAGAGAATACAGAAATTAATATTAACTTTTGGGAAGCACTACCGCCTTCCTACAATACCAATACTGAATACCCCGTAATTATATACTTACATGGTAGAGGTGAAAGAGGTGATGGAACCAGGGAGTCGGCCAACAAAATTTTAACCTGGGGGCCATTACGACACATAAAAAATGACCGGTTTCCTGCATTTACTCATGATGGCAAAGCTTATCATTTTATCGTTATAGCCCCACAACTGAACAAACCTAAATCACTATGGAGCCCTGACATAATAGATCAAACGATTAAACATACGATAGATAATTATTCAGTAGATCAAACCAAAATATATTTAACTGGCCCTAGTATGGGTGGCAATGGCACCTGGATTTATACTTACAGTGATTATAATTCCGAAAACAAAATAGCAGCCATTGCTCCAATTGCCTCATGGGGTAATGAAGACAAAGCGTGTAAGGTTGCTATTCGTAATATTGCCGTGTGGGCATTTCATGGTGAAGATGATAACATTATTCCGATTAAACGAGGTAGAGATGTATTCGAAGCAGCTAAATCTTGTCGCACAGACGATCTTCTGCCTTATATGAAATTCACCTCCTACGAAAATACAAAACACAACTCATGGCAAATGGCGTATGATCCTAGAAATACATTTCATTCGCCCAACTTATATGAATGGTTTCTGTCACATTCTCTACCAAAAAAAATTAAAGAAAATACTGAAGTAAATAATGAAGCAATACAGGCCACTGAGAATTTAAGCAACCCATTTATCTCAACACACACTCTTTCTAAATCACTAAATGAGAGCTCGGGGATAGCTGTCGATAATAACGGTAATATGTGGACGCACAATGATAGTGGTAACGGCCCTTATATCTTTAAAATAGATTCTACTGGAAACGTAGAAGAATATAAGAAAGTAACTTATGCAACAAATTATGATTGGGAAGACCTTGCCATTGATGAAAATAATAATTTGTATATCGCAGATATCGGTAATAATGATAATACCAGGAAGAAATTCAATATCTATAAAGTCGATTTAAATACTCAAAAAGATAGACTAAAGGCAGAGTCAATTACATTTACGTACCCTGACCAGCATGAATTTCCTCCAATTCCTTCTAAACTTGATTTTGACGCTGAATCAATAATTTATTTGAATGACTCTTTGTATATATTCAATAAAAGCAGAAGAGAGCCATTTGATGGAGTCGTTAAAGTGTACAAATTACCTTCAATGCCAGGTGAATATCAAGCCGAATTAATTGATTCACTTCAATTAGAGATTACAGAACCTGGCATGATCAATAATTGGATTACATCTGCAACAATTGATAAAAAGGGCAAAATAGTATTATTACTAACTCACAACAAGGTTTGGGTCATCACTTGTTTTTCGGGAGGAAAATTTTCAAATGGACATATTCAAAAAATTGAACTAAATCACTACTCACAGAAAGAAGGAATCACATTTACAAATAACCAGACCATTACTATCACGGATGAACTTTTTCGAAATATAATTGGTGGTAAAATTTATAGAATGGACTTGCCGAAATTATTGAATGATTGTAATAAGAATTTGTAAAATAAATTGGAATTAATAGTATAAATATTGAACTTTATTTTTCTGTCTCAAAATTTTCATCAAATTCGACAGGAATGAAAGTAACCAAAACCTTATTTGTTCTATATCTCCTAATCAGCTGTTTATCAATTACTTCTTATGGACAGTTGACCGCCAAAATGACAAATAAAGGCATAGGGTATTTAGAGCATCTTCCACCGGATTACGCGGCCAATCCAACAAAAACCTATCCCCTCATCATTTTTCTGCACGGTGCAGGTGAAAAAGGAAGCGGATCTCCTTCAGATTTAGAGAAAATCAAAAATCTTGGGCCTCCAAAACATATAAAGAATGGGCATAATATGTGTTTTGATGTTGGAGGAGAAACAGAATGCTTTATTGTAATAGCACCTCAACTACCAGGGGGCAAGCCGTCCTGGGGTGTTTCGTTAATAGATGGTGTTTTTAATTATGCCTTTAATGGCCCTGACAACTACCGAATAGACATGAGCAGAGTTTATTTGACAGGGTTGAGCTTAGGTGGAAACGGAGTATACAAATATGCCTATATGTCGGTAAATGAACCGAATAAATTAGCTGCTCTTACTCCTGTAGCTGCCTGGGCTGACAATAATCAAGGCTGTGTTATTTCAGAAAGAAAAATACCTGTCTGGGCATTTCACGGAGATCAAGACAATACGGTTGGTTACCCTAGTGGTTTAGCCATGTTTAATTCTATAGCTGATTGTACAGATCCTACGCCTACATCTGAATTATTATTTACAACTTATGAAGGTGTTGGACATAACTCATGGTCGCGAGCATATCGTACGGACAATTCACTACATTCACCCAATTTATATGAGTGGTTTCTCACAAAAACTCTTAGTGGTAATCCCACAGCCAATGCAGGTGCTGATAAAGAAATTACACTACCAACCAACTCAATAACACTTTCCGGTAGTGGTTCAGACACTGATGGCTCCATCACTTCATACAGTTGGTCCAAACTAAGTGGTCCGTCTGCGACATTGACCAATGCTAACTCTGCCACACTTTCTTTATCTAACCTCTTAGAGGGAACTTATATATTTGAACTAACAGTCACTGATAATGACGGAATCACAGCCTCAGATCAGGCCATCGTAACAGTAAACCCACAAGCTACTAACCAAGCCCCAACAGTCAATGCTGGTAATGATATAGAAATTCAACTACCAACATCAAGTACGAATATCAATGGGACTGCAAGTGACAGTGATGGTTCTATTGTAAGCCGTCAATGGAGCCAGCAAAATGGCCCAACCTCTGCTACTTTGTCAGGAGCGACAACTAATACATTATCGGCCAGTAACCTGAGTGTAGGTACTTATGTATTTCGTTTTACAGTAACCGATGATGATGGAGCCAGCGCATTTGATGAGGTAAATGTTAACGTTCTGGAAACTAATCAGTCACCTACTGCCAATGCTGGTTCTGATAAAAATGTTCAATTACCAACCAATTCGGTGGTTATTAATGGCTCAGGATCTGATAATGATGGCTCAATCAACAATTATCTTTGGGAAAAAACATCGGGGCCCGGTTCAATTACACTTACAAATCAAACAACCCCAACTGTTACTGCCTCTAATCTGGTAGAAGGCGTTTATACCCTACGACTTACCGTTACAGATAATGACGGAGCTTCAGATTCAGATAATGTTACAGTGACTGTTGTAGCTGCCAATCAAAATCCTACTGCAAATGCAGGCTCAGATATTAACCTGACGCTACCAACAAATAGTACGAATATATCAGGCAGTGGAAGTGATCCTGATGGAAGTATTACTTCATATGTTTGGACTCAAACCTCCGGAACAGCTGCTACATTGACAAATGCTTCCAATGCACAGGTCAATGTGTCTAATTTAAGTACAGGAACTTCTACTTTTCAACTTTTGGTAACTGATAATCAGGGCTCAACGGATACAGACCTTGTAAATGTCATAGTTAATGCAGCTCCGGTGAATCAACCACCTGTGGCAGATGCAGGTAGTGATAAAAATATTGCGTTACCTACTAACAGTGTTGTACTTAATGGATCTGGGGCAGATAGTGATGGTACCATAAGCTCTCATAGCTGGACAAAAATTAGTGGCCCTGCTACATTTACTTTAAGTGGAGAAAACACAAGTGCTCTATCAGCAAGCAATTTAGTATCTGGTACCTACGAATTTAGACTAACCGTTACAGATGATGATGGGGCATCGGATACAGATGTTGCAATTGTAAACGTTGCCCCAGAAACTGTCAATCAAGCTCCTAATGTAAATGCCGGTAGTGATAAGGCAATTACCTTACCAACAGACCAAGTCAGCTTTAGTGGATCAGCTACAGATTCCGATGGTACAATAGCGAGTTACAGTTGGTCACAAATAAATGGGCCTTCATCAGCAACTCTATCTGGGGAGTCAACACAAAACTTAACGGCATCTGGCTTAATCGCAGGGCAATACGATTTCCAGTTAGAAGCAACCGATAATGATGGCACTACCGGTTCCGATAATGTATCAGTTAGTGTTTCCGCAGCTAATATAAGCCCCAATGTTTTCGCAGGAAACGATATTAATTTAATCTTACCCTCTAACTCAGTAGATATATCAGGTACCGCATCTGATGCTGATGGTAGTATTGTTTCAACCAGCTGGACCCAAACTGAAGGAGTGGCAGCATCTTTTACTGTCAGTGGCAATACAATTTCTATTACTGATTTAATTGAAGGGTATTACGCCTTCGACTTTAGCGCTACTGATGATCAGGGAGCGCAGAATAATGATGAAGTTCAGGTAGTGGTTACAACCGGTAATTCAATCCCAGTGGTAAATGCAGGAACTGACCAGACTATTACATTACCTACTAATTCAATCAATTTATCAGGATCAGCTACTGATTCCGATGGAACAATAACGAGCTATTCGTGGACGAAAGAAAGCGGTCCTTCGGCCACATTAGTAAATGCTTCAACATCAACACTCACCGCGAATAATTTAGTGGAAGGGTCATATGTGTTTAAGTTAACAGCAACCGATGATGATGGGGACATTGGCTCAGATGAAGTTTCTGTTTTAGTCAACCCTGAATCAACAAACACCCCTCCCTCTGCAAATGCCGGTAGTAATAAAAATATAACCTTACCAACCAACACAGTTACAATAAATGGTTCGGGAAGCGACCCCGATGGCACTGTGACCACCTATGCCTGGACAAAAGTAAGTGGCTCTTCTGTTACTATCAATAATGGGAATACGGCATCAGTTACATTATCAAATTTGTTAGAAGGTACTTACATCTTCAGGTTAACGGTAACCGATAATGATGGAGCTCAAGATACTGACGATGTTACCATAACCGTTAGTCCTTCCACAGTTAATCAGGAGCCTGTTGCAAAAGCTGGGAATGACATTAACCTAATATTACCAACTAACAGCACGAACCTCACAGGAAGTGGCAGTGATTCAGACGGTAGTATTGTTAGTTATAACTGGATGCAATTAAGTGGACCATCTACAGCCACATTAAACAATCCCAATAATGCCACTGCTACAGTCAATGATTTGGCTCAGGGAACCTATATTTTCAAACTCACGGTAACTGATGATGATGATGCGCAGGATGAAGATGAAGTAAGTGTTATTGTAAGTCCTGAAGGTGCGAATCAGTCTCCATTTGCCGATGCAGGTGCAGACTCCTACCTGGTCCTCCCGACAAACTCAACCAATATTGATGGGAGTGGTAGTGATCCTGATGGCACTATTACCAGCTATGCATGGTCTAAACAAAGTGGGCCAACGGCTGAATTGTCCAATATTTCTTCCCCCACCTTGACCATATCAGAAATGGTTGAAGGTATTTATGTTTTAGAGCTAACGGTCACTGATAATGATGGCGCCTCCGGTAGTGATGAGGTGACAATTCAAGTATTACCAGAATCGACAAATCAATCACCTAGTGTTGATGTAGGTAGCGATATTAATTTGATCTTACCTGAAAACAATACCGTTATAAATGGGTCTGCTTCTGATAATGATGGTTCTATTGCGTCTACTGCATGGACTCAACTAAATGGTCCCTCAACGGCCACTTTGTCAAATTCAAATACGCTCGATCTAACCATTGAAGATCTTATAGAAGGCACATATTCATTTAGATTGACTGCTACAGATGATGATGGAGCCGAGGGTTCAGATCAAGTAAACGTGAGTGTCTTACCTGAAAATACCAACGCACCTCCCGTAGCTGCAGCTGGCAGCAACCAAAGCATTTACTTACCCATAAATACAACCCAAGTGGAAGGATCTGCCACAGATAGTGACGGAACCGTTGATAGTTATCAATGGGAAAAAATTTCAGGGCCTTCGCTGACCATCGTATCTCCACAATCATCCACATCAGAAATAACAAATTTGAATGAGGGTAATTATTTGTTGAGGTTAACGGTTACAGACAATGACGGAGCCTCACATTTTGATGAAATATCAATAAAAGTATTTTCTGAAGGCAGTAATCAAAATCCAATTGCGAATGCCGGTGAAGATGTTTTTGTAGAACTACCAGATAATTCTGCAGTATTAAACGGCACCGGTTCTGATCCAGACGGTACAATCAGTGACTATTTTTGGGAAGTCCTTTCAGGGCCTAACAATCCAACACTCACAGGACAAAACACAACAACACTGACGGTCGAAGGATTAATAGCGGGCACTTATCAATTGCAACTAATGGTTGAAGATGCCGGAGGATTATCAAACTCTGACAGAGTCAACATATTTGTTATATCTGAGGAAGTTAATAATACCCAAACACCTGTTGTTGATGCCGGTGAGAATCAAACAGTTGAACTGCCAATAACCAACATTCGATTAATAGGCCGGGTAGTTGAAGGCGGTTTTATAGAAAGCTTTAACTGGGAACAATTGAGTGGGAACACACTCAATTTTATTGGTGCAGATAATGACACATTAATTATCAATGAACCTGCCTCTGGTGTTTATGAACTACAATTTACCGCAACTGACAATGAAGGACTCTCAGGATCTGATATAGTTTCCATCACAGTTTCTGGAGAGTCGATTTCCAATACAGGTACTTCACCTTCAAAAATGTTTTCTCCTAATGGGGATGGGATTGGGGATATGTGGGTTTTGACAGATGACTTAAGTACTATCTCAGAATGCGAATTGAAAATATATGATAAAAGAGGTATGGAGATATATTCAGCAGCTCCTTACCAAAATGATTGGAACGGCACTTTTAATGGCAATGGATTGCCAGAGGGAGTTTACTTTTTCGTTTTAAAATGCCCTAATGGATCTGATACAAAATCAGGTAGTATCACGATAATAAAATAGAAGTGAAAAAGTATCTATCCATATTGATCATTTTTTTATGTGTGAAAGCCGGGTTTTCTCAGGAGCTCCCTCGATATAACCATTATTTCAACTACTCAAATCTTTACAACCCAGCTTTTCTCAGTGAAGCTGAAAGCACAGAATTAAACCTACTGTATAGAAAACAGTGGATCGGCCTTGATGGAGCTCCAGAATTTATGCATGCCGGCATTCAAATTCCATTTTCTAAGAATGTGGCTGTAGGTATTGTTGGCTCACATTTGGAACAGGGGATACTAATGAATTCTTCTGCCATGGGAACCTTTGCATACACCGCACAATTGAGCAATGCTACATACCTTAGTTTTGGACTAGCGGCTGGTACGGAGAGAACCGCTGTGGATATCGATCAGATCCAAAACTTTTCTGATCCTGCGCTGGCTGGTGCGCTGGATAAAAGTTTTTATATGGTGGGTCAAGCAGGAATATTACTTGCGATAAAAAATCTAAAAATAGCGGCATCATTACCTAGCCTATTTGAGGGCTCAACCTTTAGTAGTGAAGATTTTCAGGAAATTTCATTCGAACCATTGAATTCAACGCTAACATCCATTAGCTATAAGTTTCAATTATCACATCGCTTCAGCCTTGAACCAATGGGCATGTATCGAATTGATAAAAATTTACCTGATCAATGGCAGGCATATGCCACACTCTATTATGATGACTTACTTTGGCTTGGTGGAAATTACAGTGATGACTATGGTGCCGCTGGTCACGCAGGTTTACGCATAAATGACAAAATTAGTTTAAGCTATAGTTTTGATTTTGCAAACAATGAACTTTCTTCCTACGACTCGCATGAGGTATTCATTTCTATAACATTAGGGAGAAATAAAATTAATCGTGCTCCAAAAACGTATGTTACCGAAACCACCCCCATACCTGAAGCTCCTCCTGAAGCAGCTCCTGAAGCAGCTCCAAAAAATATAACCAAACCAGTACAAGTAGATACCCCTAAAGAGGATGTAGAAGAAGTTGAGCCTATTATAGAAGAAGAGGTTGCAGATATAAAAGAAACAACCGAGTCCCTAAAGAAAGAACAAGAAGTAGAAGAGGTACCTGACAAACCTGAAGTTCGAGACTCTGTCAGTGCACCAATAACTATTGACGGTATGAAGCCTGGATATTACGTTGTTGTTGGTGCATTTCTGTATGAGAAAAATGCTCTTGAACATATTGACAACATAAGCCAAACAACTTCTTTGGAAGCTGAGATAGCTTTTAATACCAGAACGCAATATCATTATGTGTATTTATTACATTCACAATCAAGAGAGGATGCCGTGAACCTTCGAGACAGAATCAGGCAAGTTGAGTTTAGTGAGTCTTGGATATTAATCGTAGAATAAGAAGATTATTATTCTTGTTTTTCAAATGCTCCAATATCAAGACTTTCCCCTACTAACCTTGGTCTCATCATGAAATCTACCAACAATTCATCATTATTATACATTTGACCAGAATCCAACAATACACTCCCTGTCATTGGTGTGTAGTCGAGAATATCTATATCCTCGAACAAAAATCCATCGAGTGTTTCGGATAATATATTATGACTAATATCTGTGTTATCTGATGAATTGAAGTAAGCCTCACCCTCAATTGAGGCCATAAAATTATTGTAAAAAACGTTGGAAACACTTTCTGACGAATTATTGTGAAGAGCATCTCCTGAAATATTTATGAATGTGTTATTCAAGATTCTATAGCTTTTAGCCGAAAAAGGATCTCTATCACCGAGATGAACTGCATTGGCCTTACAATTCAAAATCACATTGCTATATACCAAATTATCAAAACCGATGATATGAATTGCATTACCCGTTCCTCCCTCTATGAGATTTGAGTATATTTTGCCTGTTGTACCTGGATTTATCATAAGGCCGGCTTGGTGTATTGTGACATTCTCGAGTCCGTAGTTTCTAACGATATTATTAAAAATTTCACAATCTTCGATTGCCCCTCCTACTTGGATTCCATCCCACCCAGTGTTTTCCACAATATTATTATAAACATGAATTCCTTTTAAATCTGCTTGTAGTAGTTTCTCACCCGGGCAATCAGTATTATCAAACCCAACGTCCCATTTTGACCCACCTATGTACATACCTTCTCCATGCACATCATGTACATAATTATGATGAATTTTGATGTTTTCCTGAACGTATGTGCCTTTGTTTAAACTGCCATCGCATAAAGGTCGGGTCACGGCCCAAATTCCAACACCAACGTTACTTACCTCCAAGTGATCTATTTCTAAGTTATCTGCTTTTTGGTAAGCCCTGATACCATGTGTGCCATTGGCAATTACCAACCCATACTTATCCGAAGAACCAGTTCCGGTTAATCTAACATGAGAGCTATTTCGTATACGTATGGCTTCAGGGGTGTCAGACAAGCTTATTATTGCCTGGCCATCACAATTAATAAAATAAAATGGTTTATCCGTTGTGCCATTAAAGTTTTGTATGTTCAGAACATCGCGATTCCCGCCCTTTATACCAATAGTTGATCCCGGAGGCAATTGCAGTTCGTCATTATCAAGCCCTATTTCGTTGGCTTCCACTACATAATCACATTCTGAACATGCAACAGGTGCATACTCACACGTATTACCAGGAAATGCCGAGCGTTCATCAAAGTTGAGCGCATAAGTATCATTGCACCCTTCAAGTATGTCATCGACAACCGCTGGGCTTATTTCTTCTCCACAACTGAAAAGGAAGGCTAAGAATAATAATGAACCATTAAATAGCCGATGGTAGTAGTTTATGATTTCCATACCGTGAGATTATTACGAATTAAAAAATTTTAAAAAACCCATCGACCGAGTATCATAATCTTCACCTTCTTTTTTGAAAAGGCGTTAAATTGCCTGACTACTCTGTGTATAGATTAATATAAAAATAGTCATAAATGATCAAATAGAAAATATTATTCTGACAAAGTGACTATTATGACACCATAGATGCTTGTTCCATTAACATTGAGGTGCATTACCAATGATCATATAACTGCCGAAAACTAATTTATAACGCTTGGGGGGTTGGTTAAACTGTTCATTTGAATCATTCTTCAAATTACCTTTTTGTATTAATTGTATTTATTAAATACAATATAATATTTTATAAATATATTATGTTATATATTGACATTAATTACATACTAAGGTTATTATTTTTACCTGATAATTGCTTATATTTGATTCATAATCTAAGTTGGCTCTAAAATGAACATGTCAAGATATACCTTCGCTCTCATTGCTTTATTTGCGATGAGTACCTCTGCTTTTAGTCAGTCGGGAATTCCTGATAATGAAAGTATACCTGACTTAAACTATTTCATTGTTCCTGGCACAATGAGTGTGAGGCTCGATGGATCAGACCAACCGGCAATTGCACCTGATACTGATGGGAACTACAAAGGCCCGGACTATTATGTTAGAGGTCACTATTTTGGATATGATAATGGAGGTGCTAGAACAAACTGGAATAGTTCTCAATATTTAGATTTTACTGTCTTTCAACACCCTAGTAATCCAAATTGGATAACAGACCCCCACCAAGTAGATTCCTTACCGTTTTCTGGTAATGGTGGGTATAATTACAGTGGTAATCCTGCTAAGTGGTTAGGGCTGAATTATCGAATCGCATACCCATCATCCAATTACTATAACGTTGACACAACGAGTAAAGAAACCCTTTATCCGCTCATTTTATTCATGCATGGAGCTGGTGAACGTGCAGATTGTTGGGGAAATAACTGCTACAGCGATGACGGAATAACCACGAACAACAATACCGGCTTAAAAAACTTATGGAACAATGACCACAACTTGGTGCATGGTGGTAAACAACACCTGGATGCTATAAATCGGGATCCTTCTGACCCTCGGCACTGGCCAGGATATGTTCTATTTCCTCAAAATAAGAATGGGTATAACCCAGGGCCCGGAATAGATACGTGGACAGGAAAAGTAATTGCTCTGGTCGAAAAGCTAATTGAGGTTTACCCGATTGATCCCAATAGAATATACATCCATGGGTTATCCGAAGGTGCTCAGGGTGCCTGGATGCTTATCACTTCTCGCCCTGACTTGTTTGCCGCAGCTGCTCCTATGTCAGGCCATAGAAATAATGGTGCATTCAGTAATGATGCCATTGCTATGGATACTTCTATGATTCACGTACCAATATGGCAATTTCAAGGCGGGAAAGATAATAGACCAAGCCCACAAGGAACTGAAGACAAACTTAATAAGCTAAGAAACCTTGGTGGTACTCCAAGGTATACTTTATATCCAAATCTGGGACATGGTGTTTGGAATACCGCCTATGCAGAACCCGATTTCTTTTCCTGGTTTTTGCAAAACACAAAATTAACTATCCACAGCTACTATGGGGTTAAGCAAGTTTGCGAGGGTGATCCTGTTAATGTACGTCTCGGGATATCGAAGTATTTTGAAAATTATGAATGGCGAAAGACGACCGATGGTGGATCAACTTATACTACAATGCCACCCTCGCCCGAAAGAGATAATGAAATTATTGCAAATGAACTGGGAAGTTATCAAGTAAGAATCATGCGTGATGGATTTTGGTCAGAGTGGTCTGAACCTTACGAAATAACTGAAAAACCAAGACCAGAAGCATTGATCGAAGCAAATGGCAGCGTTGCTCTACCAGGGTTAGATGGTTCTACTGAAGTGACACTAACAACTGCCGAAGATGGAGCTTACTACGAGTGGTATAAAGATGGGGGCTTATATGCTGAAGACTCCACACTAAGTGAGATAAATGTATCTGAAGAAGGTTTTTATACACTGATTAAAAGAGATTCTGAGCTCTGTAATAGTAATATTTCGAATACAATAGCTGTATCTACTACTCCATACGGTGCAAATGTTCCTGACACCCCTCAAAATTTAACCGCATCATCAAGTTCTGAGAGTCAAATCAATATTTTCTGGGAAGATAATTCAGACAATGAGCTTGGTTTTGAAATATACAGGAGTACAGATAATATAAACTTTATGTGGGTTGACAATATTGTTGCAAACAGCCTAATGTATAGTGATGCCATGCTAAATGGAGACACTGAGTATTTTTATAAAATCAGAGCATTTAATGCTTCAGGTGCTTCAGGCGAGTCAAACTTAGCTTCTGCTTTCACCAACGTAGACAATGAAATACCAACACCGCCAAGCAACATTAAATTTGAAAACTTTGATTATACTGAAACAAGATTAAATGTTGATGGTAATAATCTTGCTGAAGAATACTTTGAGGTTCATCCAGATAAAGTAATATTGAGCTGGGAGGCTTCTACCGATAATGTGGGAATAAATCACTATGAAGTATTTAGAGAAAATGGTGAGTATTTAACTAATAGTACTAGCACTTCTGTTGTTGTTGAAAACTTAAATATAAATCAGAATTATTCCTTCTATGTTGTAGCAATCGATAACAATGGCAATGTATCAAACCCAAGCAGTTTGGTACCAGTTACAACCACTCAAGAAGGTGTTTATTTCAATTTATATGCAGGGGGAACCTGGGATATTATAAAAGAATTTTCTGACTGGGCACTTTGGGACGATGGATTTGGTACGTCTTCAAACTTTAGTATTTCAGCAAAAAATGGGCTTTATGATGAAAACGATTATTTTGCATTTGAGTTTTTCGGACATATTTATATTGAAGAAGCTGGGGAGTACACTTTTTATACCCGATCCGATGATGGTAGCCGTCTTTGGATAGGTGATCAAGAAGTTGTTGATAATGATGGGCTTCATGGAATGTCTGAACAAAATGGTGTAATTACACTGTCTGAAGGTGCTTACCCAATAACGGTTCAATTTTTCGAGCGTTCAGGTGGTCAAGGTTTAGAAGTAAGGTGGAAGGGGCCATCATTTAGTAAACAATATATACCTTCTTCAGTATTGAGAAGCGGGCCAGTAGATAGCACCGTGTCTATCCCTGTTGCTCCAACTAATGCGATTGCCACAGCTGATGCCAGCGAATTTAGTATTGATTTAACATGGGACTATGAGTCTTTGGATATTGTTGTATTAGGTTCTTCAACGGCAGAAGGATATGGTTTAGACGAAGGTAATGGTGAATTAAGTTGGGTAGAAAAGTTAGATTCAGCCTTTACTGCAAACAATGCTAATTATACTATAACAAACCTGGCTAAAGGCGGTTACAACACATACTTTTTAAGAGAAGATGGCAGTGATGGTGGAGGATTCGTTCATGGTAATGGAACAGCCGCTCCGGATGCAGATAGGAATATCTCTATGGCGCTTTCTTTAAATCCCGATATCATAATAGTTAATATGCCATCAAACAATGTGGCGGATAATATAGACATATCAACCACAATAAGTCATTATCAGGAGTTAAAAAGTTTGGCTGATGCTCAGGGAGTAGATATCTTTTTTACAACCACTCAGCCTAGAGATTTTGATCCCACAGAAGTAGGTGGTACTGGCGGAAATTCCACCAAAAGACATTTGCTTGAAGATGAGGCCAATGCAGTTAGATCAAATTTTGGCCAATACGTGATTGATATCTACGATGAGTTAACAGACTTTACTAATGACAATAGAATTAAGACTGAATATGCACTCGGTGATGGTACGCATTTAAATGAACAAGGTCAGTATTATATCTATACTGAAGTGTTAAAAACTGTGGGTCCACATTTGCCAAAATTTGAAATATATCAATCATTCAGTGGAGAATATAATATAGTAGGAACCACTTATTTTGCTGTGAATAATTACAGTATTACCGAGCTAGCCCCAGCAACAAATTATGATTATAGAATCAAAGCTGTAAATATATTTGGTGCCTCAGATGATTCTAATACTGCGAGTGCTGTTACAATTGCTGATTCTGAACCACCAACTCAACCACAGAATTTAATTGTTAGAAGTAAGAGTAGTGAAAAGATTGCCCTTTCATGGGATAATTCGACTGACAACGTGGGGGTTTCTCACTATGTGGTTAGTTATCAAACCGCTGAGGAAGCCGGATCTGGAGGCAGAAAGGCTACCTCAAGTTCTGCAAAAACTCAAAGTCAAACTATCTCAACCCCAAATAATGCCGTTACAATCGAGGGACTGAATCCAGACACAGAATATTTGATAACCGTGCTTGCATCCGATGAGTCTTCTAACCAGTCGGCAGAAAGCAGTGTCCTTAGTGTTGAAACAGACCCAACAAGTCCACTACCAGTTGATTTAATTTCATTCTCATATAAAGTTAAAGATGGAGAGGTAATTCTTTCATGGCAAACAGCAACAGAAATCAACAACAGCCACTTTGAAGTCCAACGCACAAATAATCCAATGAAGTTCGAAACTATCGGTCAAGTGCAAGGAGCAGGTAATTCTGAAAATATTAATTCCTATAGTTTCAATGACAGCTCTCCGCTTTATGAAAACCTTTACCGAATAAAGCAAGTAGACTTTGATGGCAAGTTCGAGTTTTCGAATATTCTGAAAGTTAGCATGGCTGGAGAATCGTTTGATGATCTAAAAATTTACCCTGTTCCAACTACATCCAATAACATCAATATAAGAGGCCGGGTAAATAGCAGTAGTAATAAAATAACTATTGAGTTTATCGATATAATTGGTAAAAAGCATCTGTCATTAGAGACTGACAATATTAGCCTGATGAATGGGGTATCTGTAAATCTTGGAAAGCAATTGAAGCAGGGAGTATATATGGTTCTTTTTTCAGATGGATTAAGTGTATCACAAAAGAAACTTATTATTCGTTAATGGAAAGTACTTACGACCTCATAGTCGTTGGAACTGGTTTTGCCTCTTCATTCTTTTTAAAAAGATACCTAGAACTAAGTAAACAAAACATAAGAGTACTCGTATTGGAGCGCGGTGATTTCCACCCTCATAAGCAGCGTTTAGCCGCAAAAAAGGGCGAAACAGAAATCCCGATAACTAAAGCAGGAAAGACTTACACAACCCAATCTGACAAAATTTGGGTCTTTGATCCTAATTTCGGAGGCAGTTCAAATTGTTGGACAGGTTGCACACCCCGATTTATGCCCAATGACTTTAAAATGAAGTCTGAATACGATATAGGCACCGACTGGCCTATTTCATATTCCGATGTAGACAATTACTATCATCAAGCAGAGGAAATTATGGGTATTGGCGGCCCTCAAGTAACACCCTTTCCAAAAAGCAGACCTTATCCTTTACCTCCTCAGCAATTAAGCAGTGTGGATCGGCTTATGCAGAAAAAGTATAAAGAACTATATATAAGTCAGCCAACTGCCCGAGCTACAAAAACATTTAACGGTCGCAATGCCTGCTGTACCAGCACAGTATGTGATGTTTGCCCTGTTAATGCTAAAATGACTATCGAAAATACATTCGAGGAGATATACAACGACCACAGAGTTACGGTTAAATATAATGCTCAGGTAGTCGGTCTAATTACTACACAATCAAAAGCTGATTCTTTGGTTTATTATGATGGCACACAAACCAGAACTGTAAAAGGAGACTCCATCGCTTTAGCAGCTAACGGGATTTTTAATGCTCATATTTTACTCAATTCTGGAGATACCAACCCTTTAACGGGTACGGGTATTACTGAACAAGTAGGCCTATTTGCCCGACTTTACTATAAGGATCTGGCTAATGTAGGAGGGTCTTCCATTATTACCGCTAATGGTTATATGATGTATGATGGTAAGCACCGAGCAGAACAAGCAGGTTGTTTGATAGAAAGTTTCAATACTCCATTTATCAGGAATGAGAGAGGTAAATGGCGTAATCTTTCCATTTTCAAATTTGTTTATGAGGACCTACCTCAAGTATCTAACAGAGTAACGTTATCAGATAATGAAAGAATCCCCTCAATAGTATATAAAGGACATTCAGCATATACACAAAGAGCTATTGACGCATTACCTGAAAATTTAGAGAAATATTTCAGCTTTCTTCCCATTGAAAAAATGGAGGTTGATAATTACAGACAAAAAACTGAATTTCATATCTGCTCATCTACCCGAATGGGCGGAACTGTTGAAAATAGTGTTGTTGACAAAAATATGGTTCATCATACATGGAGGAACGTAATAGTGCTTGGAAGTAGTGTTTATCCAACCACCACGCCAGCTAACCCAACACTTACACTTTCAGCATTATCCTTACGGGCAGCCGATCAATATTTTGGTTGAAATGAAAAAGATATCAAGACGTAAATTTTTATTTATCGGACTTGCAGCTTTTGTGAGTGCAGCTGTTGTATCAATTTCATTTTTATCTTTTGATCGTGTCGTATTTTACATTATTAAGAATGACTTATCGTTTCTTTCTGTGAAAGACGAACAGATTGAAAAGTTTATAAAAGATGCCCGTAAGCAAAACCATTGGAACAATAAGTTCTTTAACTGGAAAAAGCAGCTATTTGTGCGGTTATCGTATTTGGTAAGCAGTGTTTGGACTAACTTTCCATATGCATACAAATACCGCCAATATCGTAGCGAAATTGTCGGTGATTTTCTTCTATCGACAGATTTTTTTATGAACAAAATGGATGAAGATCAAGCACTAAACTACATAGCGCTATATCATCCGTATAAGAGGGCATGTTCAAACCCATTTTCTAACCTTTATTACCCACATAGCTGATGAACTCTAATAAAGAGTTTCTGAATTACATCCATTTTTTTCGTGGCTTTGCTATTGTCATTATTGTCGGCATTCATTGTCGTATTTCTTTGCCTTGGTCTGAGGATCAAGTCCTTGGGAGAACAATTTTCACAACTCTTCTGGACAACGGCACAGTACTTTTTGTTTTCATTGCCGGTTTCTTATTTCAATACTTAAAAAATAAATATCAGTTTAACTCTTATTTTAAAAGAAAGTTACGTTTTGTAATACTCCCTTATCTGCTCATATCTATACCCATACTTTTATATAAATATTTATTCCCACAAGAATATCCATGGCTACCATCTTCATTAGCTGAGATGCCTTATATTATCAAAGCGGGTTATATGATATTAACTGGGAAACATATAGGTCCATTTTGGTTCATCCCCATGATTTTTATTTTTTACCTGATTTCTCCTCTCTTGGTTAAAATTGACCAACCTAAATTTTACAGCTTTGTTTTCCCTATTTTATTTCTGGGTGGACTATTTACATTTAGGTTTGGATATTACTCAACTATCATCGACTCATTTATACACTATTTACCGATCTATATTTTTGGAATGTGGGCAGCGAGTCAACGACATGAGATTATAAGAATAAAAAAACCATGGGTTGTTCTTTTAATCATTTTATATGTAATTATTGCCTTCTTAGAAGTCATTAATGTTATTTCTATCCCAAAACTTACTGATTTCATATCCTCATCAACTTTACCTTATTTTGCTTTCAATTGGGCTAAATTAAAAGCATGTATATTATGCATAATATGCTTACGCATTTTTTACATGTATAATGAGAAAAATAGCAAAGTCCTAAAAATTCTGGCGGATGATAGTTTTGGGATATACTTTGTGCATATGTATTTCATTACTCTTATCGAATACGTACTTAATAAATACTACCCGATTGAATTGAACGTAGTATATTTCATCCTATACATAATGATTGTCACGCTTGGCTCAATAATAAGTATAGAAATTGTAAAGAAGATAATGGGTTCTAAAAGCAGGATGGTAATAGGTAGTTAGTTAAATCTTCTATAGAATTTTTCGGAGGCCATTTCAAGCATCTCTTTATCCCCTTTACTATCGCCATAACTATATATGGTTTCATAATTTTTAGTATCAATTGCTTGGTTTAAGCGCTTCACTTTTTCTATACCATAGCAATTGTGCCCACTAATTAAGCCTGAAATCTTTCCCTCAGTAACCTGCAACTGAGTGGCAATTACTTTAATATTCAGTTTACCCGCCCAAGGCTTTATCCAATTTTCAGGAGAAGCACTCACTATATAGATATCATGACCTTGTTGTAAATGCCAATTCAATTTATCCAGGGCAGCTTTCCTCAATAATTCGGGCAGCTTTTCGATCGCATACCGTTTACACCAGCTGTCAAATTCTGCTAATGGCATACCGCCAAAGAAATATTTCAAAAATGATTCTTTTGCTTTCCAGTTAGGCATCACCTTCAGTTTAAGGGCTAAGAATATAGGTAAAAGTACTGTCATTCCCTTCCAAAATTTAGAATTGCCTTTTACAAATCTCGTAAAATGCAATAAGGTGTCTTTGGAAGTGATTGTACCATCGAAATCAAATAGCGCCAGCGACTTCATAGCTTGAGTCTTTTAAAAATAAACTCCGGTATAGTTTTGATAATATACATGATGAATCGCCATATACTCAAAGTATATATCGTACTTTTCTTTTTGTTTATTGCCTTTATGATACTTTTCGATACTCTCTCCGGAGTTGCAGTTAAAGGACCCTGTAAATCCATATTTGCCGTCATTTTTGTATCAACAAAGCCTGGTTTGACAGTAAGCACATGCACTCCACTTTTGAACAGCCTATTTCTTAAACCAGATAGGTAAGCCGTAAATCCTGCCTTTGCACTACCGTAAAAATAATTACTTTGCCTCCCTCTTTCACCTGCTACTGACGAGATCCCTACAATAGTTCCCCATTGTTGATCTTCATAAGTTGTTGCTACAATATTTAAAATCGACACTGCTCCTTTATAATTGGTATCCAATATACGCTCACATTCTTGCCAATCAGATTGTGCTTTTTCCTGATCGCCTAAATAGCCAAATACAGCAATGGTAAGCTCAGGCATGGAAGGCAAACCCTCAATAAAAGTTCGGTGGCTTAGATAATCTGTTGCATCAAAACCGATAGCACTGACACTACCATCAAAACGAATCTCCAGGTCTGCGGCAATGCTATTTAATGCTTCTGTGTTTCTACCCGCCAATAAAATGCTATAGCCCTGAACTAATAAATCTTTGGCTAATGCAATTGAGATGTCTGAGGTACCTCCAAGAATCAGTGCTGATTTTGTCATATTTAATTAAGAATTGAAAGCCTCTTCGATTGTTCTGATTGAAACTTAAAAGAGTGATTATACTTTGTGATTATTGATTTAAACTCTTCGATATTTGGATAGGAGGCTCTAAATGTTTCGGCCGCCATCCTGGCATCTTTTGTTAGATAAATTCTACCTCCAGCCTGCAGTACCAACTGATCAAGTTCTTCTAAAAACTTATGAATAGTAGGTGTATTGGGGAAGTCCAAAGATAATGTATAACCTTCCATAGGAAATGACATTAGATCATTTTGCTGCCCAAATATTTTTAGTACTGATAAGAAAGAGCCTTTTTTATTTTTCGCAATCAATAACATTATTTCTCTAAGCACCTGTTTTTGAGCTAGCGGAAGCACAAATTGATATTGAAGAAATCCCGGTTTCCCATACATTCGATTCCAGTTGTGGATATTATCCAATGGATAAAAGAACCCTTCATAATGCACATTGCCTTTCATTATCTTTTTATAATTTTTATTATAAAAGAGGAAGTTAAAAAGACCAATACTCCATGTATTAAGAACAAAAGAGGGGAAATTAAACGGAATATTGAGCTTAGGCTTACTATGTACTTTGAGTCTATTCTTCTTTTGTTTATTTGTTAACATGCTTGCATGGGCATGCTCTCCAAGCATGAGGATGCCCCTACCAAAAGAATTTCCGGTAGCTAAGCAATCTACCCACGCAACAGAATATGTGGCATTTTTGTGTTTTTCAAATAAATCCAACAGTTCATCAAGATGGCGTGCCTTTATTTGTTTTTGGGCTATATAGGCTGATTCTATTTTCTTTAAACGAAAAGTAGCTTCTGTAATTATACCAGTAAGCCCCATTCCCCCGCAAGTTGCCAGGAAAAGATCGCTATTCTCCTCTCTTGAGCAGCTTATACAATTGCCATTTGCCAAAACAATATTTAAGGAGAGAACATGACTTGAGAAAGAACCATCAATATGGTGATTTTTACCATGAACATCGGAAGCTATTGCTCCCCCAACAGACACAAATTTTGTTCCTGGGCTAACAGGTAAAAAATATCCGTATGGCACTACTACTTTAAGCACCTCATCAAAAGTGACACCTCCTTCACATGTTAATACACCTTCTGTCTTATCGAAAGAGACAAACTTGTTAATTGCCAATGTCGATACAATGTTTTTATTAAGCGCTGAATCACCATAACACCTGCCCATTCCACGCGCAATAACCTGATCATCTGAATTTTTTAATAAATCACGCAAACCCATTTTCTCTGAAGTAGTATATATTTCAGATTTTACTTTAGGATAGTTACCCCAATTGCTTACGATTTTACTTATCTTCTTAAGCATAATAAATAATGAAAAAGAAGCTCAGGGCCCAAGCTGCCAGAGTAATCTGAATAAACCTATCGGTGAATATAATTCTGGTTGGGTAGCCACTATTGTTCTCTACCAAAGCTATTTGAAGGTACCTCAAAATGCCAGTCACCACAAATATCGATGTTAAATAAAGTTTATCGGTGGTAAACCTTGCAATAGTATCTTCAGACAGACAGTACATTATATAAGCAACTACAATAATACCAGAGAGCATGGTAAGTACAGAGTTAATAAACTCCATATTGTAATTTTTACTTGAGTCTCTTAAAGAGAGGCCATTTGACTCGGCCTGTACCAGATCATCTCTTCTTTTTGCTAAAACGATGAAAAGAGATAGTAAAAAAACCATTACTATAAGCCATTGAGAAATAAGTACATCGGCTACAAACCCTCCACTTATAACACGAAGTACAAACCCTATAGAAACAATTAGTAAATCCAGAATAGGCACTTTTTTAAGACCAAAGCTATATGCCAAATTCAGCAAAAGATAGCTAAGTAATACACTAAAAAATATAGTGTCGAGCCAATAAGCAAAGCTTACTCCCGTCAATAAAAGTATGAAAAACAATCCGTAACCAAATTGAAGTGATATTGCACCGCTTGCCAACGGTCTGTACTTCTTTTCCGGATGATTTCTGTCCTCTTCTATGTCTCTTGCATCATTTATAATATAAACAGCACTGGCAGATACGGAAAAAATCAAAAAGGCCATTACAACTACAACCAATTTATCTTCATTAAACAGCTCTCCGGCAAAGAAAAGAGGAATGAATAAGAATAAATTCTTTATCCATTGGTGTACCCGCATGAGCTTAACTATGGCTATCAGTTTAGTCATTAGGTATTAATTCATACGTTGCAAAATTACCTCTATTTACCGACCTAATTTTTAGGTTGGAAGATTTATATGCGCTCCGAAACTTATTGACCTTATCAGCTGAGCGATAATATATTGCACTTGGAGTATTATTTATGCCATTTGTAATAAATAACCTTCCATTGGAATACTTTAAGGCCTCAATAGAACCATCTAACTCCTCTTCAATACTAATTACTTCTGATGAGGTAGTGTAACGCAGATACCGGATGAACGATATTGGTCCATATGATAAAATAATATCATTAGAACCAGCATTGCTCTGAAGCCATTCTGCTTTTCTTTTATTATAATCATAAACAGGATCTTGAAGTAGCCAAATCCCACCAAAATAATTGTTAATAAATAACAAGAACAGTAACGAATAGGGTAACCAGAGTTTGCTACTTTTTAATGGTTTAACAAAAATAACAGATACTCCGACTAATAGTGGGATTTGGATCATCAACCAGGGTTCGTTGGAGCTGGGATCCATAAACAGTAAAAATATTGCATACACTAAAAGCCAAATCATTAAGCTCCCAAGTGTTTTCCGTTGGTATGGGGTTAGCACTAACTTTCTAATTAATGCTCTGACCATCATAAAAGCCGTAAGCATAACAAATAATATCGTAACGGATATGAGTAACCCCTGAATAAGGTCAGCTTGTTGTGATAAAAAGATCTCTTCCTCCATTACTTTATGAGGGAAAGTGGACTGAATGAATTTGGTCAGGGATTCATTACTAAAAAACCAAAGTACAGAGAATACATTAGAAGCTACAACAAAGATCGCCATATAGGGTTTACCTGTGGGAGTATTTGTACCACCGAACAAAAATTCTACGAAACCAACTTCCAATGTTGATTGGCTATACACCATCAGAAAGCTTCCAACTATTATCAGCGCACCAACAGAGTAGAATAACAGTAACTGTTTTATTTTCCCGAAATAAAGATAAATAATTGGGAAGGCTATAAATAGTGGAATAAAATTTGGTTTATACAATAGCGTAGTGAAAGCACATAAAGCACCAATTATAATAACATGTTGATAATCTTTCTGCTTTTTTGTTTTTATAAATAATCTGAATATTAAAATAATGAAGAAAGTTGATATAATATATACTTCTGCCTCATATGAATACCGCCAGAATTCATATGAAATTAACACAACTAAGGAAGCAAATAATGATGTCTTTTTGCCTATAGACAGATATGCCGCGAGTGTATCGTAGAGCAGAACGATAACGAGGCCTGAAAATATCATGCTTATAGTACACATTAACAGATAGGCATCAAAGGAAACACCAATAAACTCAAGGACACAGTATAGTCCCTTCATTATGGGTAAAAAAAGTAAAAACCGAGGGTTAAACAGATCTATAAAATCCTCATCTCTTATACCCTGTGCATACCAATATCCATCATCTACCTCAGATCTATTGCCAGGAAAAAAAACCCACAAAAAAACCTCTAGACAGATGAATGCAATAATGTAATAACTATATTTATTTTTAAATTTTAGATATTTAATGACTCGCCAACTTTACAATCGCCTGCAAGATATAAATCAAAAATTATAATAAATATTTAAATGTTTAAAAATTATCAATTGTCTGAAAAATATTTTATTCCTATTGAAATATCAATTGCATTAATTTTCTGTGTGCTGCCGTTATTTATAACGTTTCCTTATAAAATTAACCTCTATTTAGCATGGGACGGTGCCTATAGGATGTCTATAGGGCAGGTTCCATTTCGTGATTTTGGAATGCCTCTTGGTTATGGCTACTGGCTACTTCCTGCATTATTTTTTAAAATTTTCGGGCCATTTATGTCAACCTTAACATTGGCTCAGGTCTTTATTAATTTGGTTTCTGTTTTTGCATTACATAAAATATTCCAGGCTTTTAAAGTTAAGGGTGGGATTCGTGTAATTGGAATATTCCTATTCTGCCTTTCTTATGTATTTGTTAACTTCTGGCCTTGGTATAATCACACTGTCTTTGTTTATGAATTAATAGGCCTTGCCTTTCTACTTCATGCGATTCTCGATAAAAATCATTATAGCAATTTAAAACTAATAACGGGAGCTCTATTTATCTTTCTGTCCTTTTTCACAAAACAGGATATTGGCGGCTTAGCATTTGTGTTCGCATTATCTCTGCTTATTATTGACGCAATATGTGATAGATCCTATAAGTCGCTATTGACCTTCACGGCATCCTTTTTAATCATCGGTGGACTATTTATACTACCACTCACCTTCTATGATTTTGGTTATTGGTTCAATTATGGCCAACCCCCCCATGGAACCAGAATAAGCACCCTGGACTTACTAGGAACCATATTTTCTGAAAGCTCTTTGATCATGCGCTTTTACATAATCGCCATGATTATTTATTGTGTACATCAGTGGTATAAAAATGATAAGCTGATTGCCTGGCCTAAGCGGGAATTATTATTCTTCTTTTTTACTTTAGGTATGGTTGTCCAACCACTTATCGCACAACTGACGACTTACATTCCTGAAAATGTTCATTATTACTACCACAGTTTTGTTGTAGTATTTTTACTCTCACGATTGAAGCTACCTGTAGATCGCCCAATAATATTTGGCGGACTTATAATCTGCATATTACTTTTCTGGACACAAGACTACTGGAGGTATGCTAACCGCATAATGAAACAAGTTTTTAGTGTTGAACAAAAACTTGATTATAATTATGTAAGTAAAAATACATGGAAGCTCAAAGATGAAAATGCACCCGACACAGATCGCTCCGACTGGGTTAAAACCCCCTTTAAATCACTAGACAACGTATTGATGCCTAAAGAAACCGTGCAGGGGATGCAAAATTTGGTAAGCAGATACGCTAATGTTGAAAATTTAAAAGTATTAAATATGAGTGAGCTTACTCAACTGGCCTATGAAATTGGGTATATACCTGAAAAAGGACCTAAAACGGCCTTATGGTATCACAGAAATGTTGCATTTTTTCAAAGAGAAGTAGATGCCACCTGTGATGAAATACATGCTGAGGCGTATGACCTCGTGTTATTTGAAGTTATCCCGCGCATTAATCGATTTTATCCTCCTGATGTACGAGCATGCCTACAGGAGCACTACAAACTTGTTAAACGCTTCAAAGCGCCTCGTATACCAGAAGACTCATTTATTGAAGTTTATGAGCGACCGGCTAAATAACATTTTCAAGTTTAACTCCTATAAGTTCTTCTAATTCAATTTTGGAAATATTGAAATCGCCTTGTGCGTTTATTTGTCGCAGTTTTTGAGTATTGTAACGATCTTGAATTCTGTTGTACTCATCGAGTTTAATTTCTCCATTTTGGAACTGTTGTTCTGCTAAAGAAAGGGAAGCAAACAAATCTTCTACTATCTCAGTTTGAACTAATAATGTTTCTCGATTCATCAAATACTTTTCGTATCGGGTAAGCACCTCTGCGCGCAGAGCCAATTTTTGCTGATTAATATTAGACTCTGCAATAAAAACTTCCTGTTTCTTCTTTTTTACTTCCAGGGGTACATCAACAAAGAAACCCAAAGTAACTTGACCGGTTATATTATACTTAGGAAAAAACGCAGCTCTATCTCCAACATCTGCACTTTCATTCAGCACAAATTCATTGATATTACCCTGAACCCTAAAGTCATCTAGAAATGACCACCTGGCTTGTTTCATTTCTATTTCAGCCACTTCAACTTGACGGTTCAAAATCTTAGTAGAGGGGTTATTTTTCCATGCTAAACGTACAAGTTTTTCTTCAAATGCTACATCTTTCACACTTTCAGGGAGGATTATCGTATTATAATCAACGTTTTGAGCTGACAATTTTGTAATAATCAAGCCACAGAGTAATGTGGTCTTTAAAATAAATAATGGGGTTTTCATATTATATTGATTTCGGTAAGTTAAGTCAAGTTCTTCGTTTCATTCTTATCAAACTGCCTCATTTTATACATAAGTACAAATATCCCATACAAAATTAAGTTTTGAGGGAACTGTTCTATATTTTTCTTAGCATACAATGCTATTGTTAATGCAAAAAATGAGGCGATGAATGCTGCATAATAATATCGCGTTTTATCACTCCTGCAACTATAATAATTATCAACTCCAACACTTAAGATTACAGCGTACATAGTTAGTTGAATTATCAATCCTATCCAGCCTAGCTCCAATAAAGTTTCCATAAAGCCACTATCAGGAGGGAATCCTGCCAAAGGGTGTTGGGGCGAAAATCGTTCACCATATGAACCGCTCGTAGTTAACCCCCCTCCAATAGGATGGCTATGAATATAGGGTTGAATTCTCTGTCTGTTATAATCCCTTAAATTCATTGAAGCATCTTCACTCGGATTAAAGGCAGATCTAAATCTTACTATAGGTTTGCTATAAAATGGGCCAAAATAAACCACGATAAAAAGCATAAGCGAAATGATGGCAAATACCAATGTCTTAATTTTAGAAATATTAATCAAAACATAAATTATAACAGCCAATGGCAACATGACGTATGCTGTCCGGGTTCCAGAGAATAACATCGCCAGTAGCATACAAATTGCTGCAATTACAAAAAAACATCTTCGCTTCCATCCGTAAGGCCCCAAGGATAAAATAAACCCGACAATACTTCCAAATGCCATGAATAACCCAAAAATAGCTGGGTCAGATAAAAAAGACCACTTTCTCCACTTCCCTTGTATGAATAAAAGGTTTATTCTTTCTTCTGTTGCTGTCGCCCATTTAAGATCATAATCGGGCAACCCTACAATTTCCTGGTATATGCCATACAAGGCAACAATCAACCCAATCCCAATGAATGTATTTACGAATATATCAACAGATTTCATGTCTTTAAAAACTCGTTGAGCGATTACAAACGCCATAATGACCCTTATTATATTCCTCAACCCAAACAACCACCCAGCTAAAGTTCCTGCCGGGTTAAATGCCTGTAAAAGAAGATATGCTACCCAAATAATTAGCATAACTGATACGGGATTTGTCAATGAAAAATCTTTGGACTTCCCTTCTCGGTTTGAAAATATCTGTTCTAATACGATTCCTGAAAACATTAGAAATAGTAGTAGATCTATTCCTACTCCAAATGGAACATTAATTGACAACACCCTACTGATATAACCTATAAATGTTGAAAACACCATTAGAAATAAGTACCCAAATTGGTTGTTGATTAAAGTATATATAGCTATCGGTACCCCGATTAGCCCAACTAAAATAATTGCTCCCCCTTTTGTGCCCAAAAATGCTATAACTACTCCGAGGATTACTCCACAACTAATTAGTACGAATAACCCAAATAGGTTATTGAGTTTTTCAACAATAACTTTATCATATAACCAATTCTTCATTCTTAAAAGAACATGAGTTTTATAAAAATAAAAGTATATACTAAGACTATAAATACAATAATAAGGTTCCGGTAAACCTTATTTGCCATTTTTTTATTGCTACTCATTTTCGTTTTATTAAATACTTAATGCCTTTTTTCAGGACCTCCATACTGTAAATGAATATATTAGCTGTATTAACACCAATCTGCTTATATAATATGTATTGTATAACAACTGAGGCAAGTGCATAAGTAATTAAAGTACTATAAGCGGCTCCCAAAATACCATAATAATCAATAAAGAAGTAAGTAGTAACAATTCCAATCAACGAGCTAACAAGAATAAAATAAAAATTTATATGAGCCTTCCCTATGGCATTTAACGTAACACCAAACTGTCTTTGAAAAGGCTCAAATACCCCAATAATTGCCATCAATTTCAAAATAGGTATTGATTCCTCATATCCCGGTCCAGCCATAATGACAACTATGTACTCTGCCATGAAATAAATAAATAAAACAGCTGGAATCATGGCGATCAAAATAATTCCTACTGACTTTTCATACATGTGTTTTGCAGCACTATTTCCTTCATGCTTCACTCTATTAATCATTTGGGGATAGAAAATAGATGCAATGGCACTCAACGGAATAGTATATAAATTGGTCACCCTAACTGAGGGTGAAAAAATAGCTGCTGCTGAACTACCTATCATTCCCCCCAAAAACCACTCTCTTGTAGACTTATTAAGCATGGTACTTATATTGGTTCCTAATGTGTATTTACCATAGTTTGCCAACTGCCCCAACCATTTCTTATTGAAAGAAAGTTTAAATGTACGCTCCTCCCGGGCAAAGATAAATGCCACAATCGAGCTTAATATATATCCCAGACTGTATGCAAGCGCCAAATCAAAAAGGGATGTTTCTATTTTGAGAAGGAACACTATTAAGATAAACACAAAAAGTGACCCTTTTTGTATCATAGTACTTACTACTGTACCGAAAAACTTCAGATTAGCTTGTTGGAGAAAGTTGAAATGTGCAAACAAGGTAAACCCAAAAACGGATAAAATACTTATCAAAAACATCGGTCGTAATTCAGGCGCATCCATCAGGTAATCTATTGTATAAGCAAGAATCACAAATACTAAAGAAATGATACATGCAGCTAATAAATTAAGTACCAGAGAGGCCGATATTATTTGTGGCTTCCTCTTTTCATCAACTGAATTTAAGTATCGCAATAAAGGATTATAGATAAATGCATTTCTAATACTTTCTGAAAGAGCCAATATTGACAGGTAAATTATCCATATACCAAAATCATTTTTGGGTAGCATTCTGACAAGTAGAAAAAAGTTTAATAACCCAAATGCAGTAATTGCTATTCTGTTGAATAAGGTTAAGGAACCAGACTTTATCCAATAAGAGTTTAAAAGTTTCTTGAACATCAGCTACCAACTATTATCCTCTGCAAAGCCCAAATCAATTAAACTTTTACCAGCATGTTTTTTGAAAATATTTTTTTTGCGGTTACTCCAAAGACCCCACTTCTTATTTGGACTAAATGTTTGATCCTTTTTTACTGGATCCCAATGCACATGGTCATCGTTGTTTTTAGTAGTAGAAGAACCAAGTATAGGCACATCACTTAATTCATCCCATGGAAAGGACTCCTGATCCAGATGTAAAAATTCAAGTATTTTAGCTACTTGAGTGGAGGTATTATCATTTAGTTCATCATATTTTACAATCAAATAATCATCCTTCTTATCTGATGCATCTGCCTGCTCTCTAAATTTTATTATCTGTTTAACACGGTCATCCCACCTTTTGCACATATTTTTAAAAGCTCCGTCTCCCCCCCATGATTTTGAAAACGACTCAATCGTATCTCGCCCATCTCTCACTAAGAGTATTACCTTTGCATTTGGAAATAAGTGAAATACTGATTCTATGTTTCCTGCATCGGGAGTCTTTAGCAATAGGATAGATTCTTCTTCAATATACCTCCTTAAATAAGACAGTAACCCGTAACCTAAAGAGTGCATCAAAGCTTTTGATGAAGCATCTATCTTCTTTGAATCTCCTTTTAACCATTTACTCCATGTACTTACAGTCGTGCTACTGTAATCTTTCAAAAACTTAGAATAACTGTATAAGCAATGCTCATCAGGCATGTTGTCTCCAGTGGGAAACTCCAGTTTTGGATGCATATTTAATACTTGACTTAAAAAATTTGTACCACTTCGTTGGGTAGGCGAAATAATATAAGTCACAGGAATGGAATGGCTTTTATGTACTTTGGTATAACTTGACCAATCGGTACTGTAAGGATCGTTTTTGTACAATGGAAATGGACTTTCAAAATCTCGAAAGAGATGCCTTGCCCTTAGATCTTTATATAACTTTTTTCCTAATAGCTTTTTTCCAACTAGAAACAACTTTTCTTTCATGGTTGCAGTTAAATTAAGGTCAAATCTACATAATCATCGCGGTAATATGAGAAGTTTGGGGTATTCATCGACCTCAATACTCACTTGCTTATCAGTTCGATAGCATTCTTCATATAAACCTGTTTGGGAATCAAACCTTACAATTGAAAAACGATTATCCTCAATTAAATTTTCCGGAATTTCAATACTGTAACTTGAGTTATTATTTGTACCCGACCATAAAACCAGTACTCTTTCACTATAGTTTTCCAACAAGAGGCAGTTAACTGGCTGCTTTACGTAGGCATATGTTAATTTATGCGAAGCAAGTCTTTTTTGTAGGTAACTCATTATCTTCCAGAATTGATATTTTGAACCATCTTTTCCTATTAATCCTGTTGTTGAAAACTTAGAAGTATAGCCCTTTTGGCCCACCAGTACCGGATCTTTTAAGGTAAAAATATATGTTCTATCATAGCCTGCTGCAAAACAGGTAAATATAGTTCGTAGCAGATGTTTTGAGTGAGCCTGGGGACTCAGCTGAAAAGAATCTGTATGATCATAATTGTTGGTTGGCACACCTATTGGGCTAGAAACTGCTTTATCATATCCGATCTCAGTTAAAAATATTGGCGAGTTGGTAATAGATCTAATTCTTTTAATAAAGTCATATGACCTCTCAAATATGGTCGTTTTCTCAACACTTGTACTTCGCTCATTACCCGACCCATCTGCAAATGGATACGCATGCGCAGTGAAGATCATGTTTTCATATGGTATTGTTTCATACCCTCTTTCATTGGCATCTGCTCTCAAATCCTTCAGATTACTCAAAACTTCAACAACATAATCAGACTTGATCTCTGTGGGGCTCGGAAAAACAATTTTTAAACTTGAGTCGGCAGGTAAAATCCCATGACCGGGACCCATTAAGCCCATATGACCATCTATAATTGCTGATAAAAATGCGGCTAGCTCTTCAGGGTTAGCTTCTTCTTTGGCAGTAAACCAGTCTTTATCCATTTCATTTCCAGGTTCAATTCCTTCGATTAAATCGAGTCCCGCTTTAATCTCATTAGCAGAATTTACTTTGATAAGAGATTGAGGTATTGTCCCCCCTTCGTTCTGTAGTTTGTTTCTTCCATAACGGGCTGCAAACTGGAACAAAAGCGATGCATATGCTCTATAGCTTAAAGGATCCGAAGACTCCCCTCCTTCATCCACCGGTATTTGCCATATGTTAACCATACTATCTTCAGAAACATTGGCATATAGTAAATTTCTGGCTACTACCGGAATTGAATTCAATCCTGCTGACTTCATTTGAAATAAAAACTCATCGAAATTAAAGCCCTGAGCTCCTTTAGCAGGATTAAACCCCATAATATCTTGAGGGTATTTATCATGGGATTTAGATAGATCAACCTTGAAATAGGGCCTCTTGGAGGCTATTACAATTTCTTCGCCAGAGAACAGATAACTGTCCATTCCAAATACTCTGTGATTGTTGATAACACGATATTGGTCATAAATCCAGCTTTTTCTACCTTCTCTTACTGAGTTAATACCAAGAAAATCGCCAAACTGCTGTCGTTGGAGCAGGTCATTTTGGGTTAACTCAGTAGGCGCTTTATATTTATCTGAATTAGCAAAGTATAATATCAGCAGTAAAAGAGACAGCATAAATAAAACAGATGATTTTACTTTCCATGGATGCATTTATGGTCTGTCTTTAAAAACTTTACAATATATTTATTTATCTATACTTATTTAGAGAATAAAATTAATAGTTGTGTACAATATTCCAGATTTCTTAATAATCGGAGCAGGCAAATCAGGTACTACATCATTGGATAATTACCTGAAGCAACACCCGGACATATTTATGAGCTCCAGAAAAGAGCCGGACTTTTTTTCATATGATAAAATTGATCTTAAAACACTTGATAAAGACGCATTGGCACATTATGAAAATGCCGTAACTGATATCAAAACATATAGTGACTTATTCCAAGAAGCAAGTGAACATCAGCTTAAAGGAGAAACTTCCAATACGTATTTGGTAATAGAAGGTACTGCTGAAAACATTTATTCTTACCACCCTCAAATGAAATTGATTGCAATACTCAGACAACCAACTCAGAGGTTATTTTCAAGATATCTGCACTTAGCGCGAGAAAGTGAATTGCCTTCTAAAAATTTTGAAGAAGTACTTGATAAAAGCTCTATTTGGTGGATTAGAAATGACTTAGTTAAAGAAGGATTTTATTACAAAAACCTTAAAAGATACTTTGATGTATTTCCACATCAAAACATAAGGGTTTACCTGCAAGAAGATTTAAAAAACCATCCGGTAAAAACGCTCAACTCGATTTACGAATTTTTGTCATTAAAAAAATTAGACGCTATAAACGATACAATTGAATACAATAAGTCGGGATTTATAAAGAACAAGTTTTATGATAGGACTATTGGCCACAATAGTATTATAAAAAAGGTGATTAAAAAGGTTATACCAAGTACCTTTTATAAGTCTTTGAAAGAGAACAAATGGTTAAAACAGAATATCAATAAATTGCAAGAAAAAAACCTGGAAAGACCCGAATTAAGCAAAGCACTTTATCAAAAAATCACAGATGACATTTATAAAGATGACATTATCTCGCTAAGTAAATTGATCAAAAGAGACTTGAACTCTTGGTTGTAGCTTTAGACTTTCTTGTAATGTCATGCATCACCTCATATATATTATTTACATTATTTTCCCAGGTATGTGATTTTGCAAACTCACTTCTCTCAATCTTATCCGAGGAGTTATCTTCTTGCAATGCTTTGTTTATATAATTAACAAATTCGTCTTTAGTATGGCTGAGGTACACAAAATCTTTAAAGTACTCCATCGTGTCGGTGTATGTTGCTACAGTGGGTTTACCCATAGCTAAATATTCATCAATCTTTCTAGGGTAGTTCCCAACAGTCATTTCATTGACTATTTGAGGGTTAATGCATACGTTAAAATGACCTATGTAATCTGGCAAACTTTCACCTTTTTTGTTTCCTAAGAAATAAACATTTGGATAGTTATGCAGTTCTGAACTTTCAAATTCTTTGTCCTCAGGACCAACTAACACAAGATTCAAATTTGGACATTCTCTTGCAAAATATTCAAGTAACTCAATATCTAATCTCATTGATGTCAGATACCCCACATACCCAACAATAGGCCCTTCCATTTTTAATTCCTCAGGGCATTTTCTTTTCTTTTCTATATCAAAAAGCGCCAAGTCACATCCCTGACCAACCATATATGAATATTTATTATGCTTTTTTAAATAATTAGCGAGGTAATCTGAATTTGCAACTACTGCATCATATTTTCCTGCCAGCTTTGGCTCTAGTCGTAGCCCATGTTTGGCAAAGTAGGGCTGTGAAGTGAGGTTATCTCTAATGTAATAGATACTGATCGAAGGCCGTAAGAATTCTGTACTATAGAAGCCCAGAGAAATCAAACTGTCGTTAAATAATATAATATCTTTAAAGCCGAGAGCATTGATAGCTCTATTAATTTCTGAGTAATACAATTTATTATTTCGATAATTTAACTTATCGTAAATAAGTCCATCTGGTATCCAATTGATACTTTCAACTAGCTTTTGCGGATAAAAAGTCCAAAAATTTTCATTTACATTTTCTAAGTGACTTTCCTTATTATTAATTATTCGCTTTCTTTTCTTAACCCACTCTTCACGGCTTTCTCTAATACTCGAAATTCTGTTGAGGGGTTCATTTACATATAATACTCTATTGTGTTTAGAAAATTCAATTGCTATATTTTTACAGTTGCTACCAATTGAAATATCCCAGGGTTGTATCCCGATAACTACAATATCCCTTCCCCTCATATTATAGAATATCTAAATTTTTAAGTTCTCGTTTTCTACTTTATTGAGAACTGCACCCATTAATTTACCGTTTAATTGCTTTAGGTAGCTAATTGAGTCTTTATCCTCTTGTTTAAGCACAGATTCTGCAGAAAAGATAGGTAGCACCACATCTGAATATTCTACTAACTCTTTGGTATCAGGGTAGTCATTTAAAGAAGCCCCCTCCATCAAAATATAATCATAAGATTGTTTAAATATTTCAATCATATTCTTAAAATCCTTACCAGCAAGAATTTCCATGGGAGAGTTTATTGAAGTGTTACTGCCTATGATATCAATATTCTCGTGAGCTGTTGGGTGGATAATATTGTCATCATCACTTTCCAGACCACCATCTTCAGCCATCATTTTTGCTTTAGATTCTTCGGAACTGTTATTGCTCAGATCATTAATTAAGTAGCCTTTAATTTGATTGCCTTGCCTTATTCTTTTTTTTGTAGAATTGTTCACGAGCAATAGCTTAGTTAAGCCATTATTTTTAAAATTAGTATCAATAATCAATACTCGTTTTTTTATTAGGCTCAACGAGTAGGCTAAACTTATTATAAAAAAAGTTTTTCCCTCACCCTGTTTTGTACTTGTAATTAAAACTGCTTGCGGTTTTAAAGACTCCAGTTCGAATCGAATTTTTCTTAATAGTTGCTTGAACATAACCAGCTCACTGTTAGAATTTTTATCACCGAAAATATCATAGAGCTGGAGTTTTTTATTAGTTAACTTATTGATAGAGCCTGATAGTTTCATTTTAGTGAGCTTTCTAAAAGAGTCTGAAGTTTTTATTCTTAAATCAACAAACTCTAATAAAACAATGATCACCACACATATAAAAAAACTGGCTACTCCACCAAGCCCCGTTAAAATAAGAGTATGAGATGATTTGGGTTCTAATGCTGGCTGTCCCTTTCGTATTACCCTAATTGAGCTGCCGAGAACTAATGATTTGTTTTGATACTCATTGAATTTGTCCAGGGCATTATTATATTCTTTTGAAGCCATCTCAACCTCTGAATTCAAAACATCTAATCGAGACTCTTTTGTATTTAAGTTTGAAATCTCTGATTTAAGATTAAATAACGTATTGTTTATACGCTTTAAGTTAGATTCAGCAATTTCAAGTTCTAATTCATATGTTTCTAATTGATCTTTCAGCACGGATTGATCCTGACCAGATTCATCTGAATTATTAAGTTTTGCCATTTCAATCTGCAGCTCCTCCCGAAGATTATCAATGGTATTCTTTAATTGTGAGTCCGAAGAACCTCCTTCTATATATAACTTGTTCAGTTTATTGATCCGGCTTCGTAATTCCAACACATTGGAATTGTTTGTAGTGGTAGAGTTGTTACTATTTATTTTAGATTTAGTTTTTGCAATTGAGAGGTTTAATGCTCTTATATTTTCCTGTTCATCCTGTCTTTTTATTTCCAATTCAGAAATTTGACTCAACTTTAAATCACTCTCTAACTTTTGATTTAAAACCTGATTATTACTTTTAAACCTGTTAAGTGCATCATTTTTTTGATCCAGTATTTTCTTCTTACCTTCTACTAATTTGGAAAGAAGGCTTACAGATTCATCAGACAATGATGAGTTAACATGTTTATTATATCGGATAAATTCTTCACAAAGTGTATTCACCACGAAAGCTGCTAAAACCGGGTTTTCTGATTCAAAATCAACAGCAATGTAGTCCGTACTTCCAACCCTTCTTATATTAAGGCCATTTTCTTTCAATGAAAACGAATTGTATTTATAAAGCTTTAAAAGCTCAATTAATCGTTTTTCCTCTGGCTCAAATGAAGAAAGCAATTCCATATCTCTAAGCTTCTCCTCATATTTTTTAATTAATGCTTCTTTTTCTTCTAAGGTGGGTTTCGAAAATTTTTCTGAATCCTTGTAGTCAATGGTTCTAAACGGTGTCTCATATTTTAAATCATGGATTATTAGCTGATAACTAACCAATGAAACAACTTGTTCAGACCTCATCTTCTCTATCAGGTTGTTAAACTCCTGATTCATCTTACCAATATTAAATCGCTCATCTGTTAACTTAACAGATTCATCGGTAGTGAATCCAGTGGCAATTTGCGCAGTAGATTGATATTTATCTGGTAATGAATTGAGCACCAAAAAAGCACTCACAGCTCCTATGATTGGTACAATCACCATTATCCACAAGCGCTTTTTTATAAGATTTAATATATAATAGAAATTCATTACTTCTTTACTAATAAGAGACTATGATTACAATACCATCTTTATCTTCAAAAAGTTTCTCCCCAACACCTCTTCTCATATTGCCGAGGGTCTCCACTTTAATTTTATTCTCGCTTATCCCTGATATTTTTAGGTATTCCCTAAGATTGTCAATTCTTTTATCATGGATACCCAAATCTTCGGGCTCAAATGCTACACTGAGTAAAATTAACTCATTATATGCTTGATAATTCAAAAACTTAACTAAATCATTTAATTTTATCTTTGATGCATCTATAAATGCATCAGATTCTGGATAAAATTCAATGAAATATTCCCTATGATTCTTTTCTCCTCTCAACTCCTTCAATATTTGCCTTGCCTCTTCTATCAACTTTTGAGCGTATTTCTCACTGTCTCCTATTTTTAATCCTTTTAATTTAGTTGAATACAAATCAGCCATACCACCTTCTTTGTTACTCGAAAAATAAGCTATTGAGTCTGTAGAAATACAGAAGTATGCATCGAAACCGGTAGAATTAATTTTTTCGCCCAAATTAACGGGTTTACTCCAAACAGTCCAGTTATCGTAAAGGCGTTGACTTACAAAAATATCAGCATCTCCATATCCACCATGTCCGTTTGAGGCAAAAAACAAACTTTTTTTATCGGCTGACAAGTAGGGAGAAATTTCAAAACCCTCAGTATTAATGGTGGCACCAAGACTTGTCGGTTCCTGCCACCTGCCCAACGAATCTTTTAACGAAACATAAAGATCCTCTTCTCCAACGCTATTGGAGCGATTAGCACTAATTAGCAATACGTCAAAATCAGGACTCATATAAAACCCATTAAAATTGTGCCTTTTCATCCACTTTAATGGTAAAAGTTCAGGCTTGATCCATTTTCCATCAATTTTTTTTGAGAAAGAAATGCCATCACCTGAAGTATAACTATTTAATAAATAAACAACCTTATTATCCTTTCTTACACCAATAATGGCGTTGTTCTCACTATTATTCCAAAAACCCAGGTTATTAGTTGGTTCAGACCAAGTGCCTGACGAGTCCCTTTTTGAAACCCAAATATCCATACCAGCTAAATCACCTCCTGTATTATCGGGATGAAAGGCTCTGGCGAAAAATAGCATATTGCCATTTGGGCTAACCATAGGCGATAGCTCTTCTGCTTCAGAGTTAAGTATTTCAATTGGTTGAGCATCCACAAACTCAAGTTTTTGTGAAAAAAGAGAATGACTAATGAATATCGCCCCCAGCAGAAATAGCCCTTTACAAATTGACATTAGTTTTTACCAGAATTTAGTTTTAAGATTATATTTATTGAATATAAATATGCCTACTACAACTTCATGACTGTTAACGTTAAAATCACTTAGTTCTGATATGTATTTGTCATAACTGTAATGAATAGCATATTTGCCATTAGAAATAAGCCCAAAAAGCATAGATATCTTTCTTTCATATTCATATCCAGCTCCGATATAAGCAATGTCTTTAACTAGGATACGTGTAGTGGCCATTATTCCTGGATCAATGCTTTCATAGTAATTTACAGCAAGATTTGTATTCATTTCAACCGCTGGAGACAAGGTGAAATTTTTACCTAACTGTAATTGATAATTGCTAAAAACTTCATTTTCCAATAGATCATCGGATGAAAGTTCTGAGTTAATAATGTTATTTGTTGATAGTCCTATATAAAATCTATCGGTATACAATACCGTACCAAAGTCAACCATTATTTTACTTTCTCTTCCCGAGTTACTACTTATTAGTTGCTGATAGAATGTATCATTTATCTCATCTCTTACGGTATAGTTAGTAAAGTCAATTTGTTGAAACATATATCCAACTCTAGCACCCATAGTCCAATTTATTTTCTTAGAAACGGGCAAGTGATAGGCATAATTGAGCATTATACTTGTTTGTTTATACGGCCCTAAATTGCGAAAACTCATTGCACCGCCTAGTCCATGTTTCCTGCGCAGCTTAGGATTACTGCTAACGTGCTTTATAAGTGCAGGGTCGCTTAGCCGAAGTGAATTACTTCTAACCATTTCTTTTAAGGGCTTATTGAGTGTACCGTATGCGCTTATAAAACCACTTACATTTTGATTATCAAAGTCATTCCAGCCTTGCCTTATTCCAGCCTTTACATCTAAAAAGTCATTGATCCCTGTAAATCCCGGGTTGGTAGCAGGTAAATTAGTAAAATACTGGGTATACTCCGTTTGTTGACTCAAGGCCTGATATCCCACTATCTGTAGAATCAATAAAACCGATAAAGTGATCTTAAATTTCATTATTTAAGTATAGTAACCGTTCCTTTATATGACCTTCTGTTGTTGTTTAAATCAATAGTGTACAAATAAGGCCCTCCCGGCAGTTCTGTACCTTTAAAGGTGCCATCCCAAGCACAATCTTGTGCATTACAGCTGAATACCCTAGTACCTTCTTTAGTATATACAGAAATTTTGATGTCTGTATAGAACTGCAGGTTTTCTATCTCCCATGTATCATTCACTCCATCATCGTTTGGAGTAAATGCATTTACAATATCTAATTCGGGAAACACTTCTGTAATTTTCACTAATCTAGAAACTACATTACTGATAGCTCCATTATTATCTACTACAGTAATCTCAATTTTCTTGTCTGACAATTGGGCCTCTCCAGAAACAGGACTTCCAAATTTCATCTGTTCAAGTACTCGACTATAAGTAGCTTCACTGGCTTCACCAGATATTGTAAATATTCCTGCCTCACTATCAAATGATGTAGTTATTGAAGCAGCGGCCTCGTCAATCTCCAGATAATCTCCATTGGCATAGTTTTCTTTAATTATTATTTGAGCCATAGCAATCAAGTCACCCTCATCTTCATCCCTTACATCAATTTCTCCTTCATTTACCAAAATAATGGCTGGATCACCAAGAGCATATTCCAAATCTGGCAAAATATCATCCTGCCGACCTGTAATTAATTGCGGTGAATCATTAACAGCAACAATCGAGATACTCACAGTCGCTATTTCATCAGAGTAAGAAAAACCATCAGAAGCAGCCCATGTAAATTCATCTTCTCCAAAGAAGTTTAAATCAGGATGAAAGGTGAGGTCATCTAAATCATTAGCTACAATTACTTGACCTAAGACAACTTCCTGATTATTAAGCAATAAACCTCCTCGCTGTGGTAAGCTTTCAATTTCAATTTCAGATAATAGATCATTTTCATCATCTGAATAATTATCAGAAAAATCACTCTCTGTAAAAACAAAGGGAACATCTTCATCAGTAGTAATACTAAAATCATTGACCTCTGGAGGCGTGTTGACCTGCAAAGCATAAAGCTGTTCGGATGCACTCCCTTCAAGATCACTGGCGCGAATTGTAATTTGATTTTGTGTAAACGCCTCGCTTGTTATGGTACCCTGCACCTCACCCTGACCATTACCATTGTCTGTAAAAGTGAGATATGAAGGCAATTCCGCACTAAGGTTTATTACATCATTTACGTCAGGATCATTAACAACCACCTCGTAACTATAGGACTGGCCAAGTACAACTCTTATGATGGGAGTAGATACAAATACTGGATCATCATTGGTGTTTATAACTTCTATTTCAAATGTCTGTATATCGGTTGCACCATCTTCGTCCGAAACAGTGAGTGAAATGTCATGGAGGCCAACATGTTCGTTTAGTGGAGAGCCTAAAAGTGAAACGGTACCATCGGTATCTTCAAACAATACCATCCATTCTGGCAAATTGTCAAGTGTTACATCAAATGTATCTCCAACATCGGGGTCTGCCACTGTTATCTCATATGCATAGTTATCATCCTCTAAAACACTTAAAACAGGGTTGCTCGTGATTTCAGGAGGATCATTTGTATTTATTACATTTAAAGAAATATCCTGATCAACAATACCGCCCTGGCTGTCACTTACTCTTATTTTTATGTCGTGTACTCCCACATCATCATTTTCTGGTGTACCTTCAATTATTGCAGTACCATCTCCATTGTCTAAGAAACTTAACCAGTCAGGCAATATTTCTGCCGTAATGGTTAAAGAGTTGCCTAAATCGACATCCTGTACAGTTACATTATACTCATAAGTAGCATCTTCATCAATTTCTAATTGAGGAGTTGAGGTAAACACAGGGGCATCGTTGGTGTTTATCACTTCCAGGTTAAAGTTCTGCTGTACCGTCTGACCCGCTAAATCCGTAACTCTAAGCTTTATCTCATGGACACCCACGTGCTCATTTAAGGCAATGCCCGAAAGAAGAGCAGTGTTATCACCAAAATCTTCAAATGTTAACCATGTTGGCTTATCTATAATGTTAATACTTAGCATGTCCCCTACATCAGGGTCAGAAGTCAGAATCTCATACTCAAACAAATCATCTTCATTTGTAGTAATTATTGGTGTGCTATCAAATGTCGGTGGGTCATTGGAGTTATCAACTACTAATGTGAACGCCTGATTATCAGCACTACCTGCCAGATCTTCCACTTTTATAGATATATTAAAACTACCTAAATCACTATTTTGCGGTGTTCCTGATAACACAGCCGTGCCATCCCCATTGTCTGTTAATCCCAACCAACCAGGTAGGGTTAGTGTTGAAGTTATAGTTAAATTATCGCCTACATCAACATCTGACGTTGTAATATTATATGTATATGTTAATCCCTGCTGAGCACTTAAAATAGGAGAACTGGTAATTGTCGGTTCATCATTAGTATTGGCCACTACAATTGTAAAACTCTGATTTATATTGGCTCCACTATCATCTTCTACATTTAATACAACCTCATTATCACCTACATTACTATTTAATGGAGTTCCTGACAATGTCGCTATACCATCACCATTATCCAAAAGCATAAGCCAGGACGGTTTGGATAGTGCAACAATTGTTAATACATCATCTAAATCTGGATCAGTGGCTGTAATATTATAAGTATATGGAGAATCCTCAATTGCATTGGTAATTGGAGTACTCGTAAATACAGGAGGATCGTTAGCATTTTCTACAGTTAAAGTAAATACCTGATCTATAGCTACGCCTGACTCATCTTCCACAGTTAGAGTTATTTCATAATCACCTAAATCAGCATTTGAAGGTGTACCTGAAAGCGTTGCCGTTCCATTGCCATTATCGTTAAATACTAACCATGATGGTTTATTGGTAATAGAAATGGCGCGAGTATCTCCTACATCAGGATCTGAAGTCGTTATGTCATAATTATAGGCAATATCTTGTTGAGCACTCACAACAGGGGTTGAGGTAAAAGCTGGTGCATCGTTTACATTTTCAATAGTAATTGAAAAGCTCTGGCCATCCTCTGAGCCTAACGCATCGATTACCTGCAGTACAACATTGTCACTGCCAACATCTGCATTGAGAGGTGTTCCCTGCAAAATGGCGGTTCCATCACCATTGTCAGTTAATCCAAGCCAGACTGGCAAGGACAATGCGTTAATACTTCTTGTGTCTCCAGCATCTGGGTCAGAAGTAGTGATGTTATATGTGTATAGTACATCTTCCTTTGCAATAGTAACAGGAGAGCTTGTAAAAGCCGGAGGGTCATTCTGATTATCAACATTAATATCAAACACCTGATTGACCGAAGCGCCTGACATATCTGTGACTTTGATACTTACAGTATTCAAACCAAGATTACTATTGGTAGGCGTCCCTTGAAGTGAAGCAGTGCCATCACCATTGTCAGATAATGTCAACCATGCGGGAAGGGTGTTTGACTCAATAGTTCTAGTGTCACCAATATCCGGGTCGGTAGTTTGGATGGAATAGTTATATTGCACATCCTGAATTGCACCTGTGACAGGACTACTTGTAAATCCCGGAGCATCATTTGTGTTTGTGACGGTGATACTAAAATTCTGGTTGACATTAGCACCAATTCCGTCTTCTACATTAAGTACTACATTGACAATGCCTACGTCTTCGTTTTTAGGGACTCCTGAAAGAACTGCTGTACCATCACCATTATCTATCAAATTAAGCCAAGATGGTTTGGACAAAGCAGTAATATATTGAATGTCTCCAACATCAGGATCAGAAGTGCTAATGGCATAGTTGTAAGAATCATCTTCCAAAACACTGGTGATTGGCGTGCTTTCGAAAGAAGGGGGATCATTGGCATTGTCTACGTTAATTGTAAACACTTGATCGACTGCTGCCTGCTCATCATCTTCTACATTTAATACAACCTGGTGCTCACCCAAGTTTGCATTTGATGGTGTTCCTGATAATACAGCTGTACCATCGCCATGATCGGTAAAATTTAACCACGATGGAAGGGTACTTGCTATGATATTTCTTGAATCACCCACATCAGGATCGCCAGTAGTTATATTATAAGTGTATAATACATCTTGAACTGCAACCGGTACAGGTGAGCTACTGAAAAAAGGTGCATCATTGGTGTTCTTCACATTCAATGTAAAATTTTGATTAATATTAGCTCCTACCCCATCTTCTACATTTAGCACCACATTAAAATTTCCTACGTCATCATTAGCCGGTACTCCTGATAACAAACCTGTGCCATCTCCATTGTCAGTAAGACTTAACCAGGTGGGCAGCGAAAGTGCCGTCAAAGTACGTGTATCACCTATATCTGGGTCAGAGGTGGTCAGGTTATACTCATAAAGAACATCTTCGGTGGCCATCGTAACAGGCGTACTCGTAAAGGATGGCGGGTCATTAGCATTATCGACATTTATAACAAAATTTTGAGTAGTAATTGCGCCTGATAAGTCGGAGACCTCAAGAGTCACGTTATTTGAACCTAAATCTGTATTAGAAGGCACCCCTTGTAAAGTAGCAGTCCCGTTCCCATTATCAATCAAAGAAAGCCATGGTGGCTTTATTGAAGCAATAATTGACCTTGAGTCACTTAAGTCGGGGTCTGATGTGATAATATTATAGGTATAGTTTTGATCCTGAATAGCACCTGTAATCGGAGAACTTGTAAATACAGGTGGATCATTGGTGTTGCTAACTACAATCGAGAAGTTTTGATTGACGCTTATTCCTTGGGCATCAGTAAGCTCCAATACAACATCCGCTATCCCAACATTGGCATTTAAAGGAGTCCCTTCAAGTGTGGCGGTTCCATCACCATTGTCAGAAAGGGTTAACCATGCGGGTAAAACCAATGCTTCAATCTCCAAAACATCTCCAATATCCGGATCGGTAGTGGTGATATTATATAAATAAAGCTCATCTTCTGTTGCACTGGTTATTGGGCTGCTTGTAAATGCTGGTGGATCATTTGAGTTATCTACATTAATAGTGAAATTTTGATACACGTCTCCCCCATTTTCATCTAAAGCTCTTATTGTAACCGGATGACTTCCCAAGTCTCCGTTTGTTGGTGTACCAAACAAGCTTCCTGAACCATTGCCATTATCAGTAAAATCTAACCATGCAGGCAGTGTTGTAGCCGTTAAGGTGACATTATCACCAGCATCAGGATCATCTACCGACACCTGATAATTATATGCAATAGATTGAACGGCTGACGTTATCGGAGTGGATTGAAAAATAGGATCATCATTTGTGTTGACAATGTTTAGTGTAAAGTTTTGGTTTACATTAGCACCAAGTGCGTCTCGTACGTTAAGCACTATACTAACGTTTCCTACATGTTGATTTAGCGGAGTTCCGGTTAGCTCTGCTGTACCGTCACCATTATCGATAAGAGTAAGCCAGGAAGGAATTGATAATGCAGAAATGGTTCTGGTATCTCCCGCATCAGGATCTGAAGTACTTATATTGTAGGTATACAATTGATCTTCTGTGCCTGTTGTAATAGGTGAGCTAGTAAATGCAGGGGGGTCATTCGCATTATCAACATTAATGGTAAAAGACTGCTCAGAAGAAAAATTAGCCACATCTTTGACTAAGAGGACTACAGGGTTGGCACCCAGGTCACCATTATCTGGTGTACCTGAAAGTGTTGCGGTGCCGTTTCCATTATCAGTTAAAACTAACCAGTCGGGTAATAGACTTGCAGTAATCGCTCTTGTATCTCCTGCATCAGGATCTGTGGTGGTTATATTATAAGTGTATAAATTATCTTGCAAGGCAGCAGTCACAGCGCTGCTTGTAAATATTGGTTTATCATTAACATTTTGCACTGTTAAAGTGAAATTCTGATTAGAATTGGCTCCATCCTGATCTTCTACATTTATCACAATACTGCTGCTTCCTACGTTGCTATTTGTCGGAGTACCGCTCAATAAGCCAGTACCATTGCCATTGTCAGTAAAAGTCAGCCAAGCTGGTTTTGATAATGCTCTTAGCTCAAGATTATCACCAACATCAGGGTCATCACTAGTCACATTATATTCATAAAATTCATCTTCGGTTGCACTCGTAACTGGTAAGCTTGTGATTGAAGGTGCATCGTTTGCATTCTCTACAACGATGGTAAAATCTTGATTAGTAAATGCATTGCTATTATCAGTAACACGAAGTTGTACCACATTGGCACCCACATCATCGTTATCAGGCGTTCCAGTAATCTGACCCGTGCCATCGCCATTATCAGTCAAGATTAGCCAGTCTGGTAAAATCGGAGCCGACAAAGTGAGTACATCTCCAGTGTCATCGTCATCAGTATTAATAAAATAAGTATATGCAATGCCTTCTGTGGATGCCACCAATGCAGTAGATGTAAAATAAGGTGCATCATTTGCATTCGAAATGGCTATATTAAAAAGTTGTGTATCATCATTGCCATTTCCATCATCTACGGTCAGTGCAATTCCCGGATTTGATCCCACATCACTGTTTGAAGGTATCCCTGTTAATGTTGCCGTTCCATCACCATTGTCAGTTAGGCTTAACCAATCTGGTAACTGCAATGCACTTATTATTGACAAGACATCATCTGGGTCAGGGTCACCAGCTTCAATATTATATTCATAGAGTTGGCCTTGAACTGCACCAGTTACAGGGGAGCTAATAAATTCCGGGTCATCCTGAACCGGACTGACAGTAACCTCATAAGTTGTTTCAACAAACAACCCTCCTAAATCTGTAGCTCTAACAGTAATATTGGTTGATCCATATTGATTTTCTTCATAATCAAGTGTATTGATCCCGTTAGATATAAAAACTTGTGAGAAGAGACCGGGATTAGTATTAGCTGAAATACTATAAATCAAATCTGCGTCTGCGTCTTCAACGTCACTGAAAGCATTATAAAGGTTAATTGCAGTGTTGCTCGCATCTTCCTGAACTGCAATATCCAAAATACCACTTGTATTTGGGGCACCGTTGATTATTAGGGTTTCAGTATCGCTTCCCTCGTAATTATTCGCTTCAACATTAGCTGCAACCGTGTAACTTCCTCTGGCAGAAGGTACAGATAGACTACCATTGTAGGTTATATCAGTAGTTAAGCCAGCTGGATTTGTTGTTACAGTTACAGGTTTAGGACTACCATCGTAGTTTTGATATAAGTTAGAAATAGATACTAAAGCGGTGGCTTTATTAATTGTAAGTGTTCCTGAACCAACGCCATCATAATTGGTATCATCTACGGTTCCCTCAACTGAATATGTATCGGCATTGATTGGAGAAGTTGTAGAACCATCATATGTAAGAATCACAGTTAACCCAGAGGGCACTGTGCTGACCGTTGATGATTTAGAAAATCCATCATAAGTAAAAACCAGGTTGTCAACATCTACAGTTGCTGTTGCTTTTAAAATGGATAATTCACCATCGACATAAGTGAAATTATAATTATTATCTACTCCTCCAGCAAAACTAATTGGATAAGTACCTACATTGGAAGATATAGTGGCTGTGGTTGACCCTGTAGGTGGCACATCAAGATTGCCGGCATTATCGCTATTTACAAAACCTGAATAGCTAACCGTTAGTAATGGGTTTGAGGTATTGTAAATGCGACTTTTATTATCAGCTGTAGCTATTAAAGTTGCCTTAGAAATAGTTAAACTACCATCTACCAATGTCAATGTATAGTTGGTCGCACTGCCACCACTTAAGGTGATCGGGTAACTGCCAACTGCACTGCTTGCATCTGCTGTCGTGTTGATGGATGGCTCTGCAATGTCAGTGGCATCATCACCATTCACAAAACCAGCATATTGAATTGTAAGTCCAGGATTTGCGGTGCCATACACCTTGGTTTGATCATCTGCTGTCGCAGTGAGTGAGGCCGGTGTCACAGTCAGTGACCCATCAATCAATGTTAATGTATAGTTTGTCGCACTGCCGCCACTTAAAGTAATCGGATAACTGCCTACTGCACTGCTTGCATCAGCTGTTGTGCTGATGGTTGGCTCGGTAATGTCTGTCGCATCATCGCCATTGACAAAACCCGCATAGTCAATCGTAAGCACAGGATTAGCAGTGCCATACACCTTGGTTTGATCGTCTGCTGTAGCGGTAAGTGAGGCCGGAGTAACCGACAGCGTGCCATCAACTAAGGTCAATGTGTAGTTGGTTGCACTGCCTCCACTCAAAGTGATTGGGTAGCTGCCTACTGCGCTACTTGCATCGGCTGTTGTGCTGATGGTTGGTGCTGTGATATCTGTCGCATCATCGCCATTGACAAAACCCGCATAGTCAATGGTAAGCGTTGGATTCGCGGTACCATATACTTTCGTTTGATCATCTGCCGTAGCGGTAAGTGCAGCTGGTGTGACTGACAGCGTGCCATCCACCAAGGTCAATGTGTAGTTGGAAGCACTGCCACCACTTAATGTAATCGGGTAGCTGCCTACTATACTGCTTGCATCGGCTGTTGTACTGATTGTTGGTGCTGTGATACCTGTCGCATCATCGCCATTTACAAAACCTGCATAATCAATCGTAAGCACAGGATTCGTAGTGCCATACACCTTGGTTTGATCTTCTGCTGTAGCGATAAGTGCGGCCGGAGTGACTGACAGCGTGCCATCAATCAAGGTCAATGTGTAATTTGTCGCACTGCCGCCACTTAAGGTAATCGGATAACTACCTACTGCACTGCTTGCATCGGCTGTTGTGTTGATTGTTGGTGCTGTAATATCTGTCACGTCATCGCCATTCACAAATCCTGCATAAGCAATAGTAAGTGTTGGATTCGTGGTACCGTATACTTTTGTTTGATCATCTGCCGTAGCGGTAAGTGCAGCTGGTGTTACCGACAGCGTGCCATCCATCAAGGTCAATGTATAGTTGGTCGCACTGCCACCACTTAAGGTGATCGGGTAACTGCCAACTGCGCTACTTGCATCAGCGGTCGTGCTAATGGTTGGCTCGGTAATGTCAGTTGCATCATCGCCATTGACAAAACCTGCATAGTCAATGGTAAGCGTAGGATTCGATGTGCCATAAACCTTGGTTTGGTCATCTGCTGTCGCTGTTAGTGTGGCTGGTGTAACTGACAGCGTGCCATCAATCAAGGTCAATGTGTAATTTGTCGCACTGCCGCCACTTAAAGTGATTGGATAACTGCCTACTGCACTACTTGCATCGGCTGTTGTGTTGATGGTTGGTGCTGTGATATCTGTTGCATCATCGCCATTGACAAAACCTGCATAGTCAATGGTAAGCGTAGGATTCGTATTGCCATATACTTTCATTTGATCATCTGCTGTTGCTGTTAGTGCAGCCGGAGTGACCGACAGCGTGCCATCAACTAAGGTCAATGTGTAGTTGGTTGCACTGCCTCCACTCAAAGTGATTGGGTAGCTGCCTACTGTGCTGTTTGCATCGGCTGTTGTATTGATGATTGGCTCTGTAATGTCAGTTGCATCATCGCCATTTACAAAACCTGCATAGTCAATGGTAAGCGTAGGATTTGCAGTACCATAAACTTTAGTCTGATCATCTGCTGTCGCAGTGAGTGAGGCCGGTGTCACAGTCAGTGATCCATCTACCAATGTCAATGTATAGTTTGTCGCACTGCCGCCACTTAAGGTAATTGGGTAACTGCCTACTGCACTGCTTGCATCGGCTGCTGTGCTGATAGTTGGCTCGGTAATGTCAGTGGCATCATCACCATTCACAAAACCAGCATATTGAATTGTAAGTCCTGGATTCGATGCGCCATATACCTTGGTTTGATCTTCTGCTGTAGCGATAAGTGCGGCCGGAGTTACCGACAGCGTGCCATCTACCAATGTCATTGTATAGTTAGTGGCACTACCTCCACTTAAGGTGATTGGGTAACTGCCAAGGGCACTGCTTGCATTAGCTGTTGTGCTGATGGTTGGTGCTGTGATATCTGTCGCATCATCACCATTCACAAAACCAGCATATTGAATTGTAAGTCCTGGATTCGATGCGCCATAAACTTTCGTTTGATCATCTGCTGTGGCGGTAAGTGAAGCTGGTGTCACAGTCAGTGATCCATCTACCAAGGTCAAAGTATAGTTGGTCGCACTGCCTCCACTTAAGGTGATCGGGTAACTGCCTACTGCACTGCTTGCATCAGCTGCTGTGCTGATAGTTGGCTCGGTAATGTCAGTGGCATCATCGCCATTTACAAATCCAACATAGTCAATTGTAAGTGTAGGGTTGGCGGTCCCATAAACTTTAGCCTGATCATCTGCTGTGGCAATCAATGCTGCTGGTGTAACTGACAGGGTGCCATCTACCAATGTCAGTGTGTAATTTGTCGCACTGCCGCCACTTAAAGTAATCGAATAACTGCCTACTGAACTACTTGCATCTGCTATTGTGTTGATCGTTGGCTCGGTAATCGCTGTTGCATTATCGCCATTTACAAAACCAGCATAGTCAATTGTAAGCGTAGGATTCGCGGTACCATAAACTTTGGTTTGATCATCTGCAGTAGCGGTAAGTGCGGCCGGAGTAACCGCCAGCGTGGCATCCACCAAGGTCAATGTATAGTTTGTTGCACTGCCTCCACTCAAAGTGATTGGATAACTACCTACTGCACTGCTTGCATCGGCTGCTGTGTTGATTGTTGGGGCTGTGATATCTGTCGCATTATCGCCATTGACAAAACCAGCATATTGAATTGTAAGTCCAGGATTTACGGTGCCATACACCTTTGTTTGATCATCTGCTGTCGCGGTAAGCGCAGCTGGTGTTACTGATAGTGATCCATCCACCAAGGTCAATGTATAGTTAGTGGCACTGCCTCCACTTAAGGTGATCGGGTAACTGCCTACTGCGCTACTTGCATCGGCTGTTGTGTTGATTGTTGGTGCTGTAATATTTGTCGCGTCATCACCATTCACAAAACCTGCATATTGAATTGTAAGTCCGGGATTTGCGGTGCCATACACCTTTGTTTGATCATCTGCTGTCGCGGTAAGCGCAGCTGGTGTTACTGATAGTGATCCATCCACCAAGGTCAATGTGTAGTTTGCTGCACTGCCTCCACTTAAGGTAATCGGGTAACTGCCTACTGCACTGCTTGCATCGGCAGTAGTGCTGATCGTTGGCTCGGTAATGTCTGTCGCATCATCGCCATTGACAAATCCTGCATAAGCAATCGTAAGTGTTGGATTCGATGCGCCATAAACTTTAGTCTGATCATCTGCTGTGGCAATCAATGCTGCTGGTGTAACTGACAGGGTGCCATCTACCAATGTCAGTGTGTAATTTGTCGCACTGCCGCCACTTAAAGTGATTGGGTAACTACCTACTGCACTGCTTGCATCAACGGTCGTGTTAATCGTTGGCTCGGTAATGTCTGTTGCATCATCGCCATTTACAAAACCTGCATATTGAATTGTAAGTCCAGGATTCGATGCGCCATAAACTTTAGTCTGATTATATGCTGTCGCAGTGAGTGAGGCCGGTGTCACACTCAGTGATCCATCTACCAAGGTCAATGTGTAGTTTGCTGCACTGCCGCCACTTAAGGTAATAGGATAACTACCTACTGAAGTGCTTACATCGGCTGTTGTGTTGATTGTTGGTGCTGTAATATCTGTCGCGTCATCACCATTCACAAAACCAGCATAGTCAATCGTAAGGGTAGGATTGGTGGTACCATACACCTTGGTTTGATCATCTGCAGTAGCGGTAAGTGCGGCCGGAGTAACCGCCAGCGTGCCATCCACCAAGGTCAATGTATAGTTTGTTGCACTGCCTCCACTCAAAGTGATTGGGTAGCTGCCTACTGCGCTACTTGCATCAGCTGTTGTGTTGATTGTTGGCTCTGTAATATCTGTCACATTATCGCCATTTACAAATCCAACATAGTCAATCGTAAGCACAGGATTTGCGGTGCCATACACCTTTGTTTGATCATCTGCAGTGGCAGTAAGAGGTGCTTTGCTAATATCTAAATTAATTTCCTGTAATGCAGTACCATCAACATCAGTTACACCAAGCTCAAATGTAAATAAGCCTGACTCAGACGGAGTCCCACTCAAAAGGGCCGTACCGTCAGCATTATCTAACAAAGTCAAGCCAGCAGGTAAAGTTCCACTAGCTAAAGAAATAGTGCGAGGATGGGATTCAACATCCGATGTAGTTATATTGTAACTGTAGCCACTACCATACTGACCAGTTTCCACAGGCAAGCTAGTAAATGCCGGTACCGTTTGCGCATTACTTTCCACAGGAACCGTAAAAGCAATGCAAGTCAATAATATTAAAGCCCTAAAGACAAACATCGGTTCAAATTTCGTACATCAAATCTTACCCAATCGAGGGCAGAATTATTGATTATTTTTAAACAGGACATTAAAGTTAGTATTTTTTGATAGTTTTTTTTAAATAATCTTACATTTGATTCAGAATATAAATCAACTAATTCAGATTCAATAAGCCCTTAATGACACAACTCATATTTTATGCATCATTAGTCATTGTTGCATACACTTATATCGGTTATCCTATTGTACTATTTTTACTGGTGCGCATTAAGCGAATGAATAAGAAGAGCCTACCTCTTATATGATTTCGATGAAATGCCTCGGCTATCATTAATTGTACCGTGTTATAATGAGGAAGATATAATTGAGGATAAAATTAAAAATAGCCTTAAACTCAAGTACCCGGAGGACAAGTTAGAATTAGTATTTATCACTGATGGATCAACGGATGCTACTAATTCAATCATTAAAAATTATCCGGAAATCCAATTGTACTTTGAGCCTGCCCGAAAGGGAAAAAATGCCGCTATTAATCGACTGATACCACAGATTAACACACCGGTTATTGTATTTTGTGATGCTAACACCATGCTTAATGAGGAGGCATTGATAAAAATCGCTAGGCATTATAAAGACCCCAATACCGGATCTGTTGCAGGGGAAAAGCGGGTAAAATCATCAACAGATGATGCTGCTGGATCAGGCGAAGGTGCTTATTGGAAATATGAATCCAAACTCAAACAATGGGATTCTGAACTTAACTCGATTATAGGTGCAGCAGGTGAGCTTTTTTCTATAAGAACAGAACTTTATGAGGAAGTACCCGAACATGTGCTTATTGAAGACTTTAGATTATCTGTCAATATTGCCAAAAAAGGATACCGTGTTATTTATGAGCCTGAAGCCTATGCTACTGAACAAGCATCTGCTTCCATTGAAGAGGAAAGCAAACGAAAGGTCAGAATTTCGGCCGGAGGCCTAATTGAAGTCGCTCACTTTGTTGGCCTACTTAATTTTTTTAAGTACGGCTGGCTCAGCTTTCAGTATTTCTCTCATCGTATGCTCAGATGGACACTTGCACCATTAGCTCTTCTTGTAATCTTGACTACCAACATCATATTGGCCATTGAACAACCTTTAGGGCTTTTCGGATTGGTTTTGGTGCTTCAGTTAGGTTTCTATGTATTAGGCTTCCTGGGTCATTTGCTACGTGAAAAAGACATTAAGATAAAAGGCTTTTTTATACCTTATTACTTCCTATTTATGAACTTTTCAGTCTTTCAGGGCTTCATCCGTCTTTTGAAAGGCAAACAATCCGCTATATGGGATAAAGCCAAAAGAGCTCCGGTTGGCTAAAATTATACATGATGAGACTCATTTTGAGTCAACATACTTAGGCAGTAAGCCAGTGACTTTGCTATCATTTTGAGTTGAGTCATATCAGCAAACTTCTGATTGATTTCAACTTCAGTTCCTATGTAGTTGCTGGTATACTTTTTTCGTAAGTAAGTTGTAAACCCATCATCAGCGCCATGATATGGCACATTATGCATAATAGTAAAAGCCGGCATTTGTTCCTGCAGTAAATCCTTCCATTGATTGTTAAAAGCTAGCTCAGCAGGCCTTTGATCATCAAACAGCAAACCTATCTCAACTTTTCGCTCAATGTCATTAAGTACTGGTGTGAATGAATGCACCGATATGTGTATTACATCAAAGCCCTCACCGATCCAACCTGCAATTTTATCTTCAACACTATTTCTATAGCTATAATAGTACTTCTCTAATAACATCGACTTCACACTTGTGTCAAGCTTTTGAACATATTTCGAAAATAATTGTGGGTGATCAACCGATCGGTTTACTTCTACCAACAACCTCGATATTTTTTGAAAAAAAATGGGACATTTAAACCCTTTGACCATCAATTTAGCCACAGTAAATGCGCCTGGGTCCCACCCTAAATGAGACTCCAGTACACTTTCATAACCTGCGAAAAGCAGTTTAAAATCCCTCGGGATGTAATTATCAGCATGCTCACATGTGATTATAATTCTTCTTGTACCCATACTTCAAACATTTCGTTATTTGCCAGGCAATCTGCCAACTCGTTATACACCATGGTAATATTCTCAGGAGTGTAGATCCCTCCCAATGATTTGAGTATTCTGGAAGCTAGCGTACCATGTTCCAAAATCACATGCAGTTCATCTAACCATGGCCCAATTTCTTTAGGGTAATATTTTTTCACCAACCCAAGTAAGTGTTTCCAAAGGTCGTTGGCAGTGGCATATCTTGCCTCTAAGCCAAATGCCTTTAAATATTCCGCATTCTCAATCTCAGCTTTTTCAGCGTGTTTGATTGTCTTCATTAAAATTGCATGCAAGTCATCTACACTCCACTGTTGCTGATCATGTAGGGATATAGTCCGTTGAGAAACCAATAATTTCAACACGCAAATTATGAAGGATGCAATGGCTAAATCTGCTTTTGGGCATTCCTGTAAATCCAATACACGTATCTCCACCGAGCCACGATCAAAACGAGCAATAGCTCCACGGCTATTTACCCATATTGGTTTGAGTAATTCATCTTCATTGTATTTGGCAATATCTTCGGCAATCTTATCATAGATTAATTTCAAATATTGCCTTTTGCTAAATGCCCGCTCCGGTATCACTTTACCCGTGATAGATGGAATGATACGCTGGTTCTTTTGGTAATAATCCATCCGCTTATCCAGATAGCCAGTATCTACCCCACCTAATACTGGTGAGCTAGCCGCCAATGCCGGAAGAATAGGTAATATCAAACGAATGGCTGCGTGTAATTGCGCAAACTCCTCATCATCATAAAAAGGTAAGTTGATATGGCAACTCTGCAGGTTTGACCAACCATGGCCCTGGCAGTTAAATATCTTATTGTAGCGCTCATACACTTCATTATTATCATGAGGCCATAAATAGGTATCATGTTCCGGCTTCATCAACGGGTGAGCCGCTGTAGGCAATAATTTAGCATCAAAGCCTGCCAATTGCTTGTTAACCCGAGCAATGTTATCAACAAAGTCCTTGTTAAGCGTTACAAGATCAGCTGTAGGTTCTGTACATTTTAATTCAACCACATGCAATACAAGCTCGTTGCACCAGGTAACAGGCCCTTTTTCCACATCACTGGTGATTGCTCCAGTTTCCTTTTTGAATAGGTCATCGGTTATAGGCTTAACGGCCAGGTTGTCTTTATTGACAATCATGTATTCAAGCTCGATTCCATAAGCTTGAAACAAATGTAATCTTGAAGGTTTCATCGTTTTTGAAGCTTCTCAACGAAGCATTCCATTATCTTTTGATATAATTTATTTTTAAGCACTTTGTCCTCCACTCCACTATCAAGGTTTGGGTTGTCATTGATCTCGATGACATAAAATTTGCCGTCAATTTCCTTAATATCTACTCCGTAAAAACTCGTGCCAATCAATGATGTGGCTTTCAGTGCGGTGTCGATAAGTGCTTTTGGTGCATCACTGATGGCAATCGTTTCACTTTTGCCTTCACGGTGCTCTCCATTCTTTTTCCAATCTACAATCTGCCAGTGGTTTTGGGCCATAAAATAGCGGCACACATATAGCGGCTGATTGTTTATAATTCCTACTCTCCAGTCGTATGAAGTAGGAATAAATTCCTGTGCTATCAACAACTCAGATTTTTGAAATAACAGCTTCAGCGTTTCTTTCAACTCTGATTCATTGGCTACCTTTTTCACACCTTTTGAAAACGAGCCATCAGGCTGCTTGATCACCATTGGGTATTTGAAGTCGCTCGGTAGCTGTTTCGCATCCTTTCTAAGTATGAAAGATTTAGGCACAGCAATTTTGTTAGCCGTCAAGAGCTCGTGCAAATACACCTTATTCGTGCATTTCAAAATCGAGTTTGAATCGTCCATTACTACTAATCCTTCCGCCTCTGCTTTTTTGGCGAAGCGATAAGTGTAGTGGTTTACGTTAGTTGTTTCTCTGATAAATAAGGCATCAAACTGCACCAACTTTGCAAAATCATTTTTGGTAATCACTTCAGTATTGAAACCCATTTTATCTGCGGCAGCAATTATTTTTTGTATCGCTCTGGCGTTGGAAGGAGGTGTTGTATCCTCCGGGCTCATAAGTATGGCCAGGTCGTACTTTTTACGCTCATACTTTTTCCTAACCACACGCTTTCCCGAAATGTAAAACCCTAAAGCCTCCTGCAATCTCTCACGATTGGCCTCATCTAAATCTTGCAAATGCAATGGTTTAAGGTTTAGCAACTGCCATTTATCTTTCTTAGCAAATGAGGCCTGGATAATCGGAACCTGGAAAAGGTTGAATAAAAGATTACCCAGCTTGCTGTGCTTAGGATTTTCTACCTGACCGAAGTAAATATTAATTACAACCTTGCCATCATCTTCTTTCAAACTATCATGTATCAGACTATCCCATTCCTCTGTGTCTTCTTTGATAAGAGACGGAAATCTAAAGTCCTGTAAAATGGAAACTTCGGGTATTACCTTATGATTTCTGGCGCCTGCTAATAAAGACACATAGTAACCCGTGCTTTGGTACTGATGTGATTTACACAAGTTTATAACTTTAAATGCTTTTGATTCCTGGTACTCGGGCAAACTGAAATAGTCGGCTGGCGTAATGATTTTTGCGCCTTCGCTATCTAAATTCCATTTACTCGGGTTTTCGGTGATAATAAGTTTTGGCATCGTTTTATTTAGGGTAAATAATTAAAAGGTTAGCATCGTAGGTCATCACGCCAAGCAAAATGGCATTAATTAATTTCTGAAAACCAACCTTATAGTATTGCTTAGTGCTAATAGGATTTTTATCTAATGGGTCAGCTACAAACGCAACTCCATTTTCCTCATCAAAACCATTGACCACGACAAAGTGGCCTGTAGGCAAACCATTGATATCGTCATACTCAATGGTATCCTCTCCAATCTCACGGGCGCTTTCATACAAATAAGTTGCACTCAAACCAGTAAGTATAGGTGTCCCATCAGACAAATGGTTCTTAATCAATGCTGGTGTTAGCTCTTCGAATTGTAGCGTCCCACCATTTTCCAGAAATTTGATATAAGCTTTTGTGGCTTGTACCAGTTTAGTATCATAGGCTTTAGCCTCCATTTGTAATAGTAGACGTTCTTTAACATCCGCTTTATTGATAAACCATGAAGGATCAAATGTGTGTAGGTTGTATGTGTAAATGGTGGCATTATAACCTTTCAACAAAGCATGATTAGCCAGTTGCACAGCAAGTGTACCTCCTGTAGGTAATTGCTTCACCTCTTCGATCACTTCTGAAAGCCCCTGGTCATCACCATAATAATTATACACCGCGTGCAAACATGTAGGTCCGCAGGTGACATCATCTGGTTGTGCTTCGATATTTAGGTCCAATACACGACCTTTTGTTTTTAACAACATATATTTATACTCTTAAGTCAACACTTTGACGCATACACAATAAAAAGTCACTCGATTGGGAGAAAATAAAAAGCTATCAGATGATGAACTTGTAGCCTTGCTGCAAGAAGACAACATGCGGTATTTCTCGGTACTAGCTGATCGCTATGAGCCTGTTATCATCAAAAAGTGTAAAACTTATGTGAAAGATGAGGACACGGCCGAAGACTTATCACAAGAAGTGCTGATTAAAATATTTATGAAAATAAAGAGCTTCAAGAAGGAAGCTAACTTCAGTACCTGGCTGTACGCCATTATTCACAATACTTGTATAGACTACCTGAGAAAAAATAAAAAGAATACCAGGCAGGTATTAAGTGATAAAATGATTGACGAGCTTCCGGAACTCATTGATGAGGTAGACGAGCTACCCATAGAATTATCAGAAGCTATCCTTAACAAATTATTAGACGAAATTGGGCCCGAGGAAAAATTACTACTCTTATTAAAATATAAAGAGAAGCATAGTATTAAAGACATACAAGCTTCTCTTCAACTTTCAGAAAGTGCCATAAAGATGAGACTCAAACGGGCCAAAGAAAAGGTCAACAAGCTTTACAAAGCCTTGAGTTAATCAGCCTACAAAAATTTCATGGCGAATGTATCAATCACCTCCACAAGGATGAGAATGATAATGATCCACTCCAACCTGCTGCTTTCATGATGATTATTTACATCCAGAAAAGCATGTAAATTAGCCTCTACGATTTTGAAGTTACTTTCAATGGATCTGTAGCGTGCGTTCAACTCAAAATGACTTGCCAGTGTTTTATTAATTCGGTTATAATATTCGCTCTCCCAGGTAATTGGCGGAGAATCGAAAATATAGAGGTTCTCTGCAATGCGGTTTTGCGTATTAAGCGCTTTCCCAATAAACTTTAAAATGTTTTTCTTATTGATGGAGAGCTTGCCTTTGGTTTCCATCTGAGTCGTAATTAATCGAACTTCTGTAATCAGTTGTTGCGAAACCTGATCGTAGTAGTTTAAGGCGATGCTCTGTGCCATATTGAGCATAATAATTTTTACGGCATCATAATCAATTTCCCTTAGCGTCAGGTGACCAAACTCAATATCTACATGAGCATCAGGGTTGGCGATAATCTCAAATTCATCGGAAAGTAAGTCTGAGGAGGTAATACCAAAATGCTCCACGAGCAGTTTTAGCACTTGTTCTATCTCTTGCTGTGGTTGGTTAAAAAATACAATGGCTCCATAATTGATCACAAAGTAATACTGCTGATCACCATTTTTATAAAACAATTCTGTGCTATTCTCATGAATAGACTTTGTGGTATTCAACTGTTTGAATTTCTTAATATCAATATTACCTTTCAAGTGAAAGGCCTTTACCTGAATCTGCATATATGTCTTTTTCAAGTAAGACGCAGATCTCAGGAAAAGTCACATAAGATTAGATTCTTGCCTGATAGGTGTATAAGTCAAAATAACGGCCTTTCTTTTCAATCAACTCATCATGCTTGCCTCGCTCAACAATTTCCCCCTTTTCTACAACCAAAATCTGGTCTGCCTGGCGAATGGTACTTAACCTATGTGCGATTACAAAGGTAGTACGTCCTTTCATTAGCTCCTTGAGACTTTGCTGTATAAATGCCTCACTTTCCATGTCAAGGTTAGAAGTAGCCTCATCTAAAACCAATATGCGAGGGTCAGCCAGTATTGCCCTTGCAATCGCAATGCGTTGCTGCTGGCCACCAGAAAGTTTTACTCCTCGTTCGCCAATCGTTGTGTCTAATCCATCATCAAAACGATCGGTGAACTCAGATACGTGAGCGGCTTTAACGGCCAATTGTAGTTGTTCCTCTGTGGCATTGGGTCTTGGGAATAAGATATTGTCTCGAATTGTGCCTTCAAATAGAAAGTCATTTTGCAGCACCACGCCCAGATGCTTTCTAAAACTTGCCAACGTTACAGTACCCATATCCACACCATCAACACTCACGACACCATCATTAGGATTTAAAAAAGAAGCCGCTAAACCTGCAATTGTCGTTTTACCTGAGCCGGATGTACCTACCAATGCAGTGACTGTTCCAGAAGGCGCTTCAAAGCTGATATTCTTAATTACATTTTTATCTTCCTCATAAGCGAAAGAAACATCCTCGAATTTTATATCTCCTTTGATAGTTTCAAGTGTCTTTTCTCTTGATCGTTCATCATCTTCCAGCGGCATATTAAGTAATTCTTCTGTACGATCCAGACCGGCAAAAGCTTCAGTAAGTTGACTGCCAATATTGCTCATTTGCACAATCGGAGCAATCATGAAACCAAGGTAAAGTGTAAAGGCCAGGAAATCACCAAAAGTCATATCGCCCTCCATGATCATATAACCACCAATACCCATAATACCGGTAGAGGCCAGCCCCAGTAAAAATGTAGCTGAGCTAGTCACCAGGCTGGTGGAAGTAAGGCTCTTTTTAATATTTAAAAAAAGACGATTAACCCCATCTTCAAATGTCTTTATTTCCTGCGCTTCTGCATTGAATCCTTTAATCACACGCACGCCACCCAGCGTCTCAGTGAGTCGACCAGTCACCTCAGCATTAATGATACCGCGCTCTCTAAATATCGGTCGGATGTAGCCAAAAGCCTTGAGTGAAATAACTCCAAACACAGCAACTGGCACTAATACATACAGTGTCATCAATGCATTGATGTTGATCAAAATCACCAAACAAATAATCGAAGTCAGCACCCCGCCAAATAATTGAGCCAGGCCTGTGCCTACAATATTTCGCACACCTTCTACATCGGTCATTATTCTTGAGACCAACTCTCCCGTTTTTGTGTTGTCAAAAAACCGAACGGGCATTTTTACAATATGTGCCTGAACCTTAGCTCGCAGTTTAGCTATCAGGTTTTGGGCCTCCACACTCAGTATTTGGGTGAGCGCAAAAGAAGTAACGGATTGCACTAAAATAGCCCCTCCAACAGCCAATAAAAGGACTTTCAACATCTCCATATTGTTGTTAGGTATTACATCATCCATCAGGTATTTACTCGCTCCGGGCAATACTAATCCGGCAAGGCGACTAATGATGATTAAAATGATACCTAAAAAAACCTGTTTCCTGCGGGGCCAAACAATGGTCTTGAATACGTAACCGATGGTTACATTAGATTTGCTCATAAAGTAAGTTCGTAAAGATTGATTTATTAACTAACGGAATTGAGGGAAAAAGTTTTTATCATTAACTACTATGAGCATCGATTTAAAATGAGGTGTTGTCATTTTAATGATACCCATCAGCAAACAATTTTGCCAAAGTCTCGCTTAGTATGACATGAAGCAACTCAAGTGGCTACTAATATTATTTTGTTGTACCTTCTTCAATGCTGTGAAATCTCAGGAAATGAAGAGAGACTCCATTGCTCAAGTCAAACTCGAGCCAATAATCATTCAATCTACACGATATGAGTTACCTGAATCAAAAAATCCTTTCTCTGTAACACGCCTCAATCAAAACCGAATTCAAAAAGATCAACCCCAGATTTCTATTAAAGAAGCTATAGATGCCGCACCCGGTGTTTTTGCTTTAAATAGAAACAACTTCGCCCAAGATGTAAGAGTATCTATAAGAGGCTTTGGTGCGCGAGCTGCTTTTGGTATCAGAGGTATAAAAGTACTTGTCGATGGTATTCCCGAATCAACTCCTGATGGACAAGCACAAATAGACAACATAGATATTGGGGTGATGGATGAACTTGAAATAGTTCGTGGCCCCTCTTCCGTGCTATATGGCAATGCCTCTGGCGGTGTATTATCATTCTATTCAGAAGAAGTTAAACAGCCATTTATTGAAACTCGGTTCACTACAGGTAGCTATGGATTCAATCGTCTGCAATTTAAATCCGGGTTAAAAAAAGGAAATGTCAAATCACTACTTTATTTAGCACATACTACTATTGATGGGTACCGTGAAAATAGTGCCGCTGAAAATACACTCTTTAATAATAAAACGACTATAGCACTAAGTGAAAAAACAAGTTTAGACCTTCTAATTAATTACAGCAACAGTCCACAAGCAGAAGATCCGGGTGGGTTAACTTTAGAAGAAGTCAATGCAGATAGAAAACAGGCACGCTCATTAAATGTAACCCAACGCACCGGGGAGGAAGTAGAGCAGGGTAGGATTGGTTTGGTGCTTGATAAGAGCTTTGCATCCAATCACAAAATCAAAGCAAAAGCCTATTACACCTTTAGAAAATTCGATGGCACCATACCATTTGCAATCATTGACCTTAATAGAGATTTTGTGGGTACATCACTTAACTATCAGTTTTCTACTAACATCGGAAAGGTAGGCTACAAATTAATTGCCGGAATTGATTTAGAGCATCAACTAGACAAACGTGATAATTTTGATAATAACAACGGGGAGCGATCAGATATCTTACTAAGTCAAAATGAGCTATTTACAACCAAGGCTGGCTATCTCATCCATCAGATTGAGCCGAGTGCCTCACTAAATATAACACTTGGTGCCAGGTTCGATGCCATCGAAATACAGTCAAAAGACAAACTCCTTCCTAATGGAGACGATTCCGGTAATCTCACCTTTGACAGAATCAGCCCAATGCTTGGTCTTACTTACGCATTTAAAGAGTCGTTGATAGGTTTTGCTAATATTTCTCAAAGCTTTGAAACGCCTACACTCACAGAGCTTTCAAATGATCCGCAAGGTTTAGGTGGTTTCAATACAAGTCTCTCTCCACAAAAAGCCACCAATTTTGAATTTGGATTTAAAGGAAATCTAAAAAGTATTATCGAATATCAACTGGCCATATTCCAAATCCAAGTTGAGGATGAATTGGTACCCTATGAATTAGGGCAATTTCCTGATCGTGATTTTTATCGCAATGCAGGAGCATCGGTTAGAAATGGTTTAGAATTTGGCTTAACCATTAATTCTAATGTAGGACTGACTTCTTACACATCTTATACTTACTCTGATTTCAGCTACGATGAGTACATAAGCAACGGGATTGACTTCAGCGGCAATATTTTACCTGCAATACCAAAAAATCTGCTTTTTCAGGAATTTAGATATACTCACGCTATAGGCTTCAATATCATCTTAAATGCCCGGTATGTAGGTGAAATGTACGCTAATGACGCAAATTCGACCTTAATAGATGATTTCATCAATATAAACCTACGTCTTGGCCATAATATCCTAATTGAAGACTGGGAAATCTCACCTTTTCTGGGAATTAACAACCTATCAAATTCAAAATATTTTGGGAACATCAGAATAAATGGATTCGGAGAGAGATTTTACGAGCCTGCTCCAACTTTTAACCTATACGGAGGTTTGAGAATTAGATTTAATTATTAAATATAAAGGTCCGATTCTCTAGAAATGATGTACATAAAAAAAGCCTGACATTTCTGTCAGGCTTCGTAGTAGCGGGGACAGGACTCGAACCTGTGACCTTCGGGTTATGAGCCCGACGAGCTACCAACTGCTCCACCCCGCGATATATTTTTATGGGCTATCGGGTAACCCTACTTCTCAATTTTTTCCCCTCTTTTTCAAAAGGAATACAAATGTAGAGCTAGTGTTTTACAAAATCAAGTACCTTTGCGAAATAATATTTAATAAATGACAAAATCTTCTGCACATAAGGCCGGTTTCGTAAGTATTATTGGCAAGCCCAACGTAGGCAAATCTACGCTTATGAATCAGATGGTGGGAGAAAAGCTTTCTATCATCACTTCAAAAGCACAAACTACCCGGCACAGAATTATGGGTATTATTTCTGGAGAAAATTTTCAGATAGTATATTCTGATACTCCCGGAATCATTAAACCGCAATATCAACTGCAGGAGTCGATGATGCATTTTGTCAATTACTCTCTCGAAGATGCAGATGTCGTGCTCATCGTAGCTGACATTTATGAAAAATACGATGAGGCTTTAGAAGACAGCCTGAGAAAAATTAAAGTACCCACAATTTTCATTCTCAATAAAATCGATCAGGCTAAGGGAAGCCAGGCAGAGGATAAAATGGAGTACTGGAAAGAGCATATAAAAGCCGATGAATACATCATGGTTTCTGCTTTAGAAGGTTTAAATATTGACGGGCTGTTTTCAGCAATCGTTAATCAGTTGCCAGAGCATGAGGCCTATTTCCCAAAAGATCAATTAACAGACAAGCCTGAGCGCTTCTTTGTAGACGAGATCATTAGAGAAAAGATCTTTAAAAAATATAAAAAAGAGGTGCCGTATAGCACTGAGGTAGTTACCACGGAGTTTAGAGAAGATGAAACTATCATCAGAATAAGGGCAGAAATATATGTAGAGCGTAAAAGCCAGAAGGGCATTATCATCGGAAAAGGAGGCGAAGCTTTAAAGCAAGTAGGCATTGAAGCAAGAAAGGATTTGGAAGCATTCTTTGGTAAGCAGATACATTTAGAAACCTTCGTAAAAGTCGCTGAAGATTGGCGCAAAAAAGAAATTAGTTTAAAGAGATTTGGATACAAAAATTAGTACTGAGTAAATAGATGTCAGACATTAGACTTATCTCACATCTAAAATCTCAATACTATTAACTAAGAAAATGGCAAACGTAGTAGCAATAGTAGGAAGGCCCAATGTGGGTAAATCAACACTTTTCAACCGATTGGTAGAAAAGAAGAAAGCAATCATGGATGATGAAAGTGGCGTAACACGCGACAGACACTACGGATATGCAGAGTGGAATGGAAAGCATTTTACCGTAATAGATACAGGTGGTTATGTCACTGGATCTGAAGACAAGTTTGAAAGTCAAATAAGACATCAGGTAGAGCTGGCGCTAGAGGAAGCCAATGTTGTCCTGTTTATGACAGATTGTTTTGCAGGCTTGACAGATCTTGATAAAGATTTTGCCAATGTACTGAGACAATCGAAAAAGCCAGTATACCTCGTAGCCAACAAAGCTGACACTACGGAGCGCATGCATATGTCGAGTGAATTCTATGCGCTGGGCATGGACACTGAAATTTTCCCTGTATCATCAGCAAGTGGTTCTGGTACGGGTGAATTGCTCGATGCCGTTGTGAAAAATTTTGATGAAGGAAAAGAGAACCCTGATGAAGGTATTCCTAGAATTGCCATACTCGGAAGACCAAACGTTGGTAAATCATCATTTCTGAATGCCCTTTTAGGAAAGGAGAGGGCCATTGTAACCGATGAGGCCGGTACCACCCGTGATGCGATCAATACGCGTTACAAAATGTATGGCAATGATTTCATACTTACAGATACGGCCGGTATCAGAAGAAAATCAAAAGTTAAAGAGAACATTGAGTTTTACTCTGTCTTGAGATCTATTCAGGCTTTGCAGGATAGCGATGTTTGTATATTCATTGTAGACGCAGAACGAGGTTTAGAGTCGCAGGACTTAAGTATTATCAACCTGGCTCATAAATACAACAAGGGGTTGATGATCATGGTCAACAAGTGGGACTTGATTGAAAAGGACAGTAAAACTGCGGAGAAATTTCGTCAGGGTATCGTTAGTAAGTTGGGTAACCTTGATTACATCCCTGTCATTTTTACTTCAGTAACACAAAAACAACGTATTTTTCAAGCAATTGAGCAAGCCGTTGAGATTTATAACAACAGAGAGCAGAAAATATCAACCTCTAAAATCAATGATGCAATATTGCCGGAAATTGAGCGAAACCCTCCTCCGGCCATTAAAGGGAAGTACATTAAAATTAAATATATCACTCAATTACCCAGTAGAACGCCTGCATTTGCATTTTTTTGCAACTTGCCACAGTATATAAAACCTCCTTATGAGCGTTATTTAGAAAATCGGATCAGGCAGCACTTTAACTTCTCTGGCGTCCCTTTAAGGTTATTTTTCAGAAAAAAGTAGCTTGTAGTTGACCTTTATGTAGAATTGTATCTATATTAGAGCCGGAAAATCAAAACCTGTTATTATGAAAAAATTATTGACATTATTATTAGTTGCTGGATTTATGTTCGGTTTCGTAGCTTGTGGAAACCAAGCTAAAGAAGAAGGCGAAGCTACTGAAATGGTAGAAGAAGCTGGTGACGAAATGGAAGAGGCAGCTGAAGAAGTAGAAGAAACTGCTGAAGAAGCTGGCGATGAAATGGAAGAAGCAGCAGAGGAAGTTGAAGACGAAATGGACTCAACTGAATCTGAAATGTAATCCAGATTTATCAACTACGAAAATGGGCTTAATTCAAAAGAATTAAGCCTTTTTTTGATCTATACTTTTTAAAATTGAACTCGGCACTAAAAATTAAGACCTTACTTGAAGATCACTTACCCGCAGCAGCCTTGAGCTATTGCTTTGATCTCTGGCAAAGTCATCCATTTCATTTTAAACTTAAGAAAAGCCGAAACTCTAAGCTTGGTGACTATCGATACAACCCAAAAGACAAGTCACATACTATCACGCTTAACCACGATTTAAATAAGTACTCATTTCTGGTGACATACATTCACGAAGTAGCCCACCTGATCACCTATTTAGAATTTGGCCGGAAAGTACCTCCTCATGGCCGAGAGTGGAAGAACAACTTCAAAAGACTCTTTATTCCTGTGCTAAATAACGAAGTGCTTCCGGATAGTATTTTACGTACGTTGGCCAGTCATTTAAAAAATCCAAAGGCTTCATCTTGCGCAGACCCAACCTTGTACCGCACTTTATCTCAGTTTGATGAAGAACCTAAAGTTTTCTTATCTGATATTACCATAGGCTCTTCATTTAAATTAGGTAATCGTGTTTTCCGAAAGGAAAAACTAAGGCGGACCAGGTATGTGTGTGAGGAAATAAAAACCGGAAGAAAGTATCTCATCTCAAAATCAGCCCAAATAAAATAGTTTACATTCCCAGACGGTAACTTATTTGTTGATCAACTTTTGCAAACAGCTGCTTAGGAAGCATCGTCCGCCAATTGCTGATATTTAATGTGCCTCCCATATTTATGTAACTATCAATATTGTAGTTTTTTAACTCATCCTGCACATGGTCAGCAAAATTTAAAGCGGCAATCCAGCCTGGGTGGGCAAAGTCAGATTCATCTTCAACATCTTCAAACCAATCTTCATAATAGCTATCATCTGATCCGTGAAAATTAAAGACATTCTCACCGATTAAGATAAATCGATTAACCCCTTGATGAAGTAAATTGTCTATAATGTTTCGTTTGAGATGCATGATGTCATTATTGATCGTGTCGTTCCACTCTCCTATAAACTCAATAATGCTATAGCCTTCATCATAATCAGTATATAATATTTTAATATATAGCGTTTCTGAACCGATAAAATCCCAGGCAGGGTCTATATAATAGCCATAGATAGTTTCGCTATACAAATCATGATTATACTCCTTGCCAAAATATGGAGAGAGTTGGTCATCTGCGGGGTTATAATATTGAAGCCAATTGTAGTAGGGTTCAATCTCGTGCATCCTTCCTGATCTTTTCTATTACCTTTCTTACTGAGCCGTGTGCTTTCAATAGTTTTTCAGCTTCTTCACGACCAATGCATAACTCTTCCATGAGCATTCTTGTTCCGCGATCTACCAATTTATTGTTAGAAAGCTGCATGTCAACCATCTTATTACCTTTAACTCGACCCATTTTAATCATCACTGCTGTAGAAATCATATTGAGGACAAGTTTTTGAGCTGTACCCGCCTTCATGCGTGTGCTTCCAGTTACAAACTCCGGACCCACCACCACTTCGATGGGAAAGGTTACATTCTTAGCCAACTCACTACCACGGTTACAAACAATGCAGCCTGTAATCAAACCTTTTTCTCTTGCTGCTTTGACGCCACCAATTACATAAGGTGTTCTTCCAGAAGCTGCAATACCAATTACCACATCTTTATGATTGATCTGGTGCTCCATCATATCTTTCCAGGCTTGCTCTGTATCGTCTTCGGCAAACTCTACCGCCCTTCTTATTGCCTGGTCACCCCCAGCCATAAGGCCCACAACTACACCATGAGCCAAACCAAATGTGGGCGGAATTTCTGATGCATCTAAAATACCTAGCCGGCCACTGGTACCAGCCCCAATATAAAAAAGCCTCCCTCCTTTTTCTAGTTGAGTAACTATCTCCGGGATCAAAGCTTCAATCTGTGGCATCGCACGCATTACCGCTTTGGGTACCGATGTATCTTCAGTATTAATATTTACTAATATGTCTCTTACCGACATCTCTTCCAGTCGGTCGTAGTTTGAAGGTGATTCTGTCGTACTCATTAATTACTTATACTCTTTTGATGGAATAGGGTTAGGCCTGCGATCGGTGACTCAACCATATTACCAATTGTGATCGATAAATCTCCTGCTGCTTGTCTTAAAATATTGTTAAAATAAAACGCTACAGATCCTGTAAAATGAATAGGTACTTTATCGTAGCCATCGTATTTCATTACATTCTTTTCAAAAAACAACTTAAAACTATCATAGACCAATCGATGGCAATAGGGGTGCTTTATGTTTTGAAAAATAAATTTTGAGAAGCTCGCCAAAAATCGTCCCGGCATTTCTCCTTGATACACTTTTTCTAAAATTTGATCTCGATTGAGGTCATATCTTTTAAGAAATCGATCCCAAATCTCTTGTGGTAAATCTTTACGCATATAGTCTGCAACCAGTTGTCTGCCCAGATGACTACCACTTCCTTCGTCTCCCAGTATGTATCCGAGTGATGAAACATTTTCAATAATCTTATCGCCATCGTAGTAGCAAGAATTAACGCCTGTGCCGATAATACAAGCAATACCGGGCTGATCCCCACAAAGTGCCCGTGCAGCGGCCAGTAAATCATGCCAGACCTCAATATGCGCATGGTCAAAATACTTTTGCAGCACGTCTCTTATTACCTTTCTGTTAGTTTCGGTGCTACAACCAGCGCCATAGTAATATATAGAAGAAATATCTTCACCAATCTGAGGTAGCAATACTTCTCGTATATCTGTATCGAGCTGTTTTTGTGATTGATAAAATGGATTAAAACCTATGGTTTGTGCCTGCCGGATACTGCCATCCGAGGCTAAAATTCTCCAGTCAGTTTTGGATGACCCGCTATCGGCAATGAGTATCATAAGAAACTAGTATGAAGTTTGTAGTTCTAATTAGATAAAATCTAAAGTTATGAAGAAAACGATATACACCTATTTATTTTATGTTTGTTTGACGCTAGGCTCACTTTCTGTGTTGACCAGCTGTAGCAGTGATGGGGATGAATCTCCACAAAATAATGACGGCAACAATGGTGGTAATGACCAAAATGTAGGAGTTTCTGCTCAGGATTTTCTCACCAGCGACACCTACAGCAATCTCGTGGTTGAAATTCAATACGCAAGCGGCTATGAACCTCCTCAGGGTGCCGTCAACAACCTACAATCACTGCTGAACGAGAGATTGAATAAGCCAGGTGGTGTTTCAATAACCACCACTGAGATTGCTGCTCCCGGTCAGGATACTTACTCTACTGCAGATTTAAGAGCCATTGAGGATAATAACAGAACACAATTTACCAATGGAAATACCATAGCGGCCTATTTCTTTTTTGCAGACGGTGGTTTTAGTCAGGATACTGAAAATTCAAAAATTCTGGGAGTAGCTTATAGAAATACTTCAATGGCTCTTTTTCAGGAAACGATCGAAAACAATTCAGGAGGAGTCGGTCAACCTTCAACCAGTTTGCTTACTTCTACCGTAATGAACCATGAGTTTGGTCATATTTTAGGATTAGTAAATAATGGTACTCCTGTACAATCAGATCATCATGATGCGGCCAATGGCGCACACTGTGATGTCGAAGATTGCCTGATGTACTGGCAAGCAGAAACCAGTGGTGGCTTAGGTGATTTGGTAGGCATGAGTTCTCCTCCACCATTAGATCCACAATGTATTGATGACCTTCAAGCCAATGGAGGGAAGTAATAGTTTGTCTGAGTGGACCGGATAATTCGCTATAGCCAAAAAGCAACATTTAGGGCACCGAAATGATTTCCGTGCCAGTTTAAGGTAATTAATGTATTGCCAATGCTTGATAGTAAAGCACATCATGAGAGCCCCAGAGGGGTGAACTGTAAATAGCTCTGATGTATGAATTGCAAAATAGCTCCGTAGGAGCGGCCTATTTAAGCCGACTAATTGTCGGCTTCTATTCTAAAGTGGTGTCAGGTTTTTCAACCTGACACATCTCTATCTACTAGCCTACCAATTGCCTTAAATTTATCGAACACCTTGTCAGTATGAGGCGCATCAGGTAATTCGTCTGTGAGATCCTGACCAGACCAATGCTCATAATGCTTACCATCGCGCCAAAGTTTCGATTTTGTAACATCGTAAATCACACCCTTATAAGCTACCCAAACCTCATCCCTATCTTGTCCATTTCTTAGGGCAAGTTGCGATCTCGAGTACTCTTTTAAATCTGACATTATTGCTGGGAAGTAATATACTTATAGTCCTTCACTATAGTATAAAGGAATTTTACAGGAGGTAGATCGGAAGAAATATTAAGATGCTTCTTGATTTTATCTGCTACGGCAAACACCGGCTTATTATTAGCGTGTTGTTTATTAACCAGCAAGGCTTCCTTTATCACATTAATCTCAACATCACTCAGTTGTCTGGCTTCAGGAAAGGTCACTTTATGCTCTTCCTGCAAATTTTTAATTAATTCGTGAGAACTTACTTTCACTTCTCTCGCCACCTTTATCACTGTAGTGTTAGCAGCCATGTCACCAAGACGTTGACCTTTTTTTGATAAGGCGATGGCTAAAACTGCCACTCCTCCAGAAAAAAGAGATATATCAATAGGCCTGAGAAGCCAGCGCAATAAATATCCACCAATCGTAGGTGAAGAGCCATCAAGTCTTACGACCCTGATGTTCATCTGTTTTTTACCTATACTTTGACCATTCAAAAATATCTCACAAAGTAAATGGTAAAGCATAGCAGGCAGTAAGAATAGCATGCCCATCCAAAGGCTATCTAATCCGATCCTACTCAGAATGATTGAAAGGGCGATATAATAAGCGATCATAATAGCTACATCAATAGCAAAGGCTCCCATCCTCGCCCCTAAACCCGCCAGTTCGTATTCTATACCTACGTTTTGTGCCGTTCGAATATTAACGTTTTGCATGCCCGCCATTTTTCAATAAATTTCAAAATTAATAATAACCTCAATAAACCTTTAGAAAATGAAATTAATAAATATTCTTCTGCTCATATTTATTGTAGCAGCATGTAGCCAAAAAGAATCAACGGAAGAAACTGTTGAACCTACCGATGAAGAGCTCAGAGCAAAAGCGGATGAGCTGGCCAAAAAATTCATAATCACTGACGGTCATGTAGACTTACCTTATCGTCTGAAGGGATCAAATTTTGATATTGAAACCGAAAAAGAGCTTTTAATAAGCACAGAAAACGGTGACTTTGATTACGAAAGAGCTGTTGAAGGAGGATTAGACGCTCCTTTTATGTCGATTTACATCCCGGCAAGATATCAGGAAACCGGTGGAGCCAAAGAAGTAGCTGATACTTTGATCAACCTGGTAGCAAGTATCACAGAAGCCTACCCTGATAAATTTGCATTGGCCAACAGCCCGGTTGATGTACAAGCCAATTTTGATGCAGGTAAAATATCACTCCCTATGGGAATGGAAAATGGCGCCCCAATAGAAGACGACCTGACCAATGTAAAGTACTTCCACGAAAGAGGCATAAGATATATAACGCTCACTCACTCAAAGGATAATCAAATTTGCGACTCCTCTTATGATACCACTCGTACCTGGAATGGACTAAGTCCTTTTGGCAGAGAAGTAGTAGCTGAAATGAATAAAGTGGGCATCATGGTAGATGTATCTCACATCTCAGACAGCACCTTTTATCAGGTAATGGAATTATCAGAAGCACCAGTAATCGCCTCTCACTCTTCATGCAGACACTTCACACCAGGCTTTGAAAGAAACATGGGTGATGATATGATCAAACTACTAGGTGAAAAAGGTGGTGTAATCCAAATTAACTTTGGCTCTACATTCCTCGATATCAAATCACAAGAAGCGCGTGAACATGTTAGAAACTATCTACAAGAAAATAACTTAAGTCGTGAAGACTCTGCAGCACAGGCTTACATGACGGAGTATTACAAAACCAATCCGTTTTTCAGCACGGTAGATAAGGTAGCAGACCATATCGACAGAGTGGTTGAATTAGCAGGCATTGATCATGTAGCATTAGGCTCAGACTATGATGGCGTAGGTGATTCTTTACCTGAAGGCTTAAAAGATGTATCTGAGTATCCAAATTTGATTTACACACTATTGAAAAGAGGTTACTCTGAAGAGGACATTGAAAAAATTTGCTATAAAAATGTATTCCGCGTTTGGAATAAAGTAGAAGAAGTAGCCAAATCCAGTCAAAATATGTAAAATTACGGGCTATGAGAGAGGCGGCCTTTGTAAAACAAAACTATGATCGATGGCAGGAGTTTGAGCAATTGCTTAAAAACGAAAAACAGGCACATCCTGATAAGCTTGCTGATCTTTTTATACAGGTAACGGACGACCTCTCTTTTTCGCGGACACAATATCCAGGTAGTGAGACCACTCACTACCTGAATAATCTTGCTACCAAGATTCACCTCAATATTTATAAGAATAAAAAGGAAGATAAAAGACGCTTTATCACCTTTTGGAAATATGAACTACCTGAACTTCTCTTCAGTGTTCAAAAACAGTTATTCTATGCTTTTGCAATTTTTATAGTAGCCGCCCTCATCGGAGCTGTTTCAGCACAAAACGATGAGACTTTCATCCGGATGATTCTTGGTGATGCCTATGTTAATATGACTTTAGAAAACATAGAAAAAGGCAACCCGCTAGCTGTTTATGGAAAAATGGGTGAAGCTGATATGTTTTTTGCCATCACCATCAATAACGTTAGGGTTTCATTTATGGCCTTTGCCGCAGGACTCATTGTCTCACTAGGTACAGGATACATTCTATTTAGCAATGGTCTGATGGTAGGTGCTTTTTTCACATTCTTAGGTCAGGAATCAGATTTGTTAGATTCGATTGGAATTGTAATGCTGCATGGCACATTAGAGCTTTCTGCTATAGTAATAGCCGGGGCTGCAGGTTTTGTTATGGGCAACAGTATTTTATTTCCTGGCACATACAGCCGAATGGAGTCTTTTAAAAGAGGGGCTAAAAAAGGGCTAAAAATTATCATCGGGCTGGTGCCAATATTTATTATGGCAGGGTTTATTGAGTCATTCTTTACTCGTTATACCTTTATGCATTGGTCTATAAAAGCCACAGTAATTTTACTATCTGCGGTTTTTATTATTTATTACTTTATCATTTACCCTAGACTATTGAATCAACATGGGCGCACCAAAAATTGAACTTCACAGAACCCGAGACTTTGGCAAAAAACTTAATGCCACCATTGAGTTTATCAAAGAGAATTTTAAGCCGCTTTTTAAAAGCTTATTTTATATTTCAGGCCCTTTTATACTGATAGGTACGCTCCTGTTTTCTCAAGTATATTCTGGTTTTATCAGAAGAAGCCTCAACCAGGTCAACAACGGGTTTAACATGGAGGATGAGCTATTTAATATCATAAGTGTAGGTTTAGCTGCCGCTGTTTTCCTTTTTATAGGGGGCACCATGCTTATAGCGACAGTTAATGAGTATATCCTGATATATGAAAAAAAAGGAAACGAAATAAGTGTTGAAGAGGTATGGGCTAAAGTAAAGGAGAAGTTTTTTTCCGTGCTCGGTACTATGATCGCCCTATTTGTTTTCATTGTTTTTACCTATGCAATCACCGTATTCATCATCATATTTACCGCTGATGCATCAATAGCTCTCACCGTAATACTTTCTATCATTTGTTTCTTCTTTCTCATCTATGCATACATTGCGTTTAGCCTTGTTTTCATCGTAAGAGCATATGAACAAATAGGTATTGTTGAAAGCTTTCAGCGTTGCCTCTTTTTGGTAAAAGGAAAATGGTGGAGCACTTTTGGGTTAATCTTTGTCGCCTCACTCATTCAAAGCATTTGCTCCTGGATTTTCTTTGTGCCATGGTATGGACTCATGATATATGACTCATTACATAATTTAAACGAAGGTTTTGTTCCTGACAGACCACTATACTATCAAATCTTGCAAACATTGCTACTCACGCTTTATATGATGAGCAGTTACATTTTATACTGTATACCATTGGTGGCTATAGCCTTTCAATATTTTAATCTTGTAGAGTTGAAAGAAGCCAGAGGGCTTATGTCTAAAATTGAAACGCTCGGAGGTGACGAACAAAAAGAGGATGATGAAGAGCATTATTAGTATTTGCTTTATACTTTTTACTTTTCTCCCCGCTCAGGCAAATGACAGCACCCAACTGGTTTACGATTCATCTGCTGTTGAAATAAGGTCTTTTGATGAAAATGCTATCAATGAGCATAAGGAAGATGCCACATTTGATTATGGAGTAAAGCCTTCCGCTGAGCTTTCACTATGGGAAAGGTTCAAAATTTGGCTCAATAAGATACTGCAAAGCATTTTTTACTTTGGTACCGAAAAACCCATCGGGAAAATAATAATATATATACTTCTGGCAGCAGGACTGATTTATGCTGCCTACAAATTATCAACCATTCATTCCAGCAAGGGTTTTTATGGTCAGCGAAATGCTGGCTTAGATTTCGACTTACATCAGGAAGATATCCATGAGATGGATTTCGAAAAGCTCATTAATGAAGCTGTTGCTGAAAAAAATTACAGACTGGCCATTAGGTTGGTTTATTTATTTGCGTTAAAACAGCTTGCCGATAAGCAGCTCATCGATTGGCAGCCTGGAAAAACTAACCATGACTATGCCGATGAGCTGCAGGCTTCACAACTCAAACCGGAGTTTAACGAATTAAGCTATTATTTTGACTATGCCTGGTATGGCGATTTTGCTGTAGACCAATCATTATTTGAAAAAGTAAGGTCAACCTTTAACCAATGGAAATCTAAAATCAATTGAAAAAGGATCTGAAATACATAGCGATTTTAGTTGGGTGCACCCTCCTCTATGTAATTATGGAGATTATTACCCCAAAGCCTATTGATTGGACCATCTCACTGGCGAGTGCGGATAAGAATCCGTTTGGTGCGTATCTATTAGATGAAAGATTTGAAGACGTTTTTAATACCCAGACCAAATCAAACGCCACCATTTACGAGTTACAGGACTCTTCCTATCAAAATCTTTTTATACTGGCCCAGCAATTTGCCCCAAGCGAAGAAGACGTGAACGCACTTTTAGAAAGAACACAAAATGGCCATGATGCGCTAATTGTTGCAAGTTTTTTTTATGGCTCGCTTGCCGATACGCTAGGTATAGCTACAGAAGACTATCTGTTTCAAGGTGATCTATTCGATAATTTAGAAAAGGAAGATACTGCAAGTCTTACGTTCACAAATCCAGTATTTGCCAACCAAAGCTACTTTTACCAAAGAAATAACACGCAATACTACTTTAGCGAATTTGACTCTTCAAAGTCAGAGATCATTACGATTAATGATGTTGAAAGACCAATCCTAATAAAAATCCCCTGGGGTGAAGGTAATTTATACCTGGGATCAACGCCTCTGGCCTATACAAACAACTACCTGGTGTATAAAGACAACTATGAGTTTGTTAGTCATGCCTTTTCTTACCTTTCAGAAAGCGACATCCATTGGACAGAATATTACCAACTAGGCCGTATGGAAGCCAGAACGCCTTTAAGATTTATTCTCACGACAGATAGTTTGCGATGGGCCTATTACATCACCATCATTTCAGTGCTACTCTTTATGATCTTTGAAGCCAAAAGAAAACAACGAATAATCCCGATTATTGAGCCTTTGAGAAATGAAACTTTGGATTTTGTTGGTACAATCAGCAACCTGTATTATCAAAACAAAGCCCATAAGTCTATCGCAGAAAAGAAAATCAATTTCTTTATGGAGAGATTAAGAAGTCATTACTTTCTCGCCTCTGAAAATGACCCAAGCTATCTGGACAAAGTTGCCTCAAAGCTTGGCGAGGATAAGGATGACATTGTGGAATTATTTAATCTGATAAATCAAATAAAAAAGAGTGATCATATCACTGAAAGTCAGTTGATGACACTCAATAAGAAATTAGAAGCAATAAAATTTTAGCATATGGAAAATGAAGAAGCTTTTAAGAGCAGAGTAGACTTATCTGCTCTTAAACAAAGTGTAGAAAATATAAAGGCAGAGATAGGTAAGGTCATTGTGGGGCAAGAAAGAATGGTGGACTTGCTCATTACGGCCATATTGGCAGATGGGCATGTGCTACTCGAAGGAGTACCAGGCGTAGCAAAAACGCTAACTGCAAAGTTGATTGCCCGAGTAATTGATGCAGACTTCTCACGCATCCAATTTACACCGGACCTCATGCCGTCAGATGTATTAGGTACATCAGTTTTCAATATGAAATCATCTGATTTTGAGTTTAAATCAGGGCCTATTTTTTCAAATATTATTTTAATTGATGAGATCAACCGAGCACCAGCCAAAACACAAGCGGCCCTTTTCGAAGTAATGGAAGAGCGGCAGGTCACTATCGATGGGCATTCTTATAAAATGGACGAACCTTATCTTGTGGTGGCCACTCAAAACCCTATTGAGCAGGAAGGCACATACCGCTTACCGGAGGCTCAATTGGATCGTTTTCTTTTTAAGGTTTCGGTTAACTACCCTACACTAGATCAGGAAGTAGCCATTCTACAAGGGCACAACACCAAAAAGGCTACAGCCCGTCTTGAAGATTTAAAAGCAATTCTCACTAAAGAGCAGATTAAAGAATACAGAGCAACAATTAATGAAATACATGTTGAAGATAATTTACTCACCTACATTGCTCAAATTGTAGATTCGACACGTAGTAGTGCTGACCTATATTTAGGTGCTTCCCCGAGAGCCTCAATTGCCATTCTTCAAAGCGCCAAGGCATTTGCAGCCATTCAGGGTCGTGACTTTGTCACTCCTGAAGATGTAAAATCAATGGCTAAGCCTGTAATCAGACATCGGGTCATCATTACACCGGAAAAAGAAATGGAAGGTCTAAGCAGCGATGAGGTGACACAACAGATCATTGATAAAATTGAAGTACCCCGATAATGAAGTACATAAAAGCACTATATTTTAACAATCGCCTTTTTCAAATTATTGGAGGGCTGGTAGTGCTTTTTATTTTAAGCTATTTCTTCCCTTCGGTGATGGTCATCCCGAAGGTGGCGTTTTTCTTATTACTAGCAGCAGTTTGCACTGATATCGTATTGCTTTACTCTAAGCAAAAAGGTATAAAAGGTCGAAGATTTACCCCCGAAAAACTTTCAAATGGTGATGAGAATGAGATAAAGCTTTTTCTTGAAAACTTCTACCCGTTTGATGTTTCTATAAAAGTGATCGATGAACTGCCGCATCAATTTCAAAAAAGAGATTCGTTGTTTTTTATTGACCTTACACCGAGGGAAAAACGATCGATTTCTTATTTGCTCAGACCTGTAAAGCGAGGTGAGTATAAATTCGGTGCAGTAAATATATTTGCGAGCACGCAAATTGGCCTGGTGTCCAGGCGGTATCGTTTCTCACAAAACAAGATGACACCCGTTTATCCTTCTTTCATACAGATGCGCAAGTATGAGTTAGTGGCTATCTCAAATAACCTCACAGAAGCAGGCATTAAGAAAATCAGAAGGCTCGGACACAACATGGAGTTTGAGCAAATAAAGGATTATGTTCAGGGTGATGACTATCGAACAATAAATTGGAAAGCTACTGCCAGGCGTGGTTCTCTCATGGTAAATAACTACCAGGATGAAAAATCACAACAGGTATATGCCATAATAGATAAAAGCCGGGCTATGCAAATGCCTTTCAATGGCCTAAGTCTGCTGGACTATTCGATTAATGCCAGTTTGGTTATATCAAATATTGCCATGAAAAAGGACGACAAGGCCGGGCTCATTACCTTTCAGCACAAGATTGGAGCGATGCTACCTGCAAGCAAGCGGGCAAAGCAAATGCATATGATTTTAGAAACACTCTATAATCAAAAAACGGCCTATAAAGAGGTCGATTACTCTAAACTCTATTCACTTGTAAGGCAAAAAATAACACAGCGTAGTTTGTTGCTTTTATTTACAAATTTTGAGTCACTTTCTAGTATGCATAGACAGCTTCCTTATTTAAAGAAGCTCGCCAAGTCACACTTACTTGTTGTGATATTTTTTGATAATACTGAGATTAAAAAATTACTTGATGAGCCAGCTGAAAAAATCCAGGAAGTGTATAAAAAAGCAGTGGCTGAAAAGCTAGCCTATGAAAAAAGTCTCATCGCCAAAGAGTTACAAAACCACGGCATTCATTCTGTGCTTACCGCTCCTGAACACCTCAACATCAATACAATAAATAAGTACCTGGAATTGAAGGCTCGAGGCCTCATTTAAAGGGAAAAACAATTTTCCTTGGTGATTAGAAAATAATCATATTATATTACGCTGAATTTCAATTATTTTACGTGATGTTGGCACTAAGAACCACTATTTTTTTGTGTCTTGTCTATTTCTCTCAAACTCTTTCAGGGCAAGACATTGTTAAGGAAAACCTCGGCCCAAAAATCAACACCCAATATGACGAGACCAAGCCTATAATAGCTCCTGACGGCAAAATACTTTACTTTGCCAGGCAGAGTTACCCTGAAAATATTAAAGGGGACAAAGATCTGCAGGACATTTACTATTGCTTGCACACCGACAATGAGTGGTCGCAGGCTGTTAATATTGGAGAGCCGCTAAATGACAAGCATCCAAATGGTGTAAGTTCTGTAGCACCTGATGGCAACTCGCTACTAGTAATAAATGCATACCATGCCACCGGACTCACTATGGGTGGAGCCAGTATTAGCAGAAAGCAAAACAACTATTGGCAAAAACCTGAAAAAATCAACATTCAAAATTTTTACAACTTCAGTGATTACATTGATTACTTCATGTCTAATGACGAAAAATCATTGCTCATGGCTGTACAACGTGAAGATAGCGAAGGTGATCAGGACATTTACGTAAGCCACCGTATTGATGAATATAACTGGAGTGAACCTATAACACTTGGTGAAGTTATTAATACACCTTCTGCGGAGTTTGCTCCGTTTTTGGCAGCAGATAACAAAACTTTATTCTTTGCCTCTCAAGGACATGATGGGGTGGGCGGTAGCGATATTTTTTATTCTAAACGCTTAGATAATACCTGGCAAAATTGGTCAGAGCCTGAAAATATTGGTCCTGAAGTAAATACTGCAGGATTTGAAGCCTATTATACCATACCCGCATCAGGTGATTTTGCCTATTTTGTTTCTGATAACGGGTCAATCAATGACTCAAAAGATCTTTTTAGAATCACATTGCCATATAAGTTTAGGCCTGAGCCGGTTCTCATGGTAAAAGGAAGTGTATTTGACGACAAAACAAAAGCTCCACTGGCAGCAAGTATAATCTTTGTCGATTTGGAGACAAAAGATGAAGCCGGCTTTGCCCTCTCAAATTTTGATGACGGTTCTTATAAAATTATCCTCCCCAGGGGTACCAAATATGAATTTCTTGCTGAACGACCAGGCTACATTGGCATCGTTCAATATCGAGACCTTACAGATATAACAGAGTATCAGGAATTAGAAAGTAATTTAGGTCTTGTCCCTATTGAGAAAGGCCAAGTGGCCACAAGTCATCATATATTCTTCACTGAAAACACCAGTGAGTTTATGGATGAAGCTTATGTTGAATTAGATCGTTTCACCAGTATTTTCAAAAACAACCCTGGTATAAAAATTGAAATTGGAGCACACGCCAACACTTTACAATCAGCCACGGCTAATCTTGAACTTTCAGAAAAAAGGGCATTGGCCATCAAACAGTATTTTGAACAAAAAGGCGTAAACGGCTTACGGTTACTTACATTACCTAATGGAAGTGTTAAGCCCTATGACGGTCCTGAAGTTAGTCTAAAGCGAGGAACGAATGTTAATGATAGAGTCGACTTCACAATTATTCAAACGGATTGGGCTCCTCCTTCAATTAACGATGCAGACGGTGATAATGTGGTCGATGAAGAAGACCAATGTCCTGATGAAAAAGGCTCAGAAGCAACTAATGGTTGCCCAGATAATGATGAAGATGGAATTATAAACGATAAAGATGATTGTCCAAATGTGGCTGGTGTAGAAGAGAGCAACGGATGCCCTGAACTTGCAGAAGAAGTTAAAAAAGTACTCAAAGAGGCACTCGAGGGTATTGAATTTGAATCAGGGCGCGACATAATAAAACCCACTTCTTATGCTATACTCGACCAGGTTGTTGAGGTTATGCAGACCAATGCTGATTATAAATTGAAAATTGCTGGGCACACAGACAGTATGGGTAAGGATGAGACCAACCTTATTTTATCTCACAAAAGAGCTGAAGCCGCAAAAAACTACTTAGTTGAAAAAGGTGTAGAAGAACACCGCCTGGATGCGGTTGGCTATGGCGAAACGAAGCCTGTTGCGAGTAATGATACTGCAGAAGGCCGAAGACAAAACAGAAGAGTTGAGTTTACAGTGATTTTTGAATAAATACCTTTCATTGAGCCAATAAGCCGTTCGACTTCAATCAAACAACTAAGTGCTCAAAATGAAGTATAATAGAATGTAATGAAATGGTACGCTAAACATTATAAACTCATTAGCCTATTTGCACTAATATTTTTTATAGCTTCGGTCAGCTACTATCAACAAGCCATCCTTAGTTACATACTATGCCCATATGGAGATTTCTTTTCCATCAACACAGATTTCTATTCTCCATTTATTGAAAAGCAATGGGTTGAACAAAGTAGTAAAATGATAGTTAATATTTTGGTCAGATAAAATTTGATCGAAATTATTATGTTTGTGTATGTTCGGAATTTTTAAGAAAAAGGATAAAAAACCTCAACTTCCTCAGCTTACAGACCTAAATAACAATGCTCTCGTAGCCGGAGATGTAGTAGATGCCCTACGTTACGAATTAGGTAGGTGCAAAATCATCCTTGAAGGAAACACATATTATTACCAACCTGTAGATGGCGGAAAAAAAGTGAGCTGGCTCAAAATGATTGATGCCTCTACGGATTGCCAAAAAGTAAAAAAAGTAGAAGACTAATCTTCTTTTACTTCTGTCCAGGAAATTTGATCTATCAAACCATGCACCTCATTCTCCAAATCTTTTAATGCCTTTGGAGCTCCATGATAATCCATTATTTTCTTTGCTTTGTCTCCACTTCTATAAGTAAGATATGTTGTAGGCATATCTGTAATGTTTGAAGTATATCGATCTTCAAACTCAAAAAAATCACTCTCCTCAAACTTCTCAATCAACCCTTCATACGTCTGTTCTGACAACTCCCCTTTATATTTTCCTTTAATGGGCAAGTGCTGTTTAGCTTCTATTACAACCCTGCGGTTTTCAAAAATCATCATTTCATATTCAGGGCAGGTACCCATGCATGGTGTTTTTTGAATCACAATAATAGCCTCTTCAACAGATTGGATTTTACTGCTTTTGCAAGATGCAAGACATACAAATAGAAATAATATAAGTAGCTTATTCATAGCAATTTGGGGGATGGATTCTTAACGCAAATACACTTACCTTTATATAATAGCCTATATATACGTATAAATGTAGATAAAAAATGAAAAAGTTCTTACTCACCTTGATATTAATGCCAATGGTAGCATCTACCTGGGCACAAAAAATTAATCCCAATCGACTAGAAAACCCTGACCCAATAATTTGTCATGCAGAGTTTGTAAATAAAGCCACCCGTATATATGCGCCTAAGCCTGATAAAAAGAATGCCAAAACGCAGGCCGCTACTTTTCAAGTTAACTACAACGGTTTCACAACAGAAGCCCAGACTGCATTTCAGGCTGCTGTTGACATTTGGGCTGGCTTAATCAGCTCACCAGTTACGATCCAAATTGATGCCACCTGGGAACAGCTGGAAAGTGGCGTATTAGGTTCAGCTGGAGCGTCTACACTTTTTTCCAATTTTGAAGGAGCACTGGTAGCCAACACCTGGTACCCTCCTGCCCTGGCAGAAAAAATGGCCGCACAGGACATAAATGACCCATCTAACCCTGATATTGTTGCAAGCTTTAACAGTGATGCCAATTGGTATCTGGGTACAGATGGCAACCCCGGGGCCAGTGAATTTGATTTAGTATCCGTTGTGTTGCATGAAATTGGTCACGGATTAGGCTTTTTTGATAGTTTTGATTTCGACTCAGGTGAGGGATCATTTGGTTTTCAGTCTACAGCGGGAAATATGCTTCCGGTTATTTATGACCAGGGAGTTATCAATGGGACCCAAATGACTTTAGTTAATGACTTCACCAATCCTTCAACCGAGTTAGGTGATGAACTTACAGGAAATGATTTGTTTTTCAACTCACCTACTGCGGAAAAAGTTACTGGAGCCACACCTAGAATTTTTGCCCCGGCCACCTGGAACCCTGGCTCTAGCATCGCCCACTTAGATGAAAATACATATCCATCTGGCGATGATAACTCTTTAATGACCCCTCAGATCGGTCAAAATGAAGTGATGCAAGACCCTGGCCCTATTACGCTTAACATGTTTGGCGATATGGGCTGGGAATACACCTATATTGATCATACACCTATTCCAAATTCTGAAGACTTTGCCGCCAGCACCTATGCTGTTGTAGCTTCTATAAATAGTGATATAGAATATGAAACTGATTCGGTTATACTTTATTACTCATTAGACGAATTTCAATCGGATACCACAGAGGTATTTTTAACGCCTACTGCAAATCCCGATGAATACTCAGGAGATATAGTCTCAAACAATGTAGATGGACAAGTCTACACATATTATTTAATGGCAATTGATACTAATAGCAGAAGGTTCTTGAAACCAAGTCTTGTCCCATTAAACTTCTTCTCTTTTACTACCCAAACCGATAATGATGCCCCTGAAATCACTCACAATCCTCCGGGGTTTGTGCGAGATACTGATACAGAACTGGTGCTTGAGGCGATAGTTAAAGACTTTTCACCTCTGGCTAGTGTAGAAGTAGAGTATTTCATCAATGATCAGGCTGGGCAAACTTCATCAATGACATTGATCGATGAAACCGACAGTATTTATAGCGTCTCAATAGATCTAACGGGTGAAAATTTGGCAGATGGAGATTCGGTTAGATATAATATTACGGCCACTGATGCTACAGGTGCCAGCAATGCATCAATTTTACCCGTAACAGGGCTCATTAAGCTTGATGTGTTGGCACTACAGCCTGCAGCAGCTGATTATTCCAATAATTTTGATGATGAAGTGTCAGCGGCCAACGACTTTTTCTCAAGCAACAATTTCAGAATTGAAACTCCGGCCGGATTTAGTAACGGTGCCATACATTCTGATCACCCTTATCAGGATGGGACTGGTACCAACAGCGAGAGCAATTACACATACGAGCTCAAAATTCCGATTATTTTAAATGAGACAGACGCCATTATAAATTTTGATGAAGTGGTTTTGGTTGAGCCGGGCGAGTCGGGTACAACCTTTGGTGATGCTCAATTTTGGGATTATGTAATTGTTGAAGGCTCAAATGATGGTGGTATCACATGGGAGCCATTTGAAGATGGCTATGATTCAAGAGATGATGAAGATTGGCTTTCTACTTACAATGGAGATATTGTAGACTCCAACTCTGAAGCAGAGGGCGATGCTTCGCTTTATCGAAATAAAACCATCGACATGCTGGCTAACACCACCTTTACGGGGGGAGATGAAGTATTAATTAGATTTAGACTTTTTGCAGATGCAGCAGCACATGGGTGGGGCTGGGCCATTGATAATTTAAACATCCAAATTGATCAAACACCTCCAACAATTCTTCATAATCATATTGACTATGTTACTGCCAATACGGCCATCGATTTGTCAGCCACAGTTACAGACAATTTTGCTGTCGATAGTGTTGTCGTGGTTAACAATCAAGGAATCCCAATAATTTCAACTCAGGGATCTGGTGCTGAAATAGATATCTTTACCGCCACTCTTGACATTAGTGCAGCGACACTTGGTGACACCATAGAATATCAAATCGTAGCCTTTGATTCAGCTGATCCAGCAAATGTCACATACTTACCGGGAGAAAATGACTTTTTCAAGGTTCCGTTTATTGAATTTGAAGATCCTGTGAGTATTTACGAAAATGACTTTAATAGTCCCTCAATTGATTTTGTTGGCAATTTCTTCAACATAAGTCAACCAGCAAACTTTTCTAATGCGGCTATTCAAACAGACCATCCGTACGTAGGAGGATTTGGCACTAACGGATCAAGTAACTTCACCTTCACACTTAAAACACCAATTATTGTTGATGATATAAATCACTACTTAGGCTATGAAGAGGTGTTTTTAGCTCCAGCCGGTGATGCGGCAATAATAGAAGCTTCTACTGACAATGGAGCCACCTGGGTAGCACTCGACTCCTACCAATCATCAGCCCAAACCGCATGGCTCATTGCCGTTAATGATGAGACGGATGGTAATGAAAGCTTATACTTTGATAGAATTGTTGATCTTGGTCAATTTTCAGCTGGCGAAGAAATACTAGTAAGGTTTAGGCTGGAAAATGATAATGGATCGAATGGCTGGGGCTGGTCTATTGATAACTTACAAATACAGACCAACGCAGTCACTGGTTTTTCTAAAGAGGTGATCGAAGGCCAAATAGTAGTGTTTCCAAATCCGATTGCTAATGATCAATTAAATGTAGACTTAAAACAACTGAATCGTTCTAATGTCAATGCAATAGATTTGATCAATAGCAGTGGTATTAAAGTACAATCGATCAATTTATCTAAAGAGTCATCTAATTATACGTTGGATATGGCTGGTTTACCCAATGGGATTTATCTACTAAAAATCAACATAAACAACCAATCGATTACAAAAAGAATAGTAAAGATGAACTAAGCCAATCTTTAATCTAAAAAGGCAGCTTAACGGCTGCCTTTTTCATTTTGATTCTCACCTTTTTCATTTAACTTTGTGCCAATTTGCGCAGAAGTCAATCTTTTAACCACTACTAAAATTATTCCATGCCAAGAGATAGAAGTATTCGGTCCGTACTCATCATAGGTAGCGGACCTATTGTTATTGGTCAAGCTTGTGAATTTGATTACTCAGGGTCCCAAGCAGCCAGGTCATTAAGAGAAGAGGGAATTGAAGTTACACTGATCAATTCGAACCCAGCGACTATAATGACAGACAATGTCACCGCTGACAATATTTATCTCAAACCTCTTACCAAAAAGTCTGTAAGAGAAATTTTAGAACAACACAACATCGATGCTGTCCTTCCAACTATGGGGGGACAGACTGCTTTAAATCTCGCGATAGATTGTGATAAAGCAGGTATCTGGGATCATTATGGTGTAAAAATCATTGGTGTTGATATCAACGCTATCGAAACTACCGAAGACAGGGAGAAATTCCGTCTTAAAATGCACGAACTAGGTGTAGGCGTTTGTAAAGGAGAAACAGCCACCTCGTTTTTACAGGGTAAGGAAATTGCTCAGGAAATTGGTTTTCCTTTAGTAATTCGCCCATCTTATACACTCGGGGGATCAGGTGGAGGTTTTGTTCACTCCTATGAAGAGTTTGAAAAAGCCCTGACTCACGGCCTGCACACTTCTCCAATTCACGAGGTACTGATCGAGCAAAGTATATTAGGTTGGAAAGAATATGAAGTCGAGCTAATTCGTGACAACATAGGCAATATCATTATTATTTGTTCTATCGAGAACTTCGACCCAATGGGCGTGCATACCGGTGATTCAATCACTGTCGCACCCGCCATGACCTTGCCTGATACGGTATATCAGGAAATGCGTAACCTGTCAAAAACAATGATTAATGGTATCGGGAGATTCGCAGGTGGTTGTAATGTACAGTTCGCAGTTAACCCGGAAAATGATGATATTATAGGGATCGAAATAAACCCTCGTGTATCAAGATCATCGGCATTAGCATCAAAAGCAACAGGTTATCCAATAGCCAAAATTGCAGCTAAGCTTGCCATCGGTTATAACCTGGATGAGCTGAAAAACGCCATCACGGGTACGACATCGGCATTCTTCGAACCGGCAATAGATTATACTATCGTAAAAATACCTCGTTGGAATTTCGATAAATTTCAAGGTTCAGATAGAAAATTAGGACTATCCATGAAATCGGTGGGTGAGGCCATGGGTATCGGAAGAAATTTCCAGGAAGCGCTCCAAAAAGCTTGTCAATCCCTTGAGATAAAACGAAATGGACTTGGTGCTGACGGCAAAGAATTGAAGAAGCAGGAAGAAATCCTTTACAGCCTGGAAAACCCAAGCTGGAACAGACTTTTCCATGTCTACGATGCTTTCAAACTAGGGATACCATTCAAAACGATTGAGAAGCTTACCAAAATAGACAAATGGTTCCTTTCTCAAATCGAGGAGTTGATACTGCTAGAAAACGAAATTGAGAAATATACGATAGATGAAATTCCTGCCAAGCTCCTTCGTACAGCCAAAGAAAAAGGCTATGCCGACAGGCAGCTCGGGCATTTAATGAAGTGCTGGGAAAGCGTAGTCCATAAGAAGAGAACTGAATTGGGGATCAACCGGGTATACAAACTGGTGGATACCTGTGCGGCAGAGTTTGAAGCCCAGACGCCCTATTACTACTCTACTTTTGCTGAAGAAAACGAGTCAGTAGTTACTGATAAGAAAAAAATCGTTGTGCTCGGATCGGGACCTAACAGAATTGGTCAGGGTATCGAGTTCGACTACTCTTGCGTGCATGGTATCCTGGCCGCCAAAGAGTGTGGATATGAAACTATCATGATCAACTGTAATCCGGAAACAGTGAGTACGGATTTTGATATTGCAGATAAGCTTTATTTCGAGCCTGTCTTCTGGGAGCACATCTTTGACATCATTCAGCATGAAAAACCTGAAGGCGTGATCGTACAGTTGGGCGGTCAGACAGCTTTGAAGCTTGCTGAGAAGCTTGAAAAATATGGTATTAAAATCATAGGAACCTCGTTTGAAGCCCTTGATTTAGCTGAAGACAGGGGTAGTTTTTCAACCTTATTGAAGGAAAATGACATTCCTTACCCAGAGTTTGGTGTTGCTGAAGACGCAGAGACAGCTATAGAATTATCAAAAGACATTGGATTTCCATTACTCGTAAGGCCTTCTTATGTATTAGGTGGTCAAAGCATGAAGATCGTGATCAACGAGCAGGAACTTGAGTCACACATCATTGACATCCTCAAGAAGATCCCTGGGAATAAAGTACTGCTTGACCATTTCTTAGACGGAGCTATAGAGGCTGAAGCTGATGCCATCTGTGATGGAGAGAATGTTTACATCATTGGTGTAATGCAGCACATCGAACCTGCAGGTATTCATTCTGGTGACTCTTATGCTGTTCTTCCTCCATACAACCTGGGAGATCTGGTTGTGCAGCAAATTGAAAAGTACACTAAGAAAATAGCTCTCGCACTTAAAACTGTTGGTTTAATCAATATCCAATATGCCATAAAAGATGATAAAGTGTATGTAATTGAGGCCAACCCAAGAGCTTCACGTACAGTACCATTTATATGCAAGGCATACGATGAGCCTTATGTAAACTATGCGGTGAAAGTTATGTTAGGAGAGAAAAAGGTTACTGACTTTAAGTTCAACCCTAAGAAAAAGGGCTATGCAATTAAAGAGCCTGTGTTCTCATTTGCTAAGTTTCCTAACGTAAATAAGGAGTTAGGCCCTGAAATGAAATCAACTGGAGAAGCTATTTATTTCATAGACGATCTTCTGGACGATTATTTTATGAAAATCTACAGTGAACGAAACCTATACCTAAGTAGATAGGTTTAATAAGAAAAAAAGGATTTAAGAAATGTTAAAATTTCTCATAATTACGTTCATCATCGGTTATCTGTTTTTCTGGATAATTGGTAAAGTATTTAAGGTGCTGGTTCGAGGCCATTCGTATACTGGAGGTCAGAATAGTAGCTATGATCAGCACAACAAAAAGAAACCTACTGATGGTAATGTTAACATAGATTATGTACCAAACGGCAAGAGCAAGAAAGATAAAAAAGGCTTTAAAGGTGGGGAGTATGTAGATTTTGAAGAAATCAAATAATTAAGTCAAGAATTGTTAATTTAAAGCCCCATTCAGAAATCGAATGGGGTTTTTATTTTACTCATTATGACAATCGATTTTTATAAATACCAGGCAACAGGCAACGACTTTGTTATGATTGACAATCGTAACGGAAAATATGCCTTTTCAAACGAACAGATAAGCGCGTTGTGTCATCGTAAATTTGGCATTGGTGCAGATGGCCTTATTCTTATCCAGCAGCATGACACGTGCGACTTTGAAATGATCTACTATAATCCTGATGGTAGTCAGAGCCTTTGTGGTAATGGCAGCAGGTGTGCTGTCAAGTTTGCTTATTTTTTAGGTCTGATCGACAAAAAAACAACCTTTGTAGCATTTGATGGCGAGCATGCAGGCGAAATCCTACCCAATGATTGGGTTAAACTAAAAATGAAAGACGTACAAAATGTCAGGTTGATGAGCGATGGTATATTTATTGATACTGGCTCACCACACCTGGTAAAGTTTGTGGTAAATCTAAAAAACTATAAAGTATATCAAGAAGGGAAGATGATTCGCAATGGCGGACTTTTCAAGTCTGAGGGAGTAAATGTAAATTTTGTGGAAGCTCTACCAGACAATCAGATTTTTGTACGAACATATGAGCGTGGTGTTGAAGACGAGACGATGTCATGTGGCACAGGTGTAACAGCAGCAGCCGTTGCTTCAATACAAAAAGGATATAATAGCCCTGTAAGAATAAAAACACTGGGTGGAAATTTGGAAGTGGAATTTAATTCGAATAGCAATAATTACTACTCCAAAGTGCATTTAATAGGCCCTGCTGAAGAAGTTTTTAAGGGGACTTTTCAATTGGATAGTAATTGAGATAAATAACAAAAACAGCGTAACTTTAGGCCGCTAAAAAGAACAGAAACGAAGAAACATGTTAAAATACATTGCAAAAATATTTGGCACCAAGTCTGAAAAAGACATCAAGAAATTGTTGCCATTGGTAGAGAAGATTAATGAGGAGTATGCAAAGTTAAGCAGCATCAGTGATGATGACCTGAGAGGCAAAACAAAGCAGGTTCAGGAGCATATAAATAGTGAACTAAAGGGCATCGATGATAAAATTGAGGCCTTACACCAAAAAATAGCCGATAATCCGGATTTAGATATTCATGATAAAGAGGAAGTTTTTGCTGAAATCGATACACTCGAAGAAGACAGAAATACGGATCTCGAAAAAGTTTTAATGAATATCCTGCCTGAGGCATTTGCCATTGTAAAAGAAACGGCCCGCAGGTACAAAGAAAATGGCAAGCTGGAGGTAACAGCTACTATGATGGATAAAACCATCGCTTCAGAAAAGTCTAACGTAGAAATACAAGGAGATAAAGCCATTTGGCATAACAAATGGATGGCCGCTGGTACTGAAATCACCTGGGATATGCTTCACTACGATGTGCAGCTCATAGGTGGTATTGTACTTCATGAGGGTAAAATTGCTGAGATGGCAACAGGTGAAGGTAAAACTTTAGTGGCCACACTACCTGCTTTCTTAAATGCGCTCGCTAAAAGAGGCGTGCATGTAGTAACAGTAAATAACTATCTGGCTAAGAGAGACAGTGAATGGATGGCCCCTATGTTTGAGTTTCACGGACTCACTATCGACTGTATAGATAAATATGAACCCAACTCAGACGAACGCAGAAATGCTTACCATGCTGATATCACATATGGTACTAATAACGAGTTTGGCTTTGACTATTTGAGAGATAACATGTCTCGCGACCCTCAAGAGCTAGTGCAAAGAAAGCACCATTACGCAATGGTCGATGAGGTCGATTCCGTACTCATTGATGAAGCGAGAACACCACTTATCATATCAGGACCTATTCCTAAAGGAGATGAACACGAGTTTTACGACCTAAAACCGCGAATTTCCAAACTAGTTGAGGTTCAGAAAAAAATTGCTCAGCAATATCTTATTGAAGCTAAAAAATTAATCAAAGATGGCGATGAGAAAGACGGTGGTCTTGCCTTATTCCGTGCTTACCGTGCATTGCCTAAGCATAAGCCATTAATCAAATACTTGAGTGAAACGGGTATCAGACAAATCCTACAGAAAACTGAGAACTTCTACTTGCAGGACAATCAAAAGATGATGCCTGAGGCGGATGATCCTTTGTACTTTACTATCGATGAAAAGCAAAACAGCATAGAGCTTACAGAAAAAGGGATTGATTTAATCACTGGTGAAGGTGAAGATTCAAACTTTTTTATCATGCCGGATATAGGTATGGAGATCGCTCAACTCGAAAAAGACGAGAATATGAGCGATGAAGAAAAAGTTGAGAAAAAGGATGAGATCATCAGAGATTATTCCGTTAAATCTCAGCGTATTCACTCCGTAAATCAGCTACTGAAGGCTTATACATTATTTGAGAAAGACACTGAGTACATTCTTGTTGATGGAAAAGTAAAAATTGTAGATGAGCAGACAGGCCGTGTAATGGAAGGGCGTAGATATTCTGATGGTTTACACCAGGCTATTGAGGCAAAAGAAAATGTGAAAGTTGAAGACGCTACACAAACGTACGCTACAGTAACCCTACAAAACTATTTCAGAATGTACCACAAACTGGCTGGTATGACAGGTACTGCAGAAACTGAGGCTGGTGAGTTCTGGGAAATATATGAGCTAGATGTTGTCGTTATACCAACGAACCGGCCGATAGCCAGAGACGATGACCAGGACATGGTGTACAAAACCATGCGTGAGAAATTTAACGCTGTGGTAGACGAAACCGTACGGCTGACCGATGCAGGAAGACCAGTCCTCGTTGGTACCACCTCAGTAGAAATATCTGAGCTTCTTAGTAGAATGCTCGATATGAAGAAAATCAAGCACCAGGTGCTGAATGCCAAACAACACGCCAGAGAGGCAGAAGTTGTTGCCGCGGCAGGAAAACCAGGCACTGTAACCATTGCAACCAACATGGCTGGTCGTGGTACAGATATTAAGCTTAGCAAAGAATCAAAAGAAGCTGGTGGTTTGGCCATTATTGGTACCGAGCGACACGAATCAAGACGTGTAGACAGACAGCTTAGAGGTCGTTCTGGTCGTCAGGGTGACCCGGGTAGTTCTCAATTCTTTGTTTCTCTTGAAGATAATCTCATGCGTATGTTCATGCCTGAGCGTATTGCTAAGATTATGGATAAACTTGGTCTTAAAGAAGGAGAGGTTATTTCTCACTCGATGGTAACAAAGTCGATTGAGCGTGCTCAGAAAAAGGTAGAGGAAAACAACTTCGGTATTAGAAAAAGACTGTTGGAGTATGACGATGTCATGAACTCACAACGAGAGGTGATCTACAAGAGAAGACGCAACGCCCTTTATGGAGAACGTCTTCAACTTGATATCATGAACATGATCTACGATACCTGTGAAGATATTATACTTAATACCAAAGGTGGCGACAATTTCGACAGCTTTAAACTAACTGTACTCGGAGTACTAGGTATAGATTTCAATATTTCTCAGGAAGACTTTGCCAAGATCAGTAACGAAGAACTTACTGACAAGCTTTACAACGAAGCATACGATAGCTACAAACGTAAAAACCAGCAAATTGCTGAGAAGTCACTTCCAATCATCAAAAATATTGAAGAGACCCGAGGAGCGACCATCGAAAACATATTGGTGCCATTTACAGATGGTAAAAAACAGATTGGCGTAGCCGCCAATTTGAAAGCTTGTGTAGCAACAGAAAATGCTGAACTAATCAAGTCAATGGAAAAAATGATTACATTGGCCATTATTGATCAGCTTTGGAAAGATCACCTGAGGGAAATGGATGACCTGAAGCAAAGTGTTCAAAATGCTGTCTACGAGCAGAAAGATCCATTGTTGATTTATAAATTTGAAGGTTTTGAGCTATTCAAGCGCTTTATTGCTAAAGTAAATGAAGATACTATCTCATTTTTAATGAAAGCGGAACTGCCTGTACAAGAGCCTGAAGAGGTGAGAGAGGCACGATCGCAACGTAGACAAAAACTTCAGGAGAAGAAAGACGAATCACGTTCTCTATTGAGTGGTGGTGGACAGCCACAGGCGAACAGACCACCAGCAGAGAAAACAATGCCTATTCAGTCAGAAAAAATTCCTAATCGTAATGATAAGGTGACTGTACAGTATATGGATGGTAGCGTGAAAAAGGATGTGAAATATAAAAAAGTAGAAGAAGATTTAAAATCAAATAAGTGCGTGCTCGTTGAAGATTAAACAATGAAAAATGCTATCTACATACTAAGTGTCGCTTTAATAATTACGTCTTGTGCACCAGGCATGTTACCGACATCATCTGATGAGACTTACAAAGAAGACTTATCAGCCATGATGCCACGAGTAGATTTGCCTATGGATAGCACGGTAGAAATAAATAATGATGAGGGATCACAGGAAGGTATTGATTATAGTTCCATTGAGCCTCAACATGATGTGACAGCGCAGTTGAACACAGTTCTTGACAGCATAGTGAGCATTCGATCTTCAATCAGGTATGTAGATGGTTTTACTATTTTGGTTTACTCTGGCACCAGTAGTGAAAAGGCACGTATCGCAAAAGGAAAAATCTATTCGGTTATCCCTGGATCAAGACCTGTGTTAAAGTATGATGAGCCCAATTTTAGGGTGAAGGTTGGTAAATACTATAGCCGACTAGAAGCTCAGCAAGATTATTCAGCGTTAAGAGATAAATTTTACAACGCAATTATCATCCCTGAAAGGATTTATATCAATTAATGATAGATAAGGAAGAAATAAAACAACTGGCTAAAGCCAATTTTGAAAAAATTGTTTCTATCAGGAGGCATATTCATGAGAATCCTGAGCTTTCATACGAAGAATACAACACCGCTAAATACGTAGCTGCACAGCTAAGAGAGATAGGAATAGAACCGACAGAAGGTGTTGCCAATACGGGGCTTACAGCTGTAATTAAAGGTAAAAATCCGGATAAAAAAGTAATCGCCCTGCGTGCCGATATGGATGCCCTGCCTATCTTGGAGGCCAATGATGTCCCTTATAAATCAAAAAATGAAGGTGTCATGCATGCCTGTGGGCATGATGTACATACGGCATCACTATTAGGTGCTGCCAGCATAATGCATGCAGTAAAAGATAAGTTTGAGGGAACTGTCAAGTTAATCTTTCAGCCTGGTGAAGAGAAAAATCCAGGAGGCGCATCACTGATGATAAAAGATGGGGCGCTTAAAAATCCCGCACCCTCTAACATTCATGGGCAACATGTAATGCCTCTAATACCGGTAGGTAAAGTTGGTTTTAGATCTGGTATGTATATGGCCAGTGCCGATGAAATATACCTTACCATTAAAGGTAAAGGGGGGCATGGCGCCATTCCGGAATTATTAACTGACCAGGTGCTCATTACTTCACACATTATAGTAGCGCTACAACAAATTATAAGTAGAAATGCCAGCCCAAAAACACCAACAGTCTTATCATTTGGTAAGGTAGAGGCCCATGGAGCAACAAACATTATCCCAGATGAAGTAAAAGTAGCTGGTACTTTTCGCGCTATGGATGAAGAGTGGAGAGAAAAGGCCCATGGCTTAATCACCAAAATGGCTAAATCTATTGCAGAAGGAATGGGTGCTGAGTGCGATGTAAATATCGACAAAGGCTATCCTTATTTGGAAAATGACCCTGAACTCACCGAAACATCCAGGAAGTTAGCTGAGGACTATATGGGTCAAGAAAATGTTGTTGACTTACCTATCTGGATGGGTGCCGAGGATTTTTCTTATTATTCACATGAGATACCAGCTTGCTTCTATAGACTAGGGACTAGAAATGAGGCTAAAGGAATAACTTCCTATGTACACACTCCAACTTTTAACATCGATGAAAAAGCACTGGAAATTGGGTCGGGTTTAATGGCCTGGATTGCAATTAATACCTTAGGTAAATAAAAAAGGAGGACTTAATAAGCCCTCCTTTACTTTTAATTATTAATTTCTGACTAAACGTCTTCTTCGTCTTTATTGACTTCTCCTATAATTCCTTCAGTAACATTTATTACGTGGTCACCAATTTTCTCGTAACCATTATATAAGTCTCTGTAAATAATACCAGCCTTTACATCGTAGCCTTTTTTCTCTACGCTCTTCATATGGCCTTTACGCAACTTTTTCACCTCATGATTAATCTCATCTTCTTTCTCCCGGGCATCAGCCATAGTTACTGCTGAAGCATCCTTATCAAGATTTTCAAGCATAACATCTATGGCGCTATCAACTTTCGCTGCTAAGGCATTCAAGTTATCTCGTTGATCTTGATTAAGTACGATTTTATTTTTATGCATACGATCAATATCCTTAGACATACGAAGGATAATATCCGCAACCCTTTCCAAGTCATTAGAAATACTTAATAAACCTCTGATTTCCAAAGAGCCCCTTAAACTGACACCATTTTCAGAGATTCGAACCAGGAAATTATTTATTTGCTCTTCAAGATCGTCTGTTAAATCTTCAAACTTTTGAATCTTGGTAGTCAACTTACCCCTTTTCTTATTTTTCACTTCATTAGAAAGCTCCATTAACCACCTTAACATCTTCTTAGTCATCCCGGCAAATCTGTTTACTTCTTTTGAAGCTTCTTCTAACGACATCTCAGAAGGTGAAAATACTCCTCGCTTGATAAACTCAAGCCTATACTCCTCATCTTCTTCACCTTTCGATTTTACAGATTTAGTCGCGATTTTCACAAGTTGAGGTACAAAACCGACCAATAAAATAACATTCATCAGGTTAAATGCTGTATGAAAAGCTGCTAAAGCAAACTGGTTTTCTACCCCCATTGCTCCCACGGGGAACACAATATCTAAGAACCAATTAAGGCCATCTAAAAACCATGGCATAATAATAATCATCCATGTGACACCTATTATATTAAAGAGTGAATGAATTCGGGCTGATCTCTTGGCATGTACGTTGGCTACAAGTGACGCTAGCTCAGCGGTAATGGTGGTTCCGATATTCTCTCCTAAGATCATAGCTGCGGCTATATCCAGCGGTAAACCTTGAGTTGTAAGTACGATTGTCAGTGTCATAGCAGCACTACTCGACTGTACCACAATAGTGAGTAATGTACCAATGAACACAAAAAATATTCTTGATAAAATACCTGGGTCGGCAAACTCGGTTAAGAATGCTAATACCTCAGGGTTGTTTTTTATATCTGGAACAGCAGCCTTTAACTCACCCAGTCCCATAAATAGTAAGGCGAAACCTATTAATACTTCTCCCCATTTTTTTGTCTTTTCACTAGACATAAAAAGCATAGGAAAACCAACAGCTATAATAGGCAGCGCATAGTTAGCAATCTTTACCTTAAATCCAATTAAAGAAACCAACCAACCGGTAATTGTCGTTCCAATGTTGGCTCCCATCATTACACCTGCAGACTCCACAAGTGAAATGAGACCTGCATTTACAAAACTCACGGTCATCACCGTTGTAGCTGAAGATGATTGTAAAAGGCCTGTGATCACAAACCCAGTCAATACACCCGTATAGCGATTGGTGGTCATGGTTCCCAAAACTTTTCTCATTTGAGATCCTGCCACAAGCTGCAGAGATTCACTCATGATCTTCATTCCAAAAATGAAGAATCCCAGTGCGCCAATTATTCTGATTAAATCAATTATACCAAAATCCATAGTCTAGCTTTAAAAAGAAACGCAAAAATACACAGGCTGTCTACTAAGTTAGATTAGCCATTGTTATCAAATTGTTAATTATATATGGGTCAACTTTTTGATTGCGAAAAACAAACATATAACTTAAATCTAAGTTTAACAATTCAATAATATTATGACGTAAGTCACTGTTGTTGATAATCCTATCTTTGCAGACTTATTGCAGTAGCAGTGGTTAAAACTTTATCAGACACACATAGTTCAAAAAAATCTCAGTACCTGGCATTTTTAATAATGCTGGCAGGGCTTGTGTTATTTTTGTTTTCACTTGATTTAATGGGTCAGTCTTTTAAAAGTCTGAGTAGTGAAACTGTCAAATCCATTCTTTCTGCCTCTGCCAACCCATTTATAGGATTGTTTATTGGCTTGCTAATAACGGCCTTAATTCAAAGTAGTTCTACAAGCACCGCAATAATCATTACTGCAGTAGCTTCAGGGTCCATTACATTTCATGATGTCGTGCCTATGATACTCGGTGCCAACGTTGGCACCACACTTACTAGTACACTCATCTCATTGGGCTATATCGACAAAAAGAAAGAGTTTAAAAAAGCCCTGGCAACAGGAGTTGTTCATGACTTTTTTAATATTATAGTTGTTTTAATTCTCTTTCCACTGGAGTTTAAATATGGGCTACTTTCCTATGTTACTGCCTACATTTCAGAATTATTGCCCTTTCAAAACCAACAAATGGGCAATGCCATCTCAACTAAACAGTATTACATTTTCGACCTTGGCTTATCTCAAAGCATTATTGATTTTGTAGGCAATGGATTGATAACACTAATAGTCTCATTTGCGTGTTTATTTGCGGCAATAAAATTAGTTTCGAAGCAAATTTACACATCGATAATTGGCGACTCACACAGCAAGCTCAGATTGTATTTGTTTAAAAATCCATTTAAATCATTTGGTTGGGGGGTGCTTACTACAGGATTAATTCAATCAAGCTCAATAACCACTTCTCTTGCTGTTCCACTTGTAGCAACTGGCAAGGTTAAGCTTAAAAAAATTGCCCCTTTCATTTATGGCGCTAATATAGGTACCACTATCACTGCATTCATTACAGTGGCGTTCAACTCAACCACCGTACTCAACATTGCAATACTCCACTTACTGATTAACTTGATAGGGGTAGTTATATTTCTCCCTTTTGCTGCAATCAGAAATATACCCGTTTACTTAGCTAAGAAATTCGCAAAGTTTATAGCAAAAAACCGGATTGCTGTAGCCCTATACATACTTTTGGTGTTTTTCATAATTCCTTTTGTTCTAATCAACTTATATCAGGGCAGCTAGTCCTTTTTTAACCTCACTATTTTCAGTTAATATTGCGGCAAAGTTATCGTAATACTAACTTAATATGAGACGCACCCTACTTCTACTTCTTTTTTCAGTTGTATCAATAGCATCAATAGCTCAAAATCTGGTTGATGCTAAATTTGGCAAAGGCATTAAATTTCAACCTGCAGATTCGTCCTTTTCTGTGAAATTTAGCGCGAGATTTCAGTCATTATATGTAGGTGAGGTGAACCTTGATACCGACAACTATTCAGACAACTTCTTAATAAGAAGATCTCGACTAAAGTTTGACGGGTATGCACATACGCCAAGGCTCAAATACAAACTGGAGTTAGCTGTAAGTAACCGTGACAATGGTAGGGTAACACCCGAAAGTAATTTAGCTGCAAACATCGTGTTGGATGCCGTGGTTAAGTACAATTTTTTAAATAACTGGGAGGTTTGGTTTGGCCAAACTAAACTACCAGGCAACAGAGAACGAGTAATTTCTTCTCAAAAGCTACAATTTGTAGATCGAAGTCAGGTTAACTCTAGGTTTAACATCGATCGTGGTATGGGAGTACAACTACATAATAAACATAAACTGGGAGGTACAATTATTAAAGAGCAGTTTGCCGTATCATTTGGTGAGGGAAGAAACCGTACAGCAGATAATATTGGTGGATATGAGTATACCGCAAGGATGGAAGTACTACCTTTTGGTGAATTCACCAATAAAGGTGATTACTTCGGCTCTGACCTCGAAAGAGAACCCAGCCCAAAATTATCGATAGGCGCTACATATGACCAAAATAATAATACCACCCGAGTCAGCGGTTTTAGAGGAGATTACTTAAGCGAAAGCAAAGATCAAAAAGTGGTTTTCGTTGATGGCATGTTTAAATATGATGGTTTTTCTACCATGTTTGAGTATGCGAGAAAATGGACTGATGGATCTCCGGTTGTTGCAGATGGATCATATTACACAGGAAATGGATTAAATGTACAGTGTGGTTATCTTTTTAAAAACAATTTTGAGATAGCGGGAAGGTATACGAGTATCAACCCTGAAGATGTGACCAACCGTACTGATTTTATTGAATACACGCTGGGGGTATCTAAATACATTGTTGGCCATAGTCTTAAGGTTCAATCAGATGTAACCTACAAAGACAATGATATAGGTAGCAACGCCTTGATTTATCGCTTTCAAGTCGAGCTCGCATTATAATAATCATTTCTTCTGGCTTTCAGATTTATTAGTTTTTGATGTATCATTACTTAAAAACAAGAATCTGCGTGTTTGACATTCATAAAATAACCAGCCACCTAACAGGTTTTGTAGAAACCAAAATAGAGCTTTTAAAGCTTGAAGCCAGTGAGAAGCTATCTGCTTTTATTACTAAGGCCATAATATTTAGCGTAATTGTGTTATTCATTTTTCTGGCTTTACTATTGGCACTCATTGGAGCATCTATAAAAATCAATCTACTGTTAGAAAGTCAGTATCTGGGCTATTTGGTTACCGCAGGCATTCTTTTTATTATTATCTTATGTCTAGGACTTTTTCTTGATAAAGAAGCAATAGCCGAAAACCTCAAGCAAAAGTTTAATAAGAAAAAAAGAAGTGATGAAAACTAGTATGAAAACGAAAGAACAGCTGGAAGCTTCAGCAAAACAATACCAGGAGGCATTAGAAGGTGACCTTGATGAAATTATATCTAAGGCTAAGTCAATATTGACCGGTGCTGTAGTGATTGGAGCTGGTTTTTGGATCGCATATTCTATTTTCAAATCTTTCTCTAATCAATCAGAAGAGTCTGAAAATAACGATCATGGAAATCACATTGAACACCAACATTCAGAACCCTCTGTGTTTAGTGTGGTAAAACAGGCTATTATGAAAGAATTGGCCATATTTTTATTAGGCATTATTAAGGAGAAGGTTTTTGAGTATATGCAAGAAATTAAACCTGAAGAAAATGATTCTTAAAGACCTGCAAAAATTTGCCAAAGCGGGTCGCAAGTCACTTTGCATTCTTATTGACCCGGATAAAATTGCAAACACTTCTACATTAAGCAATCTCACCCATGTAGCAAACGAAAGTTATATTGACTATTTTTTTGTTGGTGGTAGTCTTATTACAAACAACAGTTTGAGCAAAGTGATACAACAGATCAAGTCTGAATCTGATATTCCAGTAGTTTTATTTCCTGGTAGTAATATGCATATCGACATGAATGCTGATGCTATATTATTTCTTAGCTTAATTTCTGGTCGAAATCCAGACCTACTTATAGGTCAGCATGTAGTAGCAGCCCCCATTCTAAAAAACAGCAGCTTAGAAGTTATGTCAACCGGTTACATGCTTGTCAATTCAAGCAACACTTCGGCCGTATCATATATGAGTAACACCAATCCTATTCCACCAGATAAATATTCGGTAGCAGCTTGTACGGCTATGGCAGGGGAGTTATTAGGCCTTAAGCTAATTTATATGGATGCAGGCAGTGGTGCTGATAAGCCAATTTCATCAAAAATGATTTCAAAGGTAAAGCAAACCATCGAATGCCCGCTCATAGTTGGAGGGGGAATCAATACAGTTACAAAAGCTAAAGCTGCCATTGAGGCAGGTGCAGATGTGATTGTTATTGGTAATGCTATAGAAAAAAACCCCAATCTGTTGATTGAGGTTTCTGAAATGATTTATGATTATAATAAGACTTTAGATATTCATTAAAGTCTCTCTCTTTCTCATTTTACCAGCAGGTATTCCGTACATCATCTTAAACCTTCTACAGAAATAAGCTGTGTCTTTGTATCCACAGGCTTGACCAATATCACGAATACTCATTTTAGTAGTTCTTAGCAGCTTTACAGCATGCTCCATTCTTTGATATTCGATGTAATCCTGCGGGTTGATACCTGTCAAGGTCTTAAAATACTGCCCAACATAGTCTTCAGAAACATCGGCCACTTCTGATAAAGTCTTGTTAGTTAATTCCCCTCCAATATTATCTTTGATATACTTAAACAACTTAATCAATCTAGGATCTTTGAAGTAGGTACTGTTTGTAGCCATTTGTTCAACGAACAACCTCTTCTGTAGTATGTGCCTTATCACCTCCACTACCATAAGCTCACTCTTGATCTTTACTACTCGTTGATAACCTTCAAATTCGGTTTCCTGTTCTTTTATAATTTCGTAGATGATGTTGTTCACCTTCGAATTCTCAAGTGAGAAAGCAGGTATGTCTAAGGCGGTAAAAAAGTTAACCGTATCAAAAACCTTAGCTTCAAATACGATTGATGTAAAATCCGCTACTGGCACCCCCACATGATCGTCAGAATTAGCCGTTTTAAAGTATTCGGTTTGTTTAAAGCCAAATTCTTCCAGATTAAGCCTGGGGCTTTTTTCATCCACATTTCCAAAGGAAAGTGGTGTAAAACGACCGGCAGGTATAAATAGGGCATGACCTTCTTTGAGCGTTTCTTGCTCTTTACCGAACTTAATTGTGCCTTTTTTAAGAATTAAAATTGTGTTTTCAGTCTCCTCGTAGTCCGTAATTGTAAAGTCGTTAGAAACCTTTATATTATTGGACTTTAAAAATTTTATCCCGAGAGATTCAATTATTTTGTTGTAATCTTCCATTACTATAGTGCATTAAATCAATAGCAAATCTAACTATTTCTGATAATAATTCCTGCACTTTTCTAAGAAAAGTATAATTTTTTTTACACTGAACATAGGTTTAAAAACCTAATTCTTTAATAACTCTCTTGAAATTACAATTTTTTGTATTTCCGTAGTCCCCTCATAGATTTGAGTAATTTTGGCATCGCGCATCAATCGCTCAACATGGTATTCTTTTACAAAACCGTAACCGCCATGTACCTGAACGGCCTCTATTGTTGTATCCATGGCTACTTTAGACGCAAATACCTTAGCCATTGCCGCAGCTTTTACATAGTCTTTGCCGGCATCTTTTAGCGCAGCAGCATTGAAGCATAACAGCCTTGCCGCTTCAATTTCTGTAGCCATATCAGCCAATTTGAATTGTATCGCCTGATGCTTAGAAATTTCTTTTCCGAATGCTTTTCTTTCTTTGGAGTAAGCCAGGGCAAGCTCATATGCTCCAGACGCAATACCTAATGCTTGAGAGGCGATACCAATTCTTCCACCATTTAGGGTAGACATGGCAAAGTTGAACCCAAAACCATCTTCACCTATGCGATTTTCTTTTGGAACTTTTACATCAGTAAACATCAATGAGTGTGTATCTGATCCTCTGATTCCTAACTTATCTTCTTTTTTCCCTACAACAAAACCGTCCATTCCCTTTTCTACAATCAGCGCATTTATTCCTTTATGTCTTTTTTCAGGATCAGTTTGAGCAATCACAATATAAACGCCTGCACTATTTCCGTTGGTAATCCAGTTTTTAGTACCGTTCAATAGATAATGATCTCCTTTATCCTCTGCAGTTGTTCTCTGGCTTGTTGCATCAGAACCGGCCTCAGGCTCAGACAAGCAAAATGCTCCAATCTGCTCTCCAGTGGCTAGTTTTGTTAAATATTTTTGTTTTTGTTCTTCCGAACCATACTTTTCTAAACCCCAACAGACCAATGAATTGTTTACTGACATAGCTACTGAGCAAGAAGCATCTACTTTAGAAATTTCTTCCATCGCCAACACGTAAGATATAGAATCCATTCCACCACCATTATACTTGGGGTCTACCATCATACCCATAAAGCCGAGTTCTCCCATTTTCTTAATTTGTTCTTTTGGGAACTCTTGCTTTTCGTCACGCTCTATTACACCCGGAAGTAATTCGTTTTGGGCAAAGTCTCTGGCTGCCGCCTGCACTGCTAACTGCTCTTCAGTCAATTCGAAATTCATATCTATTTAAAAGTTTTTTATAGTAAACAAATAAGGGCCTGAAAGTTTTCATTTCAGGCCCTCAAAATTACAATTATTTTAGAATAAGCGTTAATCCCTTCCGCCTAAAAACAGACTAACGTAGTATAACAGAGTGACTAACGAACCAACTGCCGCAACTACATAAGTCATGGCGGCCCATTTTAGTGCATCTTTTGCCATGTCGTACTCGCTGGTATCAACAATTTGTCTTTCTTTTACCCAAGCCAAAGCGCGCTTGCTTGCGTCAAACTCCACTGGTAAAGTAACAAATGCAAACAGTGTAAATATTGAATAACAGCCAATAATTATTAGTAGTGCCGTATTCCAGGGCAACGCATTTTGCAAAAAGAAACCACTAAATAACATCGCCATAAAAATGAAGTTTATAACCTGAGCACTTACATTTTGAATTGGCACCATAGCAGATCTAAACTCAAGCATACTATATGCTTTTGCATGCTGCACAGCATGTCCACATTCATGAGATGCAACAGCAGCGGCTGCGGCATTTCTACCATGATAAACTGCCTCACTTAAGTTTACAGTCTTTTTAGCCGGGTTGTAATGATCAGTTAGTTTACCTTGAACCGATATTACCTCCACATCATGTATTCCATTATCAGAAAGCATAAGTTTAGCGACCTCAGCTCCTGACAAATTTCTCTTCAAAGGTATTTTAGAATACTTTTTGAATTTATTCTTTAACCTGGAGCTAACTGCCCAGCTTAAAATGGCAAAGCCGATAATTATAATCCAAATTCCCATACTCTATATTTATTTTAGTTGTTTTATTTTATCAATGATTTTGGTCGTTGAGTAGCCTTCAACAAGGTCTATAGTCTCAACTGAACCTCCATTACTTATAACAATTTCTGCACCAACAATATTTTCTGTCAAATAGTCACTTCCTTTTACTAAAATGTCAGGTTTTATGGCCTTAATCAAGTCTAAAGGTGTGTCCTCATCAAACAATACTACTGCATCTACAAATGCAAATGATGCCATCATTCGACCTCTGGCTTCTTGGTTTACGATTGGTCGTTCCGGTCCTTTCAGTTTCGAAACGGAAGCATCTGTATTTAAAGCAACGATCATTTTATCACCCAGGTTTCTGGCCTTCTCTAAATAATCAATATGGCCTAAATGAATGATGTCAAAACACCCGTTAGTAAATACAACTTTTAAATGTTCTTCCTTCCAAAGAGTCACCTGTTTCAACAGGTCTGAAAGGGGTAATATTTTATTTGATGTTTTCACTTACTATTTTATTTGTCTTTACCTGACTTAAAAATAGCGACAAAGCACCAACAATAATAATTACCAGCGTTTGCCAGCCGTGAAATATAAAAGTAAATGCAACGGCCTTGTCTTGACTCATACCATATAAAATAACAAGACCTAGTGGTACAAGTATGTGAAAACTTCCTGCTCCACCTGGTAAAGGCACTGCCATGGCTATACCCCCGATTACAAAGATGGTTAAAGCTGCCAAAAAGCCTAACTCAGCTGTTTCAGGAAAGGCAAGCATTACCAAATACATCATTAGATAGTAAAGCAGCCAAATAATAAGAGAGTATAAAATAAAAAGAATTCTCTGCTCAAGTTTAAATACAGCTGTAATGCCACTTTTAATGCCTTTCAATATTTTCTTGCCTTTTAAAATAAATCTTAGTGCCAAAAATCTGCGTTTGGCTAAGATATATCTCAGCATTAAGTAAATCCCTGTAATAAAAATAAGGCCTCCAGCTACGAGCATGTAAGGAAATCCTCCCCCACCTTTTCCTGTAAGCTTTTGCATTTCTTCAGAATTGAAAAAGAACAGTAGATTATCCAATTCAATTAAAAACGAAATACCTATAAGTAAAATGAGAAATATTAGGTCTATAACCCTTTCAGCCACTACCGTACCCAGCGACACATCAACTGGTGTTTTGTTTAAACGATACAGGTTATAGCACCTGGACACCTCACCACCCCGAGGAATTGCCAAATTAATAAAGTATCCAACCATAACTGATAGAAAACCTTGTTTCAGGTTTGTTTTATACCCCATGGGGTTCAAAAGTAGTTTCCATCTTTCAGCTCTTACCACATGGCTCAAAACAGCCGCCAATGCAGATAAAAACAGAAATGGTTTGTTGGCGTCATCCCAAACCTTGCCAATAAACTCTAATTTTGATTCATCTTCAGAAACCTGGATATTGTCAAAGGAGAGCCACAACAAAAATGCTGTGACACAAATCATCACAGCATATTTTAATATATTTTTAATTCCAGCCTGCATATTTAGGCCAGGCGATTGTCATTGTTTGGAAAAATAACGGTTGGCCTAAACGATTTTGCCTCTTCAAATTCCATAGAGGCATAAGAAATGATTATTACAATATCACCAACCTGTGCTTTTCGGGCTGCAGGTCCATTGAGGCAAATATTGCCGCTTCCTCGATCACCCTTAATTATATAAGTTTCAAGTCTTTCACCATTGTTAATGTTCACGATCTGCACCTTTTCACCTTCAATCATATTGGCCGCTTCCATTAAATCTTCATCAATAGTTATACTACCGACATAATGTAACTCTGCCTGTGTGATTTTAACTCGATGAATTTTTGATTTTAAAACCTCGATATTCATTACTTTATTCCTTCTTCGATCTAAATATTATGTTGTCAATCAGCCTGACTTCTCCTACAAAAGCCGCTACGCATAGCGCAACATCAATGTTGTCTGAAATGTTCGTCAAGGGAGTTAAATTATTAGCTTCAACTACTTCAAAGTATTCTAAACTCACATTCGGAATGTCCATCATTTGAGACACTTCACGCTTACACGCCTCCACCGTCTCCCCATTTAGAAGTAAACTCTTACCCCTTTGCAAAGCTTGCTGCAAAATTATGGATTTCTTTCTATCCTCAGCTGATAGACGTAAATTTCTAGATGATTTGGCCAACCCATCCGGCTCACGTATAATTTCAACACATCGCAGCTGCACGTTAAATGCCAGGTCTGAGACTAGTTGCTTTATCACCAAAAACTGCTGAAGGTCTTTCTGACCAAAATAGGCCCTATCTGGCTCGGTAATATTAAATAGTTTTGAAACTATAATTCCTACACCAGTAAAATGTCCTGGCCTAAAAGCACCCTCCATTGTTGTTTCCAAATGACCAAATGAAAGCTTCATTTTAACAGGATTTGGATACATCACATCATCTGTTGGTACAAAAACCACATCGCAACCATTTTGCTCTAATAGTTTGAGATCCTTTTCCAGTTCTCTGGGGTAATTTGATAAGTCGCCTTTATTATTGAACTGTGTGGGATTAACATAAATAGAACAAACTGTAAGATCATTTTCCTGGTTTGACTTTTCTACCAATGTCAAATGACCCTCATGTAATGCTCCCATGGTGGGCACCAGCCCTATTTGCTTACCTTTTGACCTAAAAGTTTTAAGGTAACTTTTTAAAGGGTTGATCTCCTTAAATACCTCCATTTGAATCGTTTAAAGGGTCGCAAAAGTAAGTTTTTCACAATAGAATATCTTGAATAACGCCAAAAATTTTGTAATTTTGTGGTCTTATTTACTAAGCAAACAAATCCCTTAAATATATGTCAAAGCTTCGAATTCTTTATGTAGCCTCTGAGATTAATCCCTTCTTACAAACATCTGAAGTAGCAGATTTTGTAAGAAAATTACCTCAGGCTATGCAGGAGAAAGGTATGGAAATCAGAATCTTAGTTCCAAGATTTGGGTTGATAAATGAAAGAAAGAACAGGTTGCATGAAGTTGTCAGACTCTCAGGTATCAACATAGCAGTTGGTGACGAGGAAAAGCCTTTGGTGATTAAAGTGGCGTCTATTCCAAATGCCAAATTACAAGTATACTTCATTGATAATGAGGATTATTTTCACAGAAAATCTGTTTTCCATGATAAAGAGAATAATTTTTATGATGACAATGACGAAAGAGCAATATTTTTCTGTAAGGGCGTCATAGAAACTGTTAAGAAGTTAGGTTGGGCACCAGACATTGTTCATTGTAATGATTGGATGACTAGTCTCATTCCTTTATACTTGAAGACAACGTATAAAAACGATCCATTATTTAAAGATGCCAAGACGGTGTTTACAGTATACAACAATGGCTTTAAACACAAATTTGGCAATGACCTGAAAGAGAAGGTAAAAATGATGGACATCGAAGACGATATGTTAACCAACCTTGATACTGCTGACTATTATGGCTTCATCAAGGTAGGCATGGAGTTTGCCGATGCAGTTATAAAAGCAGAAGATGACAAGTCGCTCAATGGCTTGTTTGATGAAATGAAAGTAGAAACAATTGAGAAGGACGAAAATTTCACAGACTCTTATTACAACTTATATAATGAACTTGCGGGCTAGAATAATTGGGCTGATATCTTTATCAGCCCTATCACTTTTTTCGTGTGAAGAGGACATAAGCACTATAGGATTACCCCCCGAAAATAATTTGGGGATTTTTTTTGCAGAGATTCCACTGGAAGATAAAATCAATCAGGTTTGGGTTGATGATATAAGCACGAGAGGTTCGGGTATTATAATGGCCGGAGCTTTTCAGGATACTTATTTTGGAACTATCGAGGCAAGCAATTATACTGAAGTAGGCTTAGCTCAAACTACATATGATAAAGGTGCTACATTTGATTCAGCGGTTTTAGAGCTTAGGGTATCATCTGTTTATGGGCCTCAAATTGAGAATACGCTTCATAATCTCGAAGTCTACCAACTTGCTGATACCATCAACTTGTTTAAAGATGGAGAAATTCAGAGGTTTACTTCTTCCTCTACAGAGCCTTTAGGGAACCAAATCGGTAATTTTGAATTTGAAATTTTCACTGACTCAATTGGTCTACAGTTTTCTGATACGGGAATAAAGTTAAATGACACCATAAATGACAGTGAAGACTCTGTTTATTTTGAAAACAACTTCGATGCCAGTGGGTTCTATATTTACCGTCATAAAGCAACTCTTGACCAGAGTTATGGAACTTCGATATTCAATGCATTAAAGGATATTCAGACGGATAGCTCTTCTACTGGAGAAATTGCTGATATCTTTAAAGGTATTCATATTAAGCCAACCGCTTCAAGTGGAGCTATTTTATCTTACATTAACGATACTTATTCTGGATTGTCAATCTATTATACCGAAGATGGTGAGCAAAAAAAGATCAAATACCCATTATCAACAACTGCATCTTACAACAATATAAGCCCCAATAACAAAGTTGGTTGGTCAGGTTCAGATTTTGATGAACTTACTAAGCTGTACACACCATTTCAAACCAATAATGACCTGGCCTATCTCCAGGCCGGTACCAATTTGTTATTGAATATTGATTTAAGCGAGATAAGAGGCTCATTTTTAGATACGATCCCCAACGCGGTAGTACAGAATGCAGAGCTGATTATTAGCGATTATAATACGGACCTTGAACAACCGGCAAGTCTGAGATTTTGGCTTACCTCTGCCGACAGTCTGGCAAACGAAAACTATGCAGTTGTAAACTTCCCGAATTTAACCACAGGTGGTATTACTTTTGGTAACCCTTCGGTTGCAATCAACAATACCGATAAAGATGAATATCGGTTAGCACTACCTCTAACGTTTGAAGTACTTATATCAGATTTTGAATTTGATCAGGTAATTATAGCACCAGTGAATAGTCAATCTTTGGTATTACCTCAAAACAGTGTTAGAAGGTTAGTTTTTAATAAAAATGATCTCAAGCTGAGAATGTATTATACAATTCCAGAATCAAATAATTAATAGGATATTATGTGTGGAATAGTTGCATATATAGGTCAAAGACAAGCCCATGAAGTTATTATTAAAGGCCTTAAACGCTTAGAATATCGTGGATACGACAGCGCGGGTATAGCTTTAATAAATAAAGGCTTGAACGTGTATAAAAAGAAGGGTAAAGTATCTGACCTGGAAAGCACTATTGAAAATGAAGACCTCAATAGCAATATTGGTATGGGGCATACACGATGGGCTACTCATGGAGAACCAAATGACATTAACGCCCACCCTCACTACTCATCAACTGAGAATCTAGCGATCATTCACAATGGTATAATTGAAAATTACAGTTCGCTGAAAACAGAGCTTCAGAATAAAGGATATTCATTTATCAGTGATACTGACTCCGAAGTGCTTATCACTTTTATTGAAGATATACAGATCAATAATAATTGTTCTCTTGATGAAGCCGTGAGACTGGCTCTCACAAAAGTGATTGGTGCATATGCAATTGTGATTTTGTCTAAGGATGACCCCGAAACAATTATTGCAGCACGTAAAGGCAGCCCATTAGTTATTGGGGTTGGTAAAGATGAATTTTTTCTGGCTTCTGACGCTACCCCTATCATTGAGTACACCAATGAGGTGGTTTACTTAAATGATTATGAAATAGCTGTGATTGCGGACAATCAACTAAAGATTAAGAATACGCAAGACGTACCAATGACTCCATATATTCAGACACTTGATATGGAGTTGGAGGCCATCGAAAAGGGCGGTTATGAACATTTCATGCTCAAAGAAATTTTCGAACAACCAAAATCTATACGTGATTGCATGCGAGGCCGCCTTGACGCGACAAATGGCCGCTTGGTTTTAGGAGGTATCAGGGAGTATGCTAAAAAGCTTGAGCATGCAGATAGAATTATAATCGTTGCTTGCGGAACATCATGGCATGCCGGTCTTGTAGCTGAATACTTCTTCGAAGAATTTTGTCGGATTCCGGTTGAGGTTGAATATGCCTCCGAGTTTAGGTACAGAAACCCAATAATCAATGAAGGCGATGTTGTTATTGCTATTTCTCAATCAGGGGAAACAGCAGATACGTTGGCTGCGATCGAATTGGCAAAATCTAAAGGTGCCATCATATTTGGGGTTTGTAATGTAGTAGGAAGCTCAATTGCTCGTACATCTCACGAAGGTGCCTATACACATGCTGGCCCGGAAATAGGTGTTGCAAGTACTAAAGCCTTTACTGCGCAGTTGACTGTATTGAACATGATCGCATTAAGAGTTGCCCAGCAACGTGGTACTATAACCGATAGCCGATACCATGAGCTTCTTGTAGAATTAGAAAACATTCCTGCCAAAGTAGAAAAAGCATTATTGCTGGATGATCAAATAAAGCATATATCAGACTTATTTAAAGATGCTCGTAACTTTCTGTATTTAGGCCGTGGATTTAATTTCCCAGTCGCCTTGGAAGGTGCATTAAAGCTTAAAGAGATATCCTACATACATGCTGAAGGTTACCCTGCTGCTGAAATGAAACATGGACCCATTGCTTTAATTGATGAAGAAATGCCTGTTGTATTTATTGCTACACGCGATAGTTCGTACGACAAAGTAGTCTCGAATATTCAAGAAGTTAAGGCCCGAAAAGGTAAGGTGATTGCCATAGTTACAGAAGGTGACGCTCTAATACCACAAATGGCTGAATTCGTTATTGAAGTTCCGAAAACTGACGAAGCACTGATGCCGATGGTATCTGTTATACCTTTACAACTCTTGTCATATCATATTGCAGTTATGAGAGGTTGTAACGTGGATCAGCCAAGAAATCTGGCAAAATCTGTTACTGTAGAATAATTATCTAAGACAGTTTTAAATATGCCTGCTTTAACAGTGGGCATATTTTATATCTTTCATCCTTAGTATCATCATACATGGCCTCCAGGGTCTCATAAACATCTTTGATGCCTATTTTTTCAGTCCACTCAAATGGGCCGTAAGGATAATTGGTGCCTAATTTCATTCCAAGATCTATGTCTTCTTTTTTCGCAGTACCTTCCTGTACGGTATAGAAAGCCTCGTTGATTACCATCATTATAACCCGCGGTGTCACCATCCCAACTCGGTCATCAATTACTAAAAATTCTGTATTTAATTTTGAAAGTGTATCCTCTAAAAGAGCTTTATTGTTAAGCGTTGTTACTTCGAGTTGAGTTCTATTCACAAAGGTTTTTAACCCATTAAAACCAAACACATTGTCACTGAGGCCATAGATGTAATTCAGTTCACTAAGTGATATTTTTACAGTATTTAGAAATACAGGGATATCAACACCGTTATAGGCCTGAACCATTTCAGGAGCCTCTTCAATTGAAAAATCAAATAGTACATCATGTGCAATGATTTCACTATCAACTTGGTCTAGCGACTCATAAAACGAATACTCGTGCTCATCACCAAACTTTAATTTAAATTCTTCAAAATTTTCAGGCTGGCCTATTATTAGTATTTTCATGTTACAAAAATAGACCAAAAATAAACGATACCCCAATGACAAAAAGAATAGTAAATAGTCAAGAAGCCCCTGCACCTATTGGTCCATATAGTCAGGCTGTTTTAGTAAATGATACGCTTTATGTTTCAGGCCAAATAGCCATAGACCAATCGTCTGGCAATTTGCTGACCTCAAATATTGAAATCGAGACAGAGCAAGTGATGAAAAATTTAGAAATGATACTGAAAGAAGCAGGACTTGGTTTTGACAACGTAGTAAAATGCTCAATTTTCGTTAAAGACATGGACAATTTTCAATTAATAAACAGTGTATATGGAAAAAGCTTTCTCACTAACCCTCCTGCTCGCGAGACTATTGAAGTCAGCAGGCTGCCAAAGGATGTGAACGTTGAAATTTCCTGCATTGCTATTAAGTAATGAAATGGCTTCCCGTCCAAAACAAAATAATTGTATCGCCTCTTCAAGATTACGAGGTGATACAATTATTACAAAAAGCAACCTCACCACCTTCACTCGATAAAAAAGACCATTCACAACAAACCACATTTGTAGGAATCATTGAGCAAAATTCTTTTAGAATATCAATGAAACTTAAAGTCCCGGAAAATTTTAGCCCAATTGTTTACGGAAAAGTAGACAACACTAGCCTTGGCTCGATTATTTCGGTAAAATTTAGCCTGTTTTTTAGCTCACAAATGTTTCTAATCTTCTGGTCTGTAATATGCCTGGCAGCCTCTCTGCTATTCATCTTCTTATTTAGCGAGTCAGTTTATGGATTAATTGCACTCTCAGTCGGGCTTATTAATTACTCTATCACAATTATAAACTTCAACAAAAAAATTAACGAATGTCATCAAAGTTTCTTAAGCGTGCTGAAGATGGATAAGTGAACCCTTACTTATTGATGTTAAGTTTGCTAATTTTGCAACCCGAAAAACTGGAGAATTCATGAATGAAGTAAGAGTAAGATTTGCGCCTAGCCCAACTGGTGCGTTACATATTGGAGGAGTTAGAACCGTATTATACAACTACCTTTTTGCTAAAAAAATGAATGGTAAAATCATTCTACGCATTGAGGACACTGATCAAACCCGATTTGTACCAGGGGCCGAAGAATATATAATTGAATCGCTCGACTGGATTGGCATTGATCCTGACGAAAGTCCGGCAAAAGGTGGTGAATATGGACCTTATCGACAGTCCGAAAGATCGGAGATATATGCAAAATATGCTCAGAAGTTATTGGACGAAGGGAATGCGTACTATGCCTTTGATTCGGCTGATGAATTGGTTGCAATGAGAGAAAGGCTCAAGGCTGCTAAAGTAGATCAGCCACAATACAACGCTATAACGAGAGCTCAAATGAAAAACTCTCTGACATTACCCCCTGAGGAAGTGAAGGCCAGGTTAGAATCTGGTGAACCATATGTAATTAGACTAAAAGTACCGAGAAAGGAAGAAATTCGCCTCAATGACATGGTGAGAGGTTGGGTAATGGTACACTCAGCTGCCATTGATGACAAAGTGCTCATGAAGTCCGATGGATTGCCTACCTACCATTTAGCCAATGTAGTTGATGATCACTTAATGAAAATCTCACATGTGATCAGAGGTGAAGAATGGTTGCCTTCTGCTCCTTTACATGTTTTGCTCTATAAGTTTTTAGGTTGGGAGGATACAATGCCACAGTTTGCGCATTTACCATTGCTTCTTAAACCTGACGGAAATGGTAAACTGAGCAAAAGAGACGGTGATAAACACGGCTTCCCCGTATTTCCTATAGAGGCAACGTTTCCTGGTAAGAATGGTGAAGTTGAAAAATTCAATGGTTTTAGAGAGGCTGGATTTTTACCGGATGCAATGGTTAACTTTTTAGCCTTTCTTGGTTGGAACCCTGGCACTGAGCAAGAAATATTCACTACGGATGAGTTAATTAATGCTTTCTCCTTAGAAAAAGTAGGTAAATCAGGTGCCAAATTTGATATTGAAAAAGCCAAGTGGTTTAATCAACAATATATCAAATCTAAGAGTGGTGAACACCTGGCGGCATATTTACGAGAAGATTTAGAAGTAGCCGGAATAAAATATCAAGAAGCGCAACTGCCCAGAATATGTAATGCCCTTAAAGAAAGAGTAACATACCCCGGAGATTTTCTAAAAGATGGATTTTTCTTCTTCAATAAGCCTGAATCTTATGATGAAAAGCTTGTAAACAAAAAATGGACTGAAGAAGCTGTGACGGTACTAGAGCTGTACTCATCAGCTTTGGCAAACAAAACCACCATCTCGGCCGAAGAGGCCAAACAGGTTTTAAGTAACATATTAGATGAGAAAGGCGTTAAAATAGGAAAGGTAATGCCTGCGGTAAGACTCGCAATGACTGGTGCAGGATCAGGACCAGATCTAATGGAAATTATCTCCATTCTTGGGCCTGATGAAGTTGTACAGCGAATTACTACTGCTGTTGAAAAATTGCCGGTTAAACAAGAACAATAACGTTATGTCAAAAAAAGAGTCTAAGAAGAAAAATGAGAAGTCTAAGCCAAAAGTAAATCCCGATTTGGATGGTTTTGATATCGAGATAGACTCTTTTGGTGAAATTCGCACTAATTTTAATATCGATAAGATCAACGAATTTCTTAACAAAAACGTAGAAGATAAAAAACTTGTTGATCGAGAAGATTACGAAAATTTAAAAAAAGGCGAATCAAAAGACGAAGAAGAATAAACATGACCAATTCTCACGAAATTGACTACACCATTAAAGGTGAAAGCATACAAATAGTTGAAATCGAACTCGACCCTCAAGAAACTGTGATAGCAGAAGCTGGCGCCATGCTTTATATGGATCAGGGCATCACATTTGATACCAAAATGGGTGATGGTTCTAATCCAAACCAAGGTTTCATGGGCAAGTTATTGTCGGCAGGAAGCCGACTTCTGACTGGTGAGTCTATTTTTATGACCCACTTCACTCAACAAGGAGTGGGTAAAGGAAAAGTTGCATTTTCAGCACCCTACCCTGGAACTGTAATTCCTATTGATTTGGCTAAATCAGTAAACAATGAGTTAATAGTTCAAAAAGACGGTTTTCTTTGTGCAGCCTTTGGCACAAAACTCTCCATAACGTTTAACAAAAGACTTGGCTCAGGTCTTGTCGGAGGTGAGGGATTTATATTGCAGAAACTACAGGGTAATGGTAAAGCATTTGTGCACGCTGGAGGTACGGTGATTGAAAAGGAACTAAACAATGAAGTTTTAAGGGTAGACACTGGATGTGTTGTGGCTTTTGAGTCCAGCGTAGATTTCAATGTAGAATCATCGGGAGGGTTAAAATCTATGCTTTTTGGTGGTGAAGGGTTATTTCTCGCTACTTTAAGAGGTACAGGTAAAGTTTGGTTACAATCAATGCCAATCAGAAAGCTCGTGCAGGCACTAGCTCCATATGGTGCAAATAGAAAAAAAGAAAGCAGTTCACTTTTAGGAGATTTTCTAGAATAGTTTAACCCTGGGAATAATTGCAGGAACTTCTTTTCGATAGCTAATATAAAGCTGGCCAAATTGATTGACCAGTTTTTTTTCTTCTAAGTATATTCCTATCGGCAAGTATATATAAATACATATTGCAGACACTAATGTGGCTGTTCGTGGGTCGTAAACAAACAATCCAGCTACCATCAAAATTGTACCCGCGTACAAAGGGTGTCTTATATGCTTCAGGATTCCATCCCTTCTCAATTCGCTTGGTTCATCTTTTATGCCTAAAAAAGATCCTGAGTTAAACTGTTTAAATGCCGCATTTATAATAAGTACTCCTGCGCCACCCAGGAAAAGTGCCGCAATTTTAGAAAACTGTGTTTTGGGGATGAGCACTTCAGGTGACAAGGTGCCGTTGTAAATTAGAATACTCAGCAACCCGACTATGGCTACTAGATTATAAATAATTCTTTGGGCTTTTAATGGTAGTCCCGCTTCAACCAGTTTCGATTTTATAGTTTGACTGGCCAATAGACTATGAATGGTGAAATACACACTCCACATTAGAATAAGCCATATATATTGAGACAATTCCATGCTTTAAGGTAATAACTTTTATGACTATCAAAAGTGATTTTAATAGCTATATTTGTTAGCATAATAAAAATCTATCCGTATGAGTAAAACAAAAATTGGTGTTATAAAAGAAGGTAAAATTCCGATAGATAGACGGGTGCCTTTCACACCTCTACAAGCCAAAGAAGTTGAAGAAAAGTTTAGTGATGCAGCGATAGCTGTGCAACAGAGCGAGGTCAGATGTTTTACTGCAGATGAGTACCGACAATATGGAGTAAACCTTGTAGAAGACGTTTCTGATTGTGATATTTTGATGGGAGTAAAAGAAGTACCCATGGAATCACTCATCGAAAACAAAACTTATTTCTTCTTTTCTCATACCATTAAAGAGCAACCTTACAATCGAGACCTCTTAAGAACCATTCTTAAAAAGAAAATAAGGCTGATAGATTATGAAACGCTTACAAATAGCAGTGGCCAACGGATTGTAGCTTTTGGGCGCTATGCAGGTATAGTGGGCGCTTACAATGGCATTCTAACTTATGGCAAAAGGTACAACCTGTTCAACATAAGACCAGCTCATGAAACTTTTGACCTTGAAGACCTCACTACCGAATTCGCTAAAGTATCCCTACCTGCTATAAAAATTGCCATCACGGGCGGTGGCAGAGTAGCCAAAGGAGCGATGGAGGTTTTAAATGGAATGGGAATCAGGCGAGTTTCACCAGCCGAATATCTTTCAGAACACTATGATGAACCCGTATACACCCAATTAAACAGCAGAGATTATAATAAAACAAAAAGTGGTAGTGACTTTTCAAGAACTGAATTCTATGATTCTCCGGAAAATTACGAAAGTGATTTTCTCAAATACAGCCATGCCACTGACTTGTTAATCGCTTCAGCATTTTGGGATCCCAGAGCTCCTGTTTTGTTTAGGAGAGAAGATATTATGCACCCAGCCTTTAAAATCAGAGTGATTGCTGATATAACGTGCGATATTGAAGGTTCCATTCCTTCGACAAAGCGACCTAGCACAATTGATGACCCTATATATGATTATAACCCTAGTGAAGACCTTGTTGAGCCTGCATTAACTGATGAAGGGAATATTACTGTTATGGCTGTAGATAACCTGCCGTGTGAGTTGCCAAGAAATGCCTCAGAAGATTTTGGAAGAGAATTGATTGATAACGTGCTCCCGCACTTGCTAGGTGACGATAATGAAGAGGTAATTAAAAGAGCAACCATCACTGAAAATGGCCAACTGACTGATCGGTACGCCTACCTTCAGAATTATGTTGATGGCAATTAGTTTATGAAAATTTTAGTGGCTTCTAAAAACCCAGTGAAAATCAATGCCGTGAAGCATGGGTTTAAAAGAATGCTCCCTTCAGCACAGTTTGAGGTTACTTCTGCAGATGTACCATCAGGTGTGAGCAGCCAACCATTAGGCGATAGAGAAACTTATGAAGGCGCACACAATAGAGCATCTAATGCAAAAAAACTAAGCACCGGGGCAGACTTGTTTGTCGGAATAGAAGGAGGAGTGGCTTTTGACAATGAAGAGATGCAAGCTTTTGCCTGGGTGGTCGTATTATCAAATGACCAATTGGGAAAGGCCAAAACATCTACTTTTTACCTGCCCAAAGCCGTAGCTCGGTTAGTGAATGAAGGGAAAGAACTTGGTGAGGCAGATGACATAATCTTTAACCAACACAACTCCAAACAAGCAGGTGGGGCTATTGGAATCCTTACAAAAAATGTAATTGATAGAACCCAATATTATACTGAAGCAGTCGTTTTAGCCCTGATTCCGTTTAAAAACACTGACCTTTATTAAGTGCTGGCAAATTGCTACATTTAGAGTATAATGAAAGAGAGCCCATTAGTAGAAAAGTCCAGGAAATTCACTGTAGATCTAATCTCAAAACTCCCTGCAAATTATTATTATCATAACCTGGAGCATACTCAAGAGGTGGTAGAAGCAGCAAGACAAATAGGTGCTGAATCCAATCTTACTGAAGAAGAATTTGAAAATCTAATCATTGCCGCATGGTTTCATGATACAGGTTACTCATGTGGCACTGATCATCATGAGTTGGAAAGCGTTAAAATAATGAAGCAACAGCTTGGTGAATGGAAAGTATCTCAGGAAAAGATTTATGCAATTGGCAAAATAATAGAATCCACTCAAATACCTCAAAAGCCAAAGGATCTGCCTTCAGAGATTATGTGTGATGCGGATCTGTATCATTTATCAACTGATGCTTTTGAGAAAAAAAGTGAAATGCTTCGAAAGGAACTTACAGAAACGTGTGCAAAAGACTTATCAAAAGACGAATGGAGAGCCATGACCTATGAGTTTGCCTCAAAGCATCAATATTTTACCAATTATGGCAAAACCATATTAACACCAAAGAAGGAAAAGAACCTGGCGAATATATCTCCGAAGAAGAAAAAGAAAGATAAAAAGGTAGACAAAAAGTATGTCAGTAATCTTGAAAAAGAGATTGTAAAACTTAAAAATAAGCTTGATAAAAACAAAGAAGTAAAACCAGACAGGGGAATTGAAACAATGTTTAGGGTTACCTCAAAAAATCATTTGACCCTAAGCGGTATGGCCGATAATAAGGCCAACATTATGATATCAATTAATTCGATTATACTATCTGTTCTCGTGTCGGTTCTTTTCAGAAAGTTTGAGGAATACCCTAATTTAATTATCCCCGCCTTAATGTTGGTTGTGGTTTGTCTTACCACTATAGTTTTTGCGGTATTAGCTACCAGGCCCAATGTTTCTTCAGGAAAATTTAAACGAGAAGACATAATCAATAAAAAAACTAACCTGCTCTTTTTTGGAAACTTTCACAGCATGGAGCTTGAAAATTACATGTGGGGTATGAAAGAGATGATGAAGGATGCAGACTACCTTTATGGAAGCCTCACAAAGGACATCTATTTTCTTGGTATTGTGCTGGGTAAAAAGTACAAAATGCTCAGAAAATCATACACTATATTTATGTACGGTTTTGTTATTTCTATTTTGGCATTCATCGTAGCTATGATGTTTTTCCCAGTCAATTAGATCATTCCCTACTGTTGAGCCAATTGTAAAAGTCGACCTGTGCCTGCACTCTTGGCTTTTTATTTCTGATAGGTATATTTTGCAAATTCTTGCTTATTAAGCACGATTTGGTGTTGTCACTGAGCTGAATTTCAATCATTTTTTTAATCTCTTCACGAGCCTTTGAGTCAAACAATGGGTAAACGACTTCTATCCTTCGATACAAATTACGTTTCATCCAGTCTGCAGAACCAAGAAATATTTTCTCCTCTCCTCCATGATGGAACATATAAACCCTTGAGTGTTCCAGGTATCTGTCTACAATTCTTCTCACGGTAATATTTTCACTCATTCCTTTAACACCTGGCTTTAAACAACATATGGCTCTCACTATCAAATCGATTTTAACTCCTGCGTTACTAGCCTCGTAAAGCTTATCAATCATTACATCATCTTGCAGGTTATTAAGTTTAAGCACTATATGAGCTTTTCGTCCATTCTGTGCTTCGTTAATCTCAAAGTCCACAAGCTTCTTTAGCTCGTCAACAATGTTAAATTGTGATACCAACAATTGCTGAAATGGCTTCGGTTCTTTTTTTAAAGCTAAAAAATCAAATAGACTATCCAACTCAGTGGTCAATGATTCATCATTGGTAAGCAGAGCATCATCGGCATAAATAGAAGCCGTTTTTTCATTGAAATTACCAGTACCAAAAAAGCCATAGTTAACAGTTTCCTTTCCTTTTCTACGTTTCACCAAGGCTACCTTTGCATGCACTTTAAGACCCGGAATGCTATAAATAATTTTTATACCAGCTGCCTTCATTTTATCTGCCCAAAGCAAATTATTTTGCTCATCAAACCTTGCCTTTATTTCGATAAAAACCGTCACCTTTTTGCCATTGTTAGCAGCACTAATAAGAGCATTGCTAATAAATGAATCGGGTGCAATTCTATAAAACGTGGCTTTTACCTCCTCCACATCGGGGTCTAATGAGGCTTCATTAAACAACCTAAGTACGTAGTCATAACTTTGATAGGGAAAATGAAGCATAACATCCCCTGAGTCGATAATATCAAAAATGGACTCACCATTCTCAAGCTTAGACACCTTTATAGCAGGTAGCGGCTCATTTTGAAGCTTTGGGGCCAAGGGATTCTCAAGCTCCATAAGATCATTCATATTATGATATCTTCCGCCAGGCACAATATCTTCTTCTGTCAACTCAAAGGCATCAACCAAATATTGTAGCATCTCGCTTGGCATACTCCTGTCATATAAAAACCTTGATGGTACACCGAGATTTCTCTTTTCAATCTGTTTTCTGATTTTCTTAACCAGATCACCGGAGTATTCGTCTTCTATATTTAAATCTGCATCCCTATTTAATTTTATACCATAACATCCTTTAATAGAATAACCGGGGAAAAGAAACTCGACATTCTCTCTAATGATGTCGTCTATTGAAATGTAATAAAATATCTCATTTACTTTTGGTAGTGGGATAAACCTCGGTAAGTCACTACTGGGTATTTTTAAATGTGCGTAATGTTGTTGCTTTTGTGTATCTACAAGGTCGATAGCAAAATATAATGCTCTATTATCCAAATAAGGAGACTTGGACTTGGGAGCAGTCATTACTATCGGCTGTAGGTAGGACAGTACTTTACTTTTAAAATAATGTTCAATAACATCTTTATGGGCGTCAAGTATTGGCTCATTTCGATAAAGCACTATGTTGTGCTTCTTGAGCTCTGGAAGTATCACATCCCTTTTTATAGCTCCGAACTCCTCAAGTTGTTTATTTACCTCTTGTAATATTTTGTTTAATACTTTACTGGGCTTCTTATTGAATCGTTTGTTTATTTTCTTTTTATCGATATCTACGATACTCCTGAGGGCCGCCACTCTTACCCTAAAGAACTCGTCAAGATTGGAAGAGTAAATTGCCAGAAACTTCACACGCTCGTATAATGGCACATCCTTGTTAGCGGCCTCCATAAGCACACGATAATTGAAAGAAAGCCAGCTTACATCTCGATCGAAATACGAAGGTTTTAATTGCTGCTCAGGATTGGTCATGCTTTGAAGATAAAAAAAGGAGGTGAAATGGCCTCTTATAATTTGTTAAAACACAACTGAAATTCAAATGCTTAAGGAAACTGTATAAAAGTTAAATACGTTATCACAAAACATGAAACATTTTCTATTGTTAAGTTTCTTCTCTTTTATTCTGACCATTTCATATGGCCAAAAGCCTTATAATGATCCCTATACCTACCCTGGCGCTGTAATACTTAATGATAGTTCGGTGTTGCATTGTAATTTAAAGTACAATCAAAAAAATGAGAACTTGATCTGCAAGACTAGTGCGGAAAACATCGAATACAGTGCTCAGGATGTAATATATTTTCAATTCTATGACGCGGAAAAAGAGTTGAACAGATACTTTTTTTCACTTAAAACTGAAAAAATGGATACGCAGTTTTTTGAATTGTTGGTTTCTGGTGAAATCAAACTCTTTGTTAAAGCTTATTTAGCAGGAGGATTTATTGAGCAAAATCAGACTATTACAACATTTCATATCGATGGTAAACAAGTTGTATATCATTTGTTTTATGATAATAAAGGAGTAATTCACAGACTAAATAATTTTTCTGAAGAGATCCTACCGATGATGCAAAGTAGGGTAAGTGATATTTCCAGTTATATCGTAAATAACAAACTAAAGCTTAGCGAACAAAAGCATCAACTGGCACTGATTAAGTATTACAATAACCTAGTGCAATAAAAAAGGGCTTCGTTTTCACAAAGCCCTTTAATTAAAGATTCTATACTTTTTACTCTACTACTACATATTCTCCGCTTGCATCTAATATTAGAAGCACTTGAAGATCTCCAGCTGGGAATGTATTATAGGTTACCAGGTATTTCTGTCCTACCTCGCTATTTGGGAATCGAAGCTTTAAAATAAAGCCAATTGCCTCATAAATCTCAGGTGTAGACCATTGTGTACCAAAGTTTCCAAAAGTATTAAGGTTGTCCAAAGCAGCAGGATTACCCAAACCATTTTCTGCCTTACCAATCTCAGCAAAGTCTGCAGCTGTAATGGTATACTTAACAGTATTATCAGGTACCCATGTATTACCATCATGTCCAAAGTTTAATGAAGTCGAAATTTCCGACTCGTATTTTACCCACTCACTATTAAGAAATGTATACAAATCACCTCTTACTTGTGGGCCTGAGCTGCTTGAAACATAATCGTAAACAATGATCTGCTCATCCTCCTCTTGTGCAAATGGTGCAAAATTATTTAAAAACTGTGGTAGGTAATCATCTGGAGAAATTGAACTTCCAAAGTTTGAAAGGCCACCCATTTCGTCAAAGTCAGCTGACGATAAGAAGTAAGCATTGTTATTTAACTCAGTCCAATAAGAAGTTGACTCGTTATACTCGTAAAAAACATTCTTTGTGACAATATCAATTGGGCTTCCGTTGTCAACAGAAACATCAGCAATTCTCCAAAGCGGTGAATAATCTGCTGTTGATTTATAAAAGAAACCAACGTGTACGATCATCCCTTCGTAAGCTGCAAGATTTACCTGCGTATTATATCTGTCGAAATCTGCTCCATCTCCTGTAGGAAATTGATTAAAACTAGATGTCAGATTTACCCAAGTTGCAGTATTCACATCACCTGTATAGTTTGGTGAAATAAATACAGCGATATCAGTTCCAACTTCACCATCTCCTAAGAAAGCAAGTACTTGAGTTATTCTAAGTGTTGTAGTTCCGCCTGTTCTTGTTGTTAAATCAAGGGCTGGAGTTACTAACCAATCTTCATTAGGTAAATTTTCATCATCTGGTCGGCCGCTCATAGCTGCATATCTATATCCGCTACTGCTACTACCCCATTCCCATGTTTCATCTCCATCAACAGAGCTCTCATCCATTTCACCAAGATCTCCTCCGTCAAAGTTTTCCTGAAATGTAAAGTCTGAGTAATCTGCTTCAGATTCTTTAAAAGAAGCAGCAACCAATTCACCATCTTCAGGAGAGTCAATATTTGCATTTAAAATGCTTGAGATATTGTCTTCAACTCTAACATCTTCATTAAAGAAATTAGCTTCTGCACTGGTTGATGCGTAATCATCACTAGACAATACATATCTCTCAGCATCGGTATAAGGATCTACGAGGTCACTTCCTCCGCGAAAAAACTGATAATTAACCAAAGCACTTGACCCTTCACCTAATGCAGGAAAGTTAGCTTCAAGTATCAGAGGAATGTTAGCCTTTACATCATCATCACTACCAAAGTTGCCAAATCCTGCACAGTCACATGCTTCATCAGCTAAATCGTAATCGTCATCATTTAAAGTATATTCAACATCTTGTACTTCTTCAAGACTAGCTTCAATTTCATTAACCTCATCTTCGAGGGGATCACATGAAATTGATACAGTGGCTATTAATGCCAGTATTGCGATGTATATTTTATTAAATTTCATCTTAGTTATTTTTTTCTATTAAAATTTCACTTTTAAGCCCAGGTTCCAAGTTCTTCCGAAACCATAGTATACACTTGCAGTTTGAGCATTATTCCCAGAACCGTCATTAGCATCAGCTACATATTCAGTATCTGCCACGTTGTAAACGTTTCCGTAAAGTGAAGCATCAAAACCGTTGAACTCAAACTTGTATGTTACATTTAAGTCAACTAAGCCGTATGCAGGAATTTCCCATGCATCAACATTTTGTTCGACACTCGTTCTGCCTAAAGGATTATATGACGCAAATAAGTTGTCATAATAATTATAATCCATACCAACAGTAAATCCTTCTATAAGTTGGTAACTAAAACCAAATGCGGCAGTTGTTTGAGCTGCATCACCTACCTTCAGGTCTTCAATGAAAATATTGATAGGATCACCTATTGGTTGATTGTTTTCATCTTCCACAACAATATTTTCAACATTATTCACCCATCTCCAATCTCCAAGAGAAAGCATTCCTGTAAGTGTAAGTTTTGAGCCAAGTCTATAGCTTCCGTCAAACTCAATACCTTGATGAATTGCGTTTATGCCTGATATATTAGCAAATATTTGGTCGCCTGACTGAGCAGTTCTACTTGTAGTAAAGGCTCTGTTATCCCATTGCGTTCTGTAAATATTTACATTAGCTGTAAGTCCACCTTGTCTTAAACCATAGCCAACTTCAGTACTGAAGATTTCTTCATTGATGGCGTCAGGGTTAGCAACATTAGATGTTCTGCTTGTAAATACATTTCTATAGAATGGTGCTTTAGAGAAGTATCCAATGTTTGCGTAAACATTGTGGTTGTCATCCAAATTGTAGTTAGCTCCACCTTTTACTTGGTAACCAAAGAAATTAAATGCATCAGTTTCTACACCATCACCATCATGAAGGTTGTTGAAGAATTCAACTTGTCTATATGAAGTGTTTGACAATGAAACCGAAACAAATGCTGATAAGTCATCTTTAGTATATTCTACCTGACCAAATCCTCCGACCCAGCCTACTTTGCCATCATAATTGTAGTTGTATTTGTCACCTACTTTTAAAATCCTAACCGGATCGTTAACGTCATCATCATTTACTATGTAGTCTCCACCAAGTAAGTCTGTTACTTCATAAAAGTGAGATCCTGTATAAGATCTTAAGTCAACGCCTGCCAATAATGTTAGATTGTCAGATAATTCGTGACTAAGTGTAGAAAGTAAACCATACCAAATGTGATCGTTTCTTGAAGCTCTTTGCCAAGCCAGTGCTTCACCAGACTGGTTCGCTTCATTTCTTTCTACAAGCGCATCAATATTGTAAGTGCCAAATTCTCCACCTACTCTATCGTTAGCAGGGCCCCAGTCTCCACCAGTACCTCCGCCACCACCAGTTCCGGTAGATGCATAAAGTGCAGTTGATAATTCAGTCCCTCTTTTTATTGTCCAGTAGTGGTTTAATGAAACCTGAGGTTTGTGATAAAAATTATCCTCAACATTTACAACCTGTCCATTTCTGTATCCCCAGTCAGGATTATATTTTATACCTCTATCACTTTCTTCATAATCTGCTAAAGAGCTTCTATTCTGACGTTGGCCATGTCGTTGTTTTGCTCCTACTGCTGTAAATGTCATCTCATGGCTATCGTTGATTTGCTTTGCGATATTCAAGAAGTAAGAAAATCCTAAGAATTCAGTTCCATCAACATAACCATCTCCTTGTGTCTTAGCACCAGAAGCTGTAAAAGCCCAACCATTATCAGTAAGGCCAGAAGATATTGAAAATCCTACCTTTGAATAGGCATCGTTACCAGTTCCTACATAAACTTCGCCACCTTTTTCTCTATCAGAAGCTTTTGATAATATATTTATTGTACCTCCAATAGAAGGAACAGCCACTTTAGAAGCACCAAGTCCTCTTTGTACCTGAATACTAGTCGCAGCATCAGTTAAACCTGCCCAGTTAGACCAGTAAACATTACCGTTTTCCATGTCATTCACAGGGATACCGTTAATCATAACAGCAACGTTTTCATCATTAAATCCTCGAATGTTAATCCGTCCATCACCGAAGCCACCACCAGCTTTAGTAGCAAAAACGCCCGGTGTTGATTTTAAGATTTCTGGAAATTCCTGACTACCAATTTTAGCCTCAATTTCTGCAGCCTTAATACTTGAAACTGCTACCGGAGTTTTACGATCAATTGCAATTGAAGCAATGACAGTGATTTCATCCAATCCTACGGCCGAAGAAATCAGAGTGATGTCTCCAAGATTAGTGTCTTGGTTTGCTGTCACACTTACTTGTTTCTCCTGGCTTTGGTAACCAACATAGGAAATAACGATTGTTCTGCTTCCAGGTCTTACATCACCAACTTTGAATTCGCCATCCAAGTTAGTAACAGATCCCTTTGTAGTTCCTTTAACTACTACGTTTGCACCAATTAAGGGCTCACCCTCTTGGTCAAAAATTTTCCCGCTTATTGAACCATTTTGGGCAACAGCTGAAAAACTCATTAAGCAGCATAGAAATGATGCTGCCAATACACTTAACTGTAAAAGTTTTTGCATAATAATGTTTGGTTTAAATTAGATTTAGGTCATTGATAATTTAACGCAAAACAAATGAAAATCAGTAGATTACATCCATCCTTGTTATTACAGAAACCTTCATCAAATTATTAAAGATTTTAAAAATTATATGAATCAATAATTCAGTGGCAAATTTAATGAAAGAATCTTCTCAAAAGAATTTTTCTGAATTTAACTTATTGAGAATAAACCGCTCATAAATGTTAACTTAATGTTAACAAGTCGATTTATTATTTTTATTCTTCATTTTGCAAATTGATCAGAAACCATTAAACACTTATGAAAAGGATATTCTTCATGCTGTTTATGACAGCAATATTTTCGACAACATTCGCACAAGTAGATCTTACCTATTATTTACCTGCCGGAATAGAATATGATCAATCCGTACCTACTCCAAAATCTATCGTAGGCCATGAAGTTGGTGAATGGCATATAAGCCACGATAAGTTGGTCAACTACATGTATGCCTTGGCTGAAGCGTCAGACCGTGTAACTATTAAAGAGTATGCCAGAACTTATGAAAACCGACCTTTAGTAGTACTTACCATCACATCTGCAGAAAACCAAAATAACATAGAGTCTGTGAAGGCACAACACGTGCAGCTAACAGACCCAACCTCTTCAGCTTCTTTAAATGTAAATGAAATGCCTGCCGTGGCATATTTAGGTTATAGCGTTCATGGAAACGAGCCAAGTGGTAGTAATGCGTCTCTACTTGTGGCTTATTATCTGGCGGCTGCTCAAGGGCAAGAAATTAATGATTTACTTAGTAATACTGTGATATTGTTAGACCCTAGCTTTAATCCTGATGGCTTAAACAGGTTTGCAGCCTGGGTGAACTCACGAAAAAGCCATGTAGAGACCAGCGACTCATATAACATGGAGCAAAATGAACCCTGGCCAAGAGGCCGTACAAACCATTACTGGTTTGACTTAAACCGTGATTGGTTACCCGTTCAGCTGCCGGAATCTCAGGGGCGCATAAATACTTTTCACGAATGGAAGCCAAACCTCCTTACCGATCATCACGAAATGGGTACAAATTCTACTTTTTTCTTTCAGCCAGGTATCCCATCAAGGAACAACCCTCTCACTCCTCAAAATACTTACACATTAACTGATGAAATGGGTAAATATCATGCCAAGGCATTGGATAAGATCGGCTCGCTATATTATACAAGAGAAAGCTTTGACGACTATTATTATGGCAAAGGCTCTACATACCCTGATATCAATGGTTCAGTTGGTATTCTTTTTGAACAAGCAAGTTCAAGAGGACATGCACAGGAAAGTGTGAATGGAGTATTGCGTTTTCCTTTTACCGTAAGAAATCATTTTACCGCCTCACTTTCATCTCTGGATGCTATAAAAAACATGAGGATAGATTTCTTAAACCACCAACGCAAATTTTATAAAGATGCAATGGATGAGGCCAATCGCGATAGCCAAAAAGCACTAGTGTTTGCTTCAAAGGATCAAAAAAGAGCGCATGAGTTAGCCGAGTTGATGAGCCGACACAAAATTGAGGTATTTCATACGGCAAAAAATACTGTTATAAAAGGCTTAACCTACGAGGCAGGCGATGCATTTGTGGTTCCGATGCAGCAGCCTCAGTATAAACTAATCAAAGCTATGTTTGAGAAGCGCACAACTTTTCAAGACAGCTTATTTTATGATGTAAGCACCTGGACACTACCATTGGCTTTTGGCTTAGAATACAACTCGCTTGATGCTAGATCATACTCAAGTGATCTTAAAGGCAAGGCATTCAGTATATCAGACAAAATGGAGGGTACCATAGTTGGTGGCCAGTCTAATTACGCTTATGTATTCGAATGGTATAATTATAACACGCCAAAAGTGCTTTATGCACTCTTGAAGAACAACTACAGAGTGAAAGTGGCCAACGAACCGTTTTACCATGAAAATGGAAAGCGGTTTGAAAGAGGCAGCATTTTGATTCCAGTACAAACACAAGATCAAGGTAATGATGCAATTTTTAACCACCTCAATGCTTTAGCTAAGGAAAATGGAGTTGATATACATGCATTTAATACCGGACTTGATTACCGAGGTGTAAGCCTGGGTAGTCCAAATTTTGATAACGTTCAAAAACCTAAAGTGATGCTCTTGGTGGACGGCAATGTAAGTTCTTATGAAGCCGGGGAGGTATGGCACTTGTTTGATCAAAGGTATCAAATGGATTTGTCATTGGTACCCGTTGAAGTATTCAATAGTGCTGACATTGACAAATACAATACAATAATAATGGTTAATGGTAGGTACAATGATATTTCAGAGCGCAGCCAGGAAAAACTTAAACAATGGGTATCAGAAGGTGGCACAGTTGTAGCCACTAAAGGAGCATTAAATTATCTAAACTCGATAGGTTTAGCCAAGTTTGAGATGAAGAAAGACGAAAAAACAGAGGACAATAGTATGAAACGTTATGCCGACATTGGGGAATTCAGAGGAGCTCAAGCCATCGGAGGCTCAATATTTGAGCTTAAAATTGACCCTACTAACCCAATTTTTTATGGGTATTATAAGTCTACGATGCCGGTATTTAGAAATAGCGATATGTTTATGGAAAAGTCGAAAAATCCGTTTGCAAACCCAGCCGTTTATACCAGCACTCCTTTGTTAAGCGGATATATCTCTGAAGAGAACCTTGAAAAGCTTAAAAACACAGCTGCCGTAGGTATTTCTAGCCACGGACGAGGTCAGGTCATTGGGTTTACCGACAACCCTAATTTCAGAGCCTTCTGGTATGGAACTAACAAAGCTTATATTAATAGCGTGTTTTTTGGGCCTATTATTAGCAGCGGAGCATCGAGATAAATTTTTAAAATTCAAGCAAGCCCCTGTAATGCAACCTTTGCGTTCAGGGGTTTCTTTTTAAGAAAAAATGATATTAACCTTTAAATGGTACATCATTTTGTTTGTAAATTATTATTGTACTAATTTCAAATGCTAGTAAATGATTTGGCATAATTTTAGCCATAATCCATATAGTCTATGAAGACTAAACTCATGAGAAATACACTGACAATTGGTATTGTGTTTATTTTGGCGTTGATATCCGGACAGGTTGCTGCCCAGAGCGATATAGTTGATGATGTTAAAGAAGCTATTAAGGCCGGCAGCTCAAAAGAATGTGCCAAGTACTTTAACGAAAGCCTGGATGTGACCATTGATGGTGAAATGAAGAGCTATAGTCGAATTCAAGCTGAATATGTGCTTCGTGACTTCTTCAAACAACACCCTCCATCAAGTTTTTCCATTGTTCATCAGGGTTCTTCAAAAGGAGGGCTATCTTTTGCTATCGGCCAGTACGTGAGCAAAAAAGACACATTTAGAGTATGGATGCGTATTAAAAACACCAGCAGCCAGTACCTAATCCATGAAATGAGCTTCATTAAAGAGTAATTCTTTCACATTTCCTTATTTTATTTTCTCAAAACCCATTTGAGATAAACCGATTTTTTATTTTTGCAGGATGCAATTGAGCTACCTGACAAAGCCTGCGATTAAAGCTTTCATTAAGCAATCTTTCAAAGAAGATGTTGGTGACGGTGATCACTCAACTTTATCGGCAATACCTTCTGATAGTGAAAGCAAGGCCCAACTGTTGATTAAAGGAGATGGGATACTCGCTGGGATAGAATTGGCAGAAAATATCTTTGAATATTTTGACCTTCAACTAGAGATCAATAAACTGTTGAAAGATGGTGATCGGGTAAAATCCGGAGATATTGGATTTACAGTTCATGGTAGGGCTCAATCAATACTTACATGTGAGCGGTTAGTGCTTAATTGCATGCAAAGAATGAGTGGCATTGCCACATATACCGCACATTTAAAATCACTTATCAAAGGGTCAAAGGCTCAATTATTAGATACACGTAAAACAACACCTAACTTTAGGTTGGCCGAAAAGTGGGCGGTGGCTATTGGCGGAGGAAGAAATCATCGGTTTGGGCTATATGATATGGTGATGCTTAAGGATAATCATATTGATTTTGCCGGTGGTATAGCTAACGCTATAAAAGCCACTAAACTATACCTGGCTAAAAACAATAAAGATTTAAAAATTGAAATAGAAACACGTACACTTGACGAGGTAAGACAAGTGCTAAGTGTTGGTGGCGTTGATATAATAATGCTTGACAACATGATGCCTTCTACAATGAAGGAAGCTGTGAAACTTATTGATGGCGAGTTTCAAACAGAAGCAAGTGGTGGCATTACCGAAAATACAATAGCGGAGGTAGCCGAATGTGGAGTCGATTTTATATCAGTTGGAGCACTGACTCATTCGGTAAAAAGTATGGATATAAGTTTAAAAGCACTTTAAAAGGACAAAAATTAATTATGATAGTAAAGACAAAAAAATACAAATTAGAAAGTGGTACTTATATAAAGTTGGCACTTAAAAATGTACTTAAGCAACAGTGGTGGGTGTTTTTAATTGCAGCGGCCATTTGTGCGGGGTACCTCTGGATCCCTAACATGTGGTGGTTTATTGGCACAGGAATAGCGTTGGTGCTTTACTTACTTTTCTGGCTTATTCAGTTTGCTGGTGTAACGCAGATGGACCAAACTAAAATGTTATTTGACAAACTGTCCTATGAAATCAACAGTCAGCAGGTATTGATTAAGCTAAATGCCAAGCAAGGCATGCCATTAAAGTGGGATCAAATAAAAAGAGCCAGCGTTGGAAAAAATGCTATTTCGCTGGTAGTAAATAAGGCTCAAATAATTCATCTCCCTTATAAAATCTTTAATAGCGACAACGAAAGAAAGTTCGTTGAAAGCATTCTGAAGAGAAAAGGCCTGATAAAATAAGGTTAATGGCTTACAAAAAAAGGTTAAGCCATAAAGAAGCCGTTAACAGGCTAGCCAAATATTGCGTTTATCAAGAGCGGTCGCAACAGCAAGTTCGTAACAAATGTTATGAACTGGGCCTTTACAGAGATGAAGTTGAAGAGGTAATTGCTGAGCTAATCACCGAAGGCTTTATCAATGAAGAGCGGTTTGCTCAAAGCTATGTTGGTGGAAAATTTAGACTTAAAAAATGGGGGCGGATTAAAATTCTCGCTGGCCTTCAGCAACACCAACTTTCTAACTATTGCATAAATAAGGGGATGAGTGAGATTTCAGAGGATGAATATTTAGACACTCTGGATAGGCTTCTTGAAAAAAAGATAGAATCCTTAGCTGAAGAGAATTCGTATATTTTACATCAAAAGGTTGCTCGGTATGTTATAAACAAAGGTTTTGAGCCAGAATTGGTCTGGAATCGCATAAAAGAGACAAATAATTAACCCTTTGTATTAAGAGCGACACACTCTAATAGCAAGTAATATCTACCTTTATCTTATGAAAAATATACTAACAGTGTGCTTGATATTTATTGGCAGTAGCCTTTTTGGACAAGAGCATAATAAACATGCTAATGAAAAAAAGGGAGTAATCATAGCGGGCTACGATGTGGTAAGTTACTTTAATGGCACCCCTCAAAAGGGGTCTGATACTTACCAATACACGCATGAGGGTTTGACTTATTGGTTTGTAAATAGTGATAACAAGGAAACCTTTGTTCAAAACCCTGATGATTACATTCCCAAATATGGTGGGTGGTGTGCCTATGCCATGGGAGCGTCTGGTGATAAAGTTAAAATTGATCCCGAGACTTATAAAATTATAGATAACAAGCTGTACCTTTTTTACAATTTTGGTAAGGACAACACGCTTACCTACTGGAATTCAAACGAGCAAAATCTAAAGTCTAATGCTGACAAATATTGGATGGAAATCCTCAACGATCAATAGTAGTAACCACTCCTAAAAATATACTATTACCCTTTTTTGAATTCTTTTATATTTGTGATTAGAGCAACATTTTAATATGAACTTTTCCGAAGCTAGTAAAGAGATTTTAACACAACTTAAAGCCACTATAGAGCAAATAGCGCCAGAAGACTTTAAAACGGCTTGCGATGTACTAAACAAAACCTCAATAGGGCAGCACACTCGACATACATTAGAATTCTTTCTATGCTTAAAAAAAGGTCTCGATACCGGTAATGTCGATTATGATAAAAGAGATCATGACCCGGTGATTGAATCAGATAAGGTACTTAGTCTTACTATCATTAATGATTTAATAGTATTCCTAGATAATTGTACTGAGAATGTCCCTATGACACTGTCATCAAACTATGACTTAGCATCTAACCATAGCTTGACGGTGGAAAGTAACCTATTTAGAGAGTTAGCCTATAATATTGAACATGCTATACATCATATGGCACTAATAAAAATAGGTTTAAAAGAAGTGGCTCCTTACGTTGAGATTCCAAATCACTTTGGTGTGGCCATTTCTACAATAAAACATAAAAAGGCTGCTGCCGAAAGCTAATTAAAGCTACCTCCATGACACTTTTATCAAAAATATGGAGGAGTAATTTCCTAATTAAATTGCGTAGCTGGGAGTATTGGCCCTTTGGGTTAGTATATGCTCCCGTTTTTATCTACTGGCTCTGGCTTTCTTTAAGGGCTAAGTCACTCCTGTATTTCACCGCCTCAAATCCAAGTATTGAAAATGGGGGGATGCTAGGTGAGTCGAAAAAGAAAATCCTTGATCTAGTACCTGACAAGTACAAGGCTAAAACTTTATTTCTTTCTCCCAACGTTACTACTGAGTTGCTATTGAAAGAGATGCAATTAGCTGGGCTCACTTTCCCGGTAATTTGCAAACCGGATATTGGGGAAAGAGGAGTACTTGTTGAAAAAATTAATAATGACAACGAGTTATCAAAATATATTAGTGAGATCAATCAAAATTTTCTTCTGCAAGAGTACCTGGATTTACCCATAGAGCTTGGTGTGTTTTATTACAGAATGCCTGATAAACCAGATGGTGTAGTAAGCTCTATTGTAATTAAAGAAATGCTTACGGTAAAAGGTGATGGCAAATCGACTTTAAAAGAGCTGATCTTAAATAATGACCGATCTAAATTGCAATGGGAACAGCTTAAGGTAAAGTTTAATCAAGCGCTTTCTTTAGTTCTAAAAGATGGGGAGCAAAAACAATTAGTCGGCATTGGTAATCATTGCAAGGGCACTAAATTCCTGGATGGGAATTACCTTATCAACGATGAACTTCATCATACTTTTAATAAAATTAGTAAGGAGATTGATGGCTTTTATTTTGGCAGGTATGACATCAGAGTGGCATCCACTGAAGATTTATATAAAGGCAATATAAAAATTATGGAATTGAATGGAGCAGGTTCAGAACCAGCGCATATTTACAATCCGGGATATTCTATACTAAAAGCATACAAAAGCATCTTTCATCACTGGAAAATCCTCTTTAAAATCAGTGTGGTCAATCGCAGCAAAGGTGTCTTGTATCTGCCATTAAAAGAAGGCTGGAAAGAATACAGAAAACTAAAAGCAACACAGTGATTACCACCACGATTGCCATAGCTTTTATATTTAGTTTTCTAGGCTCTATCCCTCCAGGAACAATAAACCTGAGTGTATTACAGCTTTCTATTGAAAATAAATATTCAGCCGCATTGAGGTTTTGTATTGCGGCCGCCATCATTGAGTTTCCCTACGCCTGGATTGCCGTTAGCTTCCAAAACTATTTAATGGAATCTCCAGTGATAATAAGTAATATCAAGTTGATTGCCGCTCTGGTTATGATCACTTTAGGGATCATTAATCTAAATGCCATTAAGAAATCTCCCGGACGAATCCTGAGCAAACTGCAAGAAAGTGGCTTTAGAAAAGGTGTGTTATTAAGTATTCTAAACCCTTTAGCGATACCCTTTTGGATAGGGGTTACAGCCTACCTCACCAGTATTGGCTGGGTTAAACTGGGCACAACAAAACTTATTTTTTGGTATGTACTGGGCGTATCGCTGGGTACTTTTACTTTGTTATTTGTAGTTGCAAGTCTTGGAAAAAGACTAGGCGGAACACTTAAACATAACAGACTGACTAAAGGGATACCGGGAGTAATATTTCTTTGTTTAGGAATATACGCTTTATTTCAATTCTTTAATCTTGTCTGATAATCACTGTGTCTTCGGGCTTATCGGTGAAAACCACAACTTTTCCGCTCACATTTTCTAAAAAAGGCTTCAACATGGTTTTTGCATTTATTCTTGTTTGCTCAAGGATGCCAGAGTTTAAGGCGGCCTTTTTTATCTCATTTTCAGCGCTTTTATATGCTTTCTCTATAAATGCTCGTTCGTCTTTGAGTGGGTTAGTTTGAAGTGAATAAATCCTGGACTTTGACAAATCTAATTTATAATAACACAGTTCTGGATTTGGAAGACTGACAAATAGCGTATCATTTTCAATTAATACATCATCAAGATTCATTTTCTCAAGATCAATACAGCCTACAGCCTGCCCCTCACTGATCAAAGCTATTCTAGAGTCAGGGCCTAACTGAAAAATACTGAGGTATTTTTTACTTAGCTCCTCCAACTCAGTGATCTCCTTAAAATTATATTTTACGAGCTCCAGCTTACCCAAAGATTCAATTTGTGTAAGCACTGCCGTATTATTTAATTGCTCCTCAATTACCGTCTTCTCTGATAAATTTTCCTTGATAACAAAGAATAACAGCAGCACCCATGGGGTAATTAGTATGATCAGTCTTAATGTTCTCACCTTTTCAAGATAAGTTAATTTATACTTTAAAAGTTAATTCTTGCTCCATCTTTATCAACTGATAATTTAACAACTCGTGAAACCGGTACTGCCAAATTATAATCTTCATGGCCTATAGGCACATTTAAAGCAACTGGAATGTCCCAACTATTGATATACTTTGCTATCAGACCGTAAATATTTGTACCAAATGGTATGGCAGTATCTTTCATGCTGGAAAAGTCACCTATAACCAGCCCTTTTAAATGATCAAACTTTCCAGCGCGCTTAAGCTGGTTAAACATTCGATCAATTTTGTATAAGTATTCATCTATTTCTTCTAAAAAGAGAATTTTGCCTTTAGTATCTATCTCGGTGGGTGTTCCCAAACTTTCAACTACCAGAGATAAATTACCTCCAACTAGCTCTGCCTGCACGTTTCCTTCAATATTTAACTTATGTTCTTGACTTACTACTTCACCTTTTCCCTTAAAAAGTAGCTTCTTCAAACTCTCAATTGATAGCCCTACATCTTCGTTACCAAATTGAACAGGCATAAGACCATGTATACTTTCAATTTTTAGACGGTTTAAAGCGAGATGCAAGGCAGTGATATCACTGAAGCCTATGACCCATTTTGGTCTTTTCTTAAAGTCACTTAAATCCAGGTCATCAATGATTTTGGTCATGCCAAACCCACCTCTAGCACAAAATATTGCCTTAATTGAGGTATCATTTAACATGTCTTGAAGGTCTGAAAGTCGTTGCTCATCAGTTCCTGCAAAATAACCTGACTTATTATAGAGGTTATTTCCATCCTGTACTTCAAGCCCCCATTCTGAGAATACTTTATATGCACGCTCCATTTGAGTTTTATCAATTACTCTGGAAGGAGCTACTATGCCTACTTTATCGCCTCTTTGTAATAAATCTGGTTTCATAACTTTATTTACCATCTAAGGAACTGTTTTGTAAAAACTAATCCAATCAAAAAAGCCCCGACTGAAGTCGAGGCTCTAAATTCTAAAATTAGAATTGATTAGTTATTGCTTGGCGTAATACCCATTTTTTTAAGTACCAGGTCAGACACATCATTTTTCGCATCTGCATAAAGCACAACATCTACTCCGCCCACCTGGCCGTTCAAGATGTAGGTATAACCGTTTTCTTTGGCTACAGTTTCGATTGTATTACCAACTTTGGCATACAAAGGCTCCATAAGTGCTGAAGACTTCTTTTGAATAGAGGTTTGAGCATCTTGCTGAAACTTCTGAATTCTTTGCTCGAGTTGAGCTAATTCCGTTTCTTTTTCTTGTCTTATAGCGTCAACCATATTAGCTGCACTTTGCTGATAAGACTGTAACTTTTGCTGGTATTCCTGATATTTAGCCTGTAGCTGGTTTTGCAATTGCGTGTTATGTGCTTGCAACTCAGACTCCACCTGCTTGGCTTCAGGCATTTGGCTCAAAATGTAATCAACATCAGCATAACCGATCTTCATTGTTGATTGTGCCTGGGCTACAAAACCCGCAAAAGTGAGTGCTAATACTAATAATAATTTGTTTTTCATGGTATTTAATTAATTTACTATTATTCTACTTTATTACATCATTTGGATCACCTAGACCCAACTCTTCTAATACATAATCTGTATAATCGTGCCTGGGATCGGTATATATCATTACCAAATCACCAGCTTTATCAAACATGATAGCCAATCGCTGTTCTTTACAAACACGCTCAATGGCGTCAAATATCTTATCTTGCACCGGCTTTATCAACTCCTTTTTCTTTAAAAAGAATAAGCCATCGAAACCAAATATCTTTTTTTGATATTCCGTAAGCTCAGCCTCTTTTTTCTTTATTTGGGCTGTGCGGTCTTTTTTCATTTCAGCTGTTAGCAACACCTCTTCGGCCTGTAACTCATTATACATGGCCTCTATCTCTCTCGACATTTGCTGAATCTCTTCCTCCCAGCCTTTTGACAGTTTGTCAATTTCTGCCTGTGCTTCTTTATACTCAGGCATTTTGCTTAAGACATAATCGGTATCTACATAGCCAAACTTCTGTCCGTATACATTAGCTATCGAAAATAATGCCAGAAAAAAGAAACCCCATTTTTTCATACTATCTTATTTGTTGTCCAATGGTGAAATGGAACTGAGCTCCACTTACCTCTGTGGCTCCAGGTAGTTTATCAAATCCATAGCCCCAGTTCACACCGATCAAGCCGAATGCAGGCATAAATATTCTTGCCCCAAAACCAGCTGATCTAAAGTTGTTAAACGGGTTAAACTCATTATAATTGCTCCAGTTGTTACCTGCTTCACCAAATACAAAACCATAAATAGTGGCTGCCTGACCAGTAGTTACCGGGTACCTTAACTCCATGGCAAACTTATTGTAAACGATACCACCTTGTGTTCCGTCATTTTCGCGAGGAGTTATAGAGTTATTTTCATAGCCTCTTAAGCCAATTACATCAAATCCTAAAATGAAGTTCTGACCGGCAAGGCCATCTCCACCAAGTTTAAACCTTTCAAAAGGACCAGCACCCAGGTTGTCAGAGTAAGAGCCAATAAATCCGAAATGAGCCTTGGTTTCCAACACTAGTTTGCCTGCCAATTTCAAGTAATACTTAGCATCAAACATCCATTTATGGTATTCAATCCACTTATATCGTTTGGCATTTTCCCTATCAGAAAGCTCTTGTGTATATTGAGAATCTCTGAAATCTTGAGTAGCATCTGAATAAGTAGCATCAACAAACGCCCTTGCAGCTTCTCTCTCGCTTTCTGTTAGTCTCCAGAAGTTGTCTTTCTTAAATAAAGAATAAGGAGGAGTCAATGAAACATTCAATGATAAAGATGAACCGGACGTTGGGTACATAGGATTATCTATGCTGTTTCTACTAAAGGTAGTGTTGAAGACGATACTGTTTGCATTACCATTTGAGAAGCCAATTCCTTGAGCTCTATAGTTTTCTAACTCATATACAGAATAAGAGAGTGAGTTTAATAATGAGAAATAGTTGTCAGGCCACTGTAGTCTTCTACCCAAACCAACGGTCACTCCTCTCAATGAGAATTTCGCATTGTAATCATCAAATCTTCTTCTCACGGATTCTCCCGCGGAGTTAAATTCAGGAGCAGCAGTCCTTTGAATCGAGTAATTATAACTTAACGACAACGAGTTCGGTTTTCTTCCTCCCAACCATGGTTCTGTGAATGAGAATGAATACGACTGGAATTGTCTACCGTTTGCCTGTGCTCTTAATGATAGTTTCTGTCCATCACCTACAGGTATAGGAGTAAACTTACCTTTAAGCATGTTTCTAACAGAAAAGTTATTTAGCGACAGACCTAATGTTCCAACAAAACCGAAAGAACCACCCCAACCACCAGACAGCTCAATCTGGTCGCTTGACTGCTCTTCTACCTGCCATTCGATATCCACAGTTTCATCCGCAGGATTTGGTAATACATTTGGATTTATACCTTCAGGGTTGAAATAACCCAACTGTGCCAATCTTTGGTTTGTCGTAATTAAGTCAGAACGACTGAACTTCCTGCCTGGGATAGTTAGCAACTCTCTTCTTACTACATGATCTCTTGTTCTTTCGTTACCAGAAACCGTAATATTTTTTATTGTAGCCTGGGCACCTTCTCTAATTCTCATTTCAACATCTATAGAGTCTCCATCAACTGCAACTTCCACCGGGTTGACATTAAAGAACAGGTAACCATCATCCATATAAAGGCCACTAATATCTGGCCCTTTTGGGTTGAAAGTTAATTTTTGATCGATCAATTCTTTATTGTAAACGTCACCTTTATCGATGCCCAATATTTTGTCTAGCGTATTGTCGGTGTGCACAAAGTTACCCGTCCAAATAATGTCTCTGAAGTAATATTTTCTACCTTCTTCTACTCTGAGGTCTATATTGATTGTGCTAGCGTTGTGGGCATAAATAGTGTCTTCAATAATCTCGGCATCTCTATAACCTTTTGAGTTATAAAAGCTAATGACAGCCTCTTTGTCCGCCTCATAATCTGATTTTATAAATTTCTGTGACTTGAAGAAATTAAGCTTGATGTTATCTGTAACAAACTCTTTCACTTCTGAGCCAGATACATCATAAGATTCGGTAAGAAAAGATTTTACTTTTTTCGGTTTAAAACCAAAAACTAATTCTGCTGCCCTTCTAAAAACTGAAAACCTAATATGCTCATTAGTTGATTTCATTTTTGACTTGAGCTTCTGATCAGAAAACTCCTCGTTACCCACAAAGTCAATATCATTTACTTTGACCTTTGCTTTTGGGTCTACTACAATTTTTAGGCGAATTCCATCTGTGTTTACAGTATCTTCCTGCTGAACTACATCAACTTTAGCATTTAAAAACCCCTTCTGCACATAGTTGTTTTTAACAGTAAGTTGTGTGTTTCTAATAATAGCATCGGATAAAATTCTTCCTCGAATTAGGTTTAAGTCTTCTCTAATTTCTGTTTCACGGCTTTTTTTAACTCCTTCAAATGTAAATCCAGTAAGTCGAGGTCGCTCTGAGAGCTCTATGTTCAAATAGATTTCATCGCCTTCTATTTTATTGATGGTAATTTCTACATCACCTACTAATCCATGTTTCCACAATTTTTTAATGGCTCCGGATATATCATCCCCAGGTACTTTAACCTTATCACCTACTTTAAGTCCTGTAAGTGATATCAGTGCATTTTTATCTAGCACTTTTAGGCCCGTAACATCAATTTCGGCAATAGTGTATTCTGTAGGGTTAGAATAATTGAGATTGCTAGCGTTATCGCTGGCTGTAGTGTTGCTTCTTTTTCTAAACTGCGCATCTGCGTGCCCTGCAAAACAACAAATCAATAAAAATATTATAAAGCTTCTCATTAAGTATTTACTTGTTCACTTATTCTACCAAACCTTCTTTCTCTCGCCTGAAAAGACAAAATGGCCTCATATAAATCTTCTTTTCTGAAATCCGGCCACAGCTTATCAGTAAAGTATATCTCTGTATAAGCAATTTGCCAAAGCAAAAAATTACTTATTCTCATCTCTCCGCTGGTTCTTATCAACAACTCTGGATCAGGAAAAGCTCCTGTATTAAGCATACCAGCAAACGTTTCTTCATTAATTTCTGAAGTAGACATTTCTTTGGAGTTTACTTTGTCAGCAATTTTTTTGACCGCCTCCAAAATCTCCCATCTACCACTATAACTTAAAGCCAATACGAGAGTAAGACCTGTATTGTTTTTTGTTTTTTCTATGGCCTCCGCTAATTCATTCTGACAGGAGCCCGGTAAATTATCAATAGCTCCGATAGCCTGGAGCCTTACATTATTCTTCTTTAGCGTTTTGATCTCACCACGAATCGTTGAAACCAAAAGCTTCATAAGTGCCATGACCTCATCTTTTGGCCTGCCCCAGTTCTCAGTTGAGAACGCATATAGTGTTAAATAGCCAACTCCCAACTCGGCACTTGCCTCAGTCACTTCTCTCACGGCAGTTATAGCATTTTTATGACCAAAAATACGGGCTGCCCCTTTACTCTTGGCCCACCTGCCATTACCATCCATTATGACTGCAATGTGCTTGGGGAGTTTGTCCTTATTTATATTTTCTTTAGCTATAGCCACAAGGGTGCAAAATTAAGCCGATTTATACAAAAATACTTGCTTTAGGGTTTGTTTTTAACGACTTCGGTAATTTTTACGATAAGGGCTAACCGGGCATGGTATGGTGTAAAATGAATATGTAAGCGAAATACCCACATAATGATAGAGATCTGTGTCATTTGGGTTTGCATATTCGTAGTCTTTAATTACCCCTTCGCCACCACTTATGTTATCGAGATAGTCAAAAAATGTTTTTCTGGCTCCATACTCAATACCCACATACCATTTTGGGTTTAAAATATATTTAAAGCCAAACCCAAATGGTATCGAAGGCTGTATATTGCTATATTCTGCTGGTTTATCGTCCATTCCTGACATACCAAATATAGCAAGGCCTCCAAAGAAATATGGCGTCCACCTTATCATTGTTGACTCACTACGCCATTTTAAGAAGTGGTATTCAAATACGGTTGATGCTTCAAAAATAAATATATCGAATTGAGCATTTCGCTCCGCGGCAAACGGATCAATGGTGGTTTTTGAATCTGAGGCTCCAAGCTTACCTGCAGTAGCAGCCACTCTAAAGCTTACTGCATTACTCATATTAGTTCTGAAAAATGCAGTTCCGGCTGGTTTTATTGACTTGATACTAATACCCCTAGCCAGGTCTCCAGTGTACTTAAATCCACCAACACCAAATCCAATCTCAGTTTCCTGAGCATGAGCAGTGACGGTTAGGAGCAGCCCTATAATTACGAAAAAAGGAAAACCCATGAAGAGTTTTCCTGAATTTTTGATCTGTTTAATCATTATTATCTAAACTTCGCTCTTCTAAAAGTGGCCCCTATGATATACGCCATTTTAATAGTCGTAACGAAATACATATCATTTTGGTCTCTGCCACCTCTCAAATTTTGAATATCTTCTGAACCATATCCCCTTAAAACGCTATAACTCTGCCCGTCTCTTCCATTATAGATATGCGGTTGTCCATTCAGAATAGCGGCAGCATTTTCATTTGTTTCATTACCAATAAGCTCACCAGATCTGTAAGACATTGCTTTCGCTAATTCATCACCTTCAAATACTCCAAGATCAACGTAATTTTGACTTACATCATCGATATAATCTGTGAATAAGAATCTGAAGCTCGTTTCAAGAGATAAATCAAAAACCTGATTTAGTCTATATCTGATACCAATTCCCAATGGTATTGCAATTTGTAATCTCTTATATGGCTCAATACCTGCATTTGCGTCTCCCTCCTGTAAGTCAGCATATTGTCCCTCGGTGCCCAGAGGCTGTAGATCAACCCATTCGCCTGCTTCAGGCAATGGATTATTATTCAGGTCAAATTCTGGTGCCTGTGCCTGAGGATTATGATGAAATACGGTGACGCCAGTAAATGCATAAGGTGTCCACTGAACACGACTTATGTATGTAGATTCATTTTTAAATAAATCAAAGACCCCAACAACCGTGAGCTCTTTAATTCTATTTCTAAAACTGAGATTTCTCACATATCGTGAAACCGCATTTGCGTCATTAGGGTCTGCAGAAGCTGCGTCCTCACCTTTAAGTGTTCCATAAGTAAATGACGCTCTCAAAGTGTAGAATGGACCAAAACGATGACCAAACATTACACCTACAGCCGGACTTGTGAAAGAAAAATCTGTACTTGCAGTTTTATTGAGAGGAGCTAAATCGCCAAAATAATTAAAAGTATTTAAAGAAATCGCTAACCAATTATAGCGTTTTTCCTTAGCGAAAAATGTCTTTTTCCCCTTAAAGGTAGAAATTCGCTTATTGTTCTTTCTAATTTTTTTTCTATTGATCTGTGCATCAGCGGAGTAATAAATACCGCTCATCAATAATGCTATAAACAGAATACTTAATCTTTTCATCTCAAATGACTATTTGCCAACATACTCTAATACGGGAAATATAACAAAAGTAAACATTTGGTAGGTAAGAAAAAATTAATTTCTTACATCGAAGCCCCAATTTAGTTTCTGGCGCAAAGTCTTAAAATAATTACTATCGTCTAACTTTATCAACCTTGCATTGAAGTTTTCCTTTTTCACTTTAAGCTCGATTGTATTATCGACCGTTTCAAACCTTGAATCCATTGAAATAAGAAAGTTATTGCTTCGCCCTTCAATTGTAAAAGATAATTCACAATCATCTGGCACTACTATTGGCCTTACGGTAAGGTTGTGTGGACTGACTGGTGTTAGTATAAAGTTATTTGATTGGGGCAATACAAGTGGTCCTCCACAACTTATTGAATAACCAGTAGAACCAGTAGGTGTGGCAACAATGATTCCATCAGCCCAATATGAATTTAAGAATTCACCATCTATAAAGGCGTGAACAACAATCATTGAAGAAGTATCCTTCTTTAAAATGGCAAAATCATTTAAAGCATAATTTTGCCCATTAAATAAGGAGGTATTCGACTCTAGTTTTATTAAAGTGCGCTCATCGTAAGAATATCTATTTTCTTTAAGGGCAGTAAAAGCTTTCTCAAAGTCTACCCTCGCAATTGTCGCCAAGAAACCTAATCGTCCTGTATTTATACCTAAAATTGGAACCTGGGCCCGTCCCACATGGGTTACGGCCTCCAATAGCGTACCATCTCCACCAAAAGTAAAAAAGAAGTCAAGGTATTCCAGGTTTTCATTTTCCTCGTATACTTCCGGGTTTCGCAGCTTTATACCAGCTTCTTTGATGAGTTGATTAAATTCTAATGATATGAAAATTTCAACCTCATGCTGCTCGAGTAAATGAAATGCGTCTTGAATAAACAAACGGGTTTCTTCATTAAAGCTCTTGCCATGTATCCCAATTTTCATGAGTACGGGGTTATATATCTAGGTATTTAAGAAGCAAATCAATTTTTCCCTTCTCTTCTTCCAGCACCTTTGTTTCCTGAAACCTGGCGATGAGCTTATAGCCGAAACGCTCAAATGTGGCAACAATGTGAGAAAGGTCTAGCCTGTTGATTTTTAAAGTAACCTTGAGCATAGCAGGATCATTTTCATCCTCTTTAACACTGCTACTCAATATTTTCGCATTGTTCTCCTCTACCAACCTGCTAATCTCAGATAACGAGTAGTCAATTTGCTTTATAGACAATACGATGATGCCTCCGGGAATTTGCACTGCAGCTGACTGAGCAAATGAAGTGACTGTATCTTGTACGGTAATCACACCAGTATATCTTCCCTCAGGATCGAGAACTCCAACAAGTTGTGCTTCGTTGTCTGAAGACACCTTCAATATATCATAAAAATGAGATGTGTTATTTACCACACACGCTTGTGCTTCAAGTTCAATTTCACTGATAAGTATTTCAGCGTCATTCGCTTCAAGAATTATTTCTTCAGAAATAAGTCCTAAAAATTTCTCATTATCTACCACGGGTAGCTGATTACATCTTAATTCCTCCATCCACAGCATGGCTTTGTGCACATCATCTGTGAGTTTGAGCGGTGGAATCATATGATTTATCAACTCCTCTGCTATCATCTCAGTTATCATTCAGAAATTTTGATAAAATATTATTGAATTTTTCCGGGTGCTCCATCATAGGAGCATGGCAACACTTATCTACAAATTGGAGTTCAGAATTAGGTATAAGTTTATTGAACTCATGTCCTACCATAGGTGGAGTAATCGTATCATTCAGACCCCAGACCAAAAGTGTTGGTTGTTTGATGCGAGGTATATCTTTTGCCATATTATTCCGCTGTGCTGATTTAGCTATGGCTACAATACGCATACATTTCGGAATACTCTTGGTCGTTTCAAAAACCTCCTGTACGAGCTCTTTCGTAGCGGTATTAGGATCGTAAAAGGTGTATTCTACCCTTTCTTTTATATAATCGTAGCTACCTCTTCTCGGAAAGGAACCTCCCATTGAGTTCTCAAAAAGACCGGAGCTGCCTGTAAGCGTAAGGGTACGTACATTTTCTCCATTTGCCAATGTATAGATCAAACCTACATGACCGCCTAATGAATTACCAACAAGATTTAGATCCTTCAATCCCTTTAGCTCAACAAAATCTTCAAGAAATTTATTTAACCCCTCAAGACCCGCCTGCCTTATGGGCATTTCATAAATTGGCAATAAAGGTATTACAACACGATAGTTGGGTTTAAAATAGTTAACCACTCCTTCCCAATTACTCAAAGCTCCAAACAAGCCATGAAGCAGCAATAATACATCTCCTTTGCCTTCATCTATATACTTAAAATCTTTTTCCTGATGGATTTTTAGTGCCATAATTATGCTAAATCAGTCTATTGCAAAGTAAACAAAATTGGTCAATTATACGGTTATGTTGTTATAATCTAACCAATTTTTCAAAATTTTCAATCCATGTTCGGTCATGGCTGCCTCCGGATGAAACTGAACCCCCCAGATAGGTAACTGTTTGTGTCTGATGGCCATAACCTCCTCACTTTCTGATCTTGCAATTACTTGTAGCTGGGTGGATATATCACTTATTATTAGTGAGTTATATCTCACCACACTAAACTGTTCAGGCAATAATCTGAATAATGGATCATCATCGACTTTAATAGAACAGATTTTACCATGCATAGGTTTTTGTGCCTTGAACAATTCTTCTCCAAAGAACTCGCCAATGGCCTGATGCCCCAAACAAATTCCCAAAACGGGTAATTTTTCATGGTAATATTCGAGCACTTTCATGAGCTGACCTGATTTTTTTGGCACTTCAGGGCCTGGACTCAGTACAACTCCAGTATAATCATTGGCAGTGATTTCATCGAAATTATGGTCATTTCTGTACACCTTGCATGCTACTCCCAATTGTTGAATATAATCAACCAGGTTGTAGGTAAATGAATCGTAATTATCAAGAAGTAGTATCACCTTGCAGAAGCTCCTTTATCATGTCAAATAAGTCGTGAGCAAAGGGCATAAAACCAGAAATAAATTCTACCACCTTTGGCGCTAAAGGTAAAATTATTGGATACAACAAAGCATTTTCTGTCCAGGATTCAGGCATAGATATACCAAAAGAGTCGGTAAGCCAAAGAATAATACTTAAGCCAAATGCCCATTTTAATACCGAAACTAACAATCCGGCAAGGTTGTCAACCGTTCCGAGCAAGGTGAGGTCTATTATTTTTTTAAGTGCCTTACCTAGTAGATTAATACCAATAATTATGGCGAGAAAAATAATGACAAAGGCTATATAAGGGAGCAATTTACCACTGATCTCAAAGTTCTCATTGAGTAAATCCATACCAATGTGCAACAGTTTGAAGCCGCCAACAATTGCTAGAATAAAAGCTAGTATGGCTATTACTTCAAGTAAAAAGCCTTTTCTAAAGCCCTGGTAAGCACCAAATACCAGTGGCACCAATAAAATAATGTCTATAGTGCTCAATTATCCGGCTAACAGCTTTTTAACAGACATTGATATGGCCTTACCATCTGCCTTTCCGGCAAGCTGCTTAGTAGCTGCACCCATAACTTTACCCATATCCTGTGGGCCACTAGCCCCTACTTTTGAGATTATTGCCTTCAGCTCAGCTTCTAGTTCATCTTCTGAAAGTTGTTTTGGCAGATATCGGCTAATTACTTCAAACTCAAGCATTTCTTTCTCAGCAAGGTCTTTTCTGCCTTCTTTTTCATACAATTCAGCTGATTCTTTTCTTTGTTTCGCAGCTTTAGTTAAAAGCTTGAGCTCAGCATCTTCACTAATATCACTGCCGGCAGCCCCTTTTTCTGATTCGGCTAAAAGAATGGCTGACTTGATTGCCCTTAAAGCAGTAAGCTCATCTTTTTTCTTCTCCAACATCGCTTTCTTAATATCCTGATCGATCTGCTGTTTCAATGACATATGTTTATGCTTTATTTAAGTGAGTAATTCGTTAATTTGTGAAGAAACAAAGTTATAAATATTCAATAAATACGCGATGACAAAGCTGAGTGTTAATATTAATAAGTTTGCCACCCTCAGAAACGCACGTGGTGGTAATAACCCCAATGTTGTACAATCGGCTCTGGATTGTGAGCGGTTTGGGGCGCAAGGTATTACAGTACACCCAAGACCTGACGAACGACATATTAGATATAATGACGTACTGGAGCTGACAGAAGTGGTAACTACTGAATTTAATATAGAAGGATATCCTGACGATCGCTTTATGGAACTGGTGAAAAGAGTAAAGCCGGCTCAGGCCACTTTAGTACCGGATCCACCAGATGTCCTAACCTCAAATGCGGGTTGGGATACCATTGGCAAGAAAGACTTTTTAACTGATGTAATTGCTGAGCTTAAAGAATCCGGAATAAGAACCTCCATTTTTGTTGAGCCGAGTATAGATATTATTGAAGGTGCGGCTGCCATTGATACCGACAGAATAGAGCTTTACACCGAAAGTTATGCTACGCAATATAAATATGACAAAGCCAACGCCATTAAACATTATAAGGCTGCGGCTGCCAGGGCTAAAGCCTTGGGTATCGGGATAAATGCTGGTCATGATCTTGACTTGGATAATCTCGCTTTTCTTAAACAAGAAATTCCGTATATTGATGAAGTTTCTATCGGCCATGCGCTGGTATGTGATGCCATTTACCTTGGCTTGGAAAACACGATACAACTTTATCTGAAACAACTCAAATAGTTAATTATGTCAGCCATTCTGACAAAACAAGAAGAACAACAAATTGAGTCGGCCGTAAAAATGGCTGAGTCAAAAATTTCAGGAGAAATAGTGCCTGTAATACTGCAAAAGAGCCATCACTACCCCTCTACGAAGTATAAACTGGCATTAATTGCATCTGTGGTCATGTTTTTAATTATTATAGCAGGCGATCGATTGCTATCTGGCTTCAATCTATATGACCCGATCTATTATTTCTCACTGTCTTATGGTGCAGCCGTTCTGGGCTTTTTAGCACCTGTTTTGTTTCCGATTTTGGCCGTAAGTTTTGCTTCTGAGAAAGAAAAAAGTCATGCAGTAGTGCAAAAAGCTGAAACCATATTTCTTGAAAATGAAGTCTTTAATACCAAAAGCCGAACGGGCATTATGCTTTTTATTTCACTGGCAGAAAGAAGGGCTTTAGTCATGGCCGATACTGGAATTAACGAAAAGGTTGACCAAAGCACTTGGGATGATTTGATTGTTCATTTGATAGATAGCATTAAGAGAAATCAAATGGTGACGGGAATTACTGAAGCTATAGCCTCGGCTACTCAAATTTTACTCGACAATGGCTTTACGGTAGATGCCGATGACATAAATGAACTTCCTGACAACATAATTACAGACTGATGAAAAAGCTTCTACTCATTTCATTATTCCTGGCGTCATTCGTATCACAAGCACAATTACAAGTACCATACCTATCAGGTCGTGTCGTTGATGAGGCTGGTGTTTTATCTGACGGTACCATTCAACAATTGGAAACAAGCCTAAAAGCGCACGAAGATTCCACCTCCAATCAGATTGTAGTTTTGACAGTTTCTTCTTTAGAAGGTGAAATACTGGAAGAATACTCATTAAAAGTGGCTGAAACCTGGGCTATTGGTCAAAAAGGAATAGATAATGGGGTTCTATTGCTGATAGCAATAGAAGACCGTAAAATGAGGATCGAAGTTGGTTATGGTTTGGAAGGTGATTTGACAGATGCATTGGCTAATCGCATTATTCGAAATGAAATCGCGCCAAATTTCAGACAAGGTGACTATGATCAAGGTATTACTGAGGGTGTTAATGCTATCATAAATGCCATTTCGGGCAGCTATGATACTGAGTATGTTGAAACATATGAAGAAGATGAGATCGCTCTTTTTGGAGGTGTAGGAGGTATACCCTGGTATGTGAGCCTCTTGGCAGGGGGTGTTTTTTTATTGGTAATTGGCACTTTTACTTTTTTCGCTTTTATGACCAAAGGCTGTGCGAGTTGGTTTTTATTTCTTTTCCTGCTCCCCTTTTATGCCACATTCCCATTATTTTTATTCGGAATAGTACCAGCTGGTGTGCTGATTCTACTTTATTTCTTCGGCTTCTTATACTTCAAGATCTTCTATATCAGAACTGGCTCTGGCAAGAAATGGTTTGATGCAGCCGCTACCAAATTTGCATCATCTTCAGGGTCAGGATCTGGCAGTGGTTGGTCATCCTCTTCAAGCAGCAGCTTTTCTGGCGGTGGTGGCAGCTTTGGCGGAGGAGGATCCAGTGGATCCTGGTAATTATTTATTGTCTCTTCCTGATTTGCTAATACTACCCAGCCCTGAAACGTCACTTATTACTTCTTCTGGGTTTCCTATATAGCTAATTCCCCCAACACCACTAACAGAAGCATCCAATTTTTCTGTGACATTAATATTAGCACTACCTACTCCGCTAATTTGAACTTTACAGATTTTACTTTCTAACTCATAGGCATCCAAGCCACCTGCACCACTCATGGAAATATTTTGTTCATCTGCTCTACCACTGAGTTCGACAGAACCAGCTCCGGAAACCGATAACTTCAATGCATTAAGGTTTAAGCTCAAATCCAATGCGCCAGCACCAGACATGCTAATGTTTAAATATTCTCCATCAATTGTTTCTTCACTTTCTAAAGTAGCCGCTCCCCCAATTTCAATAGCAGTAAGCTCTGTATACGTAATGTAAAGAGACAATCCATCATCGCTGTCAAGGTTGGCCAAAGTTTCGATAACTAACCTATCCCCATTGGTACTTATTTCAATAAACTCATGAAGGTTTTCATCTGCGGTGAGAGATACTCCGGCTTTATCACCTGCAATGAGCATTATTTCAAAATTTCCCGATACTATAATCTCTTTGAAATCGTCAACCTCAATCTCTTTGGTAATCATATTGCCATTACCCACTTCCCTGACAAGGGTATCGCAGGCACTGAATAGTACAACCATTAAAATCATTGAGAAAATACTGCTGAATCTGATCATAGCTAAGGGGTTTATTGTTAAAAATAGAAAAATAAAATGAACAATGCTCAAAGAGGCATTTAACATATTGGTAATCTGTGGGAGTTAGGCTATTTTTGAGGCCTCATTTTACAGCCCCTCAAATATGAATAGAGATAATATTTTTGACCTCATCGAGCAAGAGAAAAAGAGACAGCAATCAGGCATAGAACTCATTGCTTCTGAAAATTTTGCCAGTCCTAATGTAATGGAAGCCATGGGTAGCGTGCTTACCAATAAGTATGCTGAAGGCTTACCGGGAAAAAGGTATTATGGAGGTTGTGAAATTGTAGACAAAATTGAACAAATGGCTATAGACAGAGCCAAACAGCTGTTTGGTGCTAGCTGGGCCAATGTACAGCCACACTCTGGTGCTCAGGCCAACGCAGCAGTAATGCTAGCCGTGCTTAATAAAGGTGATAAAATATTAGGCTTTGACTTGTCGCATGGCGGTCATTTGACTCATGGTTCACCAGTAAACTATTCAGGAAAGCTTTATGAGCCTGTATTTTACGGTGTAGATGAGTCTACAGGACTTATCGACTGGGAAAATGTAGCCGAAATCGCGCGAAAAGAACAGCCTAAGCTTATCATATGTGGTGCCTCAGCTTATAGCCGCGACTGGAATTACGAAAGGCTAAGAGAAATTGCTGACGAAGTAGGTGCTTTGCTTTTAGCGGATATTTCTCACCCATCTGGTTTGATAGCCAGGGGCTTACTTAACGACCCCATTGAGCATTGTCACATTGTAACAACTACAACACATAAAACGCTACGTGGACCTCGCGGTGGTTTGATTATGATTGGTGAAAATTTTGACAACCCATGGGGCTTAAAAACTCCAAAAGGAGAAATAAGAAAGATATCTGCGATGCTAGACTCTGGAGTGTTTCCTGGCACGCAGGGAGGGCCACTAGAACATGTAATCGCGGCTAAAGCCGTAGCATTTGAAGAGGCATTGTCTGACCACTACCTAACGTACGTAGTTCAGGTGGCTAAAAATGCTAAAACAATGGCTCAGGCATTTAATGACAAGGGTTACAAAATAATTTCAGGTGGTACGGACAATCACATGATGTTGATTGATTTAAGATCAAAAGACCTGACAGGAAAAATAGCTGAAAACACCCTTCAAAAAGCCGATATTACCATCAATAAAAACATGGTGCCTTTCGATGACCAGTCACCTTTTGTAACTAGTGGTATGAGAATAGGTACGGCAGCCATCACTACTCGGGGTATGAAAGAAGCCGATATGGTAAAAATTGTAGACTACATCGATGACGTACTCATGAACCCAAGCGATGACCAAGTGATCGATAGAGTACGTGGCGAAATAAATGATTGGATGAACGCATTCCCTTTATACAAATAAACTGTGGCACAGGCTAGACTTGATCAGATGGGTGAAGAGAAGGAGATGTCTTTCATAGATCATCTCGAGGAGCTACGATGGCACCTCATCAGAGCTGTGATTGCTATTTTTGTATTTACTATAGCGGCATTTATTTCTGTAGACTTCATTTTTAACACAGTCATTTTTGGTCCTGCCAGACCAGACTTCTGGACTTTTAAAATGCTTTGTAAAGTCGGTGAGTTTATCAACTCTTCGGCCATCTGTATTGAAGAAATCCCTTTTAAAATGCAGAGCCGTAAAATGACAGGCCAATTTACCATGCACATCACTTCCTCATTTGTGATTGGTATCATCGTGGCATTTCCTTACATTTTTTGGGAGTTTTGGAGATTTATCAGTCCCGGACTGCATTTAAATGAGAGGAAAATTTCAAGAGGAGCTGTATTCTTCGTAACCCTACTCTTTTCTATCGGAGTGATGTTTGGGTACTACATCATGTCGCCATTGGCCATCAACTTCCTGGCTAATTATCAGGTAAGTGAGATTGTTTATAATGAGTTTGACATCACTTCGTATGTTTCAACCATATCTACTTTGGTTTTAGGAAGTGGTATACTTTTTCAATTGCCAATAGTTGTTTACTTCCTTTCTAAAATAGGAATTGTAACACCTGCACTGATGAAGAGTTACAGGAAGCACGCTATAGTGGTTATACTTGTATTAGGCGCCATGCTTACACCACCCGACCCATTGAGTCAGGTTCTTATAGCATTTCCATTGTTTGGCCTCTACGAAATGAGTATATTAATATCGAAAAGGGTAACAAAAAAGCGCTTAAAAGAAGAATTAGCAAGACAAAAGGAACAACAATGAAAGTAGCCATAGGAGCAGATCACGCAGGAGTATCATACAAATCAAAACTTATTGATTACCTAAAAAGCAAAGGTTTTGAGATAGAAAATCATGGAACTGACAGTGAAGACTCGGTAGATTACCCTGATTTTGCCCATCCTGTAGCTAAATCTGTAGAAAGTGGCAAAACTGAACTTGGCGTTTTGATTTGTGGCAGTGCCAACGGTGTGGCCATGGCTGCTAACAAACACCAGGATATTAGAGCTGCTATCTGCTGGAACGAAGAGTTAGCGGCACTGGCAAAACAACATAACAATGCCAACGTCCTGTGTATACCGGCACGTTTTGTAGCTTATGAGCTGGCAGAAAAAATAACTGATAGTTTTTTCGAAACTTCCTTTGAGGGCGGTCGTCACGAGCGGAGAGTAAATAAAATCGGCTGTTAGTTGATTAAATAGTAACGCTCGCCATTTTTTCGATACCTATCGGCCAATATTGGCATCTTATTCATCACATTAGGCATTACTTTATTAGGATCAATAATGATTTCAGGCATATCCTGGCTAAATCCATCATAAATGATCGTCTGATTATCGTAATAATCGAGGTTCGTAAATAAATCTTTAACCATATGCCAGTCTAAAAATGGTGTGGCCGGCTGGCAATTGACATATGCATTGAGATTATTATCTAAAACCAATACTTTTTTACCCGCCAATTCTTCCTGACCCTGATCCACAAGATATGTGTTTAAATCAACATGATCTTTTGTAAGAAAGAACTTGAAAGAAGTACCATGATTAATCAGAATGGTGGTTGTTAAAAATAAGGTGAAGATAATTTCAGAGATAAACCTCCTACGTATAAGCAGAAAGTAATGACTTAAAAAGAAAGCTACTATAGGTACAAAAACAATATATGTATTTGGTGCATAGGTAGTAGAAATAAGCACAAAAGCAATCGCAAATAGTAGCCATACAAACATCACTTGCGTAAGCCGTGTTTGATAATTTGTAAACCTTGCTCGTTGATTAATCCTGACAAAAGAAGCTATGAGAAGCAGTATTGGGACAGCAAAAATCACTAGCAAACTCATGTTGTCTATAAATGATTGTGAGTAAAAAGTGACTAACGGATTAATAAAACTGTAGATAAAGTCCTGCAGTCTGTTTGTAACCAGAAAATATGTAGCGGCAAGCAGCAGTGGAAGTGTGAACCCAAATAAAAGCAGTAAGTACCTCCGTAAAACCGTACCGGTGAAGAACATAAACACAACGAATGTTGCCAGGCCAAAGATGATATTTGGCAGGTAGAACAAACAGGCAACCCCAAGGTAAATGCCAATATTGAGGATCTTCTCATCTCTTTTGGCCCGAAACTCGATATGGCTGAATATATTATTAAGAGCCAACAGTAAAAAAGTTAGCCCCATTACAACAGGAGTCAGAGTAATAAAGTCAAAGAAAAAGGACATTGATATACCATAAATGAGCCCGGGCACATAGGTATTTTCATTGTATGCTTTGTTGTCGAGTAAGAGCTTATTGAAAATAAAGCACTGAAAAAACACTACGATAAGCGCCAGCCAATAATATGCGTTTTGCGATCTGCCAAAAAGGTAATCTGTGACCATATAGACCCCAGCAGAGAATGGCGCTATATTTTCCCACACCTGATCATATAAATTTGCTCCTCCACTCATCTTTTCTCCGACCAACATATGACTCAGCTCAGGAATGGTTAAATGCCCATCACTAAACATAAATGGCAGTCTCAGTGCGAGAAGCACAAAGAAGATCAGAATAAGCCTGTAAGGGTCGTTGAGTCTAAAAAAACTTAGCAAAGCATTCGCGTTCTGTGAGGGTTACGAAAATAGATGAATATTGAGAAAAAAATAAATATAATGGGATATTTGCACTATGGAGGAAAGCACCAGACAACAAAAATATTCTAAGCTAATTCAAAAAGACATCAGCGATATCTTTCAAAAAGATAAGATGGGCATTTTTTCGAATACCTTTGTAAGTGTTGTTGATGTAAAAGTTACTGCCGATCTGAGCATAGCAAAAATTTACCTTTCTATGATGCTCGTTCCCGACAAGCAGGGTTTGCTTGATAAAATCGACCTTCATAAAAGTGAGATACGTAAAGCTTTAGGTAATAAAATCGGTAAGCAAGTAAGAAAAATTCCCGATTTGATTTTCATCCTTGATGAAACGGAGGAGAAGGCCAGCCGTATCGACCAGATCATCGACAACCTGGACATCCCCGATGCTGACGATGCATCAGATGAAGATCAAAAAGACTAACTTCAGCCTGTGAAGCTATCTCTTTTTATAGCACGTAAATATTTCTTCTCTAAGCGCAAGAGAAATTTCATCAATGTTATTTCTATTATTTCGATGCTAATTGTAGCCGTCTGTACTGCTGCACTTATCATTGTACTTTCTGTGTTTAACGGACTGGAAGGCCTTTTGCGATCACTTTATGGTTCTTTCGATCCTCAAATACGTATTGAGGCCACACAAGGTAAATCTTTTGAGTACACCGATTCATTACAGCAACTTGTAACCGAAACTGACGGGGTAGCCATAGTCACGGAAGTGATTGAAGACTATGCGTATGTGAAGTACCGAGAATCCGATATGGTAGTGACCATAAAAGGTGTAAGCGATAATTTTATAGATCAACACCGTCTGGATGATGCTATTGTAAGTGGTGAACTGCGGCTCAAAAAAGACAACATTAATTACGCGATCATTGGTAGAGGCGTGCAGTATGCTTTGTCTATAATGCTCTCAAATGAGATTTACCCTTTACAAGTACATTACGTTAAGGATGTAAAAGTGGGCTCCATTGATGTAAGCAAGCTTTATTCCAGCCGCAATATATTGCCTGGGGCAGTTTTTGCCATTGAGAAGAATTATGATGAAAACTACATTTTTGTGCCGCTCGATTTTACCAAATCTCTACTGGGCTACGAAGACAAGCGAACATCACTCGAAATAAAAATTGACAAAGAAGCTTCTATTGATGATGTGAAAGAGTTGCTCAAGGATCGTTTAGGTGAAAGTTTCCTGGTGCAGGATAATGAAGAGCAACATGCCGATCTTTATAAAATCCTTAAACTGGAAAAGCTGTTTGTCTTTATCGCTTTTGCATTCATATTAGTTGTGGGTAGTATTAATATCTTTTTCGCCCTCTCCATGCTGGCACTTGATAAGAAAAAAGACATCTCAATACTTTTTGCCATGGGCGCCACAAATGGCTTAATTAAGGCCATCTTTTTATCTGAGGGGGCCATCATTTCTCTTGGAGGCTCCATGCTAGGGCTGTTGACTGGCGGACTTATTTGTTGGGCACAGCAAACTTTTGGATTAATTTCTATGGGAATGGAAACTTCCATACTAGAAAATTACCCCGTAATCATGGAACCTATGGATTTTGCCTATACTGCCTTGTGCCTGGTACTTATTACATTTGTGATTTCTTACCGCCCAGCAATCATTGCTACACGCTATAATAATGTAAAATATCTGTAGTCAGATGTAATATCTACAGCAGATCTTAAATATTAATTACTGTTCAGGTCAACCAAATTATTATTTGGCTTCTTATCAGTACAAATTACCATTGGTCTACGCATGTGATATATTTAGCTTAAATCAATAAAAAACCCTCTTTAGTTTCGTTTAAAATGCTTAATTTGCAAGTTCTGTTGCTATGTAAGTATGAAAGTATCCGCTGCACAACCCTTTCAGATTATCTACTCATTGTATCAACATGAGTACCTGGGATATCTATTTGAATCCTTTGTGGTACACCTTGATGATAAGGGGAAACTTACATTACAACATCAAAACATTTCTTCTAAAAATGCTCGCGAATTTGCTTCACGACTAGACGAAACAGACTACGCGCTGATCGACACCATCGATGAGATGCAGCAAGATGCCGTGATTAAGAAGTTTAACAACGGCAAAATAGTTAAGCCGGAAGACTATTTTCCGAAAATATACGATACACATAAGGGAAATGATCTTCTTCAGCAGGAAATTGAAAGTTACCTTGAGCGAAGACGAGCGAAGATTTTAGAGCGGCTCAAAGGTAAAATGGTTTTTGAAATGGGCAATGATGGCGAGCCAGCCTGGCGCCAGATAGAGGTAATGCAGGAGAAAGCCACCATACTTTTTCACTTTAGGAGAAATGAAGACAACACACACTATTTCCCAACCATCAAGCACGATGGCGTAAAGCTCGACTTTCAATACAAAGGCGCATACATTATTTGTAGAAACCCAGCCTGGATGGTATTGGCCGGAAAGCTCTACTCTTTTAAGAAAGATGTAGATGGAAAAAAGCTCATGCCTTTCCTCAATAAAAAGTTTATCGTCATTCCGAGAAATGTTGAGGAAACATACTACAACAAGTTTGTAGCCCCATTAGTCGCTTCGTTTGATGTGTATGCCAAAGGTTTTGAAATCAATAGCGAACACTATGATCCAAAACCAATACTTACGCTTTCCGAATTGCAGACAGCTGGAGGTAATATGTCGCTTTTTGATGGCAACGGGCAAGCAAATGCTGAAGACGAAAAAATACTTTTTGAACTTTCATTTAAATACGGTCCTTTCCAGTTTAAGGCTGATAATATTGGGCCGGTAAGTGTCTCTGTAGAAAAGCAGGGCAATGATTATACTTTCCATCGTGTAAAGCGTAAGCTGGCTGACGAGCGTGAGACCATTAACTACCTGGTTGAGTCAGGCCTTCCTTTAAAAGGTTCCAGGATTGCCATCCCAAAAACCAAAGCATTTAGTTGGCTGGATGCAGAGCGCAATACACTGGAATCTAAAGGCTTCAAAATAGATCAGCGAGGTAAGTCTGATAAAAAATACTTTATTGGTGAGTACAAAATCAGCATAGAAGTAAGAGAAAATATTGATTGGTTTGATATCAATGCAGTAATACAGTTTGGAGAGTACACCATTAGCTTTAAGGAATTAAGGAAAATGATCCTTAAAAAGAAGCACGAGCTGGAGCTTCCAAACGGTGAAATAGCCGTAATTCCAGAATCATGGATTTCTGAATACTCTGAGTTGTTTGCCTTCTCTGAAGAAGATCAGGATGGTGATCCTAAGCTGAAAAAACATCATTTGGCTTTAGTCAAAGACCTGGAAACGGGCAATCTGGCCAGCGTGAGTATGAGCAATAAGCTTGAAAAGCTTCGTGGCTTCGACAAGATGGATGAGTTTGAATTACCCAAAAACTTTAAGGGTGATTTGAGACCATACCAGAAGGCGGGTTATGATTGGATGCAATTCTTAAGGAGCTACAAATTTGGCGGGTGCCTTGCAGATGATATGGGTCTTGGTAAAACCGTGCAGACACTAGCTTTGCTGCAAGCCCAAAAAGAACAAGGCATGGAAGGCACTACTTTGCTTATTATGCCAACCTCCTTGGTATACAACTGGGAGATGGAAGCCAAAAGGTTTACACCAAAGTTGAAAGTCTTTACGTACACCGGCACCAACCGAGAAAAGAAGCCGGAGAAATTCAGTAAATACGACATCGTTATTACCTCTTATGGTATCATAAGACTTGATATAGATTTATTGGAGACTTTCTATTTCAACTATGTAATTCTTGATGAGTCACAAGCCATAAAAAACCCCGGATCTAATATTGCCAAGGCTGTAAGAAAACTTAGATCACGCAGCCGATTGATTCTTACAGGTACGCCATTAGAAAATAGCACCATGGATCTCTGGTCGCAGATGAATTTCATCAACCCAGGCCTCTTAGGTACGCAGAGTTTCTTTAAAAATGAGTTTCTCAACCCTATAGAAAAGAAACAAGATGAGAGTAAGATCAAAAAGCTAAACTCAATCGTCAAGCCATTTATTTTAAGAAGGCACAAATCACAAGTAGCTAAAGACCTTCCAGAAAAGGTAGAGAATGTACAGTACTGTGAGATGACCCCTGATCAGGAAAAAGAGTACGAAGAAGTAAAGTCGTTGTATCGCAATAAGATACTTGAAAACATTGAAGCCAAAGGGCTTAATAAATCACAGTTGTTACTTCTTCAGGGTCTTACCAAATTGAGACAAATCGCCAACCACCCAAAGATGGTTGATGTTGACTACACGGGTGATTCTGGTAAGCTGGATGATATCAAAGCTATGCTGGAGAATGCCGTGCAGGAGGATCATAAGGTGCTTATCTTTAGTCAGTTTGTGAAACACCTTAAAATTATCTCTGATTACCTCAATGAGGAAGGTGTAGACTTCGCTTACCTCGATGGATCTACCAAAGACAGAAAGGAACAGGTGGAGCGCTTCCAGAATGAGAGTAAACTGAAAGTATTTTTGATTTCATTAAAAGCTGGTGGTCTGGGCCTCAACCTTACACAAGCTGATTATGTATTCATTTTAGACCCTTGGTGGAACCCAGCCATTGAAGCTCAGGCAGTCGATAGAGCGCATCGTATTGGCCAGGAAAATAAAGTGTTTACGTATAAATTCATCACACGTAACTCTGTTGAAGAGAAGATTCTGGCCCTTCAGGCCCATAAGAAAAAGCTCGCCAGCGACTTGATCAACACCGAAGAAAGTTTTGTCAAGAGCCTTTCTAAAGAGGACATTGAGAGTTTGCTTTCTTAGAGTTTTACAATTAAATCGTTTATTATCATCCCGTAAGGACCTACCGAATTACAGCCAGAGTTATTCCTACAAGGTTAAAAATTACATTAAAAGACGGAATGACGTTCTTAACACGCTCTACAGTCATCCCGTAGGGATCTTTACCGTTTCGCAGTCAAAGTTATAGCGCAGGGTGACTAAGATTCCTCCGCAAGCTACGGAATGACGATAAGTTAGCGGCCTCTAGATGTAATATCTGGATGTGGTGGCCATTCCATAATTTCTCCATTCAAAAACTTCCAATCCGGATTAAAACTATTAACCAATTCTTCCTTCTTTTTTCTGTTCCAATCTTTGATCTCCTTTTCTCGTTCAATTGCTGCTTCAGCTGACAAATGACGCTCGTAGAAAACAAGATTATAACAATAATACCTACCAGCAAATGTCTCTTTATCACCACGATTGAGATAATGTTCTATTAGCCTAAGCTCCAAATCATTAGTCATTCCCGTGTAAAGCACCTTTTTACTCGGGTTGGTTACTATGTAAACAAAGAAATTCCCCACGGCACGTCTAATATAAGAAATGGAATCTGTTAATAGGTCTCAAAAATATCATAAAACATCCCGTATATCTTTCTGTATGGCTAAGATTCCTCCGCAGGTTACGGAATGACATTCTAAGAAGAATAAATTAAACTTGACACGCCCTACAGTCATCCCGTAGGGATCTTTACCGATTCACAGTCAAGTTTATAACATGCATGGTGGCTAAGATTCCTCCGCAAGCTGCGGAATGACGTTCTAAATAATGTAAGTGTAAAAATAACTCACAGTCATCCCATAGGGATCTTTACCGAAGCACAAATCCTGCTGTTTTAGTCAAAAGTCTATTGCCCTTTACAAAACATAAGCCGTAGTAGCCTTCAGCGTAGAAAGTGCAAAGGAGCTCTGCACCTGCCCGACATTGTTAATCGCGGACAGCTTATCTACAATAAACTGCTGGTACTGATTCATATCTTTCACTACCACTTTGAGGATGTAATCGTACTCTCCTGCCAAATGATAGCATTCCATCACTTCAGCAATCTGCATCACTTTAGCTTCAAACTCCTTGAGGTAGGCCTGCGAGTGTTTTTCTAAAGTGACCATGCTGAAACAAATCAACTCTTTGCCAATCTTCACAGGATCTAGCAAGGTAGCGTATTGCTTGATAACACCTGACTTTTCTAACCTTTTGATACGCTCGTAAATAGGAGTTATCGTTAGGCCCAACTCAGCTGCCAGCTCTTTATGTTTCATCTTGGCATCCTGTTGAAGGAGTCGAAGCAATGCCAAATCAGTTTCGTCAAGTTTTAATGAAGAAAAATTTTCCATTTAGGTCATATTAATTATACCCTTAAAGATATAAATTCTATTTATTAAATTATTAATATCTGTTTTTTCTAACGATATTGATTTTAATGGAATTTTATTCCATACTTGACACAAAACAAGCAATACTATGGATTACAGCAAATTCTCTCCCGAAAGCCTTATGATGTCTTACGGCTACAAGCCAGAACTCTCTGAAGGCGCTATCAAATGTCCTATTTTTCAGACCTCTACTTTCGTATTTAAAAATGCGCAGGAAGGAAAAGACTTCTTCGAAGTGGCTTATGGCATAAGAGAAAAGCGACCAGAAGAAGAACTTGGCTTAATCTATAGCCGTCTCAACAACCCTGACCTTGAGATTTTAGAAAACCGTCTCACGCTATGGGACAAAGCCGAAGACTGCGCTGTGTTCGAAAGTGGTATGTCGGCCATTAGTACCACATTGTTAGAATTTTTAAAACCTGGCGATTTGGTAATGTACACCATGCCGGTATACGGTGGTACAGACCATTTCATAACCAAAATTCTACCTAAGTACGGCATTGAAACTTTAGGCATCACTCCGTTTGATACCAAAGAGGAAATAGACCAAATGCTTGCAGAACACCCTGCCGGAGATAAGCTCGCGTTTATTTACCTGGAGACTCCTGCGAACCCAACCAATGCCCTGGTAGATATTGCATTGTTTAAAACCATCGCCAACGAGAGACAATCAGAAGAAGCTCCAATTTATATAGCAGTAGACAACACGTATATGGGGCCGCTTTGGCAGCACCCATTAGATCATGGAGCCGACTTAGTGCTTTACTCGGCCACCAAATACATTGGCGGGCACAGTGATGTGATAGCCGGAGCTTGTCTAGGCTCTAAAGAGTTAATAGGCCGTGTAAAAACTTTCAGAACATTCCTCGGCTGTATGGCTGGCCCATGGACGGGTTGGTTGCTTATGCGTAGTTTAGAAACTCTCAAGGTGCGTATGGACCAGCAGGCAAGTAATGCCGCTCATATCGTGGAGTTCCTCAATGCACATCCGAAAATAGAGAAAGTTTACTACCTGGGTAACTTAAAACCTGAAGATGGCCGCCAGTATGACATTTACAAAAGGCAGTGTGCCTGCGATGGAGCTATGATTGCCTTTGACGTAAAAGGTGGTGAAAAAGAAGCCTTCAAATTTCTGGACAGCATGAAGTTGGTAAAGCTAGCCGTAAGCTTAGGGGGTACCGAAAGTTTAGCCGAGCATCCCGCTACCATGACCCATGCCGATGTATCCACTGAGATGAAAGACAAAATGTCGATCACCAACAAAATGATCAGACTATCTGTAGGTGTAGAGAATCCCAAAGACCTAATCTGGGACATTGAGCAAGCATTAAAACAGGTTTAAAACAGTGTATTATACTAACGTTTGTAAATATTTGTTAGCGGGTATATAAGCCACTGTTTTTTAATAAAACCTTTATAATTTCAACAATTAAGCCGTATTATTGGTAGCAGTAAGGTAAGTATATGCCACTGAGTACAGTGGCATATACACAATTGTTGTAGAGCATTTTATTAGTGCGGAACCAACATAGAAAAAAAATCGTAAATTAGAATCGTGGACAAAGTTGGGGACATAGAAATAAGAGTAGTGGGCAAATCGGGTAATCTTGAATTGAGCCCAGAAAACTACGATATAAAGCATATTGCAAGCATATTGCAAAATGTAGAGGACTTATTATACCCTACTAATAAAAAAGATAGACCTTTAATAACTTATGATATTAAGGAAGGGTCAGTCAGACATATTTTTAAAACTCCCGTACAGTATATAATCGGTTTTAGTGCCATATTGGCTCAAATACAAGAATCAAAATCAATAGATTTTTTAGATCTCAAGACTGCAAGAGCAATTGAAAATATTCAAGAGCTTGCACAACAAAAGAATTATGAATTCCAATTTACCACATCAGTAAAAAACGATATCGAGCTATCAATTAATCCATCTACTAAATTTTTTAGATCTGAAAATACTTGGGTAGATGCAGAATTCTACTTCTATGGAATTCTAAAAGATGCCGGAGGAAAGAGTAAAGCTAACATTCATATTGACACCGAGGATCACGGATATTTGGCAATAGAAACTGGTCAAGATTTTTTGATGGAGCAAGAAGAAAATTTGCTATATAAAAAGTTTGGTGTCAGAGCAATTGGAAAGCAAAATCTTGAAAGCGGTGAAGTTGACACCAAGAGTTTAAAGTTAATAGAGTTAATTGATTATAATCCAAAATATGATTCAGACTATTTAACTTCATTGATTTCAAGAGCAAAGAATACTTGGAAAGGAATAAAATCTGATGATTGGTTATCTGATATAAGAGGAAGTTATGAAGCATAGTGTTTTACTTGATACTAGCTTCTTTATTCGACTTCTTAATGATGAAGACCTTCTTCATTCTAACGCCAAAGGATATTTCAGGTATTTTCTAGAAAATGAATATATTCTTAAAGTATCTACCATTTCAGTTGCTGAATATTGCGTACGAGGACACGTGGGTGAGCTACCTTTACGTAACATTCAAATCATTCCATTCAACTTAGATCAAGCTGTAAGAACTGGTGAATTTGCAGAAGCTATATTTGCTGAGAATAGTGTTAGTTCAGATAAACTCACACCAAGGGCAATTATTCCGAATGATTCCAAATTATTTGCTCAAGCTGATTTAGACCAATCAATAAACTATTTCGTGACTTCAGATGGTCGTTCTAAAAACACCTTTAATGCTCTTAAAAAGAGACTTAACCCTAAATTTGAAATAATAGACATATCAAGGCCATATAATGAGACATTCGGTATTCTTGATTTACATTAATACGCTCTACAACAAGTGCTTTGAATGAATGGGGTTTTATCAGTCAGGATATTTTCGTGGGGGTAGGAAAGTCCGCCACAAGTTTTAAATTTAAATCAAGGCGTGGCTATGTGCGAGACGAGAGGTTAGTGCTTTCTAATCCCCACTCATCATAGCTAGGCGTTGGTAGTAATTACTCCCGTCTCATTCCCATGGTATACATTTTCGAATGAATGAATAATTATTAATAAATATTTTTTGAGCAAGTAACAATTGATACTTTTATTCGTCTTCAAAAAAATACAAAACTGACAACTATGAAACATAACATTCGAATTGGACTACTTACGTTAATCTTACCTTTATTAATTGGAAAATCATTTGCTCAGTCTCAAAGTGAACCAAATCACGAGCGACCTGTACCTCTTTGCTCAAGTGAAGATAAACCCTATCGTGACTTTGACTTTGTGGTAGGAGAATGGGAAATGTTTGACAAAGATGGTAAAAAAGTGGGGGAACAAAGCTATGTTAAACGTGAGCAAGGGTGTCTAATAACTGAAGAATGGACAACAACTACGGGCGGTACTGGACATGGAATGACCTTTGTTGATCCAAGCACTGGTCTCTGGAGACAAGTCTATGTTAGCCCTTTAGGACAAATAGACTACTCAGGTGGAATAGATGAAAACGGATCTATGGTACTTGAAGGAACTATTCATCCGACTGACGGAAAACCAAGTGCACCAATTCGTGGAATTTGGACTAAGCAAGATGACGGCTCTATTGAAGAAGAGTTTTTAATTCTTAATTCAAAAACAAATACTTGGTTTACTTTCTATTATGGTATTGCACGTAAAAAGAAATAGATCAACTACCAACAAGATCAACTAAAACGGCATGGATATGTATTCGTCCTTTTTGCGGCTTGTGGTTTAGCTAGTTTAACTACCTTTACTCTCGGACTGACGATCACGCCTTACAGGCGGACCGCCACGTCCCTTTAAGTAAGAGCGTTAGGCAACATCAATAATATTCTACACACCCTCAATTTTCAATAAAATTGTAATAATTTAAATACATAATCGGAATTATTCCGACTATATGTATTTTTTATTACATATTATTGTTAATTTTAAATTAGATAATCGGAATATATCCGATTATCTTATACAATAATAACAACATGGATTTTAGAACAATCATAAAGGATTATACCGAAGCACCTATATCTAGACATTTAATTTTGGAGTTACTTAGCAAGTATCAGAGGCCAAATGATAAGATTAGTGAATTACTTAAGAGCGAAGAACTCATTTCTATTAGAAGAGGGTTATACACTATTGGGCCTAAAATGGATCTACCATTACCCGAACCGTTTCTTATAGCAAATCATCTTAGAGGGCCAAGTTATGTATCCTTAGAATCTGCACTGTCTTATTGGAACATGATACCAGAAAGAGCTTATGAAATAAGTTCCGTAACCACCAAAACTTCAAAACTCTATAAAACTCCAGTTGGACGGTATAGCTTCAAACAACTAAAGACTCCTTACTATTCTTATGGAATAAAAAACATCGAATATTCGCCTAAGCAAACGATATTAATTGCTTCACGAGAAAAAGCATTGTGTGATAAAATTGTACTAACACCTAAAATTAACCTTAGAAGTATCAAACAAACAAAAGAATTTTTAACAGAGGATCTTCGAATGGATAATGAAGTATTAAACACATTGGATACAAAAGCTATGGAATTGTGGATTAAAAATGCCCCCAAAAAAAGTAGTTTAAAAATGCTTATTAAAACGCTAATAGAATTATGATAAAAGAGTGGATAGAGGAATATGATCCAAAAAATGAGGAAGAAATATTATCTGCATTACGCGAAATAATGCAAGAAATCACTTTGGCAGCCTTATCAAGAACCGATTTTTTTGAGAAAGCGGCCTTTTATGGTGGAACCGCTCTCCGAATTTTTTATGGATTGGATAGATATTCAGAAGACTTGGATTTTTCTTTACTTAAACCGGATTCTGATTTTTCAATTGAGCCGTATTTTAAAGCCATAATAGATGAATTTAAATCTTTAGGACTGACGGTTATAATTAAGGAAAAGAAAAAAACAAAACAAGCAGCTATTGATTCCGCTTTTTTACAATCCGAAACGATATGGCAAGAAATTGTACTAGAAGATATCATCAAAGAAACTGGGGTGCGTTCAAATAAGACTTTGAAAATTAAAATAGAAGTTGATCGACAACCTCCATTAAATTTCCAAACCGAAGAAAAATTATTACTTCGTCCATTTTCTTTTTATGTGAAATGCTTTACTAAATCAAGTTTGTTTGCAGGTAAGATGCACGCTTTGCTATTTAGAAAGTGGAAAGATAGAGTCAAGGGAAGGGATTGGTATGACCTGGAATGGTACATTAAAAAAGGTATTCCGTTGGATGTAAATCATTTCTTAGCCAGGGTAAAAGACACAAAAGATTGGCAAAAAGACAACATCTCTAAAGAAGAGATCATTGAACTATTGGATAAGAAAATTGAATCCGTCTCTTTTAGTAGTATTAAAGAAGATGTTGTTCGGTTTATAAAAAATGATGAGGTTTTAGATATTTGGAGTCCGCAATATTTCAAAGATTTGATAAACAAAATGAAATTTGAAAATGCTTTATGATTTCCTAAACAAAAAAATAAAAAGATTGCCCAACAATATATGACTATACACCGGCAGTTACCTGCAAGCCGATCGAACTCAAGAATACATGAATTGGAGAAAAGTAGATGAATGCTGGAGGGCCTTTGCCTCTGATAATAAATTAAAGTTTGACCAATCGGACGACAACTTCTTATATGGCGTACGAACTGAATACGAACTAACTTTAACTAGACCGAATTACTCTTTGACATTTCTAGGTGATATGAAGAAAAGTACAGAAGGGTACAATCGGTATCGTACAAAATTGTTCATTAAGGAATTAAAGAGTAATTGCCTGAATTTTGATGAAGTTATTGATTCCAGGTTCTTATTTATATTCAAAAATCATTACAAAGATATTATCAAAGCAGATTTGCTTGAACTTATCCGTAAGCATAATGCCCATAAGATCATTCGAACGAACTTTGGATTCGAGATTAGGTATGACTACTTATTTGACAAATCAAATGACTTTCTGGATGGGATTAAATTGGCGGACGAAATTGCAAAACGTGCCAGCAGATACCACCATGTATGATCGTATGCGCTAAAGTGCTGTTGAAGTCGGTTTGTGCAAAGGACCATTCTTCTGTATTAAGGGCATTACTATTTGATACAAACACGGAACTCTTTACGCATAAGCCCCTATTTTGACCCTTGCAGTTGGAAAATTGAGGAGTATTTTGTTATGTATACTCCATAGTAATTGCTGTTATGATCAATACATATGACTTGCAAGTAAGCCAACCCAATAATTTTAAGCAGTTTGCTGTAAAAGACATGCTTATTGTCTACTACCGTTGCCCTCAGGTAGAAAAACAATTAAGCCTCTTTACTCATTTTAATGAAATCGCTTTTACCCTTTCTGGTAAAAAAACAATCTATAAGGGCGGTAAATCATGGGTACTTTCTGAAAACAAATCCCTCTTTTTTCGCAGAGGAGCCTATAGCCAGGAGTTAGATGAAACCAGCGGTTGGGAAGTGCTTGCCTTCTATTTTAAAGATGACTTTTTACGCAAAATTTTTGATGAGTATAAATTCCATTTACAACTTAAAAACTTACCCGATCCTCCCAAAGAAACCCTCATTGAAATTAAAGTAAATGAAACTGCCCGGGCTTTTTTTTACAGCATTATACCTTATTTCAATCAGAAACAACCACCTCCCAAAAACCTGCTTGAATCAAAGTTCAAGGAGTTGCTTTATACAATCTTGTCAAACCCCGCCAATGCAGAGCTATTGGCCTATGTCAATAGTATCCAGGATCAATACAAAACTCCTTTATGGGAGGTAATGGAAGCCAATTACACATTTAACCTGACAATCGATCAATTTGCCAAGATTGCTCAACGCAGTACAGCCACTTTTAAAAGGGAATTCTACAACTATTTCCACACTACACCAGGCAAGTGGCTTACCAAAAAAAGGCTGGAGCATGCCAGGTTGAAGATCGAAAACACAAAAGATACCATAAGTGCAATTGCTTACGACAGCGGATTTGTCAACGTGTCTCATTTTAGCAGGATCTTTAAAAATAAATACGGTGTGTCACCCAGGGCCTACCGGGAAAAGCATGATAGCCAACAAAGTACGCATTAAGAACATTTCTGCTCCTTAAAGTAAAATCACTGAGCGTTTCAGCAAAGGCTCATCTGCTATCTCCTTTTAAATTTGAAATGAAACGATTTTAAAACAAGCTATTATGGAAAATTTGAAAAAAGGAATATCAAAAAAAAGCCGGCAGCTCATATTTTTTTCACTCGTTCTGGCTTCATGTAATTATTCTGAAAATCAAAAAACTAAAGAAATGACGAACGTATCTAAAGAATTATCAACCTATGTTATTGAAAGAGAAATTGAAAATGTGGGGAGTTTAAGTCCTGAAGAATTGAAGGTAGTTGCACAAGAATCAAATGCCGCCATTAAAGAAATAGGATCTGATATCCAATGGCAACATAGTTATCTGGTTGGAAATAAAACCTATTGTATTTACAAAGCAAGAGATAAATCTTTAATCATAGAGCATGCGAAAAAAGCAGGTGCCCCTGTGGATAATATTAGAAAAGTCTCTACTGTTATCGATCCTGGCACCGCGGATTAGGTGACTTTTATATTAAGAAAAATAGGGTCGTAATATTAAAGGCGAATGCGGTGTTGCTGCTCAATGCACACCGCATTATGCACTTACGAGAATCATTACGATCAACAATTCTTTAATAACAGGCAGACTGTTTAATGGCTCGATGAGAGAGAACTTTTGGCTTAGTTACAGGTAAATAAAAACTAGATTCAAATTTCCAATCACATTAGTGAACTAGTTGTTTAACTTCTTCAATTGCCTCAATCATTTTTGCTTTGTATATTCCTTTCTCATTAGACCCTCAAAAAAATGAATACAACAACATTTCTAACATTTGTAGGTGATCAGTGCGGAAAGGCAGAAGAGGCGATCAATTTCTACACTTCGATCTTCCCAAACTCAGAAATTGTGAGCATTACTAAATACGCAATGGGTGAAGCCGGAGGAACACCCGAGCTGATCAAACATGGTGTATTTAAACTAAATGGTGTGGAGTACATGGTTTCTGAAAGCAATTACAATCACGCGTGGTCTTTTACACCGGGGGTATCTCTGTTCGTTTCCTCCAACTCAGAAAGTGAGATTGAAACCTTATTCGAAGCACTGTCTTCAAACGGAGGTCAGGTTATGGTACCTTTAGACGACTATCATGGTGAAGGTGATTACGGATTTGGTAAAAAATTCGGATGGTGCGAAGACAAATATGGCATTTCATGGCAATTTAATCTGTCTGTGTAAATTTTAAATTTAAAACTCAATACACTGTTCCTTTTATATTTTATACGAATTGCCTTACCTCTTAAAGGGTAATTATTAGGTTTATAGCGGTTTGAGTTTCACCCAAACCGTTTTTTTTATAACTTATACTCCATGTGACCACCTTGATGAAGGAAGAATTCTCACATTCTTATAAATCTCTAAGCCATGAAAAAGAATACGCCTAAGGATATTGGTAAATCTGCCATAGTATATTTAGGCAGTGCATGGTTGTTTCTTGAAGTCACCAATTTTCTTGTTGACCGATTTTCTTTAAATTCTACATTCTTAGATATACTTCTTTGGCTGGTTATTTTTGGTCTCCCAGCCTTTGTTATTTACACTGCTTTCAATTATCAATTGACCAAAGTTGCTATCTTACTACAGACAATTAATGGTATGCTAGCCCTGGTAGTGATAGTGTATTACCTTTCTGACCCAAGTAGACTTGACCCTTCTAAAATAAGACTTCTAGATTTTAAAAAAGAGCAAGCGAAAGTGGCTTCCTCCATACAATCGATAGCCGTGCTTCCAATTAAAAATTATTCTGGCGATGACACCAAAGCATACTTGTCGTCAGGCATACACGATGCATTGATTACAGAGCTGGGTCAACTAGGGGCTATACGCGTTATTTCTCGTACATCTACTTTACCTTACACTGATTCAAAAAAAACCGTCCAACAGATTACCAAAGAATTAAAAGTAGATGCGATAATAGAAGGTTCCTTGCTCTCAGTAGACCCAGTCAGTATACAAGTAAAGTTAATCAGTGCTTATCCTCAAGAATTGCAACTTTGGTCTGAGACTTTTGATTCAGAGCTTGCAGATATTCTGAGTGTATATTCAGACATGACCAAAAAAGTCGCTCAAGAAATAAAAATAACCATATCAGATGAAGAAAAGCAGCTAATAGATCGTGAAAGAGAGGTTAACCCTGATGCTTATGAGGCCTATTTAAAAGGAAAGTACAGCGCTGGTATGCTCACACAGGAGGGTGTACAAAATGCTATGGCGCACTATCAACGGGCTTTGGAAATTGATCCGAATTTTGCCCCAGCCTATGCCGGAATCGCAGGGATTTGGGGCATCCTCAAACAAATGGATTTTATAAGTGCACAGGAGGCTAACAAGCCTATAAGAGAAAATCTCCGAAAGGCCATAGCTCTTGATAGTAACTCAGTAGAAGTACTGAGTATAAATGCAACCACTGCCGTATGGACTGATTTTGATTGGGAGCGAGGCAAAGCACTCTTTGAAAGAACTTTGGAAATTAACCCTAACCATTCAGTAACACTAGCTTTCTTTGGTCGCTATTACTGGTTGCAAGAGGATCAAACAAAATCCGTTGAGAAACTTACCGAAGCACTTAAAAGAGACCCTGGCAATCCACTGATTAAAGTTCTGATAGCAGCACGTATGGGTGTGGGTGGGTTTAATCCCGATTCAGCCATTACCATTTTGAAGCCATTGCAAAAGATGATGCCCACAAATCCTTTGGTCAATATTGCCTTACTGGGAAGCTACCATCAAACAGGCCAGGATGAATTGGCTCTGGAACAATTGAAAATAAAAATTAATAGAGAAGCAGATACCACTTTGAACGATTGGATGGATAAATTTTACCTGGAAGGTGGCTTGTCATTAGTTGCCAAAAAAACGGCTGAAATGCTTGAAAAAGAATACTATGGTACGATTGTAGCTCAAACGATGCAGTACCTCTGGTTTTTAGCAAATGATGAAGAGAAGTTCCTTGATTGGCTGGAAAAAGGATACATAAGGCGTGATCCTGATTTACCTTACATGAAAGTAACTTATTACTGTATGCCATATTCGAAACATCCAAGATTCAAGGAAATCGAGGGGAAAATGAATCTTTAAATGAAAGGTGTAGTGGACAATATCAAATCGGTTTTTTTTATTTCCGATCAAGCCAATAGCCATTTAATTCTCTCAAGGCAGATTTAACCCACTAATCACAAATAATGCGGCTTTATCAGTCAACTTTTATTTATTGCTAACTATGAAAGCCATTATTTTTGAAAAATACGGGTCAGCCGAAGTGGTAAAGCTAAAAGAAGTAGCAAAGCCTGTTCCCAAACCAAAAGAGGTCCTCATCAAAGTGCATAGTACTGCAGTAAATGATTACGACTGGAGCATTATGCGAGGCAAACCTTATGCTTACAGGATCTTTTTTGGTTTATTTTCTCCTAAGAACACCATACCTGGTATGGAGGTAGCAGGGGTGGTCGAGTCTGTGGGTGAACAAGTAACTCACTTAAAAGCAGGCGACCGAGTTTTTGGCGACACATCTGATTTTGGCTTCGGCACTTTTGCAGAATATGTATGCATTGTTGCTAAGGCATTCACACATATTCCAGAAGGGATGTCTTTCGATGAGGCTACCACATTGCCACATGCCGCATTACTTGCCAAACAAGGGCTGATTGATCTGGGTGGTCTAAAAGAAAACCAGGATATACTCATCAATGGATGTGGTGGTGGAGTCGGCACGATAGGTTTACAAATAGCAAAGGAATATAAGGCAACTGTTGCCGGGGTTGATACCGGAGAAAAACTCCAAACCATGCTTGATTTAGGCTTTGACGAAGTCATAGATTATAAACAAACCGACTTCACGAGAACTGGTAAAAAATATGACCTTATACTCGATGCCAAAACTTCAAAATCACCCTTTGCATACCTCAGAGCTCTTAAGCCTGGCGGTACATATGTAACGGTTGGTGGTAAAGTGTCTAAGTTTGTTCAGGTTTTAATTTTTAAAGGGCTAATCTCGCTACTCTATAAAAAACGGGTCTGTCTGCTGGGGCTAAACGCCAATAAGGGGCTTGATTATATTATCGATCTTTATAAACAAGGTAAAATCAAACCTTTGATTGATGGTCCTTACCCACTTTCTCAAGCCGCAGAAGCCATTCAAAGGTTTGGAGAAGGTAAACACCACGGCAAAGTGGTAGTAAATCCATAAATAGAGTAATATGTACACAAGGAGCAAAATCAATTCATGAACCTACAACCAGCAATAAAAACGCTTGAATCAAAGACCCTCATTGGGATTAGCCGTGACATGTCAATAACAAAAGACGAAACAGGCTTATTATGGAGAGATTTTATGCCTCAATTTAAAGCCTTGAATAGTGATCAACAGCATGATTTCTATTCTTTACAATGTTACCCTAAAGGCTATTTTAACCTATTTGCTCCAGATAATACATTCACAAAATGGGCCGCTGTGGAGCCAACAAAAGACATAGCAATACCCGAAAGTTTTAAACAATTTGATTTTGTTGGAGGGTTATATGCCGTGTTTCATTACAAAGGATTGAGTAGTGACAAGCGAATTTTTCAGTACATTTATTCTCAATGGTTACCCAATTCGGAGTACGAAATAGATAACCGTCCTCACTTTGAGCTACTGGGCGAAAAGTATAAAAACAACGACCCGACCTCTGAAGAGCTGATATTTATTCCCATAAAAAAGTAAGTCTATGGCCGATATTGAAGCACAAACCGAAACCTATAAGGAGCTTGTTGAAAGCACTCCTGATGTTGAGCTCAAAGGCAAAAGCATGCTCTATACTTCGGTAAACGGATATATGTTTTCTCAAATCAATAAAGCCGGAGAAATAGGCATCAGGTTGCCCAAAGACCAAGCAGCAGCATTTATTGCAAAGCACGATTCCGGGCCGTTTAAATCTTACGGAGCCACCATGAAAGAATATGTGTTGGTACCCGCAGAGTTGTTGACTGACAAGAAGCTTGCCTCAGGTTATCTTCACAAAAGCTACCAATACACCAAAAGCCTTCCTCCTAAATAGCCTCATTTTTCACTTGTAGTATAGCACAACAACCACTCTTGTAAAAACACCACCAAGATCAAGCGTTATTGTGTACTTTGGCACATTAAAGTATTAAAATCCATATAGTATGAATAAACTGAGACTACTCACCACGCTGTGCTTTTGCTCAATAATCTCTCTTGGAGCATTCGCTCAGGAGGAAGATGCGAAAGCCGATAGCACCAAAAAGGCTACTAAAGAACTCCCTTTGGAGCCAGAAAGAACCATTGAATTTAAAACAAAAGAAGGCACCTGGCTTTCATTAGATGTAAGCCCGGATGGTAGCACTATCATTTTCGATATGATGGGCGATCTATATACCATCCCCATGGCTGGTGGTACAGCAACTAAAGTTACCGAAGGCATGCCTTACGATGTACACCCAAAGTACAGCCCTGATGGAAAGTCTATCGTTTTTGTATCTGACAAAAGTGGCTCTGACAACATATGGACCATGGATTTGGCTACCAAAGAAATGGAGCAAATCACCAAAGACAACAACCAAAATTACTTCTCTGCCGAATGGACAGCCGATGGAGAATACATCATCGGAGCCAGAGGCAGAAGAAATATCAAATTACATATCTATCACAAAGATGGCGGTGGTGGTGCTCAGCTTATCAAAGAGCCTGAAAACCTGAAAGCTATTGACCCGGCAGTTAGTCCCGATGGCAAGTTGGTGTATTTTTCACAACGCAACAGAGCATGGAACTACAATGCACAGTTTCCTCAGTACCAAATCGGAACTTACGATCTAGTAGATGGAGATATGGCCAGAATCACTTCCCGTTATGGATCAGCCTTTACACCTACGCTATCTCCTGACAGCAAATGGTTGGTATACGGTACGCGCTTTGAAACAGAAACTGGCCTCGTGCTTAGAAACTTACAAACTGGAGATGAGCGTTGGTTGGCCTACCCGGTACAGCGCGATGAGCAGGAGTCCATTGCTCCTCTGGGAGTATATCCTGCCATGTCGTTTACGCCAGATAGCAAATTTGTTGTTGCCAGCTATGGAGGTAAAATCTATAAAATCAATATTGATGGCAATGCAGCTACAGAAATTCCTTTTGAAGTAGATGTAAAATTGGAAATTGGTCCAAGACTAAAGTTCGACTACCCTATTTCTGACGATAAAGAAGCTTTTGTAACACAAATCAGAGATGGAGTTCCTTCTCCTGATGGATCAAAGCTAGCATTTACAGCCCTCAACAGGTTATATGTAATGGATTTGCCTAACGGTACCCCAAAGCGTTTAACAAAAAACAACTACACTGAAGCCATGCCTACCTGGTCACCAGATGGCTCACAAATCGTGTTTACCACCTGGGAAGAAAAAGAAGGCGGACATCTGTATAAAATCAGTGCCTCTGGCAGAGGAAAAGCTACAAGACTTACCAACGAACCGGCACTTTATTTAAATCCTGCCTGGTCTTATAAGCAAAACAGAATTGTATTTAACCGTGGTGCAAACCAAGTGTATAAAGATGCTGTAGATCCATTTGGTTCTCTGATGATGGAAGACCTTGCATGGGTTTCTGCCGATGGTGGAAGTGTAGTATTGATTGATAAGGCCAAGGGAAGAAATACACCACATTTCACGAAAGTGGATGATCGTATTTATTTAAACCACAGAAGCAAAGGTTTGATTTCAATGAGATGGGATGGCACAGACGAAAAGGCACACCTTGAGCTAACAGGTATTACCACCTATGGCTCTTCTGTAGATATGATTCATGCACATGACGGTAGCCATAATATTTTACCGGGTAGTGAGCAAGCAAGAGAAAATAATCGTGCTTCTACGCCAAGCGAAATCAGAATTTCACCAGATGGAAAGACGGCTTTAGCCAAAATCAATAATGACATTTACACGGTAACGATTCCTCGATACGGTCAGACGCCTAAAATATCATTGGCTAAGGCGGAAAGCGCTGCATTTCCAGCTATGAAGCTCACTGTCTTAGGTGGTGAGTTCCCGGCATGGAGTGGCAACAGTGAAAATGTACACTGGTCGTTAGGTGCAAGTCATTTTATTTACAACCTTCCAGCTGGTCAGGCTTATGCAGATAGTGTAGCTGCGGCTAAAAAGGCTGAAGCTGAAAAGAAAAAAGAGGAGAAGAAAGAAGAAGATAAGGAAGAAGTAGAAGAAGACGGAGAGGATGATGAAGAAGGTGGCGAAGAAGCTACTGAGGAGAAAAAAGAAGAGGAAGAAAAGAAAGATAAGGAGAAAGACAAAGGCTTTACTGCCCAAGAGATAAAAGTAAAAGTGGCTTATGAGAAAGACATTCCGGAAGGGACGGTCTTACTCAAAGGGGCACGGATTGTCACGATGACCGATCAGGGAACTATTGAAAATGGTGATATCCTGATTGAAAACAGTCGTATAAAAGCGGTTGGAGCCAGTGGTAGCTTAACTGTTCCGAAAGGCACAATTGAAATTGATGCCTCTGGTAAGACGATTACTCCGGGCTTTGTAGATACACATGCGCACATGTGGCCAAACTGGGGCTTACATAAAAATCAGGTATGGATTTACTCTGCAAATCTGGCGTATGGTGTAACCACTACACGTGACCCACAAACCGCGACTACTGATGTATTGACTTATGCAGATATGGTAGAAGCTGGCATGATCCATGGCCCTCGCGTGTATAGCACGGGACCGGGCGTAGGTTTCTGGTCATACAAAATCACCTCTTTAGATCATGCTAAGGAAGTGTTGAAGCAATACAGCGAGTACTACAACACCAAGAGTATAAAAATGTACCTGGTGGGTAACCGTCAACAAAGACAGTGGATTATTATGGCGGCCAAAGAATTGGAATTAATGCCTACAACTGAAGGTGGTTTAGATTACAAACTGAACATGACACAACTTTTAGATGGGTATCCTGGTCATGAGCACTCATTGCCAATCTACCCGATCTATAAAGATGCTGTGCGGACGATTGCCGACTCGAAGATGGCGGTAACACCTACCCTATTGGTGTCTTATGGAGGACCATGGGCGGAGGAGTATTATTATGCTACCGAAGACCCATACCATGACAAGAAATTACAGTACTTCACACCTTATGAGGAACTGGCGCAAAAATCAAGAAGACGTGGTGCCTGGTTTATGAAGGAGGAACACGTATTCCCTAAACATGCTGAAACCATGACAAAAATCGTTGAGGCAGATGGTATTGGTGGTGTGGGTAGCCACGGACAGCTGCAGGGATTAGGTTTCCATTGGGAGCTGTGGTCAGTAGCCAGTGGCGGTATGAAAAACATCGATGCATTGCGAACAGCCACAATTTTAGGTGCAGAGGCTTTGGGTCTTGAAAAAGACCTTGGAAGCATCGAAGCAGGTAAATTGGCTGATATTCTAATTATGGATAAAAATCCTTTAGAAGACCTACGTAACACCAACACATTGACTCATGTCATTAAAAATGGTAGAGTGTACGATGCGAATACTTTAGATGAAGTAGCACCGGTTGAGAAGAAAGCAGAACCATTTTTATGGCAAACAAAAAGGCCAAAAGATGTGCCTGGTATGAAAAAGTAGTAAATTGACTTACTTGATTAACAAAAGCAGCTGAGCATCTCAGCTGCTTTTTTTATATATTGATGTTAAGACAGATCTAATTTCAAAATGACCAACAACAAAGCCAACTACCCAGCCATGATTCAGATCATTAACATAATACATGGCGCACTGATTATTTTTCCAGTAGCATTTGCCGGAGTGGCAGTGTATATCAATGAAACGGCACCGATGGCCTCAGAAAACATGAGCTTTTTGTCTTATGTCTCAATTGGTGTACTTATCATAGCCTTTCCGCTCTCCTCAATCCTTTTCAAATCCACCATCAGAAATAGTTCTGAAGCGCAAAAGGAACTGCCTCAAAAAATTGCTGCCTATCAAACGGCTCACCTCATACGCATGGCTGCATTCGAAGGCTGTGGTTTTATAGCAGGAGTTGCGGTACTCCAAACAGGCAACTACTATAACCTGGGCGTTTTAGCGGTTGTATTGGCTATGTTTATCGTGCATAGACCAACACCTACCAAGATTGCCATCGACCTGGAATTAAACATAGATGAGAAAAATCAATTAATGGGAGCAACACCATGAAACGAAGAAAATTCTCAGGCCAACTTCTCAAAGCGGTAAGCAGCTATGCCTTACTCAGCTCGGTTTGGAATAATGATGCTATTGCCAAATCAATCTCACCCAACTTCAATCACTGGGCCATACAGCTCAACGAATACTGCCAGGATTTACGTACCAATGAAATTTCTGTGGTGGACTGGCAGTCGAAGGTGGAGTCACTTTTCCGCGAAGTTGAATATACCGAATTCATGAACTTCATCGATTTTGAAACATTGATCAAGGGATTTGAATATCCAGACCTTGGGGTTAGTACCAAAATGGTAAAATTTCCTGCACTCAGTGGGCTACCAGAGCGCACTGCTTTTGTTAAAAAAATCTTTGGTATGAAAAAAGATCGGGCCATCATACCTCATGGCCATAGCAATATGGCATCTGCTCATCTTATTCTCAAAGGCGAAATGCATATCAGGCATTACGAAAAAGTAGAGGAGTTAAAAGATGCCTTAGTTATCAAACCTACTATCGATAAAATCGCCAAATCAGGAGATGTATCTTCGATATCAGATGAGAAAGACAATGTGCATTGGTTTGTAGCCAATACCGATACAGCATTTACTTTTGATGTCATCATGCTGGATCTCAATGAGCAATCGTACGACATCCACAACCTGGATATTTATGCTCAACAAAAACTGAGTGATGGAAACTTATTGGCGCCCAAACTTGATGTTGCCACTGCATTGAAAAAATACGGAAAGCTTACCCATCATTAGTTTTAGACAACTTCCACCTTCGGTGCGACCACATATAACCAGCCGGATCACTTAATATTAGCTTTTCTGTTTCCTCAACATATCGATCTAATATGGTATGACTATCCTTTTCATAAGGCGGCTCTGCCAATTTGATCAACTCAACAGTATATCGACCCCTTTTTGGCCGCTCTACTTTGAAGAAAAACACAGGGAAATTGCCCGACTTAGCTATTTGTTCCGGGCCGAGAAAAAAGGCTGTATCTTGATTGAGAAATGTAGTCCAGTATTTTGGTGAGTGTTTTCTCGGAGATTGGTCTGCGACAATGCCAAGTGCACGCAACCTGTCTTTGGATTTTATTATAGCCCGTAAAATCCGACTTTTCTCAATGGGCTGACCGCCAAATCGACTCCTTGCGTTCAACATCAGCTTGTCGTATTTATCATTTTTTAGCTTCTGATAAACCGCATCCACTGGAAAAGGCAAAACAATACACCCCACTTGCAGCGCCCACTCCCAGTTAAACTGATGTGAGGCTATAACGACAATAGACTGTCCTGCATCGGCATAGGGCTGCACAGCATGCACGTTGGTAAATGTTACTCGCTTCTGTAGTTTTTCCTTTGAAATAGATATGCCTCTAAGTGTTTCTACCATGTAATCAGTAAAGCGTCTATAATAGGCTTTGACTATTTTTTTCAGTTCCTTTTCACTTTTTTCCGGAAAGGAGTTTCTCAGGTTCTTCCAGACGACTTCTTTACGATAGTCGACCAAATAATACACGATAACAAACAGCATGTCTGAAATCACATAAAGCAGCCTTAGAGGCAGGTATGACAGTAGTTTTATAAAAATCATCTGAGGTTGACAAAAGTAAATATTAAATTGAAATGATCATACGGGCCATCGATCCTTGAGCTGGTATTTGGCCTTAATTATCTTATTTTAGCACCTTCAAAATTCTACACGCATTATGAAAGACAAGGTAGTCGTAATCACAGGGGGCTCATCGGGTATTGGTAAAGCCATGGCAGAGGAATTTGGCTCAAAAGGTTCCAAAATATTTATCACAGGGAGAAACCAGGAGGCTTTAGATACAACAGTCGCTGAACTTACCGGACAGGGAATTACCATTGCCTCGTTTCAGGCAGACGCCAGCAAAGAAGAAGACAACAAAGCTATGGCCGAAGCTGCTATCAAGCAATTTGGCACTATTGATATTTTAATTGCCAATGCCGGTATTTCTATGCGCGCCTTGTTCGATGAAGTAGACCTTGATGTGGTAAAACGAGTGATGGATATCAACTTTTATGGTGTGCTTTATGCCACAAAATATTGCCTGCCTTATATCAAAGAAAATAAAGGTTCTGTTGTAGGAATTTCGTCAATCGCTGGGTACAGAGGCTTGCCGGGCCGTACAGGCTATTCGGCTTCTAAGTTTGCACTTAATGGCTTCCTGGAAGTGTTGAGAACAGAAATGTTTAAAACCGGAGTGCATGTGCTCACCGCTTGTCCTGGGTTTACGGCTTCTAACATTCGTAAAAAGTCATTAACAGCCGATGGTTCACATCAAGGCGAATCTCCTCGTAAAGAGGAAAAAATGATGACAGCCGAAGAGTGTGCTGTGCACATTTATAAAGCCACCAAAAAGCGAAAGAAGATATTGGTACTTACAGGCCAGGGAAAAATGACTGTATTTCTCAACAAGTGGTTCCCGGGCTTTATGGATAAGATGGTGTACAATGTAATGGCCAAAGAAGACGACTCGCCTTTAAAATGATATTTCCCTCATTTTATTATATTTGTGTGGCCGATTAATTCAAAATGATTCAGAAGTATTTTCCTTTCGATAAAAACTACATTTTAGAAAAAGCGCAGCTTGACAATGAAGAGCGACTCGTAGTTTATATGATCAATTTTGTGAAAGCCTATTATCAGGCCAACCACAATCCGCTGGGTTTGGAAGATGCTACGATGATTAAAATCAATGCCCACCAAACCACCTACACAGACAGGCTCAGTGAGTTTTACAGAAATCTTGCAGGCATCTACCGCTACAAGTTTGGCGACAATCAGTTAGAATTTCTTTTCGATGGCACCGACCACTATGAGAAATACGTGAAAGACTGGAAAGTCAACTATAAAGAATGGTTGCTTGAATTTTGCGCCAAGCCCAACTTTATCAAAGCGATACTGGAACTCACTGTATTCTACCCTGAAGACCGCAAAGCCATGCTGGCTGAAAACCGCATGAAGGTCTTTGTCGAGCAGCACTTCGCCCTTAAGCTGTACAAGTATCGGGGCATTACGGAGATGAAGGTTGCGTAGATTTTAGAGGCTGGAAGTTGGATTTTAGATTTTGGATTGGCTTTGAGATTTCAGATATTTCACATCAGTCTTAAAAATGTAATCAATTTTAATTGAATCCTGAAACTCATATACCTTACCAGTTTATTATTGTCCGCAGTTTCGCAGTGTACTTGGTTGCATTTATGCTACTTCACTTGATTTGGCTACTTACGGGTGTGCATCAATCGTATCAAAATTTTTTATTAACCCTTAATAGCACTATAACTGTATTCATAATTCTAAATATCTTTTCTTACCTCATTTGTCTTTTAGTAAAAAAAGTCTTTGCCAACTCTAGTATCTATAAGGTTACTTTAATAAGTTGTATTACCAATTTCTTCATAGTAACTGGTTCTATAATCCTCATTTCAGGTTATGAAAATGTAGATCGGAAAATTATCATTGGATTATTCTACTTAGTCATTTTAGAATTGCCACGTGCTGGTGTAGTTGCCAATTTAAATGAAAGAACAACTTCTCAAATTCAATCCTTCATATCCACTCACTATGGAAAAATAATCTTATCAGTTTTAATAATCAATATTATATTCCTATTACCAGAATTTCCGGAAATACATTTGGCCTATGCAATTATTATAACATTTAACAGTATCCTTATTGTAAGTGTAACATGGTACTTTGTACGAAAAATTGGGAGTCAGGCAAGTAAAAAGACATTTATGAAAATTATAAAGATTAAATCAGGGATACTACTTATTCTTTTATCTTACTCAACAAGCATATATTTGATTAAATACATTTAGTTTCCGACATCTAAATCTAACGTCCAAATTCTCACATCTAGCTTCTATCATCTAACGTCTATCGTCTACCTTCTAACCTCAAACCCCTCAAACCCAACAACCTCTCCTGCTTCGTAATGCACATTTTCTACGTTGGCGTGTGTTGGGCCCTGCTTGCACCAATCGATAAGTTTGTCTAATGCTTCTCTTGGGCCTTCGGCTTCGATGTACACTGTGCCATTAGTTTCATTTTTCACCCAGCCTTTTACTCCAAGCTCCATTGCTTTGTCTCGCGTACTTGCTCTGTAAAAAACGCCATGTACCCGTCCACTTACTGTGATGTTGTAATGCTTCATTGGTTTTTAACAATTTCAATTCCTGAAGAAGTACCTAATCGGTCTGCTCCGGCCTTAATTAAAGTCACGGCTTGATCGTATGTTTTGATGCCACCCGAGGCCTTAATGCCCACATTGGAGGGCAGGACTTCGCGCATGAGCTTGATGTGTTCCTCTTTCGCTCCTGCACTCGCAAAACCTGTTGATGTTTTCACATAATCCACTCCGGCATCGGCACAAAGTCTACAGGCTTTCACAATTTCATCTTCGGTGAGCAAAGCCGTTTCAATAATGACTTTTAAGATTTTATACTCATCGTGCACGAGTTTGCTACATTTCGCAAATTCAATTTTTGGCCACGGCATACCGTCTTTGATAGCCGAAACATTCATCACCAAATCAATTTCATCGGCTCCATCTCTGAGGGCCAGCTTTATTTCCTCCACTTTAGTTTCCGTCATGTTATAACCTAGAGGAAATCCTGCTACTGTGACGAGTTGAATATCACTCTCTCCTAGCTCACGTGAAGCTCGCTTCATCCAAAAAGGAGGCACACAGACACCCACAAACTCATGTTCTTTGGCTTCCTTAATTAATTGATCCACATCCTTGCCTGTAATGGTGGGTTTTAAGTTGGTGTGCTCGATGAATCGATTGATATTTTGCATAGTAAAATATAGACAAAATACCGGTGTTTATTGTTGTGACTTATTGAAAATTTATAACACAAAGACGTTCAAAGAAAAACGCCAAGAGGCACAAAGTATTTAGTGATTCCTCCTTCACAAACCCACCCAAAATAAATTAAGTACATCGAATTTTAAATATCGAATTTCAAACTAATCAGTGTACGATCTTACACTCTTTGCAAAATTTGCGTTTTCCCGGTGGGCGCTTTTTTGGTTTTCTTTTATGCCCAAAATACATGGGGTCTGAGTACTTGGGGTGCTGCATTTTACGTGCCATCCTTTTCTTCTCCTTGGCATTGTCTTCCATGCGTTCATAGAAGTCTTCACGCTTTTGTTCCAACCTTTTATTGAAAATTTGAAGAAAAGATTTCTTCTTTTTCTTAGTTGTCTTTTTCCTTAGCTCCAGGGCCTGACTTTTGGTGGTTTGTGGCTCGAAAGGCTCAAACGAATTAGATCGTTTTTCCTGTTTTTTAGGTGCTTCCTTTTGAGAATAAGCTGCAAATGACAAACAAAGAGAACAAATGACAAAAACTATAAAACGCATAAACTATCAATCAATGTGACAGCAATATCACGAAAACAAATGAGAATTATTGTGTGAATGGGTCAAGAGTTGATTCCAAGTTTTGAGACTCAACGCGTTTTCCTCCTGACTGTCGAATAATACAGGCGGGGGGATCGTCCACGAACAGCGTGGCTCATTTGAGGGTTGTGGGTAAGCAGCCTTGAGGGTTAAGCGGAAGCGTTTTGCGAGGAAAATGAGCTTTGTTCGTGGTGCATTTTTCTTTTGTTTCGTTTTCTTTTGGGCAAGCAAAAGAAAATGAAAACCGAGGTTCAAAACATCAAAATTAGATAAATCACTTCATTACTATATTCGAACTCACCACCAAAAATTTGAACACCATTAAAAAGAGGTAAGCTAATGTTTCTTTAAACTAATTACCAAGGAAGTCTATTTCAGTGGGTGTTGAAAGCTAGTCCAACGACTTGGGCTGCAGCATGGTTTGCTTGCGTCTATACACCCAGGGTTCCATAGGGTCTTCAGCAGACCATAAGCCCTCTTTCTTGCTTTTAGCTTGCTCGGCCAACGAGGCTAATTGCGAGGCACTTTTTACCGGAGGCCAGGCCAGTCCGTTTTTAATCAACTCCTCATGCAATGTTTTACCGTTTTTAAGTTTAATTACGGCTAGTTTATTCCCCCAACGGTCTTTACCTTTCATTTCAACAATGACTTTTTTCTTATAGACCAGGTCTTCTGTGAATGCTTTAGCTTCCTCTCCAAACTGCTGAGTTAACTCCGGACAATCGGCTTCACTCAACATGACCTTTATTACACCTTCTTCTTTGGTTTCAACCTCAATGGTATTTCCATCCTCTACGGCTATCACTTTTCCCTGATAGATATCATTTCTGCCATCCCAGGCTAACGCTGACAACACGCTTAACATTAAAATCTTAATCATACTTCAACACTTAATCTTCACCAGTTTATACGTTGGCAAACGATAAGGTGATAGGATAATTACTGCATAAAAGCAGGTTTAGTCACGCATGTAAGATTTTGTCTTATTTACAATATTGCTGTAAGAAGTAGGAAGACTTCTTGTCGCCCAGATCAAGCGCTTTTTGCCAACTCTCACAAGCGAGTCCAGCTTTATCCAAACGATAGAGAATATTGCCTTTTACTTTATGAAAAGATGCATCATTGGGATTGAGTTTAATGGCTTGATCAATATCGCCCATAGCCCCTCCCACGTTGCCTGTCGACACCTTATTATTAGCGATGTGATAGTAGGCACTGGCATCTTCAGGGTTCAGTTCCACCACTTTGCTGTAGTCAGAAATTGCTCCCTCGTAATCTTCGCTTTCTTCCCTTAAATATCCTCTGTTGTAATACGCATCAGCATTACTTGGATCGTTAGCGATCACTTCATTGAGGTCATTTAAAGCCGCCCTTGTATTACCCATATACAGATAAGCCCTTGCTCGCTCCATATACACATCTGGCTGTTTGTAACCTGCATTGATGGCATTGTTTAAATCAGCAAGAGCAGCCGCATACTCATCCGTTTCGATGAGAGTTCGAGCTCTTTTTTGGTATACTTCACCAGATTTCGTGCCTGCTTCAATGATTTTATCGAAGTAAGAAAGTGCTCTCACGTTATCTCCTAACTGGTAATAAGACTCTGCCAGGTAAGTAATTACCGAAGGGTCAGGCTTTTCTTCGATTTTCTCATACTTGGTGAGGTCATCAGCAGCCTCCTTGTATTTCTCCATTTTGAAATATGTCTCTCCACGGTTTTGCCAAGCTCGCGCATAATCGGCATCGGCATCAATTGCCTTTGTGAAGTTAGAAATAGCGGCTTCATATTGTTCAGTAAGTTGTTGCGCCTTACCGAGGTTGTTATAAATTATTGGATTGCCGGCCCCATTACTTATGGCCGACTCATAATCACTAATGGCACTCTCATAATTCTTTAATCTGAATTTGGCATTACCTCTTTGGAAGTATGCATCTCCATTACTTCCATCAGCCGTAATTGCGCTGTTTAAAGTAGAAATGGCAGCCTCAAAGTCATTAGACTCATATTGTGCATGACCTAAGAAGTAATATGTTTCAGCGTCTTTTACTCCAGCAGACTCTGCCTGCTTTAATGTTGAAGCTGCTGCTTCATAGTTTTCCAGTCTGTATTGAGATTTTCCGAGATTAGCCAATGTTTCCTGATCCTCGATGCCTTTAGAAACAGCCTGACTCAGGTTGGCTGAAGCATTTTCATAATCACCTTTTTGGTATAGCGAGTTTCCAAGTCCATAGAATAACAGCTTATCATTCACACCCTGCGACTTAGCTTTTTCAAGTGCCTCTATGGCTCCATCATAATCGTTGGTTTTATACTTTGAAACACCCACATACAAGAACTCCTCTTTCCCAGCCTGATTGGCTGCCACTATTTTCTCAAGGTCAGTAAGTGCTTTTTGATAGTTGCCAAGTTCGTAATTGGTGATTCCTCGATTTTTTAACGCCACATTGTAGTCCGGTTTTACTTGTAATGACAAATCGAAATCGGCAACTGCCTGTTGTAAATTACCTTTAAGCATTTTGGCTTTACCTCTGTTGTTGTACACCACCTCGTCTTTTACACCTAGCGTAACCGCCTGATCGTAGGCTTTAATGGCTGCGTCATATTGCTCTTGCCTGTATTGCGCATTGCCCAAATTGTAATACACAACGCCATCTTTACTGCCCGCACTCACTGCGGCTTGCAGGTTTTGTACAGCTTGTGAATAGTCTTTGAGTTCGTAAAAGGCAACCCCAATACTCTCAGCAATTTTGACATTTGACACACCCATTTGCTTTGCTTTTTGCAAATCATCAATACTAGCCTGATAGGTTTGCAACTCAAATTTGGCCAGGCCCCTCTTTTCATAAAGGGCGGCATCTTTCACTCCCAACTCTTCAGCTTTGTCTAAATATGAAGCTGTTTTGCGGTGCTCACTATCTGCTGAAGCAATCAAGCCACCATAGTAATACACCTCCTTGCTGTTGATATCTGCATCAATGGCCTTTCCTATCCATTCTTTACTTTTCTCTTTGTTGCCTGTATTGTAATAAGCTAAGGCTAACATTTTTGTTATTTCTTTGGTTGGGCCTGAGGCTTCTTTCGCCTGCTCCAGGTCTTTGATCGCCTCAGCGTATTTGCCCTGATCAAAATAGGCTGTACCTCGATTGAGTAACGCTCGACCGTAGTCTGATTTAATCGTTAACGCTTTGCTAAAATCCTCGATGGCCGCTGATGCATTTTTCATTTCGAGTTTGGCCTTGCCTCGGTTGTTAAAAAGCACATGATCGTCACTTTGTAAAGCCACCGCTTTGTCATACATATTGATTGCTTCCTGATAAGAGCCTTTGGTAAAATAGGTATCTCCTAAGATTTTGAAAGTCTCATAGTCACCCAAACCTGCGTCAACAGCTTTCTTCAAATCTTCAAACGCACCGGTGGCATCACCTTGCTGGTGTCTGGCCAAACCTCTGAATAAATACAATTCATTATTTTGGACACCTGCTGTCAATGCCTGGGTGATGTAGGTATCAGCTTCTTTAGTTCTTTTTGTTTGATAAGCCGCAATACCAAGCATTTCATACATTGCAGGTGCTATATTACCTGCCTCTACAGCTCTAGATAAATAAGTGAAGGCCTCTTTAAAGTTATCGGTTTTATAATAGGCTGTACCGAGCATAGGTGTGATTTCAGCGGTTTCACTACCACGCTGTTGCGCAGATTTAAGGTTTTCGATGGCTGAGGCGTAATCATTGGTATTAAATTGTGCGATACCAAGCATCGCATATACGTCTGCGTCAGAACTACCTGCTGACTTCACAGCATTGAGATCATCAATCGCTTTGGCCCAGTCATTCTTATCGAATAAGGCAGAGGCTCTATTCTCTAATGCTTTCGCATAACCAGCATCAAGCTCCAGTGCCTTGTTATAGTCAGCAATCGCTTCATCGATCTTCTCCAGGTTGTATTTGGCTTTACCTCGGTTGTTGAAAACTACCGGATCATCTGCCTTGATAGCTACGGCTTTATCATAATTATTGATTGCCAGAAAGAACTCACCTTTTTTAAACTGCAGATTACCAGAAATATAGAATGCCTCATAGTTCGTGGCACCTTTATCAATGGCCTGTTTTAAGTCGGGTAAGGCTCCATCCTCATTGTCTAAGTTGTAGCGCGATATACCTCGATATAGATAGAGGTTAGGGTCATTATTTCCTTTATTAATAGCCTCAGTAAACGTTGTTTCTGCAGCTCCAAAATTATCGCTGTAGTAGTAGGTCAGCCCCAGGTTTAACAACAGGTTTTGATCTTCTACACCAGCTCTCTGTGCCTGCTCATAATACATGGCCGCTTTTTTATAATCTTCTTTATTGAAGTAGGCGTTTCCTAAATACAGCTTTATTTCGTTAGACTCACTTCCGCGTTTAGCAGCACTTTCCATGGCTTCAATGGCAGGATCATATTGCTCAAGTTTGTAAAGTGCTATTCCTCGATTGGTAAAATTTTCTGCAGATACCTTACCGCTTTTAATCAGCAACCCATAGGTTTCTTCAGCCTGTTGCCACTGCTCAGCCGCATAATGGGCTGCTGCTTTATTTTCTAATGCCTTTTCATAGCCAGCATCTTTAGTCAGAGCCTTGTCATAATCAGCGATTGCTGCCGCTGGATTGCCCATGGTGGCTTTGGCCTTGCCGCGATTGTTAAAAAGTGTGGCATCCTCATAACCGGCATCCACAGCCTGGTCGTAATATTTAATAGCGTCCTGATAGCTTTCAATTCTGAACTTAGCATTTCCTAAAGTGAACAACCCCTCAGGAACTTTGAACCCCATATTCACACCTTTTTCAAGGTCAGCCGCAGCTTGTTGATAGTCTTTTAACTCGTATTTGGTCATTCCGCGGTAGCCATATAAATCTGCAGAGTTTACTCTATCCTTCACTGCCTGATCAAAATCATCGGCTGCTTTCTGATAATCCTTGAGTTGGAAGTGAGCAATACCTCTTTTCACATAGACTTCGCTATTGTCAAATTTTGAATTGATAAGTTGTGAGTAGTCTAATACAGCTTTACGATAATCTTTGGCCTCCAGTGCCTCATTGGCTTTGGCATAAGCCTGCTGCAATGGATCCTCCTCCTGTGCATATGTGGCAAGTGCACTAACAAAAAATACTAAAAGCAATAAATAACGTGTCTTCATAATCAATTAAGCTTTTGCAGGATAGTAAAGTTATTAAATAAATGTGATTCGCTCTTTCTCAGTGTATTCTAAAATATTCTCAGGTAAATAAATCCAAAACCACTGGAGGGTACGTAGGTCTGGTATATTAAAATTTAAAACTAAAGAAGACAGCTATGAAAAAATTAATTTTTGCAGGCGTGATATTGGTAGCAGGTGCAACGGGTTTATACCTTACTGCAGCTGACCATATTGATGCTCCTGCTGTAGGAACATTATCAGAAGGTAGCACAGCTGCCGACATAACGGACTATTATGCATTTGAAAGTCCGTCTAACGCTGATAATTATGTATTTGTGGTGAACGTTTTAGGCTTAACTGCTCCTGGGGCAACTGCTCAGGCAAGTTTTGACAACGACATCATGTATGAATTTAACATCGACAATAATGCCGACAATGTTGAGGATCTTGTTATCCAGGCAGTTGTTGAAAATGGTGTTTTGACAGTTTACGGCCCAACAGCGCCTACCTCTACTGGCTTACAAAGCACACTAGAAATAGGTGCTAGTAACGTTTCAACGAATGTTACGGCTTACGGTAGCACACCGTCAATTGGTGAAGCTAATGGCATGACAGTATTTGCAGGCCCAAGAGATGATCCTTTTTATATGGACTTTTTCAAGTTCGTAGATATTGTAAATGGTGCCGGTGATGCGCTAGGATTAGAAGTAGCCGAGCCTGCAAACGGTTCTGAGTATGCTACATCATTCGATGATCCGGGTGCAGATACTTTTGCCGGAACAAATGTACTTTCTGTAGTAGTAGAATTACCAAAATCTATGCTCGGAACAAGTACTACATTTAGCTCTTGGGTAGAATCTAAGGCGAAGCAATAATTATCAATTCAATTTAAATTATAGAAATATGAAAAGTTTAAAATATATATTATTCGGATTGTCATTTGCAGCTTTAACAGCCTGCGGTGACGATGACAACGATGCTGTGCAACCAGAACCAGCAACTTACAGCACGATGGACCAAATGGGTAGACCAGCAATCAACACAGTATTTAATTACTTTGGTGATGCTGCCACTAAAAATGGTTACAACCAATCTACTCCACAGGGCGGCAATGCTGCCACAGCAGATTTTGAGTTTATACTTGACAACTTGCAGGCCTATATTGGCTTAGATGCTGATGCATATACCAATGTATTAGGTTTAGACAATAATACTACTGCGAGTGTACTGACAGTGGATGTGTTAATGTCTAACAAGGATTTCTCAACAACTTACGGTCCTTCTAACCTTAATGATATTAGGTTAGGTGAGAATGTACTTAACGGCCGTGGTTTAAGCGATGATGTAGTAGATGTAACATTAATTCTTGCATTTGCAGGAGATGATTTAAGTGCTATGAATTCTACACAAATGGGGCTAATTGCAGACAATGTGAATGGTAACGACAAGTCTTTTGCCGGTACTTTCCCATACCTTGCAGCACCTCATTAATTAATCTAATCCCAAAATCAGAGGGGCCTTGTGCCCCTCTTTTTTAACAATCACAAAACTTCTTTATCCATGAATAAGTCTCTTGCAACTCTTCTTTTAATCGTTTTAGCAGCTTGTACAAATAGTAAAAAAGAAACTATCTCAAGCAAAGCAGACTACGCTTCTTATATCAATGAGTCTTCTGCGCAATTGGTTGAAAATACAAGTCTGGAAAGTTCCATTTCTTTCTGGGAAAGCAAGATAGAAGCACAACCTAATGGATATACTTACTACAATAAACTGGCTGAAGCTAAAAGTCAGCTCTTTGAAAAAAATGGCGATGTATCACTCCTTCCACAAATAGAAAGGCTTCACCTTGAAGCCAACAACCTGGTAGCAGGCAAGCGTAAAGCGGCTAACTTCATTGCACTCAGTAGCAATGCTATAAAACAACACCAATTTCAACCAGCACTTGACTATGCTTATGCTGCCATGGACAATACAGACGAAAAGTTCGGCCCAGCTTTAATGGTATTTGATGCCGCGATGGAACTCGGCCTGTATGACTTAGCTGAGCGCATGCTCAAAGTCACAAAAAATTTAGATTCATTTGATTACCTGGTAAGATTATCAAAGTTTCAGGATTATGAGGGCGACCTTGATTCTGCCATTGTACTGATGGAATCAGCCTTTGATATGGTAAAAAGTAAGAACCATGCAACAGCACTATGGGCTCAGGCCAATCTGGCTGACATGTATGGACATGCAGGTGAAATAGATAAGTCGTACCAAAACTATCTGGCGGTTTTAAAGAAAAATCCTGATTACATTTACGCCCTCAAGGGTATCGCATGGGTGGCTTATGCCCATGACAACAAAGTTGATGAAGCTCGAGAAATTGTTGAATACCTGGTAAAACAAAAGGCCATGCCTGACCATCACCTTTTGCTGGCTGAGCTGGCTGAATACCAAGGCGACAATGAGCTACAACAAAAACATATGCAATTATTTGAAAGTGAAGCTTCAAAGGCGAAGTACAAGGGTATGTACGATGCACACCTTGCTGACCTATATGCTTCTGAATATGGTGATTTTGAAAAAGCACTGTCATTTGCTCACAAAGAAGTAAAGAAAAGGCCAACACCGGCCATGTATGCACTCCTGGCGTGGGTATATGAACTCAAAGGAGATCATAAAAAGGCACTCGATATTATCGAAGATCATGTCGAGAACAAATCATTTGAGCCCGATTTAATTTATAAATCATCTGTTATATATGCATCTAATAATATGGACAGTAAGGCGAAGGAATATTTTCTTGAAGCCAGGGATGCAAGTTATGAGCTCGGACCTGTTATATCTCAAGAAGTCGATAGATATTTACAGTCAATGTAATGACACGAAAACTCTCCATATTACTCTTAATGATCTACTCAGGCATCTTGTTAGGGCATGGAGTTATTTCAGCTGGCCACAGCATTTTGCATATGACTTCTGAGATTATTGCATTGCACAGTCATGGGCATCACCACGATGTGGCAGACCATGGAGAGGTATTCAAACAACCTACAGATAATGAGAAAAGCAAGTCGGCTCATTTCAACATGCTATCATTGGTATTCTTCTACCAATCACCAGACAAAAATCATTCTCAACATTTAGCAAGTAATGTTCAACAGAAAAACTATCAGTACCTTTTTGTAAAATCAAGAATAGATACTCCTCCCACGCCCCCTCCATTAGGTTAAATATGATAAAACTGGCTATCTAATGCACTGACACCTATTAGATGACATATTGGGCCATAGCCAACCCCATTTTTCATGTTTAACGGCCAAACAATGGCCACTCAAAACCTTTAATAATGAATTTTAAGAATCTACTTTTTATAGTGGCACTGCTGTGCTGTGCCCAAAATCTACTTGCACAAACAGCAATAATAACCGGGAATATTTATGACCAAAACGGTCCTTTGCCAGGTGCAAATATTGTAAGTGAAAGCGGTAAAGGCACTTCTGCAGATGTTTTAGGCAATTACCGACTACAGTTACCAGCCGGCTCTCATAGCCTGACAATCTCATATATTGGTTTCGAAAGCCAGGAATTTATCCTGGAAGCAGCCGCTGGGGAAACATATAACCAAGACTTCACATTGTTGGCTTCAGACATAGAGCTTTCAGATGTGGTAATATCAACAGATGAGGCACAGAATCTCAAAAATATCTCGGCTTATGACATCAAGCTCAGGCCTGTAAAAACATCGCAGGATATCTTAAGAACTGTTCCTGGTTTGTTTATCGCACAACACGCAGGTGGTGGAAAAGCAGAACAGATTTTTTTAAGAGGCTTTGATATTGATCACGGTACAGATATTTCACTTTCTGTTGATGGTATGCCAGTCAATATGGTTTCGCATGCCCATGGTCAGGGATATTCTGACTTGCACTTTGTCATTCCCGAAACGATCGAGCGTGTGAATTTTAATAAAGGCCCTTATTATATGGATCAGGGTAATTTCACAACAGCAGGTTTTGCGGCTTTCAAAACCAAAAGTACACTTGAAAAAAGTACCGTTAAGTTAGAGGGGGGACAGTTTGGCACGTTGCGGTCTGTGGCCATGATTGATTTGTTAGGAGAAAATACTGCTAACAAAGACTTTTACCTTGCTTCAGAATTTTATGTATCAGATGGCTATTTCGAAAGCCCCCAGAATTTCTCAAGAATCAACTTATTCTCAAAGTACACAGCGCGTTTTAAGAATAACAGCATGTTACAAATTTCTGCCTCCACATTTACGAGTAAATGGGATGCCTCTGGTCAGATACCGGTTAGGGCAGTAGAAAGCGGTAGAATCTCAAGATTTGGAGCCATAGACGACACTGAGGGAGGAGAAACAAGCCGCACAAATGTAAACTTGAAATATGTGAAAGGTTTGGAAAACAATCAGACCTTAACGCAACAACTATATTTTAGTAAGTATGATTTTAACCTGGTTTCAAATTTTACATTCTTTTTAAATGACCCTGTAAACGGTGATCAAATCACCCAAAGTGAAGACCGAAAAATATACGGCTACAAAGCCTCATTTACCTCGGAAGACTATATAGGCACTAAAAGATTGACCACGGAAATTGGTGCCGGCATCCGGTATGATGATATCGATGACATACGACTTTCTCGCACACTCAATAGAAAGCAAGTACTTGCAGATCTTTCCAGAGGTGATATTGATGAGTTTAACATTAATGGATTTGTATCAGAAACTTTAGAATTAGAGAAGCTCTCAATCAATGGTTCTTTACGCTACGATTATTTCATTTTCAACTATGTGGACGCCCTGGCTTCTGAATATGAAAGACAGTCTCAATCGCAAGGCATACTAAGTCCAAAACTTAGGTTAAACTACCAGCTGACTAAAAACACCAATGTATTTGCCAAGGCAGGAATTGGCTTCCACTCGAATGATACAAGAGTGGTAGTTGCACAAGCAGGTGAAGAAATTTTACCAAAAGCTTATGGACTTGATGTAGGCGCTATATTTAAGCCAATACCTAGCATTACAATCAATACAGCCTTGTGGTACCTCGACCTGGAACAAGAGTTTGTCTATGTTGGTGATGAAGGCATCGTTGAGCCTAGCGGCAAAACGCAGAGAAAAGGTATTGATTTGTCCATGCGCTATCAGGCATTATCATGGTTATACATTGATGCTGATTTTAACGTTACTGATCCTACAGCACTGGATGCCCCAGAGGGCAATGACCATATTCCATTGGCCCCAACTTTCACAAGCATAGGAGGACTGAGTTTTCAATTTAAGAATGGAATAAATGGTAGCTTACGGTACAGATACCTCGATGACAGGGCGGCCAATGAAGATTACAGTACAACCGCTGAAGGCTATTTCTTGCTTGACGCTGTACTCAATTACACCAAAGAAAAGTTTGAGCTGGGCATTTCGGTTGAAAATGTACTAGACACTGAGTGGAAAGAAGCTCAGTTTGATACCGAATCGCGATTATTTGATGAAGGTGAACCTACAAGTGAAATTCATTTTACGCCAGGTAGCCCACTATTTGTGAGGGCAAGTGTCAGCTTTAGCTTCTAAAGCTAAAAACTCAACCCGTCAAAGCCACTCAGAAAGCTCATTCTGAGTGGCTTTGCTGTTTTAAGGTGATTTTGTTCTAAGGAATAATTAAATTGTAATATGAGAAAAATCATCTCCTATATCGCCATGAGCCTTGATGGCAAAATCGCCAGAACAAATGGTGATGTGAAATGGCTGGACGAAATTCCCAACCCCGAGAAGCTGGATTATGGATATAATGACTTTTACAAGTCAATAGACACCACGCTCATGGGTCGAACGACCTATGAACATGTGAAGGATTTTGGCTTTGACTACTACAAAGACACTAAGAACTATGTCTTCTCTTCTCGCAAAGCTGAGCCACAAGAACATCTCGAATTTGTTACTGAGGACGTGGTTTCATTTGTAAAAAAGTTAAGAAAACAACCCGGTAAAGCTATTTGGCTTATTGGTGGTGGCAAACTCAACACCGCTATGCTCAAGGCAAAAATGATTGATGAAATGCTATTATTTATCATGCCTGTGGTTCTGGGAGAAGGCATTTCCTTATTCGAAGGTGAGGAATTAATGCACGAAGCTCAATTGTTAGAAACAGAAACTTATAAAGGTGGTGTGATACGGTTGCACTATAAATTTAAAGTCTAACCCTGCGCCACTTCTCCCACCACCTGCATAGTTTCTAGCGAAGGGTTTTCGCTACCTCCTTTAGGCTCGATAGTTACGGCAAAGGCTGCCGCTCCACTGGCAATGTTTTTCATCTTCAAGAGATTCGATTCTCCCGGGTTAAATACTCCGGCATCGACAGGCGCTCCGTCAATGATGGCCCACAATTGATATTGCTTTTCTTCAGTTAGGTCTTTCAGGTTTTGTACACTTAAGAACACTTCCTGTGAGTTGGTATTCCAGTAAACGAACGCCAGACTATTTGGAGAGTTGTCTGTGCCCTTCATGGCCACACGCTTAAACTCAGTGTTATTAATAACTTTTAGATCTTCCTCAATCTGGTCTAGCTGTTGGTTTACGTGATTATAATCCTCAGCAACTCTTTCATTTTGAGCTATGAGTGTATTTAAGGCTGTCTCGGTAGACTGCCATTTATTCCAATAATTATAAGCCAACACAGAAGAAATAACCGCTAAACTTACAGAAGCTGCGGCAATATACCTCCAGTACGATGATGCCTCAGAAGTTTTCTCAAGGCTCACTACTTTAGCTTCAGGCTTGTCTTTTATCTCAGGCTGCCCAAATAGTTTATCCTTAGCTCCAGCTGGTGGTGTTATAGCTATTTCAAATGCCATACGCTCCAGGCTATCTTCAATCAGACTTAACTCTTCCTTGAGCTCAGGATGCTTTTCAAGCATAGCCATTACTTCCTGATTTTCTTTTTCAGAAAGCTCTCCTAAAGCATGAGCTTCTAGTATTCCTGACGATATGTATTCTTCAATATTCACTGTTTTACTCCTAGTACATTTCTTAAATTTTTCAGAGCCATACGCAGTCGTGTCTTCACCGTTCCCAGTGGAATGGCATATTCATCTGAAACTTCGGATTGAGTGAAGCCTCTGAAATAAACTAGATCGACTACCAACCTTTCTTCTTCGCGGAGCTTTTGAAGGAGGTCTTTCACTCCGATGTCTTCTTCACGCTGTTGGATAAGATTGTCACGCTCAATGTTATATACGTTATCAGAGATGTCATCAGTTTTCTTAACCTTCTTAATTTCTTTTGATCTCAATTTATCTATAGAAAGATTCCGAGTCAAATTAAGCATCCAGGTAAACAGACGGCCTTTTTTGGCATCGTAAGTATCTATTTTATCCCAGATTTTTAAAAAAGCGTCATTGAGAACCTCTTCGGCCACCTTTTCATCATTAACAATGCGAACAATGGCACCGTATAAAGCAGCTGAATAATTATCATACAAATAGTGCATAGCATTTTTGTCTTGCTTTTTTAGCAAGGCAATCAATTCATTCTGCGCTATTTGCGTCTGCTGAGACATAAGGGGAAAGATAAGACAAAGAAAGGATTTAGAGAAAGTCTATGACTGCAATTTCTTAGACTACTCGATAATACACAAAAAAAGGGTTGATGTTCATCAACCCTTTTACTTAACTATCTATAAATTTTTTAGATGTGTATCACCTCACCATAAGCTGCGGCAGCAGCTTCCATCACAGCCTCAGACATGGTAGGGTGAGGGTGAACCGTTTTAATGATTTCATGACCTGTAGTCTCCAGCTTTCTGGCTGCTACTACTTCAGCAATCATCTCAGTTACGTTTGCACCAATCATGTGAGCACCTAAGAACTCACCATACTTGGCATCAAAGATCACTTTCACAAAACCATCTTTAGCTCCGGCTGCGCTTGCTTTACCAGATGCTGAGAATGGGAACTTACCTACTTTCAATTCATAACCAGCTTCTTTTGCAGCTGCCTCAGTATAACCAACTGATGCAATTTCAGGGCTACAGTATGTACAGCCAGGTATGTTGTTGTAATCTAAAGGCTCAGGGCTCTGGCCTGCAATTTTCTCAACGCAAATAATACCCTCTGCAGAAGCAACGTGAGCCAATGCAGGGCCATGTACAATGTCACCAATTGCATAAATGCCTGGGATGTTTGTTTTGTAGTAATCATCTACCAACACTTTGCCCTTATCAGTAGCAACTCCAACATCTTCCAGTCCGATACCTTCCAGGTTGGTAGAAATACCCACTGCTGAAAGTACAACATCACACTCTATAACTTCTTCTCCTTTTTTAGTCTTCACAGTGGCTTTACAACCTTTGCCTTTGGTGTCAACTTTAGTCACCTCTGCGTTGGTCATAATATTCATACCTGCCTTTTTGAAAGTTCTTTCTAACTGCTTAGAAACATCTTCATCCTCCACAGGCACTATTCTTGGCATAAACTCAACCACAGTTACGTCTACACCTAATGCTTTATAGAAATAAGCAAACTCAACACCGATAGCTCCAGACCCTACTACCACCATTTTCTTAGGCATTTTGTCTAAAGACATCGCTTTTCTATAACCAATGATCTTTTTATTGTCAATTGGCAGGTTAGGCAATTCTCTCGAACGACCGCCAGTAGCAATGATGATATCGTCTGCGCTGTAAGTCTCTACTTTGCCGTCATCACCTGTCACTTCTATTTTCTTCCCTGGCTTCAGCTTACCAAAGCCCATGATCGCATCGATCTTATTTTTCTTAAATAGAAACTGAATACCTTTGCTCATGCCATCAGCAACACCACGGCTTCTTTTTACAATCTCAGAAAAATCAGCCTTTGCATCTTTTACAGATATACCATAGTCAGAAGCGTGTGTGATGTATTCGAAAACATTGGCACTTTTTAGTAATGCCTTGGTTGGAATACAACCCCAGTTGAGACATATACCTCCTAATGATTCCTTTTCAATAACACCTACTTTTTTTCCTAATTGAGAAGCTCTGATCGCTGCAACATAACCGCCAGGACCGCTACCTAATACAAGAAGATCATATTTCTTAGACATATTTTTATCGTTTTAAAATCAATAATTAAGGGATTGCAAATTTAACCGAAATGATGGTAGAAAAAAATTGAGTTGCCTCCTCACTAGATCGTGTAGCATTCACCTCACCATTAAGGTGCATATTACCCAACCATAAAAATAAACCTGTCGACAAAATTTACCCCAACTTTCTGAAAATCAGAACAATGCCAAATTTGGCACAGTTTTGACACCCATTTGAATAATTAAATTATGTTAAACTTTAATATTTATTAAGATTATGAAAACGCTAAAAACTTTGTCAAGCGCGTTTGTCTTAATGTTGGCCTTAACAGTTTCGTTTCAATCAATTGCTTCAGATTTAACTTTGAAGAACGATTACATTGCAACGCAAACTGACCCTAATAAAACTGAAATCGACCCAGCCAAACTTCCTGCTGCTGTACAAGATGCTATAGAAGAGGGTGAGTATTCGGAATGGAAGATTTCAAAAGCTTACGAGATCACTTTTGAAGGAAAGCCTAAAAAGGTAGAGTATGAAGTACACTTCAAAAATGCTAAAAAGCAAAAAGGCGTAGAGCACTATACTAAAGATGGAGAAGAAATTGAAGAAAATTAATTGCTTTCCTTAAATAGTATTTATTACAAACAAAGATCCATAATTGGATCTTTGTTTGTTTTAAAACCGCTTTATTTAAATGGGTTTGGTAGATTGAGTTGTACGTCTTATTGGATTTCAGTTTCTTTGAATTATGAAAAACAAAGACTACATTCTTTTTATCATCGGGTCGTTGTGCGTGGCATTTAGTTTTGTAGTGGCTTACAAGGATCAAGATGTTGCTGGATTTATGTACTCTTTTGGCTATGTACTCATTGCTTTTTTTGTGGGCAAGGGCATTTATAAATACATTAAAAAACGAACGACTCAATCCAATTGATCATTGACAAAACCAAACCATACATATGAAATTACTAGAAGGTAAAACGGCACTCATAACAGGTGCATCTAAAGGTATCGGGCGAGCTATCGCGCACAGATTTGCTGAAGAAGGCGCTAATGTGGCTTTCACTTATTTATCAAGTGTTGAAAAAGGACAAGCACTCGAAAAAGAACTAGAAGAAAAAGGAATCAAGGCCAAAGGCTATCGCTCAGATGCTTCAGACTTCAATGCAGCACAAGAACTTATCGATGGCGTGGTGGCTGACTTTGGCTCATTAGATATTTTAGTCAACAATGCAGGTATCACCAAAGACAATCTATTGCTAAGAATTGGTGAGTCTGACTGGGATGATGTAATTAACGTAAACCTTAAGTCATGCTTCAATACTGTGAAAGCAGCTACAAAAACTATGATGAAGCAAAGAGGTGGCTCAATCATCAACATGACTTCTGTGGTAGGTCTGAAAGGAAATGCAGGCCAGGCCAATTATGCTGCATCTAAAGCGGGTATATTAGGCTTCACCAAATCAGTGGCTTTAGAATTAGGCTCAAGAGGTGTAAGATCAAACTCGATCGCTCCGGGCTTCATCGAAACGGAGATGACAGACAAACTTGATGAGAAAACTGTTCAGGGTTGGAGAGATGCTATTCCTTTAAAAAGAGGTGGCTCACCAGAAGATGTAGCCAATGCTTGCGTATTCTTAGGCTCAGACATGTCTGCTTACATTACCGGCCAAACCATCCAGGTAGATGGTGGCATGTTGACGTAAGGCAATTGAAAATTTAAAGTGGGTGTACGAAAAGTATAGCCATAGTTAATATAGTCGTGGCACCACTTTGAGTGGTGCCACGACTTTTTTATCTCTGGTCAGAAACTTCTTAAAGTCCGCTCCACTATTTACACTATGGCCTTGAGGAAATTGCGTTAAGAAATTTGTGAGGATTCACGTCAAAATTCAAACTGTTTGAACCCGATAGATATCGGGGGAGTTTTTTGAATTTTAGTGGATTTGAACAAATTTTAGCCTATTTCCTCACAGCCTTGACTTTTTTTGTTTCGTTTTTTGTGTCAAGACAAAAAATGAAAGTTATAGACCACTTAAATGCTTAGTAAGATTCTTCCTTCGTCAGAATGACGTTCTAAAAAAATCACTTTCTCTTTGCTACCACTTCCCTACCAACTTGGTATAAAGTGAAAGACTCAGGCTTATCACCTTCAGCAAACTCAATCTCCACGGCCAATTCTTTCATAAAAAAGCGATAATCACTTTTAGGATGTATCTCAAACCTTGGCTGCCCCTGAATTTGCGTATAAAAACTGCCACTTTCTTCCCAGACTTTCACACTGGCACCATTTAATACATACTCTCCTTCAAATTTCTTAAACTCCTTAGGAGTCATAGTGATAGCTTCCTGTTCTTCTATTTTAGGCACCTTCATTTCCATACCTCCCTGTGAATGCATGCCATAGTCCACCTCTCCATTGTCGGCAACATGAAATTCAATCTGAGCATCTACCACTTTCCAGAAAAACTTATTTTCACCCTCAGAGAAAAGTTGAAACCGCTGTTGACCGGTCAGCTCAGCAAACAACTTGCCTTCTTCTTGAGTAACGGTCATAATAGCCCCTCCGGGATACTCGTATTTTCCCACATATTTTTGTAGCTCTTCAGCATCAATTTCAGCCTCTTCGCGTGACTCCAGCTGATCTTCAAAAAACACCTCCATCATATCTTTACCCAATTGCCCCGGTACGATTTTCAAAGGAGGAGAGGCGTTACTGGTCACGGCCACCGTGACATCAATTTCTGGATAATAAGCCAGCCAGGTTAGGAAGCCATGTAGTCCACCACTGTGGGCGATTTGATCCAACCCTCTAAAGTCTCCAACACCCCAGCCATAGCCATAAGGATAGTTTGATCCATCATTTAAAGTCAGTTGAGTATGTGCTTTTGCTAATAAATCTGCGCGAACTACTTTTCCAGAAAAAACGAAATTGTTCCACTTCAATAGATCTGTCACTGTGGAGTACATATTACCCGCACCACCCGCACGTGTCATGTCCCAATCCATGGATAGTTTCACCTTACCTTCTTCATTAGCATAGCCCAACGCCTCCATTTTATATTTTTTGGTTTTGTCATAGACACCAGTGTTTTCCATCCCGGCAGGTTCGAAAAAATGTTTCTTTAAAAAGGCCTCGTAACTCATGCCTGATTCCTGCTCTATTAAATAACCCAGGATGTAGTAAGCTGAGTTATTGTACTTCCATTGTTCGCCCGGCTCAAAATCGAAGCCTAATGATTTGATCTCATCAACCAACTCTTTGGTTGCTACAGATTTGGCCACAGATTTAATAAAATCCGGCTGATCTGTATAACTTTTTATTCCACTTGTATGATTGAGCAAATGGTGAATTGTAATCTTATCACCGCGAGGAAAATCCTCAATATATTTATTCAATGGGTTATCTAGCTGCATTTTATCTTGCTCGACCAACTTCAAAATAGCTGCTGCTGTAAACTGCTTGGTTACAGAACCGATTCTAAAGGTAGTATTTGCCTCTACAGCGGTTTGCTTTTTTACATTGGCATAGCCGGTATATTTTTCATAAAGTATCTCACCATCACGTGCGACCAACACGGCCACACCATGTTCATTGTTAGGCAGGGCCTCTTTGATGATGGCATCGGCTCGCTCCTGGTTGGTTTGAGCAAATGTGAGTAAGAAAACGAAAATGAATGAGATGGAAAATATAGCTTTTTTCATGATTGGTAAGTTTGATTATACTATGGAAGATGGTGATAAGTTAACTATGTCTCAATTTAAAATGATTAAACGGAAAAGACGATTGGTAAGAGGTTTTTACACGCGTTAATCTTTAAATTGCATCTATGCGGCTCATTTCACATCCTGTATTGTGCAACTACTATGTCACCTATCGGTGCAATGCCAAGTGTGGGTTTTGTGATATCTGGGAGCGCCCTTCGCCCTATGTAGATTTAGAAACCGCTGAGAATAACCTCGATGACCTGAAGGCCTTGGGTGTAAAAGTCATAGACTTCACAGGAGGTGAACCTCTGCTACACCGAGATATCGACAAGCTGCTGGCGATGGCCAAAGCAAAAGGATTTATTACCACGCTCACTACCAATGCGATGCTTTACCCAAAATGGGCAGAAAAGCTGGCTGGATTGGTAGATATGCTGCATTTCTCACTGGACTCGCCCGATCGTGAGGCGCATAACGCTTCTCGAGGAGTTGATTGCTTCGATTTCGTGATGGAATCGATCGAAGTTGCCAAATCATTGGGCGAAAGACCAGATATTATTTTCACCGTTTTTGAGCATAATGTAGGTGAGATCGAAAAGGTATACCAGGACATTTGTGCACCCAATAATTTAGTGCTTATTCTTAACCCTGTTTTTGATTATGGCGAAGTAGACACGGGTGCCTCTTTTTCGGAAGCCACTTTAAAAAAGCTCAGCAAATGGTCAAAAAAGAAACGAGTCTATCTCAATGATGCTTTCATTCAATTGAGAAAAGATGGTGGCAACCATGTGGATGATCCTGTGTGTAAAGCCGCCAGCTCCACCATTGTCATCTCTCCAGAAAACAAGCTCATGTTGCCATGCTACCACTTAGGTATTGAAGAAATACCCATCGAGAATGATTTAGAAGGCTTGTATAAATCAGAAAAAGTGCAAAAACTAGTAGCGCTTGAGGGCAGGCTACCAGCCTGTGAAGGCTGCACCATCAACTGCTACATGCAGCCCTCTTTTGCTGTAGAAGTAAATAAATATTTTTGGAAAGCCCTGCCCAGCACGTTGAAGTATAATTTGGAAAAGGGTACTTGGAAGGAGTTGTTTTAAATGAAAAAAATTGCTTCGTTCCTCGCAATATCCATAATCTGGTTTTTGCGAGGAAGTATGACGAAGCAATCCCTAAAATAAAGGTGGCTAACTGTATAGGTACGAGCTACAATACTTAAATAAGCTCTCCGCTCACATAAAACAACCCTAGGTCCTTCAAAGCTTTTTTCTAATTTAGATATGCATAAAACCCATATCTATGAAAAAGCTAGTACTACTTTCACTTTCCTTATTGATTTGCAGCGTAGCATGGTCTCAAAAAAGAGCCCTACAGCATGAAGATTTTGACACCTGGAAACGTATCCGAAGCGAAAAAATCAGTAATGATGGCAAATTCGTGGCCTACCACCTTGCACCAGGCAAAGGCAACCAAACGCTAAAACTCACCTCCACAAAAGGCCAAACGCTTTTAAGCTATGAAAGAGGTGAAAGCTCCAGCTTTACAGATGACAACAAGTTTTTAATCTTTAAGATCGTTCCGGATATGGAAGCACTTAACGACCTTAAAAGAAAGAAAACGAAAGACAAAGACTTGCCGAAAGACACACTGGCCATTTACAACATCGAAAGTCAAACACTTACTAAAATCCCTCACTTAAAAAGCTTCAACGTACCTGAAAAATGGGCTGGCTATGTGTTTTATCAATTGGAAGAAATACAACCTGAGAAGGACACCACAAAATCTGACACTGTAAAGACAAAGAAAAAAGCTAAAGCCAAAAAAGTAAGTAAAGACAATGGCTACCACCTCATTGTGAGAAACCTGGAAACGGGTGTACAAGATTCCATGCATTATGTTACCGACTTCAGCGTGGCCAAAGAAGGCAATAAGTTGCTTTATCACACCAGTGGAAAAGACTCAACCATCGCTGAAGGGGTGTACTATCACGATTTATCTACTAGCAGCACAAAACCACTTTGCAGAGCTAAAGGCAAGTACAAGCAGCTCACCTTAGACAAATCGGGCCAACAAATCGCATTTATGACCGACCTGGATACGACTAAGGCTTTGATCAGAAACTATGAATTAAGGTATTGGAAAGCAGGATTTGACTCAGCCGTTGTAAAAGCTGATGCCTCTTCGGATTGGTTGGCGGAAGGTTGGCTGGTGAGTGAGCATGGCAACCTCTATTTTTCTGATGATGAGACGCGTTTGTTTTTTGGCACATCACCCAAACCATTAGTACAAGACACCACTTTGTTGCCAGAAGAAATCATCAAAGTGGAGATATGGAATTATAAAAACAAGCGCTTACACACCCAGCAAAATGCGGAGCTGGAAGATGACAAAAAGCAAAATTTCACAGCTGTTTACTATCCGAATGCAGACAAATTCGTACAGCTTGCCTCTGAGCAGGTTCCCGAATTACGAACTGCAGACAAAGCCAACAGTAGCCACAGCTTAGGGCTTTCTTACGAACCTTACAATCAATATATATCATGGGAAGGCTTTCCGCGTAGAATGAATGTTTATGTCATAGACAATGCAACCGGAGAAAGTAAAATGGTAAGACAAGACTTAAGAGGAAACGCCAATATTTCCACTGATGGCAAGTTTTTGTATTGGGTAAATGCAGAAGACACCACCTGGACGAGTTACGACATAGCTACGGGCAAAACCTATAATATGACTGAGCAAATCGATGTGCCTTTGGCTGATGAGCTTAATGACTCACCCAACTACCCTTACTCTTATGGTATGGCCGGATGGACAGAGGACGATAAATACCTTCTAATTTATGACCGTTATGACATCTGGAAGATAGAGCCTACCAACAAAGAAGCGCCAGTCAAACTCACCGATGGCAGAACAAGCCAAACCCGCTATCGCTATGTGCATCTTGATGAGGAAGATGATTCTATCAACCCGGATTATCTGTTGTTGCACACATTTAATGAAGTGACCAGAAAAGAAGGTTACGCCTCCATGTCGATCAAAGGCAATGTCAAAACTTTAGTCAATGCAGATTTTGCCTATTCACGACCAGACAAAGCGCGAGATAACGATCAGGTGATCTTTACCAAAGAAAGCCATCAGGTTTTCCCGGATTTACTGACCAGTTCATTGAAATTTAAGTCTATTGAGAAACTGAGTGACGTCAACCCTGAAATCAAGGACTATCTCTGGAGTTCTGTTGAACTGGTAGAATGGACTTCTTTGGACGGAAATCGCTTAGAAGGTTTGCTTTACAAGCCAGAAAACTTCGACCCGAACAAGAAATACCCAATGATGACTTATTTCTATGAGCGCAACTCTGACAACTTAAACCGTCATTGGGGAGCTGTACCGATCAGGTCGATCATCAATCCTGCTTTTTATGCCAGCAGAGGATACCTGGTATTTATTGTTGACATCGTGTATAAAACGGGCTACCCGGGCGAAAGCTGCTACAATGCAGTAATGCCTGGTGTAACTTCCCTGATTCAAAAAGGCTTTGTGGATAAAAACAAAATTGGGGTGCAAGGGCATAGTTGGGGCGGTTATCAAACGGCCTACCTTGTCACTCAAACCGATCTTTTTGCTGCCGCTGAAGCTGGTGCTCCCGTGGCCAATATGATCAGCGCCTATGGAGGCATTCGCTGGTGGACAGGCTTGAGTCGCATGTTCCAGTACGAGCATACACAAAGCCGTATTGGCGGCACATTGTGGGAGTACCCTATGCGCTATATCGAAAACTCACCGATATTCTATGTAGATAAAATCAATACACCATTGCTGCTGATGCACAACGACAAAGATGGTCATGTACCGTGGTACCAGGGCATAGAAATGTTTGTAGCTATGCGTAGACTGGGTAAACCTGCCTGGATGCTCAACTACAATGACGAGCCGCACTGGCCAACCAAGTGGGAAAACATCCGGGACTTTAACATCCGTATGCAGCAATACTTCGACCACTACCTGATGGACCAGCCTATGCCACGCTGGATGAAAGAAGGTATACCTGCCATTGAGAAAGGTATTGAGAAGGGGTATGAATTGATGGAGGAATAAAAGTTAACGCATTTAACCAGCTCTTCGTAGTTTGTAACTACGAAGAATATGTTAAACACACAAAGATTAAAGTAGTAGCCCGTAGTTGTAAACTACGGACAACCAAAAAGGCTATGAATTAATGAAAGAATAAAATATATTGAACTATGAAATACATTGCCTTATCACTGCTATTATTTACAGCATGTACAGCTTCGGTCAATTATGAAAATGAGTCTGCCCCGACTAAAGCCGAAATTGATGAAGTTTTAGACGGCTGGCACGCTGCTGCCTCAGCAGCTGACTTTGAGAAATACTTTGGCTATTTCGAAAATGACAGCTCCATTTTCATGGGTACAGATGCCACCGAGCGATGGACTGTAGCCGAATTCAAACCCTGGAGCAAGCCCTATTTTGATCGTGGTAGCGCGTGGAGCTTTACAGCCGAAGAACGTTATGTGTACTTTTCTGACAATGGAAAAACAGCCTGGTTTGACGAAGCACTTGCCACACCAAATCTAGGTCCAAGCCGTGGGTCAGGTGTTTTGGTCCATACGGAAGAAGGCTGGAAAATTGCGCATTACAATTTAGCCATACCGATCCCCAACGAGCTGATAGATACTTTCATCCCTCAAATAGACAGTGTCCTAAACAAATAAATCATATGAAAAACATCAGGATTGTTCAGGTCGGCCTCGGCCCACTTGGAGTTAAGATTGGGCAGTTTATTGCCGAAAGAACCGGACTTGAAACCGTGGCGGCCATTGATAAAAATCCCGATTTGATCGGCAAATCTTTATCCTCATTGGATCAAAACCTGCCTGATATTGTAATCGAAGAAAACTTCGCCAACTGTATTGATCAAAAACCTGATGTTGCGGTTCTTACCACCGTTTCTGACATGCAGCGCATTACGCCACAGATCATTGAAATTGTCTCTATGGGCATACCTGTGGTTTCTACCTGTGAAGAGTTGAGCTATCCGTGGATTACGGCACCAAGCCTGGCCAGCCAGATTGATAGCATGGCTACGAAAAATAACGTGGCAGTTGTCGGCACGGGAGTCAACCCGGGATTTTTGATGGACTCGCTGCCAACATTTCTTACCAGCGTTTGCCAACATGTAGAAAGTATTGAAGTCAGCCGATTTCAAAATGCCGCTTATAGAAGAATTCCTTTTCAGAAAAAAATTGGCGCAGGGGCCACTATGGAAGAATTTGAAAAGAGAAAATCAGAGGGTTCTTTACGACATGTAGGCCTTACCGAATCCATACAATACATCGCCACGAGTCTCGGCTGGTCGTTAGATAAAACAGAAGATATCATCAGTCCGGTGATCGCAGAAAATGAGATCAACACCAACGGAGTAAAGGTTGCGAAAGGCTTGGCAAGTGGTGTCAATCAGGTAGGCAATGGGTATGTAGATGGTGAAGTGAAAATTAAGCTTGTATTTCAAGCGGCCGTTGGGGAATCCTCCTCTTATGATGAAATAATCATCAAAGGCACACCAAATATTCATTCGAAAATTGAGGGGGGTGTAAATGGTGATGTCGCCACATGCGCAATCACCGTAAACTGCTCCAGATCCATTTTAGAGGCGAAACCTGGCCTTAGAACCATGAGTGATCTGCCGAATATTTCTTATTTCTCATAAACGGTATTAAACATTTTTTTAATTTCTTTTTGGAAACATTCTAAACTGTAACTACGTTTACACCATCATTCGATATACTCTCACGAGACAATCGATTTATAAAGAAGCGTGGAGAGACAGGCTCAGAGAAGCGCTAGCAACCACTTTCCCGATAGCTATCGGGACGGAAAAGGTGCTAAATCCTGATCCCAGGAAAGCTCATCAGGTGATGGGTAGGGAAAATATAAATTGATACCCATGAAAAGATCAATTCAACATCAGACAGGGCTTCTCGCCACCTTTACAAGATCAATTCTAGCAAGTATTTACGATTGCACATGCTGTTGTTGCTGTTGCATGCGCTAAGCTTATAAACACTTAGCCATATCAGCTGATTTAAGCGCGATTTCTACATACGCGAAGGGCTATTGCTATGCCCTTCTCTACAGCGCTTCCCATAAATATTTTCTCACAACAACAGAGTAATACCATGTCTAATACACTGAATTTTTCGGTGAATTCCATCAGTGAATCACCGGCTAGAACAAAAATTAATACCAGGGGATTTCAACTCACCGTTGATGAACCTAAACAGCTCGGGGGTACCGATGAAGGGCCAAATCCAGTAGAATACATACTTGCGGGGTATGCAGGTTGTATCAACGTAGTGGCACATATCGTGGCCAAAGAGTTGAATGTGAAACTCAAAAACCTGGAGATCAACATTGAGGGTGACCTCAATCCAAACCGACTTTTAGGTAAATCATTTGAAGACCGCGCAGGCTATAAAAACCTATCTGTTTCACTGAAAACAGATACCAATTTCGATGCAGGCACAAAAGTAAAGTGGCTGAAAGAAATAGAAGTCAGGTGCCCGGTAAACGACAACCTGTCTAACAAAACACCTATTCAATTTTCCATTAATTAAATCAAAGAAATCATGAGTAAACAACAATTTAAATTCGAAACACTACAGCTACATGCCGGCTATGAAAATGCAGAAGAATCAACACGGTCAAGAGCTGTACCGCTCTATCAGACCAGTTCTTACACTTTTAAAAATGCTGAGCATGGTGCTAATCTATTTGCACTCAAAGAATTTGGGAATATCTACACCCGCATCATGAACCCAACCACCGATGTGTTTGAGCAGCGCATCGCAGCTTTGGAGGGTGGGGTAGCAGCTTTGGCTGTAGGTTCAGGGCAAGCCGCACAATTTATCGCACTCAACAACATCCTTTCCGTAGGCGACAATTTTGTGACTTCGCCCTTCTTGTATGGCGGCACTTACAATCAGTTCAAAGTGGCTTTTAAGCGCTTAGGCATTGAAGCGCGCTTTGCTGAAAGTGATAAAGTGGAACACTTTGAGCAACACATTGATGCAAACACAAAGGCCATTTACCTCGAAACTATCGGCAACCCGGGCTTCAATGTACCTGACTTTGATGCAATAGCAGCGCTTGCCAAAAAGCATGACATCCCATTAGTGGTTGACAATACTTTTGGTGCCGCAGGCTATTTATTCCGTCCTATTGCGCATGGAGCAGCGATCGTCACCGCTTCAGCCACCAAATGGATTGGAGGTCATGGGACTTCTATTGGCGGTGTCATTATCGACAGCGGTAAGTTCAATTGGGGCAATGGTAAATTCCCTCAGTTTACTGAACCTTCTGAAGGGTATCATGGCCTGAAGTTTTGGGAGACCTTCGGTTTTGACAATCCATTAGGGTTGCCAAACATTGCCTTTGCTATCCGCGCCAGAGTTGAAGGTCTGAGAGACTTCGGTCCGGCCTTGAGTCCGTTTAACTCTTTCTTGCTTTTGCAAGGCCTTGAGACACTATCTCTACGTGTGGAACGCACCGTTGAAAACGCGCTCAAACTGGCGCAATGGCTGGAAGAACACCCACAGGTGGAATCGGTGAATTATCCAGGATTGGAGAGCAGCAGCTACCACGAATTAGCCAACAAATACCTGAAAAACGGATTTGGAGGAGTGCTTTCATTCATCATCAAAGGTGATAAAGCTGAGGCTTCTGCATTTATTGATAACCTCAAGTTGGTGAGCCATCTGGCCAATGTGGGTGACGCCAAGACGCTGATCATTCAGCCGGCAGCTACTACCCATCAACAGCTCACCGATGAGGAACAAATTTCTACTGGTGTGCTTCCTAACCTGCTAAGAATATCAGTAGGCATAGAGCACATTGACGATATAAAAACGGATTTACAACATGCATTCGACTCTATTAAAGAACAGCAACCCGCAGTTGTCTGATTATTCCGTGTTTAGTTACAATCAACAGTTCAGTTTGGAGTGTGGCAACACACTCCCTGAACTGGAGATTGCCTATACAACGCACGGTCAATTAAGCAAAACGAAAGACAATGTCATTTGGGTTTTCCACGCACTAACGGCTAACGCTGACCCCGCACAATGGTGGGAAGGATTGGTTGGTAGTGGAACGCCCATTGATACAGATAGGTATTTTGTTGTCTGTGCTAACGTACTTGGGTCATGTTATGGCACTACAGGGCCGACACGAATCAACCCGTTTACAGGAAAGGCTTATGGTATTGATTTTCCACAGGTTACGATCAGGGATATGGTCAAGGCGCACCTGCTACTGCAGCAACACCTTGGCATTGAAAAAATAGCTTTGGGCGTAGGAGGCTCCTTAGGTGGCCAACAGCTGCTTGAGTGGGCGGTAACTGACACATTTCGTTTTGAAAAAATTTGCCTCATCGCTACTAATGCCAGGCACTCGGCATGGGGCATCGCTTTCAATGAAACGCAACGCATGGCCATTGAAGCTGGGGGCTTTAGTAAAAAAGGACTGGAAACTGCCCGAGCTGTGGCTATGCTTTCATACCGGAATCAGAATACGTACCGTAAAACGCAGACCGATTTCGATGACAAACTGGATGATTTCAAAGCCAGTAATTATCAGCGATATCAGGGCCAGAAACTTAGTGACCGATTTGATGCAGCTTCTTATTATTTACTTTCAAAAGCCATGGACAGCCATAATATTGGCAGAAAGAGAAAATCAGTAAGACACGCACTGCGAGCAATTAAGGCAAAAGCATTGGTGATCGGCATCAAAACAGATCTGTTGTTTCCTTATGCCGAACAGAAATTTCTAGCAAAAAACATCAAAGATGCCTCTTTTGAACTCATCGACTCCCTCTATGGGCATGATGGGTTTCTCATCGAAGATGAAATTATCGGAAGGCATCTGCAGTCATTTTTAAATACGACATCATGAAGACAAATAATATAGGACTTTTTGGATTTGGCTGTGTTGGCCAGGGTTTTAGTGAGCTTTTTAGCTCTAATAAGCCTCTCAATGCGCAAATCGTTAAAACTTGTGTGAAACAATTAGATAAACCTCGGGTCAATTTACCCGGAAAACTGGTGGTTGATCCTAATGAAATTTTAAATGATCAAACCATCGACATTGTGGTTGAATTGATTGATGATGCAGATACTGCTTTTATGATAGTAAGCAATGCATTGAAGCAAGGTAAAAAAGTGATTACTGCCAACAAGAAGATGGTAGCACAAAACCTTTCTCAGTTGATTGACCTTGAAAAAGCATATGGCCGCAAAATGCTATATGAAGGAGCTGTTTGCGGAAGCATCCCGATTCTTACCACCCTGAGAAATTACCATACTAATGATCAAATTTTAAGTGTCAGTGGCATACTCAATGGGTCGACCAATTACATACTTACAAAAGTAATTGAGCAAAACCTGAGCTATGAGGAAGCACTGCTTGATGCTAAAGACAATGGATTTGCAGAAAGTGATCCCTCTTTAGATGTACTTGGGTATGACCCATCATTTAAATTAAGCATACTTATCCATGAGGCTTTCGGTGTCATCATACCACATGACAAGATTTTTAAAAAAGGGATCACCGATATATCTCAAGCAGATATAACCTTTGCAAAGCAACATGGCCTAAAAATTAAACTTATTGCTGAAGCTCGATTAGTAGATGACGACATACAAGCTTGGGTATGCCCCAAGTTTATAGATGAAACGGATCCTTTTTACTTAGTCAATGATGAGTATAATGTGGTCAAAATAGAAAGTGCCGCTGCGGGAGACCAGTTATTATTTGGAAAAGGTGCCGGTAAGCTACCCACAGGTTTAGCAGTGTTAGCTGATTTATCAACATTGCTAAAGACAGAAATAGGCCAGGTTGTACATCAGACTTCAAATGTAGAGTTGTCAGATAACTATGCAGTAGAAGTTTACATTAGCTATAAAAGTGATCTTGCCATTGACTGGTCATACTTTGAGTATATAAATGAGAGGTCTCACGGAAAAGTATACTCCTACGCGATTGGAAAAATCACTGTGGACAAGCTAAAGTCATTTCAAGAAAAATTTTCCGATGTGAGTATCATCTTTACTTCCGACACAAAGCAGGAGTTGAGTATTAAAAACCTGACGTATCAGTCAAATGCTATTGCGGTTGGTACAATTTAATTTTTCCATCAACTTCCGAGCTGACGATCAACAAGCTTTTACCATTCGGACTATTTTCTTTACTAACGAACAATATACCCTCGGGGCCAATGCCTGTTTCCAGCACCTGTAAAAATTCAGGGTGAAGTGGATCTGTAAGATCATAGGTAACTAAGGCATTGGCCCTTTCTAATGCTACAAACAGGATGGGCGTTGCATTAACACTGCCGATAATAAGGCTTTCTGGTTCTGTGCCTTTGTCATCACTTCTTTTGTCATCATAAAATGAAGAGTTAGCAATTAAATCTTGTTCTACCATATTTTGGCTATCGAAAACTAGTTTTCCATCCTCAGCATTCCAAATACTAAATGATCTTGTTCCAAAAGTATAGAGCTGATCAAAATCACCATCACCATCTGTATCTCCCAAAGTAGTAGTCACAATTAATCTCCCCAGGCTATCGCATGTAAGTGCTTTGTCAGACTCAGGAAATGATTGTTGGTCTAACGTAAGCTCATTCACTCTGGAAGTTTCGGAATAACCCTCGTAATACCTGCCATCACCCTCGTTAGCTGTGATAATAAAATTTTCACTCCCATTGTTATAAAATGCAAGTGCATCTGGCTGATACATGCCAAAAATTGGCCATTGATTTGTTGCAATTTCGTCATTATCGCAGATGTCAATTTCATTTCCGGCTAACATAAAGTCTTTAAAACCTAGCGGATAAATATCAACTAACAGCTGAGCTTCAATATCGAATTTCGCGATACCATTATTTTCCTGTAGCGTAACATAAGCGTATTTCGAATCATTTGAGAAAGCCACATACTCGGGTTCAATATCTTCTGAAAATGAGGCATTAGGTCCAAAAATTCTGAACCCTTGAGCTACGAGTTCTTCTCTCTTATTTTCAAATTCATCAAAATTAATAGTATTAACCTTGAAGTCGTTTGACACATCTATAATCGAAACAGAGCCTTCCGGGTCATGTGTATATGCGGCATTAGGTTCCCCTTCATTTGCTGTAACTATGTATTTGCCATCCGGGGTAAATCCGACCATGTCAGGCATGGCTCCTACGCGCAATTCGGCTAAACGAGAGAAATCTTTGGTATTGAAGATAAAAACATAACCCTCATCTTGTGGGTTAGTGGCACTCACTGAAACTGCTAATAAATGACCCTCAACAGCTAAACTATTGATGGTAAGTCTTTCATCAGGCCATGGTTTTAATAGTATATGATCTAAAATGGTGGGGGTAACCGGGTTCTTTATATCAATAATATCTACTCTATTGCCCATGGCATTATTTGACACAAATAAGCGGTTTGTCTCAATATCATACGCTGAGATCTCTGCCGCAAGCTCTCCTCCTTCAATATTAACTTCACTAATTACCTTAAATGTATTAGTTAACTCAACTTTACCGGGGCTCGTACAGCCAATTAAAGTAAGCACTATTAAAAATATGATGTATCTCATGGAACCTCTTCCTTATATCTTTGTTTAAATCAAAAGTACCCAAATATTAAAAATAAGGAAGAGTTGATCCTTTTAGATTGTTAAATTTTATCCTATTGATTATCAATTTATACAATTACTAAATATATTTGTAGCCCCAGAAAAATGGGCTGAATTTTAGTTCTAAAACAGATATTTCAATGACGTCAGTTGTTCTTACCTCGATAGTAGCCTTTACCATAGTAATATTGCTACTCGTTTTTATACTTCTGTTTGCACAATCAAAACTAGTGCATTCAGGTCCGGTTAAAATCTATGTAAATGGTGATAAAGAAGATCCTATTGTAACCACAGCAGGTTCTACGCTTTTATCTACACTTTCTTCACAAAAAGTATTCTTGCCTTCTGCCTGCGGTGGCGGTGGAACCTGTGCCATGTGCAAGTGTGTGGTAGAAGAAGGTGGTGGAGAAGTTTTACCAACAGAAGTTGGACACCTTAGCCGTTCGGAGCAAAAAGAAAATGTAAGACTTTCTTGCCAGGTAAAGGTGAAGGAAGACATGCACATCAGAATACCTGAAGAAATCTTCGGTATCAAGAAATGGGAATGCGAAGTGGTTTCAAACTACAACGTTTCTACCTTTATTAAAGAATTTGTAATGAAGCTGCCTGAAGGAGAAACATTAGACTTCGAAGCAGGTGGATATGTGCAGATTGATGTGCCTGTATGTGAAGTGAAGTTTTCGGAAATGGATATTACGCCAAAGCCAGAACTTGGTCACCCTGATGATAAATATAAAGAAGACTGGGACAACTTCGGTATGTGGGATTTAGTTATGAAAAATGATGAGCCAATATACAGGGCTTACTCTATGGCTAACCACCCAGCTGAAGGTAATATCGTAATGTTGAACATTCGTATCGCTACTCCACCTTGGGATAGAGATGCAGGTAAATTCATGCAGGTTAACCCTGGTATTTGCTCTTCTTATGTTTTCTCAAGAAAACCTGGTGACAAAGTAACCATATCAGGACCATACGGTGAGTTTGCTATCAACCCTACCGAAAGAGAAATGGTTTACATCGGTGGTGGTGCTGGAATGGCTCCGTTAAGAGCTCAAATATTCCACTTATTCCATACTGAGAAAACAAACAGAAAAGTATCCTACTGGTATGGTGGACGTTCTAAAAAAGAATTATTCTATACCAACCACTTTAGAAAAATAGAAGACGAGTTTCCTAATTTCCAGTTCCACATTGCGCTCTCTGAGCCTTTGGAAGAGGATGACTGGAAGATTAAGAAAAGTTTAGATGACAAAGAAGGTGATGGATATACCGGATTTATCCACCAGGCGCTTTATGATAATTATCTAAAAGATATTGAAGAGCCTGAAGAACTCGAATACTATCTATGCGGACCTCCTTTGATGAACGCTGCGGTACTTAAAATGCTTGACGAAATGGGCATACCACCTGAAAACATCAGATTTGATGACTTTGGAGGTTAATTAACCAACACATTATTTAAAAACCCTGATTGTGCCAACAGTCAGGGTTTTTTATTTCTTGTAGCTTATTTTCTAAAGCCGTATTTTAGATCAAACAAAACTGCGAAATGGACTTAAAAATATTCTTCTCTCCTATAGACGGGGAAGTATTCTCACATATAAAAGATGTAAATAGTTTTTATAAAAATATAAAGGCAAATACAGAGGCAATGCCAGATTACAAATCGGCAGACATCGCCATTATAGGAGTAGAAGAAGAAAGGGGCACTGTCGCCAACAAAGGGACAAACAAAGCTGCCTCTGAAATCAGGAAAAAACTATATGAGCTTAAAAAAGGATATGGTGCTTATAAAATTGTTGATCTAGGAAACATTAGAAATGGCGTTGATCTGGATGAAACTTATGGCAGATTGAGTGAAGTCTGCCACACTTTGATAGAAAACAATGTGTTGCCAGTGGTTATAGGAGGTTCGCATGACCTGAGTTATGGTCAATATATGGCTTATGAGAATATGGAAAAGCTGATCACACTCCTCAATGTTGATGCTTTCCTAGATATGGAAGAAGGTGTAAGTCAACCTGCACACCAACAGCACATTCACAAAATATTGCTGCATGAACCGAATTACCTCTTCAACTATAGCCACCTCGCATACCAAAGCTATTTGATAGACCAGTCAGCTATAAACATTCTGGAAAAACTATACTTCGAGGCCTATCGTATAGGTCACCTACGGTCTAACATCCAGGAGATGGAGCCAATAATCAGAAATGCCGACATGTTGAGTTTCGACATAACGTCCATAAAATCTAGTGACGCACCGGGGAATGCCAAAAGTCAACCTTTTGGATTAACGGGAGAAGAGGCCTGTCAAATATGTTGGTATGCCGGATTGAATGAAAAATTAAGTTCTGCAGGCTTTTATGAATATAACCCGGATGCTGATGATCCAAACAAGAAGACAGCCTCTGTGGTTGCCACTATGATATGGTATTTTATAGAAGGATATTACCACAGAAAAAACGAACAGAACTTTAAAACAAACGATTATCTGAAATTTGTCGTTTCCATGCCATCGGAGCCTGAAACATTGAATTTTTACAAAAGTAAGCTCAGTGAAAAATGGTGGATGGAAGTGCCATTCCCACAAGGAAAAGAGCGGTATGCACGAAACTGTATCATTCCTTGTAGCTATTCAGATTACCAAAAGGCTACTACTGGAGATTTACCAGAAAGATATATAACCACACATGCCAAACTAATTTAAACCCAAATGCCATGAAAACGTTCGCACCTATTTTACTTATTTGTCTATTGGCTTCATGTTCAGCCGATACTGAAAACGCAAATGACATCATAAATGTGGCAATCGCTACTGCCGGTGGTGATAAGCTCAACAATACAGAAATCGAATTCATTTTCAGAGATAAAGAATATGGCGCCATGCATAAGGATGGGAGCTTTGAATACGTAAGATTATTCAAAGACTCTGCCGATCTTATCCGTGATGTGTACACTAATAACGAGTTTATTAGAGAGGTGAATGGTGAAGCTGTTTCAGTGCCTGATTCTATGGCGACCAAATATTCAAACTCTATAAATTCAGTAATATACTTCGCACTATTACCTATTGGATTAAATGATGCAGCGGTTATTAAGGCCTATATGGGTTCTTATACCATTGGAAGCCAGGATTATTATAAGATAAAGGTCACGTTCACAGAAGAAGGTGGCGGAACTGATTATGAAGATGTATTTATTTATTGGGTAAATAAAAAGACTGATGAGGTAGACTATCTGGCCTATGAATACCATACTGAAGGAGGAGGTATGCGTTTCAGAGAAGCATACAACGAGCGATATGTTGGTGGTATTAGGTTTGTAGATTACATCAATTATAAGCCAAAATCCGCAATTAATCTGGATGAAATCGACCAGGCATTCATCGATGGAAATTTGGAAGAATTATCCAGAATTGAGTTGCAAAACATAAAGGTCAATGCCTTAGCAGAATAATCTTGTGTACTGAATATGAGGAAGTTGGTGACCTTCTTAGGCTGACACTAATAAATAATTGAGTATTTTTACTTATTAACTCAAGTACAACTATGGCAAGATTACGCGCAGTCTTCATTACGAGCCTTTTTCTGTTATTGGGGTTTACATCAATAGCACAGCAAGGTGTACCAAGAATAGTGATCAATCCTGATGGCCATTCTGGCAAAATTTATAACATACTCTTTACTCCAAATAGCGAGCAAATTGTTTCTGTTTCAGAGGATAAAACCATTAGAATCTGGGATGCGCGCAATGGTGAGCTGGTAAACAAATTCGAATCCGAGATTGGAAATGGTTACCAGGGCATGCTTTATGCCTCAAGCATATCACCCGATGGGAAATTGCTTGCAGTAAGTGGGTACCCTGTTGTTACAGAAAGTAAAAATTACATCGTAATTATAGATCTTGAAAAAGGGATACAAGTGGCTACCGCTATCGGGCATGAAAATGTAATCAACGCATTGGAATTTAGTGGTAACGGTAAGTACCTCGCAAGTGGCAGCGATGATGGAAAAATCATTATTTGGAAAGTGGATGGTAGTGAGCGCTTAAGACAAGCTGCAGATATGAGTTTAAATGGTAGGGTCACAGATTTATCCTTTAACAAACGAACGCAACAATTAGCCGCAGCAGCAGATAGTGAGAAGGTCTACCTCTATGATTTGTCTAAGCTAAGCGCAGGCACAAACAACTTTACTCCAAAAGAACTCAAAAAACATAAGGACCTGGTCAACAAACTGGCCTTCTCTGCAGATGGTATATACCTTGCCACAAGTAGTTTTGACAATGAGCTATTTCTATGGAAAGCAGACGGTTCGTTCGTCAAGGAGATGGACAATGTAACCCATGTGATCAATGCCTTGACCTTTTCTTATGATTCAAAGGTATTAGTAGCTATGGACGCTGCAGGAAATGGCATCAGCTACTCCATACCAAGCGGAAGTGAGTTTTCAAGGTTTAATGGCCATGACAATACAGTATTTAGTGCAGACTTTTCTCCTACTTCAGCTAGTGGCAATTACCTTGTCGCTTCGGCAGGTGGTAATGACAATGAAATAAAAATTTGGAACCCCATAAATGGCCGTTCAAAGCAAACCATTAAAGGAAAAGGCAACACCATTTGGGATTTGCAATTTGGTGAGGGGTTTGAGCTTTTTATTTCAAGAAAGCAGCCAAAAACGGATGACACCCCTCAATATCATCAAAGTTTCGACTTCAACACATTCTATATCAAAACCAGCCCGGGAAATCCAACCAAGTCATTTTTAAAATCAACGCAAGAGGTGATGCAAACGGGTATCTACTCCCTCCGTGTAGATCGGGGTGGTGAGATTCAAAATGATGAGTTTGAAGATGGTAGAATTCTAAACTTCACCACAACACCTAAAGGCAATGTAGTGGTTGCAAGTGATTTTTCATTGAAGATGTATAACAGCCGAGGACAAATGCTTAAAGAGTTTTTGGGCCATACAGGAGGTGTTAGATCCGTTGCTGTTAGCAGAGACGGTCGCTACCTGTCTTCCGGTAGTGAAGATCAGTCGATCAGACTTTGGAAGCTGGACGAAAAAGGTGAGGCTCCTAGCATGCGCGATGTTTTTACTGAACCAATCTGGGGAGAATACTTTGAGTCTTTAGATGTGGACTCACTCACGTACAATCAAAGTACAAAAGCGTGGCAAGATGTAATCAGTTATCTACAGGATGTAGGAGATAAAACCTGGAAAGATATTGAAGATGTATATGGTTCACTAGGTGAGACTGTTAAACCCTTTTTAAATCTGTTTATTTCAGAAGATGGTGAGTGGGTCTGCTGGACACCTGAAGGATATTTCACCTGTAGTAGCAAAGGTGCTGATTACTTTGGCTGGCATGTCAACAGAGGTATTTTTCAATTAGCAGATTTTTATTCTGCCGATCAGTATTTTGATATACTCTATAGACCAGAAGTACTTTCTAAAAGTATAGTACAGGGGCGTAGAGTAAGAGAAATTCTCATCGAAGAAGGTGAAAGAATATTTGATTTAACAAAGCTAAGCAGACCCTCAGCGGCATTCTTTAATACCAATGCACTCACCTTTGGTGCTGAAAAGAAGCTTGACTTTGAAAAAGGCAAGTATTACACACAAAGCAAAGCACTAGATTTAATTGTAGATGTATATGACGGGGGAGGCGGAGTGAAAGAGGTAAACATCTACCAAAACGAAAAGCTCATAATCATTGATGATGAAGTAGAAAGCATTGAGGATGGGCAAATGATCACAAAAACTTATGATGTCGATTTAGTAAATGGTAGAAATGATTTTAGAGTTGTAGTAAAGAACTACCAGAAAATAGAGTCGAGGCCAGATTATTTAAAGGTGATGTATGATGGTGAAATCATTGCGACTTCCAGTCTTTATATTTTCTCTGTGGGTATCAATAAATACAAAAACGCGGCATACAATCTCAATTATGCACAACCTGATGCGAAGTCGTTTACTAAAAAACTCATTGACAACGGGAGCAAGATGTTTAAATCAGTAAGAAAGACTGAGATCTACGATACCGAGGCCACCAAGGAAAATATCATTAAAGGCTTTGAATCAATTGTAGCGCAGGCTAAACCTGAAGATGTTTTTGTATTCTATTATGCCGGACATGGCACTTTGGACCCAGAGCAGGACAATGAATACTATCTGGTACCTACTGATATTACAAAATTATATGGTGATCCCGAGCAGCTTAAGGAGCGAGGTCTTTCCGCCAGTGAATTAAAGCAACACCTGGCTAAAATCCGATCCCAAAAACAATTGATATTGATGGATGCCTGCCATTCTGGTGGTGCGTTAAAGTCTATGAAAGTAAGAGCTGCTGCTTCAGAAGAAAAGGCTATAGTGCAACTCGCCAGGGCCTCTGGCGTGGTGATGTTAGCTTCTAGTGGTACGCAGCAGTTTGCCTCAGAGTTTGAAGTGCTCAAGCATGGTGTATTCACTTACGCACTACTAGAAGCACTTGATGGTAAAGCAGACAATGGTGATAAAAAAATAACAGTAAACGAGCTAAAAATTTATATGGATGAACGCGTGCCTGAGCTGAGTGATCAATACGGTGGGCAGGCCCAATACCCAACTGGTTTCGTTCATGGTAATGATTTTCCCATCAGCTTGATTTACGATCCTTTGGGAGAGGAAAATAAATTGGAGGAAGAGACTGATGGTAATAAGGAATAGATCCTACTTAAACCTTTTCTTTTTATACCGTTGCTGTTTGCGTTTGCGGTAGTTCTTTTTACGCTTTTTCTTATTGTTAAATTTCCTACGTTCTGATTTAGGAAGTTTTTTTATGTTGTTGTACCTACGATTAGGTGACTTAATGTTTTTGAGACGTTTCTTTTGCCTTTTCTGAAATGCCTTAGGTGATTTTGCACCAATTCTACTTCGTTTAGCGGCAGAACTCAATGTTTTTCTTCTAAATGCCAGAGAATTTTTATAGTCAGCACTGAAACGGTCCTGGTAAGATTTGTCATTAAAATCAAATCGTAAAGTGATTTCGCTGGTAGCACCTAAGTCGCTACCCAGGTTATTATTAACCATTTCATAACTATAGCCCAGCAATACCTTATTTGCTATTCGTAGTCCGGCTGTTAAACTAAGTATATCACCTGCTCTCCAACTAGCACCTGCAAGCACCAAATTATTGTATGTATAGAATAGCCCAGCATCCCAAATAGGGTCACTACTTTCAGAAAAATTTCTATAAGTAAAAGTGGGCTCCAAAATATCCAGACCACCACGGAGCGGAATAAGTCCAGCTGCGTAACCAGAGTAAAATTCAGATAAAAATCTGGCTCCTTCAGGATCGCTATTATTTTCTGCATCATCAACTAAAAAGGCCGTAGACAGTCTATTGGCGGCCACACCAATTTTGAAATAGCGATGTTGATAATTAACTCCAAATGAAAAGTCCATGTTGGACTGGTTGTCAGCCAGCAACAGAGGATCATTTTGGCCCTCTTCAAAATTTACTTTTCCAGGATCGAAGCCGATACTATTAAACTCCCCGCTCACACCCATTGAGAGCGTATTATAACTTCCAAAATTGATGTGATATGCAAAAGCCACCGAAGCGAAAGTATTACTCACGATGTTTACTTTCTCAGTAAACAAGTTGGCGCCTATGCCTATGCGATGATTTAAAAGTGGGGTATGAAAGCTTAAAAAGTTATTTTGAGCTGCTCCGTTAATAGCATTAAAATTCTTTCTATGGGCGTAGGTAAATGAACCAAAGGTATGGCCTGCCATAGCCGGATTATAGATGAATGAATTTGTTAGCTTTTGACTAAACAGCGGTATATCCTGAGACATAGTGCTAGACAAGCTCAATAAGCTAACAAGAAAAATAAAGCCGCTATAGTATATGATCTTTTTCAAATCATCATTTTAGAACTGTAATTACTTGTTTAATACTCCTGCCTGCGTATTTCACAATACATATATAGTTACCCGGTTCAAGGAAGTCGAAACTTCCATCATAAGGGTTATCAAATTCATCGTAATTCCTAAATCCGGATTTGCTAAATACTTCAGTACCCCATCTATCCAATAGAATTACCTCATTGTTTTGATAGATATCAATATCCTCAATCACCAGAAAATCATTTTGCCCATCTCTGTTCAGGGTTATCAAATTTCTAATGAGAGGAGTAATGACTAAAGATGAGCCCATCATTAGGTATGCTACTTCTTTTGACAAACTGGAAGTACTTCTTATTGTATTGCCTGAAAGCACCCCACCAAGATTAGTCGCTAGTCTTGTGGTGGTATCTACTTCAAGTATTACTCCCGTGCGGTTATCTCCAGATGTCAATCCTTCATCTCCAGGCAAAATAGGTAACTCAACCGTTGCACTACTTAATCCCTGCGATAAAAAGCCCCAGAACCAATTTTGAGACGCAGAATCAACTGGAGCTTCGAGTGTTGAAGGTAGAAAAGCTCCTGTTTGAGGTGCTGCCAACAAGGCCGTAGTCACATCGTTTGATCCAGTTACACCATACAAAACCACCGGTGCATATTGACTGCCAGTTCCTATTGGGAAAAATTTATCACCACCACCGAGGTGCACCAAAGGACCAACAACGTAAGAGTTAGCACCATTTTCATCAATGCTAACATTTGGCCCCAGCACAAAAAGGTCTAAATCCAGCTGGTTGCCGGTATTTACCAATCCATTATCCAATATTAAGTTTTCAGTTACAGCAATGACTCCATCCATAGTTTTAATACCGCCACCTGTAATTCCCAGATTAGGTACTACTATGTCTTCTGTTGTACTTATGGCTTGGTTAGATCCGGCCAGTACGATCCCACTCCCGGCTTGATTTAAATTAAACTGTGCACTACGATTAGCTACAGAAGTATTAGTAGTAATCAAGGTATTAGTTCCCGTCCTAAATGTCGTTCCCTGAGGCACAACCAATTGAGCAGAAGTCAAGCCTGAGATCAACAATAGCGATATGGTCAGTAGGTGTTTGAACATTAGATGTTTATATCATAGGTTTGGCTTTCATCTGTACCGCTCATTATTCTTACCTTGTAAAAATGCTGACCAGTAGCTACACCAGAAATAGTACATGTTTTAGGTTCGAATGGATCATCTGAAATTGTATTGGTAACAGAGCAAAGAACTCCCCCAATAGGATTGCTAAATTCATCAACTTCAATCAATTCATAAGTATAAGCTCCAGCTGTCGCATTATACACCCATTTGAACTCAATGTCTCCACTTCCAAGATCTTTGGCTGCTAAAATAATAGGGGCGGTAATTTTACTAAAAGGCACGAAAGTACATGATCCAAAACCTCCACAGACTGTAGTTGTACAATTATCTGCACAACCTCCAGGACAAGCAACATCTGGGCAGGTGGGTAATGTGGTGCCATATGTTGGTCCGGTTGTAGTAACTGCTACATTAATTGCCACATCAGGAGAGCCTGGTTCATAAAATATGAGGCATATCTCTGTATTCTCAGGTAAATTATAAAGCATATGAACACTCGTACCGTTTGAATTTTCTAAACAGGCACTGCCATCTCCTACTGGCCAGGTTGTAGATGAGGTACTTGGATCTTCTATTGTCCTTTCTCTGTGAATAATATTAGATTCAAAAGGTACAATTGCTTCAACTTTATATGCCGGTAATGAGGTGGCGCTGTTATTTCTAATTTGCGCACAAGATGGAGTTGTTGTTTTAAAGTCCATATTAAAAGTGGAGAAGTGTTTAAGCATGCCAACAAAAGCATTTCTCTCACGATCTAGCTTGGCTATGCCATCTTCTGTCCAAAAGCCGGTGTCTTCATTATAATAGAAGAGCGGAATAGATTCCGGAATCTCTCCTTTTAGAACAAATGCTGAACTATCAACAGGTATGGCAATTTCCGCAGACTGATCTTTTTTAAGTTGATAACTACCCTCCTCATCGTACACTTCAATGGAGCCTGCCCCATAACTGACCATAAACCCTTCTCTTCTTCCGTTACGATCTACTACTGTCATATCACCTGGCATATCTCCGGCTGTAAACAAGTCTATTGTAGCGACAGAAACATTAACATTCCCGCTTGGGCTTGAGCCATTTCTCACTAAAGCGTTAGCCGGAATAGCGATGCTAATGCCTGGCCCAGCTTGTTTTCTGGATTGAACATACTCGAAGGCACTTTGCATTTCAGGCGAAAATCCAAAATCAACTAGCTTTCCATCTTTATAAACCAATGGAATCTTATTGAAATCACTATTAAAAGAGGCGTTACTCAATGTCGGGCCTGGCCTGTCGGTACTGTTTGTATCAGTAAGCCTTATTTCTTCTCTGGGGTTAAAGCTCTTCACGGTTGCCTTAAATAATCTAAACTTTATGTCATTATTTTCAGCGGTGAATACTTTGGATATAGCTCCATACCCTTCCTTATTGGCGCCAATTTGATATTGTTGTGCGCTATCAGCCTCTAACTCAAAGCGGCCCTCCTGATCTGTACTTACTATAAACTCTTGGTTTATAAGTATTTTAGCATCAGCAATTGGTTGATTTTTAAGATCAATAACCTTACCAGCAAAGGCTATTTTTTTTACTTCTTTTTCATCATCCTTTTTACAGCTCACTGCCATAAATACAATCAGTATTATGAGCAGGAAGGGATTTTTAATTTTTGGTTTTTTAAACATGATATTTGAGGTTGTTGGTTTTAATTTTTGTCAGCCGTTGCATTCAACATCTGCTTAATCAATTCTACCTCGTTCCTTAGTTCATCTAGCTCCTCTTCAAGCTTTTCGGCTTTGTGATTGATAGTAAAGTTCTCAAAGAAAACAGAAACCTTTTTATGTTTTACACCTTCGAATTCATCTGTTACATCATCCCAAATTACTGGTTCAGCCACACGAGCAATTATATATGCAAGATCATACTCTCCATTGTCTTTCATTGCATGGCCAGCCACACTTGAAGAAATCAGATAATCTCCGACCTCCAGATTCTCCCCATTGTCGACCACATAAATTTCACCGTTTCCTACAGCCATAATCTGGTGTACACCTTTTACACTTTCATCCTCTAATGGGGCAAAATATGCGCCTAGTAATTTAGAATCATTGGGCTTTGTAGAAAGCTCAACGGAATATACAGCTTCTCCTACATCGCCATTTAATAATTTGTGATTTCCTTTTAAAGTGACGAGCATACCTCTTTCTATCGTTTCGTCTTCAAGACTTGCAAAGTGTGATCCTGTAAAGGCATTGTAACTTACAGCCCCGCCACTTTCGGTAATTGAACCAACAAAAGAGCCCGATTCGGTAAAACGGATATAAAAATTATTGGCTGTACTGGAGCTTTCAAGGTTCAATAAATAATTTCCACTGGCGTTATTTCTGAAATGATAAAAAGCAGACGTAGGTGAATTAGTACCGAACCCGATAGTACCTGTACCGGTAATTCGCATTCTTTCAACATCATTAGTTGTGAAAATTATCGGTTCTGCTAAATCATTAAAAATATGTAGCCCTTGAGGCTTCCCTGACATAAAGCCTGAGCTAAATAAGTTTCTTACAATACCACTTTCACCTGTTCCGGAACCATGCATAACAAGACCTTCACTCATATCACCAGAACCTGTTTCAAAAAATGTATCTCCGCCATCATCAGACATGTATACACTACGGTCACCAACGGGAGTCGTGTATAAATCACCTAAAGAAAGCATCGCATTTGGTGTTGAGTTACCTATTCCTACACGCCCGTCACCTTTTACTATAAATCCTCCTCCTGTATTACTTACAGCATTAAAAACGTTTTGCGTCCCAGATGAGGTATTCGTATATACCTGCAATCCGTTGCCTGTTGAACTAGCCTGTTGAATAAATGTAGCATATGAACCGCTAATATTCGAGTTTACCTGTAAAGTTCTCGTAGGGCTTGTCGTGCCAATACCCACATTTCCTGTAGTGCCATCGATACTCATTCTATTAGTAGAATTGGTCGCGAAATTAATATTAGTAGCTTCATAATTATGAAATACAGCAGTGCCTCCAATATACCCTATCATTACACCATCATTAATGGTTTGACCAATCGTGGTATTATTAAATAAAGCTACAGCATCACCAGCCGTTGAAACATGAAGTGCCTGTTGAGGTTGTTGGATTCCAAGCCCTAATCTTCCGTCCAGGTAATTGTCATTTACATTATCGGCATATATACCATAGTTTAAAGCTGGTCCTTGAGATTCGTTTTGTCCAAAGAAAAGATATTGATTGCCCGTACCTCCGTCATTTTCAATACTTGAATAAAAACCATATGCATTGCCAGATGAAGCAGGAGCCACATATGAAAAGCTTCCATAAGCTCTACCCGTACCTGTACCGGTTATTGATGATCTAACGCCATACTTGTCGCCAGACCCGGCCGCAAAATTATTTCTAACCTGTAGTGTTGTATTGTCATTATCTGAATCTAAAAATAATAAGCTAGCCGATCCAGAGCTAGTGCCTATGCTTACATTTCCACCCGTAAAATAAATATCTGGGGATGCGTCAGTCCATAAGCTACTACCACCAGCCCCCCAACTCAATGTACCCGCACCATCATTTGTCAGCACCCCAGCCCCATTTGCCGCAGGCCAGTCATACACAACGTCTTTTATTCTTACCAAATTGCCAGCATTATCCACCTGAAATTCCTCACCGCTACCCACTGTCAATAGCGAAGAAGGTGTTGAGGTTCCAATTCCAACATTTACATTATTGCCCAAAACCATAGAATTGTTGGCCCCAACAGTAGCATTGTTACCAATAGCAATTGCATTTTGAAGACCATCAATTGCAACGTCAGCATCTGCACCAATAAGTACAATATTATTCCCTGAAATATTAGTCAGGCCCGATGCTCTTCCTAAAAATGTTAGGTTGTTTGAAGCGGTTGTATTGCGACCTGTATTCTCTCCTACCAATACATTACGATCCCCTTCATTACTCTCACCAGCCGATCGGCCGATAAAAGTATTGGCTGACCCCGTAGTAGCCAAATATCCTGCTTGGTATCCAACAAATGTGTTGAGGTCACCATCAACTATATTGAGTCCTGCATCTTTACCAACGAAAACGTTGAATGGTGCTGTGGTCGCAAACCTACCTGCTCCTCTACCAATAAAGGTGTTTTCAGCGCCTGAGGTTACATTCTGACCTGCTTGATATCCAACAAAAGTTTGATTTATGGCTGTATTATTATCTCCGGCAAATTCTCCAACAAAAATATTATTAATTCCTGAATTTGATATCAGTGCGCTTCCTCCTCCAGCATCCCATGATAATGTACCCGCACCATCATTTGTCAGCACACCCGCACCATTAGACACAGGCCAGTCATACACAACGTCTTTTATTCTTACCAAATTGCCAGCATTATCCACCTGAAATTCCTCACCGCTACCTACAGTTAATAAAGCCGCTGGCGTTGAAGTTCCAATCCCTACAAATGCATTATTTCCTAAAATGAGACTATTACTTTGGTTAACTCTTGCATTGGCACCTATTGCAGTTGCATTATTATACTGGGTGGTTGTACCCGGACCTGCATTGTAGCCAATATATGTATTGTCTGACCCTGTAGTGTTTGCATTGGCAAATGTTGTAGTATACCCAGCAAAATACCCTATGCCAGTATTACCCGTACCGGTCGTGTTATCAGATAAAGCTCTGTGACCCATAGCCACATTATTATTTGCAGTATTATTAATCAAAGCATAGAAACCCACTGCTGTATTGTTATTACCTATTGTGTTATTCTGCAATGCCTGATTACCGACAGCAACATTCTCAAACCCTGTGGTATTTGAGTTCATCGCACTTCCTCCAATCGCAGTGTTGCTATTTCCACTTGTGTTTTGATACAAACTGGTTACACCTACGGCTGTATTTGCAGAACCGCCAGTATTAAAACGCATGGCATCTCTTCCAACCACAGTATTGGCAAAACCTGTATTATTATTTAAAAGACTATAGCTACCTACTGAGGTATTACTATGTCCAGTATTAACTTGCAATGCACTCCAGCCAATACCTGTATTAAAATCACCACCATTAGCACTTCCGGACGAGTAGCCAAAGAAGGTATTGGCAGTTAAATTATTGAATTCAATTCTACCCGACTGAACATTTCCTACTCTAAAGCTTAATGGAACATTATCAGTAGTACCTATGAAATTTGTGCCATCTACTGTACTGGCATTACCAGTAAGCGACCACCCTCCGACAACAGCATCAATAGCTTCCCTTACAGCTGCTTCTGAAACCAAATTGGCATCTGAGGCTGTTCCGGCTGCTCGTACACCGATATTATCAACTGCTGCTCCTGTGCTTAGTGCAACGGTACGTGCGGTGAGTGCATTAGCCTGGTCAGTGCCAAATACTCTATTGGGAGAAGCAGTAGTTAACCATGTATTGTTAGTACCATCTGTTGTTAAAAAACCTTTGTCTGAACCACCCGGAGGGTTTATACGATTAATATTTACTGCCTGTGTTGTTGCTGCATCATTAATTGCAGCAACAATATTATCACCGGCACCTGTTTGAATGGTGGTCGATCCATCAGCCGCCATGGATATATCTCCTAAAATTGATACATTCTCAAATTGATTATCGGTAGTACCATCATAGACCAAGATTTGCGCATCGGTTGGTGCTGTTACGTTTGCATCAGAAAGGCCTGAAAGGTCAGTGACGCCACCATTTGCATCAACATAAGCTTTTGTTGCGGCATCCTGAGGGTTAGTTGGATCCGCTAGATTTACAATGTCATTTCCTCCTGCATCGTTGCTAACGCCTAAAACATTAGCCAAATCTTGTGCATCTGTATTGTCTAAATAAAATGCAGGCAGCTGACCACCCAATTGCTCTGCATCATCTACTATATTATCCGTGTCAGTGTCATAGACGCCAGTAGACATATCACCTGATCCAGCATTAGCGTCTACATATGCCTTAGTCGCTGCATCTTGTGGGTTAGTCGGGTCTGCAAGATTTACAATATCAGATCCCCCAGCATCATTATTCACAGTTAATACATTGGCTAAATCCTGAGCATCAGTATTGTCCAGATAGAAGGCTGGAAATTGTCCTGCAAGCTGTTCCGCATTGTCCACAACATTGTCTGTATCTGTGTCATAAGTACCAGTAGACATATCTCCTGATCCAGCATTAGCATCTACATATGCTTTGGTGGCTGCATCTTGTGGGTTGGTCGGGTCTGAGACATCAATAATTGCTGTGTTTCCTGCACTATTCCCCTGAATTAAAACTTGAGACAAGTCCTGTATCTCATTTGATGCATCATTGTCCACCAATCCACTAAGCTTCGATACATTTATACCTGCTGCCGGTGAGATATCAGCGTTTTGTATTGTAGAATTGGCAATATCAGCTGATGTAATAGTGCCATCAGTGATTTGAGCAGATCCTATTGTTCCCACTCTCAGCTGATCACCACCAGTACCATCACCCAAAACGGTAGCTCCATCGCTCTGCACTGTTGATGTGATTCCTGTCAACCCCGAACCATCACCGGTAAAAGAGTTGGCTGTAATATCAGCTCCGGTGGAAATATCAGCTCCGGTAATTGTACCATCCGTAATTTCAGTACTTGTCACAGTACTTAAAGTAGCAAGTGTGCCCAGGCCAAGGTTCGTTCTTGCCGTTGCAACATCTGCAACATCACTAAGATTATTTGTACTCAAAAGATCACCTCCTCCTGGAGGGGTTGCCCAAGTGCCATCATCCGATAAAAACCTACCTGTTTCTGTAACTGGATCAGGTACAATTCCGGGGTTACCCGCACCTGCAAATGTATTTGGTGTTCCCGTTGTTACATCTGGTTGAGCTGTCCATTGAGAACCATCCCACTTTAGCACATCATCAAGTGAAGGTGTTATGGTTCCTGAAATATTAGTGCCCTGTAGTTGTGATGCATTAATGTTAGTTAAAGCACTACCGTCACCAGTAAAACTATTAGCCGTTATATCAGCAGCAGAGGATATGTCGGCTCCTGTAATTGTACCATCTGTAATTTGAGTAGTAGAGATGTTATTCAATGTAGAAAGAGTTCCTAATCCAGTTACTTGAGTATTAGCAATTGATAAGTTACCCTGATTGACATCTATATCAATCTCGTCATTTCCAGTATCATCAGTAATTGAGATAAGGTTACTGCCTGCATTGATATTCTTAAACTCAAGATCAGCGGCTACTTTTTGCTTAAATACACCAACCCCGCCACTACCAACATTACTTGCTGTATTCGCTTCTCCTGAAGCAGCTGCAGTAGATCCGATGGTTAAGTTGTTGCCTGATCGCTGAATGGCAATATTTGACCCTTCAGTGATCGTAATGCCAGTAGCATTGTCGATATCCACATTAAATATTTCGCCAGTTGCTGCTGTCCCTGTTCCGGTCAGGCTTAAGTCTTGTAATCCAACACCACCAATTTGTGCATCCACATAACCTTTTGTAGCAGCATCAGACGCCACAGATGGAGTACCCAAATTAGTAATTACGGAACCTCCAGCATCATTACCTTGTGTCAGAACGCCTTGTAAATCTTGTGCTCCTCCGACATTGGCATCTACATACGCCTTAGTAGCAGCGTCCGAATTGTTAATTGGTGCTGGCAAACCGGTAATCGTTGCCCCCGAGGTGTTATTACCTTGACCTAAAACTCCAGCAATATCTTGTAATTCATTGGTGGCACTATTATCCGGTAGACCCGAAATCAGGGACCCGTCTAATTGCGTTTCATCAACACTAATCTGATTGCTACCATTGATATTTATACCATTGCCTGCTGTATAAGTTATACCACCAGAGTTAGCAACTACTTCCCAGTTGCTACCATTGTATTGTAAAATATCTCCATTAGTTGCACCCATATCTGACAACTCAGACAAACCAACCACACCGCTAGCCAATTGCGCATTACCGGTAGTACCGCTTAAATCTCCACCTAAAGTAAGCGCCACTGTATTGCCTGATCCACTAATCGTAAGCTCACCTGTTGATCCGTTATATGTAAGTGTTTGATCTGCTCCCCCAGAAGATCCTCCTCCAACACCAACCCAGGCGCTGCCATTAAAATAATATACCAGATTATCCGCTCGGTTGAATGCCACCATGCCTGGCTCGGACGGTGTGAATGCATTTACATTGTCAACAGCTGGTAAAATCAATCCTTGATTACCATTGGCAATTAAATACAAAACAGCATCTGATCTAATTTCAGTGCCACCGATGGTGACAGAATTATCTTGACCAAAGGCTGAGTTATTAAATGAGAAAACCGCAATAAAGGATAGTATAAACAGACTGCGGATACATGGGGAAGACATGTGAAATCCTTTCATAATCGTGGTATTAGGTGCTACTTACTGTTTGGGCAGTAGTAAAATATTAAAACAACATCTTGCATCATGTTGATTATCAACATGAAACAATAGACAACATTAAGGCAATATAATACTTTCTTTAAAAAGAAATAAAATTATTATGCCATTAACTCTGAATAAATATAAATGTGAGTTAATAATAAAAGGTAAGCAACCGTTGTGAAAAAGGATAAAAATATATTATAAAATTTACATAAACTGAAATGTATGACAACTGTAGATTCAAGTCGTCACTTCAAATGGAGTGTAGTGAGAAGTCTCCGCTTAAGTTCAGGGGACTTCTCAGTAATGTTTCCCTCGAAGTGACGTTTATTCAGTCAATATCATCCGTTTTTGGTCAATCACCTTTCCATCTACAATAAGCGCGTAGATGTACATTCCAGCTTCAAGTGTGCTGCCAGCAATTTGTACTTCTACTTGGCCTCGGTTTGAAATGGTCTGACTTTCAATTTGCTTCCCTTCTAAATTATAGATCATCAAATTGGCCTGTCGTACATTGTCCGGAAGCTCCATTTTAATAGCGGTAGATTGATCAAATGGGTTAGGTGCGTTCTGAAATAGCTTAACCTCACTACTGTTCGTCTTACCGTTTACAAATTCTTCATTTTCAGAATTATTTAAGGCGCTTTGGAGAATGTCAATTTGATCTTGCTGCTTTTCAACCATTTCACTTAATTCTTGCACTGCTTTCACCAATGGCACCACAAACTCCCCATAGCGGATGGTATAATGATCGTGCTCATTTTCAGGAATATGCACCCCATTAAACTCAAACCCCGTTTCTTTCATAGCTGCCACAACATCTTGAGCCACAAAGCCAATTTCCCTACCACTTGAGTTTTTAGATCTTGTAGATTTTGCGTTGAGTTGTTTCATTTCCTGTTGAATGCTATCAGGAATACCTAAATGCGTATTGAGTTTATCTTTGTCTACTTGATAGCTCACTGGCTTCAGAGAGTTGATAAAGCTTAATCCTTCCACATCTTCTTTTAAGTCTCTTTTAAAACGTCCATCGGATAATGTAGACCAGGACACCTGGCCACCAATGTCGGTAACAGAAGAGTTTCCAATACGGACTTGGTTTGATGAAGTTAAAACAGCTCCGTGACCTAAAGCCGTTGAATTTATTAAATCTTGATAAAAAATACTAGGGCCGGCATAAGCTCCAATGGCTGTCATGTTACCTCCCTCATCATTATAATATAAGGCATTAAAGCCAACAGCAACGTTATAATATCCGGTTTCAGTTAGAGCTAGTGCATTGGTACCAATTGCAGTATTGTATGAACCTGAGGTATTAAGTTTTAGTGAGCCAGAACCATTTGCCGTATTAAAATTCCCAACTGTGTTATTGTTGAGCGTATTATCACCCGCAGCCGTATTATTACTACCAGTCGAATTCGAAGCTAATGAAGATACTCCTATTGCAACATTTCGTTCTCCACTCGTGTTAGCTTGTAATGCAGAATTTCCGGTTGCTACGTTATATTTTCCAGTTGTATTGTAAAATAGTGAACCCGTGCCAATAGCTGTATTATGCGTGCCTGATGTATTAGAGTAAAGAGAATATACACCAGTGGCTGTATTATTAAAGCCGCTTGCGATTGAGTTACCTGAATACTCACCTACAAAAATGTTTTGCGATCCTGAATTATGTATGAGGCCCGAACTTCCCCCTAATAGTCCATTCAAATCTACAGAATTACCATTGCTTATACTTAATAAAGTGCCATTCAAACTTAAAGTTTGATTATCGGTGTTATCTAAATAACCAGATAGGTCAACACTATTTCCGTTGATAATTGATAGAGAATTAGAAGCTAAAGTGAGTGTTTGACTATCCGAATCTGGTAAGGAAGTTTCTTGCCGCCAAAATAGCTTACCATTCGAATCTGACACCAAAATTCTTGTTTGGGTATTATCTTGGGTAAGGTCCCTAAACCTACCAGTACCGTTTACATCAAGTGTTTCCGTGGGACTGCTGGTCATTATACCAACATAATTCACACCTACTTCCAGCTTGCTATCCCAAGAGATAGCTTGTCCTGAAGTTCCATCTGGGGCATGATATATTTCGAATACCCCCGTACTTGCAGGGTTGAAGGATATTTTACCGGCATCTTCGTTACTTACTAAGTAGGTTGGAGATGTGCCTGTGGTTGAGTTCCAATAATGTTGCACACGGCCTGAGCCATCTTGAAGTGAAATAATATAATCTGAGGTATTACTTGCAAATCTTAACAATCCATGAGTAGAGCTAATTGTGCCATGAGGAGATGAACCAGGTCGTCTAATAGTAAGCCTGCCTTCAATATCTAATGGAGATTCGGGATTACTAATACCAATACCCACATTTCCGGATAAGTTGGCGTTGTAAATATGCCCGTTGTTGAAAGTCCAGTCAAAGTCTTGAGCAAAAGAAAAAGAAGTAAATAAAACAAGAGAAAGAGAAATGGATAATTTTTTCATGGTGATAAATTGATTGGTTATTACAACAATATACCACCAAACCGATATTATATCAAGATAATTATAATATTCTGTTATTAAATTTACTTCCTAGTAGGCACCGCCACGCGGTAGTCAACCTTCATTTTACCTTTGGTGATGTTGGTAAGTTTTCCTTTTAACATACGTTTTTTAAGCGGGGTGAGGTAGTCAGTAAACAGTATACCTTCTATGTGATCATATTCGTGCTGGATGATGCGGGCTTTCATACCATCATATGCTTCTTCATGCAAGTTCCAGTCTTCATCGTAGTATTTAATTTTGATGTTTTCTTTTCTGGAGACATCTTCTCGAATATTTGGTATACTCAAACACCCTTCTTCAAATGCCCACGGCTCGCCTGTCTCTTCAATCATTTGAGGGTTGATGAACACTTTACGGAAACCCTCCATATCCTCATCTTCTATGGGTGTGCCATCGACAACAAACATTCTGATGCTTTTCCCAATTTGTGGTGCAGCTAATCCTATACCACTTGCACTTTCCATTGTTTCAAACATATCCTGGCTCAATGCTTTAACATCAATTTCGCCTTTCTTTATGTCTTGTGCTTTCTTTTTTAAAACCGGATCTCCGTATACTACTATGGGATAGATCATACAACCTCTTCTGTTTACTGCTTGAAAAAGCAAAATTAAGAATTTCTGCTAAGAATGGCTCTCTAAATATGATTGTAGAATGAGTACAGCGCTTATTTTGTCTACATTTTCTTTTTTCCTTCTGTCTTTTTTCTTCATACCACCAGCCACCATCGCCTGCACAGCCATCTTACTTGTAAACCTTTCGTCTTCTTCCACCACTTCTATTTGAGGGAATTCAGATTTAAACTCACTAATAAATTTTACTATTGCACCCGTTGAATGTGTGTCACTATCATCTAATCTTTTGGGCATACCAATTACCAGGGTATCAACATCTTCTCGACTGATATATTCTTTTAGATAACTAAAAAGCTCTTTCGTAGCTACGGTTGTTACAGGAGAGGCTATGATTTGTAAAGGGTCTGTGGCCGCAATTCCAGTACGCTTAAGCCCATAGTCTAAAGCTAGTATTCTGCCCACTAGTTAAGTTTAATCTTACTTTGTAATTTCAGAATTGCCTCCTTTTCGAGCATCATGGCCTTAGGAAATAGGATATCATTTTCTATTCTGGCGTGGGTTTTCAAATCCTTCTCCAAAGACTGAAGTTCGGAATATATCACTTTCATGTGTAGTGGAGTATTGACGTTTACATCATAGTCATTTGTGATATTTCTTATTCCCCTCATCTCATCATCATGCTGGTCATGCTCCATGGCAAATTTTTGCAGTGAGCTTTCTTCCATTTTCCAATAAATTGAAGACTGATTTCTTTGATATTTTAAGTAATCATTAAGGCCTAAGATGTAACTAAAAAGCGTGTCCTCTTCTTCATAAATATGATGTATGAAGTCCTCTACAAAAATTGGAAATATAAATTGGAGATCTCGAGCTATTAGTCCCAGTTCATCAGTGGGCACTTTCATTCCTTCAATTAATTGTGCTAAGTAAGGGAGTTTCTGCTTTATAAATAAGAAATGGGTATGCTTCAGGTACTCAACGATCAAATCAATTGGATACTCATTTAATGACAAAACATCACTTGGATCTTGTCCGGGATCAGCTTCTAGTTTTCTCACTACATTGCGTACATCCAGGCCCATATCAAAGCAGGCTTGCTCTAGTGTAGCCTCTGAATAGTCATAAAATGAAATACCAAAATAATAGAGTACGCTTGCATTTACGTAGTTGTTATCTACTATATCTGATATTTTTTTCTTGTTGAAACTCAACTTCTTGTCATTTTGACCTATGTAAATATATGAAAATTGTTGCCCAGATAAAGGTGTTGCTAACAAATATCATTTGCCTTTCGTTATAGATGTATATTATTGATAAATTTAAATTTTAATTGAGGTCAAAAGATATCATCGTGAACGAGCATAAAAACACCAAGTATCAGATTAGATTACCATTATTTATTTCTATGGGAATCGCAGCCGGAATCCTTATCGGTGCCACATTTGCTGATACCTCCCCTGTAAAAGGTGACTTAAATAGCAATGTGCAAAAATTAAAAGAAGTACTCACACTCATTGATCGTAATTATGTAGATGAGGTTGATACTGATAAACTTGTTGATGGCGCCATAGAGCACATGCTATCGGAATTAGACCCACATAGTAGCTACATTACGGCTGAAGAACGGACAAGAGCCAATGAAGATCTACAGGGAAATTTTGAAGGAATCGGCATTGAGTTCAATATTTTCAAAGATACAATTGTGGTGGTTTCACCATTGAGTGGCGGACCTAGCGAAGCCGTTGGCTTACAATCTGGTGATAAAATCATTAAGGTTGATGGCGAAACGGTAGCAGGTGTTGGGTTTACAAACAGAGATGTGCAGAATACTTTAAAGGGACCAAAAGGCACTAAGGTGAAAATCACAGTAAAGCGTAAGAACCGTAAGCAACCTATTGACTTTGAAATCATTAGAGATAAAATACCTCAATTTTCTGTAGATGCCCACTACATGATTGATGACGAGAAGGGATACATTAAAATCAGCCGTTTTTCCGCCACAACTTATGAAGAATTTAAGTCTGCTATGGAAGACCTGGAATCTAAGGGTATGAAAAAGCTTATTCTAGATCTTCAGGGAAATCCGGGTGGATATATGAATCAGGCCATAAACATTGTAGATGAGTTTATCGCTGGCAAAGAAAAGATTGTTTACACCCTAGGTAAGCAGGCGCGATACAACACGCAGGCACTTGCAGATAGAAAAGGCCTTTTTGAAAAAGGTGACCTGATTGTCCTGGTAAATGAAGGAAGTGCTTCTGCTTCTGAAATTGTAACAGGTGCTTTGCAGGATAATGACCGTGCCCTGGTAGTAGGACGAAGAACCTTTGGAAAAGGACTTGTACAGGCACCACTTGACTTAAGCGATGGCTCAGAATTGAGACTCACTATTTCTAGATATTATACCCCAAGTGGCAGATCGATTCAAAAACCTTATGAAGATGATACTGATTATGGCAGAGATTTGATGGAGCGCTTTAATCATGGTGAGTTCTTCAGTGCTGATAGTATAAAGTTTAATGACTCGCTTAAGTACCAGACTAAAAGTGGCCGTGCGGTGTATGGTGGTGGGGGCATCATGCCTGATTACTTCGTGCCTTTAGACACCACGCAAACATCAGCTTATTTAAACCAACTCTTTACAAGCAACGCCATGCAGGAGTTTACATTCAACTATGTAGCTCAAAATAAAAATATGCTTGAAAACATGGAGTATAGTGACTTCTACAACAATTTTAATGTGTCAAACGACATGTTTAGTAGCCTTGTAAAGATTGGGGAAAGCAATGGTGTCAAGAGAAACAGGAAAGAATTAGAACAACACAAGGACTTGTTTGCACTTCATATGAAAGCCCAAATCGCCAGACAGATTTGGAATAACAATGGTTTTTATCCTATTTTCAATCAGACAAACGAGGTGCTTCAGCAAGCAGTAAAAATGTTTGACAAAGCCGATAATTTAGACAGAACAAGATACTAGCATATGTTTTATCATAAACTTGGAAATATACCTCCCAAAAGACACACCCAATTCAGGCAACCTGATGACAGTTTGTATAAGGAAGAGCTCGTGAGCTCGCGTGGATTTTCAGGAATATATTCCAATCTGTACCACATCTACATGCCCACAAAAATCTCAGGCATGGAAAAACCCACAGCTTTCGGTAGTGAGATTGCGAAAGACTACGGGCTGAAGCAAACGCACCTCGATACTTCAAAAATTGGGATCACAGGAAAAGATTATCTCAGCGGACGCAAGGAATTACTTAAAAACAATGAAGTAACGATTTCACTCTGCAGACCTGAGAGTCATCAGATGGACTATTACTACAAAAATGCTGAGGGTGATGAGGTCATTTACATACATGATGGTAGCGGCTATTTACATTCGCAGTTGGGTAGCATCAAAGTAAAACAAGGCGACTATGTGGTGATACCACGCACTGTCATCTATAAGTTTGAGTGGGATGAAGGACCACTAAAACTGTTGATTGTAGAGTCTGCCAACCCCATTGAAACTCCAAAAAGATATAGAAACGAATTAGGGCAATTACTGGAACATTCACCTTATTGTGAAAGAGACATCAGGCCTCCGGAACAACTTGTAATTGAGGAAGAAATGGGCGAGTATGTTGTTAAAATCAAAAAGCATAACCAGCTACATAACTATAAGTATGAACACAGTCCTTTCGACCTGGTCGGTTGGGATGGATTTTTATGGCCTTATGCTTTTTCAATTCACGATTTTGAGCCTATCACAGGCCGCATACATCAACCACCACCAGTTCATCAGACCTTCCAGGCCTGGGGCTTTGTGATTTGTTCTTTCGTCCCGAGGTTATTTGACTATCACCCACAGTCGATTCCTGCACCATATAATCACTCAAATATTGACTCAGATGAAGTACTATATTATGCTGAAGGTGAGTTTATGAGTCGCAAAGGGATTGATAGAGGTTCTTTTACATTACATCCAGGAGGTTTGCCTCACGGCCCTCACCCAGGTACAGTAGAAAAAAGCATTGGGGCCAAAGAAACACACGAAATTGCTGTAATGGTCGATACCTTCAAGCCACTTTACCTTACTAAAGATGCATTGGATTACGTTGATAAGGACTATCCTATGAGTTGGAGTGAATGAAATTAGCTATGAGCAATTAGATTCAAGTCATAAGCTGTTAAAAACAATATGACTTTCTCATGATAAATAAAAAAACATATAAAATTCTACAGGCAATTTTTACGGTTGTGGTTGTTTTAGGAGCTATTTTGGAAATAGGGCATATCACAAGAGGCTGGTTGGTGATGGCTCTGGGTTTGCTAGCCACAACTATCGCACAGTCAATGTATATAAAGCACCTCGAAAATTTCAATACTAAAGAATAGGTTGAAACAGCAAATAATTTCTACAAAACGGCTTCGGTTATATCAATGGATCGTAATAATAACCTCAGCTTTAATAAGTATCGCTTTTTTATATTTTGGATACTTAAGGTATCTAAATCAAGAATATTTTGGAGCGATATTTTATTCGTTTGAGGGTGTTTTCCTATTTATCTTTTTCTACCTGCGAGCCACCCGCCTCCATAGTATTGAATATGACGAACAACATATTTATGTAGTGCAAAAGGGCCAGGAGCTTATCATCCCATTCACAGATATTAAGGATATTAAACTTACAGGCTTAACAGGAGTACACAGTATTTACTTGTATGAAGACTTAGGCTTTGATAAAGAAATCATGTTTAAATCATCTCTGTGGTACCCCTTCAACTACAAAAAAGTCGATGATCAAGTTTACGAACTTCAAAAGCGAATAGATCAAGCTAAGAGAGAATACAAACCTGACAATTACCACGCACTAGGAAGCTAATAATTTTACTATTGATCAGCTTGAGGCTTTTTTAATTGCTAATTGCTGATTGATCACAGATATTTACAGCATGATTGAATTGGTTTGGTTACTGGCAGGTATTGTTATTGGTGGCATTGGCGCATGGTTTATCGCAAAGTACAAGTTTGCCAGCGAGGCTGTTGATTCTGCCGGCCTGCAAATTGAAAAAGAGCGGGTAGCCAATCTGCAAAACGAAACCACCTCACTTAAGGCTGAGCTGGAAAAAGAAAGGTCTAAAGTGCTTCAACTCAACAACAATCTTTCTACTACAGAGGCAGACTATCGCAACCTTCAGGAAAAACTTAATGACCAAAAAGAAGAATTAGGCAAACTCCAGGAAAAATTCAGCTTAGAATTTAAACATCTGGCCAACGAAATTTTTGAAGAGAAAAGTAAAAAGTTTACTGATCAGAATAAAACCAATCTAGGTGAATTACTTAACCCACTGAAAGAAAGAATTACGGAGTTTGAAAAAAAGATTGAGGTCAACAGCAAAGAGAGTCTTCAGCAAAGCACTGCACTGAGAGAGCAGCTAAAAAGTCTGAAAGAACTCAACCAGCAGATGACAAAAGAAGCCGAGAGTTTGACTAAGGCCCTTAAAGGAGACTCGAAAGCGCAAGGAAACTGGGGAGAAATGCAGCTTGAGGCCATCTTAGAAAATGTCGGTCTTCAAAAAGGCGTGCATTATGAAAAGGAGAAAAACTATAAAAATGAGGATGGGGCCAACCAAAGGTTAGATTATATTATTAACCTTCCAGACGATAAGTATCTGGTGCTCGACTCAAAGGTCTCATTAACTGCTTACAGCAATTATTTCGAAGCCACTGATGAAGCCGAAAAAGAGCGGTTTCTTAAGCAGCACCTTGATAGTATATTAATGCACATCAAAACCCTAAGTGACAAAAACTACCAAAACCTCTACGAGATCAATCAACCGGATTACATACTCATGTTTGTCGCCAACGAACCGGCACTTAATATTGCTTTTCAACAAAAACCGGATTTATTCGAAGCTGCATTAAATAAAAATATCGTTTTAGTTTCTACATCTACTCTGATGGCTACGATGCGTACCATCTCCTATATCTGGAAGCAAGATTTACAAAATAAGAATGCCATTGAAATAGCTACTCAAGCAGGCAGTTTGTATGATAAGTTTACCAACTTTACAGAAGACCTTATCAAGGTAGGCCGACAGCTTGGGCAAACACAAGCTACCTATCAGGATGCCATGAAAAAGCTTTCTGAGGGTAAAGATAATTTGGTAAGAAAAACAGAACGACTTAAAGAGCTTGGCGCTAAAACAAGTAAGTCTTTAGATCAAAAACTTATAGACAGATCAGAATAATGGCAGGTGTGTATTTCAATGCAATGCGAGTAGGGAAGAAATATTCACTAGTCAACTATGGCGAAAAGTTTGAATTTGAGGTGATGAAAAGGCTCTCGGAAGAAGACTTTATCGTGAAAGATTTAAACTCACTAGAAACTTATAACCTATCTGAATTTATCGCCTTTGGCAAAGGGAAGGATTTTGAAATAGGAGAGCTTTAAAACATCCTACATATAAAAAAAAGAAAAGGAGCCCACAATTACTTATGGACCCCATTTTCAACCTGTAAACCTAGTCTTCAGTCTCCAGCATAAATTCAAAGTTACCATAGGTACCTTCAACACGTCCGTTGGGTATCGGTATACTTAAATTCAGCAAAAGTGTATTTTCATTAATCTCGCCAGCGATAATCACACCGTCTGAGCCTCTCACTATAGACGTGTACGTTTCGTCAGTAAAATTCCAGGTGTCTATAGCAACAGGAAAGGCCTTTTGACCATTATGTACCTGATAAATTTTGCTATCTCCAGTGCTTTCAAAAGTTATTTCAAAACCACTGTAATCACTTGTAATATCTTGTCCGTCAACAAGCACATGTCCGTTAGCTCCAAGACTCCATGTCTTAGTCCATTTTAACGTGTTGAGCTGCTCTGGGCTCAACGATTCATCATCATTTTTACATCCAAAAAGGAGTAATGCTATAAGTATTGATGCATATATAATCTTTGTCATAATTGTAGTTTTATTTTTCAGGTTAGTCGTCAGACCACTTGTAGTGGTCAGACGACTTTTTTTATTACTTTTTAATTATTCTTCTAGTCAATTTTTGATCTTCATTTGACACTTCTAGAATGTAAATCCCGGCTTTCATCTGACTCATGTCTATGGTAGCCGATTGATTATCAACAGTCATGGTCTTGGCCATGATGGTTGTACCCGTAGACGTGTGAAGCCTCACTTGATATTCGCCCGATTGATCAACATTAATCATTAGCCTGTCAATCACGGGGTTTGGATATACACTCAACTGCTTAATAAGCTCATCACCAATACCAAGTACATAATCTGCACTTACTTCAAAACTTACTGATACTTCTTCGTGCAGGTTATCTGTTGCAAATAGCGTGATGGTTGCTGTCCCAACATGTACAGGTAAAATTTCAAAAGTGCCATCAACCAGACTAACCTCAATAGCTGTTTCGTTTGAAGACTCAACTCTAAAACTCATTTCATCACCTTCAGCATCAGTAAACACTGTAGCAGGATCAATTGCATGCGGCTCACCGATTACTAGCACGAGATCTTCCATTGAAGAAGCTGTAGGGGCTTGGTTAGCCTGACTTGTCACAGTAAGTATTATCGAAACTGATACTTCTTCGCTTCTGTCATCAGTCGCAAAGAATGTTACCAAAGTTTCACCTTCCGTAGCAGGGTCTAACATGAATTGTGTGTCCGATGCATAAGCCTGAGCTATTGTAGCATCTTCTGCCACTACTCTATAGTTCAATTGATCAAGATCCGGATCATTGAAAATTGATGAAGCTTCAATGATGTAGTTTGCAGCATCTACACTCAATTCCATATCCGACATCGATGTAGCTTCTGGCGTTCTATTTACATCAACAACCACTACTTCCACATTAAAAAAGCTTGATCCACCGTTGCTGTCTGTTGCTTGCACCGCAAAATTATAAGAGCCAGCACCTTCATAATCTGGTGTAAAGCTTATGTGCGCTTCTTCACTCTCTTCTGTTAGAGTCATACCTGCAGGGCTATCGACCAATGCATAAGTAATGCTTTCTCCTTCGACATCAGTTGCGGCAACTGTAAACTCGAGAGTTTCTGTTTCATTCACTTCATAAGTTGTTTCTCCAGCAGCAAATACTGGCGCCTGGTTTAAGTGCATGCTAACACTTGCTGTTTCAATCGGATTGTACGGATCATTGGAGTTAATAACCACGCTGGCTGCTACATCCGCCAAATCAATATTGGCTGCATGTACATCAATAGTAATCGAACCTGTTTCACCGGCAGCAACACTACCTGTAGCAGTTAGCTCAATCCACCCAGTTTCTTCATAAGTTTCTTCTAAAGCTTTCACATTCCAGCCTAAGCCAGAGAAGCCACTGGTTTGCATATCGTACCAGAATGAGCCACTCTGGTATAAGAATGTGTTAGGTATATCCTCCACATTGTTTATTCCCTGAGGGAAACCAATACCAAACGGATACCTGATGGTCACGAAAAAGGTTTCGTGAGGATACAGTTTTAGAGTTTCTTCCAGAGGAATGTTTACAAAGCCCTGAAAACTTGGCTCTGATTCATGCGTATATTCCGCTTCGGCAATTTTTACGGCATCATAAATATCCTTTCCAGCATACACTTCCACCACAATTCTCGATGATGTACTATTCTCCGAAGAGAAATAAGTAGAAATATGAGAAAGGTTGAAACCTTCTGCACCTGCATTAAATCTCGTTGTTGTGCTCATCGCTGACCCAGCCCCAAAGCCAAGGAACGTATTATTTTCATCTGAGCCGTATCCCAGCGTTCTATTAAAATTAGACGTTCCCATAGGGGTGGATGTTCCTTCAACAGATGTTTGAGTAAGCTGACCTTCAGGCTGAGCATTGCTGTTCATCACCTGTGCCATAGTAACTCCTTGTCTATTGTAGTCAAGACCTAACTCATAAACCAATTCACCTTGTCCGGTTGAGTTATCTAACGTAATTACACCCGTACCAGTAAACTCACTGCTATTGGCTTCGAAATGAAATGAATCATTGTCAATATCCAACACTGGTGGTAAGAAAACATTGGCGTATACAGGGATGCGGAGTTCAGTAATCAATCCTTCATCAAAGACAATAGTATCTTTTGCTTCATAAGCTTCGATTCTCGTATTAAGCGTTATTCTAAACTGTTGCTCATCGCCTGGGCCTAACTCGAGTGTAAAAGCACCATCTACAGGTGTCAGTATTTCATTACAACCCCAAAAATTACAGAGTTCATCAAGCTTTACCAGTTCATATTCTTCGCCTATGGCAAGGTCTCCAGTAGTAAAAGTTAAATCACCAGAACCTGAATTAGAGACGAAGAACTCAAAATCATGTGTAACAGGGTTACCGTTAGGCAATGTTTCTGCCACTATATCACCAAAGTTGACCTCTGTAGGCCCACTCGGTTGTCCCTGACCGGTAACTACTAATTGAGCCGGTACGATGGCATTTTCCTGGCCTGGTACATTAGATTGTATGAGTAAATCTGCATTGTATGTACCGCCATTCAAATAGTTGGCATCGATAGTCATGTCAAGATCAACGGACTCTCCAGCGGCCAACGTACGCTTATTAGCCGGGCTGAAAATGACAGCTGTTTTATCTTCCAGAAAGATATCGAACACTACGACTTGCTCACCTAATGTTCCGTCTTCGTTCTCGATACCTACTGTACCAAAATGCATTCTTGAAGCAGGATACATCAACTTGTATTGAAATTTGATGTTGCCATTTTTGTAAATAATGGCCTGAACTCCCATAAACTCGCTACCCTGAGGTGATGCAACGTTGGCATATTCAACAACTACGTAGTCTTCATACTCCTTATAGAATGTACCTACCTGATACCTGTCCTCCTCATTTTCATAGTATCTATAATGACCTCTAAACCAATATGGAGATATGACATTATTTACTAAACCCGGATCAGGCATCCCAAATTGGATATCTGCAAACCCAAGTTCTACATCTGTTTGATCAGATAAAGTGATTAATCCATTTGAATGAATATAAATGGAATCATAGGTTTTACCATAATAGTTGAATGAGAAAGGCAATGCCTTTTTATGCCACTCAGAATTTATACCGTTATCCAACTGTTCACCATTTTGAATAAGCTCTTCCCAGTTATAGCCTACTGACCCGTCTTCGAAGGTTGTCTTCCATTCATAATCATTAATCGGTAACTCAACCGCGCTTGGAGCGGCTGTCTCATCATTGAAATAAGCCCACTCAGTGCCAGAAACGGTATATTCCAACTCAGCAGCCCCGGTGTTTTCGATAGAAAGCGTATGAGGAACTGTTTCACCAACATTAAGCGCATAGTCAATAGGGTCTGTCGTTATTGTTAACCCAGGCGCAGGACCCACCTCAATAGCAAGGTCGACTGTTTCTTGAGACCCGTCAGAGAAGTCGAATGTGAGTACATCATTAAAAGTACCCTGTGCAAGACCATTGTGTCCAACACTAATGAAATAAGAAGTTTTGGCTTTCAGCTCAAATGGGAAACCATCATGTACTAATTCAAAATCTCCATTGGCTAGTGTAGCCGCATCAATATCTACTGCTTTGGAGCCACTGTTTTTTATCTCTAGTATGTGACCAGTAGAGTCTCCCTGGAAAATAGAACCCATGTTGATGCTTGTTTCAGACATTACCAAATCAATAGTACCGCCCGCATTTACATTGATATTCGCAGTAAATGTAGAATAAGGTTCATCTGTATCGTTGGACGCCACGATCAATCGCTGGTACCAATTACCTTCAATTAAATTGGCCGCGTTTACGTCAAAGTTGATAGTTTCTGTACCTCCAACAGGTACCACACCACTCGTAGACGAAATGTTTTCTATGGCATTTACACCGGCAGAAAACATTCTAATAGAGGTCATATCTGTAAGATCTGCATTTGGTGTTTCTGTAGATGAAGAAACATCATAAGCTACAAAACCATACACCTTATCAGGATCTTCCATGGCCAATGTGGCCCCAGCATAGTAACTGCTCGATGGCACATCCTGATAATTCGTAACCACATCCCCGTTACTATGAACGATTGTCTGGAATGTCCAGCTTGTGGAAGATGAGCTGGAAAGCCTTACATTATCATATTGTATAATTAACCTGCCAGATTTTCTCTGCACATAAATGTTGCCACCGTATTCTAATCTCAACCTTCTGTTGAGAGACGATATTTGTACGTTCTGATGCTCACTTCCCGGGTTAATGCCGTTTCCAACAACTCCAATGTCAGTATGCGTGGTTAACACACCAAATTCAGTAATGTATAGTTTCTCAAAGACTTGTTTAAATAATGGAAACTCGAAACCTAAATCTGTTTCATAGAAAGTTTCACCAGTTGTAGACCAATAATCTGTAATGTCTTCACCTGTACTTGAAATGTCTTCCCAATCGTAAGTTATCGAAGCACCAGCATCTCCTGAATGCTCCCAATAGTAGCCAAAAGAGTTGCCTGTTGCAGGGACTAAAAGTACATCTTCTTTGGTTTCATATCTAGGCAAGAAATATTCTAATGGGTAATCCCCATTGTTTACAATGTCGAAACTTCCGGAGGCAACGTCTCCAATAGCCATAGTGAAGTCAGCTGAAGAAATGGGAATGTCTATTTCTGACGGAGCCGTACCTACACCAGATACGTTTACTACATGCTGGTTACCTTTATCATCATTTAGCGTAAGTGTTCCGTTTACATTGCCTGCTACAGATGGTGTAAAAGTCACTTCTATCACATCACTGTCCAACGCATCAACTCTTGGTGACCATTGTGAGCCAGGCCAAGAAGTTATCTCGAAATCTGCATTGTTGAACGTGCTAGCAGTTTTGTCTACTTTAAACACGCCCAAACCTGAGTTGGCTAGTTCAATCTCGATAGTTTTAGATATGCCAACAAAAGTGCTGCCCATGTCTACTAAAGAAGCAGACTGCAAAGATGGCCTGTGATCATTTACATTTACAGTAAGTTCTACTTCTGCAACTCTGTGTGTGTCATCATTGCTATAAAAAACAGCTGATGCATAATATGTGCCGTTGATAAGGTCAGTTCCATCTGCGTTCACAGTTATTTCTTGCTGGTCTAAGCCAGGAGTAACACCTTCCTGGACTGATAATGTTAGGTATTCGTGGATTGGCTGAACTGTAGATTGCAATTCTTGCTTCCAAACCCAATTTCCATCTTGCAATGCTTCTTCAAGTGGCACCCATGTTTCTCCTACATCAAAGCTCATAAAGCAATCGTCTGAGCTGTTTGGTAATGTAGGGTCTTCTTGTCCGATACCTAATGGATACTGAATGCCCGCTGGCATGTGAAAGACCACCCAAAACACCTCTCCTGATTCAAAGAAAAGCTGATGATCGAGTGTTACAGTTTTGTATCCACCACCATCGTAGCTATGGCCTGTAAACTCCTGAACCAATACCAGGTTTTCCTTGTCCATTGTTGCACCCTGGAATATTTCCAATACGCCTTCCGGGTAAACATTTCTATTGAGATTCATAAACTGCTCAATCCTTGTCAGGTTAAAACCTTCCGGATCAGAAACCTGATATCTCATGGCAGCAGAATTGGGTATCGAAGTATCTTCATCACCGATGATAAATATACTTCCTCCATCCTGACCTACTCGCCAGTATTTGTTCTCAAAGTCATTGTCATAATCAGAGGTTCCTGCTTCTGGGGACTCGGATGTTTCAACAGTTTCTTTGCTTACACCTATTGGCTGACCGCTCTTCTGTGGGTAGGATATGCCTGAAGTAGAAAGATTGTAAGCATTGGTCTGCCTGATTTTAGCATTCCACTTCAAAGCACCTTCAGCATTGTTAATAACGTTGAATACATCAGATGATACATGACTGTTGGTATTATCTAAAGTCATAGCAAGTGAAGCCACATCAAATGCAATTTCTGGCGCATCGGTAGTGGTGGCAGAAATAATCGTTGACAAATCAGCTTTGTTACCCCATCTATCAAATGCACTGATAGCGAAGTAATATTTAGTTTCTGGCAACAGGTTTTCTATTGTTTTAGAAAGCGAATTACCGGCTAGAGACTTGTCATTAATCACCACAGAAGCTGCAGCATTTTTTTGTGCCACATCAAGGCTATCCTGATCGTAATATATTTCATAACCAAAAACACCTCCATCATCTGAGTCGGAAACTGAAGTCCATTGTACATCTACAAAATCTTGTGAAATAGTATTGACTGCAAAGTCAGATATTATTTCCGGAGCTATTCCATTGTTTGTTGCTACAGCTAGGGCTGCATCTATATATCCCACACCAAGCATACCTTCATAAGAAGGGTTGTACTCATATATATCTTTTGTTCCTGTAATAAGGTGCGTCCATAAATCGTCATTAGTAAACGTGTCGCTACCATGAGCTGCCACCACGAGGGCCGCAATACCAGATACATGCGGACAAGCCATAGATGTACCCTGGTAAAATCCATAGTTGTTACCCGGAAGTGTACTCAATACACCACCTGAAGAACCTCCATAAATAGTACTTTGATCACCTCCTGGCGCAGCGATATCTACCCATGGGGCATAATTAGAGTAATACGCTTTCTGATTTGATCGGCCCAGTGAGGCAACAGCCATTACCGACTCATAGGCCTCAGGCCAGTAAGTGGCTGTACTGTTATAGTTACCAGCAGCAAATATTACGATACCTCCTTTCATCGGACTACCCGCAAAGCTTCCTGCTTCAGCAATGAAGTAATCAATGGCATCAAGCACAGCTTGTTCATACACATTCGGAATAGTGTAAGTCCATGAATTTTGAGAAATCACGGCACCATTGTCAGCAGCATAGGCAAAAGAAGCCGCCATATTACCGCCAATGGCTTTCATTGTCATGATTTTAGCACCGTCATTGGCACCAGAACCACCGGCAACACCTGCAACACCAATTCCATTATTGTTTACTGCCGAAACTGTTCCCGCCACGTGTGTACCGTGATCTTCAGCTGGCACATTTCCTGAGTTATTTACAAAGTCATAACCATAAATATCATCAACATAGCCATTAAAGTCATCATCAACACCTGGCTCTCCGTTCATCTCCAATTCGTTCACCCACATATTAGCCGCAAGGTCTTCATGGCTAGCATCTACACCCTGGTCGTGAACAGATACAATTACCTCATCACTACCGGTTGTTGTTTCCCAGGCTTCAAACAAGTTTACGTCTGCTTCAACAATACCATTGTTTGAACCGTCATTTTCATAGTGCCATTGTTGACCCAAACCAGGGTCATTCATAGGCGCATTTGAGGTGCCCATGGGTGGCGCTTCCGTAAAATCAGCTGGTTCTACAAAAGACTTTTCGTACACTGGCTCAGCAATAGCTACATCACTAAGGTGAGAAAAGTCGCTAACCGAGCTTAAGACACTAGCACTATAATCTATGGTCACTTCGTACCACAAGTGAAGCCCGTGTCGTCTATGTGCTTCTTCTTTTCCTGGTTTTGCTATAAAAAGTGGTTTAATTTCTACCGCTCTATAATTAGCAGCCACAGCATCAAAAGCAGACATACCTGTGCGTGCATAACCTGACTTTGTTTTAGATACACTCATAGATGAAAGTGTTGTTGCCATACCAGGCTTAAATTTTACATGTACTATTCCTGGTTTTACACCAGCAGTGTTTTGTGCTAAAGCACTTACTGCTCCAAAACCCAAAAGGGCAAGAAGTAGAAAGAGTCTTAACTTGTTGTGTAAACTGTACTTCATATTCAATTTGGTTTGATTATAGGTTTGATTTATTATTCTTCTCTTTGTAGGTATTCCAGATTTTTAACAGTGCAGACCTCCTGTTGCGGATGTCTTCTTGCATTTGCTTTAATAGCTCAGCTTCTTCTGTCTTGGAATCGTTTTTCTTATTTGTCATCGCGTTAGATTATTCATCGATCACAAATGTATTGGGAGAGATCACCTACACCTATTATTGATATGACACAACACTGCTACAGCTGGTCAAAATTAACTGCACAACTACTGCACAACTTGGCAGGAAATCGCTCCTTGTTGAGAGAAAACGTGGATTTTGAAAGCCTGAAAAAATTTGTGAGATTGTCAATACAGATGTCCTATATGGTATTTTTTAGCGATGTAAAATACTGGAATTATATATAATCCACGTTTGAAAAATATTAACTTAAGCTTAATTCACATGCGTTAAAGATAAAATTGATGCACGTAGAATAGTGAATGGTGTTATTAACAAATTCAAATTTAGATTGTGTTTAAGAAGAGGCCTTTAATTATAACAGGAATAATACTTGTGCTTGGTTTTGGAGCATATTTATCAAATCAGTACATCAATTTCATTGACAAGCAAGAGCTCGATATGTTGTTTAGGTTTACTTCGGTGGCGGCTCTCATAGTTGGTATTCCTGCAACATTAAGTAATCTTCAAATTAGTAGTGAAAGAAGAAAAGATGAAGTAGAGAAAAGAATTGCAGACTTAAGTAATAATGAGAAGCAACGAATTATTGAAAATGAGTTCAGTCAAATTGGTCAAATCAAGGAGGTCAATTTGAATGGCATTAAATATCATTTAGGTAATTTAAACTCATCATATAGATATTCATTTTTTAAATTATCCTTCCCAGAACATCCATCTAGAAAAGAATATGTAAGTAACTATGTGAAAAGTATTCAAGAAAATATGGAATTTCAACTTCCTTCAAATGAAATCGAGGAGGATTATATAATGTTGATGACAAAATTATTCAGGGCTTATGAAAACCATCTTACTCAAATTAGTAATCTTTTTGAATATTTATTCAATTTGATAAAGTATATAAAGAACAACAATAGCTTGAATGAAACAGACAAAATTTCGCTAGTTCAAAGTTTACTATCAATGTATTTCAAGCCATTGATAAAGTTGGTATACAGTGATATTCACAATTACAAAAATATTTTTATGATAGAAAAAGTACCCACTAGTATCGGTACAGCATATCAAGTGCATAAATATCAGGATAAAATATTCGAATACTTGCCTAACGCAGAATCGATAGAGAGTTTACTAAAAGATCAAAGTGGAGTTTTACATGATATTATTGTTACTTCCAAATGGTATAATGAACCTAATTCAAGTAAGTTGAAAACAGCTTAACCAATGCCAGCAAAAAAGTCTACCAGGTTGGTTTCTGAGTTGGTAAGATCAAGCTTCTTTCTTAGACGAGTACGAGCCACATCTATGCTTCGAATACTTTGACCCGTGAGTGACGAAATCTCCTTGGAAGTCATATTGAGTTTAAGAAATGCACATAATTTACGCTCGTTGGGAGTGAGCTCTGGATAATCCTTAGCAAGTGTTTCATAAAACTCCTCGTGTATTTCATTAAAACGGACTTCAAATTCTTCCCAGGAGTCTTCATTGAGCACTCCACCGAGGTTTTTGATTACTTTTCGAACAATGGGTTTATTCTCAGATTTGAGATTATTGACAAGCTCCGTGAGCTGATCGATAACATTTTCAACCAACTCATTTTTCTTAAAGAAATAGAGCATCTTAGTGGTCATCTCTTTGTTTTTGTGCTCCAGCGTCATGTTGAGGTTTTTCTTTTCAAGCTCCCATGACTTTTGCTGCAATACCAAATGTTCGTTTTTAAGTTTACTACGCTTAATCCTGCTTCTTTGATATAATATCAATAACACAAGGATGATGGCAAAGCCAGTCAAAATACTAATTAACACGTAAAATTGTAGCTCTTCTTTTTTACGTTGAGCCTCTAATGCTGCTTGTTGCCTGTCAAATTCAAACTTGTTTTCTATTCTGGAAATCTCCCTGATCCGATTCTGATTGTACAGACTGTCGTTTAAAACTTTAAACTGCTTAAATTCTGACAGCGCTTTAGATGAATTGCCTTGCAGCTCGTACATTCTGGCAAGTCCCTCCCGTGCATCTACTATTTCTTTCAAACTACCTACCTTTTTAGCATTTTCAATGCTCTTTTCAAAGTAGTAGATGGCCGAATCGGCATTGTTATTTTGCTCAAAATAGTATCCCAGATTGCGATAGCATTGTGCGAGTCCCTTTATGTCTTTTAACTCAAGCTTAAGTGCAAGTGCTCTGGAAATATTTATATACCCTTCTTGTAAATCACCTTGGTGCAACTGGGTATTACCTATATTATTTAAAATAATAGATGTAATTGGTTTTTGATTTGCAGCAGTAGCCTGCACCAATCCTTTATCATAGAGGTCCAGCATTTTTGTAGTGTCGCCTCTGTTGCCATACACGTTCGCCAGGTTATTATAAATATTAGCCAGGTATAAGCTCCTATTAGTCACCTCTTCTTTTTTAGCTAACTCCTGGATATAATTAATGGCCTGTTGGTAATATTCTTCCGCCTTATTATAATCCTGCTGTCGATCATATAATGCTCCAAGGTTTACAAGATATATTATTCTAAAGTTGCTCAACTCAAGTGATTCGGCAAGTGCTAAACCATTCAAAAAATGTTGAATTGCATGATTATACTGCCCTTTATTTACATTAATTGTACCATGGAGGTTTTCGATTTGAATGAGAAGAGAGTCTGGAATGTCATCACTCACGCTTAAAGCTGCCTTGGCATAGAGCAAAGCTGAATCTAAGTTGCGGCTTTCGTACAAGCGCCCGAGTGTATATAGTATATTTACTCTATCTGCTTCTGGAATATTATTTTGCAGCCTTTGCTGTAGACTGTCAATTTTACTTTCTACTATTTGACCTTGTGCAATACAACAAACAGAAAGTAAACCAAGGAGTGCAATGTATATAAACCTACAGTCTTTCATCTTTGATATAGTATGCAATATATCAAATTGAAGCCAGTTTAATCATCTTATTATGAATTAAGCTTAGCCCACTCTTTAGCAAAATAGGTTAGAATTATATCTGCTCCCGCTCTTTTAATACTGAGCAGCATTTCATTCATTACTGCCTCTTTATCCAGCCAGCCTTTTTCTGCAGCTGCAGCTACCATGGCATATTCTCCACTTACATTGTAAGCTGCTATCGGATGTGTGTAATTTTCTTTTAGGAGTTTTATCACATCAAGGTAAGCCAATGCCGGCTTTACCATTAAAAAATCAGCCCCTTCATCTACGTCAAGGTCTGCTTCAATCAGTGCTTCCGTTTGGTTGGCAGGATCCATCTGGTAGGTTTTCTTATCGCCACTTTTTGGCGCAGAGTCTAGTGCATCTCTAAACGGACCATAAAATGCACTGGCATACTTGGCCGTATATGACATGATAGAAACATCGGTAAAACCATTGTCATCGAGTGTTTCTCTAATATAGCCTACTCTCCCATCCATCATATCTGATGGACCGATAATGTCAATCCCCATTTCGGCTTGCGCCAGGGCCATTTTACCTAATACCTCCAGGGTCTCATCATTAAGTATATTTCCTTGATTATCTACAATGCCATCATGCCCATCGCTGCTGTATGGATCCATCGCTACGTCTGTCATGATACAAGCCTCTGGAAAGCGCTCTTTAATTGCTTTTAATGCTTTGAGATAGAAAAACTCACTCTCATAGCTTTTAGTAGCCATTTTGTCTTTGTGTTTTTCATCAACCACAGGAAAAATGTCAAAGGTTTGTATACCTAGGTTAAGACACTCATCAATCTCTTTGAGAAGGCTGTTAAGTCCATGCCTGTAAATGCCCGGCATTGATTTTACCTCTATTTTCGCAGATGGGTCTTCCAATAAAAACAATGGGTAAATAAAATCGTTGGTTGTTACCTGCGTTTCTCTAACCAGGTTTCTTACAGCTTTACTCTTGCGATTTCTTCTAGGTCTGATATACATACCTACAAATCTAAAACATTTAGACTAACTCTGTACGGGTAATAGTCGTAGAGGGATCTGGTCTGGTTTGTATTTAGAGGGAAAGTTTTTCACACAAAAATTGAGACCACAAGTAAGTACAAACACGCTTACTATCACTGGGCCTATCAAAATGTACCAACTATCCTGAAAAGTGAGTGCTGTAAATACAGCCAAAGAAATGATAGTTAAAATTGCCAGCACTCGTAAGAAGTAATACTTTGGTTTTACACCAAACCCATACTTTGCCTTACTTTTTTCTTTTAAATGCATATGCATCACTCTCACAAAAGAGTTATAATGATTTTGCTGACTTATCTCACGTTTATTTTCATCCCAGTTGCGGCTGGAAATAAATATCGGTTTGTCATCTTCGATATTTAGCGTACAAGAGTAGTTATTGGGTGTACATAACCCTCCGGGTTTGTTGAGCCATACTGCATTGATACTACTGTAAGGCACCTCATAAATAGCGTTATCCACTACATAGTGCAATAGATCATTTTTGAGAATGATACTACGCTCAGAGCCGTTTTCGGTGATCTTAAAATTATATTCCATAGCCAACTAAATGGTAATATAGTAAGATTTGATTTGAAAAAGCGTATAGGCGGTTTTTATTTTTTTAAGCGGTAATTAATGATCTTCAATGTTCTAATCCTCATTCTTAAACTCTAATATATCACCGGGTTGGCAGTCTAAAACTTTACATATGGCTTCAAGAGTAGAAAATCGTACCGCTTTCGCTTTACCCGTCTTGAGTATCGATAAGTTAGCTACAGTTATACCCACTTTTTCTGCTAAATCTTTCGACTGCATTTTACGTTTGGCAAGCATGACATCCAGGTTTACTATAATGGGCATATCTATATGGTTAACTCCTGCTCTTCTTTTAATTTTATGCCCTCTTTAATAATTCCTGCCATCATTAGAAAGATCAGCCCAAAAACGATAGGCATAATATTAAAATCTGTAACACGTGAGAGTCCTCCATTCATTACCTGAAAATGATTGATGAAATAATTAAATGCGATCTTCTCAGCCGCAAATTGAACGAAGGGTATAATCAGCAAAGGAGTTGCTAGTATTATCAAATTCTTTACGTTTTTAGACACAAAGAATTGATGAGTAGAAATATTCTTTATTACTTTCCTTAAATACCAAAACCAAATGATTGTCAAAATTATTACCAAGATGTAAGCGGTGAGATATAGAAAGATAATCAGGTTTTGATCAGCCGCACGCTCAAATTTAAACCTAACCGGACTAGGTCCATCAGCAATAAATGCTTTCACCTGAGATTCATCTCTACTTCTAATTTTAAAATTATCCTTTTCTAAGTCATTTGTCATTCGACTTACTAATGGACCTGGAACACTTAGATACAGGTCAGTACTAAATGGCTGGTCATTATCTGAGGTATAAGACAACTCTTTATTGAGTTCGTAGCCATTAAAATTCAAAGTAACACCAGTACTCCAGGTCTCGACTCCGCGAAGATCTTCTATGGGCTCTAACGGTGTGAGTATCTTATAAATCGCTGAAATATTAACTATGAAAACTATAAATACACCAAGTATTAGAAGGTTTACAACCCAAATAGAAATTTTAGATATCAATCGATTATTATTTAATAAAGGCATTTAATTAATGTTTATTAATTATTTATTATTGTTTTTCAATAATTACAATATTGAAAAATATAATTCATTATTCCAAATCGGGCATAAAAAAAGGGGCTCATGGCCCCTCTCACTCAATGCAAAATTGATTTCCTAAAATGCTTTGATTGTTTTCTCGATGATATCACAGCACTCATGCAGCTGCTCTTCAGTCATTACCAAAGGAGGTGCAAAGCGAATGATATTACCATGTGTGGGTTTAGCTAACAATCCATTCTCTTTCAAGGCCATGCAAATATCCCAAGCCGTAGAGCTGTCTGGTGAATCATTAATAACTATTGCATTTAACAAGCCCTTTCCTCTAACTAAGGTTACAAGGTCAATTTTTTCGATAAACTTGTTCATTCTATCTCTGAATAAATCACCTAGCCTTCTGGCGTTCTGCATAAGGTCTTCATCATAAATAACATCTAATGCCGCCATAGCAACTTTACAGCCCAGCGGGTTGCCACCAAATGTGCTTCCGTGCTGCCCGGGTTTGATTACATTCATCACTTCATTATCTGCCAATACTGCAGAAACCGGATAAGCACCTCCTGAAATTGCTTTACCTAAAATAACCATATCTGGTCTTGTATAGGTTGCTGGTTGCCTCTCACATTTGTTTTCACAATTACAATCTCCACATACTCTCAATAGAGAGCCAGTCCTTGCAATCCCTGTTTGTACTTCATCTGCTATGAATAATACGCCCTTCTTTTTACACAAATCTGCCGCACCTCTCATGTATCCCTCATCCGGAACAAAAACACCTGCCTCACCCTGAATCGGCTCAACTAAAAAGCCAGCAACATCTTCATCTTCCAACGCAATTTCCAGTGCTTCAAGATCATTGTAAGGTATATTTATAAAGCCTGGAGTGTAAGGACCAAAGTTATTTCGCGCATCCTCATCGTTTGAAAATGAAATAACTGTTGTAGTTCTTCCATGGAAGTTACCATCACAGACAATTATCTTAGCCCTGTTCTCAGGAATCCCCTTCTTTTCATAAGCATATTTTCTACAGATTTTAATAGCTGTCTCCACACCTTCTGCTCCTGTGTTCATCGGCAACACTTTGTCAAAACCAAAAAACTCTGTTACATATTTCTCATAAACCCCTAAGATGTCATTATGAAATGCTCTAGAGGTAAGTGTCAAAGTTTCTGCTTGTTCTTTTAGGGTACCTATTATTTTTGGGTGACAGTGTCCTTGGTTTACAGCGCTATAGGCAGAAAGAAAATCGTAGTACTTCTTACCTTCTACGTTCCAGACATGTACGCCTTCGCCTCTTGCCAACACTACCGGAAGTGGATGATAGTTATGCGCTCCATGCTTGTCTTCCAGTTCAATTGCCTCTTTTGACGTTAGTTTTTGTGTAGTTTCCATGATAGTAAATTAAAAAAGTTGTTAGCTTGTCTCATCATGCCCCGATAGCTTCGGGGCTTTCCTCATTTATGCTGGAGAGAAATCATCCCGGTTGGCAAATGTAATCATTTGCCTTAATTATTAAGTAAAAAAGTCGTTACATCGTTCACCAGATCAACGTGAAAGTCAATAAAAAATATATAGAAGTACTTTTGTTCTTAATATTCTTTTTGCGATATTTGCAGACCCAAATTAAAAAAGGTACGAATATTTAAGTTTATATAAAGATGTCAAGAGTTTGCCAGATTTCAGGAAAAAGGCCTCAGGTAGGTAACAACGTTTCTCACGCAAACAATAAAGTGAAGAGAAAATTTTACCCTAACCTTCAGAAGAAAAGATTTTATATCCCTGAAGAAGATAAGTGGGTAACGTTGAAGGTTTCAACTTCGGCCTTAAGAACAATTAACAAAAACGGGATCTCTGCGGTTTTGAAAAAAGCCAGAGCAAACGGAAACACATTAGTTTAAGAGTAATAAGGCATAAAGATATTTTATCATGGCAAAGAAAGGTAATAGAGTGCAGGTAATATTGGAGTGTACTGAACACAAAAACAGTGGTCAGCCAGGTACTTCAAGACACATCACTACTAAAAACAGAAAAAATACTCCAGACAGAATGGAGCTTAAAAAGTATAACCCTATACTTAAGAAATATACTGTCCACAAAGAAATTAAGTAATTATGGCTAAGAAAGTAGTTGCAACCCTCCAGAAGAAAGAAAGTAAGAACATGGCCAAAGTAATTAAGGCTGTAAGATCTGAAAAATCAGGCGCTTATACTTTCAGAGAAGAAATTGTACCTGTTGATCAGGTAAAAGATGTTTTAAACGGCTAATTTTTTAGCTCCTTTTTGAAAAGGTACAGAAGTCCCTTTCGGATAATAATCGGAAGGGACTTTTTTCTTATATTTCCATTTAGCTTTAAGCTATAAAAAACCAAACCCCTCCAATACTATGGCATTATTTGGCGGTCTGTTTTCCAAAGAAAAAAAAGAGTCTTTAGACAAAGGGCTTGAAAAGACTAAAGAGAGTTTCTTTACCAAACTTGGCAAAGCCGTTGTCGGCAAAAGTAAAGTTGATGATGAGGTACTCGATGAATTGGAGGAAGTACTCATTACCTCAGACGTTGGAGTTAATACAACCATCAAAATTATAGAGCGCATTGAAGAGCGTGTCGCCCGTGACAAGTATATGGGTGTGGAAGAACTCGATCAAATTCTAAAAGAAGAGATTGCCGGATTACTTGAAGAAAATAATACTGAAGACCTAAAAGACTTTTCTATCCCTGAAGTAAAAAAGCCTTATGTACTAATGGTAGTGGGTGTAAATGGCGTGGGCAAAACCACAACCATTGGAAAGCTCGCTGCGCAGTTTAAGAAAAATGGATATAATGTAGTATTAGGTGCTGCTGACACGTTTAGAGCGGCTGCTGTCGATCAAATTAAACTTTGGGGAGAAAGAGTTGATGTGCCAGTAATTGCTCGAGGCATGAATACTGATCCCTCTGCAGTTGCATTTGATGCTGTGAAGTATGGTATTGAAAATGATGCGGATGTGGTGATCATAGATACTGCCGGAAGGCTCCACAACAAAGTGAACTTGATGAATGAACTCACTAAAATCAAACGAGTGATGCAAAAGTTCGTTGAAGAAGCACCGCACGATGTTATGTTGGTTTTAGACGGAAGCACGGGTCAGAATGCTGTTCTTCAGGCCCGGGAATTTACCAAAGCAACCGATGTTACTTCATTGGCTATCACAAAACTCGATGGTACCGCCAAAGGTGGCGTGGTGATAGGCATTTCAGATGAATTTAAAATCCCAGTTAAATATATTGGCGTAGGTGAAAAAGTAGATGACCTACAAGTATTCAACAAAATGGAGTTCGTTGATTCGTTTTTTAAGAATGTGAATTAGTGCATTACCATTACACGTTGCACTTCATTAAACTCTCCCGCTCCTGTCAGTTTTAAAATGTAATAACCTCGATCCAAACCAGAGGTATCTACATTTATTTCGTCTCCATCTTGGGTGATAGCCACGTTTACTTCCTTACCTTGCAAATCAAGCATACGAACCCTAAGTTGCTGATCGCTTAAGCCCAATACTTTGAGGTGGGTATCTGCAGGATTAGGATAAACAAAATATGCTGTGGCAATATTAATAGCCCTAATGTCAGAATACTCATATTGGCCATCAAAGTCTACTTGTTTTAGCCTATAATAACTTGTGCCATTGAGCGGTTGGCTGTCTGTGTATTGATATGTGCTTACTGCGGAAGAATTTCCATTGCCTTCAACACTGGCAATCGCACCAAAGTCCTTTCCATTCTCAGACCTCTCAATTTCAAAATAATCATTATTTACTTCAGAGGCAGTTGACCAACTTAAGTCCACGCCATCATTATTTCGTTTGATGGCTTCAAATGACAGCCATTCTACTGGTAGCGGGTTATCTTCGACCCCAATAAGTTCAAGATCAAAACTTTTGTCTGAACTATCTACTGCACGTTGATGAATTTCAACTGCTAGCACATTGTTGCCATCTACCAAAGATGCACTACTAACATTAAATGAAGTATAGTTGTCTTCATCTTCACCACCAATAGTAGAGGAGGCAAGTGTAGTAAATGTTATTGTTCCCGTAGGCACGTTGTTTCTTAATATCTCTGTACCATTTAAATAAACCACAGCTCCATCATCACGCAAAATATTTATAGTTAGAGAAGGGTACAAACTTGCATCAGGCACATTGAAACTATGTCTGAAATAAGTCGTTTCATGTTTATCATTTGCATCAGCGCCAAAACTTACGACTGTGGCCTGACTATCGCCATAACCCAACACTCCGGCCCCAGAAGCCCAACCAGAATCATCAAATGCCGCTGCCCTCCAGGCTGTGCCTTGATTTGAGCCATCATCAAGATAATTCCAGGTTGAAAGTTTACTAACAAGTGTATTTCCAAACTGACCAATAAGTTCTAAATCAAAACTAATATCGGAACTTGTCACATCGCCTTGATGTATTTCTACGGCTATGTAATTTGTGCCAGCCGTTAGTACTGTATTGGCTAATGTGGTTTCAAAAAATGTGTCCTCCGCAGAACCGCCTATCGCGCTACTGGCTAATGTATTAAAGCTTATTGTTCCCCCTGGCATGTTCTGTCGATCAACCTCAGTACCATTTATATAAACAACAGCACCATCATCTCGAAGTAATCTCAACAATACCGAACTGTAATCATTAGGGTCTGCCACATAAAAAGACTTCCTGAAATATGTCGTTTCATGTTTATTGTTAGCATCAGCTCCAAAACTCACAGTAGTTGTTTCATCTCCATCGCCATAACCTAATTGCGCCTGATCTGAAGCCCATGAAGAATCATCAAACCCTGTTCCCCTCCAAGCTGTACCCTGGTTAGAGCCATCGTCTAAGTACCTCCAAACTGACCCTGACTGAATTAAAGTTTGATCAGTAGAAATGCCATTCGATCCCGTACCAGAGGTGGGACAGGTGGGGCAACCTGTTATAGTCATATCGGAGCAAATCTGATCACTTGTAGCTCCATTGAAATACTGAATATCATCACCTATGTTTACAGCACCAGATCCACAGAGCTGTGCATCAACATTATCTATGTATATGTCATCTGCCGATTGCGTTATGTTAAATAATAGTGTCTCACTATTACCCGTAAGTACGAAGTCATCATTTACATCAAGCGTAGCTCCTGAGGCCACCTCTAATCTCCCGAGTATAATCACATCATCACCCCCTGTTGTAGTTTGCAAGGTGCCATACACGAGAACAGACCCTGAAAACATAAGGCGTTGAGATGCCGAAAGTGAACCCCCGCTTTCGACAGTGATGTTTCCTATTTGATAAAAGTTGTTTGTGCCAGAACCATTAAATGTGCCGACATTTCCTAAGCCTAGTCCATCTGCACTTACACCCGCTGACCCATTGTCTGCAATATTATTAACAATGATTGTATGTCCACTTAAGATTACTACATTGTCGTTTCTTCCAGGAATGGCAGCTGCAGAACCTGAGCCATCAGAATTAAGTGTCCACGAGTCTGCTTCATCCCAGTTTCTTGGCGCTGTGGCTCCATTTCTACTATAATAAGTGGTTTGCGCTATTGATATAGTTGGTACAATTAAGGCCAACAAAATTAAGTATATTGATTTCTTCATATAAATTGTGTGACAAACAATAAATACGTAATAAAGAGAAAAAGTAACTGTAAATCAAGCTGATAGCTTACTAAATATTCTTTTATTGTCTACCAGATTTCTTAAAAGGCACCTTCACAATCAACCAATAATCCAATCCCCAGGCTGAGGTTTCTGAGGCACGCCCAAAGCCAGGTACCCAGTGTGGTATTAAGGCTTTATCGGCAAAAGTATCTGTGCTAAAACCAAACTTGAAGCGGGCCGTGTATCCCAACCAAATTATTTTGGTTAATCTAACTTTTAGCCCAGTAGTGAGTTCCAGCCAATTGGCTTTGAGATTATCATTCTCAATTCGATTAGCTCCATCTCCCCAAAATTGATTGCCATAGTTGTAGACAATCTCATCTGAGAAGTTGCTAAAGCTGTATCGCAAACCGAAAAACAAAGCACTTCCATCAGGATCCTTATGCAGGAAGTTAATATCAGGGCCTATTTTAAAATGACTTCCTTTATTGATATAGTAACCATCACCTCTTGTCCATTGACGATCGTAAATACCGTACTCAACATTTAAGAAATAGCGATGAAAATCAATGTCAGCAGAAAATTGAAGTTCATTGTACTCTCCCTGCGTAAAAACCTGGATACCTTTATCAATTACCGCTTCACCGCTACTAATTAAGTCAAAACCTATCCTTACTCCAGTAGGGATAAACTTGCCTTTAACCGTATCAGGCTCAAGACCTGTTTGACCGAAGGCTAACGTTGAAGCTAGTATGCTAATTATTATAAACGCGTATATCTTCATTGATGGCATCCAGTAAAACTTTATTTACAATTCTTATCGAATCAAAATCATTTCTCGAGTAGTTGAGGTCAGAAAAAATCAACTCAAAAGGACAATCTTCTGCAATCATTCGAGCACCATTTTGATAGGTAACGATAAGCGTATCAATACCGTATTCTCGAATGTCGAATACAAAAGTAGCGCTACCAGTTTGTGGGTCTGCTGGTAGAGATACCTTACTTACATTAGCCGTGTTCGTCACTAATATACTATCAGAACCAATGGCTGATATTTTGTTTACAAAAACCGTATCCGGCTGATTTAAATCCAGTTGGTAAAAACTCAGATTAATAGTAGACGAAGTTTCACTCACACAATCTGGCTCCTCACAACTATAAAGGAGTAATACTGCTAAGAAAATAGGGATAATATGGCGCATATCGAATTGCAAGCCACAAATATAACTATTGATGTCTCAACCAAGAAGCAAATTTATTTTTCTTAATTTTGCAGACTATTTAAGAAGGAGGATTTGTAGTGAAAACCAAGGGAAGAAAAAAAGATAAAGTCAATATTGTAACATTAGGTTGCTCAAAAAACCTGGTTGATTCTGAAGTAATGCTTACGCAACTTCGCGGCAATAAAATTGATGCCATTCATGAATCGAAGAAGGATGACGCCAATGTGATAATTGTAAACACATGTGGCTTTATCGATAACGCCAAGCAAGAGTCAATTGATACCATTTTGCGTTATGCCGATGCCAAAGAAGAGGGTATGATTGATAAACTCTATGTAACCGGTTGCCTATCGCAGCGCTACAAAGACGACCTTGAAAAAGAAATCCCTCAAGTGGACAGTTTCTTTGGCACTATGGAGCTGCCTCTTTTATTAAAAAAGTTTAAGGCTGACTACAAGCAGGAGTTGGTAGGTGAAAGAATACTCACCACCAACAACCACTATGCTTATATGAAAATAGCTGAAGGGTGTGACCGACCTTGTTCATTTTGCGCTATACCGTTGATGCGCGGCAAGCACGTGTCTAAACCAATAGAGCAACTGGTGCTGGAAGCTAAAAATTTAGCTAAGAATGGTACCAAAGAGCTTTTACTCATTGCGCAGGATTCGACCTACTACGGTTTAGATATTTACAAGAAAAGAAACCTGGCCGAGCTGCTGAAAAATCTTTCAGATGTAGAGGGCATAGATTGGATTCGTCTGCATTATGCGTTTCCAACAGGTTTCCCGACAGATATTTTGGATGTAATGGCTGAGCGAGATAATATCTGCAATTATCTGGATATGCCTTTGCAACATGGATCTACCAGAGTCTTGAAGCACATGAGGCGTGGCACAACGCGTGAGAAACAAGAAGCACTGATACAAACCATTAGAGAAAAGGTACCTGGAATTGCACTAAGAACTACACTCATTGCAGGGTATCCCACAGAAACTGATGCTGACTTTCAGGAAATGTATGACTTCATTGAACGCTCAAGGTTTGAGCGTCTGGGGATTTTCACCTATTCACATGAAGAAAATACCCATGCACATAATTTTGAAGATGATGTGCCTGAAGAAGTGAAACAAGAGCGGGCCAATGCCGTTATGGAGTTACAAGAAAATATTTCGTACGAGATCAATCAGGAGCGTGTTGGCAAAACATTGAAAGTTTTGATAGACAGACGAGAGTCGGGCAACTTTATTGGCAGAACAGAGTTTGATTCACCTGAAGTGGACAATGAGGTGATCATTGAGTCGAAGGACAACCACTTAAGAATTGGTGACTTTGTAAATGCCAAAATAACTGATGCAACGGAGTTTGACTTGTATGGGAAGGTGATAAAGTAATGATAAAACACTAAAAATGAGGTTAGAAAAAGTTGACTTTGATAGTACCAATCAGTTTTCGAAAATATTTACAGACTATATTGGTAGTGCCAGTCAACTAAGACCATTTTATGCCAACCCTCCCAAATTGGAGGCCTTTGAAGACCAAATCAATGGCAAAAAATTCTCAAAGGAACACCGAAAGATTCTCTGTCAGGTTTTAACAGAACAATACGACTTCCTCACCCCTTCTCAGCCTGTAGTGGATAATATACAGGCACTCGAAAATTCCAACACATTCACCATTACAACAGGTCACCAACTCAATATATTTACCGGGCCTCTTTACTTCATCTACAAGATTGTTTCAGTAATAAACACCTGTAAGGCATTAAAAAAGGCCTACCCTGACTACAACTTTGTTCCCATCTATTGGATGGCCTCGGAAGACCACGATTTTGATGAGATAAGCTACTTCAGACTCAATGGAAAAATGCACCAATGGAAGACTGACCAGCAGGGAGCAGTCGGCCGCTTTGACCCTAAAGAATTAAAAAGTCTCATTGAGTCAACCCCTGGTATACCAGAGTTTTTTAAAACTGCTTACTTAAAAAGCAAATCACTTGCCGATGCTGTCAGACAATATGTCAATCATTTATTTGAAGAAGAAGGTCTGGTAGTACTAGATGCCGACAATGCTAAATTAAAAGGGCTCTTTACTGATGTAATGGCAGATGACCTTCAAAATCATAAGGCTAACGAGTTAGTAAACAAACAAAGTGAGCAACTTGATGGTGCAGGATATAAATGCCAGGTCTTCCCTCGAGAAATCAACTTTTTCTACCTCAAAGACGGTCTTAGAGAGCGAATCGTTAAGGAAGAGGGCAAGTACAAGGTATTGGATACCGAGATCAGTTTTACAGAAGAAGAGCTACTTAAAGAACTTAAAAGTCACCCTGACAGGTTTAGTCCAAATGTAATCATGCGACCACTCTACCAGGAAGTGATTTTGCCAAATTTAGCCTACTTTGGCGGTCCGGGGGAATTAGCCTATTGGTTTCAGTTGAAGTCAGTGTTTGATCACTACAATACGCCATTTCCAATCTTAATGCCGCGTAATTTTGCGCTTGTCATCCCTGAGCACATTGAGCGAAAAATGAAAAAGGCAGGCGTAGCCCTGATGGATGTGTTCACTCCAAAGCATGAGCTGCTCAAGCAACTTGCCTTAAAAAACGCTGGTGATGAGGTGCATCTCAATGGGCAGAAGAGCGATATTCTTGATTTGTTTGAGAAAATTAAAGCTAAAGCCGCGGCTATCGACCCAACACTGGCACCACATGTGGAAGCCCAGCAAACTAAAACAGCCAACAGGCTTGATACAATTCAAAAGAAGTTCATACGAGCTGAAAAGAAAAAACAATCTGACCGCATGCGTCAAACAGAACATATTTTGGATTTTTTGTTTCCAAACGGAGTCTTACAGGAACGTACCGATAATTTTCTCAATTTTTACCTGCTGGACGATCGATTTATAAGAAACCTGATTGATGCGTTCGACCCATTTGATTTTCATTTTAATGTTTTGATGTATGGCAAGTAAGAAAGTACTGAGAAAAGTCTTTCTGGAAAAAAGGTTGTTTTTAAGTGAGGAAGAGTACCTCCACAGAAACACGCTCCTACAATCAAGCATTGCCAATCATATAGATTTCAAAAAGTTTCAATGCTTACATACCTTTTTATCAATCGCCAGTAAAAAGGAAGTGCTTACTCAACCCATTATCGGTCAGGCCTTAGCTCAAAATCCAAACATTAGCGTACTGGTAAGCAAGACACTGCCTGGCAATAAACTGTCACACTATTTATATAATCAAGACACAAAAATTGTTATTAATAATTGGGGAATACCTGAACCTTCAGAGGCCGATCCAATTTCACCAGCTGAAGTAGACCTTGTGCTCGTACCATTAATTACTTTTGATCGTCTGGGCCATCGCATTGGCTATGGTAAGGGGTACTATGACAGGTTTTTAAAAACAATTCCTCATGCACGTAAAGTAGGCTTAAGTTTAGCGCCTACTTTAGATTTAATCCCTTTTAGCGATGTAATGGATGTTCGACTTGATAGTTGCATCACTCCTTTCAAAGTGTATGAGTTTGACACCTCTGTATAGGATCTTCAAAATAAGCTCAACCCCCTTGATTTCCGTCCTCACAAACCAAAAAACCAACAGTTTAGTACTAGCTTTTTTTGAAAAAATTTAGATAAATCGAAGCGACCACAGCAGGAATAAATGCCGCAAGCGTTATTGTGTCTACAGTAGAAGCACTAAGATTGAGGCCGACAACATTGTTGGTCAGATAGGCGATAAAAGAATTCGGTAAGCCTGTCTCGCCCAACTGCCTTTTAATACCCCACTCGATATCAGTGAGCAGGCAATAGCCGAAGCCATACCAAAAGCCTAATACAATCCAGGAAAAAAGTGTGATGCCTACTACCCAGAGATGGGCTTTCCTCCATTTTGGAACAACCCAACCAAAGAGGTTAAAACCAATAATGCAAATATGTAATGCAAATAAAGTAAGGTCAATGAAAAACAGCATAATTAAGCTGTTATTGAATTTCTGTAATCGTTACCTTTTTGTTATTCCAGTTAAATGTGTCACCCTTTTTTAAGCCAGCCATCGCGCTGCCAATGGGTGAGGCTGGGGTAATAGCAAAATAATCATCTCCTCCAGCAGATATCTTACCCGCACTTACTGATATATAGTAGTTCCCCAGTGAAGTTTTTACTACAGCACCCCTACTCACTTCATTATGATTAATTGTAGGGTTGGTATTGATTAATATTTCCTCAAGTTTACGGGCCTCCGAAAGTTGTACCGAGAGGTTTTCCACCTCACGGTGCATCATGGCTCTACCCGTTTCATATTTGTCTCCTGAAGAACTCTTCGTTTCTTCATTGGCTGACTCCTGTGCAGAAACAATTGCATCTTCAGCATTTTTTATTCTGTTTTTCACAAACTCAAGACATGCTTTGTGCAGCTCATTCTTTATTGACTCTTTCGCCATTTGTATTTAACTATTTGTTGTAACCTATAAAAGGTACGAATTATTTTTTAATACCTCTCACCATCTCTTTTTTGCCCAGTGGCCCTGGAAGTGTCTCTACCTCAAAGCCTAAGCTGGCCAGGTCTCTTTTCAATTGACCTTTGGCGCAATAAGTAACAAACACTCCTGAACTTGTCAATGCATCATACATTTTTTCAAGTACCCGCATTTCCCACAGCTCCGATTGTTTGTTTGGTGCAAAAGCATCAAAAAAGACAACGTTAAAGTCGCTCGTTAGTTCCGCTTCTTCTACTTTCCGTTTGTTCTTTAACAAATCGAAAGCGTCATGTATAGCGCATGTCTCTTCCCATTCACTAGAATGAATACGCTCAAACCACTCCTTGCCTTCCTTGTTTTCAATATAGGTGTGGTAATTTAATTGACTTGCTATAGATGACTCAACCGGATAAGCTTCAAGTGATGTCATTTTTACATGTGCGTTTTGCACAGACCATTCGGCCGTAAGCAGGGCATTGAGACCCGTGCCCAAGCCCACTTCTAACACTTTAATTTCCAGCGGTTTATTTTGATAGTAGAAATCAAGCCCATGCTTTATAAATACATGCCTAGACTCTTGCACAGCGCCATGAAAGGAGTGATACGTCTCCTTTAACTCCGGAACATACAGGCTATGACTTCCATCCTCCGTCTTTATAAGTTCTAGTTTGCGAGGCATTTATTTAGTAATCAGTACGGTAGCAAAGGCAGCTACACCCTCTTCCTTACCAACAAAGCCCAACTTTTCTGTAGTCGTGGCTTTAATGGAGATATCCTCTTCTTCTATTCCCATCACTTCGGCCAGGCAGGTTTTCATCTCAGGTATGTGAGGGTTTATTTTAGGTTGCTGTAAGCAGATGGTGCTATCTATATTTCCAACTTCCCAACCTTTTTCCCGTAGGAGCTTCATTACATCCTTCAATAATATTTTGCTATCGATACCTTTGTATTTGGCATCATTATCGGAAAAATGATAGCCTATGTCTCTCATGTTTGCAGCACCCAAAAGTGCATCACAAATCACATGGATTAGCACATCGGCATCCGAATGGCCAACCGCCCCTTTGTTATGCGGCACCTTTATTCCACCCAACCAAAATTCTGCACCCTCCTTCAACTGATGTACATCGTATCCTAATCCTGTTCTTATCTTCATGGAATTTTAGATTTACATTGTAAAAATACCATTCCCTGTAGAAATTGCTCGAAAATTAACTTAATTATAATTTAGTAACTTAAGAGCATGTTGTTTGAACAATACTTGTTATGAAAGCCAAGCTGTTTCGTAAGATAGTCGAGCTTGGTGTAAAAGATCATATGGATGCTGATGCACAAAGAAATATTATTCTTAGTAATCAGGTGTGTCTGCTTTTATTCTGTATTCCTATCTTTTTCATATCTCTTACTTTAATAAACGTTGGGCCAGAGTCTATCACATTGCCACTTGTGATTCAACCTATTATCGTTTTAATACCTATTTATTTAAACATGGCTGGCTTCACCATTGCTGGTCGACTTATGGTTTCCTGGATAGTACCACTTGTGGTTATTGCCTACTCAATTTTTAACAAACTGCAGGGGCTGGATTTAGAAACCACAAGCTATGTGGGTAACAGGTTTTATTTTGTAGCCTCCTCTATAATTCCATTTCTCGTTTTTAGTCTCGGCAACAAGAAACTACTGCTTACTGCATTATCTGTTCCTCTCCTACTCATTCTATCCTACGATGCTATTCATAACTTATTTGGAATTGGTTATGAACAGCAAAATTTGCCCGACAAGTCATATTCCATGACTACTGTACGTTCTGTGCTATCGTTTATGATTGTAACATTGAGCGCATCATTTCTTAGAAAAAAAGTTGAAAAGAACGAAAGGGTTAACACAAAACTGATTAAAAACCTGGCTTCGAAGAATAGAAAAATTGAGGAGCAATATGAGCATATTTCAAAGCAACGTGATAAGCTAATACATAGTCAGGAAGAGCTAACAACTGCACTAGAGACTATTCAAAGTCAACAGGAAGTGTTACTTGGTGAAAATAAATCGATGGATTATGAACTTTCTAAAAAGAATAAAGAGCTTAACAAAAGCAACCAGCAACTTATAAAGTTTAATAATGAATTGCAGCAATTTTCATATACAGTTTCTCACAACATGAGAGGGCCTATTGCCAGCCTTATAGGACTCCTCAGACTTTTCGATAAAACAGATTGGAATGCAAATGATCAGGAAATTCTTACAAGACTCTATAAGTCTGTAGAGCAATTAGACATCACAGTCAATGACTTATCTAAGATTATAGATGTAAGGGATGAAATATTTAGGATTAAGCAAAAGGTCTCACTAAGAGAAGAGATCGACTTAGTATTAAATAATTATTCTCGGGAAATCGGAGATAGAAACATCCAGGTTAAGCTAGATATTGATACTGTACCATTTTTCTATTCCATTAAAACGATGATACATAGTATACTATTCAACCTGGTAGGCAATGCCATTAAGTATGCTTCTAGCAAACGCACTCCACTTATTGAAATTACAGCCTCACAAAACAATAACATCGTAAAGCTGCAAGTAACAGACAATGGACAGGGAATTGACCTTGATTTACATCATGAAGATGTATTTAAACTATTTAAAAGATTTCATTCCTCAACAGAAGGTAAGGGGATTGGGCTCTATCTGGTAAAGTTGCAAACAGAAATTCTAGATGGAAATATTTCTATTGAAAGTGAGCCCGATACCTTCACACGGTTTACAATCGAGTTGCCAGTAGCACATAAACTCGACCAGCAGGAGGTATTTAGCAAAAATTACTGCAGTATTTATTACGATGCTTACCTCAACACAATTTACATAAAATTCAAAGGTGCATTTAATGGCGATGAGTATAAAGAAGCCTGTAGGGAGTGTTATGAAACCTTTAAACGAAACCGTGTTCCAAGTGTGTTGATAAACTTGCGAAATACCTATATTCCTAATAGAGATGATCAAAAATGGGTATTGGATCAAATTATTCCAAAAGCATCTGAAAGCGGACTAAAGCATGTGGTGGCAGTAATTAGTGATGATGAGGCCTTAGGGGATCAGTTAGACAAAATAGCCCATCTTATGCACAAATCCGGATTGACTTTTGAGTCGTTTACTTCGCTGGAGGCTGCACGCTCATGGATTGAACAAGCAAACGCACATGAAGGCTCTCAAGTCTTTCCCTACAATTATTCTTAGATATTCCTTTAGTCAATGATAAATATCCTTCTAAATTTGCCTCCCACAAATTTAATATCACTCCTTAAATATGAAATTCGAAAAAGGAAAGCTCTCAAATACATTGCTTAAGCAACTTTACGAAGGTCTTTTAAGACCCCGTATGATCGAAGAAAAGATGCTCATCTTGCTTCGTCAAGGTAAAATCAGCAAGTGGTTTTCCGGTATAGGTCAGGAGGCTATCTCAGTTGGTGCTACACACGCATTGACTGCAGATGAATATATACTTCCTATGCACCGTAACCTGGGAGTATTTACATCACGTAATATTCCGTATTCAAAGTTATTCGCTCAGTTTCAAGGTAAGTTAGGGGGGTTCACGAGTGGCCGTGATAGATCATTCCACTTCGGTACCAACGACTACAATATTGTAGGCATGATTTCACACCTTGGACCACAGTTGGCCGTGGCCGATGGTATCGCATTGGCTAACATGCTCACAAAAGAAAAGAAGGCTACACTTGTATTTTCGGGTGATGGTGGTGCGAGTGAAGGCGATTTTCATGAAGCACTCAACGTGGCAGCTGTGTGGGACCTACCTGTTATTTTTGTAATTGAAAACAACGGATACGGCCTTTCCACACCTAGTAATGAACAGTTCAAATTCAAAAATTTCATAGACAAAGGCCCGGGGTATGGCATTGAAGCCGTACAAATCGATGGTAATAATGTTGTTGAAGTTTACAACACCATTGATAAGCTAGCTAAAAGTATACGTAAAATCCCTCGGCCAATTTTGGTTGAAGCCATGACATTCAGAATGCGTGGCCATGAGGAAGCCTCCGGCACCAAGTATGTACCTAAAGAACTTATGGATCATTGGGCCAAAAAAGACCCTTTAGAAAACTTCGAAGCTTACTTGCTAAAAGAAAAAGTAATCGATGATAAGTTTATCACCTCACTTCGGGCCAAGATTAAAATAGATATTGAGTCTGGACTTGAAGCTGCCTATGATGAAACTTTGCCAGTGGCTGAAACAACCAAAGAGCTTAGCGACATGTATGCTCCTTTCGAGCAAAAAGTAATTGAGCCTTCAAATTCAAAAACCAGTGAAAGAAGGTATGTTGACGCCATTTCTGATGGCTTAAAACAAAGCCTTCAAAAATATCCCGAACTTGTTGTAATGGGTCAGGATGTTGCCGATTATGGTGGTGTATTTAAAATTACAGAAGGTTTTATCAACGAGTTCGGCAAAGATCGTATTAGAAATACGCCACTTTGTGAGTCGGCAATTATAGGGATTGGTCTGGGAATGTCCATAAAGAAACAAAAGTCAGTAATCGAAATGCAGTTTGCAGACTTTGTTACCTGCGGCTTTAATCAGATCGTAAACAACTTGGCCAAATCACACTACCGCTGGAATCAAAATGCCGATGTGGTGGTAAGAATGCCTACAGGTGCTGGTGTAGCAGCTGGTCCGTTTCATAGCCAAAGCAATGAAGCTTGGTTTTTTCATACACCCGGTTTAAAAGTCGTTTACCCTTCCAATCCATATGAGGCAAAAGGTCTGCTTGCGGCAGCCATTGAAGATCCGAACCCCGTGATTTACTTTGAGCACAAAGCACTTTACAGATCACTCTCTGCAGAAATACCTGATGACTATTACACCATTGAAATAGGCAAGGCTAATCTTGTGGCTGAAGGGGATGATCTTTCAATCGTAACCTACGGAATGGCCGTACATTGGGCTAAAGAAATTACAGATAAAATGGGTGTATCAGCTGATATCTTAGACCTGAGATCACTTTTACCATGGGATAAGGAAGCTGTAAAAGCTACGGTTGAAAAGACCAACCGTGTATTAGTCTTGCATGAAGATTGCCTGACTGGTGGAATTGGTGGCGAAATAGCAGCATGGATAAGTGAAAACTGTTTTACGTCTCTTGATGCTCCTGTCATGCGGGAAGGAAGCCTGGATACAGCAGTGCCGTTTTCTCCACCTTTAGAGCAAAATTTCCTTCCTCAAATACGCCTGGAAGAAAAAATTAAGGATTTGCTGGAATTTTAATTAAATTAGGACGTTTAGATAGTCCCAATTGTTGGCTTTCACTCCAACTAAAAATGTTTTGATTTTTAGCAATTTCAAATATTGTAAAAACACACTCCTAAAATTATTTTTTGGGCTTTTCATGCTATTGGCGCTTAACCTAACAAGCACACCAGACGTGCAGGCTCAGGATAAGAAAAGTCGATACGAAAAAATACAGGAGCGTAAAAACAAAGCTAATCGCAGGCTAAAGCGAAGAGGTGATAAATCGCGAAAGGCTCGAAAAAGCTTTACTAAATTCAAACAGAAAAGTCGACAGGGAGATCGTGCTTACAAAGGTGACATTGCGGGGAGAAAGGTGAGATCCAGAATTTCACCTTCCAGAAGATCGAGAGCCGTACACCCACAACCTAACCCCTATGCTGGCCGAAGTAGACAGTCTGAGGCAAGTCGAGCCAAAGCTTTTAAGAAAACCATACGATATTCTCAAAAGCCTAGAGAACGTGCCTGGAAAGGCAATATTTCAGGCAATAAACTGCGAAATAAGGGATTTCGATCTGAGCGAAGTCGCTTACAACCTCAGACCCTGCCTTCATCAAAAAGAAAAATAGGAGAAAGAGACGGGGCTAGATTTAGTGGTCAGGGTTTTAAAGGTATTAGATCAATTTCTGGCAGATCGCGCAACGCGCTCAAATCAAGAAGAGTTGTACCAAGGTCTGCTTCTGGAGCATATCGCGTTAGAAAAAGAGAAAAACCATATGCCATTAGAGAAAGATCTAAATGGGAAAGCGCCTTTAAAGGTGATATTACAGGGAGAAAATTTCAGACTAAAAGAACTACTGACCGTCCGGGAATAAAGAAACCGCCTGTAATCAACTCTTCATTCAAAGGAAGTGGCAGACGGGGTGACCGAGCCTACAAAGGCAAAATTACCGGTGGCTATAAATCGGTAAGCAGCTACAAGGAAAAGGCCTGGAATAAGGACATTTCTGGTAACAAGCTTCGTATTAGAACAAGTCAGCAACCAAAATTTAATGACGCTCATTTTAAAATATACCCAAAGCGCAAGCGTAAGGGTGACCAGGCATACAAAGGAAAACTATCAGGGGGTGGTTATAAGTCGGCTGGAAGAAAAATAGAGCGCACAAATAAATCCCTCCCTCAAAAGCCGCCAGCTGCCGGAGCGGAAAGGGCCATAAGGTTTCAAGGAAACATTAAGGCACAAAAACCATTAAAAGGGGGTGGAAGCATCAGCGGCCGATGGAACAACAATGGCAAAGCTATTCAAGGACGTGGCCTAAAAGATCAGGACCAACGAACAGCCAGATTTCAGGGAAATATTAAGGCTGGTAAACCACTCAAAGGGGGTGGTAGTATTAGCGGAAAAACCTGGAATAACAACGGTAAGCCCGTGCAGGGTCGTGGTCTGAAAGATCAGGATCAGCGTACGGCTAAATTTCAAGGAAACATAAAAGCAGGAAAACCTTTGAAAGGAGGAGGGAGCATTGCCAGAGACCAATGGAATAACAAAGGAAAACCCATACAAGGTAGAGGTTATCGTGACCAGGACGAAAGGGTAGCCAAGTTTCAGGGAAATATCAAAGCCACTAAACCGCTGAAAGGAGGCGGTAGCGTAGCAAGAGATCAGTGGAACAATAAGGGCAAACCAGTGCAAGGTCGTGGCTACCGCGATCAGGATGAGAGAATAGCGAAATTTCAAGGCAATTTAAAGCAACGTCCTAAAGGTGAAGTGACTGACCAGGACAAAAAAGTTGCTGGCTTTACGGGTAATGTTAAAAAATGGAAATATAATACAGGGCCTTTGCCTGAGCATAAGTATACAGGTAGGTTCAAGCGGCAATATAAGCCTGTTCAAAACCCTAACTCAGCAAGGGGTGCGCTTAAAGGTAAAGGAATCAGCAATATTGACAGGAAGATGGCGGGATTTACAGGAAATGTAAAGCAATGGAAATATAAAACCGGGCCACTAGACGAAATGAAATATGAAGGCCGATTTAAGCTTACCTCAAAATACAAACGTAATCCTAACTCCAGCAAAGAGGCACTACTTTCAAAAGTATCAAAATCTTCGACTGACGATAAGGCTTCTAAATTTCAAGGCAGATTTAAGCTAACTACCAATTATAAGAGGAACCCTAACTCCAGCAAAGAAGCTATGCCGGGCAAGCCTCCACTAAGTGCTACAACTAAGGCGATGCGTTTTCAGGGCAGATTTAAAATGACAGCCTCATACAAGAAAAAGCCCAATGCGGCTGATGGTGCATTGAGAGGTATTGGACCCTCTAAGGCGGCCATATCAGCAAGTAACTATCAGGGTAACCTTAAAATGAAAAAAGGACGTTTTGGCGACAAACACCCTAGTTTTAAGTTCAATGACAAGCCAAATGGTACCGTAGAGAAAACTAAATTTAGCTTTAAGCTGTTGTGGTCTAAACTATTTAAGAAAAGCGAAAATCAACCTGACTTCTTAAAAGAAAAGCCTCGTAAACCGAGGTATGATAAAGGAGAAGAGGGTTTGTGGAATGAATAAGACAATGAACTGGAATCAATTAAACCAAAGTGATATACTTCTTAAAATAAAAGAAGAATCTAACAGCAAGCCTGTGCTTATTTTCAAACATAGCACCAGATGCTCTATTAGTAGCATGGCACTTAGCAGGCTTGAGCGCTCGTGGGAAGAAGATGACATGGGTGGCCTCACTCCATACTATCTTGATTTGATCTCATACAGAGACATATCAAATCAAATTGCCGAAGATTTTAATATTCCACATCAGTCTCCGCAAGTAATTGTGATCAAAAATGGGCAAGCTGTTTATGACACTTCGCACATGGGCATAAACTATGACGACTTAAAGGAGCTGGCTAAAAATTAAAGCTTACTTCCTGCTTGATTGCAGGGTCAAGGCTTAGTGCTACCGGGCAAGTCAGTGCGACTTTTTTAAGCATTTCTTTTTGGTGATCAGTTGCTTTCAGCCCCTTCAGGCTAAACTCAATGGCAATCCTGGCAATCTTTCTTGGGTTAGCAGACATTTCCTTGGTAATGCTAGATTGCAATCCTTCAATGTCCAACCCTTCATCCCTGGCCTTTATTCCCATAATTGTGATCATACAACTGCTCAATGCTGCACAGACCAAATCGGTCGGTGAAAATGCTTCGCCTTTCCCATTGTTGTCTGTTGGTGCATCTGTGATTACTTCCTGACCCGATTTGAGATGCAAATTATTTGTTCTCAATTCTCCTAAATACTCTGATTGCATTGATTTCATAATTGCAATTTGGGTTTAAACTTAATCGTGAATATTTGCGTTACAGCTTATATTAACTAATTTAGATAACTTTTATCAGTGTATATATTTCAGGTGGGAATTCATTTTAGAATATTTTTGGCAGCAGCATTTTTGATTGTTGCTATTCCTGGTCATAGTCAGGAGTTAAGTGCTGACAATTACAGCTCTGAGTTTATTTGGGGTGTAAATAAAAATACAGCCGGTGGACTTATCGGAGGCTTTGTGTTGAGAAAGTCAAAAAAGATTAACGATAAGCTATATGAAAGCTATGGCCTGGAGTTGATGAATGTAAAGCATCCACTCGAATCACAAGTTCGTACAGCCACTGGCAACACTGTAATATTTGGAAAGACAAATTATCTATATGCCATTCGCCTCCAATATGGCAGAGAATTAGTGCTGTTTAGAAAAGCACCACAACAAGGCGTAGAAATAAAACTTAATGCCGCAGTAGGACCTTCTATTGGGCTACATGCTCCATACTATATAGAGTATATCAGAGATGGAGGACTCAATTCTGTAAGGGAACAGTACAACCCCGGCAAACACACGCTTAACTGTTCTGGCAGTGCAAACTGTATCATTGGTACAGGATATATATTTCAGGGCATCCAGGAGTCCAATATAAAAATTGGGGCTAACTTCAAAACTTCCCTAAGCTTCGAATTAGGTACCTCAAAAAGTAATGTAACCGGTTTTGAGGCTGGTTTTTTACTAGACGCCTATGCCGGAGATATCGAACTGATGCCTACTGCACCGGAAAACAAGAGTGTATTTCCTACAGCATTTATTACACTCTTTTATGGAAACAGAAGATAATAGTTTTTCATTATCCTTTTGAATCCTTTAATCCCTAATTTTGTTGCATCAAAAAACAAGTCATTAGATGATTGAATTACCCGTAGTTTCTGAAGCAGAAAAGAAGAAGAGAAAGAAACCAGACTGGCTTAGAGTAAAGCTTCCGGTTGGTAAGGAATACGCTAAGGTTCGTAAGCTGGTAGACGAATATAAATTGCATACCATTTGCGAAAGTGGCAACTGCCCAAATATGGGAGAATGTTGGGGTGCAGGTACTGCTACGTTTATGATTTTAGGTAATGTATGCACAAGAAGCTGCACCTTTTGCGCAGTGGCTACTGGCAGACCTCCGGAGTATGACGAAGAGGAGCCTCAGCGTGTGGCAGAAGCTATCAAATTAATGGGCGTAAAACATGCGGTGATTACTTCTGTAAACCGCGATGAGTTAAAAGACCGTGGTGCCGAAATTTGGTACCAAACGGTAGTAAAAACTAAAGAATTAAGCCCAGAAACAACCATAGAAACTTTAATTCCTGATGTAAAAGGAAACTGGGATGCACTTTATAGAATGATTGAGCCTGGCCAGGAGGTCGTTTCTCACAATGTAGAAACTGTTGAAGAACTCTACCGAAGAGTAAGGCCACAGGCTAAATATCACAGAAGCTTAGAGCAGATAAAACTTACTAAAGAAGCTGGCAAAAGAACCAAATCGGGTATAATGTTAGGTGTGGGAGAAACACCTGATCAGGTACACCGTGCTATGGATGATTTGGTGGCCAACGGCCTTGATATTTTAACGCTAGGACAATATTTACAGCCTACAAAAATGCACCTTGAGGTGGCAGAGTTTATTCACCCAGATCAGTTTGAGGCATATAAAGAAGAAGGACTTAAAAGAGGTCTGAAATATGTGGAGTCGGGGCCATTGGTAAGATCATCTTACCATGCCGAGAGACATGTAAACGTGCCTATTTAACAAAATTGAAAGCATAAAAAAAAGAGCGATAGGAAATCCTGTCGCTCTTTTTTTTATGCCTGAATCTGATACTTAATTATTATTAAGCTTCTGATCTTGCAGTTTATCCACAGTTGGCCTTTGGTCTCTATTAGCCAATACCCAAGCGGTATGGTAAACAAGTTTGGTTCTCTTCGTCAATAAATCAAATTCAATTTTGTCGATAGTATCTGATGGCTGATGATAATCTTCATGCACACCATTGAAATAGAAAATGATTGGAACATTGTTCTTAGCAAAATTCCAGTGATCTGATCTGTAATAGATTCTGTCCGGATGGTCTTCATCATTGTAAGTATAATCAAGATCAAACTGAGTATACGTTTCATTTACCTTTTCGCTGATCTCATGTAGCTCTGTAGAAAGACGATCTGATCCGACCAGGTAAACATAATTTGGGTTTTCTTTATGTCCCGGATCTATCCTTCCAATCATATCAATATTAAGGTCAACGATGGTGTTTTCTAACGGAAATATCGGATTAGCTGCATAGTATTCAGAACCAAGTAAGCCTTTCTCCTCTCCTGTCACGAGCATAAATAACATGCTTCTTCTTGGGCCTTTGCCCGCTTTCTTTGCTTCTACAAATGCTTCTGCAATTTCCATAACAGCAGATGTGCCAGAACCATCGTCATCAGCTCCGTTATACACCTCTTCACCATCTACTCCTACGTGGTCATAGTGTGCAGTTAACACCACTAATTCATCTTTTAAGTCAGTACCTTCAAGATAACCCAACACATTCTCAGTATACATTTCATCTACTGACATACTTATGTTGTAACTCAAGTCTGCTTTTTTAATACTTGATGGATCGGTAACCGCTTCCATCAACTCCTCAGTGTCCTTTTTGAAAATGCTGCCAGCCATAGAAGGCTTTACAAAAAATACGCCTCCTGCATCAGAAGCCTCTGGTTTATTTACCGAAAGCCTTCCTCCAGAAAGATAGTGCTTCAATTGATCAGCTAAGCCTATAAACTCCTCATCGCTTTTCGTATTTACAACAAAAAACATAGAAGCTCCATTTTCTGTAGCCAACTGAGCAGGTCCTCTCCACGCTCTGGTGCCATCCACAACTGCTAATACTGCTTTTCCTTTTACATCGACATTTTTGAAATTTTCTTCAGTACCAGCTCCTACAAATACCACTTCAGTGGCTTTTTCTCCCTGTGTAGCTCCCTGACCGTAGTAAACAACATCTTCAAAGTTGTTCATGGTCGCCTTCTTGGTTTTAATATATATTTCACCAGGCTTGGATGTATAAAGTACCACTTTTTGAAAATGACCCTGATGGTCTCCTCCTTTAACAGGACCCTGCAATCCAAGTTCCTGAAAATGGCTGGCGATGAAAGAAGCCGCCATCTTTTGACCACGCTCTCCCGTTTCTCTACCCTCTAAAGCATCAGATGCAAGTATAGAAAGATAGTCGTGTAGATCATCTTTAGTTATTGTAGCTGCAAAATCCTTTGAGGGATCAGTATCTTGAGCTATTGCTAGTGCAGATGCAAACAATATGCATAAACTGCCTATTAAAATTTTCCTCATAATTGTCTATTAATTTGTGTAACCATCAAATCTAGCCATTTTCATTTAGTTATAAGTTGCTCTCACTCCAAAAATGACAAGCGGTAAACAAGTTGTTTTAAGCACTAATTTTCAATGCTTTAATTGCTATTCTGAACAATTTTTATGCTAATAATATTATACATTTGTAGTCCCATTTGAGGGGCCATGTTTATCACTAATTTTGATCATCCCAATGAAGTTAAATGTTAAAGATTCTGAGCGATTTGATGTACGACACAACGGGCCGGACGAGGAGCAAATTGCAACTATGTTAAAGGCGATTAAAGCGGACTCACTTGAAGATCTTATTGATCAGACAATTCCAAAAAGCATACAACTCAAAAAACAATTTGACCTACCACTCGCCAAAAGTGAATACCAGTTTATAAGGGACTTTAAGAAAACTGCTCAACGCAATAAAATATTCAAATCATATATAGGCACAGGTTATTATAACTGCATCACTCCCCCAGTTATTTTAAGAAATATTCTTGAAAACCCGGGATGGTATACCGCCTACACACCTTATCAGGCAGAAATTGCTCAAGGTAGGTTAGAGGCACTCATCAATTACCAAACAATGGTGATTGACCTTACTGGCATGGAGTTGGCCAACGCATCTTTATTAGATGAGGGTACAGCTGCTGCCGAGGCCATGAGTATGTTGGCAGGCTTAAGAAAGAAGGAAAAGAAAAATGCATCTAAGTTTTTTGTGGACAAAAACACATTCCCACAAACTTTAGATGTACTTAAGACAAGAGCCTTACCCATTGGTATCGATTTGGTGATTGATGACTTATCAAACCTTGATCTAACTGATCCTGATCTATACGGCATATTAGTGCAGTACCCAAATAATGATGGTGCTGTTATTCCTTATGAGGATATGTTTGCCAGTGCCAAGGAGAATAATGTATTTGTATCAGTCGCTGCCGACCTGATGTCACTCGTCATGCTTACCGCTCCTGGTGAAATGGGTGCAGATGTAGTGGTAGGGTCTAGTCAACGTTTTGGAGTACCCATGGGCAATGGTGGGCCTCATGCTGCCTATTTTGCAACAAAAGAGGACTTTAAAAGGCAAATTCCAGGCAGAATCATAGGTGCCTCTGTAGATGCTCAGGGTAACCACGGTTATAGAATGGCCCTACAAACAAGAGAGCAGCACATTCGTAGAGAAAAAGCCACCTCAAATATTTGTACAGCACAGGTATTATTGGCAGTGATGGCCGGAGCTTACGCGGTTTACCACGGCCCAGATGGCTTGAAAAAAATTGCAGGACGCATACATGGGCTAACACAATTATTAGATACTGGCATTAAGGCTTTGGGGCTTAACCAACTAAACCAACATTACTTCGATACACTCAAAATTGAAGTTGAAGATGCTAAAAAGCTAATTGGCCTTGCCGAGGATCAGGAGTTAAACTTCAGATATTTTGATGAGCAGCACGTAGGAATCTCACTAGATGAGAGCACTCGCTTAGACGATGTAGCAGAAATCCTTTCCGTATTCGAAAGCTACACTAGTAAATCACACACGCTTGATTTAAGTATTGAAGCTGATAAATTAGCCATCAACTGGCCTAAAGAATTAGTTCGAACATCAGATTTTATGACACACCCGACATTCAACATGCACCACAGTGAGCATGAAATGTTGAGATACCTTAAAAGGCTAGAAAACAAAGATCTCTCATTGGTGCACTCCATGATATCCTTAGGGTCATGTACTATGAAGCTTAATGCTACTACTGAAATGATTCCTGTCACGTGGCCAGAGCTTGGGCAAATACACCCTTTTGCTCCTAAAACTCAGACAGAAGGCTATACCCAAATGTTTGAAGAACTTGAAAGCTGGCTATGTGCCATAACAGGTTTTGATGCGGTTTCTTTACAACCTAACAGTGGGGCACAAGGTGAATATGCCGGCCTAATGGTAATCAGAGCTTATCATGAAAGCCGAGGCGAATCAAACAGAAATATCACATTGATTCCTTCTTCTGCTCACGGAACGAACCCTGCCAGCGCAGTGATGGCTGGTATGAATGTAGTAATCGTTCGATGTGATGATAAAGGAAATATCGACTTAAACGACCTGAAGGAAAAAGCAGAAAAGCACAGAGATAATTTAGCCGCATTAATGGTTACATATCCTTCCACTCATGGGGTGTTTGAAGAAAGTATTGTTGAAATCTGCGACACAATCCATAAATTCGGTGGACAAGTGTACATGGATGGAGCCAACATGAATGCCCAGGTTGGCCTAACTAGTCCTGCGAACATTGGCGCAGATGTATGTCACTTAAATCTGCATAAAACCTTTTGTATTCCTCATGGTGGTGGTGGCCCTGGCATGGGTCCTATTGGAGTTGCTAAGCAACTTGTACCATTTTTACCAGGTAACCCCATTTCAAAAACTGGTGGTGAACATGCGATAAGTGCAATATCTGCTGCACCTTATGGCAGTGCAAGTATTTTAGCTATATCATATGCCTATATTGCTATGATGGGTCGTAATGGACTTATTAAAGCTACTCAGCTGGCTATTTTAAATGCCAACTACATCAAGGAGCAACTGACGGGCCACTACGATGTGCTCTATACCGGAGTAAATGGAAGGGCTGCACATGAAATGATCATTGATTGCCGTGAATTTAAAAAGGCAGGAATTGAAGTGGAAGACATTGCCAAAAGATTAATGGATTATGGCTTTCACGCACCTACGGTATCATTCCCGGTAGCGGGTACAATGATGATTGAGCCTACGGAAAGTGAGACACTGGAAGAGTTGGATCGGTTTTGCGAAGCACTTATTGAAATCAGAAAGGAAATTGCTGAAGTTGAAGACGGAACAGCAGATAAAGTCAACAATGTATTAAAAAATGCGCCTCACACGGCCACACTTGCTCTGAGCTCTGACTGGGACAAACCATATTCTCGCGAAAAGGCAGTGTACCCACTAGGATTTGTTCGTGATAACAAATTTTGGCCAGCGGTGGGAAGAGTTGACAATGCCTATGGTGATAGAAACCTGATGTGCAGTTGTCTTCCTTTAGACGAATATGAAGACGAGTCAATAGAGGCATAATTTCAATTGATTTTTAGACTCTAAAGCCCGGACATCTGATGTTCGGGCTTTTTTGTTACTGTTTAACCAATGGGTAACCACGGTTTAGATTGAATTATTTAAATACTTAAGAATATAACTTCTGTGTTTTAAGCATACATGTAAGTTTCGTTGGGTGTTTTGGCTTTTTATCGGTATATAATTTTGCCATATTTGTGCTAATCTCGATTGACGCGATCTTTTGAGAGGAAAAATATTTTCAACCTAAACCAAAAACCTATGCAAACCTTTACCAGGCACTGGTATACAGTGCTCTCAATTTTATTATTGTCGGCAACGACAGTTTTGGCGCAGACCAAACTGCAAAAACAACAAATCAGCAGCCGATACGATCAATCAAAATTATCTCAATTAAAAAGTGAGTTTGCTCAAAAAGCTGACGCTCAAAAGCAAGAAGCATTGCAAATGGCAGCTCAAAAAGGTTGGGATGTATTAAAAGCCAACAATGATGGCACATTTGATCAATTAATAGCTGTTTCAGCTGATGGTAAACCTATCTATTACACCATCTATAATGAAGATGCAGCACGCTCAACCAGAGCTGACCACCTCCATTCAGGTGGTTCATTAGGCCTTAGTCTAAACGGTCAGAGCATGACAGCCCACGTATGGGATGGTGGTCCTACCAGAACAACTCATCAGGAATTTGATGGCGCTGGTGGAAATAACCGTGTTACAATTAATGACGGTGTCACTGGCTTAAATGGAAATAGCTTTCATGCACAACATGTGACAGGAACCATTGTGGCTTCCGGTGTACAAGCAGCAGCAAAAGGTATGGCGCCACATGCGCAGGCACTTACCCATGATTGGGACAACGACTTAAGTGAGGCTACCACTGAAGCAGCCAATGGAATGCTAGTTTCTAACCATTCGTATGGTTATCGCGCAAGCTTAATTCCAGATTGGTACTTCGGTGCTTACATCGATGAATCAAGAGACTGGGACAACTTGATGTACAACTCTCCATTTTACTTGATGGTGGTTGCCGCAGGTAATGATGGAAACGACAACTCCTCAAACGGAGCTCCATTAAATGGCAACTCTTCTTATGACAAATTGAGTGGCCACTCAACCTCTAAAAACAATGTAGTTGTAGCCAATGGACAAGACGCTAATGTGAATACCGATGGTTCATTAAACAGTGTAACCATTAATAGCAGTAGCAGTGAGGGACCAACGGATGATTTAAGAATTAAGCCAGACATCACTGGAAACGGAACAGGTGTTTACTCTACCTACGACAACAGTGACCAGGCATACAATTCCATTAGCGGTACTTCTATGGCCTCTCCTAACGTAACAGGGACTTTACTTCTTTTACAGCAGCATTACAACAACCTAAACGGTTCGTTTATGCGTGCGGCTACGCTTAAGGGAGTTGCGTTACACACGGCTGATGATGCAGGAGCTTCAGGTCCTGACGCAGTTTACGGTTGGGGTCTACTTAATGCGAAAGCAGCGGCTCAAACAATTACTCAAAATGGAAATGAATCTAGAATTGAAGAGTTAACCCTAAGCCAGGGGCAATCTTATCAGATTACAGTTGACTCTGATGGAGTAAATCCATTAATGGCTTCTATTTCATGGACAGACCCTGCCGGTGCAGCCAACACAGGAACGGCCAACCAAACCACTCCTGTTCTGGTAAACGACCTTGACATTGAGGTGACAAAAGGAGGCTCAACATATTCGCCATATAAACTTACAGGCGTAAACTCAAACACAACTGGAGATAACACAGTTGACCCTTACGAAAGAGTGGACGTGGCTGGAGCAACAGGTTCATATACGATCACTGTAACACACAAGGGATCATTATCGAGTGGAAGTCAGGATTATACCTTGATCGTTACCGGTCTTACAGGCACTCCTGTTGTTTGTAATGCTACTACTCCAACTGGTCTAGGCGCATCAAACCTTGGTGCAACTTCGGCTACTCTTAGCTGGAACGCTGTAGCTGGTGCGACTTATGATGTAAGATATAGAGTTGCAGGTACATCTACATGGACCAATGTAAATGACGTCGCAGGTACATCAACTACACTTTCTGGACTTACAGCTTCTACATCGTATGAGGCACAAGTGAGAAGCAAGTGTGATGATGGTTCAACTTCTACTTATAGCAGTACAGTTAACTTCAGCACAACGGCTGTAAGCTATTGTGCATCTAATGGAAATAGCGTGGCTGACGAGTACATCAGCAACGTAAACGTGGGATCAATCAACAATGCTTCAGGCGCTGGTTCAGGTGGTTATCAGGACTTTACTTCCGTATCTACTGATCTGGCTAAAGGTTCGGCCTATACGGTAACGGTAACACCAACCTGGACTGGAACAGTTTACAGCGAAGGGTATAGCGTTTGGATTGACTACAATCAGGACGGTGACTTCACAGATGCAGGCGAGCAAGTGTGGACACAGTCAGCTACCCAAAACACACCGGTAAGTGGAAACTTTACAGTTCCTTCAGGAGCCTCAGATGGTGCCACCCGTATGAGAGTTTCTATGAAGTATAACGGTGTACCTACTTCTTGTGAGTCTTTCAACTATGGTGAAGTTGAAGATTATACTGTGAATATCGGAAACACAGGAGGAGATACAGAAGCCCCATCTACACCAACAAACTTAACTTCATCAAATGTTACACAAACTTCCGCTGACCTATCATGGACAGCCTCGACTGATAATGTAGGTGTAACGGGTTATGACATCTATGTAGATGGTTCGCTTGATGGCTCAACTGCAAATACAACTTACAGCGTAACAGGCCTTACAGCGGCAACTTCATACACAATGTCTGTAAGAGCCAAAGACGCAGCTGGCAACGAGTCTGCTGAAGCCACAACTAATGTTACTACTCAAAGCGCAGGCATGAGTTGTTCAGCAACGGTATCAGCTCCTTACTCAGAAGGTTTTGAATCGGGCTTTGGCAGCTGGACCAATGTTGGTGGAGATGATTTCAACTGGACAAGGAACTCAGGCGGAACGCCTTCAAGCAACACAGGTCCATCTTACGCGCAAGAAGGCAGTTATTATATTTACGTTGAGTCTTCAAGTCCTAATTACTCAAACAAGGTGACCATCATAGAAAGTCCATGCTTCGACCTTTCTGGTGAGTCAAGTGCCACTTTTGCATTTAGGTATCACATGTATGGTGCTTCAGCTATGGGAGATTTAGAACTTCAGGCAACAACAGATGACAATTCTTGGTCTACTTTATGGTCAAAAGCCGGAAACCAGGGTAACAGTTGGTTGAGTGCCAATGTTGACATGACAGCTTATGCTGGAGGAAACGTAAAACTGCGTTTCGTAGGTACAACAGGCACCACCTGGCAAGGAGACATGGCTGTAGACAACATTTCACTTAGTGCAGGAAGCACTGGAGGTACAACAGATGTAACTTTAACGCTGGTTTTAGATAACTATCCTGAAGAAACAAGCTGGGAAATTAGAGATGGAAGTACAGTTATCGCTTCAGGCGGCACTTATGGTTCTCAGCCAGATGGCTCAACCGTAATCGAAAATGTAACTCTTGATGACGGATGTTATGACTTCGTTATCAACGATACCTATGGAGATGGTATTTGCTGTTCTTATGGAAGTGGTTCTTATGAACTAACAGCCGGTAGTACAGTACTTGCCTCAGGCGGATCGTTTGGTTCGAGTGAAACAACCAACTTCTGTGTTGGAGGAGGTACTACAAGCTTTACTACAACAAGTGCTTTAAATACCACTTCGGAAGGTGCGAGACCTGGAGGTTTTAGGGTTTATCCTAATCCTGCAGAGGACAAGCTGAACATCTTCACCGATAAAATGGGTGCCGTTTCTTACTCTATCATCAACGCTGGTAGTAAAGTTTGGAAAACTGGTAGTCTCAGTAGCAATCAGGGAAGTATAGATGTAAGCGATCTGAAAGCAGGGTTTTACTTTATCAAAGCAACTGATGGAGAGAACACCGTGATCAAGAAGATTGTGAAGCAATGACATGTTATTAAATATAACTTACAGAAAAGAGCCCTAACCGGGCTCTTTTTGTTTTAAGACATGTAAGAAATTCTCATTAATCTCCCCGTTTGATATTTTAAATTGATCTAACGGTTATATTTATTATTTTATCACCATTTTTTATAATATAATACATGTAATAAATCGGCTTATTGTAATTTGTCAAGTTATAAATCAATTACTTTATTGCAGCAACTCTTGGCCGAGAGGAGTTAAAATTATAATATAAATATTTTTAATTATGAAAAATTTCAAATCACTTCTTTGTTTATTTTTATTTATGATTGCTGGAACCTCTAGTTTTGGAGAAGGTAATAGTTTGTTCAAATATGATTGTGCAGATGTCACATTCTCTTGTGGTGCAACAGGATACGTATGTGGTAATGCTAACGAATCTTTGGTGGATCGTGCATGGAGGTTAGATGGAGAGATTTGTGGATAAATAAAAAATGGGGCTCCTAAATGGGGCCTTTTTAAAAACTTAATTAAATTATTTAAACATGAAAATAGCAATTACTTTACTAGCAACATGTCTTACCGTTACTGTGATGTTGGCCCAACCAGGTTCGCAGGCATTTAAATGTACCTACCAGTTGACCTTTCAACCTGACTCAACAGATAAAAATAACCAACAAAACGAACTCATGCTGTTATACATTTCAAAAAATGAATCTCAGTTTGTTAGCAAAAATTTCATGTTGCGAGACTCACTAAAGAAGGTAGTTAAAAGAAATTATGACCCCAGTTCTGGTCATTTGGATTTATCCCAGGTAAGTATCCCTCAAACCCGATTTCGTTTCATTATTTACAAATCACAAGAAATGATCGATGTATTTTATGATAAACTTGGGTGGTTTAAATACAGTGAAGATCCGGAAGAATTATGTTGGGAAATAAGCAACGAAATAAAAAGTATCAACGGGCTTAGTTGTCAGAAGGCCATGGTATCACATGGAGGCAGAAATTATGTTGCCTGGTTTACTAATGAAATTCCGGTGCCTGATGGCCCTTACATTTTTTCTGGTCTGCCTGGTCTTATCGTTGAAATTACTGATACTCAAAACCATTACAACTTTTCTTTGATACAGGTTCAAAATCATAATGGCATTTTTCCCTTTGAAGAACCTAAAGATTACTTAACCATTAGTAAAGCCAAGTTTTTATCATTTATGGCTGATTATCGAAAAAACCCCATAAAACACTTAAAACAATATGCTTCAGTTAGTCTTAGTCCAGTAGAACGTAAAAGAATAAAAGACCGCGAAAGCAGACGTAATAACCCGATTGAACTCAAGGCCAACTAGCCCTTCTACATGAAGATTTTTCTGCACATAATGGTATTTGTATTTACGAGTCATGTTCTAATAGCTCAGAATGTTATTAGTGGGAAAGTCTTCAATACAGAAGGTGAAATAGTGGCTTATGCCAATATTACGGTTTCAGAAAAAAACAAAACTGCAATATTGGCATATGCACTTACAGATGCCAGGGGAGAATACAAGCTACAACTAGCGTCCCCTTTAGATTCAGTTGTTCTTAAAGTAAGTCATATAGGCCATTCAAGAAGTTCAAAGAAAATTGTAAACAAAAGCCAGGTAATAGATTTTGAGTTGGAAAAATCAACTCTTCAGCTTAATGAGGTAACTATTGACGGAAAGTCTTCTGTACTACAAACAGGTGATACAATCAGGTACAAAGTCGATTCTTTTAAAAAAAATGATGACCGCACTATTGCCGATGTATTAGAAAAGTTGCCAGGAATTGAAGTTGAAAGCAACGGTCGAATTTTATACCAGGGCAAGGCCATACAGAAATACTACATAGAAGGTCTTGACCTTTTAGAGGGTCGATATAACCTGGCAAATTCTAACCTCCCAGTCGATGCTGTATCCCAAGTCCAGGTGCTGGAAAACCACCAACCGATACAATTACTGGATAGTCTCATTTTTTCTGATAGAGCTTCATTGAATATAAAACTTAAAAACAACTCCGCATTCGCCCTCGAGAGTCAATTAGGGGTAGGTTTAGCCCCAGCACTTTGGAATGCAAATATTACACCTATGTTATTTACAAAAAAAAGACAGCTGATAGCCTCATACCAATCCAACAATACCGGGCATGATGTAAGCAAACAACTTAGAAGACTTACCATAGATGAGCTTTCAAATGGCTTGCATACAACCTCTGAAAACTGGCTGGACATACAAACCATTGCACCACCACCGTTTTCAGAAATATTTTGGCTCACCAACAGCATCCACATGGGCACAGTAAACTACCTCAATACCCTTGGAGATAACTACAATATCAAATATAACATTGATTTTGTAACCGATGATCAAACCCGCTCTGGTTCGACCGAAACTTCCTTCTTCACACCAACCGATACCATTACTATTAATGAAATAAAACATAACAGCCTAAGCAACACAACCCTGCGGGGTAATGTTACTCTTGAAAAAAATGATCGAAAACATTATTTAAAAAACCAATTGAGATTTAAAAAACACTGGAATACGAAAAACCAACAATTAATAACCACGAGAAATCAAACGACTCAAGACTACGTAAGCCCCTTAACCTCTTTGGAGAATAAATTTAGGTATTTGTTCCCCTCCGCTAAAAAGATATTATCATTGAAATCTTATGTTTCCTATTTTTCAAATGATCAATCTCTGGTCGTCAATCCAGGCCAGTTTGAAGACCTATTAAATAATTCCCAGCCTTTTGACGAGGTTAATCAACGACTCCAACATGATCGTTTCTTTACTGACAATTCGCTAAATGCAACTTTTGGAGTGGGCAGATTTACATTTAGTTCACAAACAGGTTTCTCAATAGGTCACGATCAACTTTCAAGTGCACTAATAATCTCTGATAGTTCCACCAGTACTGTCTTATCAAATGAATTTCAAAACAACCTTACATTTAACAAGTCTCAAGCCTATATCCAGACCGATGCTGAATTTGCATCTGAAGGGTGGGTATTCAAGGTTAAACTTCCATTAAAGTATCATTTCATAGAATACAGAGATGAGAATTTAACTACTAGTCCAGGTATTAAACGTCCAACCTTCGAGCCAAGACTTTCTATTTATAAGAAGCTCAACACCTATTGGAGAGTTAATATTTCAGGCCAGTTGAAATATGACTTTGGGCAAATTAGTCAGCAATATAGAGGGTATATATTAACTGGATATAGAACTACTCAGAAAAACAACTCAGATCTGCTAATCACAAAACGACAAGTATACACAGCAGGACTAGAGTTTAAAGATGTCTTAAATTCCACTTTCGGCAACGTTAACTATTATTTCACCTTAGGTGAAAGAAACTTAATACCCTTTCAACTAATCTCTAATACGGGCATTACTGAAACTCAAACTTTCAACATCGACAACACGATCCAGTCACATCATTTTAATATGAAGGTTGACAAAACCCTTGATTTTATCAAATCAAACATTGCGCTTCAGAGTACATATAATCAAACAAAAAGCAAACAGTTCTTAAACGATCAGGTTTACCAGGTTACTAACGAGAGCATATCGTTAAAACCAACCCTATTTACAGACATCTCAAAATGGATTACCACAGAATATAAGGGATCGTTTACGTTATTTAGTAATCAAGTAGGCACTAAGAAACTTCGTCAAATAGTAACCCAAAGCCATTCTTTAAATCTGATACTCTTCTTGTCAGACTTTCAAATCTTTGAAATTAATGGCGAGTACTTCACAAACAACTTTTCAACTACACCAGAGAGTTATTTTCTTAACCTGAGTTACCAATACACTCTACAAAAAAGCAAAATTGACCTTGAGCTAAAGTGGAACAATATTTTAAACACTAAAAGCTATAATACCATTTACAGCAACCCATACACCTACATTTCCAACACTTATGAAGTAAGGCCTTCTCAGCTTATTTTTAATATAAAATTTGGAATTCGCTAGTCACCTTTCAAAAGGCCAAAAATAAAAGAATGCCAAAGAGGGCATTATTCATAATAAAGCACATGCATCACGGTCTCGCCTACCGCCTCGAGTGTTTCTTTACTTATTAAGTCAATATTATCATCATGTGTGTGGTGGTAGTCTCCAAAATAACCATGTGAAGGGTCGTAATGAACAATATCTACTGTAGGAATTTTTGCGAATTCATTGATAAAAATATGGTCATCCAAAATTTCATCTTGTTTGCTATTTTTAAAGTACTGAGCATACCCAAGACTCGAAGCTCTGCTCCAGACTTTATCTACAATGCCGGGAGCATAACGCAAAGAGCCCCCTTCTTTATGAAATTCAGATCCTTTAGCACCTACCATATCTAGTAATATGCCATAATAAGCAGAGTAACCTGACTCATGCTTGTTTTTAGACCAGTATTGAGAGCCCAGACACCACCAGCTAGACCAACCATCTCTCAAAGGCACATCTCCATGAAATGCTGTATCATTGCCCCAATCTTCTCCATCAAATAATATGAAATCAACGCCCACGTCAGGCATGTTGTTGGCAGTCATTGATCGAGCCATTTCGAGCAATACACCTACCCCACTGGCTCCATCATTGGCTCCATCGATTGCCAAGTATTGGTCTTTATCGTCCTTGTCAGCAAATGGCCTTGAGTCCCAGTGTGCTGCAAGTAAAATTCGTTTACTGGCGGTAGGATTTAAACTGGCTATTATGTTTTTAAGCGTTACGGTCTGATTATCAAAGGTGGTCACTTCAAACTCCTGTACTTGCACCTTTGCACCAAAGCTTTCAAATTGATCAATGAAATATGAAGCCGCCTGAGCGTGTGCTTCTGTCCCCGGTACTCTTGGGCCAAAATCCACTTGTTTTTTAACATAGGCATAGGCCGAATCAGCATTGAAATTCGGAACATTCACTACTTTTTCCGGTTCTTTAGACACTTCTTCGGCTTTCTTTTTGTTACTGTCACAAGCACTAAAAAGTGTAAGCCCTGCTATGCCTATATAGATTAAGCGATATTTAAATTGCATAGAATAGATTTTAAAAACTTACTTGAGGTAAAACGTGTGATTTTACCAATAAATTATGTTTTATACTATTGTTTGTAAAGCAAACAAAATTGGCTTAAATTTGCATCGAAATATATGAAATAGTTTCAGAGGGGGCATTAGCCCCCTCTTTTCATATTCCGTAATACGATGAATCTAGAAGACAAAATAAAAGAGATTGCAAACAAGCATTTGGCCGATAAGAGCCACTTTGTTGTGGATGTAAATATCTCTACCAGAAAAGGGCCAAGTAAAGTCCTGGTGCTACTAGATGGTGATGAAGGTGTAAACATTGATGATTGTGCAGATTTAAGCAGGGCCATCAGTGCTGAGTTGGAAGAGAATGACACGATGGAGTCGGCCTATACCTTAGAGGTATCCTCTCCTGGTGTTGATTATCCGCTCACTCTGGGCCGCCAATTTCAAAAGAACATTGGTAGGCAAGTAAAAGTCACTAAAGAAGACGGAAAAGATATTAAAGGTGAGCTTAAGGCTTATAACGATAAATCGATAACCCTTCAAAAAGAAAAAGGTAAGGGTAAGAAAAAAGAAATTGAGGAGATAGAAATACCTCTTCAGGATATTAAAAAAACAATAGTTCAGATTTCATTTAAATAGAAACAAAGATGGATGCTGCAGTATTAATCGAATCATTTGCAGATTTTGCTAAACAAAAGAACATTGACAGGCCAACAATGATCAGAATTCTGGAAGATGTTTTCAGAACCATGATCAGAAAGAAGTTTGAGACTGACGAAAATTTCGACATTATTATAAATGCCGACAAGGGTGACCTTGAGATCTGGAGATTTAGAGAAATCGTTGATGACAACTCAGAAGATATCTGGGATCACGACAAGATTAGCTTAAGCGAAGCTCGCAAAATAGAGCCAGATTTTGAAATCGGTGAAGAGGTGGCTGAAGAGATCACTTTGATCGATTTTGGAAGAAGAGCCGTGATGACAGCTCGCCAAACACTTATTCAAAAGGTGAAAGATCTTGAGAAAGACATTCTTTTTGAGAAATACAAAGAGTTGGTAGGTGAGATTATTAGCGGAGAGGTTTATCAAATATTGAGCAGAGAAGTATTGCTTATCGATGCGGAAGGTAATGAAATATCGATCCCAAAAAGTGAGCAAATACAGAAAGATAGATTTAGAAAAGGGGATCAAGTAAGAGCTATTGTAGATCGTGTTGAAATGATCAATGGTAATCCTAAGATTATCCTTTCAAGAACAAGCCCTGTATTCCTTGAAAGACTTTTTGAAAGTGAAGTGCCAGAAGTTTATGATGGCCTTATCACCATTAAGAAAGTTGTAAGAGAGCCAGGAGAGAGAGCAAAAGTAGCTGTTGAATCTTATGATGACAGAATAGACCCTGTTGGAGCATGTGTAGGTATGAAAGGTTCCAGAATTCACAGTATTGTAAGAGAGCTTCAAAATGAAAATATCGATGTTATCAATTTTACCGATAACATGGACCTATATATAACACGTGCACTTAGCCCGGCTAAGCTCACCAGCATGAAAATTGATGAGGAAGATGGCAGGGTTTCTGTTTATCTAAAACCTGATCAGGTGTCCTTAGCTATTGGTAAAGGTGGTCAGAACATAAAATTGGCCAGCAAGCTGGTTGGTCTTGAGATAGACGTGTTTAGAGAACTTGGTGCAACAGAGGAAGAAGATGTGGATCTTGATGAGTTCACAGATGAAATTGAAGACTGGGTGATTGATGCCTTAAAGAGCATTGGTCTTGATACTGCTAAAAGCGTATTGACTTTATCAAAAGAAGACCTGGAAAGAAGGACTGATTTAGAGGAAGAAACGATCAATAATGTATTGAGAGTCCTCAAGCAGGAGTTCGAATAATTTTTATTATAACAAAAAAAAACGGGATATTTGAGTATGGCAGAAGAAAAAAGCATGAGGCTTAGTCAGGTTGCCAGAAAGCTAAATGTAGGTCGCACGACCATCATTGATTTTCTGGCCGATAAAGGCTTTGAGGTAGATAGTAGCCCCAACTCCAAAGTGACAGCGGAGCAATTCGGCATGTTGTCAAAGGAGTTTGCTGCGTCTGCATCAGAAAAAGAAGAAGCCTCTGGACTGACGATTGGCACTAAGCACAATGAGCATGTAGTAATTGATAGCGATAGTGATGCTACAAGCAAAAAAGGCGATGATGAAGAGAGTGTGCTTATCAAAAATCTTTCTGCTGCCAACAAGGAAGAGCCTAAAAAAGAAGAACCTAAGAAAGAAGAGCCCAAAAAAGAAGAGCCTAAGTCTGATAAAGTTGAATCTGAAAAGCCTAAGCTTAAAGGACTCAATGTTGTTGGAAAAATAGACCTCGAAAAGAAAAAAGCTGAAGAAGCTGAAGAAAAGGCTGAAGCGAAAAAAGAGGAGCCTAAGAAGGAAGAGTCTAAAAAAGAAGAACCCAAGAAAGAGGAAGCTCCTAAAGAAGAAAAGAAAGAAGAGGTAAAAGCCAAAGAGGAAGCCCCTAAAGAAGAAAAGCCTGCCGAACCTAAGAAAGAGGAAGCTCCTAAAGAAGAGAAGAAAGAAGAAGAAAAAGTTATCTCAGCGAGAGCCGATAAACTTAAAGGTCTTAAAGTAGTAGGTAAAATTGATCTCCCTAAGGCCAAAGAGAAGAAGAAAGACCAGCCCGTTGCTTCTTCTGATGACCAAAAGGAACAAAAGAAAAAGAAAAGGCCTAGAAAACGTATCGCGCGTCAGGATAACCGAGGAAAAGGTAGTAGAAGAGCCGATAAAGAAGAACCTTCTGATAAGGAAATTCAGGATAAAATTAAAGCCACTCTCGCTAAGCTGAGTGGAAATAAGAAAAAGAGCTCTGGCTCTAAATATAGAAGAGAGAAGCGTTCTGCTGCTGCTGAAGCTCAGGAAGAGCAAATGCTAAAAGAGCAGGAGGAGTCTAAAACATTAAAAGTAACGGAATTCGTTTCCGCCAATGATTTAGCTTCTCTTATGGATGTACCCGTACAAGATGTAATTAGTGCTTGTATGAGTTTGGGTATGTTCGTTTCTATCAACCAAAGATTAGATGCCGAATCAATCACTGTGATTGCAGATGAGTTTGGCTATAGCGTAGACTTTACATCTGCAGATGATGAGATGGAAGTGGAAGTTGAGGAAGATGCTGTAGAAGATCTTACAGATAGAGCACCTATTGTTACTATCATGGGTCACGTTGACCACGGTAAAACTTCACTACTTGACTATATCAGAAGTGCGAAAGTAACTGCGGGTGAAGCCGGAGGTATTACCCAGCATATTGGTGCTTATGATGTAATGACAGAGAGTGGCCAAAAGATAGCATTCCTTGATACACCGGGTCACGAAGCCTTTACAGCGATGCGTGCTCGTGGTGCAAAAGTAACTGATATTGTAATTATTGTGGTTGCGGCTGATGACGACATCATGCCTCAAACCAAAGAAGCTATTAATCATGCTCAGGTTGCCGGAGTACCAATAGTAATCGCAATCAATAAAATTGATAAGCCAGGTGCTAATCCTGATAAGATTAAAGAAGGTTTATCAGGTATAAACATCCTTGTTGAAGACTGGGGTGGTAAATATCAGTGCCAGGAAATTTCTGCTAAAACCGGTCAGGGTATTGATGATTTATTAGAGAAAGTTTTATTAGAAGCAGAATTACTGGAGTTAAAAGCCGTTCACGACAAACCAGCGGTAGGTGCTGTAATTGAAGCTTCACTAGATAAAGGTAGAGGTTACGTAGCGACCCTTCTTGTACAAAGCGGTACAATGAAAGTTGGTGATGTAATACTTGCCGGTGCATATCATGGTCGTGTAAAAGCCATGTTTGATCATAAAGGTACAAAGCTTGATAAAGCTGGGCCATCTACTCCTGTGTTAATGCTAGGTCTGGATGGTGCTCCACAGGCAGGTGATAAGTTCAATGTAATGGAAAGCGACCGTGAAGCAAGAGAGATTGCTACTAAGCGCGAGCAGATCCTACGTGAACAAAGCATACGTACCAAGAAACATATTACGCTTGATGAGATCGGCCGTAGACTTGCCATCGGTTCGTTTAAGGAACTTAACGTAATTGTTAAAGGTGATGTGGATGGTTCAGTTGAAGCATTATCAGATTCTTTACTCAAGTTAAGTACTGAAGAAATTCAGGTAAACATCATACATAAAGGTGTGGGTCAGATTTCTGAATCTGATGTACTTCTTGCTTCCACTTCTGACGCGGTGATCGTTGGTTTCCAGGTGAGGCCTTCTGGTTCGGCTAAGAAAATTGCTGAAAATGAAGAAATAGAAATCAGACTTTACTCAGTAATCTACGATGCCATCAACGATGTGAAAGATGCTATGGAAGGCATGCTTGATCCGGATGTTGAAGAGGTAATCGTGGGTAACGTAGAAGTAAGAGATGTATTCAAAATCTCAAAAGTTGGAACCGTTGCTGGTTGTATGGTTATCGATGGATATATCAAACGTAACAACCCTATCAGATTGATTCGCGATGGTATCGTGGTTTATTCTGGTGAAATGGGACAACTTAAACGATTTAAGGATGATGTGAATGAAGTTAAAAACGGATACGAATGTGGTATCAGCATCAAAAACTTCAACGACATAAAAGAAGGTGATGTGATTGAAAGTTACGAGGAGAGAGAAGTAAAAAGAACCTTATAACAAGCATCATAAAGTTTATAAAGAAAGGGCCAATGCGCCCTTTTTTTGTTGACAACTCTCTCGCGAGTAAAATTTTTTTGATAAAATATTAAATTTTTCTAAAGAATATAAGTAATCTCGTGTAAGAAAGTTGTAAGATTAATACTTGCTATTGTATATTATTTTCTTCTTTTTTATAAAAAAGAATGAGAAAAATCCGCAGTTATTTCTAAATTGAAGGTCGATTTAGAATTATATTTGTTTAACCAAACTTACGATACCATTTAAATTATTTGGCCATGGAAGAAACCTCTACACAATCCTTTGAAGCATGGAATATGTGGGCTCAGTATATTGCATTTGGATTAGCAGGCTTATCTGTATTGATTTTAATAGGCCATATTTTGAAATTAGGCGCTACAGGCGACTCTAAAACAAAATATGACTACATCAATCGTACGGAAATAAACGTGCTGATGTCATGCAGTGTAATTTTAATTATTGCTGGCGCTTTTTATGCCAACTCTTTCATACAGGAGTTAGGTATGCTTTGGTTGTTTGTTAGATTATTTGTAACGGTTTCAATGGGATTAATCATTGGCGTAATCGTTCAAAACCTTTTAAAATTTTATTACCCATTCTATATTGAGAAACGACTTAAGAAGCTTCGCTATAAGCCACGTATTTCTCCTAAAACAGGTAAACCAATGAAACTTCTTAGTGAAGAAGAAGAAGACGTTTATCTTGACGAGGGTATGCAGGCCGAGGAAGATATCTTTTCTATCGACTATGATGTATGGGTTGATGAAGAAACTGGTTATACAAAAATTGAGAAATACTCTGGTCACTTACATGCATTGCAGTGTCCTGAGTGTAACTACCAGACATTTAGAGTTAATAAAGAAGATATTATCAAGTCTCCATCTACTACAGAAGAAGGAGAACTACTTAAGCATTTTGAGTGTGGCTATTGTGGACACAAGGCGAAGAAGACATTTAAAATTGCAATGTTAAGAGATGTAAATGCAACTGAAGAAGAACAATCTTCTACTGCTACTGCATAATAAGTACAATTTAAAAATACTAAAAAGGCCTTTTTTAATTAAAAAAGGCCTTTTTTTTATGTCAATAAAATATTAAATTATGTCGTTGCGATTAGCATTCTTCATCTACATACAAATTATTAGCACTGCAGTTTATTCTCAAAAGGTAGAAATTCTTGATCAACGCCCTCCAATTTATTCAGAGATCTCAGACTTAAATTATATTACAATATCAGGTAACTCAATAAGTTCAAAGGATTTAAAGAACTCAGTAATTGTCATAAATATTTGGTTTGTTGGCTGTAAAGGCTGCAAGCAAGAAGAGCCCTATTTACGTCAAATAGTAAATCAATTCCAAAACAATGAAAACTTTCGATTTGTCAGCTTTTGCATGAGCACTGAAAAGAGAATTGCTAAATATTACAGTAAGTATGGTGATTTTGGCTATGAGACGGTTAGCACTACACGTGATGTAATAAAAGAAAAGTTCAATATAATTTCATCTCCATCCCACCTTATCATCAAAGACGGAGTATTAGTTGCAAAGTATATTGGACCTATAACCTCCTCAGGAGGTGGGTTAAATTGGTTTATTAGTCAGTTGAATAACCTTCGCTAAACAAAAAAGCCTGCCCGGTATAATACCAGACAGGCCGTGATATATTTAGATGTCTCCTAATTACTTAAACACATCCTCACTGATTTCAGGATTTACCTCAACACTCTCTACTTTTTGAACCATCTTCATTCCACCACCTAGAGGTAGTTTAATTTCAAAAGGGAACTTAACTCCTTCTACCTCCTGATAATTGCCAATATCTGTGGCCATTACCATTTCTCCCTGAGGAGTTTGAGCCACTTGGCTTTTTCTTACCAGCAGATTGGTAGACGCATCAAAGTAATGTGTGGATTTTGTACCTGTTGGTAAAGTAACTTCCACTACATATGCATCAGCTCCTTCTATTTTTTCCACACCAACTAACTTTGTCTCAACTTCTAATTCATCGTATGCTAACTGTGGAAATATATGACCTTCAATAGACATCTCTTTTAACTTGTTCTCATCAAGCGGAATTTGTCGGCCCATTTGAACAAAAGATCCATTCTCACCATCAAAAACCTGCTTTACTGCTACATTTCCACCCATTGTCATTTCCATGAGCATCATGTTTGGAGATTTTTGTTGCATTACGATCGAAACAGCATTACCCATCATATCTGCACTAGCGTTTATCTTAAGCGACTTAACAGACTTAAGCTTTTCTTCACCTCCAAGCGCTTGTATGTAATTATCAATAACCTTTTGAGCTGTTAGACCGGCAGGTAAAGCGGATGTCGCTGATGGCTCATATTCATTGCCATAGATATCGAAATACTTAATGTCACCAAATTGCTTTAGGTTTTCAGCCACTTCATTGGCCTTACCTACAATTAGAATATTTGATTGACCTGGTTTGATATACTTTTGCGCCATTGCCTGAACATCAGCCAAAGAGGTAGCCGAAACATTTTTTAGATAATTAGCATAGTAATCTTCTGGCAAATTATATCTGGCTGTATTAATGGCAAAGTTGGCAATAGTCTGCGGGCGTTCTAATGATCTGGCAAAACTACCTATTATCGAAGCTTTTGCCGCTGACAATTCGTCTTCAGTAACCTGCTCCTCACGAATTTTCTTAAGCTCAAATAAGAATTCTGCCACTGCACTATCAGTCACTTCGTTTCTTACACTTGCTCCAGCAGAAAAAGATCCAACTAAGTCATCACTGGAAAGTGAAGATCTCGCACCATAAGTAAAGGCTTTATCTTCTCTGAGGTTTTGCATCAATCGAGATGAAAATCCTCCTCCTAAAATTTGATTGAGCACTCTTGATTTAATGACATCAGGATTACCTGGCTCAAGACTTATAGGGTAAGTCACATCAATCACAGATTGTACAGAAGAAGGTCTGTCAACCATGGCCACAAACGTCTTTTCAGGCGCATTTGGCATATCATACTTTGGTTGCTCGATATCACCCTTCTCCCATTTGCTGAAATACTCTGTTACTAATTTCTTAGCTTCTTTCATTTCAATATCACCAACCACTGCCAGGTAGCCTACATTGGGCTTAAAATACTTCTGGTAGTAATTTTTACAATCTGCTAACGTGATGTTCTCAACTGTTTCTTCCTGGGTAAGCTCACCATAAGGATGATCTTTTCCATATACAAGCACGCTGCTTACATTATTTGCAATTGCACTAGGATCTTCCTTGTTAGCCGCCAAACCAGACAACGTCTGTTTTCTTATTTTCTCTAGCTCATCTTCAGGGAAAGCAGGATTAAACAAAACATCAGTCATCAACTCAAGCAATTTATCTTTGTGCTTTGTTAGTGAAGAAGCAAAAACTCCACTTGATGATGTGCTTATTGAAGCACCGATAAAATCAATCTCTTCATCAAGTTGTGCTTTAGTCCTATTAGTAGTACCGTTTCTCAAAAGTTGACCAGTAATACTTACATAGCCCGCTTTTTCTCCTTCAATAATTGGTTCATTATCGAGAATAAGAGAGAAAGCCACTCGAGGAAGCTTGTGGTTCTCTACCACAAAAACTTTTAACCCATTTTTTAACTCAAACGACTGGTAGTCGCCAATTTGTATTTTTGGTGCCGGACCTGGCTCGGGAGCCTTTGTTCGGTCTACCTGAGCAAATGCTGATACTGCAAAGCTCAATAATATGATTAATGTAGATATATAGCTTTTCATCTTAGTTATCAGTTTTTAGTTCAACATCTTCCGGCTTGTTCTTTGCAGACTCTGGCAAGTAATAAAGCACCACACGATTTTCTTTGTTGAGGTATTTTTTTGCCACTTCCATGATATCCTCACGAGTAACATTCATATACTTCTCAATCTCAGTATTTACAAGATTTGCATCTCCGAAATACACGTGGTAGTTCGCCAGATTTTCAGCAATACCAGAAACAGTGCTGTTTTGCGAAACGATATTGTTTTCTACTTGATTTCTGATTTTTTGAAACTCTTTTTCAGAAATAAGCTCTTCTTTTACTTTACTTATTTCCGCATCCATACCTGCTTCAAGGTCTTCAAGGCTTACGCCCATATTGGCCAGACCAAATGTTAAATAAAGTCCTGGATCTTCAGAACCAAAAGGAATCGCTACCACCTGAAGCGCCTTTTGCTGTTCATCAACCAATGACTTGTACATTCTTGAACTTTGGCCTCCAGAAAGCAATGTACTTAGCATATTCAATGCGTAGTAATCATCTGTACCCTGTGCTGGCATATGGTATGCCTGAATTACTGCAGGCAGCTGAATTTTGTCATAAACAACATCTCTGATTTCCTCTGTTTGCTTAGGCTCCACAACATTAGGTCGTGGTATTTCTTTACCTCCTCTTGGTATACCTGCAAAGTATTTGTCAATCATTTTCTTAGTTTCCTCTATGTCGATGTCGCCAGCTACAGAAAGTGTAGCATTTTCTGGTACATAAAAGGTGTTATAGAAGTCCATAAACTCATCGAGAGTCGCAGCATTTAAGTGGTCCATCGAGCCGATGGTCGTCCAGCGGTATGGGTGTTTAGTGTAAGCTCTTTTACTTATCTCTTCAAGAATAGAGCCGTAAGGTCTGTTATCCACACGTTGCCTTTTTTCTTCTTTAACAACCTCTCTTTGTGTCTCCACACCCACTTTATCGATCTTTGCATGCATTAGTCTTTCTGACTCAAGCCAAAGACCTAACTCCAATTGATTTGAAGGTAAGATTTCATAATAGAAAGTTCTGTCATTTGAAGTGTTGGCATTGTTAACACCACCCGCATTGGTAATGTATTTATCAAATTGCCCTCTGTCTATGTTTTTAGAACCTTCAAAAAGCAAATGCTCAAAAAAGTGTGCGAAACCTGTTCTTTCAGGGTCTTCATTTTTTGATCCTACATGATACATGATCGTAACTGCAACAATGGGTGTGCTATTATCCTGATGCAGGATCACATGCATGCCATTGTCAAGATCGTACTCGGTAAATTCTATCTCATTATCCTGCGCTCTGACAAACGCAAAAATGCCTAAGAGTAGAATTAATGATAAAATTGGTTTTTTCATTATTTGTGGTTTAAGGTTAAAATTGAAATTATTCGAATAGGTGATTTAATATATCTTTGGTATCAGCCCAGGCCAATCTAGGCCCAAATTTTGAAACTACTTTTGATGAAGCAAGGCTGGCAATTTTTCCAGCTTCAGCATAGCTATGACCATGTGTAATGCCATATAAAAAGGCTCCGGCAAACATGTCTCCTGCTCCATTTGTATCCACGGCATTTACTTTGTAAGGCTCAATGTCAATAAAAGTGTCTCCATCATAGATCATCGCTCCGTTAGCACCTTGCGTGATAGCAAATTTCTTAGCTACCTTTTTCAGTTCCTCTCTGGCTTCCTGAATATTATCCTTATCGGTGAAAAGCATTGCCTCTTCTTCATTACAAAACAGTAGATCAACACTTGCTCCTACTACTTCCTCCATCTGACTTTTAAAGTATTTTACCATACTCGGGTCAGAAAAAGTTAATGCTACTTTTACACCAGCTTGCTCAGCCAATTTTTTGGCTTTTTTCATTGCTTCCAGGCCGTTTTCTGAAGTCACAAGGTAGCCTTCGATATAGACATAGGAAGAGTCTTTCAAAGCCGCTTCATTTATTTCATCAACAGAATAAGTAGCGGTGATGCCGAGAAAAGTATTCATGGTTCTATTTGCATCCGGAGTTGTCATTACCAGGCACTTACCAGTAATTCCTTCTCCGGCTGTCTCTGGCGTCAGGTTTGTCTCCACACCATTTTCTCCGAGGTCTGCAAGGTAAAACCTCCCCATATCGTCATTGGCCACTTTGCAGGAATAGTAGCATTTTCCGCCAAACTGACTCGCAGCTATAATAGAATTAGCGGCAGATCCACCACAGGCTTTCTCACTCCTGGAAAGATCAATGGCTTCTGATAACTCAAATTGCCTTTCTGCATCGACCAAGGTCATGAGACCTTTCTCTACTTTATGCTTTTCTAAAAAGTCGTCTCCTACTTCAGTTACAATGTCCACCAAGGCATTACCAATGCCATATATATCATATTTTTTACTCATAAAATTTAATTTTGAAAGCGCTAAGTTAAAACTCTTAATTTATATTTAAAACCTAAGGACGATCATCGGTTTTTTGACGTGTTAAGCCTATTTCATTGGCCTTGTTTGGGTAGTCTGTAATAATGCCATCAACTCCCCACTCTATAAGCTCTAGCATTTCATGAGGATTATTAACCGTCCAGGGGATGACCTTAATCTCCTCCTTTTGGAGGTCCTCAATTTTTGACTTTGATAAAAGCTTATAGTAAGGACTGTAAATTGCCGGCTTGAAGCCAAGGCTTGCCAGATTAGACTTTACTGATCTTAAATTTTCTATTAGCACAGCTAGCCGCACTTCGGGATAAGCCTTATTCCAATAGCGTAAAATTCTGAAATCGAATGACTGTATAACTATGCGTTCGAACGGGAGGTATTGATCTATGAGATTATAAACAATATCAGAAAACTCCTGTGGTGATGGATGGAACTCATTATCACCTTGCGGACTGCTTTTTAGTTCGATGTTATAGTCAACCTCATATTTAGTATAGCTTTTTATATGCCACTCTACGGCTTTGATGACATCCGATAATAATGGTTTTGAAACTGCCATTTGCTGTTGTTCTTCAAACCGTTTATTGCCCAGAGAACCACAATCAAATTGTTTTATTTGATCATAAGCCATTTGATAAATATTGAAATCCTTTTCCTGATTTTTAGAAATTTCTGTGCTATCGGGTGTCAGGCAAATATCGTGAGACATCCATGGCTCATGGCTTACCACAACTTTACCATCCTTCGAAATCACAACATCGAGCTCCAGTGTGGTAACACCCTGGTCAAGGGCATAGATAAATGCTGGAATTGTGTTTTCGGGCATCATTCCGCGAGCACCTCTGTGGCCCTGAATGTCTACAGTATTTTGGCTAGTTCCTGTCATAGCCTGAGTGAGAAATAAAATGAGAAGAAGTGCTTTTTTCATATAATCAACTCGCTTCATTTGATTGACAAAAGTACCAATAAAATGTTACTTGGGATTTAGGATATGAACAGCCAGTAGAAGAAATAATTGACAATAAACTAAACGAGATAAATGTGGAGTGTGTTGTCCCGATAATTATCGGGAGAACCAACGACCCTCCCGACTAAATGTCGGGATGCTCCCAGCCTGCCTTAGTAGGAAGTACCGGACTCGAACCGGTGACCCCCGCCCTGTCAAGGCGATGCTCTGAACCAACTGAGCTAACTTCCTATTACAGCTGGCAGGTAAACCAACTGAGCTAACACTCCATTTATTTTTACTCAGGCAATATTAATAAAAACAAATTAATTTTTAGGTGGTGGTGTGATCATGATGTGTGCTTTATGCGTTCCGGGATCCATAATCCATGGCCCACCCGGTACCATGGGTCTGATTGGCAACCCTGTAGACTCTGGTGTGGCAAAAGGAATGTAAACCACATATCTATAGTTGGCATTTTCTACCCGCATAGAATCAGCATTGTATAAACCATCAGGCCCTGACAGTACATGTAATGTACTGGGGTTTTCAGGCATCTTCAATGCACCACTTTTGGCTTCTTCCTCTCTGATGTCAAATATTTCAGATCTCGACTTCCCTGCTGCTCTAAGTTCACGCCCTCGGGCCATAAAAGCTTCTAAATCCTGATGATAGCAAGCAATGTTGAGTCCTTTGCTATTTGGGTCATCCGAAAGGCAGATGAGCTCGTTAGTGCCTTCTTTGAGAAGCACTAATTCACCGTTTTCGTCATAGCCATATACAGTAGCACCGTCTCTTTTATCTTCGGGAGCTGCTTGAACAGCCATGGCTAATTGTGCCTCTTTATTAGGTATCTGGGCTTCGCAGCTTATGCAACAAAATAATCCGATGATGAATATTCCTTGAACTTTCATATTGATTTGTGTATTGATATACCTCAATATACAAAAATCAAATGATCTAAAAATGAAAAAGCACCCAAGCATTATGCCGAGGTGCTTTAACCAATCAATCTATGAAGAAAAACTTACTTGATAGCTGGTAAATCTATTTTGAGCTCAATTGAGTAAAGTCTGCCAATAAACGGTGATGCAGTAAATTCTCTAAACTCAGCGTCAAACAAGTTTGTAACCTGACCTGACAATGTGAACTTCTCATTAAAATGATAACCTAAGCCTAAATCAACATTCACAAAGCCTCCTAGTGGCCCATAATTCCAGGTGTCAGTACTCCTGGCATCTTCTACCACTGGGGTTCCTCGGTATACTAGGTCCTGAGTTTCGGCAGCAATCTGGAAACTAGAGAAATAATCATATTCTTGTACCCATCGGGCGAATACAGTTCCAAACCATTTCGTATCACTGTAGTTGATTCCGAGACCAGCTTTATGCGTTGCTGCGTTTACGAGTACATCAAGTTTATTTACCTCCCCATCATTATTAAAGTCATTTTCCTCTAGATTATCCTCGTCCACAGAGTAGTCGAAGAATGAGTAATTGAAATCTACATTCACTTTATTGCTAAACCTGTAGTTCAAGCCTAAGTCAAAACCATAAGTATCAATCTCACCGAAGTTTACATATGTTGCCACGAGTCCGCCAAAGACCCCATACCCACTCTGTACTTCAGAAATCGGTTGGTCACCTCTTTGTGTAGTAACACCAACAACTGTCACCGGGCTTAAGAAGTCTTCCGACATATTGTAATATGCGTTTACATCTACAAAAAGTTTATCAAAGGCCTGACCTTTATAGCCCAATTCAAATGATTTGATTTTTTCTACCTTTTGTTTTTCTACTGTAGTACCATCATTTAATGTAAAGCCTTCAGCATTACCCAAAATTAAACCTGAGAAAAGATTACCATACATATTTAGTATGGTTGGTGCAGCTATACCCTCGCTATACGTCAGACGGAAAGCCCCATTCTCAACAGATTTTACTAAGCCTACTTTTGGTACAAAGTTAAAACCATATACTTCGTGATTATCTCCTCTAAAGGCAGCCGTTGCTTTTAAGCCAGCCCCCAAATCATACTCTCCTTGTGCATAAACACCAACCTGATCCACCTTTATATAGTCCTCTTCATTTTGATCCAACAGATAAGTTCCATGACTATTGGCCAGGTCTCTTTGCCATTGTGCACCTGTAACTAAATTGAAGTCGCCAAATTCATTGTTATACTGTATCTCCGCATTGTAACGTTGCGAATCGTCTATAAATCTCGCTCCACTTGCATACGACTGCTCACCGCGAGCTTGGGCATCTGACATACCGGCATCTAGCAAACGATAGTATTGCTTGGTACGCTCATCTATGGCGTAGGTGTCATCGGTTTTACTGGTTGTCATGTATGCCTGTGCAAACCAATGTGGTGAGGTATATTTCAGAGAAAAAACGTTTAGCTTCCAATCGACAATCTGATTTCGACCTACATTGGTAGGCGCCAGGTAAGTACTATTGCTACCAGTATATCCTAATATGATATCAGATTCATCATTTACACTATAGTAAACAGAGGCTCCTCCTTTGAAGAATTCAAAATCGTTGTCCAACTCTAATTCCTCATAGCCTTCAGGTACTCCGTCAGGGCCCGGGTTTCCAGCAGCGTCTTGTCTATCGATGTATACAGAATCTGCAAACTCAAATTCTTCACCGCGTGTGTATTCCCCGGTAATTTTAAACGCCCATTTATCATTGATCTTTTGAGCGTGTCTTATTCTACTGGTAAACATATTTTGATTACCAGCACCCAAAGCAAACGTAGTACCTGGAGTAGCACGTGGGTCTTTTAATACTGTATTCACAAGTCCATTATGAGCATTTGGTCCATAAAGTGCGGCATTTGGTCCCAAAATAACTTCTACCCGATCAACATCTTCTTTAATGATTGTAGAAAGCGGACCAAATGGAAGACCAGTAGCAATTAATGTCGCATATCGACCGTCATTAATCTGCAGGTTTTTTGCATTAAAGTTGCTGTTAAAACCACGAATATTTACTCCTGTACCCACAACACCTGACCTGACAAACTCCACACCTTTGAGGCGCGCAAGAAGCTCACCCGGATTAAAAGAAGGTAGTTCAGCGATTTGTTTAGAGCTGATTACTTGTATTGTCGCAGGCGTCTCTGTGAGCTTTTCAGCTCTTCTTGTTCCAGAGACAACAATTTGATTAGAAAGGAAGAGCATAGAAGGTGTTAAGTAAATATCACCTAACTCTGTTGTTCCGGATACATCAACATTTTGAACTAGTTCTTCATAGCCCACATAAGTGATAACAATCGAATATTGACGATTTTCAAGGCCACTGATTGTAAAGTTTCCGTAAACATCTGTGGTACTACCTTGAGTGGTGCCCTGAATGGCCACATTGGCACCAATAAGCGGATCTCCACTTGATTCAAGTACACGCCCTGTTATTTCCCCGGATTGTGCGTAGCTCACTGCAGTGGTAAGCATAATAAATGCTAACAATGTAAAATATCTTTTCATAATACAGTTATGGTTTTAGTCTTTGAGCTAACCTAATCATTAGTTCTGGTGACTTTAATCATGACTAAAATTAGAATGGGGTGACTTTTAACTATTTCTAAGACCAATTGTTTTTTATTTATTTGATTATCAATTGTTTATGTATTAATAATCAAGCGCTGACTTTACATCTTTTATTATGTGAGGTACATGAATTTTGAGATCATCAAGCAGGTTGGTGATGACTGAAGACTTCTGATGATTGTGCAGGTAATCCTTACCGGAAGTGGTTATCGCATTAATAAGTTTATCATCTCCAATCCGGCCTTCCATGTAAAGTGACATTTCGTAGTACCATCGAATGGTAGGTAAATATATCGGTTTCTTTTGATCCTGCTCATCACGGACGAGTAGGCCATATTTTTTACAAATAGAAATTACCTTCTCATACTTCTCTTGTAGCAACAAAGCGTGTATATAGGCAGTAAAAAAAATGTACCAACGCTTAGACAAGACATGCTCTTTATTTATCCGTAAAAAGCTTTCAGCATACCTTTCTCCATCAGCTGGCTGACCGTTTAGGTTCAGACATTTTACATAGAATGCCACAAAACCTATCTTATTATGAAAATTATGTGTGGTTTTCATCTCAGCCATCGATTCTTTCATCAGACTGAGTGCCTCATCAATTTTACCTCTTCTGAGAAGTATTGAGCTGAAATTGGTAAGGTATTGCAAATGGTCTGCATTCTTTTGTCTGATAGACAGATAGCCATACTCTTCGGCCTGTTGCAATACATCAAACTTACTATGCAGCATCAGGCGATTGGCATAGTAGTTATAAAGTATTCGTTTTGAGTAGAAAAAGCCTTGAGCTAAGAGTTTATCGAGGTCATCATAAATAACTTTTAGTTTTTCAAACTCGCGGTAATTGAAATACATGAAAGTAAGCCTGATGATGGCCAGGTAGCGGTTATTCCCGTCAAGTGTGCTGTCATAAAAGATTTCTGTAAGCCAGCTTTCCCAATGCCTTGATTCGGTATTATTTAAAGAATATTGATCAATGATATCTACAGTCGCCTGGTGTAATTTGTCATTGACATCACGAGCACGCTGATATTCCTCTTTATATTTAGTGATCCACAGGTTTACCTTTTGATGATCATCATAGCGCAAACGAATCAATAAGAAATGGCGGTAATTTAACAGCAGCTCATAGAGTTTGATAAAATTGTATATGGGATGCTGGTAGTTTTTTATGGCTTTAAGCAAAACCACCTCTTCTTTTGGAGTGATGGAATCTGTCATCACTTTACGGTCCATTTCGTTGATCCATTCGAAATGATAATCTACGTTGATATCATTAAGCTTAGACTCAATCCAGTTTTTAAGGTTTGAGTATTTGCGTTTATTGACAGTTGTGTCGTAGGCAATCGGCCGATTAAAATTATTACTGTTGTGTGCTATGCGCTCAAGAATACCTCGCTTAGTATCATCTTCAAAATTTTCAATACTTAGCAGGTAAGAAGCCTCATGCGGAAGAATCTTTTCGGCAAATTCAGAGAACTTCTTGAGTTTTTGTTTTTTAGCCACCTATTCTGAGAGAAATTCAACAATCAATTGGTTGAATATATCAGCTTTTTCAAACGGAACAAAATGGCCGCATGCTGGAATGATTTCAAGGCTTGCATTTGGAAGCTCCTCAATGCCTGCCTCAGCCACCTGTTTCGTTGTAAGGTTCTTATGAAGAATTTGGTTTGGAATAAGCGCATCATTAGCTCCATACACCACCAAAACAGGCATGTCTACCTCTGATAATCTATTAAAAACGGGCTCATCAAGCATCCCAACCACACCATTGGCCACAGTTTGGCAATAGGACATAAAATCATCGGCCTTTGTCATCTTTAGCCTGTCCTCAATCATAAATTCTACATCAGCCGGCATTTGATAAAAATTAAGCCCATAGTTTGCACGAATTTGATCAGGGGTAGCAGCGGCAATAATTTGTGGCTTAAATACTGATTTTAACCAAACGCTTTCCTGCTCACTAAATCGCTCAAAGCCAGCTGGTGAAGCCAATATCAAAGACTTGATTTTATCTGAATACTGCAATGCAGTGGTAATACTCACCTGGGCGCCCATCGAGTGCCCTATTAGTGATACATCCTCCAGGTTCAACGCTACAATCAGCTGATTAACAATTGACGCATAAAACGACATGCTTCCGGGGTAGTCACCCTTCGATGACCTTCCATATCCAGGTAAGTCAATAGCAATGCATCGATACTTCTGACTTAGCGCAGGTATATTCTTATTCCATGATGGCAAGTAGGTAGCCAGACCATGAATAAATATTAATGTTTCTTCACCTTCACCTTCATCTATGTAGGCTATATTGGTGCTATCATTAAGTGAAGCATATTGAGTGTTAAAATCATACGGTTTTATACTCTCAGCTATTGATATTTGTTGTGCCTGGGTCATAATTGATGTGACAAGGAATATGCTAATTGCAAATAGTGTCTTGCTCATTTTGTGTTTTCTTTTAGTGCTTTGCGATCAATTTTTCCACTATCGTTTTTAGGAAGTGCTTCTATAGCTTTAAAGTATTTAGGCACTTTAAATTTGGCCAGTTTCGCTATACAGTGTGCCTTAACTTTTTCTAGATTACAAGTCGAGGTTGTAACCAAAAATGCCTGGCCTACTTCACCCCATTTCTCATCGGAGACGCCAATCACAGCGGCCTCCTCAATTTCTCGAAGCTCAAGCAGGACTTTCTCAACTTCTGCAGGATAAACATTCTCACCGCCAGAAATAAACATACATTTCTTGCGGTCAACCACGTATAAAAAACCCTCTTCGTCCTGCTTCATCAGGTCTCCCGTTTTAAACCAGCCATCAATTTTGGCCTCAGTGGTAGCTTTTTCATTTTTCCAATAGCCGGGGGTGACGACTTCACCTTTCAAACAAAACTCACCAATCTCTCCGCGTTGTACTTCCTGCCCGACCTCATCGATCAATTTTGTAGAGAGGTAATAATTCGGCTTTCCAATCGAACCTTGTTTTCTTTCTGCGTCATCCTGATGCAGTGACGTGAGATTAGGACCTACCTCGGTGAGCCCGTAACCCTGCCGTATGCTTACGCCCTTCTTATGCCATGATTTAATGACTGGCAGTGGGAGCGCTTCGCCTCCAACAATAAAGTAGCGTAATGACCTTAAATTTACTTGAGTAAATATTTTTGTGTCTTGCATCATCTTGAGCATAGTGGGCACGCCCATAAATAATGTAGATTGTTTTTCTTCAAGGAGCTGAAGCAATTTTTCAGCATCGAACTTCCTTAAAATACCGACAGTGCCACCGCGATGCAACATAGGTGTTAGCAGCACATTCCAGCCGCCTGTATGAAAAGCCGGCATACAGTTAATGGTATGGTCATCAGGCGTTAATGCCAGGCTCATGGTGGTATTGATGCTATTCCAAAAAAGCATCTTATAGGTATAAATTGCTCCTTTTGGAAAACCCGTTGTACCTGATGTATATAATATAAAAATTGGATCTTCCTCTTCGGCTGCAACGCTTTCAAATTCAGTCGATTCATCGTCAATCACTTCGAAAACATCATGGAATGAATTCTTCTTAATATCAGTCCGGTGTGAAATTTTTTCGATGAAACGATCGTCATATAAAAGAAGTGCAGGGTCACAGTTGTCAATAAGGTAATCAATCTCAGCAGGAGCAAGTCTAAAATTTATTGGTACCATGACGATTCCACTTTTTATAGCGGCTGCGAATACAATCACCATCTCAATACTATGCTCTCCAAGAAGCATCACACGATCACCTTTGTTGATATTTTTAGCCTTAAAATAATTGGCCAACTGAGCCGCCTGTTTATTTATTTCAGCATATGTGACCGTCCGTTCCGGCTCATATTCTTCAACAGCTACCTTGTCAGGTGAATAAGTTGCCCATCGCTCAAACCAATCTTTAGTGTACATTCAAAGCTTCTTTTCTATTGACTTTACCAAACTCCAACTGATGGATCAGCCCACCTACAACTACAGAAATTAAAATGGCCACTGTAGCTGCAATGGCCGGATTGTTTACTTCTTCTTTCATGTAAGGCATGAATTTACCGTAATAGACTGAAAAATGAACAACTATTGCCGTGATAGAGGCGACCGATACTGCCTTCAGAGAAGTCTTCTTTAGAAATGTGCCAAATATGACTGGCACAAAAGCAGCTGAAAAGTAAGCGTACACTCCATTTTGAGCAAAAATGCCCACGCTCAGGTTAGGACTCACCAACTGCTGGTATGACAAGCCAAAGCTTATTGTGGCAAGTAGTACAATCACCACCTTATTGGTTAATATCTGATTAGAATCTTTATCTAACCTAAGTTCTTTTCTCAATAGTGGATCGAGCAGGTCGGCAGTAATAGTAGAACTGATAGACTGAATCAGACCTTCGAGGGTTGATAGCCCTGCTGATATGAGACCAATAATTACTATGAGACTTACGTATACTGAAAACTTACTGACTACATAAGCCGAAACCAGGCTGTCCATTGGCAATACCTGACCTCCCACCTTAAGGTCTGGGAAATATACTCTTACATAAAGTCCAACAAACACGACCAGAAAAAAGAAAGTGAGAGCGATAATACTTACCACCAGGTACTTATTCACATCTTCATCCTTTTTAAGTAATAGGCTTTTGGTCATGATGTGTGGCTGGCACACAATTGCTATACCGATCACTAACTGGCAAAAAATAATTTCAAAATAATCTCTGAACAGCAGACTATCAGGGTTGGTTGGTTTTACTAGGGCAGGATCGATACTTGCCAATTTGGCCATGAACCCATCAATGCCACCTTCAAAATATTCAAGTCCTGAGGATAATAAAATAATGGCCACAACCAACATAATAGATGCCTGAATTGCATTGGTATAAACCAGTGAGTTGGCTCCGCCAAACATCATATAACCAAACACAAAAACTACCACAGCCAGCAAGACCCAAAAAGGATCTGCATTCAGTGCATTTGACAATACTTGTGTGATGCCTACACAAATGAGCACAATAAATGTGATGAGCAATAGGGATAGAAATGCAAAGAATATCGCATACCGCTGGCTATTATACATCTTGCCTATCCATTGAGCCATAGTTAAAGCTTTTACACTTGAACCATATTTTCTAAAGCCTTTGGTAATAATGATTAATGAAAAATATATGGCGATTGGCATGACGATGCCAAATGATAAAAAGCCACTAAAACCATAAAGTGCAATAAACCCAGGATTGATGATAAAAGTTGCTGCACTCGTCATGGAGGCAGCTAATGCCAGACCTACAGCAATGGGTGAAAACCCAATGGTGCCGAGTGCATACTCACCAATATTTGTAGTTTTTTTTGCTCCTCTTATTACCAGCCATAACACTACCGCCATATAAATGGCGATAAGTATAGTTGTAGCTATGATTTGCTCTTGTGATGCCAGGTTGTTCATATTAATATTTTATTGCTGCACAAGCGAACGCCAATCCTCCACCTGATCCTATGAGAAAAAGCATATCACCACGTTTTATCTTGTTTTTCTGAATGGCATCATCCAGTGCCATAGGTATACACGCAGAACCGGTATAACCATAATACTTCATAATTTTATGGGCTTTCTCCTTATCAACGCCAAGTCGTTCCATCGTTTCATCGATAGAATTAAAGTTGAGCTGCGTAATAAGATACTGATCTATATCGGTGGGCTTGATATTCAATCGAGCACACATTTTCAAAGTCATCTCAGTCCACATCTCAGGATTGATCTCTTTTGGAAATTTGTGTACAAACTTCAACTTATGATCATTTCTACTAATTACATTCTGGCTGACAGGTTCGTGGGCACCTCCACTATAAATGCCCATCCAGCTGTTGTACTCACCGCGTGTTTTTAACTCAGAAGCTACAAAGCCTCTATCGGTATTTTCTTCATAGGCCAGAATAAGGGCCCCAGCTCCGTCAGCAAAAAGTGTGGCCGTTTTTTTATCCGTCTTGTTCAAATGCTTGCTCATGGCATATGCGCCAACTACCAATATATTGTTGTAGCGTTCATCCGCTATAATGTACTTGGCTGCAACATCCAGCGCTGTCACAAATCCGGCACAAGCAGTATTTAAGTCAAATGTGCCTGCATTTTTGGCTTTGAGTCGATCTTGAAGTACCGCGGCAGTTGAAGGTGAAATATATTCCGGAGTATCCGTGGCCACAATGATGAGATCCAGGTCAGTAGGCTTCAGATCTGCTCTATCGAGGGCCTGCCGGCTGGCAGATTCACACAAATCAGCCACTGATTCATCTTCGCTGCACCAGCGTCTCTCGTGAATATTCACGTTCTCCCGCAGCCACTGATCTACATCTTCGTTGAGAAGCTCTTTAAAATAACTATTGGGAATTACATTTTCAGGCGCATATGCTCCCGTTGATTTTATTATTGCCTTTCGCATGCGTTGTTTTTCAAGTTGATTAAATAGAAACTGCTCCGTCTACACTTAATACTGTGCCGCTGATGAAATTAGCTTCTGCTGATGCTAAAAATGCATAGGCATTGGCAATATCTTCAGGTTTGCCCAAACGAGCAAGTGGTGTTTTATCTACCATCATGTTAATGACTTTCTCTGGAATGGTTTTAATCATGTCCGTAGCTATAAATCCGGGTGCAACAGCGTTAACCGTAATGTTGTATTTGCCTAGCTCCTTTGCGAGGGTTTTTGTAAGGCCTATCAAGCCAGATTTGGTAGCCGCATAGTTGGCCTGGCCAAAATTTCCGTACAAACCAACTACAGAAGAGGTATTGATAATACTACCTGATTGTTGCTCAATCATTATAGGTACAACAGCCTGTGCGCAATTAAAAACCCCAGTTAGGTTTACATCAATTACTTGCTGCCATTCGGCCAGCGTCATTTTTTTCACGGTCGCATCCCGTGTGATTCCCGCATTATTAATGAGTACGTCAATTTTCTGAGACCGATCCAATTGTTCTTTGAGTGCACTTTGAACTGAATCAGGGTTGGTGGTGTCAACTTTTGAAAAGTAAACTTCCCCTTTGCCTTTCAAGCTCTCGAGGGCTTTGTTACCATCCTCTTCGCTTATATCCCATATGGTTACAGAAGCGCCTTCTTGCAAAAATTTATTTACAGCTGAGAAGCCAATGCCTCGGGCTCCACCGGTTATTATCACCACTTTGTCTTTGAGTCTCTTCATGAGGTTTATTCTGATTATTGATTTTAAAACCTCAAAATAGAGTGCTGCTTATGAGTGCAACGAGTCGATATTAAAACTCCTGATATTGACTTTTGATGTGAACACCCACAGTGTAATTACAACGCACTCATATACAGGTATTTAATTTTAATAATAGGCGGGTGGACTTTCATATCAAAAAAGATTTTGATATGAGTATAAACAAAAAAAGACAGCCATTTCTGACTGTCTTTCTGTGGGCGCTGAGACCCCGATAACTATCGGGGGAACTCCCGACCATTCAATCCCAAATCTCTTTAATAATTTCTGGGTCATTTCAGGATATTTTTTCAAGTTCTTAATATAGGTTGAGCTTTTCATCTTTTTCACGTGTTGCTCAATTTTTCGAGCCTGATCTATATCATTACATTCAATTGCGTGAAAAATCTCCCAGTCATTTGCCTTAGCACTAAACGAATGGGTTCCATACACTTTTAGGAGATGACGAGTAAGCCTCGACTCCGGCATACCCGCAGTTGAACCGGTGTAAAATCTATTTAAACTATGACTATATAGTATGTAGCAGTAGGCCATAAACCCACAAAAATAAAAAAGTCCACTCAAGTAAAACTTGGTGGACTTTCTATGTTTTATCGCAGACTAGCTGCGCTTGATCGTGGGCGCTGAGAGATTCGAACTCCCGACCCCCTCGGTGTAAACGAGGTGCTCTGAACCAACTGAGCTAAGCGCCCTTTTTTGTTTATCTCCCGCGCGTTTGCGAAAGGGAATGCAAATGTAATATAGATTTTTTTTAATGCAAATATTTTTCACATTAAAAGAATAAAATTTATTCCCTTTATACGCGTTTGAAGATTATCGAATATTGCTGTAGCTTTCGATTTAATATTACAAGTCTAAACCTCGACACAACTTGAACATCTCAAAAGCCATAAAAAAGACCTTCATTGTCCTGCTATCGGCTTTTATTGTACTAGTGATCGCCAGCATCACGAGTGCGTATTTATTTAAAGACCAACTCATAGACCACTTCATAAGAGAGGCCAATAAACAACTCAACACCCCAATTAATATTGGGAAAATTTCTGTTTCAGCTATAGATAACTTTCCCCAGATGACGCTGAAGTTTGAAGACGTCTACATTCAGGAAAGTTTTTCTAAAAGCAGCTACCCTTTACTCACTTCAGAAAAAATTGAATTCACATTTAATCCACTGGAAATATACAAGGGGAATTATGCCATAGAACAAATTCATATTTCAAAAGCCTCATGTCATTTTAAAGTAAATGAATCGGGCGAAACCAATTATCGCATTTTCAAAAAAAATGATTCCACAAATGCTCAAAAAGTGCGCCTTGATCTATCGAAGGTTACACTGAGTGAAATCGACTTTAAATATTCCAACTATAAAAGTGATGTCTACATTGAGGCCGAGACCTATCAGGCAAATGCAAATGTTGGCATTGAAGGCAGGACTTTTGACTTTAAAACTAAAGGGGAATACTACCTTACTAAGCTCATTGCTCAAAACAACTTGTTGCTAGAAAACAAATCTGTAAGTGCGGTGTCAGACTTTATTTACAATGATGAAACAAAGTATGTCAACTTTAAACAATCGTCACTAACACTCGAAGGTGCAGACTTCCAGACCTATGGAAATTACGAATTTCTGAAGACACCAAAAGTAGAGTTTTATGTAGAGGCCAAAGACTCGGACTTAAAATCTTTAGTAGCTATTCTTCCTAAAAAATACACTGAACGTCTGGCTAAATATAAAAGTAGTGGTGATGTATACTTTGATTTGTCTTTAATTGGTGAGTTTGGAAATGATCTTGCTCCTGCTTTAAAAGTCAACTTTGGTTTGCACCAGGCGCAATTGCTATACCCTGAAAAGAATGTGAAAATTACCGAAGCCAATGCTGAGGGTACATTCACAGCACAAAAAATCACAAACTTAGAGGCTGGTAGCCTTGACTTAAGGAATATAAGTGGCGAGTTAGAAAACAGAAAATTCACAGGAAACCTATTGTTGGATAACTTAAAGGACATCTTTTTGAGAATGGACTTTGATGGTGAAATTGCTGTAGGGTCATTATTCAAATTTCTGGATTCGAAAGATATCGTGGAGGCTGATGGTGTTTTACAAGTTAACCTAAGTTTAGCCGGAAAAATCAATGACCTGAAGTCTAGAGCTACATCCGCCAAAATGCGTACTTCTGGTGAGGTAGATATCGAAAACCTTAACATTGAACACACCAGCTTTCAATTCCCTTTAAAGAAGGTCAACGGCAACTTACTCTTTAACAATAATGACCTCGCCATTAGCGATGTTTCCGGAAATTACGGTTCATCAGACTTTCTACTCAATGGTTTTTTTAAGAATATCATTGCTTATCTACTTTTCGAAGACGAACCCGTGGGTATAGAGGCCGATTTAAAATCTTCATTCATTAACCTGGATGAACTACTGGCTCAAAATAACAGCTCCTCTGATGGAGAAGACTACCTTTTTAACATCTCGCCTCGTTTAATTTTGAAATTCAATTGTAATGTAGATCGTCTACAATTCCGAAGGTTCAAACCAAAACAAATTAGAGGTGACCTGAAAATTAAAAACCAGGTAGCATATACCGATAGGCTTCAGTTCAAAGCAATGGGAGGTGACATCGGCCTGTCAGGTTTAGTTGATGCCACAACCAACGATATTGATGTCAATAGCAGTTTCACAGTAAACAAGGTTTATATTGATAGTATATTTTATGTTTTTGAAAACTTCAATCAGACCTTTTTGGAGGATCGTCACCTCGAGGGCCAGATAGTCGCTGATGTGCAAACCAATATGAAACTCACTAAGCAATTACGTCTACAGCCAGCTACGCTTACAGCAAATATCAACACGAGCATTATTGGGGGAGAGCTTAACAATTTTGAGCCAATGCAAAAACTAGCAAGGTATGTTGATGAAGATAAATTAGATCATTTAACCTTTTCTGAGCTTCGAAATGAAATTTTTGTTGAAAACCAGACCATTTACTTACCAGAGATGGAGGTAAGTAGCAATGTGACTGATATCAGAATCAGCGGAACGCACACGTTTGATCAGAAGATAGATTACCGGGTAATTGCCCCTCTCAGAAGTAAACAAAAAATAGATAGTGATGAGGCATTCGGAGCCATTGAAGAGGACAATCAAGGAAGGTCGATGCTCTATTTGAAAATTGTAGGGTCTACTGATGACTATAAAATCATTTATGACAAAGAAAGCGTGAAACAAAAAATAGTAAGTGACCTTAAAAAAGAAGTTCAAGAGCTTAAAAATGCTTTTAAAAACAAGGGCCTTGATAAAAATAAAACAGTAGAGTTGGAGGAAGATGACTATTTTGACTGGGACGAAGACGGAAAATAACTAAATTCACCTTATGGAGCTCGCGCAGTTTAAGTCCATATTTGATGAATACTATCATCCCATTAAGAACTTCTTATACTATAAGTTGGGCGATGTGGCTTTAGCAGAAGACATTACTCAAGAAGTTTTTATGAAAGCATGGGAGAAAAAGGATCAAATTGTTGTTGAGACAGTTAAGAGCTATTTATATAAGATCGCAGGCAACCTGGCTATCAACCATTTCAAAAGTGCTAAAAGCAATTATGAGTTTGAGTTAAAGCCAGAAAATCCAACCCCAAGTAGCACGGAACAACCCGACTATACTATGGAAAAGGATGAGTTTGCGAAGCAATTGGAAAGTGCGATCGGATCGCTTACTGAAAACCAACGAGTGGTTTTTTTAATGAATCGAATCGATGATCTCACATATAAAGAGATTGCCAAACGGCTTGATTTAAGTGTCAAAGCCGTAGAAAAAAGAATGCATAACGCCTTAGAAGCGTTACGACAAATGATTGATCATAAATTATAATTATGAAAAATGATGATCAAATAAGAGATTGGTTGGAAGGAAATCTATCGTCCGAGGAGCTTGAAAGAGCAAAAAGGGAAGATATGGACCTTCAGTCACTGGAGGGGATTATAAACAAATCTTCTCAATTATCTGTGCCCAAAGGAAAGTCAAAAGAAGCAGCCTGGAATGACTTTGTTTCGAAAGTTGAGGAAAAGCCACAGGCTAAAGTCAGGAGACTTAACCCAATATTTCCAATTGCTATAGCGGCAGCATTAGCACTGGCCATAGTAGCCTATATTTTTGTTTTTAGCGCCACAACAATAGAAACAGCGCCTGGTGAGCGCCTGGTACACAACTTGCCAGATGGCTCTAATGTGACTTTAAATGCTTCTTCACAATTATCTTATACTGCATTCAATTGGGAAAATAATCGAGAAGTCAAATTAACAGGTGAAGCGTTTTTCGATGTTGAAAAAGGACAATCATTTAGTGTAGTTGGCGATCTAGCTACCATAACTGTGTTGGGGACTCAATTTAATGCGTACTTCAGAGAAACCGCAGAGGTAAAATGCTATGAAGGCAGTGTAAAAGTAGCCTCAAACAAAAATCAAGTGATACTGGAGAAAGGTGAGAAAACCACAGATGCAACCGAAAAACATCCTTTTACACAAGAAAATAGTACTGCCTCCTGGTTAATTGGAGAGTTTAACTACCAAAACGAGCCCCTGGAGTTGGTAATTGATGAATTAGAGAGGCAATACGCCATCACCATCCAACATCCTGACCTCTCTGGCCGAGTGTATACAGGCTATTTCAACGATAAAGACCTTGATGAAGCACTGCAACTCGTGCTTGTGCCCATGGGGCTTTCTTACGAGAAAAATGAAGGTAAAATTATCATTAAGTGAGGGGAGTTGCTTTAGTCATATTGTTACTCACGGGTGTAGTCTGTCAGGCGCAAGATTCAATCGACTCATTGTTGATTACGAAGCAATTTGTTGAGGAGCCACTTTCAGGAGTACTGGATTGGTTTCATCAAACGTATGACTTAAAGATCGCCTATGACAATGAGGCCGTAGCACAGCAAGTAGTTACCGTCTCTTTTAGTAAGCAACCAATTGCTGAATGCCTGGAAGCCATCCTGGAAGGAAGCACACTGAGCTACAGTATCATTAATGGGAAAATACTCATCTTCCCTAAACCAGTGGACACAGGCGGCCCACAGAAATTTAACTTTGCCCTCTCAGGTAAAATCTCAGATGGCACTTCAGGCGAAAATTTGCCTAACGCACTGATTAAAATTAAAGGTACCAATAAAGGTACAGTCAGTAATATCGATGGACACTTCACCTTATTTAAAGTGCCAACGGACACCAGTACAATCATCATTGACTATCTGGGGTATATGACCAAAGAAATCAAGCTATCGCCAGATGTGCCGCTGAGTCAGCTTGATATTTCTCTTCAAAGCGATATAGAAATTTTAGATGATATCACTATTTCTGACGCTTATGACCAACCCATTGAAGTGAACAGAGAAGTAAGCAGGATGGCATTTAATCCAAACGAATTAGACGCGCTACCTACCCTGGGTGAACATGACTTATTTCGTACCCTACAGTATATGCCGGGTGTGAGTGGCACCAATGAGTCGTCCTCAGGTTTGGCTATCAGAGGATCTTTGCCTAGTCAGAACCTAGTCAGGCTTGATGGATTTACGCTGTACCATTTAGACCATTTTTTTGGGGTGTTCAGTGCCCTAAACTCAGACGTAATTAAAGATGTTCAGATATTTAAAAGCGGCTACCAATCAAAATATGGTGGACGTGTATCTGGGGTGGTAGATATCACAGGCAAAAGTGGTAGAACTAATAAGGCTAAATATAGCATTGGCGCAAACCTCATAAGTTTACGAGCCACGGCACAGGTACCTATTGGTAAAAAAGTTTCCGTTTTGGCCTCTTTTAGAAGATCTTTTACGGATGCTGTGCAAAGCGATTTATACAAAAAACTTTTCGATGCGGCCCGGGAAAATGATGAACAAATTAACCGTCCTGTAGACGACCCTAAATTTGAAACCATTGAACCTGACTTCTATTTTACAGATGTAAACTTTAAGACTACTTATAGGCCATCAACTAAAGACATCATCTCATTTACAGCTTATGGTGGTCGCGATCATCTCTTTGGAGAAACCGCGAATACAACTTCATTTCCGCAGTTTGATGTTTTTTATGAAGAAACCTTAACCGAAAATAGCGATTGGGGCAATGGTGGAGCAGGTCTAAGGTGGGGCAGGCAGTGGAACGATAAATACTATTCCAACTTACAATTCACTTTTTCAGGTTTCGAGCGCAATTACAACTTTGATTACAGGTATCAACTCGACTCGGCTCAAGATTCACGCAGTGCCAACTTCACGTTTTTCCAGGAAAATAAAATAGAAGACGCCAACTTACTGATTGACAATGTGTACACATTCAACAATAAATTTTCACTTGATTTTGGCTTACATGCCAATGGATATCGGATTATCTACAAAACTACTTCTAATGGAGAAGTGGCCGATGAGCAGGACAACGAAGGAAATATCAGCAGTTTCTACGCGACCGGGAATTACGACATCACAGAAAGATTAAGAACTTCGGTTGGATTTAGAACCAACAGGCATGAACTCAACGACACCTCTTACTTTGAACCAAGGATTTCTTCCAGTTACAAAATTAGTGATAAGGTAAATATTAAAGCAGCGTATGGGGTTTACCACCAATTCATCAATCAGGTACTGTATGACCACCCCTACAATGGGTCACAAAACTTTTGGGCCTTCTCAAACAATGAAGGAATACCTGTTGTAAAATCAAAGCATTACGTTGCGGGCGTATCCTATCAACACAATGGATTACTTATTGATTTAGAAGCATATTACAAAGACCTTGAAGGCATCGTTGAGTTTAACCTTGTGCCGTTTTTTGTAAGAGAACAATCCCTCGATTTTGGTTTTCTTGTAAATGGCAAAGGTCGTATGCGAGGAATCGATTTGATGATACAAAAGCAGATCGGCAGCTATAAAGGATGGGTGAGTTATTCCTTAGCCAGAAGCTTACAAGCCTTTCCTCAGGTTGACTTAGGTACATATTATCCTTCACTGCAGGACCAGACCCATGAAGTAAATTTTGTAAATATGATGAAGCTTGGCCGATGGGACCTTTCGGCAGCCTGGGTTTACGGTTCCGGTGTGCCCTATCCGGAGTTTGATGTATTGTACTTTACTAATGACAATGGAACTGTCGAGGACTTCATTGTAGTGAAAGACAGGACAAATACATCAAGGCTCCCAGCGTACCACCGTCTGGATCTCTCCTGCGCCTATGATCTCAGGCTTAAGAAAGGTGATGGCCAAATCGGGCTTTCTATTTTCAATGCCTATGGTAGAAAAAATGTAAAAACCAGAAAAGTCAATATTTCCGAGTTACAAAAGGCCATAGGAACACAAAACCAACCTCAACCTGTTTATAGAGACCTTGTACTCATCGGATTCACTCCCAGCCTTTTCGTAAACTTCACTTTCTAAAAAAGATTTTTTGGACTCGAGGTAGGGTATTAACTAATTCACTTGTACTACTCATTGAAGCACATTTTTCAATGGGTAAGCACTCAGACATATCGCAACAAGCACAATATTCCAAAATCATGGATGTAGCTGGCCGTTTAAAGGTAGCCTCAGCCGAGGATATAGACACTGCCTGGAACAGGCTAGCGTTAAAGCCGTCAAAGCAAGTTTTCTTTCATCCTTACCTAAAGTTAGCCGCTTCAGTAGCCCTTGTTATCGTTACACTGCTCACTACTTACAGCGTCACTCAGGTGGAAGTGCTGTCAGCAAGAGGTGAACATAAAACTGTTAGTCTACCTGACGATTCACAGATAAAATTAAATGCTGAATCATCTCTAAGCTATAATAAACTACTGTGGCTTTTTGATAGAAATGTTGTGTTTGAAGGCGAAGGCTTTTTTGAAGTAACAAAAGGAAGTCGATTTACAGTATCTACCGACAACGGCAATGTAGAAGTGCTCGGTACAAGCTTCAATGTTTACACCCGGTCAGATAAGTTCGAAGTGGCATGTGTTACGGGTAAAGTCAAAGTTTACAACACCAATAACAGTGTGATTCTCACTCCGGGAAACACCACTTCTCGCCAAAATGATCATCTAAGTACTCCAGTAACTTTTGATAAGAACATTACAGCCTGGCAATATGGTGAGTTTTATTTCGATAATGCTAAGCTCTCAGATGTTGTGGCCGAAATAGAAAGACAATACAATATAGACATTGAGCTGGATGTAGAGCGCGAAAGGTTCTACACAGGTTTTTTCCAAAATAATGACATAGATGTAGCCTTAAAAATGGTTTGTATACCACTGGGCCTCAAATACGATACAAGGTCTTCAAAAAATATAATCATATCAACTAATGAAATCTTTAACTAAATTTAAAAAACGATGAAAACGAATTATGCAAAATATTTGACGCTCGCGTTTTTGGCAATACTTTTTGTTGCCTGCGATGACGAGCAACTTGAGCCAAAAGAAGATATGCAGGCGACCGACAATACTGAAGAGTTGGTAAAATTTAAATCTGAAATTGACAATATTACCTTCAACAGATTCAGTAATGTACTAAAGAATAATGATCAAGGAGGAAGAAGAGCTGGTGTGCATCGATTTAGCCACCTTTTTAAAGACAGAAAAGAAGCGCAAAGAGTAGCCGAAGCATGGGATACCTGTGCACTCCTTACAATTAAGGAAAATGAGGATGGCACTTATACTGTAATACTTGACTTTGGAGAAGGTTGTGAAGAGGCGGATGGCCGTTTTATACAAGGGATTGTTGCATTCACTGGCTATGAAACAGATTCTGCTGGAGCCTTTACTATAGGCTTTGAGAATTTTGCTGAATTAAAACCTGATGAAACTGCGGATGACCTCACCTTTACACTTTCTGGGTGGTACCAGGGCGAATGGACGGCCAATCCTTCCGATGAGTTTAAATATACTGAAGCATTTTCAGAAGCATTTGAATTAAATTATCTCAATGGAGATCAGGAGAATTTTGCTGCAGAAGGTCAGTTTTTTGCAAACGATTTTGGAATAGCAGTTACCAAACACAACTTTCAGGGAACTAATGCCCAGGGCGATGTCTTCAGCGGTGTTACAGTAGATCCATTAATCTATGATTTCAGCTGTACAGATACATATATTTACACTAAGGGGACAGAAGTCTACAACTATAATGGAGATTCTGCCGCAGTTGATTTTGGTGATGGCACTTGTGATAACATTTTGACCATACAGGCAGATGGCATTACCATTGTAATTGATTTAGATGAAATAGAGTAGTTGGTCTCTCAATTAATATTTTCTAAAAATTAAAAGTTATGAAACAGATTAAATCCTTAACAGCAATTATGCTGTCGTTAGTTGTCATTTTGGCTTCATGTAATTCGGATGATGAAATTACTCCAGCATATCCAGCTCCCGAACTTCCTCCCGTGGAATCTATGGAGATGAATTTTTCCAACTTCAATGATGATAACTCAGGCGGAAGAATAGAGTCAGACCAAAATTGGACAAGAGCCGCCATACATGTAGGCGTTTGGAACACCATTCTTGTGCTGAATCTAGCCGTTCCAGTTGCTTCATTTAAAGTAGCTGTCACCCAAAGTCCATCATATGATGCCGATAGAGAGCTATGGGTTTGGAGATTTGACCATACTGTGTTAGGGCGTACTTACTCTTTTGAGCTAACTGGAAAGTTGGTATCAGGTACTGTTGAATGGAATATGTATGCTAGTGAAGAAAACGGCTTTCAAAACGTGTTGTGGTATACAGGAGAAATGCAAGTTGATGGAAGCAGTGGATATTGGTTACTCAACAGAGATGGCGATAATCCAACTACCTACCTTCGGGCAGATTGGGAGAAATCTGGTGATGGTATAGGCACTATAAGATATACCAGCGTTGAAACAGGTGCAGAATTAGAAGATAGCTATATAGAGTACTCACAAACAAATGAGTCAGATTTTAATAGATCATATGATATCTATATTGATAAGGATGATAATAGAGTAGAAATAGACTGGCACCATGAGAATGGTAATGGTCGCATAAAAAATCCAAGCTTCTATAAAGATGATAATTTCCGTTGTTGGGACACGGATTTTCAAGACGTAGATTGCTAAATGTAAAAGGCCAGTTTAAAACTGGCCTTTTTTTTTATTTTCTTATATATCCTTCAAAATCATAATGCTCTGAGGCATTCAACTCCTCCTCTGAGAGGCCTTTGAAATATTCATAAGTGATTTTTAATCCTTCTGCTCTGCTCACCTTTGGCTCCCAGCTTAAAATCTCCTTAGCCTTGGTGATGTCCGGTTGACGCTGCATGGGGTCATCCTTTGGTAGCGGCTTATAAATAATCTTCTGGTCTGTACCCGTAAGTTTGATTATTTCTTCAGCAAAGTCCTTGATTGTTATTTCATCAGGATTTCCAATATTCACTGGCTGCTCATGATCGCTATGTAAAAGGCGGTAAATACCTTCTACCAAATCCTCAACATAACAAAAGGATCTTGTTTGAGAGCCGTCACCAAACACTGTAAGGTCTTCTCCTCTCAACGCCTGACCTATAAATGCTGGAAGCACGCGACCGTCATTTAGTCTCATCCTAGGTCCATAGGTATTAAATATTCTCACAATACGTGTTTCTACACCATGGTAGGTATGGTAGGCCATAGTCATGGCCTCTTGAAAACGCTTCGCTTCATCATAAACCCCTCTTGGGCCCACTGGATTTACATTGCCATAGTAAGCTTCTGTTTGAGGATGTACAGTTGGGTCACCATACACTTCAGATGTTGATGCAATAAGCATTCTGGCATTTTTAGCCTTAGCTAACCCTAACAGGTTATGTGTGCCTAACGAGCCTACTTTTAAAGTTTGTATAGGAATTTTTAAATAGTCTATCGGTGAAGCAGGAGATGCAAAATGCAGGATATAGTCTAACTCACCAGGAACATGAACAAACTTAGAAACATCATGATGAAAAAATTCGAAGTCCTTGTTCTCAAACAAATGCTCCAGATTTTTAATGTTTCCCGTAATGAGGTTGTCCATGCCTATGACATGAAACCCTTCTTTGATGAACCGGTCACACAAGTGTGAACCTAAGAAACCCGCTGCTCCTGTAATTAAGACCCTTTGCTTATCCATTAACTGTTTTTCTACCAATACTAAAATAGGTATAGCCTAAATCTTCCATATCGACCATACTGTAAAGATTACGACCATCGAAAATGACCTTATTTTTCAATAAACTAGAAACTTTATCAAAATCTGGCGTTCTGAATACTGGCCATTCTGTTGCGATAAGCAATGCGTCAGCACCATCAAGTGCTTTATAAGCATCATCAGCATAGCCTATTTTATCTCCTACAACACCTTTTACATTGTCCATGGCTTCTGGGTCATAAGCAACAACCTCAGCGCCTGCTGCTAAGAGTGCATCAATATTGTACAATGCTGGTGCTTCTCTAATGTCATCAGTGTAGGGCTTAAAAGAAAGCCCCCAAATTGCAATCTTCTTTCCCTTTAAATCTCCACCAAAATACTCCTTTATACGAGGGACTAATTTTGTTTTTTGGTTATCATTTACCTTCATAACTGACTTCAAAATATCAAAGTCATAATTTACTTGTTGTGCAGATTTTTCTAAGGCCTGAACGTCTTTTGGAAAACAACTTCCTCCGTAGCCTATACCGGCAAACAAAAATCTCTTACCAATACGTGTGTCGGTACCAACACCCTTTCTCACAGCATCCACATCAGCGCCAAGTAGCTCACACATGTTAGCGATCTCATTCATAAAAGTAATCTTGGTAGCAAGGAATGAGTTAGCTGCATATTTTGTCAACTCAGCAGATTTTTCATCCATAAAAATCACTGGGTTTCCTTGCCTAACCAATGGAGCATACAATGTCTCCATGAGCTTCTTTGCTTTGTCAGATTCCGTTCCAACCACCACACGGTCTGGCTTCATAAAATCTTCAACAGCAACCCCCTCTCTTAGAAACTCAGGGTTAGAAACCACATCAAAATCTACTTTTGCGTTAGCAGCAACCTTTTCATGAACCTTATCAGCAGTTCCAACTGGCACAGTACTCTTATCAACAATTACGGCATAGTCCTTTAAAAGAGGGCCCAGGTCTTCCGCAACTTTTAGTACATATTGTAGGTCAGCAGATCCGTCTTCACCGGGAGGGGTTGGTAAGGCAAGAAAAATTATTTTCGCTCCCTCTATTCCTTCTTTAAGATCAGTAGTAAAGTGCAAGCGCTCTTGCTTGATATTTCTTTCGAATAAAGCCTCTAAGCCTGGCTCATAGATAGTGATTTTACCGTTATTTAAACTCTCGACTTTCTTTTCATCGATATCAATACAAGTGACTGTATTTCCTGTTTCAGCAAAGCATGTTCCTGTAACTAGTCCAACATATCCAGTACCTACAACTGCTATTTTCATAAATCTTATTATTTCAATTCAATGCGCGCGCAAAAATAAGGATTATTATTTTAAATCATTGTTCTATAACAGGATTAAGATTATGTTAAATAAACACCCAAACTAACATTCGTTTGGGTATGTTATTTTAATGAGTAATTTTGTAAAAAAACAAGACTAAAAAATGCAAGCAGTAGCAGAACAACACGGTATCTCTTTTGAGGAAACCGAAAATCAAAAGATGATCGCACAGATGGTGAGAGACTTTGGTGAAAAAGAGATCAAGCCAAAGATGATGGAGTGGGATGAATCACAGGAATTTCCAGTGCCTCTATTCAAGAAACTTGGTGAACTAGGTTTGATGGGCGTTTTAGTGCCTCAAGAATATGGTGGGTCGGGTTTTGGATACCATGAATATGTAACTGCCATTGCCGAGTTATCTAAAATTGATGGATCGATTGGTCTTTCGATGGCTGCACACAACTCGCTTTGTACCGGACATATCATGCAGTTTGGTAATGAAGCGCAAAAGCAAAAGTATTTACCAAAACTTGCAACGGCTGAATTCATTGGTGCCTGGGGTCTCACTGAGCCAAATACCGGCTCTGATGCAGGTAACATGCGTACTGTTGCCGAAAGAGATGGTGACCACTATGTAATTAACGGAGCTAAGAACTTTATTACACATGGCGTTTCTGGAGATGTGGCAGTTGTAATTGTACGCACCGGAAAAACAGGCGACTCACATGGAATGACAGCCTTTATCATTGAAAAAGGAACCGAAGGATTTGCTGCCGGTAGAAAAGAAAATAAGCTTGGCATGAGAGCTTCTGAAACTGCAGAACTCATTTTTGACAACTGTAGAGTACATAAGGATCAGATGTTAGGTGAAGAAGGTGAAGGCTTTATTCAAGCAATGAAAGTCCTTGATGGAGGAAGAATTTCAATTGCTGCTCTTAGTTTAGGCATAGCACAAGGAGCATTTGAAGCTTCTTTGCAATATGCCCAGGAGAGAAAACAATTTAATCAGTCCATATCGAAATTTCAGGGTATTTCTTTTAAGCTTTCTGATATGGCTACTAAAATAGAAGCTGCGAAATTGTTAATCCATCAGTCGGCTGACCTTAAAAATAAAGGTAAGTCAGTAAATAAAGAGTCTGCCATGGCAAAACTCTACGCTTCTGAAATCGCTGTAGAAGTTGCTAATGAGGCCGTGCAGATCTTCGGTGGATATGGATTCACAAAAGACTACCCTGTTGAAAAATTCTACAGAGATGTAAAATTATGTACCATTGGTGAGGGTACTTCAGAGATACAAAAGCTGGTAATTGCAAGAGCTATCTTGAAATAATCAGAGTAATAATTAATATGAAAAGGGGAATCATGAACTGATTCCCTTTTTTTATTTAAAGTGAGTAATAGTTTAAAATAATATCTATCTTTGCAATCCATTTGAAAGGAGGTGTATAAAAATGATCGTAGTAAACGTAAAAGAGAACGAATCAATAGAGAAGGCTCTAAAGAGATTTAAGAAGAAGTTTGAAAAAACTGGTGTTTTAAAAGAATTAAGAGCCAGGAATTTCTACGAAAAGCCTTCTGTTCAAAGAAGAACGGAGATAATCAAAGCGAAGTACAGACAGAAAAAGTACGCAGAAGAAAACTATTAATTGTCTGTAATTTCCCGCTAATATTTATTAGATTTAGTACTACAGAGCTTCGGCTTGTAGTACTATTTTTTTATGCGGGAGTCCTTCCTTAAATACATACAATTCGAAAGGCGATTCAGCCCACATACGATTACATCGTATGAAAATGACCTCAATCAATTTCAGACTTTTCTCAATGGGAATTATGACATTCCATTAGAAAAGGCCAATCACAATGCGATAAGGCATTGGATAGTTACATTAATGGAGATTGGCACTTCACCGAAGACCGTCAATCGAAAAATGGCTTCACTTAGAACTTTTTATAAGTTCTTGATGAAGAGAGAAGTCATAAAAAAGGATCCAACCTGGAAAATACAATCCTTAAAAACCAGCAAGGCACTTCCACAATTCATAAACGAACCAGACATCACTCGGCTTTTAGACCAGTGTGAGTTTACTGATGATTTTATGGGTAAGCGTGACCAGCTTATCCTTGAGCTTCTTTATGGGACGGGTATTCGCCTGTCAGAACTGATCGGACTCAAAGCTTCTGATGTAAACTTTCGTTCACAAACTATCAAAGTTTTAGGTAAAAGAAATAAAGAACGTGTCATCCCATTTTCTAAGAGCCTTGGCTTATTAATAGCCTCTTATCAAACGCAAAAAAATAATACCGTTTCAATAAACGAAGGTGATTATTTACTCGTTACAGATAATGGAGACCAATGTTATCCGATGTTGATTTACAGAACTGTAAAAAAATATTTAGATCTATTTACGACAATAGAAAAGCGTAGCCCACATGTATTGCGCCATACTTTTGCTACGCACCTTCTAAACAAAGGGGCTGAGTTAAATGCAGTTAAAGACTTATTGGGTCATACCAGTTTGGCTGCTACACAGGTTTATACCCACAACTCGCTCGAAAAATTAAAGACGGTCTTTGACCAGGCGCACCCAAAAGCTTAATAAATATTTTCTAACCTTTTAAAATTGTAAGATTATGAAATTACAAATGCACTCAATCCACTTCGATGCCGACCAAAAGTTGCTTGATTTCATTCAGAGAAAAGTTGACAAATTAGAAACCTTTTATGACCGTATGGTCGATGGTGAAGTGTTTTTAAAGATCAATAACTCAGGGATAGAAAATAAAACTGTAGAGATTAAAATTAATGTACCAGGCCAACAACTTTTTGCTAAAGAACAAGCTTCTTCATTTGAAGAAGCAACTGATCAGGCTACTGAGGCTTTGAGAAGACAAATCAGAAAATATAAAGTAAAACTGGCAACGCACTAATAGCGAGTTGATCAAATAAAAAAGGGGCTAGAAAGCCCCTTTTTTATTTTCGTATTCTTTAGTAAACTACAAATTAAAGGTGTCTTTTACCTTATCCACGTAGTCTAGTTTCTCCCAAGGAAACAACTCCACTTCCACCTCGGTCGTCTTGCCATCCACAGATTTAAATTCTTTTTTCACTATCTCATTTTTTCTACCCATGTGACCATAAGCCGCAGTTTCAGAATAAATTGGGTTTCTTAATTTGAGCCTGCTTTCAATAGCAAACGGACGCATGTCAAATATCTCTGCCACTTTCTTAGCAATCTCTCCATCACTCATTTCAATATTTGACTTACCGTAAGTGTTCACAAAAATTCCCATAGGCTCCACTACACCAATGGCATAAGAAACCTGAATTAAAATTTCATCTGCAACACCTGCAGCAACCATGTTTTTGGCAATATGTCTTGTAGCATATGCAGCAGATCTATCAACCTTTGATGGGTCTTTTCCAGAGAAAGCTCCTCCTCCATGTGCACCTTTGCCACCGTAGGTATCAACAATAATCTTACGACCAGTAAGACCTGTATCGCCATGAGGCCCGCCAATTACAAACTTACCCGTTGGGTTGATGTGGTATTTTATCTGATCGTTGAACAACTTCTGAATCTCAGGCTTCAGCTGCTCTTTTACACGTGGAATTAGAATGTTGATAATGTCACTTTTAATCTTGGCTAACATTTTGCCTTCCTCATCAAAGTCATCATGCTGTGTAGAAACCACAATAGAATCAATTCTTTGAGGTACATTATCATCAGAGTATTCAATGGTCACCTGCGATTTTGCATCAGGTCGTAAATACTGAATTTCATTGTTTTCTCTTCTTAATTCTGCCAGCTCTTTTAGCAGCTTATGCGATATATTAAGCGCCAATGGCATGTAATCATCAGTCTCATTGGTAGCATAGCCAAACATCATTCCCTGATCACCTGCTCCCTGCTCTTCAGGGTTGCCTCTATCCACACCCTGATTGATATCCGGTGACTGCTCATGAATTGCACTGATAACACCACATGAGTTGCCATCAAACATATACTCACCCTTGGTATAGCCTATTTTGTTGATCACATCTCTGGCGATTTGTTGTACATCAAGGTAGGCTTCTGACTTTACCTCTCCACTTAGTACAGTTAAACCAGTAGTCACCAATGTTTCACAGGCCACCTTAGAATCTTTATCAAAGGCAAGAAAATTATCGATAAGTGCGTCAGAAATCTGATCGGCTACTTTATCTGGATGTCCCTCAGACACGGACTCGGAGGTGAATAAATATGGCATATTATATAAATTAAAATATTTTGATTCAATGATTTGAAGCCCACAAATTTAGGGCAAACGGTTTTAAAATAAAATCAACCGAATTTTATTTGGTCAGCTATTTGGCTAACGGCCGACATCTCCCGCAAAAAGTGCAAAAACAGTGGGTATTTTATGTAGTTCGACCTTTATTTTAAGCCAGTCTTTTATGCTTGCAGTTTTGATAAACTCATCTTTACCACTCACATCTCGAGCTACACAAAGCTGCGTTTGCGGATAGCACTGTTTTTTTAATTGCTCAAGCAACTGATTATTTCTATAAGGAGTTTCAATAAACAGTTGGGTCTGATTCTTTCTCCTACTTTCTTCTTCCAGTGATTTTATTTTTTGGTCGAGATGCTTTTTATCAATGGGCAAATAGCCATGAAAAGCGAATTGCTGACCATTAAACCCGGAGGCCATCAAAGTCAGAAAGATCGATGAGGGGCCAACTAATGGCACAACACTAGCCCCAACTGTATGTGCATAGTTGACTGCTAAAGAACCTGGATCTGCTATGCCCGGGCAACCTGACTCGGACATTAGGCCAATGTTTTTACCCTCCAGAATCTGTTGCATAAGTTGTTCTACCTTTTGAGTTGAAGTCTTTTTATTTAGTTGCTCAAACTTTAGCTCTTCAATAGTCAAACCGAGTTTTAGGCTACTAATAAATCTTCTGGCAGTCCGGAGGTTTTCCACTAAATAGTAATCGACCTCTCTGATCACCGCCCTGACTTGCTCGGGTATCACTTCATTTTGATTCTCTGAAATTACCGTTGGAATCAGGTATAGTTTGCCTTTGGTCATGACCTATTTTAAGAAGGTTTTCATTATATCCAGCAATGCTTCAGGTTGCTCTGCGTGGACCCAATGGCCTGCATTCTTCACAGTTTCTAACTTGGCATTGGGGAAGTGTTGCGTGATCAAAATCACGTCATCATTCTTGATATAGTCAGATTTTTCTCCTCTAATGAATAAGACGTCCTTTTCAATCGCCAACTGTTCCTCCATACCTTCACCAATGATTTCGATATTATCTTTGATCACAGGTAGGTTTATTTTCCACTCAAAACCTCCAGACTTCTTTCTGTTTAAATTTTTAAGTAAAAATTGACGCGTTCCAAAATCAGAAACGTACTCAGCCAGCTTTTTGTCCGCCTGACCTCTTGATTTCAATGCATCTACATCTATTGCCGATAAGCCTTCTAAGATGACATCATGATGGACTGGGTAGGCTTTAGGTGAAATATCCACAACGATTAGCTTCTCCCACATATCTCCATGTTGAAGCGCAAATTTCATGGCTGTTTTGCCACCCATGGAGTGTCCAAGAATATAAGGCCTGTCAATGTTGTGTTCTTTTATAAATTCTTTTAAATCTTCAGCCATCACACCATAGTTAAACTCATCGCTATGTGGAGACATACCGTGGTTTCGCTGATCGACTAAAAATATTTGATAAGTATCTGTTAACTCTTTGGCTATACTCAACCAGTTGTCTAATGAACCAAAAAGACCATGTAAAATAATTAGGGGCTTGCCATCTCCCATTGTTTTATAATTCAATTTCATAGTACAAATGTAAAATCCTCTTTAGGTTTTGAACAGTATTAAATGAATTTAGTTTGACTACTCTATCACAACCGGAAAATCATGGCCCCTGGAAAACGTATAAGGAAATTGCATCTTCCCTTTGTACTTTCTGGAATATTCCGGCACCTGATCGTCAATAAAAGACTTTAACTCATAGATTGTGACTTTACCATCTTTAGGAGCGCCATCAGCGGCACCGTTTAGCGCCTCTAACAACACATAGGTAAACAAGCCGTGCCCTAAATCTTCAAACTCAACCGCAAACTGTTCGCTACCGGCAGCTGCCAGCACATGAATGCCTGTACTCCTCGAAAGTTGCGCGAGTGCCTTTTCTTCTCGCGCACCCCTGGTGGCTAATAGTTCTACACTTCCTCCAGATTGACAAGCATCGATAATCAGAAGCTGCTTTAGCGCTGCAATATTTTTTAGCTTTTCCTGAAGTTCTCCGGCATAAATGGCATTCTTTTGGAGTTTTTCTTCGTTATAAAGCCTCACATTTTCTGTAGGTATAAAATAAAACTTACCATCGACCATGCTTCCATGACCCGCATAGTAAAACACGAGCACATCTTGTGGTTTGATGACTTTTGAAAGGGCATTGAGCTTCGCAAGTATATTCTCCCGTGAAGCATCCGTATCAAATAAACTTATAGTTTCTACCCTATCAAAAAGCTTTTTGGCTCTTGTGCCAATTGTATTAACGACACTTTGGGCATCAGCTGCAGCATAATTCAGGTTCAAGGCCTCATTTTTATATTTATTGATCCCGACAGCAAACACGTAAAGGGTAGAGTTGACTTTTCCTTCCAATTCTATTTCAACTGTTTGTTTTGTAGATTCAATGCCTCCTTTGCTAAAACCCGACACTTCAATTGAATTGTTACCTGGAACCAACTCTAATGTGTGATTTATTGTCGCACGTTTATTTTTGACATCTGCTTTTTCGAGCAAAACGGTTTTACCATTATGAATAACTTTAACCATATCAATTCCTCCCCCTACGTCATTGACGGAAGCCAACACATCAACTTTAGCTGATCTTACCTTCTCTGCTTTATGGGGAGCTAATATCTCAATAGAGGGAGGAGGAAACTGCTCAATTTTTTCATTCATGTTGAGCTGCTGATCTGTTTTTGAAAGAGCCTTATTCAACAAGTCAGGTTGATAAAATTGATCAAAGAATTGTTCTGCCGCGTAGCTTTCCATCCCTTTCACAAAAGCAATAGATCTTGTCGCCCCATCTGTAGCATTAAAATAGCCCTCTTGATTGATGGCCATCCAGTCTTGCTCATTTAGAATAAGGTAAGAGACTAGCTCCTCCTTTTTATCCAAGTCCCATATTTTGATTTCACCATTATCGCTTGCGGAGACAAGCCGATTTTGATTAGGCATATATTTAACATTCGTTACTGCTCCGGTGTGTCCCGACAATTTTGCCTTAACGATCCCACTTTCTACATCTGTGATGACTATCTCTCGATCGGCACCTCCCGTGGCTATTTCATTTCCCAATGCATTATAAGTTACCCCATAAACGGGCCCTTTATGATGCTCAAATCGCTTTAGCTGTAGTCCACTAGCTATATCCCAAATTTTAATTTTTCCATCCCAACTGACTGAGGCCATTTGAGAAGTAAATGGATGTTTGTCGATGTCATGTATAATATCAGCATGACCAGTAAACTCTCTCACAGCTTGCTTGCTATCCAGCTCCCAAAGCTTCAGAGTTTTATCCAATCCTGCACTTAAGGCATATATATCGTCATTATAAAATTTAGTTTCATAAGAAGAGCCTTGCTCAAGTGTGAGGTAGTTGAGCTGGGTATAGTCGCCTGCATCCCAAATGCGTATCGTACCATCCCAACTACTTGAAATAATTTTATTCTGACTTTCATTAAACATTACCGAAAACACGAGCTCTCGATGGCCTTTTAAAGTGGCCAACTCAGCTCCTGAGGACGTATCCCATATCTTGATGGTGTTGTCGGCACTTCCAGTGATAAGTTTGGAACCATCCTCAGAAAAATCCATGCACAATACTGCCTTGTCATGGCCCCTGAATTCCTGAATGATCATACCAGTATTCATTTCCCACATTCTAGCAATTGAGCCAATTTTCCCTTTTACCATGTATTTACCATCAGGACTGATGGCAAACTCATTTTTAAGATCTGTATACTTTTTTATGTAGTAATCCCATCTGGAGTTTGGGTCATAGTCCAAACCCCCTTTATCTGCTTGTTTTAGATATCCTTCTATTCTTTGTATGGTTTTTCCTGACGAAGTATTGATTAGCACAACCGATAAATCGTCATTAGCTGTTGCTATTGTTTGTCCATCAGGGCTGAAGGTTGCATCAGTGATCGGCATGGCGTGATCTTTAACCTTCTTAAATATCAATGCTCCTTTTCTATCAAAAACATATATTGAGTCTTCAGAACTCATTAACGCTTTGCCTTCACTATTTAAGTCAACAGCGGTAATGTCATCATCAAATAACATATAGTCAATAAGTTTTTCACCCGAGGTCAAGTCAAAAAGTTGCAGACCAGGCCCTTTAGTCGCTTTGAGCAACTTATCACTGGCTTTATTTATACTTACAAAAGTTGCGCAGCCGCCACACCACCCTTCGGCCGGTTTTATTTCTTTAACCAACTCCCCAGACTGATAGTCATAAATATTGGCTGTGCGATTGTCGTTGCCTATGACAATATATTTTCCATCTGAGCTAAATGTTGTATTTACTCCATAGCCTAATCCTTTATCTGGGTTAACCTTAAATGTATTGAGCTGCTCACCGCTAGCTACATCCCATAAAATTGCCTGATTGTCATATCCTGCCGTAAGGATTGTTTTTCCACTTGGGTGAAATGAAACACTGGTTAATAGCTCTTCGTGTCCTTCAAAGCTTTTGATGATTTTACCTGATTCGATATCCCATAGCTTTGCCGATTTATCTGCGCTGCTTGATAGGAATTGCTTTCCGTCAGGGCTTAATGCCAGGTCATTTATTGTTGATTCATGACCGTAAAAAGATCTAAGCTCACGACCAGTGGCAATTTCCCATAGTTTGATCGTTTTATCCCTACTTCCGGTGAGTAGATATTTACCATCTTTAGTAAAAGTTACTGCCTTTACAGAGGCATTATGGCCGCGTTGAACCACAGTTTGTAACTCTTGACAATGGGCATTTATAGCGCTTACGATAAATAATGAAAGTAGGAGTAACTTCATAGGTGGTTATATCTTACTTGAATTTATGAATTTGTTTTGGAAAAGTTTTTGCACTAATGATTATATTGAGAAATAACCTAACCTGTAGCACAATGTCAAAAATATATTCCCTCCTGTGTATTCTTCTTTTAGTTGTAGGAACTAGCTATGCTCAAACAGAGCTGAAAGCGTTACCAAGTAATATTAATCGTCCCAGTATTAATCTTTATGCGCCATTTATTAGTGGCGATGGACAAACCATCTTGTATCTCTCAGATTATACAGATGATGGACATCATTCTATGCACTGGGCGACAAAAAGGACAGTTTCTACCTGGAATGATGGCAATGAAGTCAACAAGCTTATTAATCGACCGACTTTAAATTTCAGAGGGGGCTATAGCCTTAGTTTCGATGGCGATCAATTATTTTTTAGCTCTCAAAAAGCTGGGTTAGGGGGCTTTGATTTATGGAGCAGTAAAAGAAGAGGCAAAGATTGGGAAGCTCCTAAAAACATGGGATTACCCATCAATTCGAGAGAAAATGAAGGATCACCAATGTTATCACCAGATGGTGAATACCTGTATTTTATGCGTTGCGAGCAGATGAAAACATACGGTGGAGCCTCAGGGTGTAAGCTATATGTGAGTAAACTAAACTACAATGGATGGAGCGAACCAGTGGCTTTACCAGATAATATTAATACCGGCAACTCACAAACCCCACGGTTATTGGCAGATGGAGAAACGCTCATCTTTGCTTCAGACCAAATGGGGGGTAAGGGAGGCTTAGATCTTTTTATGTCCAAGAAAACAGGAGAAAACACTTATTCAAAACCTATTGCTCTGGACTTTGCCAACACACCAGAAGATGACGCTTTTGTAAGTATTCCTGCAAAAGGCCGATATATGTTTAAAGATATGAAAGGAGCGCGCGACAATGAATTGGTACAAGTGCTTATCCCTGAAGAGCTTCAGCCAAAAAGTGTGATGCGAATCCAGGGGAAAATAACTGATACTAGTGGAGAGCCAGTAAATGCACAGCTGACTATTTTCAATATTGATGCACGTGATAGACTTTGGAACGAAAAAGTTGGAAAAGCAGGAGAGTTTGCCATTGTATTAAAAGAAGGGGCCGCTTACGATTTATCAGTTTTTCATACTGAACCCAATTATATGTACTTCTCAAAGCTATATGATTTGGAGGAGATGGGGCCAAGAGATAAGGAGCGACTCAATATTAAGCTCATGCCACTTAAAGTAGGTGAGGAATATCCATTAGATATTCTATTTGATCCTTATGGCAGTGAAGTCAAAGAAATATCTACTTACGAATTGAGAAGGCTAGGCGATTTTATCAGAAAAACACCCTCCATGCAAGCTGAAGTGGTGGTCGAGCAATCAGCCTATGTAGAAGATACGGTACAAAGTAACCCTGATCTAACTGAACAAAGAGTTGATACTATTTGGCATGAAAAACCGGTATTTGATATGGCTTTGGTAGATGAGGCTTACGACTCGATCATGGAAATGTTGTCTGTTGGTTGGCCTGCGCAGTACGAAACAACCATTGATAGTACCATTTATCAAACAACGCTGACTGCTGACTCATTAATCGTTAAGTCATTTAAAATAATCGTACCGAAAACCCCAGTTATGGACAGTTTATCAACAGATAGTTTAGCTGTTGTAAAAGCTCCCCCAATGCCTGCTGATACATTAAGGGCAAGCTATCCTTTAATTAAATATAAAACCGTCACTGTATACCACAACGATCGTACGTCAGCTCAATCGCAAGCGATCATTGACTTTTTAATAGATAGAGGAGTTAAGCCTGAGCAAATTTCTGCGAAAACTCAAAGGGTGAAAAAAGAAAACCCTCCTGAAGAGGAAGGGTCAACTATTAAAGTATATCTGAGGTTACGATCTATGTAATTATTCAGCCACCGTCATTGGAACTACAACAAGCGTTTGGTCCCACATTAAAATCATTTCAATTTCTTCACCCATCTGTTCAAAAGAGATTGTAAACTGTTCAAACACGTCAGGTGAATCAACCGTACCAGCCTCAACGGTAAGTACATCCTGTTCGTCTGATTTATTGACCTCCCCTGAGAAATTAACCCCCCACTGACCTGTTTGCTCGTTAAAAATCACTTTCCAGGTATTTTCTGTAGGAACGGTAAATAAAGAGTAGGAACCTGCTGGCAATACTTTGCCTTTTAAATTTAAATCAGCAGTTGTAGTAAATACAGTAGCCTCGTTGGCTCCTGTTCTCCAGGTCTCTCCATAAGGTACCAGACCACCAAATACATCTCTTCCTTTCTTATAAGGGCGACTGTAGCTCACGTTTATCTCTACATTATCTCTACTGTAGCTAACCGTATCTTGTGGGCTAAACTGCTTTGTATAAATTCTCAACCCAACGAAAGCCAAAGCGATAATGGCTATAACGACACCTGCAATTATGATTAATTTCTTCATAGTATGTCTTAAACTGAAAAATGGCTAATAAAGTTACTCTTTTGAATGATTAACTCGCTCACGTACAGAGCCATTTCTATTGTAGAAAACCCATGTGCCGGTTTTTTCACCTTTGGTGTAATCTCCTATAGAAGCGGCTTCTCCATTACTATGATAATATATCCATTGGCCATCTTTGATACCGTTGGTAAAATTACCTCTCTCTGCCACCTCTCCATCTTCATAGTAATACACCCAACTTCCATGTGGCACACCATTCTTAAACTCACATTTTACTTCAACTTTTCCTGATCTGAAATAATTTACTTTTTCACCGCTACCATCTTTAAAGGAGCCTGCAGACAGCGTATCTCCATAGACTGTCACATAAGGGCTCACATTCCATAACTTCCCCATTTTCCACTCTTCTTCCTGCATGAGCAAGCCAGTAACGTGAAAGAGGCCCCATGTGCCATCTTCCAGACCATTTACAAAGCTACCTACAGATTTAAGTTCTCCTTCATTATAGTAGTTAAACCATTGACCATGTTGCTCTCCATCTTTGTACTTTCCTTCTTCAATGATATAGCCATCATCATTGAAATACCTCCAGTTATCAACCTTCAGTCCGTTTTTATAAAAACCCTGCACCTCTGGTTTACCATTTGAAAAGTTTTTTATATAAACTCCATCTAACCAACCCTCTTTGTAGCTGTACTTCTCAAAAAGTTTTCCATTTTCATGGTAAAACCTCCAAGTGCCAATGGGAGTGCCTTCATTATATTTCCTAACCGATAGCGTATCACCATCTTGAAAAAGAGCGACCCAAACACTATCTGGTTCGTCTTTGTGAAAATGGCTGACTTCATACACGTTCCCCGTTACATAGAACTCCTTCCATGTGCCGGTTTTTACACCTTTGTCAAACTGACCCTTAAAAATAGTTTTTCCGGCCCCATCGAAAGTCTCAAAATCACCATGGAGCGTATCATTTTTAAAATATGCTTCTTCTTCTAAAACTCCGAATTCTGTGTATTTCTTTCGTTGTCCATTTTTTAGGTCATTTTTGAGTGTTACCACCATTTGCCTTGCTCCAGTAGGGTAAAATGTAATCCACTCGCCAGATTTTTTTCCATCTTTAAATTCACCCGAGAGCATTTTTTGGCCATTTGGATTATAGCCTATGTAATCCACAGCCACACCCATTTCATATGTAATTTTAGATTCAATGACACCATTATTATAGTAAGTGTGCCAAACGCCATCACGATTATTATCGACAAATGACCCCTCTTCAATTAGTTTATTTTGTTGGTTAAAGTATGTCCACGCTCCTTGCTTTTTCCCATCAACCATGGTTCCTGTTGCACGGATGGTGCTGTCTTTGGAGTAAATAGTTGTGTTTTGTTGACCATAGCAACCAAGGGTAATAAATGCGGCTAATGACAAAAATAAGTATCGCTTCATAAATTAGATTTCGGTTTTGTTTATAAAGTATTGGTGGCTTGTTATCTTTGTTCTTGCATATTTAAAATAAAAACAAAAATGGCAGCTTTATATTTAGTTTTAGTATTGTTCGTATTGGCAATTTTAGCTCCCTGGATTTTCCCAAATAAAATGGTGAGTGATAACGAACATGACGTTAACGGTTCTACTGAAGAATAGCAGTAGCCTCAATTTCCAATAAGAACTCAGGGCTAATTAAAGCACTCACCTCCACCATGGAGGTTGCCGGTTTTATTGCAGCAAAAACCTCGCCATGGGCACGCCCTATTTCCTCCCATTGTGAAATATCAGTGACAAAAATTCGGGTCCTGATCACATCTTCCAATTTTGCACCAGCTTTTTTAAGCGTATTCTCAATAATTTGAAGAATACATTTAGTCTGAGTATATGGATCATTTAGTCCAATAAGTTCTCCATCTAACAAGGCTACAGTTCCAGAAACCTCAATTGTATCACCAATTCTAACTGCTCGGGAATAACCCACTTTGTCTTCCCACTTAGCTCCTGTTGAAAAATTCTCTCTGCCCATAAAATACTTTTATTTATTATTAGCTTTACTATTTCTATCAGCTACCTAAATTATGAATAATATTTGTGTCTTTTGTGGGTCGAGTACTGGAAATGGGCCTGAGTTTGCGTCTGCCGCCAGGCGATTGGGTAAACTTATAGCCAAACAAAACAAAACCCTCATTTATGGCGGGGGCAACATTGGCCTCATGGGCATTGTGGCTGATACTGTAATGAAAGAAGGAGGAAGTGTTATTGGTGTTATTCCAGACTTCCTGTTAAAACGAGAAGTGGGGCACCTTGGTCTTACAGAACTCATTGTGGTGAAATCTATGCATGAGCGTAAGCAAAAAATGGCCAGTCTGGCAGATGCATTTATTGCCATGCCCGGAGGTTTTGGCACCCTCGAAGAAGTAGCTGAAATTGTCACCTGGGTGCAACTGGAAATTATACATAAGCCAGTGGCATTACTCAATGTAGAAGGTTACTTCGACCATCTATTGGCTCAGTTAGACGTGATGGCAAGCAATGGCTTTACGTCTAAGAAACATAGAACAATTCTAAAATCTGCTCATACTCCCGATGCCCTGCTTGACTTGTTGTTGATTGGCAGCGACCCTCATAGTGATGAAAGCCCGTACCTCAAGAGAACCTAAGTGTTCAGTTATGTACAAAAATTTGTAGCTGTTTGAACACCCCAATCGAGCCAAACTTCATTTAAATTGAAATAACCGACAATAATACTTTGGTATGCTTATTGAATTTTAATAAGCATGTTGAAAAATGGCATTATACTCACCTTTAGAAAACTCCGATCCCAATGGGTAGCATCGGGTCTTTTTCTTGGTGTCTTAACCATTTGCTATTTGCTGCTCTACTCTGGCTTATTTTATGCCACTTGGTTTAAATTGGCGGGTGTTATTATAATAATCGCTGCCATAAGCTTAGGTAGCCATCCAATAATCGATAAAAAAGACATGGAATTATACAAAATATGGGGTGCCCGCAGAAAGCATATACTGCCCTTTGTAGTAATTCAGTCATCAATATTATCTGTAATTGCTTCATTAATTGCTATTGCACTTATTGATGGCCTGCCCGTTGATTTCAGGTTAAATGTATTAATGCTTAGTGAAAAAATATGGATAGCACCTCTTTGTACAGTTATCCTGAGTTGTGTTTTATCATTGTTCTATTATTTAAGATTTCAGCTCACAGAAATGTCGATCTCAAAATAATTTTTATTTCCCCCAATTTGCGTTAGGTAATTATCTGACAATTGAAATAAGTTTCAGGTTTATAAAATACTCTCCTAAAATTTATTAATTTTTAGCTAACGTCATTGTTTGGTATCATATGAAGAGACTTTTACTCTGTATTTTTTTAATCTTTTCCTTTAAAACAGCCGTATTTTCGCAAACTCTTGGTTTCCAAATAAATAGTGATGTAAAAAGGGTTACCATCCCTTTCGAGACATACAATAACCTGATTGTAGTTCCGGTTATCCTCAACAATCAGATTCCGTTAAAATTTATTATTGACACAGGAGTGCGCACTGCTATACTGACTGAGAAAGCTTTTAGTGATATACTGGGCTTAGAATACTCCAAAAGGTTTCTTATTTCAGGCATTGGTGAAGAATCAACTGTTGAGGCATTTATTACTAACAATGTTTCACTTACATTACCAGGAATAAAAGGCCGTGGGCATGCTATGCTCGTACTGAATGAAGACTACCTCGAACTGAGAAACTACCTCGGTACAGAGGTGCATGGCATTTTGGGATATGAGTTATTTAGCCGCTTTATAGTTACCATCAACTACGACAGTAAATTGCTTACCCTAACGACACCCGAACACTTTAAGCCAAAGAGGTCATATCAGGCCATTCCAATTACAGTAGAGGACACCAAACCTTATTTAAATGCGAAAGTTTCTTATGAAGACGGCTCTTTTATACCCGTAAAAATGCTTATCGATACTGGTGCCAGTCATGGTATTTTGATAGATCCTGACTCGCATGAAAGGCTTTTTGTGCCTGAAAAACATGTGGATAGCGAACTTGGACGAGGCATTGGAGGTAAACTGGAGGGTAAAATTGCACGAATAAACTACTTTCATATCGGGAAGTACTGTTGGAAACAGCCCATCGCTACCTTTCCTACAACCAACAGCTTTTTAGACAGCCTAAAGTATGGCAATGTTTATCGCAACGGGTCCATTGGCGGTGAGATTTTAAGTCGAATGAAAGTTATTCTTGATTTTCCAGGTGAAAAGATTTACATAAAAAGGGGGAAAAGCTACAATCACGATTTCGATTATAATTTAAGCGGCCTTGTAGTAAAAGCAAAAGGCAGTAGACTTCACACCTATGAAATTGTAGACGTGAGAGATAAATCCGTTGGAAAAGAAGCAGGATTCAAGCCTGGAGACATTATCCTTTCCATTAATAACATAGGGTCAAAAAATATGACGCTCGGTCATGTCACTAACTTTCTTAATGCCAAAGAAAATAAACGCTTAAAAATTGAAGTTGATCGTGATGGGGAAAGACTTAAGAAAATTATTAGGCTAAAAAGCCAGATATAAAACTAAGACAACCAGCTTTTAACCTGAGACTTTCTTTTTCTATACATCAAAGAAATTCTAGTTCGCATTTTTTTCAATCGAATAGAATTTACAATTGACCTGGAAAGCAACTCTGCGGTAACGCTCTCTTTTAACACAAACTCTTCTGCATTTGTGATATAACTATCGCGGTTAGCGTTTTTCAAAATAGTGATAGGTATATCCTTTGTATGTTTATTAGACGCCAGCTTTAGGGTTAGTTTTTTCATGTAGCTACGCTCCACATTGTCATCTATTAAGATACATGCCGGATTAAACTTCATGATTTTCTTAAAAAGTCCTCGCAGCTCAAAACCAATCTCCGTTTGGTAGGTTTTACTTCTAATTTCTTTTAGCTTCTCATAAATGTTACTAAGTTCAATAGGGTTGTTACCTATGAGAAATACATTGATCGGTTCGATATTATTATTGCCAGCTATCACGATGTTTGGGGTATATGTAAGGTTAACGTTAAATAGTAACCAATTGTTAAGAAACGGTCATTTATTTATTCACAAATTATCCACAAATTTTAATACAAGGCATTGAGAGACATTACGATCATAGGTGGTGGCCTGGCAGGACTAATTTCGGCAATTCTATTGCGCAGATCTGGGTATGACGTTGTTCTAGTCGAAAAGAAACATTACCCTTTTCACAAAGTATGTGGAGAGTACGTTTCAAATGAGGTAATACCTTTTTTTACATGCGAAAACCTTTTGCCCAAGGTTGACTTTGCACAAATAGATTCGTTTAAACTCAGTGCTATTAACGGCAAATATGCCACTTTAAAGTTAGATCTGGGTGGGTTTGGAATTAGTCGTTATTGCCTTGATAACCATCTTTATGAAATAGCCCATGCAGAAGGTGTTGAGTGTTTATTGGGGAAATCTGTGACTGAAATTGATTACTTTGAAGACCACCATCGTATCACCATTGCAGATGGCAGTACGATTACATCCAGAGTGATAATTGGTGCATATGGTAAACGGTCTAAGGTTGACAAGCACCTTAAACGCAATTTTATTGAAAGAAGGTCTCCTTATATAGGCGTGAAGTATCACATCAAGCACGACCATCCTAAAAATGAAGTAGCCTTACACAATTTTCATGGTGGCTATTGCGGTATAAATGCCATCGAGAATGGGGTGTCAAATTTATGCTATTTAAGCACACGCTCTAACCTACAGAAGTATGGCGATATACCAACGATGGAAAAAGAAGTACTTGCGCATAACCCGTTTTTAAAGGACATTTTCGATCATGCTGAGTTTTTATTTGACAAGCCTGAGGTTATCAATGAGATCTCTTTTGAAACCAAGAAACCTGTAGAAGATCATATTTTTATGTGCGGAGATGCTGCTGGTATGATAGCCCCCCTGTGTGGAAATGGTATGGCCATGGCCATTCATTCGGCAAAAATGTTATCCGATTGTATCATCACACATTTCGAAAGCAATAATGGTTTTAACAGAACTGTGCTTGAGAGTGAATATTCCTCACAATGGCGTAAATTTTTCGCCAGAAGACTGTCGGTAGGCCGAAATCTTCAAAAACTTTTTGGCGCTGGCACCTTGTCAGGCTTTACTGTTGGATTGATGAAAACAGCAAAGCCGATAGCACATTTCCTTATGGAAAAAACTCATGGGAAACCATTCTAGAAACCTCCCTGAATAGCCTGTATCAATTGGCTTGAATCTAAAAAAAAGTAAACAAAAAAAGCGTTCAGACAAGTAGCCGATATAAAGTTGAGCCACATCGTACGTGTATAATTCGCTTTTGAGGCATCTTGTCTTACCTGAATGAACCAAATAGTAAAATAGAGCAAAACAGGTGATAGAGCAATTAGAAAATCCAGCCAGTAGCTAAAAGAATAATACGTTTGAAAATAATAAAGGAAGCCCAGGGTGCTTATCGCAAACATGATGGCAGTAAAATAGAAAGTACCATTAATACCGAGTTTGTAACTCAAAGTAATATCTCCTCGCTCTTTGTCTGCCTGGTGTTGATAAATTTGTGTCATCGGGTAAGAGCCCCATAAAATCATAGAGGTGAGAATAGCGGGTGTAAGCACAGTTGGGTTTAGCACAGTTGTAATACTAAAATCATTGAGTCCCACATATACCATTAAAAACGTGAAGCAGCCTTGAAAGAAGCCTGCCACCAGCCAGCTGGTAACAGGATGTTTTTTTAATCGAATTGATGGGTGGCTATATGCTTTGGAAACAAGCCCATAAATCACCAGCATAATGGCAAAATCATAATTTATCATCAGTCCCAGTGCGACCGCAGTGACATCGAAGGCTAATGACACATAATAAAGTCCTTTGCTGACTGGTGGCGGATTTTTTAGCCCACCAATGCTGTCAATGTCCTTGTCAAAATAGCTGTTAAATCCATTGCTCGCAGGATATAAGAAAATGTGCAACGCAACCAAAACAATAACTATGCTCGTAGGGTTGATGTTAACTGAGACGGCCAGCGCAAACAAAAACACTGGTAGCAGAAAGTAGGAAAATGGAATTCTTAAATGAAGCCAGGTAGATTTTTTAAACATATGCCTGTTTGTTTAAAGCCAAGATATCAAATTTTAAGTATTATTGAGTTACATGAGCGTATTCATTACAGACATTGGTACCGCAACACCAAAACACAAAATAACTCAACACGAGGTGCTCCGATTTATGCAAAAAGCTCATGGTTTAAATCAGGAGGAAGCACGTAAACTGGAAGTACTTTACAGAGCAACAGGAATTCAATCAAGGTATTCCGTTATTGAAGATTACAAAAAATCTTCTGGGTATTCTTTCTTTCCTAACAATGAATCTCTCAGCCCCTTCCCGGCCACCTCAACACGCAATCAATTATATAAAGATCATGTGGTTGACCTTAGTGCAGAGGCTATTTTTAATGCTGTGAGTAAAGAATTTGACTTTGGCCAAGTCACTCACCTGATCACTGTTAGTTGCACGGGTTTATTTGCTCCTGGGCTTGATATTGCTTTAGTAAAAAAGCTAGGGCTCAAGTCTACTGTTGAACGAACTGCCATCAATTATATGGGATGTTACGCTGCATTTAATGCAATAAAAGCCGCCAAAAACATATGCCTTGCACAGTCTAATGCAAAAGCATTAGTTGTGTGCACCGAAATTTGCAGCCTACATTTTCAAAAAGAAAATAACGACAATAACCTATTGGCCAATGCGCTTTTTGGAGATGGGTCAGCTGCACTTTTAATAGCCAGCGAAAAGAAAAAAGGTATTAACCTATCCCTTGATCAGTTCTTTTGCGACCTGCTGCCTAACGGAAGTGAAGAAATGGCCTGGGAGGTGGGTGATCATGGATTCGAAATGAAGCTTTCGTCTTATGTTCCGGATATCATTCAAAATGGAGTTGGCCAACTGATTGATAAATTAAAACATGCGCTTGAAGAGGTAAAACCCCGACATTATGCTATTCATCCGGGAGGTAAAAAAATTCTTGGAGTACTGGAAAATGCACTGTCCATTAGCAAAGAGGAAAATAGACATGCACATAATGTGCTGAAGAATTATGGAAATATGTCTTCTCCAACCATTCTCTTTGTCTTAAAAGAAATTCTAAATAATTTGTCTATCGACAACCAAAATGATAAAGTTTTAAGCTTTGCCTTTGGCCCTGGCCTCACACTAGAAAGTATGATACTTACTGTAATCTATGACGAATAAGTTTGCTCAACGCTCTGAAGAGGTCGAAATCATGGATGACCTGGAAGCTGGCGGTCCCGTAATGGATCAAACACTCAAAGAGCTTGACGTAATAAATAAATGGCTAGGGGGCAATCATGTGACCATAGATGGGGTCAAAAAGCTAGTTGGTAAAAGCACAGAATCGTTAACGATTGTTGACCTCGGCTGCGGAAGTGGAGACATTTTAAAAATCATTGCTCAATGGGCACGTTCTGCAAACATCAATATTACACTCATTGGGATAGATGCCAACCCACATGTCATAGCCTTTGCGGAAAAGCATGCCGCAGATTATCCTGAAATTGAATTCAGGTGTATCAATATCTTCTCTGAAGAGTTTAAGAAAATCGAGGCCGATATTTTTACAGCCACTTTATTCACCCACCATTTTGATGGACCTGAACTCTCAGGTTTAATAAAACAACTAAATGATCAGGCAAGACTTGGTGTTGTAATCAATGACATTCATCGCCATTGGTTTGCGTATTATTCAATCAAGTGGTTGACAGGTCTTTTTTCTAATTCTCCTATGGTGAGAAATGATGCAGCTGTTTCTGTATTGAGAGCTTTTAAAAAACACGACTTGATTAAATGTTTAGAAGTTGCGGAAGCTCCTAAGTATCAAATAAAGTGGAGGTGGGCTTTTAGGTGGCAAGTGGTAATTTTTAGGAAATAATTAAAATATAAAGTGATTTACTTATATATTTGAGGTTTTATTTATTACTATCAATCAGAATACAATGCAAATCAGACTCCTCACCCTATTAGTTACTTCCCTTTTATTGTTAACCAACCTTCAAGCACAAAAGCTTCCTTTTAAATTCGGTAAAGTATCTGACCAAGAAATGGAAATGAAGGAATGTAGCTTCTATCCTGAAGCTAAATCAATGGTTTTAAGTGAGTACGGTGACCTTAAATTTAATTATATAGATGAAAAGGGCTGGCAATACATTATGGAGGTCGCGGTACGAAAGAAAATATTTGAAACATCTGATGCTGACGAGGGCAATATAAAAATTAGACTATATGAGCCAACTTCAGGGTCTTCAAAAGAAAAAATTAGCTCTTTAAAAGCATTTACCCATAATATTGTCAATGGAAAAACTGAAAGGGAAAAGCTAGATAGAGGAGAATATTTTACAAAAAGAATCAATGACTACTGGGTTGAAGTCAGTTTTGCCATCCCTGGGATAAAAAAAGGAACTGTGATCGAATATACCTACACCAAAACTTCTGATTATTTGTACAATCTTTCGACTTGGTTTTTTCAATCTGATATCCCTACAGCTCACAGCGAGTTTAGGTATACAATTCCAGAATATTTCAATTATCAGGCAGCCCAATTAGGTAACATCTATAAAATTACCCAAGAAAGTGATATAAAATCTGAATCATTTACTTACAAATGGCAACAACAAGGAAAGTTTGGTCAAGTTTCTAAAGGAACAGGCACACTAGAATCACAAAGTAAGTATAAGCGATTTATAATGAAAAACATCCCTCCCATAGAAGATGAGCCATATATGACAAACAAAGGTGACATTCCCAGCAGGGTGGAGTTTCAGTTAGTCTCAACTATGTTTCCTAATAGTACAATGGAAATTGTCGCTGGAAACTATGAAAAGTTCAACAGTGAATTAATGACAAGTAGTTCATTTGGTCAAAGACTGAACAATGGAAATTTCATTAAAGATTTTACTTCGACAATTTCTGAAACTGATAAAATAACTGTTGCACAGAAAATTTACGATCATATTTCAAACACTTTAACTTGGGATCAGACGTATAATTTTTTGAGTAGTGAAGCTGGCAGACCAACATACAAAAGTGAAACTGGCGGAGTAGCCGATATAAACCTGACATTAATTGCCGCCCTACGTGAAATAAACATACAGGCATACCCAGTAATCTTGAGCACAAGAGGTAGTGGACGTGTTCATCCAATTTACCCTTCTTATGAAGACTATAATTATGTAATTGCTGCGGTTGATATAGATGACAAAATTATACTCTGTGATGCATCAGCTAAGCTTCCATTTGGACAATTACCAATGAGATGTCGCAATGACAGAGGTTGGCTTGTTTCTGAAAATGGAGGTCAATGGATTAATATGAAGGCGGCATCCAACTATAATACCACAACTATGCTTAATACTAGCATAGGACCAGAACAGATTAAAACTACAATTGCTCAAAAAGAAACTGACTATGCTGCATTAAGTACAATTAGTGATATCAGTAAATCTTCAAAAGATGAATTCGAAGACGATCTAAAATCTTCTTTTGATGAAGCGAAGATTCAGAACTTTTCAATTTCCGACCCGAATATTTCAAAGCCTGTAATGATTAATTACGAAGTTGTTAAAGAAACTGAATCACCAAACGTAATTTACATTGAACCAATTTTAGTGGGCACTATAAAAAGCAATCCTTTTAAGCGTGAAGAACGAATTTCTATGATTGATTTTCCGTATAGTCAAAATTACAAGGTGATTTCTCAGATAAATATACCTGATGGGTATTCAGCGGAATTGCCCGAACCAATGATGGTAAGACTTCCAGACGGAAAGGGTCAATTTCTCTATAACGTATCACAATCGGCTAACACGATTTCCGTTGTTAGTGATCTTAAAATTTCAGGTACTGACTTTGGAATTAATGAATATCCTGCTCTGAAAGCTTTTTTCCAGATGGTTGTCGACAAAAATCAAGAACTGATAGTCTTAAGTAAATAATATGAGAAATATCATCTTTTTACATCTTCTCACTTCTTTAACAGCCATTGGTCAGGATCTTCCTGATTTTCTAAAAGAATCCGAGTCCAACTCAATTCTTTTAAAAGATGAGGTAACACTTACAATAAGTGATATCAGAAATTCAGTTACTTCTCGGTCTTACACAGCAATTATAAAAAATAAAAGAGCTAGCCATCTAAAAAACGTATACATCTACTACGATCAATTTAACGATGTTAAAGATGCGGAGGTAATTATCTCAGATTTGTTGGGCAAGGAAATTGAAAAGTATAAGTTAAAAGACTTTGAAGATGTTGCCCTTGGCTTAAGCAATACCGCATCAGATGGCAGACTTAAATTACTAGAACCCACCTACGCCAGATATCCTGTAAAGATTGAGGTAAAGTATTCTATAGCCAAATCTGGATCACTACATTTTCCTTCATGGCAACCCCAACAAGATGATAAGATTAGAGTACTTTCATCTAAGTTTATTGTCAAAGATTTTTCTAAAAATTCTTTTCGATATTACTCTGTAAAGCTTGATGAGCCTGAAAAAAATTCTACCGCCACCTATGATGAATATAAATGGGAGGCGAATGATTTAGCTCCATATAAATATGAGGATTACAATTACGACATTGAGGATTATACTCCAATATTATACACTGCTCCAAATAATTTTGAAGTAGATGGCTTTGTGGGAGATATGTCTTCATGGGAGTCATTTGGAAATTGGAGTAAGAAATTAAATGAAGGTAAAAATGATCTCAATCTTGATCTACTCACTGATTTAGATGAAAAAGTATCTAAAGCCGAGGATGAGTTTGAGAAAATAAAAGTCATTTATGAATATCTTCAAAATAACACGCGATATGTGAGCATACAGCTTGGCATTGGGGGATGGCAACCGTTTAGCGCTTCATATGTTCAAGAAAAGAGATATGGTGATTGTAAGGCATTATCGTTTTTCACCAAAAGCCTATTAGAAAAATATGGAATAAATGGATACTATACATTAATTCGTGCAGGAAGTTACGAAGCAGATGTTAAGCCTGAATTTCCCAACGCGCATTTTAATCACGCTATTCTCACGGTTCCGATTGAAACGGACACTATATTTCTTGAATGCACCTCTCAAACAAACCCATTTGGATATATGGGTAAATTTACGAGTGATCGAAATGCACTTATGATTACTGAAGATGGCGGTAAATTAATCAGAACAAAAAAGTACAATCCCGCTCAAAATTTACAGCAAACATTGGTAGAAATTTCATTGAAGGACGATGGAACTGCTAAAGTTAACTTCAAAAGACAATATTCTGGTCTGGAAATAGATAATCATGGGTTTTCAAGGTTATATCATGGTGAGTCAGATGAGCCATTTAAGTGGTTTGTAGATAACCACAGTTTTGGGAGCTTAGAAGTGTCAAAGGTCGAATTAATTGAGTTAAAAGAAGGTTTTGTTCCAGAAGCTGGTTATAAAGCCTCTTTCGAAGTAGCCCGTGAGGCTAAGAAAATGGGAAAACGATATTTTATACAACCCGATAAATATATTAGAAGCTATGTGTCGAAATTGACACCTGAAACGCGAGAAAAAGGCATTAAAATTAAGTACGGCTACGCTCAAAAAGATAGTATAATTTATTCATTGCCAGGTTTTATGAGTGTAGAAAGCAGCCTGGAGAAAGTTACTATTGAAAATAAATTCGGTGTGTATAAGAGACAATTAGTTAAAGCCCCTGATAGTGATAAATATATCTACACAAGAGAATTTACCCTAAATGATGGAAATTATTCCAAAGAGGAATATGAAAGCTTCAAAGCATTTATTAATGCTGTTGTCAAATATGATAACCAAAGATTGGTCTTAATAGACAAAACTTAAGAGGCCATTCAATCAAAAAATGAAAAAAGACTTAAACAAAAAACTACTAGCGGTTATACTAGCTCTTCAGACTATAGTATCCATAGGATTCTTAATCTATGCTTTCTACAAGCAAACTCAAAACGATACACTTAAAGCAGAGCTTGTAACGCTTAAATCCCAATTAGAAGACTGTCAGCCTATCCTACCCAGGTAACTTTATCTTCAATCGATTTTCTTTTACCTTGCGGCCATTTTTCCGACTTCATAGGCCCAATAAATAAAAATCCCATGAGCTTGTCTTGCTCCCTCAAACCAAAAAATGGCTTCGCTTCTTCATAGAAGGTAATGCCTCCTGTACTCCAGTAACATCCAATACCATGTGCAGAAGCAGTGAGCCATGCGTTTTGCACAGCAGCAGCTGTAGCGCTTACTTCCTCAATCTCAGGCACACTTTCTTTATCATCGCGATGCATACCTATGGCAATGACATGAGAGCACTCCAAAGGCTTCTTTTTTAGTTTTTCAAACTGCGTCTCGTTGAAATTATCAGTGTTTTTAAGCTTGTACAATGTAGCCTGAAAGTCAGCTAGTTTTTTCAAACCCTCCCCTTTGAATACAACAAACCTCCATGGCTCGGTGTGCCTGTGTGTAGGAGCCCAATTTGCATTTTCCAGCATCTGTTGTATTATCTCATCATCCACTGCTCCCTCACCAAACATATTGGTATAAATTGCTCTCCTGTGTGTTATTACTTTATCTGCTGCTGCTTTTAAGTCCATGTATCTTATTATTTATTATTTTTAGGTCTAATCTTAAATGCTACATCTAATGAATAAGGCGCTCTTCCTGTTTGCATTACTGCTTATCGCTCACCTTTCTTCTGCTCAACAAAATCTTGAGACTGTATTTGAAAAATCAAATGGCAAAGAAACAGCAACATATGATGAAACCATAACTTATTATCATTCATTAGACACTTCTTCTCCTTACGTGAAAGTGGTTGAAAAAGGTTTAACAGACAGCGGAAAACCACTTCATCTGGTAATCTTAGATTTTGAACAGGATTTTGATTTCGAAAAATCACGAGACAAAGGCAAGTTCATTATATTTATAAATAACGGTATTCACCCTGGGGAGCCTGATGGTATAGAAGCCTGCAAAATGTTGTTGCGTGATTATGTTGCTGACTCTTCAAAGCAAGCTCTTTTAAAAGATATTGTAATTGGAGTTATTCCGGTGTATAACATTGGCGGAGCGCTCAACAGAAACAGTCACTCGCGGGCCAATCAAAATGGGCCTGTGGAATATGGTTTTAGAGGCAATGCAAGAAATTTTGACCTGAACCGTGACTTCATCAAAGCAGACACCAAAAATGCGCGTTCATTTTATGAAATATTTCATGAAGTCAAGCCCGACATGTTTATCGATACACATGTTAGCAATGGCGCTGATTACCAATACAGCATTACACATCTCGCAACACAACACAACAAAGTGGGTGGTGATTTGGGAGCCTATATTGAAAACAAATTTACCCCAGATCTGGAGGCCAAAATGAAGACCAAAGGAAGTGAAATTACCCCATACGTTAATGTTTTTAACTCGACTCCCGATGAAGCAGGATTTACTCAGTTTTTAGATGGCGCGAGATACTCTACGGGCTACACCACCTTGTTTCAAACGCTGGGTTTTATGATAGAAACTCACATGCTTAAACCATTTGATGTGAGAGTGAAAGCCACCTATAGTTTTATTGAATCAATGATCGAACTCGCTAATGAGCAAGGTGAAAATATACAAGTACTAAGAAAAGAAAGAGCAAAATTTTTCTCTCCAGGTAATTTGCATCCGATAGCATGGAAATTAGATCGCTCAGAACCAAAACAGATTGAGTTTAAAGGATACGTTGGAGAACAGCAGGAAAGTGAGGTAACAGGTCAAATGAGGCTATTTTATGATGTAAATCAACCTTTCACCAAAACTATACCCTACTACAATACTTTTGTACCAGCCGCTGAGGTCGAGATCCCATTGGGCTATGTCATCCCACAAGGTTGGCATCAAGTGATCGAAAGGTTAAAGTTAAATCAAGTGCCTTTTAAGCAACTAAGCTCTGATAGTACCATAAATGTAGAAGCATACCGGATTGAGAAATTTAATACCTCTTCATCACCTTATGAAGGTCACTATCCTCACAATCGAGTGGAAATCAGCAGGGAAAAGAAAACCTTGGATCTGCGAGCTGGTGATTATATTTTTTATGTTGACCAGGCAACGGGTAGATATCTCGTTGAAGCCCTGGAGCCAGAAGCCCCGGATTCTTTCTTTAACTGGAATTTCTTTGATACCATACTACAGCAAAAAGAATATTTCTCTCCTTATGTGTTTGAAGATACCGCCAAAAAACTTTTAGCATCAAATGATGCTCTTCGCACAGCATTTGAGAAAAAGAAAGCTGAAGACAAAGAATTTGCCAACAGCTGGTACGCACAGCTAGATTACATCTACAAAAACTCACCTTATTATGAGCGCGCACATATGCAGTATCCTGTGTATCGACTTGTTAAGTAAATGATCCTCTATTTGGTAAAATACTCAGGATGAACATCATCATGCTCAGTAGCCTCCTGGTAAGCAGCCGCTAATTCAAGCAGTTTGCCTTCTTCATACAAGTTGCCGATAATAGAAAAGCTTGTCGGGCTTCCTTCTTCGTTGAACCCATTAGGAAATACCACACATGGGTTGCCTGTCAGGTTGGTCATCAGCAATTGATTCCCGCCAAAACTTGGAACGAGTACCGCATCATAGTCTTTCAAAGTGTCGTTTAACTTTTCGATCAAAAGTGACCTGATCCGGTTGGCATTGATGTAATCAACTGCTGAGATAAACCTCGATGTTCTAAAATAATTTGGCCACGCACTTTTTTTCTGATTTACCAACAAGCTGTCTTTGTTAGACCTGGTAAGTAAGTCAAAAGCAGCAGAAGCCTCTGAAGCCAATATTATAGATAGCGCTGAAGTTGGAATGCTTTCTGGCAAGCTCACTTCTTGAAGTTTGATGCCCATAGATTCAAATTGCTTGAGTGTTAGGCTGTCATTGGTTTTGTTGCCATAGTCATTTTCAAACAACTCCCTCACATAACCAACCTTCATGGATTTTACCTCTCCAGCGGCACTATAATTAAATGGAGCATCAACCACTGATAAATCATTCCCATCAGTACCCTTGATGGCATCAAACACAAGGGCACAATCTCTGGCAGATCGCGCAATAGGGCCAATTTTGTCCATAGACCAGCTGAGAGCCATCGCGCCATGTTTGCTTACACGTCCGAAAGTTGGGCGAAGGCCCGTAACACCACACCTTGTAGATGGCGAAACAATCGAACCCCAGGTCTCGGTGCCAATAGCAAAGGGTACCAGACCTGCTGCTGTTGCAGAGGCTGACCCTGCCGATGACCCACTAGATCCCTGTTCCATATTCCAAGGGTTTTTGGTTTTACCTCCGTACCAAATATCGCCCATGGCAAGGGCACCTAGTGTCAGTTTGGCCACCAGCACGGCACCTGCTTCATCCAGTTTTTTTATCACAGTGGCTGTGCCTTCCACTTCCTGATCTTTAAATGGCATAGCTCCCCAAGTGGTTTTATATCCTTCCACTGCCAGTAAATCTTTTGCTCCGTAGGGTATGCCGTGTAATGGCCCTCGATAATTACCAGATGCTATTTCTCTATCGGCCTTTCTTGCTTGCTCCAATGCCCGTTCTTCAGTAATGGTGATTACACTCTGAAGCGTATCACCATGCTTTTTTAGTCTTTCAATGAAGAATGTGGTCAACTCCTCAGAGGAGATTTTTCCTGATTTGATTAATACTGATAGCTCTTCTACAGTATAGAAAGCCAAATTTTCTCGATCATCTGGCAACATCACATTTGATGGTAAATCCCAATTAATATTATCAGAACCCTCTGGCATCTTAAATTGCTGCGGTCGTGGATCAAATACTAAAGCGGGTGCTGTGCTATTTTCAATTTCAAATTCATGTATAGTTTTTACACTATTCACGTTTCTTTTTAGTCCGTCTTTTAGAGAATCTCGTTCTGCTTGCGTAAGTCGTATGTCCAAAATTGGCTCTATATATGCAAGGGTATCAATATGCTCATTACTTTTTTCGGAAGATGATTCACAGCTTTGAATCACCATAAATAAGGCTGCGGCTTTCAAGATATTCTTAATCATATTTTTTAAATTGAGGTACTTTAATAATACTATAAACTACTGCAATGAAAAATCATTTTATTGATCTCTTAAGATACAATGATTGGGCTAACTCTCGAATACTTATTACACTAGAGGAAAGTGCAGTTGATGATAAGGACATTCGTCAACTATATAGCCACACCTTAAGTGCGCAAATCATTTGGCTTAATAGAATAAAAGATATTCCTGTTTCTCCATTTCCTTTATGGGAAACATATAACCTACGCGAACTGAGAAGTATGACAGAAGAGAGCTCGAGAAATTGGATGAGCTTCGTACAGGCACACCCCAATCAGACTTTTGAAGAAATGATAAACTATCAGAATTCAGCTGGAAAGAAGTTTGAAAACACATTACGCCAGATTATAGCTCACGTGATTAACCACAGCACTTACCACAGAGGTCAATTAGCTACTAAACTTAAAGAAAAGGGTATTCAACCACCTGCAACTGATTACATTGTCTATGCGAGAGAATAAACAATTATAAATATCTCTTGTTTGAAAAAATAAAGTATATGATTATGAAAACTATAGCCCTACTATTTTTCACAGCGATAACGATGTCTGCCTTTGCGCAAGACAACATTACGATTTGTCACACGCCTGCGACTGAAAGCTTTGCATTATTTGCTTCAAATCAGGACTTCAATGCAGATCACCCCACACCAGAAGCCTATGTGCATCAAAGCGAAGTGGGTAAAATGATCACTTACCCTACGAGCGGTGAGGATGCCAATGCTTACATGCTTAAAGCAAAAGTTACAACTGACAGCTATCTATTTGTGATACACGAATGGTGGGGTCTCAACGACCACATCAAAAGAGAGGCAAATAAACTATACGATGACCTTGGCGGACTTGTAAATGTAATTGCTCTTGACCTTTATGATGGCAAAATTGCTACAACCAGAGAAAAAGCCAGCGAACTTATGAGTAGTGTTGATTCAGAGCGAGCTAAAACCATAATTAAGGGAGCACTTGACTTTGGCGGTAGTGGAGCAGAAGTTATGACCATTGGATGGTGCTTCGGAGGTGGTTGGTCACTACAAGCGGCTATCATGGCAGGTGACGCATTAAAGGGTTGTGTGATGTATTATGGTATGCCAGAAAAAGACATCAACAGGTTAAAAATGCTCAATGCCCCAGTACTTGGAATTTTTGCCAAGCAAGACGGCTGGATTACTCCTGAAGTGGTAGATAATTTCAAAGCAAATATGGCACAGGTTGAGGAGGAGTTGACGGTGAAAATGTATGATGCAAAGCATGCATTTGCCAACCCAAGTAACCCTGAATATGACAAAGATGCCACTGAAGATGCCTACAGAGCGGTGATGGCCTTTATCAAGCCAAAACTCGATTAAACCTTTAGGTTTTTTAACGAATTATTAATAGTTTGCATGTTGCAATTTTGTAGGTAATCATGAATTAGTGCAATTCATGAAGCTCTTATAAATTTGTTTTCAACCTGTAAACTATTATGAAAAAAAGATGGGCAACACTCTTTTTGTTATGTTGTATATATTCATGTGCAACAGCGCAAAGTGAGAATAGTGCAACTAAGGGAGTAATTGATGCCTCCCATATTAACCTCCAGGAAAATCAAACAATAGCGCTCACAGGAGAATGGGAGTTTTATTGGAATAAACTCCTCACCTCTAAACACTTTGAAAGTCGAGGCTTAAGGCCTGGGTATATCAAAGTGCCTTCTGTTTGGAACGGTCAATTTTATAAGGGTGAAGAACTGGATGGGCAAGGGTTCGCAACGTATCGGTTAACGGTAATCACATCCAATGCGCCAAAGTTATTGGCCATAGAAATCCCAAATGTTTATACCAGCTACAATCTTTTCGTTAACGATGAGCTAATCGCCACCAATGGGGTAGTAGGTGATACGAAGAAATCGTATAAACCTGAATGGAAGCCAACATTAAAAGTCTTTAATGCCACAGACACGCTGGAAGTAATTGTGCAGGTGGCCAACTTTGCTCATAACAGAGGTGGTATTCATAAGCCCTTTGTTATTGGTAATTTCGACAGTGTAGCTTCTATAAGGGAAAGTAAAGTAATCGCCAACATGCTATTAACTGGCGGTCTTTTTGCTTTGGGGTGCTTTTTTATTGCATTTTATTTATTTCGAGCTAAACAAAAGTCAACGATTTATTTCGGTCTTTTTTGTCTGTTGTGGGCGATCAGATCGGTATTTTCTAATATTTATCTGGTATCTACTTTTTTCGATGCCTTCAACTGGATATTGGCTTTAAGAATAGAGTATATATCTCTTTACCTCAGTGTATTATTTGGAATCTTATTTTTAGCAAAGGTTTTTGATCCAAAAGAGAGTAAGCTGGTCAAATATGCTATCAATATTATCAATGCAGTTTTCATCTTACTGACATTGATATTGCCGCCAGTCCTATTTACAATGCTACTTCCGGCTTATCAGATTTTTATAGTTATTAATCTATTATTTGCTGTGTATGTCATCACCAAAGCAGTATTTGATAAAAGAAAAGATGCATGGTTTTCAGCGATAAGCATACTGCTGGGCATCGTTGTTTTGGGTTATGAGATCATCTCTTATGTGTGGGTACTTAAGGTCAACTATCTGTTTTTAAACTTTGGTTACTTAACTGTATTTTTCCTCAACTCACTTGTTCTCGCTAGCCGGTTTGTAGGTGCCTACATCAAAGCAGAGCGTGCAGCAAATGATAACCATTCCAAAGACCGCACCATACGAGGAAAAAGACTCCACATTTAGTAAAAAAGCGGAGAGCATATAAGTAAGTTTTACAAATAGCTCATACCTTTATGCTATGAGTAAACCTGATAAAAAGCTGTTTTTGCTTGATGCATATGCCTTAATCTACAGAGCACATTTCGCATTTAGTCGCAACCCAAGAATAAGTTCAAAAGGAGTAAACACAGGCGTGATGTTTGGCTTTACGAACACATTACTGGAGATCCTTCAAAAAGAAAAGCCCACTCACATAGCCGTGGCATTTGATACCTCCGCCCCTACCTTCAGACACGAACAATACGAAGAGTACAAGGCCAACAGGCAAGAAACCCCTGAGGATATAAAAGTCGGAATACCGGTAGTGAAAGATATCGTCAGAGCATTTAACATCCCCATACTGGAAATAGACGGTTATGAAGCCGATGATATTATTGGCACCATTGCTAAAAAGGCTTCAAAAAACGGCTTTGAGGTCTTTATGATGACCCCTGACAAAGATTTTGGGCAACTAGTTGAAGACCATATCTACCTTTACAAGCCTTCGTACATGGGAAATGCAGTAGATGTAATGGGTGTACCAGAGGTATTAGCCAAGTGGAATATTGAACGCATCGACCAGGTTACTGATATGCTTGGTCTACAAGGTGATGCTTCGGATAATATACCAGGAATACCAGGCATAGGACCAAAAACGGCATCAAAATTAATTCAGGAATTTGGCTCAGTGGAAGAGCTGGTAGCCAATGCCGATAAACTAAAAGGAAAGCAAAAAGAGAATGTAGTGAATTTTGGCCAGCAGGGCATCATGTCTAAAGAATTGGCCACCATTAACATTGAGGTTCCTATCGAGTTCAATGAAAAGGACCTGACCTATGATGAGCCAAATGAAGAGCTGCTAAAGCCCATCTTTGAAGAGTTGGAATTCCGCACGATTATCAGAAGGGTTTTTGGCGAGGAAATGAAGCAGGGTGGCAGCGCGGCTTCATCAGATGGTCAACTTGATATGTTTAGTGCAGCCAGCAAAGAAGCTATAGAAGTTGCCGAAACTACCTCGGTAGAAAAAACCAGCCTTGATATGGCTAAAGTAAAATATAGGCTACTTACCAATGCTGAGGACATCAAAGCGCTGGCTCAAGAGCTTAACAACCAAAAAGAATTTTGCTTTGATACAGAAACCACCGGTATCGATGCTTTTGAAGCCGACCTGGTGGGTATGTCATTCTCCTTTAAAAAAGGTGAGGCATATTATGTGCCAGTTTCTGAAAATGCTGATACTGTAAAGCAGGTGCTAGCACCTCTGAAGGAGGCGCTAGAGAATGAAAAAATTCAAAAAGTAGGTCAGAATATCAAGTATGACATACTCACACTTAAAAAATATGGCATCCATGTGAAGGGCGATTTGTTTGATACTATGCTAGCGCACTATATCATTGAGCCCGAGACAAAACATAGCATGGATGTAATTGCAGATCAGTACCTGAATTACACTACCATCCCCATTACAGATATATTAGGACCTAAGGGAAAGAAGCAGAAGAACATGCGTGACCTTGATCCTGAGGAAGTCGTAAACTATGCTTGTGAAGACGCTGACATCACACTTCAGCTCAAAGAAGCTTTGTCTAAAGAGTTGGACGAAAGATTGCTTAAACTACTCAATGATGTAGAACACCCTTTAGTATATGTGCTGGCGCAAATGGAGTTTGAGGGGGTAAGAATCGATCAGACTGCGCTGGAAAGCATGTCTAAAGAGTTGCAGGAGATCAGTCTGGAGGTGCAAACCAAAATCTTCGAAATTGCTGGACATGAATTTAACATTGCATCACCCAAACAATTGGGCGAGGTGTTGTTTGATAAGCTCAAACTGGTAGAAAAGCCTAAGAAAACGAAATCCGGGCAATATGCCACCGGAGAAGAGATATTGAGTCGACTGGCCAATGAGCATGAGATCGCAGGCAAAATTTTAGAGTTTAGAGAATATCAAAAGCTTAAATCTACCTATGTAGATGCGCTGCCTAAACTGATAAGCCAACGTGATGGTAGAATTCATACTGACTACGGTCAGGCAGTGGCAGCAACAGGTCGCTTGAGCTCCAATAACCCGAACTTGCAGAATATACCCATCCGTACTAAAAAAGGCCGTGAAATACGTAAAGCATTTGTGCCAAAGGATGGCCATGTATTGCTAGCTGCTGATTACTCACAAATAGAATTAAGAATAGCCGCAGCTTTTGCCAAAGACGAGCACATGATGGAGGCCTTTAAAAATGGCCGTGATATTCATGCGACCACCGCAGCAAAAGTATTTGGTGTAGAGGTAGACAAGGTGGATCCGAATATGAGAAGGAAGGCTAAAGAAGTAAACTTCGGTATCATTTATGGAATTTCAGCATTTGGTCTTTCTCAAAACCTCAACATTCCACGCTCAGAGGCCAGCGATATCATCAATGCGTATTTCAAAGAGTTTTCTTCTATCAAGGCATATATGGATGCATGCATTGAGAAAGCCAAAAAGGATGAGTATGTAGAAACAATCATGGGTCGTAGGCGATACCTTAGAGATATCAACTCCAGAAATGCTACTATGAGAGGTTATGCAGAGCGAAATGCAATCAATGCGCCTATACAAGGCAGTGCAGCAGATATTATCAAAGTGGCTATGGTAAGGGTCCAAGATTGGCTGGAGAAAGAAAAGCTAAAAACCACCATGATTATGCAGGTGCATGATGAATTGGTATTTGAAGTCCCTGAAAATGAATTAGAAACGGTCAAGCCAAAGATTATTGATTTGATGAAAAACGCAGTAGATCTTGAAGTGCCTATGGAAGTTGAAGCAGGAGTTGGTGATAATTGGCTAAAAGCACACTAAATAATGTAGGATGACAATCAAAAGACAAACCCTGGCCCTAATCGTTCCTGTAATACTTTTCATATCAATGGTATTGCTTGCAAGAACGAGTTGGTTTATTGCTCAACCGGAAGCCCTTTCCATCGGACTGGTTTTTGATTTTACATTGACGATTCCTATTGTTTATTTTCTAATTGTAAGGAAAACAAGTATCCCAAATATCACGGTGGTCCCGGTTTTTATCATCGGTACCATTATCGCTTCTAACGTCATCCCTCAGGATCAACAATTTTACTTAACCCAAATCAAAACCTGGGTTATTCCAGTTGTGGAATTAGGTGTGTTGTCTTTCATCTTTTATAAAATCAGACAAATAAACCTAGAGTTTAAAAGGCAGAAAGCTGAACAAGCCAACTTTTATGATACGCTCAAACAAGCTGTAGCTGAAATCTTGCCCAAACCTGTCGATGTTTTCTTTGCTACGGAAATAGCCACTTTTTACTATGGCTTTTTTCACTGGAGAAAACGTAAGTTAAAATCCAATGAATTTTCTTACCACAAGGGCAATGGAGCTATTGCTCTTTTCATAGTGATTATTGGCCTTGTTGTGGTTGAAACAGGAATTATTCACTTGCTACTTACCAGATGGAGCCCATTGGCAGCCTGGATATTATCAGGCATTAGCATTTATACTGGCCTACAATTATTTGGATTTATGCGCTCTATGAGCAAGCTGCCTATTGAAATCACAGACAACCAGTTAGTACTAAGGTATGGTTTGATGGCCTCGATGAAGGTGCTTTTTGAATCAATAAATTTAGTTGAGCTTTCAACAAAAGATTTAGATGAACATACTACAGTAAAAAAGCTATCTATTCTGGGAAATCTCGAGGCTCATAATGTTATAGTTCATTTCAATGAACCCTCTACTTTCAATAGCCTATATGGCTTTAAGAAAACTTGTGAAGGCCTGGCCTTACATGTAGATGCTCCATCAGAATTTAAAAAGGCTATAGACACAAAGATTAGTTCTTGAGTCGACTCTATCATATTGCATGTATGTTATGTATCACTTCGCAAGTGATAGGGCAAACTGCGAATGATAATATGGCCAATGCAGAGGAGCTGATTGTTGACCAATTTGTGTACTCGCTCACTAATGGTAATACAGTTGAGCATAGCTGCGTGGATGAATCGCTAACAGGTAAATGTATTGACTACCACAACGACCAATGGTACACTTTTGAGATTGGTAACAACCCACAGGTCTATATCAACCTTTCGGGACAAGATTGCCGTGATATGCGTGGGGTGCAATTGGTAGTGTTATCTGGAGAGTTGTGTAAACCGGAGACTTACAAAATCTATGATTGTATCTCTACAGCAACCCAAGACGATATTTACGTAGCCCTTGACCTCGAACCAAATCAAAAATATTGGCTCAATGTAGATGGCTATCTACACGACTTCTGTAAGTTTTTTATCGAAGTCAGTTATACACCAAAAGGGATGTCAAAAAAAGAATATCCGCTGGACTCAGTGAAGGTAAGGGCTGACCAAAACATTTTTGACATTTCATGGTCGCTACCCGATAGCTTGTCGCACGCAGTAATGGCTACACAAGTTTTGAGGAAACAAGTTACAGATTTTAAGTTTGACTCGATCAGCGCAGTGCCTGTACAGTATAATGCATATGGTGATATGCGGTATGGTTATTCTTTTCGTGACACGCTGTTGTTTCCTGGTAACTACCAATATCGACTGGCTTTAGTCTTGCAGGATGGCAGGCAACATTTTGCCGGTGACTATGACTTTAACACATCCAGCAAGTATGGCAGCAAGCAGGAGTCATTAGTTATTCTACCTTTGGATTACAGAAGAGGGACGCTTCTTAAAATTAATATCAAAGATGTAAGTACTGGCAAATTAATCAGGGATTTAGATGTCAAATTCGACCCAAAAAAACACAGTCAACTGGTGTTTTATAAAAATAAATTCAGCCAATTTAAAGCCGTTGAAATTGAAGTGATCAATATGGATGACAGCCACACAAAGTCACACTTTTACACAATTAAATAATTACTCTCTGCGATACACACCTGAAGGAAATACCACAACACTTTCGTTACCATCTTTACCGACTGCAGCGACACCAAATAAGTAATTGTCAATCACTACGTTTTCCAGCAGGTACTCGCTCACATTGCCAACAAATTTTGAGTACTGCCACTGAGGGGCTGTAGTTTCTCTCCAATAGATTTTGTATCCTGCGAGATTGTCATCCTCCACTTGTTCCCATCTTAATGAGGTAGATGGTTCTACAGCTCCAGCAATTTCCACATTATTTGGTGCTTTGGGTGCCCAGGCTAGTCCAGCAAGATTGATCGCATTTACAGCAGTTAATTTAGCTGCGTAGTCAAAGTCAACGCCTTCAATAACATCCCCATACTTAATGCCGTCTTCAGTCCTTAAGTCCTGGTGCTGTCTGATGTAATTTTCATTGGTTTCCATGATTCTAACACCTGCAAAGCCTTCATCATTAAAAGGCCTATGATGTCCACCACGACCAAACCTGTCCAGCCTATAAATCATTGTAGGGTTCATTTCAGGCATGTAGGTCTCAGTCATGTTATGGACGTACCTGGCTAACTGCCTGGAGATACCATCAACCTCACCACCGTAGAATCTGCGCATCATGCGCTGACGATCAGTTTCCGTTACTGGCGTAGGCTCAGAAAAAATTCGAAAGCTTCTATTATCAATCACCTGGTTCACTCCCTCGATGTTGCCAATCATGTCGTTGTTCAACACACCAATGATATCCCAATCATTTTCTTTGGCGTATTTGGCCATGTGTTTACCTCCGAAAAGGCCTTGTTCCTCACCTGATAACCCAACGTAGATGATGCTGGCAGCAAATTTATATTTTGACAATACCCTGGCAGCCTCAATGGCTCCTGCCATACCTGATGCATTGTCATTGGCTCCTGGCGAATCATCTGTTGCGTTCAATGGATCACTCACTCTACTATCGATATCCCCGGACATGATCACGTAGCGGTTAGGGTATTTTGTGCCTCTTTGAATAGCCAACACATTTACGATTTCAACATCCTCTTTGATTCTTGTCTTCGGGTCACCTTCCACCATATTGCGCATATATTGCACCTCCAGGCAGTTGTTGCAATCTTTAGAGATTGACTCAAACTCACTTTTTATCCACCTTCTGGCCGCACCTATCCCTCGGGTTTGAGAAACCGTGTCTGACAATGTATGTCGAGTACCAAAAGACACTAACTTTTTAATGTCTGTTTCAATTCTGTCCGCTGAAACAGCTTCAATTATTTCATAATGCCTTGGGTCAGTTTCTTTTTGAGCAATGGCCGTTGTTGATACAACGAAAAGTATAATAGAAAGTAAGTAGGTTGGTTTCATTGGTTCTGAGATTTTAATTCTGCGACTAATATCGTTAATAACAGGCGTACTGCTAATTGGTTTTCTCTTAACGGTAGCTATAAATGAAAAAGCCGCCAGCAAATTAATGCTAAGCGACTTTTTGCAACCTGTAAACCGCAGGCTATTGTCTTACAAAATTACCATTATTGGCTGACCAGTATTCTTGCGCTCCGCCACTTCCAGACCAAGTATTAAAATTAAACGTATTACTGCCATTGTCAGTGCCAGGTACCACATAAGCTGATACGGCCTGTGCATTTATATTCCATGTCAATGGTGAATTAGAAACACATGTTTCTGGCTCTGCTCCATCATCGCCATCCCCAATTATCGAAGCATTTCCGTCTGGCTCAACAAGTACTGCAGTTGCTTCATCGACACCTACACCACGCATTGTATTATCAGCAATATTAAAATCAGTAATCACTCTTGCCATAAAGGCAAAGTGCCTGCCTTGTCTTTCTCTGTCAGCATAATGTGAGTCGGTAATTACTGCAGATAAATATGGGACTTCAAGAAAATCTGTATCAAGGCCATTCATATTTTCGTGGTATGGGTTAGATAGCCCTTCGCTAGTTATAACTGAACCTGCACTGGCTCCATAATAATATTCACCCAAAATGGCCAGACCGGCACTTGACCCGCCAATAGGTATTTTCTTTTCATTAATCAATGCATTAAGCGCGTTTGCCAATCCTGTGTCTTTCCAATACCGGACGTATTTATTTTGATCACCCCCGGCTATAAATATGGCCTCCGCATTTTCCACTAAATCTATCAAATCGGGATCTTCGGCTATAGTTTTAGCATCGACAATGATTGTTCTAACTGAATTTACACCGCCTATGTCATGAAAAATGAAATCGTTATATCCATCGCCACCAGATGCTCGTAATACTACAAAATCTCCTCCTCCAGATTTATCCACTAAGAATTGAAATGCCTTTGTTTCTGCCAAACTAAAGGCATCAGCGCCACCCAAAAGCGCCAAACCAAAACTTGTTTCAGTGTTTACATCGGAAGCATTGCCTGTAAGAAAAACTTCAAATGAAGGACTGGCTGCACCCTCATCATCTTGAGAACAAGCCATAAAACTGGAAACCACCAGCATAAGCAAGGATACAATCTTGCGATTTACCATAAAATAATAAGTTAAAGTTGAGAATTGATTGTCTTGAGGAGTCAGTTGTGACTAACAATCAAAGATTGGTTGCAAGCCCATTAGGCTTAAGGCTTTGCATCCGCCAGGATTTGAATAACTATTATTAGTATTAAATAGCATGAGATTTTAAACATATTAATATTTTAGGTTTAAATCAAGTAATTATTGCTTTGAGCACCTTATTCGTATTTTAGATTAGGCAATGACTAATCGGAATTATGGCACTCACATTACAAGACTTTAAAGCGGCTCATGAAAGAATAAAGCCCTACATACACAACACTCCCGTGTTGTCATCGCAGCAGCTCAATACTCTGGCTGGTTGTGAAGTACATTTTAAATGTGAAAACCTACAAAAGGTTGGTGCATTTAAGGCTCGTGGTGGTTTTAATGCCTTGCTTTCTTTGTCTGAAAGTGAAAGAAAAAAGGGTGTAACAGCCCACTCATCGGGTAATCATGCGCAGGCGGTAGCGCTCGCGGCAAAAACACTAGGCGTGAAAGCCTATATCGTGATGCCCTCTACCGCCCCGAAAGTGAAAAAAGATGCTGTGATTGGCTATGGAGCAGAAGTGATCGAATGTGAACCTACACTTGAAGCCAGAGAAAGCACAGTTGACCAAATTATTAAAGAGAAAGGCGCAGTACTTATACACCCTTTCAACGATTACAACATCATTGCTGGCCAAGGTACTGCGGCTATCGAGCTATTGGAATCGCATCCTGAACTTGATTATATATTTACCCCTATAGGTGGTGGCGGACTTGTTTCAGGGAGTGCATTAGTGGCCAAATATTTATCACCAAATACAAAAGTCATAGGCTCAGAGCCAGAGGAGGCTGATGATGCATTCAGATCCTTTAAAGCCGGTAAAATATTACCACATGAAACTCCGCCTAAGACTATAGCCGATGGCTTGCTTACGAAATTAGGTGAAAAGACCTTTGAAATTATCAAGCAAGAGGTTAATGATGTGTTAGTGGTGAATGAGGAAGAAATCATTGCGGCTATGCAACTCATGTGGGAGCGCATGAAAATCGTTACGGAGCCTTCCGGGGCCGTGCCTCTGGCTGCTTTGCTACGCAACAAAGCTCGATTTCAGGGTAAGAAAATAGGCATTATCATCAGTGGGGGTAATGTGGACTTAGGTAAGTTGCCTTTTTGATGTCTAAAACGAAGGTCTGTGAAGACGCAATAGAGATCGCTTCGTTCCTCGCGATGACGATTTTATTGAATTGAGCCGGTCAGTCTGAGGCGCTCGAAGACTTTGTCAAAGGGATGCTGAAACAAGTTCAGCATGATAATACAAAAGGTCTGTGAAAACACAGACCTTGGTAGTGAAACAATGTTGTAAAGTAATCATCGGGTGACTTAAAGTCACCCGGTGAATGTTGCATAATAATAATTAACCTAATATTATTTAAGGATTGATGTCAATTACTTCGTCATATTCGTTGCTGTAATTGAAATCCACCTCCACAACGATTACATAATTACCTGTCGGAAAATCTCCAGGTAAAGTATAAGAAACTTCAGTGCCATCGGCATTTGGTGTTGCAGACCGTACAACAGTAGCTCCGCCCCCTGTAAATGGAACAAAGTTTATGTTTGTAGCAACTCCATCTTTCTTCAAGTTTTCACCAGTTATAATCATTGTATCCCCTCTATTAAAAGAGAATTCGTTGATTGAAGTAATTACCGGATTTGCTGGATCAACTATTACCACAATGGCCTCTGCATTATAAAAACTCTCTTTGCCATTGGCAATTACACTTAAAGTATACTCTGCTGCTTCCACTGTTTCTGGTACAACAACCTCTAATCTTGTTGAAGTTGCTGATGTCAATTCAAGCTCATTATCACCTAAAAATACCTGTGTGTTGGTTTCACTGAAGAATTCTCCTTCTATTACAAATCCCTCACCCTGAATTATCTCTGTTTTACTAACAGCTTCAATAACAGGTGACTCTATTTCTACGGTAAGTATTTCGTCACTTATGACTGACCTGTTGCCATCAGTAACTTTTATTTCATAATCTCCTAATTCGATTTCACTTGAAATCAAAAATGTGATTACCTCCTCTGTTTGGGCAACCACTGTCATTTCAAACTCATCATCATTAAGTAGAAGGAAAACTTTCATTTCCCCCTCAATAAAATTTTCTCCTGTTAACTGTACACTAGTTCCACGCTCTCTTACAGTTCCTCCAACGATAGCGTCAAGTACCAATGGTGGTTCTGATTTTGTAATTTTTACTGTGTATTCAACAGTCGATTCATCTTCTGCGGTCACTGTATAAACAACATCCTCGCTAAAATCTACAGTTTCACCAGAAACAGGGCTTACCGTAGCCTTTTCTGAGATATCGATGGTAGGCTTTAAGGCTGTTATATCAGTATCGTGACTTACCTCAGCCTCAATTACTTTTGAGCTCTGGTCAATAGTAGCTGTAACCTCAGGACTCAAATCTTCAAACACAAAAGAAACAATATTCTTTTCGCTACTTTTTTCCACCTCAGGTTGAGGTGCAGGATCTTCATCATCTCCACAAGCCGCGAACATAACAGCGGCTGCGATTACCCATAAGAATTTCTTCATAATCATAAATTGTTAAATTAAATAAACCGCGAATCTATCAAGCATATAGCTTAAGTTTTGAGACATGTAATATTATATTACTTTTTGATGTATTAATGTAAATTAAAATTAATTAATATCATTAAATTGAATAATAACCATTTATAATGAATGTACCATTTGTCATTGAATTTAATATTTAGAATGGTATTTGGAGTGAAGAAACGGACCTTGGGTTCAAAGATCGCTTCGTTCCTCGCGATTGCGGTTTTATTGAATTGAGCCAGTCAGTCTGAGGCGCTCGAAGACTCTGTCAAAGGGATGTTGAATCAAGTTCAGCATGACAATACAAAAGGTCTGTGAAGACACAGACCTTTGTAGTGAAACAATGTTGTAAAGTAATCATCGGGTGACACAAAGTCACCCGATGAATGGATACTAATCTGTTAACGAAAGGTTCTTAATTTAAAGATTTATATAACCGTTCCTTCGACAGTAAGGTTTATTTTTGATTCAAGGTCAAACGCTACCGGCACATCATCAAATGTTGCATCAAATTTGATCTTAATGCGTCCATTCTCCTGAAAGCTGGTGGCTATTTGATTGAGCAAATCGTCTGTAAGAGATGAGGCTTCGATTACTGTTCCATTGTCGCTAAAAGATTTTATGTTGACCGGATTACTAGCATTGGCCAATATAAGTGAGACAATTACATCATCGTTGGCAGCAAGTATCGAGATGGTACTACTTGTAATTTGAATACCATCAGCACCTACATAGTTTTTAATAATAAATTTGACCGAATTTATTGTTACATCGCTGATATCATCTATTTCATCTAAATCTCCACTGGTAAGCTCAACACTTTCCGTGACACTTATTGTATTAGACGAACCAGCAGGAATATCTACCTGAGTTTCTTCTTCCAGCGTTAAATCCTGCGATAAAGTAACCAGACCCTCATCATCAGAACCACATGAAGCTAGAATAAAGGCAGAAAGAGTTAAGAATAAAAAGCTAATCTTTTTCATAATTATTTATTTGATATGAGGTATAATTTAGAAATAACCCGTTTTAAATCAAAGTGTGTTACCGATTATAAGGTTTATTCATCGACTAGTTAACTAATACCTTGGTTAAAATCATTTTCTATTTATAGGCCGCGATACGACAAGAATGTGTTATAAAAAGAGTCACCCGGTGAATACCATGAAATTAGGTCTGTGCCTTCACAGACCTTGGTGGCAGGTATAAAAAAGGCCCGTGGTGACACGGGCCTTTGATAGATTGCTTCACTGCGTTCGCAATGACGATAAAGAATTCTACTTATTCATCGCATCTAACAGCCTAAGCACATAGTTGCCTAAGTTGGTAGCTAATATTTTTCTATACTCAGTAGAGTTGGTGTAGCCACCATTTTGAGCGAAGAACTCATTCATCGGCACCGTCCAGTCGCTATTGTTTGGCATGATGAAGCCAAAGCTTTCACCTTTCTGATCTCCGGCTGTTTGTCGCTCAATCTTGAGGTTTTGTTCCAATACCTGCATGTAAGTAGAGAAGTCTACATAGGTAAAATATTTTGGGTTAGCCACCACTTTTTGGTTGGCCTGATCAAAGGTGGTTGTAGTCTCAATTTGTAAAGATGGAAAGTACTTTGACTTTATTTCTTGCATGCGTTTCTCATGCGTAGTACCCTTCTGAACTACAGCTGTCAAGCCGGAAAATTCCTGAGCAATATTACTCATGCTAGACAACTTAGGAGCGCTAGGGTGCGTAGCCATAATCGCCACATTAGAAAAATAGGGAGGGCTAAAATTGTATACCCTTTTTCTGGCGTCTGTAATCGTCACGTCTCCAAGGCCGAAAACTCCGCCACTACTCCCTTTCACAGTGTTTAGAAATAAATCAAAATCTCCACTCCTGGCTAAATCTCTATAACTCACATTTAATGTAACACCATACTTGTCTTTCACAAATTTTGTGAAGCTGTCCATAATATCGAAGCAAACTCCGCGGTACTTACCATTTACCTTTTCAGAAAACTTTGGAGCATCTGTATAAGTGACAACGATGTTTGCCTGCTTGCTTTGCTTTGCTTTTACCCAACTATCACCAGAAAAGCCCTGGCTCATGGCATGTTGCATGGTAAATAATGCTGCAAATACTAGTACTAATTTTTTCATATCTCTCTTCCTTTTTCTTTTCATAAACCAACAATCAGACCAAAATGATAAAAAATTGGCGATTTGGGAAGAGTAAGTAAGTTTAAATAAAAAAAGCACGGCCAATTGACCGTGCTTTGTTCATATTCAGATAATTATTTTAAGTATCCTTACTTACGCTCACCACTTAAGTCATAAGACCCCATAGTGCCAATATTCATTTTACCGAGGAACTCATCATCAAGAATAATTACACTTGTATCAATTTTGATTCCTCCACCCTGCTCGATCATAAAGTAAAAGGTAAGTTCATTACCGTTTACGCTTATGTCTTGCAGCTCATATTCACCATTGCTACCTGTAAGTGTTCCTTCCAGTTTGTTTTTCTTTTTACCTATGGTGATTGTGCCTGATTGATCACCTTGAGGCGATTTCGCAGTATAAGTCCAGGTACCGACAGGATCGACTTTTGCATCTGCTTTCTTAGCAAACTTTTCAAACCTCGAAGCCTTATCTACTCTTGGAAATGCATTGTTTTCCGTATCGGTATCAGCCGTGTCATTGTTAGGGTCCACTACAATGTTGGTGACCTCTTTCTCAAAGGCAAACGTTTTTGTTATCTCCTGCTCATTGTATCTCCAGATTTCTGCTGGTATATGCTCGGTAGTTTTAGTACCATCAGCAAAAGTAAACTCAATAATCAATGGCATCACCAATCCACCTTTGTTGCTAAACTTCATTTGGTAGAAATTCTTATCAGCAAACTTGGCCATAATGGCTTTGTCATCTACACGGTTCATAAACTCACCGTAATAGCGGTCATCAGTTTCTGTTAAAGAAAACATCTCAGGCTCATCTCCAAATGTCATCATATCGCTATTACTGCTGGCAGAAAGATCACCCTTCTTCACCGTTTTGGCTTTGTTCTCAACATCAGTTTCTTCAGATCTCATTCTAAACCATTTTACTTCGTCAAGCGAAATGTCTACATGGTCCACGCTGTAGAACCAGCCTCTCCAAAACCAGTCTAAATCAACTGCTGAAGCGTCTTCCATCGTTCTGAAAAAGTCAGCGGGCTTAGGGTGCTTAAACTTCCATCTGTTGGCATATGCTTTAAAGGCTGTGTCGAATAACTCAGGGCCCATTACGGTTTCTCTCAGCACAGTAAGTGCTGCAGAGGGTTTGCCATACGCATTATAGCCAAACTGCTTCACCTGCTCAGAGTTTGTCATGATCGGACGGATCTGGCTTTTCTCCATTTTCATATAAGCGGTGATCCCCTGAGGTGATCCCCAGTTTAAATCAAGGTCATTATATCTTACTCTTTTGGTTTCTCTCTCTAAGAAAGAATTGAGGCCTTCGTCCATCCATGTCCACTGGCGCTCGTCTGAGTTTACGATCATCGGGAAGTAGTTGTGCCCTACCTCGTGCACGATCACACTGATCATTCCGTCTCTTAGTCTTTCTGAAACAGACCCATCAGGAGCCGGACGACCATAGTTGAAGCAGATCATCGGATACTCCATGCCCTGATTAGCCGCATGTACCGAGATGGCTACCGGATAAGGGTAGTCAAATGTTCTTTCAGAGTAAACTTCTAATGTATTTTTAACCGCTTCTGTAGACTCATCTGCCCAAAGGGGTAATCCTTCTTTAGGGTAATATGACATGGCTAATGGCGTAGCTCCGTTTTCGAGCTTTACTGCCTGCGCATCCCAGATGTATTTTCTTGAAGATGCAAATGCAAAATCTCTTACGTTTTCTGCTTTGTACGTCCAGGTGGCGGTTTTCTTAGCGTTTGACTTTTCATTAGCAATGGCCTCTTCTTCTGTTACGATAAATACTGGCTCATCAAAAGTAGTTTTTGCTTTCTCATAACGCTCGTACTGTGTTTTGCTCAACACTTTTTTAGCATTTTGCAATACACCTGTAGAAGCTACAATGTGGTCTTCCGGGACGGTGATGTTTACCTCGTAGTTACCAAAAGTAAGGGCAAACTCACCTCTTCCGATAAACTGTTTGTTTTGCCAGCCTTCGTAGTCGTCATACACAGCCATACGTGGGAACCACTGCGCGCAAGTGTAAGCATAGTTGCCATCTTCAGGAAAAAACTCGTAACCCCCTCGGCCACCAATGACCATACGGTCGTAGATGTTGTATGACCAGTCGATTGAGAAAGTAAATGTCTCCCCAGTTTTGAGTGGCTGCGCCAAATCAATACGCATCATGGTACGATTGATGGTGTGAGGCAACGCTTTACCATCAGCACCTTTCACAGCTTTAATTTTATAGCCGCCATCATAATCGTGGCCTTCTACACGACCTTCGAAAAATTTGGCCGGTAGCGAATCACGCATCGTAGAGTTGCTGGTGATATCTGATAAATTGCCTTTTGCTCTCACGTTCTGATCGAGCTGCACCCATAAATAAGTAAGGGGGTTAGGTGAATTGTTATAGTAAGTGATGGTTTCGCTACCAGTGAGCACCTGCGTCTCATCATCGATAGCGACATCAATTTTATAATCTGCTCTTTGCTGCCAGTAGTTTTCGCCAGGAGCTCCGGAGCCCGCACGGTAAGAGTTCGGTGTAGGCAACATGCTGCCTAACTGCTCAAATTTTTGACCCCACTCTTCCTGTGCAAATAAGCTGGTACTTAAGAAGCACAGCAGTGCTAAAAATTTAATCTTTCTCATATGTGTTGTTTGTTTTTTGTCTGAGACTGACCAAAGCCAGATGCTTTGTGAAAGCCCAATACTTCATTAATCGGTTTTATAGATTTTTCGGGATAACAAATCTAAATAAAATAAACGTACTATCGATCAGAATTATTTGATGCCCCACAAGCCAGTATTAAGCGGTAAATATGGATGGCGGAGCAGATAAATTGGTTATTAAAATCAGCGCTGATCGTGCGTGATACACCTGTTTGTAATTATTTGTAAACGTTTGTGTCGGTTATATCACGCACTGTTTTTAGTAGTAAAAGTCTAATTTTTGCGAAATAAGTACTACTATTGTTTTACATAAGGTATATATCACGCAGTGATATATACGATTGTTGACGGTACTGCAAAAAAAGACGAAGAATGAAAAAAATACTTTTAGGATTATCAATTCTGATTTTAGCCAGTTGTGGTAGTGAAAATCCAAAGTCGACTGAGAAAGGAAACTCAATAGAATCTCAATTTAAATGGGATTTTAGTAAGCAGAGAAAATTCGTTTATTCATTCTCTCAAACAGTGAATGGAGAAAATAAAATGGACAAGGACAGACCTGCGGTAAAAACTTCTATGACGGGAGTTGGCAACCTAAATGTTAGTGTAAAAGAAAATAACCTTGCCGACTTAAGCTTAACGGACATTGAAATGAAAATGATAATGTTCAATGAAGATGGAACTCCAAGAGACACAATGACTCAAAAAGCTCCAACAAATGTTGTGCAGGACATGAAACCAGATGGAAGTTTTGGAGATTCTAACACAGACCTTCTATTTGATATGCTTTTCCCTTTGCCAAGTGAAAATTTAGAAAAAGGTGAATCAGATGAAATCCCAATGCAAATGCCCTTTAATGCAAACGGCTCTCGACTTTTTTCTAAAGGTCAAAACACATTGACTTTTACAGGATATGAAGAAATTGAAGGTAGAAACTGTGCAGTACTAAAAGGGGTTATTGACATTTCAAAACTTGATGTTCCTAAAGAGTTAAAAGGAGAATATGAATGCTCAACAACAGGAAATGCGACATACTATTTTGACCTAGAAAATGGATATTACGTTGGAGCCGATATAAAGATGATAATGGATGTAATGATGGATTCTGAAACTGAAAATGAAGACGACTTTGGGATGTTTATGAAAATAAAGAGTGACAACGTTTATAAAATCAGACTTGAAGAAATTGAAGAATAAAAAAGCACATCCTTAAAACAACACCTATACGTAATGCCCTTCGGGACACTGCGCATAGCCAAACCGTTGGGCACAATTAAAAAATGGACACCGTAGACTACATATTGAACTATATAAAAGAGTGGATTGAAAATAGTCTGTTCATTTATCCTCTATTATTGTCCCTTTTATCTGCGGGAATCTTCTACTTCATATTTTCTGTTATCCCACAAAAACGTCAGCAACGACATATTAGGGACCATGTAGTCTATCTGGCTGAAAGAATACTTCACCACATGATGTTTATAGTCCAAGACTGTGTAAATGAAAAAATAAGCCAATTTGAAATTCGGTCTAATAATCTCACAGAAAAGGAGTTAAAGGAAGCAATGACAGACGTGTACATGGATCAACCACTCAAGCAATTACGCTCAAATAGTAAAGGATTACCTATGAAAGTCGGAGAAGCGGTCGTTGGACATATTGATGATATCAAAGCTCATTCAGAAGTGCTTTTCAGATATATAATTCACCTTGATACTGAGCTTGTATCTCTCGTAAATGAAGCTTTACAAAACATAATGAATGAGAGCTTTGTGAACTCCCATAACTCGAAACCACTAAAGGTTGGAGATAATGTTCTTACAGCAGTTAGAAGAGATGTATCTGTATACAGCAATGCTTTATTTAAATATCACAGAACTTATCGAAAAATAGAAGATTGGCTATTCAAAAAATATCCTAACCACAAGTCGGTATTAAGAAGAAAATATTTTCATTTCTTTCACGACAAAGAAGAATTTAAGAAGGGAATCAAAATATCTAAAAAGCTTAGAAAGTTTGAAGAACACCACAAGGAAGCTACTTTGTTCTTAATTAAATCCTATGTAGCTATTGACAAGTTGGACAAAGCGAAAAAGCTTGTAGCAAAAAATATAGACAATGGAGTAATTGACGATAAGGATGTAGATAACTCTTTTGAATACGATAGAAAGTTTAAAGGATTTGAGACTAAAAAAATAAAATAACTGTGCCCAACAACGCATATAGCTTATGGTGGGTTAACGACTGCCTGGAAGATTTTCGCTCCAACTGAGTGCATCTTGCAGGATATTTCATCTTTCTTTTCGCAGTGCATTCTGGGATACTTTGAATGCACTGGAAGATTCATTAATTTCATAGTAATTAAATTAAGCTAGGAGGCCACTGTGCCATATCTGAGTTATGCTGAATTCGACTTCTACTTAAATTTAAGCCCTATGAAAACCAGCGCTATTTTTTTTCTCGTTTCTTTTCTATTATTCTCAGCTTGCCAACCCCCATTGTTAAATGATCCAGAATTAACTGCAATTGTCGGATCAACTATTATTGATGGAACTGGTGATGAGCCTATTGAGAACTCAATAATGCTGATCAAAGATGGACGAATAAACCAGATAATTAATTCTTCTGACATCAGGCTTGGAGATAGTGTTAAAATGGTGAATGCGAATGGAGCTTATGTCCTACCTGGGTTTATTGATGCTCATGCACATGTAATAAACTATAGAGCTGATCTTCCTATTTACCTAGATTATGGCATTACAGGGGTTCGTGCGCCCGTTTCCTTGGCCGATACACTTGTTATTGTGAGAGATGAAGTAGATGCAGGAGATAGACTTGCTCCCACTATAAGATTGGCAGGAGTATTTGTCTGCACTCGTCACACTGGAGAAGGTTGGTGGGATGTTGCAGACAGCCCTGAAGAAGCGCGTGATATAGCGAAGAAGCAAATTGCAAAAGGAGTTGATTTCATCAAAGTATATGATGACCTTGACACTAGCTTAATCAAAGTAATTACAGAAGAAGCTCATGCCGCTGGAATAAAGGTAATCGGTCATTTAGGTAGAACAAACTGGTGGCAAGGGGTTGATTCAGGTGTTGATGCCTTGACGCATTCATGGTTTAGCTCACTCCCATCAAGTTTGGTTCCTGAATCTCAAAGAAGCGAATTCATCGAATTTCATACAAATTCGAATGATTTTGATCCACAGGTTCTAAGAAAATGGCTCCCCATCGTTCAGCAGAATGAAGAAATAGCCCATGAACTTGGGTCTTATCTTGCTGAGGCAGGCACAATTATAGATCCAACACTTGTGTTAGTTGAAGCTACCTTGGCTAGCGATTCATTGTTATGGTCCAGATTGGTACCTGGGTCAGATACATTGGAATACTCGCCTCACCCTATGTCTGCCGAATGGATTGAAAGTTTGGATCAGGAAGCTGAACAAGCCTTTCAGCATTTCCTAAAAGTGACAAAAATATTTCATGACAAAGGAGTGATTATTGCCGCAGGATCCGACACTCCAAATCCCTGGATGTACCCCGGGGTTAGTTTTCATCGGGAATTAGAACTTCTTGCTCAATCAGGCATTAGCAATCTAGACATAATAACAATTGCGACAAAGAATGGAGCAATGGCAATGGGTATGGAGTCGGAGTTTGGCACAGTGGAAACAGGTAAGCGAGCCAATTTCATACTTCTTGATCGCAATCCCCTAGAAGATATATCTGCAACTCAAGCAATTCGCTCTGTATATCTCAATGGTGAAAAAGTAAGAGAAGGATTACAATAGATTTTCAATAATCAGCATAAAAGACGATATAGGTAGCTGATATTAAAATATGCATAAACTTTTAGCCCTTTTAGTAACATTTTTCTTAGTTCAGACAGACTGGTTAAAAGATGCTCAGAATTATGTTGTTGAAGCTAATAATAACGCAACGCTTGTAGACTCAATTACTCAAAAAGAAAAGAATGGTCAGACGACCGTCACGAAGTTTATTGCTGATGACGTCACAAAATTAAGCGTTACTTATGATTATGATATTCTTGTGGACCTAGAGATAAGTTATTATTCAAAGAATAATTTCCTGTTTGCGCAACGAATGGTTGGACAAGATGTTTTAATATATAAACGAGAAAGACTGGCAAATGAACCATACGCATCATTAATTGAATCAAATACATACTTTAAATCAGCTTCCTTCGGGATCAGGAAGTCAAGAAAAATTAACATCTACGAATCGGATAATATTGAAGAACTGAAATTAAAACTTAAAGAAAAAAAGTTTGATCTCGACACACTGGATAACACGGTGTATAAAAGTATAGCGGGCAAGCTATTGCAAGTTAAAACCATTCATAACATCAAGTAAGTGCGTTGTTAGCTATTTTTGGAAGATTCGGTAATGCGCCTTTAATCCTAATCATGAAGAGATTCAGTTTTTCATTTGAAAACCTAACACCTGAAAAACCGTCTTTAGATAAATGACAAAAAAACGAAACAAACAGCTATTTAGAGTAGTGCTATTTTTAGGTACGGCCATCTCCATGTTCTTTGTACCGTGGCTTTTGGTTAAGGCGTGGATACTTCCGCTACCTGATACCGTTCAAGAACAAGCTGATGAGGCCGTTAGTCATGGGTTTGAGGGTGTGATTGTTTATGTAGACCAAGCAGGGAAACCCCCTCAGTATTTTGCTTCTGGCTGGCACGACCGAGAAGCTAAGAAACCTGCCGACCCTCATGCGCATTTTAAAATTGCCAGCATTAGCAAGTTATATGACGCTGTAGCTGTCACCAAATTGGTAAGTGACGGGCGGCTTTCTCTGGATAAGACCATTGCTGATTATTTACCTGATCTTGCAGACAGAATCGAAAACGCTGAAAAAATCACTTTGAGGTTGATGATACAACACAGAAGTGGCATACCCAATTTTACAGACGCTCCTGGTTTTTGGGCAGCCCCAACAGCCACCTATGAAGAAGGCCTTGCCTTGATTCTGGACAAGCCGGCCAACTTTGAACCCGGGGAAGACTACGAGTACTGTAATACGAATTACCTCTTAATCAATAAGATAATGGATGATGTGCTGGGTTATGGCAACTTTCAATTCATTCAGGAAGAAATTCTAAATCCACTTAATCTGAACCATACTTTCAGTTCGCTCAGTGAAGTGAACATAGACCATGTGATGAGTGGTTATCATGTAGGATATCCCCATGATTTAAAGACGAACGATTATGGCATGCATGCCACAGCAGAAGATGTAGGGACTTTCCTAAGAGCATTGAACGATGGGTCAGTGTTTGAACCAGGAGAAGCGGAAATATATGCTTCCGTTTATGAGTTTGAGCATTCCGGTTGGGTGCCGGGGTATCAAAGTTTTGCTGAATACTATAAAGAACTTGATGCCGTGGTTGTGGCGTTCTACAGTACAACCGATCCTGATCTTTACAATTGGAATTTGTCAGAAATCATAAATAATAGAATCGCTAAAATACTTGAGCGACAAAAAGGCTCATCAAACGCTTTGTAAACGTATGATTATAATGTCAGCCAACTATTAATAAATCGACTACAAGCAATGATGCTAACGATAAGAAAGGAAGAACCTAAAGACTATAAAGCGGTCTTTCATCTTATTAAAAAGGCTTTTGAATCGGAGCCGTTAAGTGACAACAAAGAACATTATCTGGTGGAAAGACTGAGAAAGTCTGGCGCTTTTATACCTGAACTATCATTGGTAGCGGAGGCAACGCATAAGATAGTTGGTCATATTATCCTTACCAAACTGAAAATAAAAAATGACCATGACGAGTTTAACTCTTTAGCCCTGGCACCTGTTTCGGTACTCCCCGAATATCAAGGCAAAGGCATTGGCGGCAAATTGATAAAAGCCGCTCATGAAAAGGCCAGCGAGTTGGGTCATACATCAATCGTCTTAATCGGACACGAAACATATTACCCTAGATTTGGATATACACAAGCTGACAATTTTGGTATTGAATTGCCATTTGATGTGCCAAGGGAGAATGCGATGGTCATTGAACTCTTCAAAAACGGACTGAGCGGTGTTAAAGGTATGGTGGAATATCCGAAAGCTTTTTTTGAATAAATAATCATCAATTGTGAAGTCAATCGTTATTACCAACTTATGATAGATATTGTACTTGGCATATTAATATCTCTATTAGGCTTCTTAATTCTTATTTCAAGAATACTGGATACGACTGAGGCAGACAATGTTTCCGATAAGTCCGCCCGAGGGCAACTTTATGTTATAGGAGTGGGACTAATCATTGCTGGAATTATTTACGCCACTCGATGATTTCGTAGGGTAGTATTCGTTTGTATCAAAAAACAGAAATCACTACTTTACAATTAATATGAGCAAGCCCACACAAGACGAACGTATAGCAAAAATGACTTTTGGGTCAGTTTACCCACACTATGTCACTAAAGTGGAGAAAAAAGGACATACCAAAGAAGAACTACTCAAAGTCATAGAGTGGCTCACTGGCTACAATAAAGATGACCTTGATCAACTCATTGAAGAGAAGGCCACTTTTGAGTCATTTTTTGAAAATGCCCAACTCAATCCAAATGTAAAACTTATCAAAGGTGTCATCTGTGGCTATCGGGTAGAAGACATAGAAAATCCTCTCACACAGAAAGTACGATACCTCGATAAGCTGGTAGACGAACTGGCAAGAGGTAAGAAAATGGAGAGTATCCTACGCCATTAAAAACTATGATGCAGGCTGACCTGTGCCTGTCCCTTAGCCCAGTTATTCGTGGTTTGTTTCATCCAGCCTAACTGCACTCGTAAATTGTCAAGTAGGCCATAGCCCAAACCAGTGTAGGTTCGGTTACGGTCAAAATATTCCACCGTTTGGCCATTGCCAATCTCGCGCTGGCCATTGATGAATATCTCATTATACAACGCCAGGTACACAACCCCTTTTGCAAGCTCGGTATCATTAAAAGGAACGTTTACAAAAATATTGTAACGATAGCGTGTTCTGAAATCCTGATTTTCAACCCAGCGTTGCTCAAACCTGAATCTATGGGTGAGTAAAAATCGAGAGCCAATTTTGTGTGGTAGTAACGCCTCCTGGTATATCCTGCTTTCGTTGACTGTTGCATCACTATCGCCAAACGCCCCGGTAGTGATGTTGCCATACCCTAGTGTAAAGAGTGCGTTGGCATTTTCTGGCCTGTAAGTCACTCCTGTCCTCAGGAGGATTTGCTCCAGGTCGCTACCAGCATTCCAAAATCTAAATTGATAATCACCTTGCAAACCAAAGCGGCTATCACCGATTTTCTTGTTGAAAAAGTACATATACCACGCGCCTGGCTGGCTTTCATCAATTCCTTGTGCTTTGATATTTGTAAAAGCACACAAGAGGATTATGCTAAGGAAATATCTTTTCATCTGATCTGATTTATTATAGGGTTAATCTCTTATCTCAATAAAAATTAGTCGTAAAAAAGGCCCCAATTGGAGCCTTTTCTACAAAATCAATTATGAACGCTGACTTTACTCTCCAGCATTTTCTTTATACTCATCAAACTTAGAGGTTGACTTCTTACGTGGGAACACGTTATCTTCCACGTCAGTATCAGCGGTTTCTAAGTTAGGGTCTAACACGATATTGGTCACCTTTTTCTCAAAAGCAAAAGTCTTTGTGATCTCACTCTCGTTATATCTCCAGATTTCTGCTGGGATCTTTTCGATAGTCTTAGAACCATCCTCGAAAGTAAACTCAACGATCACTGGCATTACTAAACCACCTTCGTTTTTAAACTTCATTTGGTAGAAATTCTTATCAGCAAACTTAGACATGATGGCTTTGTCGTCAACACGGTTCATAAATTCACCGTAGTATCTGTCGTCAGTTTCTGTAAGAGAGAAAGGCTCCGGCTCATCGCCAAAATCCATCATCTCACCATCACCAGCACCAGCGTTCAGGTCACCTTTCTTCACTTTCTTGCCTTTGTTTTCTACATCAGTTTCTTCTGATCTCATTCTAAACCACTTCACTTCGTCTATGGCAATATCAACATGGTCTACAGAGTAGAACCAACCTCTCCAGAACCAATCCAGGTCAACTGCCGATGCATCTTCCATAGAACGGAAGAAGTCAGCTGGCTTAGGGTGCTTAAATGCCCAACGCTCAGAATACGTTTTAAATGCTTTGTCAAATAGCTCTGGGCCCATTACAGTTTCTCTAAGAATATTTAAAGCAGTAGCCGGTTTTGCGTAAGCATTGGCGCCAAACTGCATGATCTGCTCAGAGTTTGTCATGATTGGTCTGATAAATTTCTTGTCGCCTTTCATATAACCTGTGATGCCCGCTGCAGGCCCTCTTCGAGAAGGGAAGTCTTCATACTGCTCCTGCTCTGTTCTGTACTGTACGAAAGTATTCAACCCTTCGTCCATCCATGTCCACTGACGCTCGTCAGAGTTGATGATCATCGGGAAGAAATTATGGCCCACTTCGTGGATGATTACACCTATCATTCTGTACTTCGTTCTGTCAGAGTACGTTCCGTCAGGATTTGGTCTACCGAAGTTGAAGCAAATCATTGGGTACTCCATCCCGATAGATGCACCATGAACAGATATCGCTACCGGGTAAGGGTACTCAATCGTATACTTCGAATAAGTCTCTAAAGTATTTTTAACCGCTAAAGTTGACTCTTCTTCCCAAAGAGGATTTCCTTCTTTAGGGTAGTAAGACATCGCCAATGGCGTATAGTTGTCAAGCTTTACTGCCTGTGCATCCCAGATGAATTTACGTGAAGTAGCAAAAGCAAAGTCTCTTACGTTCTCAGCATGGTATTCCCATGTTTTAGTTTTCTTAGCTTTTTCCTTTTCGTTTTCAATCGCTTCTTCTTCAGTTACGATGATCACTGGCTTGTCAAAAGACTTTTTGGCTTGCTCAAAGCGGTCGTAATGTGTTTTAGATAATACTTCTTTAGCATTTTGAAGTGACCCTGTAGATGCCACAATGTGATCTTCAGGTACTGTAATTTTTACTTTGTAGTCTCCAAAAGTCAGGGCAAACTCCCCTCTACCCAGGAACTGCTTGTTTTGCCATCCTTCGAAGTCATCATATACGGCCATGCGTGGGAACCATTGTGCAATGGTGTAAACGTAATTGTCATCTTCCGGGAAGTACTCATAACCTCCACGGCCACCAAGCTGCATTCTGTCATTGATGTTGTAATACCAGTCGATATTCATCACAAAATTTTCACCTGTTTTCAATGGCTGGGCCAAATCAATGCGCATCATCGTTTTGTTGATGGTGTAAGGCAGTTTGTTGCCATCGGCTCCTGTTACTGACTGGATCTTAAAACCACCATCATAGTCATGCATACCAAAACCCTGTGCTGCAAATTTTGCAGGCAACGAATCTCTTATTGCAGTTTGTGATACTTTGAGTGTATTAGTACCAGTCTCTCTTACGTTTTGGTCGAGCTGCACCCACAGATAGTTGAGTGCGTGTGGTGAGTTGTTGAAGTAAGTGATCGTTTCCTTTCCTGTAAGTACCTGCTTCTCATCATCGATAGTCACATCGATTACATAGTCAGCTTTTTGCTGCCAGTACTCTTCCCCAGGGGCACCAGAGCCTGTTCTGTATTCGTTAGGCGTAGGAAGTTCTGCACCTAACTGTTCAAATTTCTGCTCCCATTGCTGGTCTTCCTGCGCATAAGTAAAGCCGAAAGTAAATACGGCCACAAGTGCGATTAATAATTTCTTCATCATTCTTAAAAGTTAGTAATTACCAAAATTTTGTTTCAAACATAAGCATCAGGGCGATTCCTGCTACAGCTGAAGATATGATCATCTTCCAGTCCCTTCTTTTCACCCCGAAAATATCCACCAATATAAAACTAATAATAAGGAAAATGGCAACGATTATTATCTGGCCTAGCTCTAAGCCTACATTAAAGGCCAATAATTGTGATACAATACTTGTGTCTTTCCCTAAAAGTGCCCTCAAATAGTTAGAAAAGCCCAACCCATGGATGAGGCCAAATATCAGTGCAAGCCAATAATTTGATCTTACTTTGGGTGCTTCAAAGCCGCGCTCTTTTTTAAATAAATTGAGCAAAGCGGTAATAAAAATGGTTACCGGTATCAGAAACTCAATGAGCTCGGCACGAAAGTTGACCACTTGTAAAGTAGCCAGGGCAAGCGTAATGGAATGACCAATGGTGAAAGCTGTGATTAAAATCAAAAGTTTTTTCCAATCACGTATCATGTAAGTAGCGCACAGGGCAACAACAAACAAGATGTGGTCATAACCGTTGAGGTCCAAAATATGATCGAAACCAAGTTCTAAATACAATAGAAATTCGGACATTTGAATTGATTTTTTTCGAACGCCAAGTATATGGCTTATTTATCAAACCTTTTAAAGATATTATTTAAATGCTACAGTATATTTTATCAACGGTCTGGGTGCTAGCTAGTTTTGCGCATCCGATACATGTAAGTGTAACAGATATTGAGTTTGATGAAGAGCGCAAGGCTTTAGAAATAACTTCACATATATTCTTAGACGACATTGAGAAGCACATCAGAATCCTTAAAAAAGAGGCTTATCTCGACATCCTCAAGCCGGGAGATAAATACACTACGGATGGTTTAATTGAGAGTTACCTTGCAGATCGTTTTGCGCTGACAGTAAATGGCAAGTCTATGGACTACAACTACCTGGGTTTTGAGAGAGAAGCGGGGGCCATCTATGTCTACATAGAAGTTGAAAAAGTAAAAAAACTCAAATCCATATCAGTAAGGAATGAAACCCTGCTGGCTTTATATGACGATCAGGTAAACCTGGTGCATGTAAAAGTGGATGGAAAAATCCGCAGTCTTAAGCTTGAAGAGGGGAACGAAGAGGACACACTCGAGTATGAGTGATGCTTTCTTATAATTGTGATTCTGAAGCTTGATTCAGAATCCTTCCACAGGATTCCGAATCAAGGTAGTTTGTATGCTTCTACTACAACTTTACTCAGTTCAAGGCAAATCTTATCCCACCGCCTAACACAAGCTGATCAGCTTCACCAAGTACATAGCGTAACTCCCCAAAAGGCTTTACAGCGCTTCCAATATCAAAGTTTACACCGCCTCCAATGTTTAAGCCCACCTCAGTGTTGGAAACAGAGCTTCGCTCACCGGTAAATGGGTTCACAAAATCGCTGCTCACTATGGCTATATTTATACCCCCGAGGGCATACGGCTCGATATTGTCAACATCAAAATAATAATGTGCATTAGTGTTAATTTCAAACCATTTTAGGTCTAAATCTCCTACGATATTCTTAGGAAAGAAATAAACAAAGCCAGCTTCACCAGACCATTGGTCATTGAAAAAATATTCTCCGTGGATGTTAATACCTATATTTTCAATTTCGGAGCCATAAACAAGGCCTCCTCCCAGGTTAATTTGTGAAAAAGATTGCGAGCATGTAGCAATTAAAATAACTGTCAGCAGGGGTAAAATTTTATTTTTCATGGTTTTCATCTAATTTTTAGGTTATAAACTGGCTTTATACCCTAATAATTTAACTTGTAAACAACTTCCATTCGAAAACCACACAACCACGATGAAATTCCTCAAGCTTCAACTCACATTATGCTTACTTTTTACAATTTCTGTCACCAGCCAAAGCCAAACGGATTCAATTGAAGTTGCTTTAAAAGCAGAGGTTAGTTCAGTGAGCACACTAGACACTGAGGATGAGTGGAAGTCTTTTTCCAATAGACTCTGTAAGATTTCTGCCCAAGCCATTGCAGCCCGAAAGAACAGGGCATTATTAGATCACCTTGAACCCTTGCTCAATGAATATAACAGTCAACTCAAAGCTTATAAACCATCTTTTGCAGATTTAAACTACTATGTAGGCCTGGCACACACTAATGAGGGGTCATATATATCAGCCTTACCCTATTGTGAAATATCTGAGCAACTCACAGCAAAATACTTTCCTGAGGACACCATTAAACAAATGAAAAGGAAAATCATTTTAAGTCATTTATATGCCAGTACAGATCAAGTAATGAAGGCCATTAAAGTAAATGAAGAGGGATTGTCTTTGGCCAAAGAAATAAAAGACCCAATGATGATGTTTCGCTTCTTTATGAATGGTGGTAATGCTTTCCAATATAAAGGTGAGTATTCTTCAGCAATCTCTTACTTCAATCAGGCACATGTATTAATACAAGGCAGGAACCCGTTATTCGAACAAGCAGTAAAAACCAATATTGGAGCTGCCTACCTCTCCGGTCAACAACCTAAAAAGGCAAAAATTCCTTTCCTGGAGGCTCTTGCTTTGTCTCGACAGGCATCAGGCCCAGCCACAGGCGAAGTATACGACCAATTGTCGACTGTCATTTTATTAAATGATTTGTCAAAGGTCTATACACAGTTGGGACAACTTGATAGCGCCATGCTATACGCTACAAAAACTATGGAAGGCATTAATAGAATTTATACTGATAAACACGCCTATCATGGAGAGTTTTTACTCAACCTTGGTCTGGTTCAAAAAGAAAGCGGTGACATCGAAACTGCAATTAATACCCTTAAAGAATCAATTGAACTTAATAATGAATTTAGAAGCAATCATAATAGCTACAGTGCTATAGCTCTAATGCAACTAGGAGACATTGAACGTGACAAAAAGAACTTTGAGCACGCCATGAGATACTATCAAAAATCAATTGCTGCTACAATTCCTGATTATAACTGGTCGGAATTAACTGACCTCCCTACATCTGAAAATAAGGCAACTAACCCAAGAGATGTTATAGAATCATTAAATAAAATGGGTAAAGCTTATAAAGGATGGTATGCTCTTAACGATAATACTAAATATTTAGAGGAAGCAGTTAGCGTATATAAAGTGCTTTTTAGCTACATAGATAGCTTCAAAGCCCAGTTGACTGATGTAGAGTCAAGATTGTTGTTTTCCTCTAATTTCAAAGATATTTATAGCGAGGCACTGGCAGTTACACATGAATTATACCGGTCTACCAATGATAAAAAATACATTGACCTCGCATTTCAGTGGATGGAAAAAAACAAAGCCAATGAGCTCTTTATTGCTCTCAATATGTCGCAACTAAAAGAGACATCACAAGACTCTATTTTTCGATATGAAAGCGAGCTAAAGTCAAAGATTTCATACCTTGAAAAACAAGTATCTACGGCCACAGACTCAGCAAAACTCGCAGCACTTAAATCGAGCCTCTATTCCTATGAAAATGAGTTAAGAGATATTATCATCAACATTGAAAATAAGTACCCGCAATTTTATGATATTAAGTATCATACACAGCAGCCCAGCATAAATACTCTTCAGCAACGACTCGATAGAAAGTCTGCACTGGTCAGCTATTTCGTTGGATCTGACCAGGTTTACTTTGTTTCGGTAAAGAAAAATGAGTTAGAATTTGGCACGTTGGGTTCTTCTGAGACTTTAAAAAACGAGATCTATGGTTTAATTAAAGCACTTAAAGCAGGAAGCCAGCAGCTTGAGGGGCAATTGGTCCAGGTTTATGAGTTACTTCAACCATCACTTAGCATAAATTATGAGCAATTGTTGATTATACCGGACGATGCACTAAGCTACCTCCCTTTTGAAGTAATTACCCATGAGGACAAACATCTTTTAGAGTATACTACAATAACCTATTCCCCTTCTGTTAATTATTTGAAGTTTAATGCTCAGTCTGTTCAAGATAGTGAGGCCAGTATTTATGCTCCCTCATTCGTAAAAACCCAAGAGAGTATAGCTTCTTTTACAAGAAGTGCCAATGTAGATGCTTTAGCTCCCCTACCATATGCCGAGGAAGAAGCGAAGTCAATTGCCAAGCTATTTAATGCAAATGCACTGACTGGTCAAGCCGCCACAGAAACTCATTTTAAATCATCTACAAAAAACTCTATGATACTTCATTTGGCTACACATGCAGTCATTGACAACCAATCACCAGAATTTTCAAAGCTATTATTAAATAGTGACTCCCTCAATGATGGCCTTCTGCATACCTATGAGCTGTATAATATGAAGTTGAATGCCGATTTGGTAGCGTTAAGTGCCTGCAATACGGGTGTGGGCAAATACTACAAAGGTGAAGGTGTGATGAGTCTGGCCAGAGGGTTTATGTATGCAGGTGTGCCTAATGTAATGATGAGTTTGTGGTCGGTACCTGATGCATCTACCTCTGAGATTATGCAAAGTTTTTATCAGCACTTGAAAGATGGTAAAAGTAAGCCCGAGGCACTGCGACAGGCCAAACTAGACTACCTCGCCAAAGCCGATGAAAACACGAGTAACCCATATTACTGGGCAGGTTTTGTATATATCGGTAGCCCGGAGATGGATAACAGCAACTCTAAATTATGGATGGGTCTGGGTGCGGCTGTAATTGTTATTGTAATCGTTGCGGGCATTAGAAGAAAGAAAAAATCCCAAAATGGCTAAAGTGATTCAATAATTTTTCTAGCTCTGTCGGCATAGTTGCTATCCCCTTTAGATAAGGGCTTTAAAATTCGCTCTGCATTTTTATTATCTCCAAGCTTAAGGTGCGCAAGTGCCAAATACCATTGCCCCGATACATAGAAGGTTGAGCTTTTATCAAGCCGACTAAAAGCAGTAACCGACTTTTCATAGTTGCCCAATGACATATGTACTTGTCCTTTATAAAATAAAGTAGTGTCACTTGTCGCCATTACAGAAAAGTAATCAAGCGCCTCATCTAAATTTCCCAGCTCATAAAGCTGAAAAGGACTATTACCACCGTCAGAAGATCGATTTACAGGATCCACGATATTAGGGTAAGCTTCATAATATTGATTATAGAGGTCTTCGGTGGTGGTTTGGTCTACGCCAAAAATTAGATAACCAAAAGTAGCCACTAAGGCTACTGAAGCTGCAATCCCTAACCATTGCTTGAAGCGAAACCCAGAACTTTTTGAGTTTTCTTTGAGCATTGATTTCAGGCGTTTGTACTCTGTAACTTCCAATGCCTTTTCTGTATCTTTTACAAAATCAAACGCAGCCCTTAGCGCGTCATTTGTCGATAACTCGGCTTCGAATGAAGTTCGCTCCTCAGCGGACATTTCGTCTCGGATATATTTCTCCGCTCGGGTAATATGTTGCTCGTCTAAAGCCATCTACACATCATCTTCATTATTTACTGCCTTCTTTTCCAACATGCCCCTGAGTCTCTGAAGGCATCTTAATTTCTGTGATTTCACCACGTGTTCATTTTTATATCCCAATCGCTGAGCAATCGAATCCATAGAAAATCGGTCGAAGTAAAACATCCTCAATATTGAATAACAAGGATCACCCAATTGTTGCAAACAGTCAGCGATCAACTGCTGACGTTCCGAGCACTCAACTCGTAATTCTTCATATGCTACTTTGGCGTTAAACTCCATCACCTCATTGTCGACAACCAGCCGATTGTCTTTTCTGATTTTTTTTAGTGCTAAATTCTTACCAATCGCAAAAAGATAAGTTTTCACAGTACTGGTTAGCGTAGTGAGTTTTCCTTTTTTCACATTAAAGTAAAACGTAATGACAGCATCCTGAAATACATCAGCTGCTTCTGCCTCACTTAAACTAAACATAGCACCAGACCAAGTCTTGAACTCCTCCTCATATAAGGTATACAAGCTTTTAAGCTCTTCCTCAGCTCCTTCTTTTATACGTAAAATCCAATCTTTAGTATCCTTGCTCAAGGGCTTGGTCCTTTATTAATACACCAATAATCAGGGTTGTAAACATCACCCCGTCTTAAATAACTAAGATGCTCCTAGTTTATAACATTTACAATTTCTTATTGACTAATGTTTACAATTAATATTCTCATTGTATAAAGGCCACTTCAAAAGAATTTAAACCAAAAATACTATGACTATGAAATTATCAAATTTAATAATGGCTTTAAACGTAATCGCACTAGTCGGCCTGTTCGTTATGGCAGGTTGCAGCGATGACGATACAGAGCCAATCCCACAAATTACACTAACAGCCGATGCTGGTATTGACCAAACGGTTGATTTAGGAGAAGAAGTCACGCTTAACGGAGGGGCGTCCTCTTCTTCAGATGGTAGTGCATTTGAATATGCCTGGGTAATTACCAGTGCCCCGGCAGGTAGCGCAGCAATACTTAGTGGATCTACAACTGCTAATCCCACATTTACTCCAGATGAAGCTGGTGATTACACGGTTACACTCACCATTGCTAACCAAACATCGGCTGACTCTGATGAAGTAGTAATTACGGTAGAACCTGTAACACAGGCCATAGAGCTTAGTGGCACAATAGACACTGATATTACACTACAAGACATCTTTACAGACCCTAACACCCCTGATTATATTGTTGTAGGTAACATTAATCTTTCTGCAATAATGACTGTTGATGCTGGAGTTGTGGTTCATGTTAATGAAGACCTGCAAATCAATGTCACCAGTGGTGGAGTGATCGATGCCAATGGTACAGCTACCAATGGAGTGATGTTTACATCATCAAATGTGGCTGGCGGACAATATTGGAAAGGGATTTTAGTACAATCTTCAGATACAAGAAATAGTCTTGAATTTACGGTGGTTTCGTATGCTGGTAATAGCCAAATGGCATTTGCAAGTGGAACTGACTACCAGGCCAACATTGGACTTGATGCGGGTGGATATATGAATATTCAAAATAGTGTTGTATCTAATAGTTTGGGCTATGGATTGTTTATCCATGATGATGAAAGTGACCTTGGTGACTTTGCCAATAACTCATTTTCTGACAATGTTACTGCCATTGGACTTAATGCCTTACACGTAAGTAAACTTGATGCCAATACCTCTTTTAACAATAACACTGATGAAAAGGTAGAAATATTGACATCTACACTAGCCAGTACAGAAACGGTAACCTGGCCAGCTCTTGATGCAGGTGGATCATATTACGTTTCTGGTAATATTAGCTTTGAAGGTAATTTAACAATTGCTGAAGGCGCCATATTTGAAATGGCTGAAGATGTACAGCTCTATGTAGCGGAAAATGCGCAGTTTGTAGCATCAGGAAGTAGTGGAAATGAGATTGTATTTACAAGCAATAATATAAGTGGTGGTACTAAATGGCAGGCACTTGCTTTCAGATCATCTAATACAAACAATCTGTTGAATTTTGTAGAGGTTTCACATGCAGGAAACTCTGTCTATCCGTTTGGAAGCGGCACAGACTATAAGGTAAATATCGGTCTCGATAATGGAGGGCATGTAAGTATCACCAACTCTACAATATCTGACGGTGATGGTTATGGTATATTAGTCCATGATAACGAATCTGAGCTAGGTGACTTCAGCTCAAACAACATTACAGATAATCAGACAGGAGTTGGACTACTCGCCAACCATGTAGAATCTCTGGACGGAGCCACTACTTTTTCTGGAAACACTCAAACCGAAGTAGAAATTTTTGGTTCGACACTAGCCTCAACAAAAACCTCCACATGGGTTGATTTGAACGGCACTGCCCGATATCGAATAACTGGAAATACTACCATTGAAGGTGATTTGAGCATCGAAGCAGGGGCATACTTCGAATCAGTAGAAGACATATTATTCAGAATTGATGGCTCAATAGATGCCAATGGAACCTCAGGGAATGAAATTACTTTCACCTCCACGAGTGGAATAAAGTGGGACGGTATATTTATATCTTCCTCTAACTCAAACAACAGTCTTGAGCATGTTATTGTAAGCCGAGGTGGTTTTTCTGTCATGCCTTTTGGCAGTAGTGCAGATTACCAATGCAATATAGGAGTCGAGCAAAATGCTTTTCTTTCTATCACTAACTGTACCATAACAGATTCTGACGGATATGGTGTAGCAGTAGATCAAAATGGAGGAGGAGTATTTAACGAATCTGGCACTACTTATTCAGGAAATGTTTTAGGTACTGTGCTTATCGACTAATCTTCATATAGTTTAGCTGGTTTAGGGCTGCTCGAAAGGGCAGCCCTTTTTTTGTTCATGAAAGATGCTTGTGGCAAAAGTTACGATTGTTGAGTATTCACCGGGTGAGTCGCCCGGTGAACTTATTCGTCACGTCACTCTGTGTGGCCCCTCTGTCCGTAGTTTGCAACTACGGAATATAAGTTTAAATAGTGATGCATTAGGATCCTAACCTCATCTCGCGAAAGACTTCCCAATGCTTACCATTATGTTTTAGTAGGGTAAATGATGTGGTTTTAAAATGCTGATGGTAGGTCTTGTCTTTGAAATCAGGCCAGGCTCTCTTAAACTGGTCTCGCTTTAAATCACGAAAGGCCAACGTAATGTGTGGGTTATAGCCTCTGTTCTTATAGTCTGCATTAAAAATATTGAAGTTGATCTTCATCGATCTCATTATACTTTTAAACAACTCATGGAGTTGGGCATTTTCCACAATATCGATAAAAATAGTACGCTCATTAAACTGTCCATAATCTCTCAACTCGACCTTAAAAGCCTCATGGCCTGAGGCGGCTTCTTGTAAAACCTTACCAAGATTATCTTCTCGCTCAAGCTTAAGTTTAAACGGCATGTGTAAGGTGATATGTGGCGGTGACTTGAGTGCCGCTTTACTGCCATACTCGTTGGCAAACATTTGTTTATTGTCCATCACTTGAGAGTAGATGGGCTCGGGGGGAATGATGGCAATGAAGTACAATTGTTGCTCTTGTTTCATTTAACAGCTGGTTTTACGTTAAATAAGTATAGGAAAACCCGTGTATTTTTTGTAAATAATGTAACATTTTGAACCTAATCCCAACACCTATGAAACAATTAATCAAATTCTTTATGCTGGCTGCTATGGCAGCGTTTATACTGACTTCCTGTGGCGATGATGATGAGGACTCTGGTATCTCTTTAGAAGGTACAGTCTGGGTAGAGAAATCTTTCAGCTCTACAGGCTGTGACGATCCTGATGATAATGAGAGTGGCTCTTCAACCTGTACTGCCAGCGATTGCTCAACAATATTGCTCTCTGGCGGCACATTTACAACTACCGACATTGAAGGAGGTGTGACACAAACATTTACTGGCTCTTACACAATTAGTGGCAATGTAATTATGGTAACGCTTTCAGATGGCGGCTTCTCTGTAACGTATGAAGTTACTTTCTCAATTTCAGGCAACACTTTGACCATTTCCTTTGAAGATCCAAGCGATGGATGTATGAATTCAGGCACATTTGAAGCTCAGGGTTAAAACACATTGGCTTTAATAAAAATCACCCGGTGACTTTAAGTCATCGGGTGATTTTTACATATATCAAGACAAGACATCTTTTCCAAAGTTTGAAACTTTGGAAAAGTTTATCTGAGCCTTACAGATTCTCTTTTACCCAATCAGTAAGCATGGTAAATAAATGCGGTCTCGCACTATTTCTATAGATGCCATGTGCTCTATCTGGATAGTAAAAAGAATCAAACTGCTTACCTGCTGCAATTAAAGCATCTTGTATCGCAACAGCATTTTGAAAATGAACATTGTCATCTCCAGTTCCATGCACCAACAGGTAATTTCCTTGCAATTTCTCTACATGGCTTGTTGGAGAGTTATCATCATAGCCTGAAGCATTGTCTTGAGGTAAGCCCATGTATCGCTCCGTATAAATGGTATCGTAATACCTCCAATTAGTTACGGGTGCGACAGCAATGGCAGCTTTAAAGATGCCTTCGCCTTTAAACATGGCCAATGACGACATGTAGCCACCATAGCTCCATCCCCAAATACCAATTCTTGACTCATCAACATAAGGTAATCCGCCTAAATACTTGGCTCCTTCTAAGTGATCTTCCGCCTCATACTTACCCAGCTGTTCGTAAGTCATTTTCTTAAACTCAGCGCCTCTACCACCAGTACCACGCGTGTCAATCACAGCTACGATGTAGCCATCCTGGGCCAGCATCATGTGCCAGTAATAATTTCCACCCGACCAGTTGTTCATTACCTGCTGTGAGCCAGGACCGCTATACTGATAAACAAGTACCGGATACTCCTTATTTGCATCAAAATCCTGTGGTTTGATCATATATCCATTGAGGGCTGTGCCGTCAACTGTTTCAAAAGTGAAGAACTCCTTTTTAGAAACCCCATACTCATCAATGGTAGCTGTTAGCTCTTTATTTTCTTCCAGCACTTTTACCAGGCTGTTATTAGCTGTTTTATACAAGCTTACTTGCAATGGTTGCTCGGCACTGCTGTGATAATCGATATAGTATTTAAAATCACTACTCATATTGATGTCATGCACGCCTGCCTCATCTCTTAGGGCTTTCTTGTTCTTACCATTAATATCAATGCTGTAGAAAGTTCTATCCAATGGAGACTTTTCGGTAGAGGTATAGTAAACCTTTGCTCTGCGAGAAGACTCGTCTACACCTTCGAATGAGTTCACTTCCCACTCCCCGGTTGTAATCTGGTTTTTCAAAGTACCATCAATGCCATAAAGGTAAAGGTGCTTATAACCGCTCTTTTCACTAGCATGTACAAAATGCTTTCCGTCTTTTAAATACGTAAGATCATCTATGAAGTCCAGGTCTACATATGTGTCATACTTTTCCGACAAAACAATCTCTGTTTTTGCCGTAGCAGTATTTACATGTAATATGTCTAATTGATTTTGCAGCCTGTTGAGTCTCATCAAAGAGAGCGTCTGTGGGTTAGGTGTTTGATAAATTCTGGCCACATAATACTCCTGATCTGTACCAAGATCAACGGCTGTTTTTGTAGCTCCTTCCAGGGTGTAAAGGGTAGCTGTTACTTTCGAGTTGTCCTCTCCAGCTTTCGGATATTTAAATTTGTAATCTTCCGGATACAACTGCCCTTTGTTCCACTTTTGCATGTTGTACTCTCTTACGCCACTTTCATCAAAAGTTAAGTAGAATATTTGTTTGCCATCACCTGACCATTCGAAAGCCCTTGTCATAGAAAGTTCTTCTTCATACACCCAGTCTGTGCTACCATGTATGAGTTTGTTAAACATCCCATCAGAAGTGATTTGTGTTTCCGACATATCGGCAAGGTTTACATAATAGAGATTGTTATCCCTTACAAAAGCCACTTTAGAATTATCCGGAGAGAAGGTAGCATAGGCCTGCTTGCCTCCATCTGACAGTTTAGTAAGCTCTTTACTTTCCAAATCATAGATGTAAAACTCTGCGGTGTACGATCTACGATAGATACTCTCACGGTCAGTCATCAGCAATAATTTCGACTCATCTTTACTAAAAGAGTAGCTGCTAAATCTAATTTTTGGCTCCAAGGCATCTCCATCAAGAATGGTCTCAACGGACTCTCCTGTGGTGATGTCATATTTAAGAATGTCGTTACCTTCCTGAGCACTGTAATACTGCCCATCGTTCATCCAGTTAATTCCGTACACAGATTTTTGACTGAATGTGCCTTTCTCATAAATGTCGGCAACTGTAATTTTTTCTTGTGCTATGGCAGGAAGCGCCACTAGTGCACATAATACGATTAATATATGTTTCATTGGTATCAATTTATTTTTGGCTAAGTTATGAAATAGCTCCAAAATATAAGGCCTGACATTTTATAAGCGGAGATGTCTCCTTTTAAGCAACAACCCATGTTGTATGAAATTAAAAAAGGGGTGCTTTAACACCCCTTAAAAATCACCTATAAGTTATTCTAAGCGTTTGGATCAAATGTGATTGGAATCTCGAGCTTCATTTTTACCGCTTGATCACCTTGTTTGGCAGGTTCCCAATCCCAGTTTGTTGATTTAACAGCTTCAACTGCCGCTTCATCAAGCTGATTCATGTATAATCTGTCTCGCGTATAATACATGCCTTCCTGAGGTTTCACATTTGTTACTTCACCATTTTCAGTTACAACGAACTCTACAAATACTGTCCCTCCAATATCAGCGTTAAGCGCTTCTTCAGGATAATTGGTGTTTTCAGATAGTGCAGTGTAGTAGGCATCGAAGCCGTTTGAAGGAGCGGCCTTTTCTTCAATGTTTTTGTTGAATTCACTACGTAACTTTTTATTTGAGGCATAAGTCTCTTCCAGATATGTAATGAAATCCTGTAAGTCTTTTTCATCTTCAATACCCTGCACTTTAAGTTCAAAGTTACCTCTGCTGGTTGCCAATTTACCATCTTCTGTACGTACAAAAGTGTATTCTAATTCAGGGTATTTATTAGTATATTCCCTAATAGCTTTATCTCTCATACCTGTGCTGCTCATTTGAGCATCAGACTGACTTGTTGCTACCTCTTCAACTGCTGTTGAATCATTTTCACTTTCATCTTTTGTAGATGGGGTACTACAACTCGCCACTAAAAATAGTGTTGCCAATATACCAGTCGTAAGTACCGAACCGATTGTGTTGTTTTCTTTGTAATTCATAATATCAAATCCTTGGTGTAATGCTGATCATAAAAAGATCATTCCAAGTGTAGAAATGGCAATTGGAGTTTTATAAAGCGCTTTTAGGTAAAAAGTAGTGTGGAATAATCGTCACGTTATGTGTAACGTTTTAGAATATTTACTACCTGTTGATAGTATCCTCCACCAAACAGGTTAACATGTATCATCAGCGGATAAAGGTTATAGATATCGAAACGATCTTCAAAACCGGCTTCCAGCGGGTAGGATTCATGATAAGCCTCGTAAAATGTTTGATTAAAGCCTCCGAACAATCGGGTCATCGCAAGATCCATTTCCCTATGCCCATATGCCACAGCCGGGTCAATAAGCACCGCTTGGCCATCCACTCCGACCATAAAATTGCCACTCCACAGGTCGCCATGGATAAGAGATGGAGCGTCATCAATCAATAATTCGGATAATTTTTCAAATAGCTGATCAAACAACGTGAGGCCTCTGACATCCATTTTATTATCCCTTTTTGCCAATTCAATTTGAGGTGTTAAACGGCATTCCTTGAAAAAAGAAACAAGGTCTTGCTTTTGGTCATTGATCTGCCGCAGTGATCCCATGTAGTTGTCATGATCAAGGCCGTATTGCTCGGCTTCGGATTTGTGCAATTGCCCAAGCTGACGTCCAAAATTATTCCAAAACCCTTCAGCAGGTGCTGATGAATTGATGTGCTCCAGCACCAAACAGGCATATTCTTTTCCTGCAAATACTTCTACCACTTCGGGGATGGCAATAGCTTGAGCTTCCCTAAGCAGGTTAAGTCCCCTTGCTTCTTTGTCGAACATATCTGGATAGCGGTCAGCGCTGTTCCACTTTAAGAAGATACGTCCGTTTTGCGTTTCTAACATGCCACCATTGTTGATGCATCCCCCAGAGGCATGTCTGAAGGAATAAACATCCCCGAAGGCTTTTTTACAAAAGTTTAATATTTCATCGGGGATGGTAGAAATCATGCGTTTTTAAGTGCTTGGTCAATATCAGCAATCAGATCGTTAGCGTCTTCAATACCAACAGAAAGTCGAACAAGGTTGTCTTTTATTCCTGCTTTGGCTCTACCTTCTTTGCTCACCTTCGAGTGTGAGGTTTGTACAGGTGAGGTGATGGTAGATTCAACGCCACCCAAACTCATTGCAGACGGTATGATTTTGAGTTTTTTTACAAACACGTCCGGATCGGCTTGTACCTCAAAAGAAAGCATGCCTCCAAAGCCATGCATTTGCTTCTTTGCCAACTCATATTGCGGATGGCTGGTAAGCCCCGGATAATAGACTGCATCCACTTTATCATGTTTTTCTAAAAATGAAGCTATAGCCTGTGCATTTGCATTTTGTTGCTTCACGCGTAACGCCAAAGTTTTAAGACTCCTTTCAAGTAAGGCACACATCTGTGCATTAAGGCTTCCTCCAAAATGAATGGCTGAGTTCCATATTTGATCAGCCAGTGCTTGTGTTGTCACTACTGCTCCACAACAAATATCACTGTGACCGCCAAGGTATTTAGTGCCACTATGCGTCACTACATCTATACCCAGATCAATAGGATTTTGATTTATCGGGCTGGCAAAAGTATTGTCTATCACAGTTGTAATGTCATTGGATTTCGCTAAGCTGGCGATACTTTCAATATCAATAAGTTTTAAAAGTGGGTTGGATGGCGTTTCTATATAAATGACCTTGGTGTTGGGCTTTATTTTGGAAGCGAAATCCTCGGTTTCAATCGATTCTACAAAATCATATGATATGCCATAGCGTTCCATCTCGTTAGCAATTGCATGGTGCGTACCGCCATAGAGATCGTTTTGAAAGATCGCATGATCACCTTGTTTTAGTAAGGCAAAAAGCACCGTTGAAATGGCCGCCATTCCAGAGCTGAAAATCATACCTGCTTCTCCATTTTCGAGAGCGGCAATTTTCTCACTTACTACCTTCTGATTTGGCGTGTTAAAGTATCTCGGGTAAGCATGCGAAGGTACATCCAGGTAATCGTACGCACTTGAAGTGTAAATTGGTGTGATGGTACCACGTGTGGCCTGGTCTACAATGCCTCCTGTATGTACACATTGAGTTGATTTATTGTATTTCATTTATAGTCGATTTATTTCCATTTAATAACTTCACCATGTTTTTGGATATTGATATATCCGGGTATTGCATCCAGAATTTCTTTGTGCAAGGCCTCCACAAGTTTTCGTTTCAGATAACTACGGTGCATCACCAGACTCACCTCCCTCACTGGTTTGGGGTTGGTAAAAGGCCTTAGTTTTGCCTTCGTTTCTTTATCAAAATCCAATGTCGCCAGTTCGGGCAAGAGCGTCATACCACCATGCTTATCTACAATGCGTTTAAGAGCTTCTAAAGACCCACTTTCGTACTTAAATTGGCTGTCTCTTTCCTTATAAGACTGGCACACATTCAGCACCTGATCTCTAAAACAATGGCCTTCGTTTAGCAGCCACACTTCTTCTGTAGGTATCCCATTAGAGGTCAACTCCTTATTTTTATACAGCTCACTTCTATTGGAAACGTAGCCAAAAAACTCCTCATAGAAAAGTGGTTTAGTAATGAGGCCGGGATCATCATATGGAGTTACAATAATGCCAATGTCTAACAGCTCATTTTTAAGTTTATGCACAACCTGCTCCGTAATTAGCTCCTCCACCTTTACCTTTACATGTGGATATTTTTCAATAAAAGAGTTGATAAAAAGTGGCAGCAAATAAGGCGAAAGGGTTGGTATTATTCCAATAGTTAATTCTCCTGCCACCTCACCTTTTTCATCCTCCACAAGCTCCTTTACCTTTTTAGATTCATTGATCACCGTTCTGGCCTGTGAAATAATGCGTTTACCAATATCGGTAGGTACCACAGGCTGTTTGCTACGATCGAAAATAATCACACCCAACTGATCCTCTAATTTGTGAATCTGCATACTGAGGGTAGGTTGGGTAACAAAACATGCAGCCGCTGCACGACCAAAATGGCGATAATTGTCTACCGCAACAATATATTCAAACTGTATGAGCGTCATGTTTTAAAGTATTTAGAATCTAAATTAAATAATAATTGTTAAAATCTATCAGCGAAATATTATAGCCTACAATAAACTCGTTTGAACAATAGCATTTTTGCTTTGAAACAGAGGGGTAAAGGCTTATCTTTCATGTTGGTATATAGGTACCAATGAGGGTTACAGGTTATTTATGAAAGCATTAAAAGTATACATAGCAGATGATCAGACCTTGTTCCGAAAAGGCATGAGTCAACTGGTAAATACATTTGAAAATGTGGTGCTGGTTAAAGAGGCCGGTAATGGGCAGGAATTATTAGACCTTGTTAAAAGTGAACAGCCAGACGTAATTCTCATGGACCTTGATATGCCTGTAATGGATGGCGTTGAGGCCACGGAAAAAGTATTGAACAAATACCCCGATACCAAGATTATCGTATTATCCATGCACGATACACACCAGCATGTATTTTATCTGATGGAACTTGGTGCTCATGCTTTTCTATTAAAAAATGCAGAACCTGAAGAGGTCGATAAAGCCATTAGACTGGTTATCGAAAATGACTTTTACCAAAATGATCTTGTTGTAGAGGCATTGAGAAAAGGAGCTATCAACAGAAAGAAAAACCAGGGAAGGCCAATGTTTGACCATAATGTCGCCCTTTCTGATCGAGAGCGCGAAATTTTATTACTTATCTGCCGAGAACTCACTATGAAAGAAATTGGTGAGAAGCTATCCCTTTCTGAGAAGACCATACAAAACCATCGCGCCCGCATGATGGACAAGCTAGGTGTACGCAACACTGTAGGTTTAGTGAAGTATGCCTATGAAAGTGGCTTAATCAGCTAAATAAACTGAAAACGATCATTAGGTATTTTTACCTAATATGATGGGCCATTTTACCCAAACGCTCATTTCAATTATAATTTGTAACTCATTGACTTACTGTTATTTACAATTTTACAGCCTTTTATTACTCCTTATAATGCCTTAGCCCTTAAAATTTCTGATCACTTCATTTAATACCTTTCGCTTCTAGATTAATCAAGAACTAATGGGTATGGAGCGCAGAACACACATTTTAATCATTCACAGAGACAATACGGCAAGAAGAGAAATCCATAATATTCTTTCCCGATTCAATTTTGATATTACCTATGCAGACGATGGACTCCAGGGTTTGGAAACTGCTAAATACAAGAAACCTGATTTGATCATTTGCCAGGTAAATATTGCGGTAGTTAATGGTATAGAGGTAGGTGCTACATTTCATAAAAATCCACTACTTAAAAATGTACCCTTGATCTTGCTACACGATGAGCTGGACTTATCGGTTATAAACAAAGCAAAACTCCTTGACGTCAAGGCATTCTTAATTAAACCATACATTGATAACTCACTTATCTATGCCATCAAACGAGCACTTGATGAGGAGCAACTTGAAGTAAACTTAAATAAAGCACCAGCTAGCTATGAAGCTTGTAAGAGTCAGGTTTTAACTGGTTATAGATATCACTACGCATAAAAGGTACTAATCTCTCCTGTGTACCTTTTTCGCTTATTCTTTATTAACACTTAGTAACTTTTACACTAAATTACTTTTGTTGGCTTTGAAGGGTTGAGAACGCTTAAAATGTTCACTACCTATGGACTCTATTTTAAAAACTGCCGTTGCAGAACTTGGTGAAAAAGAAGTGAGCGGTCATGATGCTCACAACCCGACTATTGTAAGCTATGCCCAGGAGGCTGGCTTTAAATGGGTAAATGACGATGAAACTCCCTGGTGCAGCATCTTTGTCAACTGGGTGGCAAAAAAACATAAACTTCAGGCAAGTAATAAGGCCAATGCCCGATCGTGGCTCCTGGTAGGCAAACCCGTAGACAGCGAACCAGAGCCGGGTGACGTGGTAATTTTTTGGCGTGAGAGTCCCACCTCCTGGAAAGGTCATGTAGGGTTTTTCTTTGGTTTTTCAAAAAATGGAGACCGTGTTTACTGTCTTGGCGGAAACCAGGGAAATCAAGTATCAATATCCGGCTACCCAACAGAAACTATTCTTGGGTTTAGGAGACTCAAATCCACTCAAATGATAATGCTACCGGACCCTCCTCTCAAACGTGGGGATAAAGGTGATGCGGTAAAACTTCTGCAAAATGCGCTAAAAGCTGTGGGGTTTAATTGTGGCACTTCTGATGGTGACTTTGGGAATAAAACCGAAGCTGCCTTAAAAAGTTGCCAGGCAACCAGCGGCTTCTTAAAAATCGATGGCGTGTATGGTACCAAGTCTAAAGACTATTTACTAAGCATTTTAAATGAATAAGTTATGACGGGAAGTGTGGTTCTTGATGTAATCATAGGATTGGTTTTTATCTATCTTATATACAGTCTTTTAGTGACCTTGATTGCAGAAATTATTGCAACAAATCTGGGTCTGAGGGCTCGAAACCTACAAAGTGCTATCTCCAGAATGCTCAAAGATGAAAACGTTAATGTATTCAAATCTTTCAGAGGGAATAAAAACATTGATATAGTTTCTAAATTTTACGATCACCCAGAGGTTAAATTTTTATCCGCCAACAAATTCTTCAGCAAACCATCTAGTATAAAGGCTGAAAGCTTTGCTAAAACACTGTTTTATCTATTTAAGGACAACGGACAGGGCCTTGACACCAAGAGTAAAGTAGTTGACGGCATCAACCAACTTGGCTTAAATAGTGAAACGAAGCAATACCTATTAAACCTTCTAGAAGACGCAGGCAGTGACCTGGAAAATTTCAAAAAGCAAATTGGAGATTGGTATGATAATACAATGAAGCAGGCAACTGAGTGGTATAAAAGAAACCTCCAGGTACTTCTTTTTTTTATTGGTTTGATGGTAGCAATAATTTTCAATTTGAACACCATACAAATAGTTGAGAAACTTTCAGTAGATAAAAATGCGCGTGCTCAAATGGTTGAGTTGGCAGGGGCATATATTGCCAACAATCCTAATAGCATTGCCATGCCAGCAGGCCTATCTGATTCTGCCAATATCGAAGATTATAATCAAAGAATGGATAGTTTTCTGGCCATTAAAAAACAACTAGATACTGAAATTAAAAAAACACAAACGATACTTGGCGGTGGTAGCTGGCTTCCTGATTCTTTGGCTTTAAAGAAGTACGTTCCCGAGAAAAATGAGTCTGAAAACTTACTTCCAGAGTATATAAACAAGGACATCTTACCTGATGCAGCCATCATGAAAGCCGGCACAATTACTTATACAAAATTTACAAGTGGTGATAAGTGGCTGTACCTCTGGCGTATGATCAAAGCAAATTTCTTTGGCTATGCACTAACCGCTTTGGCTCTATCAATGGGAGCTCCCTTTTGGTTTGATTTACTTAATAAGTTCATGAAACTGAGAGGTACGATTAGCGAGAAAGCAAACAATAGTGAAAAACCCAATAAACAATGAAAACGATAGAATTTGACCCAAATGGACCGATTTTAAAGGTGAACTTTAAATTTTCAGGGTTCATACTTGCCTCATATACATATACACTATGGGAGGCTGAAAGCAATCATAAGGTTGTGTATGAAAAAGGTAATAATCAAAACCCTCAGGATGATTCGTATCAACTTCCCATGCCAGTGAAGGCCAATGACGGTCGATTGATTCAACTCAGAACTGAATTTCTAGCCCAAGACCCTGACAATGTTAAAAAGTATACTATAACTGCGGAAGTCTATCAAGGAGACACTTTACTTGATAAAGCTGAAGACCAGGGCGATAATACTGGATCTGCACAGAGTTCTCTCATCTTTATCAAACTGAAAGCATCATGAAAAAATTAGTATTCATTTTAAGTTGGCTTGTTACTACTACCTTGTTGGCACAGAGCCCAGAAGACACTACCCTTGTCAAGAATTTCCGACTTGATTTTGCCGTACCCGACATGCCGGCCTTTAAAATGCTTGGAACAAATCCAAGCAATATCCTAAGACCGTCTTCACCTCAGGCCTTATCACTCATGATTTCAGAATTCGGAGGTGGTGATGAACTGATTCTTCCAAAATCATTTGCTGCAGAAGTGGCACCCTATATTCTCATGAAATCGGGATCACTGACTTTAGAAGACTACGATAATAATTCCTCCCTATATAGTTTAAGGCTATCTGTTGGTACAAATAGAAACCCTGAAAACAATACGACAACTGATGTGGCAGTAGGTTTAAGGATGACGCTCATGGACGAAGGCGACTTGAAGAATGACGGAAAATACCGTAAGCATGTTTATAAGCTACTTGACGACAAAGCTACATTAAAAGACGAATACCAAATGGAGTATCTTAATCAGAATAATCTCATAATGGCTGATGTAGCTGCTAATCCCAATTTAAGAGCTGCAATGGATAAGTATATTGATGAAAAACTAAAGTCTGAATTTGACCAGCGGCTCGATACATTAAAACAGGGCTTTAAAGCAAGAAACTGGAATAAGAAAAAGCTTGATGTTGCTGTCGGTATGTTAGGGTCATCTCCTGATAGTCTTGCTAAAAATGTCGAATTCAACAAGTTTTCATTGTGGTCTACTTACGGAGCTCCTGTTGGTAAAAATAGTCAATTACTACTTGGGTTTAACTACAATTATTTCTCCAATGACAGCACTGAGTATGGTGTTACTTCGCTCACATCCAGGTTATATGGAGGTTCGAATAGCTATAAAGGATTTGGCGAACTTCAGATAAAGCGAGATGAAAATCTTGAATCAAATTTTATCTACATGGCACTTGGGGGAGAAATCAATATTAAAGATGGAATATGGGCAAATATTTCGGCTGGCCTCGAACGTAATTGGACAGATAATAATTCTGCATTTGTATCTCATTTCGATTTGAGGTTTACAATACCTGAGAAACTAAAACTTTTCTAAAATGCAAACCTTCACCACCTCCCCAAGTATTCAAAAATCACTTGCCAGAGTCGAAAAGCTTAAGGGCAAACAATACTCCGATATTACAGATGCCGCTGGTAATCAATATGTCGATTTGGTGCAGGAAGGGGGCGGTGTTTTAGGTATAGCACTAGTAGGTTATACTTATATTTTAGAGCAAGCAGGCATTCGTTTCTTTAGCCTGGCTGGCACCTCTGCAGGAGCCATTAACACCATGATGATTGCTGCTCTCGGTAAGGTAAATGAGCCTAAGTCGGAAAAAATACTGGAAATTTTAAGCGAAAAGAACCTCTTCGATCTGGTAGATGGCCATAAGGCCATAAAAAAGCTGATTCAAAAAGTCATCAAAAAGGAAAGTGGATTAGGCTGGGCTTTGGCATGGAATGCCTTGAGAATATATAAAACCCTCACTAAAAAGCTTGGACTTAATCCGGGTGATAACTTTACCAATTGGATCACCGCAGAACTCGGAAAGGCCAATATTAACAGCCTTAAAGAGCTCGAAAATTTAAGAAGCCAGGTGCCTGAGTTATTATTTAACGGCTCGCCAGCCGAAAATATGAATCCACGATTGGCCATTATCACCTCAGACATAACTACCCATACAAAGGTGGAGTTTCCGAAAATGGCCTCGCTGTATTGGCAAAGCCCGGATAGTATAAACCCCGCGCTATTAGTAAGAGCTTCGATGTCGATTCCTTTCTTTTTTGAACCTTTTTCCATTGAGTCTGTGCCTAATGCTGGTAATGAAAACGACCCTACCTGGGATCAATATGCGCGTTATTATGGCACAGTACCCGCTTCTGTCAAGTTTGTTGATGGTGGCATGCTCTCTAATTTTCCAATCAATGTATTCCATCGCGAAGATGGGGGCGTACCAAGAATGCCGACTTTTGGCGCCCGATTGAGTGCCTATCGACAAAGTTTTAGTAAAACATCAACTGTATTTGGTATGAGTGGGGCCATGATAAGCACTATGCGTCAAATTCATGATTATGATTTCTTGCTAAAAAATCCGGATTACAGAAAGCTCATTTGCCGTATCGATGCTGACCAGCAGTTTAACTGGCTTGATTTCAATCTTTCAGAAGCGCAGCAGTTGGCCATGTTTGAGCTTGGAGCACAAAAGGCAGTAGAATTTTTAGAAGGGTTCGATTGGGAGGGGTATAAACAAATTAGAGCCTAGTGATTCAAATAGACTTTTGATTTTTGTTGCAAAAACTTGCTAATTTAACTTTCTAACCCAGATATAATGAATGCCTGAACAAACGCCTGAAACCTCTACATTCGAAAATAAAGTAATCCTCATAGCCATACTCACCGGGTTCATAGGGAGCATCATCCTTTTCTTTTTAAAACTACCCCCCATTGTGATCTCCATATTTTTGGGCACGGGCATCGCGGCATTGGTTTATAGGTTTTTGGGAGGTATTGATGGTGCCAGCATGGTAATGGGCACGATCAAACTATCAGGTTCTATCGCTGCACTATTAGCAAGTGCCTATTTTATCAATGGCGAGTTAATCAAGCAAACCTCTACTAAATCCGATGATTCTGAAAGTAACAACATGCCTTCTGAAATCAATTTTACGCCACAGCGCTCGAGCTGGATGGCCATTGATAAAACCAATGGAAGCCCGGTTGACGTGAAAATCAATGAAACGGGTGATAATCTGCCAACTCCATCAGGTTCCGCATTAAAAAACAATCGATTGGTGATGACAAAAAACGGCAACCGGTTCTTAATTATGCCAGAATCAGATACCACTTTCTATTTTGGCAACATAGCAATCAGTGAACTCAACGAAGCTGGCTTTTTTGATAACCTTTCCAAGACGGAGAATTTTGTGGTAACTGACAGGCTCACCTTAGCGGCAGAAAATAACCTTACTCCAATTCCATTTAAGATCAAAACAACAGGGTTTGCCAACGACTTCTCACAGTTTCAACTGATAGAAAAGAATACGAATGAAATTGCCCTTGAAAGTCAGATTTACAGAAGATCGTACATCATAGAGCAGGTCAAAAACAAAATATACCTCATCTGGGTGGTGGAAGTAAGCCACAAAGCAAAAGACCCTGATGACCCTGAATCTATTGGCCCCTATGCCAAGTTTGCAATCACAGAATTGGCCTTCTCATTGTAGAATTTCGAGGTCAAAATTCCACACCGCTTTACATGCAAGTCTCCTCCTTTGCAGCAAAACGCATTGGCCTGGTATTTGAACCCAACACATTGATAGTCAACGTTAAATGTATGTTTCTAAATCGTTAAACCTAGTTCATATAGAAACACCAGCGTATATAAATCGTTATTTTAGTATAAACCACTGCTACAATGAAATCTATAACAAAAAAACAAGCCATCATGCAGTCATTGGAAGCCATGAGTGCTGAAGAAATGGAGCAAGTATTGAAGTATGTTAAAAACATGCTATACAACGAGTCTAATGACTTAAGCTACCAGGACTTCAAAAGTCAGGCATTGAAGGAAATACAGGATGCGCTTAACAAGAATAGTATAGCACAAGCTTAAGTATACTGTACGTAATGCCTCCACTTCTCGAGCACTGCCTCGAAATCTTCAGGTAGTTCCGAATCAAATTGCATTTGCTTTTTGGTTATCGGGTGAATAAACCCTAATGATTTGGCATGTAGCGCTTGTCGGGGCAATATTTTAAAGCAATTTTCTACAAATTGTTTATACTTTGAGAACGGTGTCCCCTTAAGTATTTTATCTCCTCCGTAAGTGGCGTCATTAAACAGTGTATGCCCCAAATGCTTCATGTGGGCCCTTATCTGATGCGTCCTGCCTGTTTCTAAATTACACTTTAATAAAGAAACGTAGCGAAGTGTTTCCAACACTTTGTAATGCGTAATGGCATGTCTTCCGATCGTTTCATCCTCATAAGGTACGGTTATCCTTCGATCTTTCAGACTCCTGCCCAAATTGATATTAATCGTCCCACTTTCCTCTACTGGTTCACCCCAAACAATGGCCAGATAGGTACGCTCAATTGAGTGATCAAAAAACTGCTTGGCCAGTCCCGTCATTGCTTTTTCTGACTTAGCAATCACCAACAGCCCAGACGTGTCTTTATCAATTCTATGTACCAAGCCAGGCCTACCTTCATTGCCTTCCATTTCTGGTAAGTTTTGAAAATGGTATGCCAGCGCATTGACCAATGTACCCGACCAATTTTGATAGGCAGGATGCACCACCATCCCGGCTTCTTTATTCACTACCAGCAGATGCTCGTCTTCATAAACAATATTAAGTGGAATATCTTCAGGCACTACCTCTGTATCGCGTGGTGGTTCAGGAAGTTCAACCGTAATGACATCTCCAGGTCTTACCTTATAATTAGGCTTTACGTCTTCTTCATTCACTTTTACGAAACCATCCTTAATTCCCGACTGCAATTTACTTCGAGTAGCATTGGGCAATCGATCCATTAAAAACTTGTCGATCCTCAACAACGCCTGCTTCGGATCAGCCACTATTTTGTGGTGTTCGTATAATTCTTCCTCTTCCGGATCGTAATTCTCTTCGGCCATATAATAAAATCTATAAATAGAAAGCTATCGGATGGCTTCAAGCCATCCGATAGCTAATCACATACAAAAGTAGCACTTAATATCTTATTACACCCATCAGGTGGCTTCAAGCCATCCGATGGATAAGATCAGTTGGAATCACCACAAGAAAACTACTCGCAGCCAATCGGGCTTCCCGCAGGGGGATCAAGCGGCTTAATGATTTTATACTCTTCAGGATTCTCCAAATATTGACTAATCTTATGCATCGCCAAGTTATAATGCGCCTCTTGAGAAGAGTTAGCAGCTCTCGCTGACTTTAACCAAGAGTTTAATGCATTGATTTTGAGCAACGCAATTGCTCGTACCTGATCAGAAACTTCTTTCTCATTGGCTAACCTAAATAAATGATCAAGCACCAAGCCGTCAACCAGCCTTTCAATTTCTCCACTCAGTTGTTGGTTATGATTTTTCTTCCATGTCGCGGCTATAAGTTGGTCTATCACACCATCAAGCCCTAGTTGATTATTGTCTCTGGCTTTATATTCAAGCAATCTTTGTGCCCTGGCTGGGTGGAAAAGCAAATCCAGAGTCATGTTGGCTGCACTCTCTGCTGCACTCAATGGATCAAACGTAAGACCCGTTCTGATATTGACCAACTCTCGTGATCTGGAGGAATATAACGGCCTTGGCGGTATCAATTTTAGCAACTCCTCAGGCAAGACCAGTTGACTCGAAGATAAAGTCATCAAGAGGGCCTGCAATGCTTTTTGCTGTTCTTCTTTGCTCACCACTTCAGTGATCAATTGACCATCTCCGCGTAAGGCATAGCGATAATTCAAACCACCAATGAGTTTCACGGCAGCCTCTGTCTGATATCTGTGAAAGAAATAAATAGGCACCAACACTTCTTCTATGTTGGCATATGGCTCTCCACTTCTGATACTTTTCTCACCGAAATTTTTCAATGCCACCTGCCTCACGCTCAACACTCTGGTCAACTCCTCAGGTGCATTCTTTCCATTGTCCCAAAGGTGCGCATAAGGGTGTGCACCGCCTTGTGGTCGGGCATCCTGGTCTGACAAAAAGCTTAAGCCTTGGTCAAAACCATATTGAATGATGTTATTCAATGCTTTTTCTTCATCTACCCCTGCAGGAAAGTCCTGATAACCGTATTCAACAGCCACTTTATCCCATGCCCCTATTTTGTCATCATATGCATTAGAAAGGTCAATTTTTCCATCTTTTAACTCTGCTAATGGGTGTGGGTAATCCATCACTGAAGCTCGGCCTTCGGCACTACTAGCATAACTATGTGCTAACCCAATGGTATGCCCTACCTCATGTGCGGAAAGTTGTCTTAACCTGGCCAATGCCATTGCTTCCATTTCTGGAGGGACGGTTGTTCCGTCTTCATAAGGCGACAATAGGCCTTCTGCAATAAGGAAATCTTGTCGTACTCTCAACGAGCCTAAAAGCACATGCCCTTTAATGATTTCTCCGGTACGTGGATCCGTTACAGAAGATCCATAAGACCAGCCTCTGGTAGAGCGGTGTACCCAATTGATTACGTTATATCTCACATCTAGCGGGTCAGCATCTTCTGGCAGCATTTTTACCTGAAAGGCATCCTTATAACCTGCTGCCTCAAACGCCTGATTCCACCAACGGGCACCATCTAGCAGAGCCGAGCGAATCGGTTCTGGTGTACCCGGATCAAGATAGTATACGATCGGTTCTAAGGCCTCACTTACCTCTGCTGTTGGGTCTTTCTTTTCTAACCTATGTCTTGAGATAAAACGCTTTTCTATATCCTCACTAATGGGTGTGGCATAGTCGTAGTAAGAAATGCCAAAATAGCCTGCACGTGGATCAAATTTTCTTGGTGTATACCCATCATCAGGTAGCTCTACAAAAGAGTGGTGCATGCGCACGGTTACATTGGTAGGGGTTGGTGTTACACTGCGGATATACCCTCCGGAAGGAGTTCCTGTAAAAGTCAACGTTACTTCAAACTCAGAGTTTTTAGGGAAGTTTTTTGTTCTATCAAGATAGAAAGCCGACATGCTTTTGTTAAGCGAATAGCTACCCTGATTTGATCTTTTTAATCTCGAGGATACATCATGTGCATCACGCATCAAAAAGTCTGTGGCATCAACTAAAACTTTGCCTTCCTCTTCAGTTACCATTTCAAAGCCATGTAGCACCGACTGGGCAAATGCATCTCTCACCGCCTTTTGTTCTGCCGGGTTATCACTAATGGCTCTGTAGCTATAGTTTGGCTCTACCATCAACACCTTTGGTCCTCTGCGCTCAAACTTTACAACTCGCGTATTGCCTAGCTGATTTCTATCTAAGCCTATATCATTTGAACCGACACCAGCCGCGAGTGAGTTTACATAAATAAACTCCTGGTCGAACTTATCTATCACTAAATAAATTTTATCCGATTTCCCATCATAATAGTACTCTAAAAAGCCCTCATACTTAGTCATGCCAGCAGTTTTGCCAGCGATGCCTAAATTTGATTGGCGGGAGTTATCAGAGGTTTTTGTGGAATTTGAAGTGGCCGCGCATCCTACTAATAAGATGGCCAGAAAGATGTATAGTTTGTTCATAGGGATTGATTTTTTAATAGCAACCTAATGTATTAATTAATCGGCCGATAAGCAATCTTAAATGTGATAGCCGGAGTCTGTCGATATACATCGTGGCTTTTGAATTTTAAGGTGTAATTTACCTGAACTGGATAAAACCTTAATAGAAACTCAATATATCCCCTTTATGGAAGAGTTAGGGGAAGGTTTTAAAATGTGCTTTTGTATTGAAATGTTATTGTGTTGATTAGTCCTCCTCTGTATCTCCTCCTTGAGGAGAACAAAGAATCATTTCAATCCAAAGCACATAATTAATGTAGAATGAAGCTATTTTAAATTAATTGAAATTTCTATGTGACTAAAACACACAATGCCGCTTATAAGAATAAAACCATTGACCTGACGAATTTGAATACGGCCAGACATATGACCGAACAAGAAATTGACTATGAAAACCGCCTGGTAAACGAGGCAAAACGTAGTCCGAAGGCCTTTGGTAAGCTTTATGACCGCTATTTCGAAGGTATTTTTAATTTTATATTAAGGCGTACCGATGACGAGATACTGACTGCTGACCTATGTTCTCAAACTTTTTTGAAGGCATTGCAAAACCTAAAGAAGTACGAATATCGCGGACTGCCTTTTTCTGCCTGGCTATTTAGAATTGCCAGCAATGAAGTGAACAAGCACTACAATAAGAAAAAGAAAAAGCGGGTGTACAGCCTGGAAGAAGAGCGCGTGTTTCAAATCATCGAAAGTAATGATGAACATGATTTTAGTGAAGAACAGATAGAGCTGTTGATAAAGACCCTGAAAGACCTGCCTACCGATGTGATGGAGGTATTAGAATTAAGGTTTTTTGAGGATAGAAGCTTTAAGGAAATAAGTTTTATATTAAATATTGGTGAGAGTGGTGCCAAAATGCGCTTATATAGGGCATTGGAGAAATTGAAAAAACACTTTAAAGTCAACTGGGACGAATAATGGGAAGACATGACATCAGATTGAGAAGAAAACGCATGACTTCAAGACGTATTGAAAGCCATAAGAACTACTATGAAGTAATGCGTAGACACCAGAAAACGAGTAGGCTCAAAAAAGTATTTAAGCTTTTGATATTGCTCATCTTTTTCCTGGCGCTGATCTTCTTTTCTTATTCCCTACTGACCAAAGTGAATGAAGCGGATCAATCGCAAGAAGAAAACACCTCTTACAGAGTAAAAATAAAGACTGAGCAACAAGTTTGATGCTCATACATCCCGGCCGGGTGATTTAAACAAAACCATTAATGGCTCAAAAGCCATAAGTGGTATGTATTACCTAAACAAACGTGATTATGGAACATCGTAAAAATTTAAACAAAGATTTACGCAGACAATCCGGCCTATTTTTTCAGATTGGTTTGCTTATCGCCATGATGCTTTGTGTGAGTGCCTTTGAGTACACCGCAAAGAAAGAGTACAAACCCGCAGATATCTCTTCGGGTGAGCCATTGGATGATTGGAAGCCTCCAATAACTGTAAACCCTCCACCAAAACCACCTAAGCCCAAAGTGGTGCCAAAAGTAGTTGAAGTGATTGAAGAGGAGCCTATTGAAACCCCAGACGTAACTTTTGATATTATTGATATAGGTGAAATTGATGTGCCTGAAGTTGAGCCTCCCGTTGAAAAGGCTGTTGTAGTGCCCTTTGATATTGTGGAAGAAATGCCAACTCCAGTAGGAGGCGAAACAGCTTTTTATAAATTCATTAGCAAAAACTTAAAATACCCCAAACAGGCTCAGCGTATGGGTGTGGAAGGTAAGGTGTTGGTGAAATTCGTAGTGCTTGAAAATGGGGCCTTGGATCAAATTCATATACTCAGAGGAATTGGCGCAGGTTGTGATGAAGAAACGATTAGAGTTTTGGAAAAAGCCCCAAAGTGGAATCCTGGAAAGCAGAGAGGCAAACCTGTGAAGGTCTGGAAAGTAGTACCCATTAATTTTAAATTGAATTAAGCGGAAAGAAGGTAGTCGTCTGACCACTTTGAGTGGTCAGACGACTCTTTAAACATTATTTCTTCATACTCGCTTCTATCTCCTTTGTCAGTTCGGCCATTTCAGCACCAAACTTTTCTATAGAAGCCTCTTCAGCCAGTAATTTATTACCTAATGTAACTGTTTTATCGGCAGCTTCTAGTAATACCGTCAGCTGGTGATAATCTTCTTTAGGGCTTTGATGTACCCACCACTTGCCATCAATCTTTTCAAATCTCACTCTTCCTCGCATATCAGGAACCTCGACCGGAGTATAATAAAGTCTTGTCTCTACATCACTTTTCTTTTCGAGCTTTATTTCTACATCTTCACCACAAGGTGTAAACATGAGCATACCCAACGCAAAGCCACCAATACTTACGTTTTTCTTGTAGGGATCATCTCCATAAAAGGATTTTGCTTTGACAAAAAAGTCATAATATTTATCTGGGTTGAGGTAAGCATTCACTAATAGTTTGGCTATCTCTTTATGCTTTTCGTTAGGATAGTACAATGCCATCATGGCATCCTTATCTCCAGCTTCACATGCAGAAAGAAATTTTTCTTTCAGCTCTTCTGGAGTTTGCTGAGAAAATGCAGTGTTAACTGCTGCGAACATCAGCATCAATAATAATACTTTTTTCATATTTAATTGGATTTGGTTGAAAGCCTAAAGAACTAAAATCATTCCTTTCTTACAAACCTGAAGTACCTTTTATTTTCCTCAGACATGTCAGAAATAAAAACTACCAGACTATCGCCATTTTGTGTGTAGCTGATTTTATTAGGGAAATCATGTTTCTCATTTACGCAAATAAACCCATTCTCCTTTGGCGTAATTTCAAAAGACACCGCTTCAGGGTTATGCGCAACATCTGCCGAATAATAATGCTTCCCTTTCTTTTCTAAAATGCTCAAATACTCGACAAATACGGTGTCTTTACCTTCTAATGTACACCCAATGCCATACATTTTACCACTTTTGACCTGCCAGGTCTCATAAGCTATTTGACTTTCTTCCATGTCAATTCTTTGCCATTGGCCGATAAGCCATGTGTAATCAGCATCGAAAGAGGTTTGGTTACAGGCAGATAAGCTAATAATCAATGACAAAGCCACAGAGAACTGACGAATACTTACATACTTCATAATAAGTACAAGTTACTGCTATTTTTCTTATTACAGAATAGCAATTTGTCGCATATCTGTTTTAGAAATATCCCCCCAATGATTAATATTGATGAGGTTTTAAATAAATCAAAATAACGAAAGCGATGAAAAACTCTATTTTTATTTTGTTGGTGCTAGTTGCCGCAGGTTGTAAACAATCTACAGACTTCAGCGAGGCCACGGTGGCTGGCATGTCTGATCTACCAGCCGGTGCCATTAAAGAACCTTATGAAAATAACTCTGACCTGGTCAAAGTTTCTGTTAACTACACAGATGGTACCTCAGCTGTTGGTGATTATCTCAATGGTAAAAGAGAAGGTGCATGGACCACCTTTTACAGTGATGGTTTGGTAAAAAATGTAACAAGTTATGTAAATGGAGTTAAGCAAGGTGTCTATGTAGACCTTAGTGACCGTGGACAACTGGAAACCAAGGCTTATTATCACAACGATCAACTCCATGGTCAGTGGGTTAAGTTTAACCGTAACCGTGTAAAAGAAGAACGTACCTATCAAAATGGTGCATTAAATGGTACTGTAAAAATCTTCTACGACAATGGCAATACTATGGAAGAAAGTCCATATGTGGATGGAAAGCGACATGGTGTAGCTATTTGGTACGACCAGGATGGAAATGAGACCATTCGTTATGAATACGAAAACGGTCAGTTAGTCAAGCAATAACTGTCATATTGTCATTTTTCTAAGAACTTAAGGTATTATTGCGTCATTTTTACAGTCTTTGGTGACTTCTAAGCCATTGGCATGTGACTTGTATTTTATTGAGTAAAACAAAAATTTACAATGTTAAACCAATAAAATAAGGAGGTAATTATGACACTTATTAAAAGATCAAATGACATGTTTCCTACTTTCTTTGACGACTTTTTTGGAAGAGATTGGTTTTTCAATAATGATCAACAAGGAAGCACACTTCCTTCAGTAAACATTAAAGAAAACGAGGATGGATATGCTGTAGAAATGGCAGCACCCGGAATGAATAAGAAGGATTTCAAAGTAGAGTTAGACAACGATACTTTGACAATCTCATACGAAAGAGAAGAGAGCACGGAAAACAAAAATGACGAAGGTAGATACACCAAGCGTGAATTTAACTACCAGTCATTTAGCAGATCGTTTACACTACCAAACACGGTAGAAGCTGATAAAATTGAAGCTAAGTATAAGGATGGATTGTTAACCTTAAGCATTCCTAAAAAGGAAGAGGCTAAACAGAAGCCATCCCGACTAATAGCGATCTCATAATTTACATTAAATAAAAACCAGAGGATGAGCAGATTATCCGTTCATCCTCTTTTTTTCATGTGATACAACAATCGACCTCTTTAGGCGTATTTATATCACACAAGGTCAAACTAGTTTAACCCGTTGTCAACCAGACATTTTTTATAAAACGGTTAAAACAAAATAACAAAAGAGATGAAACAGTTTAGCGCATTATTTGCAGCTGCCATTCTGGGTAGCGCACTTACAGTTGGTTCTTTCCAGCTGTTAAAAGAAGATCAACCTAGGCGTGAGCAAACAGCCATTGAAAAAGTACCCGCCTTTCATACGGCTTATTCAGCTAATGAAAACGGTGAGGTCGTTCCTTTAGATTTTACAAAAGCCGCAGAAAAAGTGATGCCGGCAGTGGTACACATTACATCTACACAGCAGTATACCGGTAGACAACAAATGCAGCAAATACCAGAGCCATTTAGAGATTTCTTTGGCCCTTTTCAGGATAGAAGTCCACAAGGCCCTAGACAGGGATCGGGAAGTGGCGTAATTATAAATAGTGAAGGGTACATTGTGACTAACAATCATGTAATTGACAATGCAGATGAAATTGAAGTAACGCTACACGATAACAGAACCTATATTGCTGAAGTAATTGGTACCGACCCTAGCACCGACCTCGGCTTAGTAAAAATAAAATCTGAGAACTTGCCATACCTACCCATAGTAAACTCAAACGATGTGAAAGTCGGTGAGTGGGTTTTAGCAGTAGGTAATCCATTTAATCTAAACTCTACAGTAACAGCAGGTATTGTAAGTGCAAAAGGTAGAAATATTGGCATACTCAATAATGCTACACAGGAGAACAGGCAGAATACTTCTATTGAATCATTTATTCAAACTGATGCTGCAGTGAACCCTGGTAACAGCGGTGGAGCACTTACCAACATAAATGGTGATTTGATCGGAATTAATACAGCCATAGCCAGTCCTACCGGGGCATACAGTGGTTATTCGTTTGCTGTGCCATCTAATATAGTAGCCAAGGTGGTTGAAGACCTCATGAAATATGGCGTAGTTCAGCGAGGCTGGCTCGGGGTGACTATCAGAAGTGTAAATGATGACCTGGTCAGAGAATTGGATCTCGAAGTAATGAAAGGTGCGCTTGTTGATAGCATCAGCGCAAATAGTGGTGCGATGGAAGCTGGTATCAAGTCTGGAGATGTTATCGTAGAAATAGATGGTATTGACATTAATAATACTGCAAACCTCATTGGCTATGTAGGAAGTAAAAGACCAGGCGATCGTGTGAACATCACAGTAAACCGAAATGGTAATGAAAAGAGCTTTGAAGTATTGCTAAAAAACAGAGAGGGCAGTACAGAGTTTGTTAAAAAAGAAGAGAAAGATGCTTTAGCAATTCTTGGCCTTGAATTGGAACCGGTAGATGCCAAAACACTCAAAAGATTACGCATTGATAATGGCGTGAGGGTAAAATCACTCCGACCAGGCGAGGTAACAAAAGCGACACAAATGCGTGAAGGCTTTATCATCACAGAAATTGATGGCAAAGAAGTTTCAAGTGTAAAGGATGTAAATAGAATTCTTGAGAATAAGAAGGGTGGAATTCTTATAGTAGGTGTTTATGAAAATGCCCCGGGTAGTTACTATTATGGACTCGGATTGGATTAACTAATTAATGGCGAAGATTTTATGTAAATATTGTATCCAATAAATATTTTTCTTCGTATAATTAAAGTAACAAGATCTTTGACAAAACAATTATTTTAAATGCCTATGAAAAGACTCTTTAAGAAAGGAGAGCGGGTAAGAAATAGCAGGGATGGACGTGTTATGGAAGTCTTAAAGTACATTAAAGACAAAAGCTCGTACTTAGTGGAATGTGCCTGGTTTGATTTAGAGAAGAAAGAAATTAGGACGTACAGAATTAAACAAAATAAACTTTTAAAAGCTAGTTAAGATGAAGGAGCCCCGAAGCAATTCGGGGCTTTTTTTATGCCTTTTGCTTTCTCTTTTTTTTAGAATCCTTTGCTACAGGCTCGTCCTTAAACTCATCTCTTAGTTCATCAGCATTTGTATAGCACACAGGGGAGCTGTTCTCAATATTTTTTTTGGTCTTTTTCATAATTTGGGCAATCCCATTCTATCTATAAGTTCCTCAAACCGACTATCATTTCTCAGCGGTTTCCACACCGGACTTTGACACAGAAATATCATTGCTCCTATGCGTTCATCTACACAGCGATTTAGGTATTTAAAAGCATTTTCTTTATCACCAATGCCTGTATAAAGTGTGGCAAAGTCAATACTATAAGAAATGTCTTGTTCTCCTGAAGCCTTTGCAATAAGATCCTTTAGATAGCCTTTGGCTTTTTCCACATCTCCTTTCAAAGCATAAGCATAGCCCAATTGTGTATCATGCTTGATGGCATGCACGGTGTCGCTCCCTAAACTATTAAACAAGTCAATAGCTTCATCATATTTCTCCTGCATCAAATATGTCCAGGCTTTAAACTCACTAGCCGCCTTGAATCCCGGATCGATTGAGAGGATTTTGTCATACAGCTCAATGGCCTTATCATATTCTTCCAGGAAATAGTAAAAATCTGCCAATGTACGATTGGTGTTGGTAGACAGCGGATCTATTTTCAAGGCCTCTTCCATTTCCAGTAGTGCAGGATCATACTGGCCGTATAGTATATGATAGAGGGCGTGAAGAATACGCGCATTGGGCGTGTTTTCATTAATTTCCTTGGCCTTCATGACATTATCCAATGCGCCTTCCCAATCCCAATCCACGAAAAACTTAATGGTTGCCAGGGCCAGTAATGCTTCTGTTTCTTCCGGATTGATGTGAAGCGCTTTTACTCCATACTCAAGTGCCTGTTGTTTCGCTTCCTTAATAGGAACAAACCCAGTGATCCCCAGGAACGCATAATCGGCAGCCAATTTGCCATAAGGCAAAGAAAAGTTAGGTTCTTCCGCAATGGCTTTCTTATAATAATCCACCGCTGCAAGTGCATCGGAAGGAGTCCATTTGTTGCTTTCATATAGGCCTCTCAAGTAGAAATTGTAGGCCTTGAGATTGTCAGTTGTAGGTGTCACAATGGTTTCCGATCGCTCTTCTTTAGAGAGTTTCTTCCTCAGTTTATTGGCTATGACTCTGGAGATTTCATCCTGCACCTCAAAAATGTCTTCCAAAGCCCTGTCATAGGTCTCCGACCACAAATGATAGCCATCACTGGCGTTGATCAACTGCGCTGTGACACGCACTTTATTCCCCGCTTTTCTCACGCTCCCTTCCAGAACAGATTGCACATCAAGCTTTTTCGCTATTTCTCTGATGTCGGTATTTTGGCCTTTAAATGAAAAGCTGGATGTACGCGAGGTTACTTGCAGGCCATCCACTTTGGTAAGTGCATTGATAAGCTCTTCTGTAATGCCATCGCTGAAATATTCATTTTCAGGATCAGTGCTCATATTTACAAAAGGTATGACTGCAACACTTCTGATCCTTTCCTTAACCTTACCTTCCATCTGATCACGCCCAGGTACGACCAACGAGCCATTAGCGATAGCAAAAACCTCAATGGATCTTTTAACATTCTTTAGTTCGAAAGCACCCAAGGCGTGTGATTTAATTGTTCGGTGATTCTTTATTTCATCAAATACTTTGTCAGAAATAATAACACTACCAGGGACGGCCAGTGATTCAATTCTGGAAGCTACATTAACCCCATCACCAAAAATACCATCTTCATCATGCACGATATCTCCCGTGTGGATGCCTATGCGTAGGGGAATTTTAGGCTCTTTTGTAAGTGCCTCTTGAATCTGAATGGCACATTGGGTGGCATCGAACGCACTATCGAAAATACTGAGCGTACCATCGCCATAGTACTGTATGATATTGCCATTATGTTCTTTTATTGACTGTGTGAGGACCTGCCGGTGTCGGTCACGATTTTCTTTTGCTCTTGACTCATCGTCTTGTACCAAGGCCGTAAAACCGACCATATCGGTAAACATAATTGCCGCAAGTTTTCTCGTTTTTCTCACCCTGGTAAAATAACGCTTTTTTACGATATCAAATAACCATATGGTTATGAGGTTAAGATTTCATACGTAGTTAGGCACATTACGTTTGACAATGACAGCAATTGAGGTAAATTGGTTTAAAATTAATACACCTCATATGAAAAAATATATCCTTGCTACTCTTCTACTTTCAATTCAGTTTGGCCTTTTCGCGCAGGAATTTCCTGTTATTAAAAACTATGGCGGCATTTATGATATTCCTGAAGCTACAGCAAAACCAGATCCCGCCCGGCAATATAAAATCATTGTTGACCTCGTCTCGGCAGATGACAATCCTACCAAGCTTGCCTGGTCTCTCAATAATGTAGCAAGAATGATAAATCTACATGCCATTGGTGGTGTTCCTCCTACAAATATTCACGTGGTTTTAGCTGTTCATGGTGGTATGACTACGAGTTTGTTGAGTGAAAATGCCTATCAATCACGTTTTCAAGTTGCAAACCCACACATAGACCTTTACAAAGCGTTACACGATGCTGGGGTAAGAATAATTGTTTGCGGCCAATCGATGAAGGCCAGATTGGTAGATCCTGATGATTTGCTAGAACATGTTGAAATAGCTACATCCATGCTCACCACAGTCAGTACTTTTCAGCAGGACGGATACGTTGTTTTTAAGTTTTAGCTATTCATTTCTAAGCGAATCAATAGGGTTCACTCTCGCTGCTTTCAGTGATCTGTAGCCTACACTTAGGACCATAAAAAACATAACCGTTACCACTGCAACAACTAGTATCCACCAGGAAATGTCGGTTCTAAAGGCAAAGTTCTGAAGCCATGAATCCATCAAATAATAGCCTAAAGGAATGGCAATAATTGCTGAGATGACCAGCAGAGTTGTAAAGATGTCGAATTGAATTTTCATTAAATTCTTTAAATCTGCGCCCAGCACCTTTCTTACACTAATTTCCTTGGTTTTAGATTCGGCAACAAATGCGGCTAATCCATAAAGTCCTAAGCAAGCTATTAAAATAGACAGACCAGAAAAATAGCCCACAAGCGAAGCCATCTTCTCTTCCGACTGATAAAGTTCATTGAAACGATCCTCTAAAAAGTAAAACTCAAACGGTTCGTCTGGGTTTATTTCTGACCAGGCTGATTTTACTTGCTCTGTGACGTTTCCCTGATAATCATCAACTATTTTTAATGAAACATTGCGGTGCCAATTATCCAATTTCACTAGCATAAGGGGCCTAATGGTGTTATGCAATGACTCGAAGTGATAGTCTTTAACCACACCTACTATTTGCACCGGTTGCTCTCTATGGCTTATCTCAATCTCTGTACCTAGAGGGTTTGGCAAGAGGTAATGCCTTGTAAATGCTTCATTGACAAGGATATTGTGCTCACTACCAAGTTTACGAGTACCTTCTCCGCCCTGGCTTAAAGTCATACTTAGTGTATTTAAATACTCATCATCAATGGTAACAACATCGATCAGTTGCTCTTCAACTTCAATACCTCTGGGTTTCACTCTCCATGAGTTTAGGTTTTCAAAGGGCAAATCAGAAGAAGCTGAAACACGTTCGACAAAAGGGTATTGCTTTACTTTATTGATGAACGTTTCTTTCTGTTCTATTGTGTTACCTGATTTAAGCTCTACAACCATCACATCATGCACATTTAAGCCTAAGTCTTTATTCTTGATAAATTTCAGTTGCTGAAAAATAGACAGTGATGCAATAATCAAAACAATGGAAGTAGTAAACTGAAATACTATGAGCACTTTTCTCATAATCACGGCAAGCCTCGAATCACCTTGGCTTGATTTACCCGTGAGCATTCGGTTAGGACTTAAGGATGACAAAAAGAAAGCAGGAAACAGTCCCGCCACAATACCTACCACAAGAGCTATAAACAATGAAAACGGAAGTATCACCCATAGGTCTGATCGTTGAAAAGTCGCAGTGCTAAAAGCGTTGATCGCTGGAAGTGCGGCAGCCATTAGCACAAACCCAATGAAAAGGGCGAGTGTGGAAATTAACAATGACTCACGTAAAAATTGACTTATTAAAGTCACTCTGCTGGCGCCAAGGACTTTCTTAACACCAACTTCTTTTGCCCGCCAGGTAGCCCGCGCGGTGGTGAGGTTTATAAAATTAAAACAGGCAATCAACAACACAAGTATTCCTACGGCCATTAATACATTAAGCACTTTATAATCGGAATTTGCTTCAATCTCTCCATTGAGATTAGAATAAAGATGAATATCCTCCACGGGTTGGACAAAAAAGCTGACACCAAATGAACTTAGAACCTCAGGTCCTTTTTCCTTTACTAATTGATTTACATCCGCTTGAAAATTTTTTGGATTTACTCCATCTGCCAATTTTACATAAGTGTAAATCCATACGTTACCCCAGTGCTCAAACATTTGCGGTCCATATATTTCTTTTGAAGAAGCCAACGATAGCAAGTAGTCAAAATGAAAATGTGAATTCACAGGAAGGTCGTTGACTACTGCAACTACTTCGTAATCACGGTCGTTGATATTTACAATCTGATTGATAGCCGATTGATCAGGAAAAAGTTTGTTGGCAACTTCAACATTTAAAACTGCCGTAAACGGATCACTAAAGCGTGATAAATCCCCTTCAGTCGATTGTATACCAAATACCTCGAACAAGTTTTTATCCGCAAAAAAGACATTGCTTTCGGTATAAAGGTTTTTATCATGCTTAACCTTCACTTCCAGCTCATGAGACAAGCGAGTTAACATTTTGACACTGCTTAGGTCATTGGCAACAAAATCTCCAAGTGCATAATTGACCAGTGCTGTTGACTGTTTTTCATTTTCTGACCCGTGCTCACGAGCAATTCTGTAAAGACTTTCAGAGTCAGGATATGATTTGTCAAACGATTGTTCAAATGATACGTGAAGATATATGAGGATACAAGCTGCCATACCAATGGCCAGGCCTGTAATATTGATGATGGCAAATACTTTTCTTTTCAGCAGATTTCTAAAGGCTATTTTTAAAAACATGGCGCAGGAAATTGGTAGTGAAATTTAGACGCAGCCATTTAGATATAGGTTACAAATGATGCCTGTTGCTATTGTAGCTCACTTCGAATCTCTAGCTTTGCTTCAATGAATACAGCGAACGATTGGATAGAAAAACTAAACATGGAGCCACACCCTGAAGGTGGCTATTTTAAGGAAACCTATAGGTCAGAAGAGTTAGAAAAATTCGATGGTTTTATTGGTTCTCGCAATATTTCTACTGCCATCTATTTTATGATTACAAAAGGGAACTTCTCTGCTTTTCATAGAATCAAATCGGATGAAATGTGGCATTTTTATGATGGGTCTCCAATAGAAATAGTGGTGATTTCGCCTGAGGGAAACCTCACCGCTCATCAACTTGGGCTCGATATTAATAAGGGTCAATTACCCCAGGCAATGGTTCCTGCTGGGTGCTGGTTTGCCTCGCGTATCGCAAATGATGGAGATTATGCATTGGCTGGTTGCACTGTTGCCCCGGGTTTTGATTTTCAGGATTTTGAACTGGCAGATAGAGTAGATCTGGTGAAGGAATTTCCGCAACACGAAGCCATCATCAGGTCGCTGACGAGGTAAGCACAATACTCGGCTTGCATACCAAACTTGATTGTAATGATAATATTCTTTTTCTTCACCGATCAATTCACTAAAGGCTATGAGTAAAATAATAATCGGCAGTCACGCAGAGTTTGAAAAATTTTTAGGAGAAGAAATTGGTGTATCAGAATATCTGGAAATCACCCAGGAGCAGATCAACAAATTTGCTGATGCAACGCTCGACCATCAATGGATCCATATTGATCCTGAAAGGGCAAAGGCAAGCCCATTTGGCAGCACCATAGCGCACGGGTACCTCACAGTATCGGTGGCACCCTATTTATGGAGGCAGATTGCTGAGATTCACAATCTTAAAATGATGATCAACTATGGTATCGAAAAGCTGAAATTTAACCAGCCGGTAACCGTGGGTAGTCATGTGAGATTAAGAGCAAAACTTCACTCACTGGTAGACCTTAGAGGAGTAAGTAAAGCGCATTTGCAAGTAACATTGGAAATTAAGGACAACCCAAAACCTGCATTTACAGCACTGATTGTTTTCTTATATCATTTCGATAATTAGCAGATGAGTCGTTGTAGCACACAGAAGGTTTGTTACGACTCACTCGAAATTGCCGAAGAAGCACTTTTACAAAATCATGCTAAAAACAACTATGCCCCGGGACAGGGGCCTATCAATGTTTATGAATGTGATATTTGTGGGTGCTTTCATTTCACTTCAAAAGGAGCTATTAACCCTATTTTGGAAGAAGAAAAAGACCGCATCAAGCGCTTGAGAGAAGCCAACTTTTGGGAAGATCGGTTCAGAAGATAAGTTTTAATCAGTGTTCCTTGGCAACAGCTTTACTTTCAAATTCTTTGGGAACATCGTAAAAGCAAAAGATTCTTTTACTTCTTCAGGCTTCACTTCTAGTGTCACATCAAAATTTTTGTAGATCATGGAAAGTGCCATTTTCATTTCGTGGACAGCCAAATTTCTACCCGGGCAAAATCTGGGACCAGCTCCGAATGTGCGAATACTCTGAGGGGAATGGCTAGTATGCATTGGACAGGCTTTGGGAATCCAACGTTCTGGAATAAATGATTCTCCATGGGTAAAGTATTTATCATCTGTTTGCGCCACTTTGTTCTGCATCATCACTGTCATCCCTTTTTTGATAAAAAGGTCATTTATGGTGACATCTTCCAGCGCCTGCAGGTACAGATTTGGGGTTACCGGTTTTAGGCGAATCGATTCCATCGCCACGGCTTCTGTGTAGCGCATGGCAGCCAGCTCCTCATTGGTCGATGGGCAGATGCCTGTAAAGGTGGTGTCAGCCTCAGCCCTAAGTTTTTGAACAACCTCAGGATGTTGGGTGAGATAATAGAGTGTCCAGGAAATAGAATTTGAGGTCGTATCTTCACCGGCCAGCAATATGGTAAAAACATTACCAAAAATTTCTTTATCAGAAATCGAGCCTTCCTTGTCCTGCTCAACTAGCAATGCCTCTAAAAAATTGGATGGATTCTCCCGAAGATCTGGATTTTCATTTAGCCTAAGTTTGGCTTTGTCTATAAACTCATGAACAACTTTTACAACTGCAGCTATGGCCTGATCAAATGCTTTGTCTTTTTTAGACTTATAATACCTCCACAATGGAATGGGCGCAGTAATCCGCTGATTAATCATCGGAAATACCTTCTCCATATGGTCCTGAATAACATCATTTTCTTTTTGAAGCGTGTTGATGTCATAGCCAAAAGCAATGTCAGTAGTAATATCTACCGTATACCGAACCATTTCCTTTTGAACATCAATCACAGCTTGTTTCTCTGAAAACACATTCCATCGCTCATGGAGTCGCTCAGCTACGCGTTGAAGTGTCGGCAAGAAATTCTGTACATTCTTTAGGTTTAAAGCCTCTGAAGTGAGCTTGCGATGTATCCTCCATTGCTCTCCCTCAGCATTGAAGACCCCGATGATGTCCATTTCGCTCATGATCTCATCAATCTTGGCAAATCTTCTGAATTGATCCGGCCTGTTTTTTAAAATCTCATGATTGATATCGGGGTCAGCTGATACGATAAACTTTTTGCCCATCAGACTTATTTTGAAGACATCGCCCACTTCCTTTACCCATTCTTCGAGAACTTGATGTTTGTTTTCAGCGTTGAATTTTGGAAGGTTGCCAACTATGGGAGTGCCTTTGGGAGAAGGCAAATCATCTATCGTGCGGATTTTATGCATGCCCTAAAATAGACTAATTGAATGATATTAACCCACTGTTGGCAGGTACACATACACCTTTGTACCTTCATTCGGAGCACTTTCTATTTTCAATTCTCCATTTGATTTTTTCACAAACTCAAGGCTTAATCTTAGACCAAGGCCTGTTCCCTTTTCATTTGAGGTTCCTCTTGTACTTACCATATTATTATCATACATCAATCTTTCAGCATCTTCTTTAGTCATACCTATGCCAGTATCACTTATCATGAGCAGTATTCTATCCCCTTCATAGTTTGCAGCAATATCTATTTGGCCGTTTGTATGAGTAAACTTTATTGCATTAGATAACAGGTTTCTAATAATAGAGGAAAGTGCTTCTGCATCAACAAATACCGTTAAATCTTCAGGCACAGTGTTTTTAAGCTTAATTTCTTTGATTATCAACTGATAGTTGAATAACTCTAAATTATAATCAACTACTTCTCTAAGGTTTACTTCGGTTGGTTTAAAGTTAAGACCTTGTTGTTGTGTAAGAGACCACGAGAGCATATCATTAAGTAGCACCATCACTGTATTAGATGCGTTATGGAGGTGTGTCCACATTTTATCTCTTTCTTCTGAATTAAGTGTTATGTTACTCTGAGGACTCAATATATCAGTAAGAGATTGGATGTTGCCAATAGGTGACTTGAGATCATGGGCGATAAAGCCAAAGAGTTTGTCTTTTGAATCGTTGGCACTGGTTAGTAGCTTTTTGTTTCGAAATAGCTTTACAGATAAATAGATAGAAATACATAGTAGTATTAATATTAGTCCTCCTAAAATATATTGTCTCGTAATAATTGCCTGCTTTTGTTCCAGCTCTCTGGCCTTACTTTCATTCTGCTGTGCCAGAAAATAGTTGTCGCGCTCCTGGCTTTCAAAATCGTACTTTGCCCGTATTACCTCAAGCTGCAGGTTTTTATCTGTATTGAATATTGAGTCCTTTTGACTCGCAAATAATTTATGGTATTGGTATGCCTCCTCGAATTTGCCCTGGCGTGCATAGTTATTAGCTATAAGGTTATAAACATGGTGTTTCTCTCTACTTTCACCTGATTTTTCCATCAATTCAATGCTTTGGTTAAACAAATCAAGTGCTTTGGTATGATTTCCTTTTAGCATAAATATTTCACCCAGGCTGTAGTAAATGAATATTTGGCCGGACAGAAAGTTATATTGCTCCTGTATTTCCAATGCTGCGTTGAAAAAATCTATAGCCTTATCATATTTACCCTGCTTGCCATAAGCTTCACCTATATTTCCATAAACAATGGCCGCCTCGAGTTGGTCATCAATTTGTAAATTGATGTTTAAAGCTTTATTGTAAAATATAATGGACTGCCCATAATTGCCCCTGAAAAATGCAATCACACCTTTATACCCATAGTTGCCCGCCATATTTACGGAGTCATTTCTAGAAATAGCCGTTTGAAGCATATTGTCATATATTTCTTCTGCTTCATCTAACCTTCCGGTGCTCAAATAAATCCCAGCTAAAACATTTGATGATTTAATATATTCTGAAGTATCATTAAGCGCCTTAAAAGTCTCTATACTTTCTATAATTAAAGACACGGATTTAATGTTGTCACCAGAGCGCCAGAGTATATGTGCCAAACCTCGAAGTGCCTGTGCGCTTTGATCCTTTTTATTGTTAGCATCAGCCAATTGAACCGCCTCATTATAGTATTTATAAGATTCATCAAACTCACCTAATTGGTACTTCAGGTCTGCTATTTTAATCAAGACCTCCAGTTGAAGATCAATTGAATCAGCCTTTCTTGAAATGATCAAGGCTTGTTGTAAACTTTCTAAGGCATGATGGTGATTGGAAACTGCCGAGGAAGAGTCTGCCCGTAACATCAGATCTTCAACCTGATCAGCGAAAGCAAATGAGGTCGTGAAATAGAATAAAAATAAGCCAAGCCTAAATTTCATGGCAATTAGTTTGATTGATAGCAACCTTCTAATTTATAAGGATAATCATAATTGCCAAGTTAATTTTTTAATTATAGGTTTTACAAAAAAGAAAACCCCAACCAGCATGGGTCAGGGTTTGAAGTAAATTAAAATTGTTAGAATTAAGCTTCAGCCAACTCAGGTGCAGTAGGGAAATCAACCTCAGTACCTGCTATATGATTAGTGTAGTTTGTTATCGTGTTAAGACCTACAAGTACAATAAGTTCAGCTAGCGCTGCTTTAGAATATCCTGCGTCAAAGAAGTTGTCAACTTTTGATTGTTCAGGGTATCCTTTACTTTCCGTAATTGCTTTAGCTAATTCAGTTAACGCTTTCAGCTTTGTGTCCTGAACTTCACCATTTCTAATAGCGACCATTTCATCTTGACTAAAGCCGTGATTTCCACCAATAGCCGTGTGGGCTGCTAAGCAATAACCACAATCATTAATTTGTGAGACCGAAAGTGCAATGGCTTCAGTTTCTTTACCGGAGAACTCTCCTTTACCGAGTGCTTCACCTATGCCAAGCGTTGCTTTTAAAGCTGGGGCTGAATTACCTATAGTAGCATAGATATTGGGTACCATGCCCATTTTGCTCTCTAATGCTTCAAATATTTCTTTTGATGCTTCACTTGCTTGGTCTTTGGTTAGTTTTTCTAGATTCTTCATATCAATTGTCATTTTTGTTTTAATTGTAACTTTTAATGTTACTGTTATAACGCGATGATATGAGTTATGTTCAGGAAAATATAATTGTTTGTGATTGTTTGTCGCTCGACCGACAGTTCCAGGCTACCTACCTTGACGTATGGCCTCTTTACCTTCGTTCTGCCCTAGAATATTTAGGAGTTTAGTATTCAGGCCTGCTATATTGGTTTGCTCAAGTTTACTCTTCATCGCAACTTCGGCTTCACTAAAAACATCGTGTACCAGCCCTTTCAGATTTGAGCTAACTACGCATTCGGGGTTCACTTTGGGCCTTTTAAAAAACTCTTCATCGCGCGTTGCAAGGTATATATCCCACAGGCTAATCTCTGAAGCATCTTTAGCAAGGAAAAAACCTCCTTTTGTACCGCTGCTGCTGGCTATAATTCCATGATTGCGTAATTCTTGAATCAGACGTCTGATTACTACTGGGTTGGTATTGACACTTTTGGCAATAGTTGTTGAAGACAATACCTGATCTGGCATATGTTTTAAAAATATACAAATCTGAACTGCCGTGGCATATTTAGTACTCGCCCTCATTAAATATAACTTTTATTGTTACAGTTATAACGTCTTTGACTGATTAGAGTTATTCGGACACTCTATTCCAAATGTCAAGATAGATCTTCCAATCTCCCTCCACTTTCTTCCAAACGATCACATATTTGCCTTTCCAATCAGACTTGGATCCATCGGCTTTGGTGGTGGAGCCTTCATAGTATCCGTAATCATAAGCATGATCTCCGAGCACCATAATCTCTTCTGGTAGTATTTTATGATAGCTGGTTGTCAGCCCTTCAGGTAAAGTCCATCGTTTTTTAATGTCTTCATGGCCTTCAATAATTCGTGGCCCACTTGGCATTATTTTGCCGTCTTCAGTATAAGCAAAGGCTATCTTGTCATAATCCGAATTCATCACATATTGTGAAAATGACTGAATCTTATTTTTTATTTGCTCAATGTCTTCCGGATCACCAATATAATTTTGTGCGGCTACAAGACCCACGGAAAGCGTAAGAGCCCATGTTAAAATATACTTTCTCATGATTTATTCATTTCTATTCCGATTTGCTCCATAAGCTTACTTGCGTTGAAACTATGACACAGGCCGTCTTCTAACTTATAGTTGAAAATGATCTTGTCATCTACGATTTCGCTATTGAAGCTGTAATTTTTCAAGTTAGTTAATTCATCGGATAGTTTCCCCAAAGCAAGATCATGTGTTGAAACGAAGCCCATGGCCTCCTTCTTTGACAGTTGCCTGATCAATGCCTCTGCCCCTGCATGTCGATCGTTAGAGTTGGTTCCTTTAAGTATCTCATCAAGCATATAAAGAACCGGGGTTCCTCCTTCAATGGTGTCAAGTAACTGTTTGATCCGCTTCAATTCGGCATAAAAAGAGCTGATATGCTCCTCGAGATTATCTTCCGTACGCATACTCGTAAATAGGTGCATAATGGAAAGTTCCATTGATGTGGCACATACAGGGGCACCCGCATAGGCCAAAGTCATGTTAACTCCTATAGTTCTCAAAAATGTGCTTTTCCCAGACATATTAGATCCTGTGACCAAGGCAATTTGTCCTTTGCCCTCCATTTCAAAATCATTGGCTACTCTTTCTTTTTTCGATATCAGTGGGTGACCAAGAGTTTTGGTTTTTAAAACAAACGGATTTTCACTTATGGTTGGAAATACAAACTCACTTTCGGCATAGGCCAACCCCGATAAGCTATTGATGGCCTCAAATACTCCAATGTTTGCAAACCATTGATTTACGTTATCGTGCTTTTCTCTTTTCCATCGTTCTGCTTTCAGCAACAAATGAATATCAAAAAGAAACAGTACGTTGAGGATCACATAAAACATATTGCTCCGGCCATTCAAAAATTCAAGGATACGCTGCAGCTGTAAAATTGATTTTGATGCACTAAAATTATCAGAATGGAATACGGATTGGTGTTCAACTAAATACTTTGAAGAAAATGTGGAAGTCTCTATGGTACCAATAAGACCACCATACGCTTTCAATGCTTTATATCCCTTCGAGGTGTTTTCGGTTATATCCATAACCTGAAAAGCATACTTCTTTAATACAATTCCGTTGACAAAGGCTACCGCTATGGTATAGTAGACACTTAGACCTGCAAATATATTTAGCGCTACAAGTGTTAGGATTGCAGCTGGTAGTACATAGGCAAATACCCTAGCCAACTTATCATACTTTAGTTTATTTGGCTCATTAATCCATCGAAGAAGGTTTTGTACATTGACTTCAGATGTAGCGTTGATTCTGCCAAGTGCTTCAAACTCCTGTCGCCAGGCAATCTGTTCGGTAAACTCTTTAACCGCTTGTTGCCTTTGATTTATTTCTAACGCACTTGTCGTGCTGGTTAACCACTGTGCCACTGTGGCCTTCCCGTTAGGTGTGCTGGCTCGATTCACTAATTGAAACAAGGAATTACGGCCAAATACATCAATGTCCTTTGCGTACGAGTGCTTTGACTCTAAATAGGAAATTCCGCTATCAAACGATTTCAGGTTACCATTAATTCTTTTTAATTCATCTTCATTTATATTTTCCAGATTTCTGGCTAATTCGCGTTTCCTGCCAATTAGATTGTGCCTATTTACAAGTACACCAAAAATGAATGGAAAGGAAATTCCTACAACGGCAACACCTACTCCAGATCGTGCATTGGCGAAATAGATAAATAGAACCAGCGCCACGAGAAACAGTACGATTCTTATCGTGCTGAAAAGATTATATGTCTTATTTAACGAAACTGCCTGAGCCCCGAAGTCCTTTTTTCTTTGTTCAAATATTTTATCCCTATCCAAAGTATTTATATCTTGATTGCTTATATCCACTATTACACATTAGTAACAAGTCCACATGAAAACTTACAGCCTCATTACATTATTCTTTCTTTTGGTAAATATCGCACACAGCCAGCCAAATCGCGAAGAATTAAACACATTAAGCAATCAGGTATTAAAACCAGCACTGCAGGAATACATGGAGCTTCTGTCCATTCCTAACAACGGACTTATTGAGTCACATGTTGAGGCCAATATGGTTTGGTGTGAAGATGCTTTTCAGCAACGCGGATTTAATACGCAAAGGATCGAAACTAAAGTAGCTCCTCTACTTTTAGCAACGCTGGAGGTAAGCGCTAAAAAACCTACTATGCTGGTATACCTTCAAATCGATGGACAACCTGTGGATAGTAGTAAATGGTTTCAACGAAGTCCGTACATACCTGAACTAAAAGAGGCGGCTGGCAATAAGTGGGACTCGATAAGTATGGATCAACTTCAAAATGACTTTAATCCTGATTGGAGAATTTTTGCCCGATCGGCCTCAGACGCCAAAGGGCCGGTAGCCATGTTTTTAGCTGCAATGGATGTGATGAACAACCAAACCTGGGAGCCCGACTATAACCTCAAAGTGATTATGGATTTTGAAGAAGAGCTTGGGTCACCCAACCTACCTGCTACCGTTGAAGCCAATCGGGAATTATTAGCTGCCGATATGCTTGTAATTTATGATGGGCCAAGGCACCCTAACAATAAACCCACACTCACTTTCGGAGCCAGGGGTATTTCTACCGTTACACTAAAAGTCTTTGGGCCAGAATTTCCGCAGCATAGTGGTCATTATGGCAACTATGTGCCAAACCCGGCTTTTAGTATGAGTCAGTTGTTGGCATCAATGAAAGACGCATATGGCCGGGTTACTATCCCCGGCTATTATGACGGTATTGAAATAAGTGAAGAGGCCCAACAAATTTTAAAAAGTGTTCCAGACGATGAAGAGAAAATCCGACAACAAATTGGTATTGCTCAGCCAGATAGTGTGGCTGCCACATTACAGGAGGCATTGCAATATCCTTCACTGAATATTAGAGGTTTAAGCGCTGGATGGGTAGGCGATGAATCGCGTACAATCGTCCCAAGTGAGGCTATTGCAGAAATAGACGTACGGCTAGTGAAAGAAACAGATGGCCCTCAACTTGTGGGTCTCATTAAAGAACATATCGCAAATCAAGGCTATCATTTTGTAGATGGTGAGCCGACAGATATGGAGCGAGAGAAGTATCCAAAACTCATCTCTTTTGAAGCCGAACATTCTTATGCAGCTTTTCGAACTGACCTTAACTCTGACATAGGCATCTTCTTAGATAAGGCACTGACAAGAGCTTTTGTTGTGCCACCAATCAAGCACAGAACATCAGGTGGGTCGATACCAATTTCTCCTTTTGTAACTACTTTGGGAATACCTGCTGTAACAGTGCCTACTGTAAACAGGGATAACAATCAGCATAGCCCTAATGAAAACTTAAGGCTGGGGAATTTTCAAGAAGGGATTGTTACTATTCTGGCTATTTTGACTGAGCCTATGAAGTAGTATTTTGACTGTGGTTTGTGAAAACACAAACCAAACCAGGAACTTTTCCAAAGTTTGAAACTTTGGAAAAGTTAAAAGCTACTACTTAAAAATAAGCCTTGAAAAATTAGTAGAGAAGTAATACCCTGTGTGCAGGCTTTACTCACCGGGTGACTCAGAGTCAACCGGTGAGTATATGTTTGTGAGGACACAAGACATGAAAGAAAAGTTAATAAGCAGCCATCTTACTTAAATACCTGAAAGACAAATAGTGCGGATAAATATGCCACCGCTGTCATGTAAACGAACTGAAGGATAGGCCATTTCCAGCCTTTGGTTTCTCTGTATACTATAGCCAGGGTACTCATACATTGCATGGCAAATGCATAAAAAACAAGTAGTGAAAACCCTGCTGCAAAAGTATAACGTGGGCCTCCTGTATCAGGGTTAATCTCATTACGCATACGACTCTTGATGGTGCTTTCATCTTCCACCCCACCAATACTGTAAATGGTGGCCATGGTTCCAACAAACACCTCCCTGGCAGCAAATGATGTAATGATGGCTATACCAATCTTCCAATCATATCCCAATGGACGAATGGCTGGCTCAATCGCTTTACCAAAAATTCCAGCATATGAGTGTTCTAGCCTATAGGCATTTACTTTATTTTCAAACTCAACGTCTGACAATTGACTCAAATCATACTGCTGAGTTATTCGCTGCTCAGCCATTTCTATTTCATCTCCAGGGCCGTAAGAAGCCAACACCCACAAGACAATTGAAATAGCAAGAATAACTTTACCCGCCTCGAATACAAAGGTTTTCGATTTCTCAAACATGGTCATACCTACATTTTTCCAACGTGGCACTTTGTAAGTAGGAAGTTCCATCACCAGGAAGCTTCTTTCTTTAGTTTTTAAAATAAGCTTCATCAATGCAGCAGAAAGAATGGCTGCTAAAAAGCCTAATAAATACATGCCCATCAATGCGAGCCCTTGCAAATTAAGAATACCTAATACAGGCTCATCGGGAATGATTAGTGCAATCAAAATTGTATAAACTGGCAGGCGAGCGGAGCAACTCATGAAAGGTGTCACAAAAATCGTAATCAACCTTTCTTTCCAGTTCTCAATGGTACGTGTGGCCATAATTGCCGGTATGGCACAAGCCACTCCAGAGATTAAAGGCACGACACTCTTACCATTTAGACCAAATTTGCGCATGATTTTGTCCATCAAAAACACCACGCGTGACATGTATCCGGTCTCCTCTAGCACTGAGATGAAAGCAAACAAAATTGCAATCTGCGGTATGAAAATAACGATACCGCCTATTCCAGGAATCACACCCTCTGTGATAAGGTTGGTGAGTGCTCCCGCAGGCAACAAGTCTTTAAGCGTTACACTTAGCTCTGAAAAGGTAAGGTCAATGAAGTCCATGGGAACTGTTGCCCAGGCAAATATTGATTGGAATATTAAGAAGAGTATAAACAGGAATATGGCATAACCCCAAATCTTATGGGTAAAAATGCTATCCAATTTACTCGTCCATTCTTTAGGCAAATAAGATGCATCTTCCTTTACAGCGCTGTCAATGACATGGTTGATTGCTGCATATCGCTCCAGCGTTTCTTTACGCCTAACCTCGTCTCTTTTGAAATCATGTTTAATGGCGATTTCTCCCAGTACCAGCTTATCACGATCACTGATTGAATCATTGATACTGTATTGCTGCAGCATCTGATAGGCCACATAATCTTCCTCTATCTGGAAGTTCTTTTTGACGTCATCGATAGCCGCACCACAATGAAGACGAGCATCAAATATGGGTCTTACAGCTCCATTGGGTTTTATCCCTGCCAGCACTTCTTTGAGTTTATCAACACCGATACCTCGCCTGGCGCGCATCGGTACGATGGGTACCTGCAATCTTTCTGCAAGCACATCAGCATCTATGGAGTGCCCTGTTTTCTCCACAATATCCATCATATTGAGTGCCAATACAGCAGGGATATTGAGGTCTCTTATTTGGGTGAAGAGAAGTAAATTTCTTTTAAAGTTAGAGGCATCAACAATGACTACAACCACATCTGGGTGTAGTGGATTGCTGCGGTTACCCAATATGTCGAATACGATCTTTTCGTCTGTAGAATTAGGATAGATGCTATACGTGCCGGGTAAGTCAATGATCTCGGCCCGTACCTCTTTAGTAAGTTGACAAAACCCTGTTTTTTTATCTACAGTTACACCAGGAAAGTTGCCTATTTTTTGATTGAGCCCAGTAAGGTGGTTAAACAGGGAAGATTTACCTGAGTTAGGGTTTCCTACAAGAGCAATTTTCTGAGTTTTCCCTGAAGCCATTTACAGAATTGAAATGGTAATCGCCTCGTCCAATCTAAGTGAAAGATTGTAGCCTGCAACACTTACGCAAATCGGGTCGCCCAAAGGTGCGGCAAAGTTGTATTTAATTTCGGTGCCTGGGAGGCAGCCCATTTCTAACAGCTTTAGTGAAAGTGCTTCATCCATAAAACCATTGATTACGCCACTTTCTCCCGGATTAAGGTCTACAACACTTCTGATTTTCACCTTTTATTTAGATTAATTATAAACTAACGCGAAGATATGCCGTAAATACATCATTCGCAAAAAATTGGTTCAAAAAGGGGGGTCTTTAAAGTGGGTGTATCCATTACCACAACACTTGTTTAGTACACTCTTTGTGGAAAGCCTATTAAACTACTAGTTTTGCTTCAAAATGGGTCTAATAACTTCGCATTAATACTCCCACTCCTCTAAAAGTCCCGCGTTATTAGTCGTGTGAAAAGCAATGTATTCTTTTCTATTACCAAACCAATCTAAAACTTCATTTCGATTCAATGATGTTGGTTTGATTGACAGAATTGAGTGATAAGAACTGAAATACCAATCTTCTAAATCCTTAACAAATCCATGCTTTACGGGGTTTTGATGAATGTAATTGATCACTGTTGTCAAATAGTGATCCGATTTTATCAAAAATCTTTTAGTAAAATCTATCCAAAGAGCACCCCTTCGTTCGTACATTTTATTGTAGGCTTTAGCATATGAATTAAGCAAATTGCTCAGATGTTGCATTATAAGCTTATGAAAATCCCCTTGATTTTTTGGATGATTCAGCAGTATCTCTTCACTATGTGTTTTAATTAAAAAATGAATATGATTAGGCATGAGACAATAAGCTAATGTATCGCAAACTGTTGGCATATAATGCGTAAACCGTTTTAAGAAATACCGATAATTCTCCTCATTTCTAAATAGGTTTTCGTTACCCACTGCATGATTTACAATGTGATAGTATGAGTCAGCTTCAAACTTTTCCAGACCTTTCATAACAAACCTATAAGGTTTTAAAAACCTTATAGGATTAATTTATCCAATTTACCTTACTACTCCTTCACTCCAGCCAAATCTAAAATAAAGGCATACTCTAAAGCGGTTTCTTTAAATCGCTTAAACCTTCCTGATGCTCCTCCATGACCAGCGTCCATGTTGGTTTCTAGCAAAATGGTATTGTCGCCCGTTTTCATTTCTCTCAGTTTGGCTACCCACTTGGCCGGCTCCCAATATTGTACCTGCGAGTCGTGCAATCCTGTAGTTACAAGCATATTTGGATACTCCTGCGCTGTAACCTGATCGTATGGTGAGTAAGATAGCATGTATTCATACGACTCCAATTCATTTGGATTGCCCCACTCATCGTATTCTCCTGTAGTTAACGGTATACTTTCATCGAGCATGGTTGTCATAACGTCTACAAAAGGAACTGCTGCTACCACGCCTTTAAATAAATCCGGACGCTGGTTGATTACGGCACCCATCAATAAGCCTCCCGCACTTCCACCGCGGGCATAGAGTTCGTCTTTTAAAGCATACTTTGATTGTATCAGGTATTCTCCACAATCAATAAAGTCATTGAAGGTGTTTTTCTTTTTGAACATCTTGCCATCCTCATACCACTCACGACCTAATAGTTGACCGCCACGGATGTGGGCAATTGCGAAAACAAACCCGCGATCCAGTAAACTGAGTCTCACAGAACTAAATCCGGGATCTATCGTAGCACCATATGAGCCATAGCCGTAAAGTAATGTAGGGTTGCCTTCAGATTTTTTCATTGACTTTTTATACACCAAAGAAATAGGTATTTGCACACCATCTCGAGCAGGAGCATATAGTCTTTTCGTTTCATATTCATCAGGATTATAACCTCCCACCACCTCTTGTTGCTTGAGTAAAGTCTTCTCACGGGTGCGCATGTTATAATCATACACGGAGCTTGGAGTAGTCATTGAAGTATAACCGTACCTCAAAAGTTCTGAATCAAAATCAAGATTTACCGATGTATATGCCGTGTACGCCTCCTCACCAAAATCAAGATAATGCTCTTCCTTGGTTTCTTGATTGATTACTCTCAGGTTATTATTGCCTTTTTCGCGCTCCTCAATGACCATATACTTTTCGAACACCTCAACGCCCTCGATAAATACTTCATTTCTATGCGGAATAACCTCTGTCCAGTTATCTTTAGCCGTTTTGGTGTCAGGGGTTTCCATCAGTTTGAAATTGGTGGCATCCCAATTGGTGATGACATAAAACTTGTCTTCAAAATGCTGAATGGAGTATTCAAGACCTGCCTCACGGGTAGTAAATTGTTGAAATTCGCCTTCGGGATTATCAGCCTCTAAAATGCGGTAATCATTGGTAAGCGTACTGCCTGACCAGATGACTAAAAACTTCTCCGATTTGGTCTTATAAATGCCTGTATAAAAAGTATCGTCCTCCTCTTCAAAAACGACTACATCATCAGTTTTTGAACCAAGTCTGTGTTTAAATATCTGATTAGAACGAAGTGTTTGCTCATCCTTTTTTGTATAAAATAATGTTTTATTATCATTGGCCCAAGTGCTGCTACCAGTTGTAAATGGTATTGACATATCCAATACCTGACCTGTCTTCAAATTCTTAACATAAAGCGTGTATTTCCTTCTACCTACCGTATCTACTCCATATGCCAATAGCTCATTGTTGGTACTCACATTCAGTCCACCTACACTAAAGTACTCATGACCTTCTGCCATAAGGTTAACATTCAGCATCACCTCCTCTTCAGTTTCCAGTTTTCCCTTTTTACGACAGTGAATCGGGTATTCCTGACCTTCCTCATATCGCGTATAGTACCAGTAACCATTCTTTTTATAAGGTACCGTTTCGTCTGTCTGCTTTATCCTTCCTACAATTTCCTCATACAGCTTTTCCTGAAAGTTTTCTGTATGCTTCATTACCGTATCAGTATAGGCATTCTCTGCTTCCAAATGGGCAATTACTTTCGGATCAGTACGGTCATTCATCCAGTAATAATTATCAATTCTGGTTTGCCCGTGTGCAGTAAGTTTCTTTTCTATTTTTTCAGCCTTTGGAGGTAAAGGTTTATTCATCGCAGATTCTTCTTTTTTATTACAACTTGCAAACATACTGCAAAGCAACAGGCCAAATAAGGTAAGTGTTATATTTCTCATAATTAAGCGGGTTTTTCTAACACAATGAACGAAATTGTTTTTAATAAAAATATGTTTAATGTGACAGGACGTTAGAATAGGGTATAGAAGGAAATAATATGGCAAAAAAGGAGAAAGGGGACAAAAAGCAAACTACAGAAACTGAAGATGAAACAATTGAAGAAACCTTTGAAGACGAAGAAGAAGGTTTTGGTGGTTTACCAGATAGGGATTTAAAGAAAAACTTAGGTTGTGGTTAAAGTACTTCTAAGAAATCTTTAAGTGTTTGCTGCGTTTCAGTCTTTTTTTCAAACATGCCCATATGCCCTGTGTTTTCTAATACCTTAACAACGGCTCTCTTTGGCAACAGAAACTGAGGTTCAATTTTTTCCAAGGGAACTGAAGTGTCCTTTTCACCAGCCATTATCAGGATTGGATTTGCAAAGTCTTCCAATACATCCGTCCGGTCTTGGCGGTCTCGCATGGCTTTGGTGTATGCTACTAGTGTTTTTAAAGGTGTTTGAGAGGCAATGGCTACAGCTTTATCGATCTCGCTGGTCAGGTTTTTACTGTTTTTACTGTAGAATAATGAGGGCACAAATGAAGTTGCAAATACCTCTACTCCACGTTTTTCAACAAAATCAATGGTTTTGTTTCTCGAGTCTTTCTTTTCTTCATCATCCGCATAGGCTGTGCTGTGAAAGAGACAAAATCCCTTAATCAATTCAGGCTTCAGTTTGGCTAGTTCTAACGTAACGTACCCACCGAGAGAGTGGCCAATAACAACAACTTGTTTTATATTGAGAGAATCCAAAAAGTCTGCTAGCGCATCAGCAATATCTGCCAGCGCAAAACCACCATTCGGCAAAGTACTATTGCCAAAGCCTGGTAAATCAACAGTAATTACTCTAAAATCTTTTAAGAATGGGGTTTTGAAATCACTCCACATTTCATGTGTTTCGCAAAACCCATGAATAAACAATAAAGGAAAGCCTTTACCTTCATCGGTAAAGTGAATTTCATTGTTCATGTAGTCTGAAACTTAGTTGTTAGCTAATGAAGGCTCTAACATTTTCACCACGGTGCTTTCTATCCCTTTAGGATCAAAGCCACACTCTGCCTGTAGCTCCAATTGTGAGCCATGCTCTATGATAGCGTCTGGAATACCCAGTCTTTGGACCTGAGCGCTGTAGTTATGATCGGCCATAAATTCTATTATCGCGCTTCCAAATCCACCCATAAGGCAACCATCTTCAACTGTGACCACTTTGTCGTGGTTTTTAAAGACTTCATGGAGCATCTTTTCATCCAGAGGTTTTACAAAACGCATGTCGTAATGAGAAATGCTTATGCCTTGCTTTTCGAGGTTTTCACAAACCTCCACAGCGTAGTTACCCACATGTCCAATTGTTAAAATTGCAAGCTCTTCACCTACTTTGATCTTTCTTCCCGTACCAATTTCGATCTCTTCAAATGGTGTTTTCCATTCAGGCATTACACCCTGACCTCTCGGATATCTGATTGTAAACGCCTTGCCTTTTCTTGGAAGCTGAGAGGTATACATTAAATCTCTTAATTCCTTTTCATTCATCGGGGCCGACACGATCATATTCGGAATGGCTCGCATATAAGCAATGTCATAAGCACCGTGATGCGTTGGGCCATCGGCACCGGCAAAACCAGCTCTGTCGAGGCAGAAAACAACTGGCAAATCCTGAATGCACACGTCATGAATTACCTGGTCGAAGGCTCGCTGCATGAATGTGCTATAAATATTGCAAAAAGGTATTAGCCCTTGTGTTGCTAGACCAGCTGAAAAAGTCACGGCATGTTGCTCGGCAATACCCACATCGAAAGCACGTTCAGGCATGGCTTTCATCATGATATTCATTGAAGAACCACTAGGCATTGCCGGGGTAATCCCCATGATTTTATCATTTTTCTCAGCAAGCTCTACTATTGTTTCGCCAAATACAGTTTGGTATTTAGGAGGTTGTGGCTTTTCTGCAACCTTTTTATAAATTTCGCCTGTTACCTTATCAAAAGTGCCCGGAGCGTGCCATGTAGTTTGATTACCATTTTCGGCAGGGCCATAACCCTTTCCTTTCCTGGTAACACAATGTAAAATCTTCGGCCCTTTAATATCTTTTAAATCATCAAGTACGCTAACTAAATGGTTTACATCATGTCCATCTACAGGGCCAAAATACCTCAGGTTGAGCGACTCAAACATATTGCTTTGGCTAAGCAAAAATGACTTGATACTATTTTCTACTTTAGATATGATCTCGCGCGCATTTGGCCCGAATTTGCTCACTTTCCCCAACACATTCCAGACTTCGTCTTTTACTTTGTTGTAGGTGTGAGAGGTTGTTATGTCCGTTAAATAATCCTTTAATGCCCCAACATTAGGGTCAATAGACATGCAATTGTCATTGAGTATGATCAGGATATTGCTGTTGGAAACACCCGCATGGTTCATGCCTTCAAATGCAAGACCACCAGTCATTGCTCCATCGCCAATTACCGCAATGTGCTGCTTATCTTCTAAACCTTTATATTTTGAAGCTACAGCCATACCCAACGCCCCAGAAATTGAGGTTGAAGAGTGGCCTACGCCAAATGTATCGTATTCGCTTTCTTTCCTTTTTGGGAAACCAGACAGTCCTTTATATTGTCTGTTGGTATGAAATTTTTCTTTTCTACCGGTAAGTATTTTATGACCATAGGCCTGGTGCCCTACATCCCAAACCAACTGATCGTAAGGCGCATTAAAAACATAGTGCAGTGCAACTGTAAGCTCTACCACACCGAGGCTGGCGCCAAAATGACCTCCATAAACAGAAACGTTGTCTACAATATATTGCCTTAGCTCTTCAGACAACTGTACCAATTCATTCTGATCCAGCTTTTTTAAGTCGTCAGGTGAGTCGATTTTGGCTAAAAGTTTTCCCGGTTCGATTAACATGATATGTTCAAAATCTGATAATACGTGATAAACAATAAATCAATGTAAGTGTTTTCTTCACCTATTGCAAACTGTTTAAAACGTGATTTAATACGCAAATTTAGCATTTTAATAATACAACGGTATTAATTGATGCGCTAAAATAATATCTTTGAGATTCTCTAAAACACTAGAACGCAGGTATCTTGAGTTTCGAAATTAAACTTCCGCTATTTGAAGGCCCTTTTGATCTTCTACTCTTCTTTATTGAAAGAGATGAGCTTGATATCTACGACATCCCTATTTCAAACATAACGAACGACTTTTTAGAATATTTACATCGTCTTGAAGAGATGAATGTTGAGGTGGCCAGCGAGTTTATTTTGGTTGCCGCCACATTGATGCGAATAAAGTCTAAAATGCTGCTGCCAAGACCTCAACTTGACGAGGAAGGGAATGAAATTGACCCCAGGGAAGAGCTCGTAAAACACTTACTTGAATACAAGAAATATAAGTCGGTGCTTGATCAACTCAAGACTATGGAAGAGGGTGAGATTGATAAAGAGAAGCGCGGCAATTTACAGAAAGAAATCAGATTGCTTTCAGAAAGTGTAAATGTTGAATCAGAGCTGCAGGATGTTGATTTATATAAAATGTTGAAAGTATTTCAACGCGTGATAGAGAGGTATGAATTGGAGAAAAACAAGCCTACACATCAGGTAGTGCAATATCCATATACCATTTCTGGTCAAAAGAGTTTTATCCTCGATCAATTGACGGACTCACCTAAACTTGCTTTCTCAAAGCTTATAGAAACAGAGCCAAATAAAATTGCTGTAATTTTTAACTTTTTGGCCATTTTGGAATTATTACAGATAGGACATATTACCCTACATTTAGGTATTGGTTTTAACAACTTTTGGATTGAGCGATTGGAAGAGGTCCCGGCCGGGTAGATGAATCTAGACAAGAAGAAAATACTAAAAACTTTAAACCCCAATAAAGTTTGGCTCCCAGCAGCCATTAGCGTTGGGTTTGTGGTTTTCCTGATTCTAACGGATGATGAGATCACCGCTCAACGGCTCAATCTTATATTTCAAGCTGACTACCTTCCCGTTATACTGGCATTTTGCATGCTTTTGATCAAAGAGCTTGCATATATCTACCGCATCAGGTCGCTTACCAATAAAGACCTCAGCTGGTCGAGCAGCGTGTATGTAATTATACTATGGGAATTTGCCTCTGCTGTTACCCCTTCTGTTGTGGGTGGTACTGCTGTAGCCGTGTTTATTTTGCTAAAGGAAAAGATTAACCTGGGTAAATCATTAGCCTACGTAATGCTTACCGCCATTCTCGACAACCTTTTCTTTGTAGTGGTCGCGCCAATCGCACTGCTGATTATTGGTTTTGATATTTTTCCTGATTTTGGGCAAACTATGCAGGGAGTGTTTATTACCAGTTACTCTCTCATTGCTATTTATACATTGATCATGTGCCTGGCATTATTTTATAGGCCTAGATTATTTAAGTGGTTCCTTATAAAAGTTACAGGCATCAAATTTCTAAGAAAGTGGAGGTATGCAGCTTACCAGCACGGAAATGAGGTGATGTGGGCTTCTTCGCTTATCAAAGGCAAAAGGCTTGGCTACTGGGTAAGAATCATTGCAGCCACCATTGTAGCCTGGATAGCCAGGTATACTATACTAAACTTTTTAATTGTCGCTTACACTGATGGTGTCTCTTTTGCTGAACACATTGTGATTTTTGGCAAGCACCTGATATTATGGATTGTAATGCTCCTATCACCTACACCTGGTAGTACGGGAACAGCCGAGCACTTCTTTATGCAGTCTTTTACAGGCTACCTCGGTCATTATACTATTGGTGCTGCTATGTTGTGGAGAGTTGTAAGCTATTATCCTTACCTTTTGGTTGGGGCGATCATACTACCCCGTTGGATTCGCAAGGTGTTTTTTAAGAAATCTGAGGAGTCGGAATAGCTCTATTGGGTGAATTTCTTATGAAGAGAAATTACCTGGGGTAAAAGCATTTCTTTTTCATCATTTTCAATGACAAAATCTGCCCTCGATCGCATCTCTTCAGCTGATAGTTGTTTACTTATTATTGCACGAATCGATTCTTCTGTTCTTTGAGGATCTCTTTTTTTTATTCTGGCTATCCGTAAATCTATGGGGGCATGTACATAAATCACTTTATCCAGAAGTTTTGCAGAGCCTGATTCAAACATTAAAGCGGCTTCTTTAATCACATATTGCCTATGCTGATTTTTCTCAACCCAGGCTTTATAATCGTTGCCAACTGCTGGGTGTACAATTGCGTTGAGCTCCTTTACTTTATCTGAGTCATTGAAAACTTTGTCGGCCAGGTAGGCTCTATTGAGGCCCGACTCATTATAAGTCTCTTTGCCAAAAGCAGCAATCAGCGCTTGCTTTAATTGAGCGTCTGTATTCATCAACAGCTTTGCCCTGGAGTCGGCATCGTATATGGGTATTTCAAGGTGTTTGAAGATGTTGCAAACAAAACTTTTCCCAGAGCCAATGCCTCCGGTTATGCCAATCTGCAGAGGCTTATTCATTGAACTTCACTTTGATACGTGCGGTATCAATTTTTACATCTGTGATCCTGTCTGGAAAGCTTGTGAGTTGAGGCACAATAGTAGAATCTTCAAGATTCATTTTATTAAAATCCGCAATGATTTCAATCTGATCCTCAGCTATTTGCCCCGCCAAACTATTTCTTACTTTATAAGTCACTTTTACAGCTTCAGTTTCAATATAGGCCTTGTCTGTAATATTTTCAATCTTTAGAGGCGCCATTGCCTCACGATCTACAAATTCCTCTACAGCAAAAACGACATTTACTGTTGGCGGGTTTCTTCTGATTAGCCTTCCATTTGGCAAGTTTATTGCCACATCTTCATTGTAATTTTCATCAATTACATCTTGAGGCAAACTGATCAGAATAGTATCCGGGAGTTCTTTAATTATGCCATTTGGCCCGCGTAACTCTACCGAATCTGGTGTAAAACGAATAGGATTTACTATGCGATAGTTTTCTTCCAGAGAAATGTTAACACTATCGATTTGTAGCACAAAATTCTTAGAAACTCTGCGGTCGACATTTACAAAGAGTGTATCAGTCAGCACATAGTTGAGTTGAAACTCGTCCAACTGATCTGTAATAAGACCGGGTACAGAAGCTGCCACAATACGTCTTACCTCCGATGGAGTTTCTAAAGGAATCTCAAGCGGGCTCACTTTTATGCCGAGGCTGTTTCTCAATAAATTCCATCCAAGGCCCGAGACATTGATCTGGACATTTTCTGGTAATGGATCAACAGCTATATACTCCTCCTGATTGTAAATAAATTTCAGGGGGTAATTAAGTGTTGTAGAATAGTTTTCATTTAAGGCATTGAAGAACCAAAAAATGGTAGCCGCACACACACAAAGCAGTATGACCCTGATATTACTTGCTTTATCGGGTCGTACTGCTTTTAATATGTCTGAGAGCCTGCTCATTTATTTCTTTTCTTCCTTCTTTTCAGGCTTTTTAGTAGCATCTAGTGAAATAGCTGATTTTTGAAAGGTCATTTTCACTCCCTTATCTACTTCTAACACAACGATTGCCTCATCTGCAGATAACACTTTTCCGTGCACTCCGCCAATGGTTACTACCATGTCGCCACGCTTAATTTCTTCTATAAATTTCTTCTGCTCCTTTTGCTTTTTTTGCTGCGGTCTGATCATGAAAAAATAAAAGACCAAGGCCACACCTCCAAAAAGTATTAAAGAGGAGTATCCTCCTCCGCCATCTGCTTGTAATAATAGTGTTCTTATCATATTGATTTAAAATTTCTGCTAAAATAAGTGATTACGTTTAGATAAAACATTTTATATGCATTATCTGGTATGTGAATGAATAAGAAGTGTAGAAAAAAAAATCCCAACCTCTTTTCAAAGGCTGGGATTTTGTAAAAATAAACTACTGATTATTTTTTTACTGGTCCTGCAGGAACTGCAGTTTCCTGTGCACCTGGAGTTACCATAGCTTTAATTCTAAGTCTTGTCTGCTTAGGCCATGTGTTAGCAGTAATGGTAACAGTTTTGTTTTGCACGTTAGGCTTTCCTTTACTGTTAAATTCCGCAACGATTTCGCCCGTTCCACCTACTGGAATTGGCTCTTTAGGCCATGTTGGTACAGTACATCCACAAGATCCTTTTGCGCTTTGAATAATCAAAGGAGCTTCTCCTGTGTTTGTAAAACTGAAAGTGTGAGAAACAACATCACCCTCATCGATTGTACCAAAGTCGTGCTCTTCCGTTTCGAATTCGAAAGCTGGAAGTGGACCTTCTGGCTTTTCTTCAGGCTGAGCAGTTGCAGCAGCTGGTTGTGCTGTGCCACCTTCTAGTTCAGCAAGTCTGCTTTCTAGCTCAGCTATTCTTTTTTCTGATTCTTTGCTGTCTCCGCAAGCTGCGAAAACAAGTGCCAACACACTAAACAAAAACGATAATTTAATCACTCTATTCATCTCGATTTTCTATTTTTTTGTACTCAATTTGTTTAAACAAAATTTTCTTTAAATCGTTCCCTTACTTTTTCTCACCACTCTTGATGTGAGAAATAAGTTCGTCAACATCTTCTAATAACCTTTCGGCCTTTTCTTTGGCATCATTAACAACTTGCTCTCCATGAGTTTTGGCTTCACTGAAGCCATTCTCTTTTTGAGAGATAAGGTCATCAACTAAGTCTTCGAGCGTTTTCTTATACTTGTCTAACCTATAAGTAAGTTTATCTCTTGTGTTAGACCCTTTATCAGGAGCGTATAATATACCCAAAGCTGCACCTGTAGCTGCACCTAGAAGAAATGCCAAAAAAGAACTTCCTGAATTTTTACTCATAACTAATTATTTATTGTCAATTAATCCTCGACCACTTTTCTTGATTTTACCCGCATTTTGCAGGTCATTAGCGATCACATCGAGTACTCCGTTAATAAACATTTTACTCTTTGGAGTACTATAACGTTTAGCGACCTCAATATATTCATTAATTGTCACTTTTACAGGGATGCTCGGGAAATTAATCATCTCACTGATGGCCATTTCCAGTATGATTTTATCCGTGATAGCAATTCGCTCAATATCCCAGTTTTTGGTGTTTTTAGCGATTGTCTCCTCATACTCCTGCTCCACTTCAATGGTTTCTTCAAACAGCTTTACAAAGAACGATTTGTCGTCTTCCCAGTTGTAAGACAACTCTTGTATTTCTAAATCTTCACCACCCTCTACTATACTTTTAAGGGTCTTTACGGTGAGACTTTTAATGATGGCTCTATCTTCCTGCCAGTTCAAATCTTCTTCCTCCAGGTATTTGTCAATCACCTCATTTTTAAAAACGATGTTCTTAACAATATGAGAAACAATCTTTTTGTCTTCTTCAAATCCTGGACTATCTAGTTTGATGTATTGCTGGTACTCATCATCTTTTCTTACCAACTCTTTAAACCAGTTTCTGATTTCTGACTTATCATCCCACTTGATATTACGCCTCAAGGTAACATTTTCCAGGTCTTCGTTAAACTTTAACGTATGGATTAACAAATTTTTAACAAAGTTGGAATGATCAGTTTTGGTGTCTTCCTCAGCGATTTCCGCAAAAAGAACAAGCAGATTTAAAATCGATAAATAACGATCGAATATCTTCTCCGACTCTACCAACATGTTCTTCTTAAAGAACTTTAGGTCTTTAGCATTCTGCTTATGATAATCATCAATGGCCTCGTTGGTAATTTCGGCTACTTTCTCATCGGTGTGTGAGACTGATGCTTCTTTTTTATAATTAGCTTTAAAAAGTGTTAACGCTTCTTTCTTTTGCTCTTTCAGCGCATCTTTATCTTGCACTTCCATAGAGTTGAGGTCAGGAGCAAAGGTTTCTTTTATAAACTCCTGTGCGAGACCAGCATTGGCCTCTTTAGACTGTCGGTAGGCAAATACCGTCTGCATTGCCTTGATTCTAAGTGTTCTTCTATTGAGCATCGATAGAAATAAAGAACTTTAAATGTGTTTTGAACAAAAGTGGTAGTACCCCAAAGAGCACTACCACTTCTTTATATGTACCTGCAAAGGTAGGTAAAATGATTATCTCGGCAATTTAACCTTGCCAATATCTTCTATCCGTTTCTCTGCTAATTTTATAGCTGCTTCTTGTGACGAGATGCCTTCTTTCGAAGAAACATCTAAAATATCGAGACAAGTATCATAAATCTTCTCTGCTGTATTGTAAGCCCTGTCCCTATTATATGAGCCAAGATGCTCTTCATAAACATTGATCAATCCACCTGCATTAATCAAGAAGTCAGGCGCATATGTGATACTCTGCTCGATCAACATATTGCCATGTCTGATTTCATCTTCCAATTGATTATTAGCGGCTCCCGCTACAATCTGACATTTCAATCTTTTAATGGTATCATCATTAAGTGTTGCTCCTAAAGCACATGGCGCATAGATATCCATGTCTAAATCATAAATTTCATCCATACCTACCACCTTGGCGCCATACTCATTAGATACATGCTTCAGCTTATCTTCAGCTATATCTGTGATAAATACTTCGGCATTTTCTTTTACTAAGTGCTCCACAAGATACATACCTACCTGACCAACGCCTTGCACTCCGATCTTTTTACCTGTAAGGCTATCGTTGCCGTATACTTTTTTAGCTGTAGCTTTCATACCCATATACGTACCAAAAGCCGTTACCGGAGAGGGATCTCCACCACCTCCCATGCTTTCTGGTAAACCAGTAACATGTTTGGTTTCCATGCCGATGTATTCCATGTCACGTGTTTTCATGTTTACATCTTCGGCAGTAATGTATTTGCCATTTAAGCTCTCCACAAACTTTCCGAACCTTCTTAGAAAAGCCTCTGTCTTCATCTTGCTGGCGTCACCGATAATTACGGCCTTACCACCACCTAAATTTAGGCCTGTAATAGCCGCTTTGTAGGTCATTCCTCTAGATAGTCTCAAAACATCTTTCAAAGCATCTGCTTCAGAAGCGTAGTTCCACATACGCGTACCACCCAAAGCCGGGCCTAATACCGTATTGTGAATTCCGATTATGGCTTTTAAGCCAGTAGCTTGATCATGGCAAAATACTACCTGCTCATGGCCAAGTTTAGAAGCGCCCATAAAAACAGAGCTTTCTTCCACTCTCTCCAATTCATTTATTTCCATCATATCTTAAAAATTTTGTAGTAGTTTTGAGCGATTCTTGAGGGATGCTCTTGAAAATAAGTGGCGCAAAACTAGACTTTTTTTGTCATTTTAGCAATGTCGGAATCGATCGCAAAAAACCTAATCCCCTCATAGTCGTTTTACAGTAAGGCCGCAATCGAAATGGCTTTTTACACCTTTGATAAACGTTGAATGAAGGAGCTAAGTTACCTTAATAAATACCTCTTTAAGTATAAGTATCACCTCATTTTGGGGCTGTTATTTACCATTATATCCAATATATTTCAGATTATTCCGGCACAAATGGTACGATACGCTCTCAATTTGGTGAGCGACAATATTAATATCTACAAGTCTTTTGAGGGCCTTGATTTGCAAAACGATATGTACGCGATTTTTGCAGGCAGTATACTCATCTATGCTTTACTGATATTGTTGATGGCTCTGCTTAGAGGAATTTTTCTGTTTATGGTACGGCAGACACTCATTGTCATGTCTCGATTGATAGAGTATGATCTTAAAAATGAGGTCTACAGCCACTATCAATCCTTACCTCTAAGTTTTTACAGAAGAAACAACACAGGCGATCTGATGAACAGAATTTCTGAAGACGTGAGTAAAGTAAGAATGTATCTCGGCCCTTCTATAATGTATGGCCTTAACCTGATTACACTTTTTGCGATCCTTATTCCATACATGCTGTCGATTAACGTTACGCTGACACTTTACGCATTAATACCGCTACCCATATTATCAGTGAGCATTTATTATGTGAATAATATTATCAATAAGCGATCAGAAGAAATTCAAATCAGCCAGTCTGGCTTGTCAACATTTGCTCAGGAGGCCTTCTCAGGAATTAGAGTGTTGAAATCTTTTACCAGAGAGAAGGATTCCGCCAGAAAATTTTCTAATGAAAGCAATGACTATAAAGATAAATCTCTGGCACTTACTCGTGTGCAGTCGCTTTTCTTTCCTTTAGTTATGGGTTTAATTGGTTTGAGTACAATACTAACCGTGTATGCAGGTAGTGCAGAGGTAATTAAAGGGTCATTGACTTTTGGTAACATCGCTGAGTTTATCATTTATGTAAACCTATTGACCTGGCCGGTAACAGCTTTAGGTTGGATTAGCAGTATTATCCAGCGGGCTGCAGCCTCTCAAAAACGACTCAACGAGTTCTTAAAAACTGATAACGATATAGTCAGTGAAAAGAATATCAGTCAGCAGCTGGAAGGCTCAATTGAGTTCAGAAATGTGAGCTTCACCTATCCTGACTCAGGTATTGATGCCCTAAAGGATATTTCATTTAAAGTTGAACCTGGCGAATCATTGGCGATCATAGGGACTACAGGATCTGGTAAGAGCACTATTGCAAATATGATTTCGAGAATGTATGATACTACACAAGGAGAAGTGCTGGTTGACGATCATAACATTAAAGATTTTAATCTCATAAGCCTAAGAAGCCAGATAGGATACGTACCACAAGACGTCTTCTTATTTTCTGATACCATTTATAACAACATCGGCTTTGGATCTGATGAAGCTTCTGAAGAGAGCATAATTAATGCAGCTAAAGAAGCTGATGTCTATGACAATATCATGGACTTTCCGAATGGGTTTAATACTAAGCTTGGTGAACGAGGTATAACGCTCTCCGGAGGGCAGAAACAACGGGTTTCAATAGCGAGAGCTATCTCAAGGAACCCGAAGATACTTATGCTTGATGATGCGCTTTCTGCGGTGGATACTAAAACAGAAAATACTATCCTCAATAGTATGAAGCGTATCATGAAAGGACGTACAACTGTGATAATCTCGCACAGAGTTTCTTCTGCAAAGTTGGCCGATAAAATCATTGTACTTGATGATGGTAAAATCATCGAAAAAGGAACCAATGAATCGTTAATGGCTAAAAACGGAGCCTTCAAGGAGCTTTATGATAAGCAAATGCTTGCTGAAGAAACCATGGAAGACAATGGTTTAATCGACTAGCGGGATAAGCACTCTCAATGATCTACTGCCTTGATAAATGTCAATGGACCTGTTATCATCAACTACCAAGTCATTTTTAAAAGCAAAATCCTTTGCCTTTTCAATAACTTCATTGGGCTTTGGCATGACCAGATTGTGTGCAGTGATGATTGTTTCTAAATATCTACCCGTAAGTTCTTCTTTATAATTCATATCGGTGGCCTCAACAGGCTCTTTGGAGACGAGGCCTATGATTTGATGTAAACTATCTTTAGCTGAAGGATAGCTCATAATTGCCAACTCAGCATTTGATGCATTGACAGCGGCTTCTCTTGCCAAAAGGAAAAGTTTTTCTGTTTCAGGGTTATTATACAAGCCCTGATATTCATTCCCCTGAAAATATAAGTTTATAGTAGTTTCATTAAAAGTAACTTTATCAAACCCTCCCAGGTATTGGTAAAACCAAACCACTGCAATGACAACTACCATTAATGGTATTATTACTTTTTTTATCATGATCTCTATTAATTAAAAAACGTATCGAAGTCCAACTCCTCCCTGGAATCTCAGCCATCCGGGGTTAGACGCAATATCGTAATACCCTTCAAGCTCCAAAAAAGCAGAAATAGGTAAGTCAAAATAGGCATACTCAAAACCTACGACTGCAGTTGGGCCCATGGTCTCATCAGTAACATTGATTTTGCCAATTTCATTGTCGGTGAAGTTAATCTCAAGCAAATACTCATAGTCGATATCCAACATTCTGTACTGAAAGCCCAGACCAGCATATAGTTGAAGGCCTTTGGTTAGGTTCTCAGCATCCTTTTGTAATAAAAGTTTGGCTTCAACTACCCACTCGCTATTTACAGTATGACTGATGTAGCTTATCCCCTGCTGCTGATTAAGGGTATCTACCTGGGTATTTCCACCAAAATTTTCTCTATGGTGTTCACTATATAACCCACTAGCGGCCTTGCCTACATCTATAGCAAAAGCCCAATGTTTATTCGGATATAACTTATAAGTAAGGGCAAACGGATCGCCTAGTTTGACACCTATTCCCTGATATGGATAGGCACTATCTTCAAAAATAGGACAAACAACAGCTGCCTTGGTTCTTGAAATTTTGATTTGCTTGTAACGGCCTTTGTAAAATGACCCAGTCTTTTTACCTCTTTGAGCTTGCGCATCCATTGATACTAAGCAGCAAAGCAGTAAAGATGACGCTAGAAGTATATAGATTTTGTTTAGGCGCATTCTTACAAATCTGTCAATTAATCACCAAAATAATCAAATTATTTCTTTGTATTGCATTTTATGTAGTTGAGCGTAGTATCCATCCTGTGAAATCAGGTCTTCATGCGTGCCCGTTTCCTTAATTTCTCCTTTATCGAGTACAATAATTTTATCTGCTTTCTGAATGGTTGATAGCCTATGGGCGATTACAATCGAAGTACGGCCAGCCATCATTTTATCAATAGCTTGTTGTATGAGCTCCTCAGTTTCAGTATCTACAGAAGAAGTGGCCTCATCTAAGACTAGGATTTTTGGGTCGTAAACCATGGCTCTAACAAAAGATATAAGCTGGCGCTGACCAACGGATAAAGTGGCCCCACGTTCTTGAACGTTATAATTAAGGCCACCAGGTAGTCTTTCAATGAATTTTCTTGCACCAACTATTTCGGCAGCATTTAGCATTTGCTCCTCATCGATTTCTTCATTGCCCAGGTTGATATTTTGACCGATCGTATCCGAAAATAGAAAAACATCTTGCAATACCAGCCCAATCTTGGTGCGAAGACTCTCTAAGTCGTAATCCTTTACATCTGTTCCATCCACCATAATTGAGCCACGGTTGATGTCGTAAAACCTATTGAGTAAGTTAATAACTGATGATTTACCTGCACCTGTAGCACCTACCAGCGCCACTGTTTCTCCTGGTTTGACTTTAAAAGAAATGTCTTTTAATACATACTCAGCCTCATTGTAAGCGAACCACACGTTTTTAAACTCAACATCCCCTTCTACCGACTCAGGGATATACGTTCCTTCATTTACGATGTGGTCATCATTGTCGAGTAACTTCATAATCCTGGACGAACTCACTATGCCCAACTGAAGTGTGTTAAATCTATCAGCAATCATCCTTATTGGTCTGAAAAACATTTGGATGTACATAATAAAGGCAATGAGTTTACCCATTGTAATGCCACTGACAGCCTCATTAATTACACCTTTAGCTCCATACCAAACGAGCAATCCGATGCCTGCGGCACTTATAATTTCTGCTACTGGGAAATAAATGGAATAGTATAGTACCGACTTTAAATTTGCCCTTCGGTGCTCTCTGTTTATCTCTTTGAATTTTTCTTCCTCACGTGCTTCGCTACCAAATATTTGCACAATGCTCATGCCTGTGATATGCTCCTGCACAAAAGAGTTGAGGTTAGAAACGGCATTTCTTACATCGTTAAATGCTACTTTAATCTTTTCCTTAAATACATAGGTACTCACTAAAAGTATAGGCAAAGTAGAAAGGCTAATCAGTGCCAAGCGCCAATCGCTCACAAACATGACAATCAGTATAAAAACTAATTGTAACAGGTCGCCCACCATAGCTGCCAGGCCTTGAGAAAACACATCGGCCAATGTTTCGATATCCGAAATGGTACGCGTGACAAGCCGACCTATGGGCGTATTGTCAAAAAACTTTAGTCTGAGTTTTATCAAGTGCCTGTACAGCTTAATCCTGATATCTCGAATAATGTATTGGCCTAACCAGCCTGACAGATAGGTATGTAGATACTGCACAATAGCACGTAGCACCAGCAAGCCGACCAATATCATGATCATCATGACCATGCCATTGTAGTCGCCAAAGGCCACATACCGATCTAAAGTCTGTTGTATGAGCAAAGGCTGTAGTGGAGCTAACACGCCCAATGACACGGTAAGAAATATCAATAAATAGAACTTACCAATATAGGGTTTTACAAACTCAAAAAGTCTCCGTAAAACCTTGAAATCAACTATGCTACCACTGTTTATCTTTTCTTTTTCCAAGGTCTAAATGTATATATCTTTTGGGTATACAACTGATTTTAAAAATAAGCCTTCAGCAGGGGCTGCAGATCCGGCCTGTTTTCTGTCTTTACTTTCTATTATTTTTTGTAACTCTTTGGGTGTAATTTTCTCTGATCCAACGAGTAGTAATGTCCCCACAATGGCTCTTACCATTCCTCTAAGAAACCTGTTAGCCTTAATAGAGAATATTAAGTTGTTGTCCTGCTCGCGCCACTCTGCCTCTGTTATATTGCAAATAAAATTATTTACTTCCGTCTTCACCCTACTAAAAGCCTCAAAATCTTTTTCTCCGATTAATAACGTAGCCGCCTCATTCATAGTTATAATATCTAGCGGTTTTGAATAGTAATAGCTAAATCCCTTTTGAAAAGGGTCTTTTACCCGAGTGATTTTATATTCGTAAGCTCTCTGTATAGCCTCAAATCTTGCATGGGCTTCGTCTGAAATGGGCTTTATACTTTGAATACTAATGTCAGGTGGCAGATAACTGTTCAGCTTATAACGCAACTTTTCCGGGTCAATCTTCTTTTCAAAGTCAGCATGAAAGAACTGCTGTCGACAATGGACACCAGTATCTGTTCTCCCACTCCCCATAATTGAGGTTTTACTCCTGGTTATTCTGGTTAAAGCCTCTTCCGCAACTTCTTGCACAGTAATGGCATTATCCTGCCGTTGCCAACCGTGGTAACGAGTCCCGTCATAGGCTATTTCAAATAGATATCTCACAACGGGGTGTTCATAAATTTTTGAAATAAATCAACATATTTACCAACATGTAGTCCGTCTGCAAGCGCATGGTGAACATGCACAGACATCGGCATTGTTTTTTTACCTTCCTTTTCGATTAGCTTACCAAAACTAATTTTTGGAACACAATCGTGGCCATCAAGGTCTCTTGCATGAGAAAGTGAAGTAAAATTAATCCAGGGAATAGCTGAGTAATAAATGAGATCTAACCGATCGCTAGGAACGAGGTCATTTCTTGATTTTACTTCCTCCATGACCTGAGTTGCTTCCGTGGCAAACGCTTCAAAACCCGAATGCACTTCAAAATTAGAAAAGCCAAAAGTACCGTTATCTCTACCTATAGTCGGTGCCGGACACACCTTGTCATAAAGCCATACTTCACCTGCTTCAATACGTAGACGAAAAGCCTCTACTTCATTTACCGCTTTTATGGATTTATAGATATAGTAAAGAAAGAATGATGCCCCGTGTTTTTGCGCATCTTCCAGAGCCATGGTACAATCAACCTCGACAACAACGCCAAAGAACGGTTCTTTGAAATCTTTAAAAAATTGGAAGTGACTCTTGCGCTCCCAATTATCGATATTGATACGACTTTTACTCAATGCTGCACATGCTTTAAAACTTCCGACAAAGACTTCGCCTTTATGTAATCATTTGCACCCTCGCTCTCCAATACAGCCTCATGCTGCCAGGTAATTTCATAGGGCACATAAATAGCCTGGCCTCCAATGGCTCTTACCGGCAAAATATCAGACCTCAGCGAGTTGCCTACCATAAGAAACTCTTCTGGTTTAATATCTAGATGACCTATAAGCTTTAGGTAGTCTTTTTCCTTTTTATCACTCATGATCTCGATATGATGAAAATACTTCTCAAGACCAGATTTTTCTAATTTTCGTTGTTGGTCGAGCAAATCGCCTTTCGTTACCAGGATCACTCTGTAATGATCTTGAAGCTGCGAAAGCACCTCTTCAACATTACCGAGTAATTCAACCGGTTTATTAAGCATTTCCTTACCTAACTCCAGGGCTTTTGAAAACATCTCTGGAGTCGCTTCTTTACCAGCAACTTCCACGATAGTTTCGGACATCCCCAGCATAAAGCCTTTTATCCCGAACCCATAGATCGGAAGGTTCTTCATTTCGATATCAAAAAGGCGTTTCATCACTTCCTCCGCTGGGAGAAATGCTGACAGTAGTTCGCAAAACGCTTGTTCGGCTTCTCTAAAATAATTTTCGTTTACCCAAAGGGTATCATCGGCATCAAAGCCTATTACTTTTAGGCTCATGGTAGTTTATACTTTTTCGTAAATCACTGCGGCTCCCTGCCCCACGCCAATACACATAGTAGCCAGACCATATTTTACATCGTCTCTTTTCAACATTTCATGAATGAGCGTAGCACTAATTCGCGTACCACTTGCTCCCAACGGATGACCAATGGCAATGGATCCTCCATTAACATTTACTTTGTCTGGGTCAAGCTCAAGGTCGCGCATACAGGCGATAGATTGAGAGGCAAACGCTTCATTGAGTTCTATAAGATCCAAATCCTTCACTTCCAACCCTGCTCTTTTTAATGCTTTGCGAGTTGCTGGAATCGGTCCTACACCCATACAGTCAGGGGTAACGCCCGCAATAGCCATCGAAACTACCATCACCTTTGGCTTAAGGTTATACTGTTTCACCACATCTTCATTTACGATGAGTGAAACTGCTGCGCCATCATTTACACCGGAGGCATTTCCTGCTGTTACAGAGCCATCTTTTTTAAAGGCTGGTTTTAGCGAACCTAACTTGTCTACAGAAGAAAGTCTGGGATGCTCGTCAGTATCAAATAAGATTGGGTCTGCTTTACGCTGAGGAATTGAAACAGGAACAATTTCATCTTTAAACTTCCCCACTTCAAATGCCGCTTTATATTTCAGTTGCGTTTGGTGAGCAAACTCGTCTTGTTCCGCTCTTGATACCTTCCACTGATCCGCTACATTTTCGGCAGTCTCACCCATCGAATATGGATAATACATGTCTGCCAGTTTTGGGTTTACAAAACGCCAGCCGATGGTTGTATCGTAACTTTCAATCTTTCTGCTATAAGCCGACTCAGCTTTCGCCATAACAAAAGGTGCTCTGCTCATACTTTCAACTCCTCCCGCCAGGTATGCCTGTCCTTCGTTGAGCATAATAGCGCGAGATGCATCCATAATGGATTGCAAGCCCGAAGCACACAATCTGTTCACCGTTACCCCACCTGCCTCTATGGGTAGCCCAGCCATGAGCAATGCCATGCGGGCCACATTTCTGTTGTCTTCTCCCGCCTGATTTGCTGCTCCAAATATTACATCTTCTATTAACTTAGGGTCAACCTCAGGATTTCTAGCCATTATTTCTTTAATGACATGGGCTGCCAAATCATCAGGCCTTACTGACGCTAAAGTGCCTCCAAATTTACCTATTGGTGTTCTAACAATATCTATTATATATGCCGTCTTCATCGGTCAATCTTTTTTTGTATTCAAAATTCAATTAGCGTAATTTTGCACTCGCAATTTAAGTCAATAGCCATATGTTACAAAGGATTCAAACCGTATTTCTCCTTTTAGTCGTGCTCCTGATGGGAGCCTCAATGTTTTTCCCACTTTGGACTTACAGCCCGGAAGATTCAGAAGTTTTCTTTGGCTTAAAATCATTATACTTCACTGATGTTGATCCTTCACAAGGTATAGAAGAAAGAGTCTACTTTCCTTTCTCATTAGTGGCTTCATTGGCCATTGCTTCGATGGTGGTAACGATTATTGAGATCACTAAGTTTGAAAACCGTCTACTTCAAATGAAGTTGGGTGCCTTAAACTCCCTTTTAATGGCCGCAACTATGGGTTTAGGCGTATATTTTGCGACTGATCTGATGGAAACCAAACAAGTAGCAGGAGCCTATGGTACCGGTCTGTTTTTACCAGCAGTGGCTATGATATGTAATGTAATAGCCAACAGGTTTATCAGGAAAGATGAGCGCCTTGTGAGATCTGTAGATAGAATCAGATAATGTAATGCGACTCTTCATATTCATATTGTTGGTTACAAGCTCACAATATGGATATGCTCAGGAATCCTCCCATCAATCATTTAAGCATTTTAACGGCTTTATCATAGGAAACTCCGTTGACGCCTACGCTGGTGATTTACAGCTAGACCTTGAGATTTCTTATGGCACAAAGTACTACAAATACGCTGGCAAGCTGCTTCGAAAGTACAAGGAACTTAAAGTACATGATATAAATCTGGGCTTTCACGAAGATAAGCTCATTTATCTGGATTTATATTTTAAACACCTCGATGATAATGCTTTTGATTACCTACTGGAACAACTTACATTGGACTATGGAGAGTCGGTACCTTTTACAGCTTTAGATAAAGGTGTAATTTCCTCCTTTGAGTGGAAAGAAAAAGACCTCACCATGCAGCTTTATCGCTACAATGATGAGGCCTCTGACCATGCCGATCGTCAAATGACTGTACTTGCTATTTCAGAAAACTAGTTTACAACTACTCTTCTTTTTTTGCTTGCGCCACTGTGCGTAAGCTCTAAGTAATAAAGACCTTTTGATAATTCGTTTCCTTCAAGTACATCAACTCTTAGAGAACCCGCCACAAGTCGCTCTAAAATTAAAGTGCCATGGGCATCAAAAAGTCTAACTTTTGCATCCACTCCAGGCTCAGCATCTAAGTTTACCAAAAGTTGCTTACCAGCAGAAGGGTTAGGGTATACTTCAAACTCGGTATTTACAACATGATCAACAGCAATGGTTTCATGTATTGTTTGTGTGCCATCTAAATCTTGTTGAACAAGTCGGTAATAATTCACTCCATGTGAAGGTAGGTCGTCAACAAATTGATAGTTATTTATTTCTGAGGTTGTTCCATTACCTTTTATACTGCCTACATATAGAAACTTGTTATCAAACATTCTTTCAACTATGAACTTGTCATTGTTCAATTCTGAAGCTGTAGTCCATGACAGGATAATGTCACTCTCAGAAGACTCGCCCGTGAAGCTTACTAAAGATACTGGAAGTGCGTTGTTAGCACTGCTTATTGTCCACTCGGAAAATTCAGTAGTAAGTACAGAAGCGCTTGTTCTTAAGTTATTGACATTTGAAGCAATATTAGTAGCTCCTCCTACTACTTCCCAGTTAGTGCCATTAGCATATCTGTACATCTGCATTGGGATATTAATGTCATTGTTATTGTCAAAGTCAGCGAACCACTGCATCGTTACATTTCTACCATTTCCTGGTTGGTTCTGAACTGTTACATCCCAGGTTACTGCAATACTTTCGTTGTCATCATAAAAGTTAACACCGGCCTCACCTGTTTTTCTCACGATAGAAACATTCCCTATGTCATCAATGCCTGCTGTTATGCTGTATCCAAAGAATGAGATTGAATTTAAGCCAACATTTCTCTGAGTCATCTCGGCATATCCTAATATTTTACTAGAAGAAGTCTCAATAGGCGATGTTGCACTGGTTGAAAAAATAAGTCTTCCAAGGTTATTTGTCTCAAGGTCACCACTTACAAAATTAGCTGCATTGGTTACAGTTAATGATTGATTTCCTAATACCGCTCCATTTGCATTGTTCATTGTAAGGCTTCCAATTGAAGGTGAGCCAACAAAAACATTATCAGGTAATGTGATGGCCGAAGCGGAAGAAGTGCCTGCTTTACCAAACTCTAAAGTAGAACCAGAGCCTAATGAGAATGCCCCGGTACCAACACTTAAAGGATTAGCATTTGTATGTAATGTAAGCGTTGCGTTGTTAACATCAAATGTACCCCTTTCCATCGTAAGGCTACCACCGACTTCCACAACCGCATTGTTGTCTATTTCAACATCTATTCTTACACCCCCATTATTTTTAAATGTTAATGAAGAGCCTTCTTCTACTAACATATCAATTCCTGAAACACCTGTAATAGTTAATATTTTATTGACAGAAGTTGCGTTTAGCTCAACCTCAGTGTTGTTAGATACGGTGAAGCTTCCAATTGATTGGGTAGGCACGTTTGTAATCTGAACAGTACCTCCATTATTAAATACTAATTTATCATTTGGCATAACTCCAGAGAGCAACCTTACTGGTGTCCAGTTGCCTGGCATAGTATAGTCATTGTTTATAGATCCATCCCAGGTGTAGGTAGTTTGTGCCTGTATACTTGATGAAAGTGCGAAGCTTCCGATGACGATTAAGAGAGTAACAAATGATTTCATGGCGTTTGTGTTTTTGTATGATTCAAATATCACATACACGACCACCCTTTTTGTCAGGGAAAAACTGATTTTCAAAAAGTGCCTTTGCAGTGAAATAACAGTGTTTGATAACCATATTCGTTGATTTTTACCATTCATCGAAAAAGTTATCAGTACCGACACTGAGAGCGCTCTCGGGGTATACCCCTATAATTTTATCAGGGAAAACTGCCAATCTGTCATTTTTATAAAACTGGAATAGTGTTTGAAAACAAATTGGTAATCAAAATTTCAAACTATTAAAGCATAAATAAATAATGGAAAAGGGTACAATTTCGATTCACACGGAGAACATCTTTCCGATTATTAAGAAGTTTCTTTACTCAGATCACGAGATCTTCTTAAGAGAACTTGTTTCCAACGCGGTGGACGCGACTCAAAAACTCAAGCGTATGTCGAGCCTTGGGGAGTATAAGGAAGAAATGGGAGACCTCACGATTGATGTGAGCTTTGACAAAGACAAAAAGACCATCACTGTGAGTGACAGAGGTCTTGGTATGACTGCCGATGAAATCAAAAAATACATCAATCAAATTGCATTTTCTGGCGCAACTGAGTTTGTAGAAAAGTTTAAAGACAAAGAAGATGCTAAAGATATCATAGGTAAGTTCGGTCTTGGTTTCTACTCTGCCTTTATGGTAGCAAAGCAGGTTGAGATTATTAGTCAGTCAAGAGAAAAAGGCAGCAAAGCTGCGCGTTGGGTATGTGATGGATCAACAGAATTTGAAATCTCTGAAACGACTAAAGAAAGCCGCGGTACTGATGTAATACTTCATATTGCTGATGACTCAGAAGAGTTTTTAGACGAGTGGAGGCTTAAAGGTATCTTAGACAAATACTGTAAGTTTTTGCCTGTACCTATCCGCTTTGGCAAAGAAACTGAGCAGGTTGAAGACGGTAAAGACAAAGACGGAAAGCCAAAATACAAGTCTGTAGAAAAAGACCGAATCATCAACGATACCGATCCACTATGGACAAAAACACCTTCAGATCTTAAAGATGAAGATTACTTAAAGTTTTATAAGGAGCTATATCCTATGTCTGAAGATCCATTATTTTGGATCCATCTGAATGTAGACTATCCTTTTAACTTAACGGGTGTATTGTACTTCCCAAGAGTAAAAAATGACTTTGAGGTACAGAAAAATAAAATACAACTGTACTCCAGACAGGTATTTATCACCGATGAGGTGAAGGATGTTGTTCCAGAATTTTTGATGTTGCTGCATGGTGTAATTGACTCACCAGATATTCCACTCAACGTTTCGAGAAGTTACTTGCAGTCTGACAGTAACGTGAAGAAAATCAATGCGCACATTACTAAGAAAGTAGCCGACAAACTAGGTGAGTTATTCAAGAAGGATCGTGAAAACTTTGAATCTAAGTGGGATGATGTAGGCATTTTTGTAAAGTACGGTATGATCAGTGAAGACAAGTTTTATGACAAAGCCAAAGACTTTGCATTACTTAAAAACACAGATGGCAAGTATTTCACTTTTGATGAGTACAAAGAAGCGGTAAGTACCAACCAGACCGATAAAGATGGAAATGCCATTTATCTATATACAACTGATGCCGGCAAACAAGACACTTACATCCAAAGTGCTAAAAACAAAGGCTATGATGTACTACTCATGGATGGAGTAATTGATAGCCACGTATTAAACTTTCTTGAGCAAAAACTAGAGAAAACTCAACTGAAAAGAGTCGATGCAGATACTATAGATAAGCTTATCGACAAAGATGAGAAGATCGAAAGTGTATTGAGCAAAGAAGAGGAAGAGAAAGTGCAGAAGATTTTTGAAGAAGCCATTGCGAACAAAAGCATGACGGTAAAGGTCGAATCTTTATCTCCTGATGAAATGCCTGTAACTATTACTATGTCTGAGTTTATGAGGCGTATGAAAGACATGGCGAAAACCGGAGGTGGTGGTTATGCCATGATGGGCAATATGCCAGACCAGTTTGATCTCACGATCAATGCCAACCATGCAGTGGTTGGTAAAATCCTGAGGGCCAAAAAAGATGAGAAGAAAAAGCAATTGGCTAAGCAGTCTTACGACCTGGCCATGCTTTCTCAAAATATGCTGTCAGGTGCTGACTTAACAAACTTCATCAAAAGAAGTGTGGAGTTAGCTGCAGAGTAAGCTTTGTAAATTTTGAAATCCTGTTAGGGGCTTTTTCAAAAGCTTACGTCTTTGCGAACAGTGTATAGCAATCTTTTAAAACCACCTTTTATAGGTGTTGAGATCGCTTCGTACTCTCGCGATGACGAGTAGTTTGCTTTTTGAAAAAGCCCTTTTATGATGCGGTACATGAGGAACTTTTTTTAGGACTCTTTCATTTCAAATAAAAAAACCGTTATTTCGTTTGCTCTGCATATGAAAGCACTCAATTCACTTATAGCTTTTCTTATTTTAATTGCTCCCGGCACACTATTGGCTCAGGTAGTAGACCCTGAAAGTAGCGATGAAATGTTTACTATAGATACCCCTTTAACCATAGAGCTGGATGATAAAGAAGAGGAAGAAGAGGAGTATTTAAAGCCCAAAAAGAAGAAGAAAAAGAAGAATGTTTTCTATGGCTTAAAAACCAAAAAACGTTTTTCTAAAGAAGGCTATGGAGATAACATCACCTACGAGTTATTTCATGTTTTGAAGGAGCACGAAAAACCCGATCCCTATGTAAGAGATATCTACTGGTACGACTACCGCAGAAATGCCATAAGAAAAACAGGAGAAGTTGATAAAGAGTTTGGTGCTATCTTACACGGCCCTTACATAAAAAAGAAAGGAGAACAAATATTAGAAGAGGGCATCTTTTATAAAGGCATGAAGCATGGCCGATGGGTTTCTTATGACAAGGATAATATCCTCACCGATAAAGAAAAATATTATAAAGGCTGGCCAAAAGAATCAATGGTGAGCTACTATGGTACCGAACGAGAAAAGATGAAAGAAATCGTACCTATAGAATATGGTGAAAAAGAGGGTAACTACTTTTACTTCCATAAAAACGGAAAAGTGGCCGTTAAGGGAGAATTTAAATGGGATCAAAAGGTAGGCGACTGGATCGAATACTACTCATCAGGCAGAAGAAAGAAAATAATCAGATATTCAAAAGATCCTTTTGCAGACAACTACCGGCCTTACATCTGGAAAGAATGGACACCTCGTGGTCAGCTAGTCTATGAGCACAACTGATTGATTGTGTTATATTAAATTAATACAATATTTTATTTACAAAAATTTATTTTTTAGTACACACGTACTATTTATTACCTTTTTGATTAAATAATCAACATCTCAAAATTTTAAAAGCTGTCGCTTTTTCGTTAAATTCCTGTATTAGATTTAGTTGGTATACTCGATCTTTTTCTTCGTCCGTTTTCTTTTAACCAAGTGATCGAAATGAATTTAACTCAAAGCATTGCGGCTATTCCTACATCTAAAAATGCGGCACCTAACGGACTAGCTGTACTCATTGTGATGTTAACAACATTATGGATTGATCTTTCACTACCCTTGGGAGTTGCCGGGGGAGTACCATATGTACTTGCTGTTCTAATTAGCACGCGTCTCAAAAATCAAAGTGTTGTAATACTTGTGGCTATTTTAAGCTCTGTCCTCACCGTTGTGGGATATCAGTTCTCATCTGGTGGGCTCTCTGCCGATCACATAGTTATCATCAATAGAGCTATGGCATTGGGTGTCATTTGGTCTACAGCCATTTTAGCTAATCTCAACACTAAAAAGCGCGTATTGCTTGAGCAAAGTAAAAAAAACCTTGATCAAAAAGTGGCTACACAAACCCAATCACTTAATGAAGCGATTGCTGAGCTCGAGGCTCAATCTGAAAAACTGATAGTAAGTGAAAGAAAGGTTGTCAGTTTTAATAAGAAACTGGAAAAAGAAGTTAAACAACGGACCAAGGCTTATGAACAGGCAAGTAAACTTTATAAAGACCTGTATCATAATTCTCCAGATATGTATGCTTCAGTGAGCACAAAAACTAAGCACGTGGTTGAATGCAATGAGACCTTCCTAAAGACGCTTGGCTACAAAAGAGAAGAAATAATTGGCCAGGAGTACTATAAGATATATCACCCCGACAGTACAGAAAAGCGAAAAGAGGCCCTGGATACATTCCTCACACATGGCAATGTAAAAAATGCAGAATTGGAGTTAATGCATAAATCAGGAGAAAAAATTCACGCTCTGCTAAATGTAACTGCTCTGCGTGATGAGCATGGCGAGATTATTGAAAGTAGGTCATGCTGGCAAGACATAACCGAAAGAAAGAAAATTGAAAAACAGGTTCAGGAACTGAATGAAGAACTTGAAATGCGCATTGAAAACCTCGATATGGTAAATAAGGAACTTGAGTCATTCAGTTATTCTGTATCACACGATCTTCGTTCACCATTGAGAACCATCCATGGCTTTTGCCAGGCATTAGAAGAAGATTATTCTGCTGAGTTACCAGATCAGGCAAAAAATTATCTTAATCGAGTTACCGCAGCAAGTATTAGAATGGGACAGCTTATTGATGACATACTAGCCCTGTCTCGAATTACAAGAAAGGAATTTGTTCTTGGAGTGGTTGACATTTCATCACTTGCTGATGAGGTTGGTCATGACATAGCTGATCAAAGCAATCGCGAGGTTACATTAAAGATACAACCTGGTATGAAAAGTGAAGGTGATTTGGGTTTGCTACGGATTGTTTTTGAAAATCTCATTGGCAATGCAGTGAAGTATGCCAGGAAAGATGTACCTGCGATAATAGAAGTTGGCATGCAGAGCGACAACGATTTGGGTACAGTGATTTTTGTTAAAGACAATGGTGTAGGGTTTGACATGCAATATGCAGACAAACTTTTCAGTGCCTTTCAGCGATTACACTCAGACAAAGAGTTTGAAGGCACCGGAATAGGCTTAGCGACAGTAAACCGGATAATAAATCGACACAACGGCAAAATTTGGGCAGAAAGCAAGGTTGATCATGGATCTACCTTCTACTTTACTCTCAACACCTAATCAAAGTGTCTACCGTTGGCTACTAAATAATTGATTATGACTAGAAACATTAATGTATTAGTAGTTGAAGATTCTGAGGACGATTATTTATTACTCATGCGAGAGCTTAATAAGACAGGGTATAGTATAAAAGGAAACAGAGTTGAGACGTCTGAATCTTTACAGAAAGCCCTGAATGAAAAAACATGGGATCTTATAATTAGTGACAATAACCTTCCAAATTTAAATGCGCCCAAGGCATTAGATATCACCCGCCAACAAACAACAGCTCCCTTTATCATAGTTTCTGGTACAATAAGTGAAGAAGCAGCTGTTAATGCCATGCGTATGGGCGCCAGCGACTATATTTTTAAAGGAAACCTCAGCCGGCTCTTACCAGCTTTGAATAGAGAACTTAGAGATTCTGAAAACAAATCAAAAATAGAGGCCGCAGAAAAGGCTTTACTTAAAAGCGAAGAACAATTCAAGTCTCTTGCCGACAGCATCGGTGACATATTTTTTGCTCTTGATAGTGGAAAGCGATGTACTTACTGGAATACAGTAGCGTCAGAAAGGACCGGAATTTCAAAAGAAAACGCTGCGAGACAATCTTTTAAACAGTTGTTTCCAGAATTACCTCAACAGGCGGAAGAAGCAGTAGATAACGCACTAAAACATTATAAGCCAACAAGTACAACCCTACAAATAAAAGGTAATAGCCACACATCATACCTGGAAATGATATGTTACCCCTATTCCAATGGTGTCTCTATAATTATTAAAGACACAACGGTGGCTAAGAAAAATGCATTTAAACTTAAGCGGGTTAATAAAGAGTTAGAAACGTTCATGTACAGACTTTCGCATGACCTAAAGGGGCCGGTAGCTTCTATGGTTGGTTTAGTGACTCTTGCCAAAAAAGAACTCTCTGGTAAATTGGCCATGCAATACTGCGAGATGTTAGAAAAGAGCTCTAAGAACCTCAAAGAGGTTTTAGAAAACCTCCTGGACGTAACTAAAATTAAAACGGGTGATGTAAAAATTAGTGAGGTTAGTTTATTGGAAGTTTCAAAGGCAGTAATTAGCCGGTTGGAATATCGCATTTCACGGAGTAGTGCACAGGTTTCATTACCAACAAAAGACCTTACCCTTAAATCTGACAGGATTTTCATAAGTAGTATACTGCAAAACCTTATTGAAAATGCAGTAAAATATGGCGGCAATGCTGATGAAAAGCCAAAAATTACGATAAGCTGGGAGGATAAGGGCGGAACTATCATATGCCATATATCTGATAATGGGCCGGGCATTCACAGAAATTTTCGTGCTAAAATATTCGAAATGTTTTATAGAGCGAATGAGACAAAGTCAGGCAGCGGACTTGGTCTGTATATTGTAAAGAGCGCAGTAGAGACGATTGGAGGTTCCATTTCAATAAAATCTGAAGAACATCAGGGTAGTACCTTCATCGTTGAGTTACCAAAATCTTTCTCAAAGTAACATTTAGTTACCTCTATAAAACTTATAGGTATCACCACTGAGCATCTCAAATCCGCTATATACCTCATTCTTTAAGCAACAATATGACATTTATGGTGTTTACCTTACATATCCGTTGACGTAAAAACTGAGAACTCTTCAACTTTTTTATTAAATTTTATGTATTCAGCATGGGTATTACATACTGAAACACATATTTAATTGTATTAAATAACTGTACTATATACGTAAACATTTGGCTTTCATCCATTAACACAAAATTATGAGTGGTAAAATATTATTAGTAGAAGACAATGAAGATGACGTGGTGTTAACACTACGCGCTTTGAAACAAAAGAATATTCTAAACGAGGTGATAATTGCTAAAGACGGGGTAGAAGCATTGGATATACTGTTTGGGAGAAATGGACGAAAAGAATTAAAGCCTTCACTCATTTTATTGGACCTTAAGCTCCCAAAAGTGGGTGGATTAGAAGTACTCACAGAGATTCACAAAAATGAAAAAACAAAAAAGTATCCGGTGGTAGTGCTCACTACTTCTAATGAAGAAGATGACATTGTAAAAAGCTACTCAATGGGAGCAAAAAGCTTTATCCGTAAGCCTGTGGATTTCTCGCGATTTACTGAAGCTGTAGGTCAGCTTGGCCTCTACTGGCTTGTATTAAATGAGCCAAATCCGAAAAGTCTTGAATAGGCCGAGCAGCTTATCGAGTGATTATCACCATTCAACGAATAAATTTTAATTAGAATAGAGCAATAGGCATATTGGTGCCATGGTCATGAAACAAAAACTAGATCTACTTGTAATAGAGGATTCAGAGGACGATTATCAGCTGCTTTTACGTCAAGTCAAAAGTGGGTGGAAAGAGATCAATGCCATTAGAATAGAAACTCCTGAAGAGTTTGAAAAGGCCCTTGAAAAAGATTGGGATGCTATTTTAAGTGATAACACCCTTCCCAGGTTTAGTGCTATTTCTGCCCTGCAGCAACTTAGAGAGAAGGATGAAAACATTCCATTTATAATCGTTTCAGGCACTATTGGGGAAAAACAGGCCGTTGAAGCCATGCGGTTTGGGGCTAATGACTACATTTTAAAGAGTGATTATGGTCGGTTGTTGCCAGCCATGCAACGTGAGTTAAAGGAGTACTCAAGGCGTAAAAAACAACTTTATACAGAGCAAAAACTTCAGGAGAGTCAGACACGATATCAATTTCTGGCCAATAATATTCAGGATTTGGTGGTGCTGCACAAGCCTGACTCCAGTTACATTTGGGTAAGCCCTTCCGTTGAAAGAATCTTAGGTTACAAACCTTCAGAACTTATTGGTAAGCAGCACTTTGACTACATACACCCTGATGATTTTGATGAGGAGAGGTTTGCAAATCCGTTTAGGGGTAAGCATAAAAAATCAATCCTAAGATTCAATTACCGGCTTAAGCGTAAAGATTCTACATACATACATGTAGAAACAGTTTTACAGCCAATCTTTGAAAATGACGAGCTTCATCAAATAGTCAGTACAAGTAGAGATGTTACAGAGCAAAAACTGGCTTATGATCTACTGGCAGAAAGTGAAGAGCGATACTATAGCGTCATTGACTCAATCGCAGAGGGTGTTATACTGTTCAATCATGAAAGCAACATCATTACTTACAATCAAAGCGCTGGTAGAATACTTGACGGCCCGGGTTCTACCTTTAAGAGCTTGAGGCACTCAATGGCAAATAAGTACCACATTGTAAAAGCAGATCATACAGTATTCTTACCAGAAGAGCACCCCTCACAAATTACTTTAAAAACAGGTAAGCCCTGTACAGATGTAGTCATGGGTCTGCAGCCTAAAACAGAAGGAGATGTAATATGGCTTTCTGTTAACTCACAGCTTTTTAAAGAACCTAGCGGAAAAAATGGTGTTGTGGTTTCCTTCTCAAATATCACAAAGCAAAAGATTGGCGAGGAAAAAATTACTGCCGCTGCCGAAGAGCTAAGGACATTGATAGACACAGCTAATGCTCCCATTTTTGGCATTGACTGGCAGGGTAAAATCAACGAGTGGAATCAGGTGTGTGCTCAAATAACAGGTTTTGATAAAAGCGAGGTCATAGGTAAAGGACTCATCAATGAATTTATTCTGGATGGATACAAGGTGGCTGTAACAGACTTATTAAAAAGCGCTTTGCGTGGCAAGCTTGTAACCAATTATGAGCTGCCGATTTATACACGTACTGGTCAGGTAGTAACAATTTTATTTAACGCCACAGCGAGAAGAAACGCTGAAGGAAATATTATTGGCGTTTTGGGTGTTGGACAAGACATTACAGAGCTAATTGAGTACAGGGACAAACTGGAGCAGCGCGTAGCGGAAAGAACAGACAAGCTAAACGAAGCGCTGCAAAAGGAAAAAGAATTAGTCGCCATAAAAACGAAGTTCGTAAGCATGGCCTCCCATGAGTTCCGCACTCCACTAGCAACCATCTCATTTGCGAGCGATTTTCTCAAAAGATACTTTGACCGATTGGGTGCAGATGAACGAGAAAAGAAGCTAAATAAAATTGATGAGCAAGTGCGTCACATGACTTCACTGCTAGACGATGTACTCATTATGGGTAAAAGTGATGCGGGAAAAATAAACCTGCACCCAGTGCTAACCAATATCTCAGAATTTTGTGAAAAATTGGTTGAAGAAGTAGAACACAGCACTAAAAAAACTCACAAAATTGCCACTTCAGTGGCTTCAGAGAAAGAAGCTATTTATGTTGATGAGAAGCTTCTAAGAAACATACTCATCAATTTATTGACAAACGCCATTAAATTTTCTCCTGAACAAGATCAGGTGTTATTAGATGTTGTTTATAGAGATAAAAACCTAACCGTAATTGTAAAAGATTATGGCATGGGCGTACCAGAAGAGGATAAAGAAAAAATATTTGATGCCTTTCACCGTACGAATACCGTAGGTACCATACAGGGTACTGGTTTAGGTCTTGCAATTGTAAAAAAAGCAGTAGACTTACATCATGGCAGTATTGAATTAGACAGCGAGCTGGGTAAGGGAACAACATTCACCATAAAAATGCCATTACACTATGAAGGTGCTATTGATTGACGACACGTTGTCGTTGCTTGAGGAGATAAAGGATATACTATTAATGGAAGGGTATGATGTAACCACTGCCACAGATGGCTATGATGGGTTGCAAAAAATTAGTAAAGCAAATCCTGATATAATTATTACAGACCTTGTGATGCCAGATATGAATGGCTACCAGCTCATTGAAAAAATAAAAAGTATTGATAAATTTAAAGATGTGCCGATAATAGTATTATCAGCCCAAGCTGCAAAAGAAGATAAGGAAAAAGCCTTTGAACTTCATGCAGACAAATATTTAACCAAACCCTGTGCAGCATCTGATCTCGTGGATGCCATCGAAGAGATTACGACAAATGAGTAAAATTAGAGTACTAATTGTAGATGACCATCAGCTATTGAGAGACGGCCTTGCCGCCATGCTTAAAGATGTGGAACATATAAATGTAGTTGGCACAGCCTCTAGTGGTGAAGAAGCCATCAATATAGCTCAGGATAAAATACCTGATATTATACTTATGGATATCATGATGGCTGGCATGAGCGGAATAGAAGCCACCCGGTGGATTAAAGAACAAAACCCCGCTATCAAAGTGATCATTGTTTCTATGGAAGTAAACCAGGGGTTGATTGGTGACGGTATAAAGTCTGGTATTGAAGGATACCTCCCCAAGGATGTTGATAAAGCCACACTCGTTAAAGCCATTAACAAAGTAAATGCCGGAGAAAAGTTCTTTTCAGACTCTATAACTAAAATTATATTCGACTCCTATTATCAACAGGAGTCTGGCGAAAAGAAGGAGACTGTAAAAAATAAAGACCTTACAAAACGTGAAGTTGAAGTGCTAAAAGAGGTGGCCATGGGCAAATCAAACCAGGAGGTGGCAGACACACTCTTTATTAGTATCAAAACAGTAGAAACTCACAAATCACATATCTTGGATAAGCTTGGCCTTAAGAACACAGCCGAGTTGGTAAAGTATGCCATCAAAAATGAAATAATTGAGTTGTAGTACTTCCTTAAAGGATTTCAACTAACAGCACCTAAGGGTAATCCCTCATACCATCTAAAGCTTAAATATCAAATCAGTTAAAATCAACTAATAATACAATTGTAAAAATACATTACAGTTAGTTTTAGGCTATTTCAATATCCTAATTCCTGATTTTCATTATTCAGAAATATCCCTGACAAAACACACCCCTATCAAGCTCATATTTGTATTAAATATTAAAACATTACGCATATGATAATCGAGCAAAGCACTTTAAAACATGAAGCAAACCAACTGAATCAGTTAAATGAGATACTAGACAACTTTGTCTATAGTTGTTCACATGACCTTAAAGGCCCGCTGGCTTCTATTCAAGGACTTGTAAAGTTGGCTGAAAAGACCTCTCAAATGGACGCCAAAAAAGAGTGTATGTCTCTGATTAATGAAAGTGTCACCAGAATGGATAATTTCATAAAGTCGCTGGAGTCTTATGTAGGTAACGCCAGGAGTCCTGTGCTCCGCAACTCAGTTGATTTCAATCAATTGGTAAATGATATTATAGAAAGAAAAAGAAAAACAATTGTAGAGAATGATGTAAAAGTAAATCTAAGATTGAAACAACCGGTAGATTTCAGATCTGACGATGTACGCATAGGGCTTATTCTAAGTAAGGTCATCGAGAATGCCATCTATTTTCAGGATCAAAAGAAAACAGACAAGTTTGTTGACATCGAAATTAATGTAAACAATGACCGCGCCAACATCGAAGTTTGTGATAATGGGGAAGGTATTTGCCGGGAAAATTATGATCAAATCTATAACATGTTCTTTAGAGCATCAGCAGCCTCCAAAGGCTCAGGGATGGGTCTATTTCTAGCCAAAGAAGCAGTCGATAAGCTATCAGGGAGTATTGAGTTTGTTTCTTCTAAAGGAGCAGGCAGCAATTTTATTATCAGTATACCTAACCACAAAATCTGAAATTAATAAAATGCATCTTCAAAGTGCTTTATGTCTACGGAGCCTCTTTTATTGACAATAGCAACAATATCGAACCGTAGCAAGCCCTGCCAGTTTTGCTCAAACACATAGTGCTCAGCAGTCTCGATAATTCGGGCTGCTTTTTTACTATCTACAGCTTCTTCCGGAAATCCATAAGAGACACTCGTTTTTGATTTCACCTCTACAAAGACCAGCACATTATCCCGTTTCATGATAAGGTCAACTTCATTGCGCTTGAAGCGATAGTTTGTTTCAAGTAAAATGTATCCTTTGGACTGAAGATACTCCGCTGCTCTTTCCTCGCCTAGTCTGCCTATAGAAGTACTCATTACTAATTATTTTCAATTAATTAACCCTTTTCATTCATCGAGTAAAGGTATCCATTCACCGAATAATTTTCTCGCTGGTTAAATATATCACTAAAATTAACCTTGATAAAAACCCAACATGAAACACACCTTAATTACCATACTGTATTGTTTGATAATTGCTGCCGGTTATAGCACTGATCTAGAAAATAGACCTATTAGACCTATACAGTTGCAGCAGACTACAATTACAACTTGCTCTTCTATTTCACCTGTTATTGCCGAAGCCAGCCCTAACTCTGGTTTTTTTACCTCATTGCTAGATACTAGTCTGTGGCCAGCAAGGTGGTATTGTGGCGTATGGACAGACTTTCACGGGTGGATGTATATCTCATCCGACTTGATGATTTGGGCAGCATATTTCGTAATACCACTTATTCTAGGGTACTTCCTGTATCAACGTAGAAAAGATGTTCCTTTTCCATCCATACTTTTCCTATTTATAGCCTTTATTCTTGCCTGTGGCATTACCCACCTGGTAGATGCTGCCATTTTCTGGTGGCCGGCTTATAAATTAAGTGCCGTGATCAGGCTCGGTACAGCAATTATTTCCTGGGGTACAGTATTCGCATTGGTAAAAGTCACCCCAAAGTTGCTTGATTTTAAAAGCCCTTCTATGCTCGAAAATGTCATTGACGAGAAAACCAAAGAGCTACAGGCACTGAACAACCAGTTGAAAAAAGAAATAGCTGAAAAGAATGTCTCCCAGGCTAAACTTGAAAGCTTAAATGCACACTTGGAGCAAACAGTAGCTGAAAGAACAGAAAGCTTACAAGAGGTGAATAGTAATTTAATGCACCTCAACAGTTTGTTTCAATCAGTACAAGATGCTGCAAAAATAGGGGTTTGGGAAATAGACCTAGGTAGTGGTTCATTGTATTGGTCAGATACGGTATATGATATTCATGAGGTTCCAAAAGGAACAGAAGTAAAACTCGAAGAAGGCATCAACTTTTATCATGACGACTATAAGCCAGTCATCGAAGAAGCTGTGAATACGGCTATTGAAAAAGGCACTGGGTGGGATCTAAAACTAAAGCTAATCACGGCCAAACAAAATGAAGTATGGGTGCATGCCATTGGCCTACCTCTTGTAGAAAACGGAAAAACAGTTAGGTTAAGAGGTCTTTTTCAAGATATCGATTTGGCAGTCAAATCTGAATCCAAAATAAGGGAGCATCAGCAAAATGTTACCGCTATTATTGAAAACACTGACAGCGTTATTTGGGCAACCGACAAAGAACTTAAACTCACCGTCTTTAATCAGGCTTTTACAAACACTATAAAAAATATTTATAAAATCACTCCCGAGATCGGGATGAGTGTAATCAACGACCAGTTTAAAGCAAAAATCAATAGCTTTTGGGAAGAAAAATATAAGAACGTATTTGCATCAGGGGAGCAGGTAATTTGGGAAAATCATGATAAAAAGACTGATGCATACTCAGAGGTGTCTTTAAACCCAATAATTGATGAAAATGATCAAGTAGTGGGAATATCCGGGTTGTCAAGAGACATTACTCCATCCAAAAAACAAGAAGAGTTATTAGTTGATGTTAACAATTCGCTAGAGGAAAAAGTCAAGGAACGAACTGAAGAGCTAGAAGAAAATAACATCAAACTATTAGCAGTAAATAAGGAACTTGAGTCCTTTAGCTATTCTGTTTCGCATGATTTGCGCTCACCTTTAAGAGGCATCCATGGGTTTACTAATGCGCTTAAAGAAGATTATTATGAGACATTCGATGACGCGGGAAGAGACTACCTGGATCGTGTATTGTCAGGCACTGTGCGTATGGGTGAGCTTATTGACGATATGCTTACGCTTTCAAGAGTATCCCGAGCAGAAGTTTCGAGTGAGGAAATAGACCTATCTAGTCTTGTGCAAGAAATCTTTGAGAGTCTTGAGCCTGGCAAAGCAACCCTTAAAGTGCAATCAGGTTTAAAAACCAAAGGTGACCTACCACTGGTTAAAACCGTACTTCAAAATCTTTTAGAAAACAGTATAAAATACAGCTCTAAAATAGCCAACCCAAGAATTGAATTTGGCTCAAGTAAGAAAAATGGCAGCACAGTATATCATGTGACAGATAACGGTGCTGGTTTCGATATGCAGTACAGTCATAAATTATTCTCGCCTTTTCAGCGCTTGCACCATCGCAAAGAATTTGCGGGCAACGGCATAGGTTTAGCAACAGTAAACAGAATCATACTTAAACACGGAGGTAAAATCTGGGCTCAGTCAAAAATTGATGAAGGAGCCACATTTTACTTTACCTTGAAATAACCACAATTATGAAAGACGGAACCATACTACTAGTAGAAGATAATGAAGATGATGTAATGCTCACTATGCGGGCATTTAAAAAACAAGGTATCTTAAATGAGGTAGTACACGCCAAAGACGGGTCTATTGCTATTGAGCTTTTATTAGGGAAAAATGGCTTTGATCCCATAAAACCTATAATTGTTCTGCTTGACCTCCAGATGCCAAAGCTTAATGGACTGGAAGTGCTCAAAATAATGAAAGAAAACGAAGCTACAACCAACATTCCAGTAGTGGTACTTACTACTTCAAGTGAAGAAGAGGATGTAGTAAAAAGTTACAATCTAGGGGCCAACAGCTTCATCAGAAAGCCTGTAGACTTTGAACAGTTTGCAAAAAATGTAGGCCAGCTTGGTCTTTATTGGCTCGTACTCAATGAGCCTCCTCCACTATGAAATTGTCTTTAAACATATTGATCATTGAAGATAACGAAGATGATTATGACTTGCTTATAAGAAAACTTGAGCGGGATAAAGTGTCTATAAAAAGTCTCAGAGTGGAAGAAGAGTCAAGTTTGTTAGAAGCTCTCAAAAACGACTCATTTGATATCGTAATTAGTGATAATACACTCCCTAAGCTAGATGCACAAAGAGCGCTTAAAATTGTACGCTCACTCGACCAAAACATCCCATTTATAATAGTTTCTGGAACAATTCCTGAAAAAACAGCAATAGAGTCTATGTATGAAGGGGCAAGTGATTTCCTTCTTAAGAATAATCTATCCAAATTGACTCCTATTGTATTAAGAGAAGTAAAAGATGCTCGAATAAGGTCAGAAAAATTTCATGTTGAGTCCAAACTCTTACTGTCAGAAGAGTCGTATCAGGCTTTGGCGCAAAGTATAACCGATGTGTTCTTTGCTATAGATACAGACTTTAAAATTACCTATTGGAATGATGCCTCCCACCGTGAATTTAACATAGCGCGGGATAAAGTTTCGGGCAAAAGTATTTATGAAGTCTTTCCATTTTTAGAAAATTCGAAATTGAATGAAGAAGTTGTTAAGGGCATTACACTTAAGAGCGCGCGATATACTTCATTTAAGTACTCCAAAAAAATTCATGGAATAGATTCGGTTGAGTACTACGATGGCAGTATATACCCAACGGATAATGGAGCAAGCGTTATTTTAAAAAAAGTAACAGAAAAGCGAAAGGCTGAGGCTTCATTTATAAAAATTAACAAAGAGCTAGAAACACTGATTTACCGATTATCACACGATATTCAGGGGCCGATGTCATCTATCATGGGTCTTATCAATATCGGCAAAATGGAATGTAAGGATAAGCAAATAACGGATCTACTTCAAAAACAGGAAGACGCAGCCGTGGAGCTCAATAAAACTTTAAAAGCACTTATGAATATTTCACAAATTAAAAAAGACGAACTCGTGTTTGAACGCTTAGTATTTAAGTCTGTGATTGACAATGTAATGAGTCGGTTGAAATATATTGCTGGATATAACTTCATACAGGTTGTGGTAGACGTTGATCCCAAGCATTCTGTGGTTTCCGACAGAAACTTATTGGAATCAATACTTCAAAACCTTATTGAAAACAGTATTAAGTATCGTACCAAGAATAAACCCAATTTGCTGATCGAAACGGCAAGGCATAGCCGTTGTCTTTATATATCTGTTATAGACAATGGTATTGGCATACCTATGGATCAGCAAAACAAAGTTTTCGACATGTTTTTCAGGGCCAGTGAAAACTCAACCGGTTCAGGCCTGGGTTTATATGTAGTAAAGTCAAGTGTAGAAAAGCTTCAAGGATCGGTGAGTATGAAAAGCGTGCCTGGCAAAGGTTGCCGGTTTGATATAATCATTCCAGACTTACAAGAAAAAAACCAACAGACACTCTCAGCTTAATTTTACAAGCAATTTCCTACATTTGCACGACCAAAAGAAAGTGTAGTGTACGAGATTGCTAACAAAAAAGTAAAATTTATAAACCTGGGTGAGATTGACTACAAAGAAGCCTGGGATTACCAAACCGACCTTTTTGAGCGCATAGTGCAATCAAAAATTGCTAATCGCAAACTACCCACAGCCGATCAAAATCTCACCTATAATTACCTCATCTTCTGCGAGCACCCACATGTATATACATTAGGCAAAAGTGGGTCGGAAAAGAACCTCTTAATTGACGATAAGGGACTACAAGCTAAACAGGCTACTTACTACAAAATAAACCGAGGGGGAGACATCACATACCACGGCCCGGGGCAGATTGTAGGCTACCCCATTTTAGATCTTGACAACTTTTTTACAGATATTCATAAGTACCTGAGGCTATTAGAAGAAGCAATTATACTTACTTTGAAAGAATATGGAATTACAAGCGGCCGAATCGAAGGTCTCACGGGAGTTTGGCTGGATCATATAGAGCAGCAGAATCCTCGTAAAATTTGTGCGTTGGGGGTTAAATCTAGCCGGTGGGTCACTATGCATGGCTTTGCTTTTAATGTAAACACCCAGCTTGATTATTTCGGTAACATTGTGCCTTGTGGCATAGATGATAAGGCAGTTACCTCTCTTGAAAAAGAACTTGGCAAGAAACAGGATTTAGAAGAGGTTACTTCTAAAGTTAAAAACCATATTGCACATCTATTCGAAATGGAGTTATTTTAGTTATCTATGAGAAAAGATATTGACATACCTGCTGTAAAAAATGTAACCGTAGCGATTGAAAAGTCGGTAATCGAAGCGGGGGCTGACGAGTGGCGTGTTCATTTGATAAATGAAAATGATTTCGCCATCGAAAACACACTTGTGGCTTCTAAAGGTTACGGCAAAAAGAACGGCAAAGAACAAAAAACATCTACCCTCAGACATTTTTTAGATACCGTTGAGGCCAACAGCACAAGTAGAATAGAAATAATAAACCCCGATGTATTTCACCTAAATAATGAATATTGGGTAAGCTACTATGTCGATGGTCAAATGTTCGATAAACGCTTTACATTTTTGCCTGAAAGCATAAAAACAGAAAATCTTATTTACATAAAAGCTCTGGATGCAAAGGGCATCCTGCATTCATGACACAACATCAGTTAAAAAACATACTATTTCTAGATGTAGAGACCGTAGCAGGTTATGATGATTTTGAAAAGCTTGATGAGCGTCTGAAAAGTCAGTGGGCCAGAAAAGCGTCCTTTCTTAAGCGCGAAGAAGGCATCACCGATGCTATGCTCTATGAAGACAGAGCAGGTATTTATGCTGAGTTTGGTAAAATAGTAGTGATAAGTCTCGGGTTTTTCCATGAAGAAGAAGATGAACTACATTTTAGGGTAACAAGTCTGTATGATCATGACGAGGTGGCCTTATTAGAGAAGTTTAAGGGCATTCTTGAAAAAATGGATGAAGACATTAAGCTTTGTGCCCACAATGGTCGGGAGTTTGACTTCCCCTATTTGAGTAGACGAATGCTCATCAATAATATCAAATTGCCTTCAGCACTAGACCTCTCGGGTAAAAAGCCCTGGGAGATCAATCACCTCGACACCATGGACATGTGGAAGTTTGGTGATTGGAAACATTACACCTCATTAGAGTTGCTGGCAACCCTTTTTGGCATAGAGTCAAGTAAAACCGACATGGATGGCAGCATGGTAAATGAAGTATACTATCAGGATGGTAATCTTAAAAAAATTGCCGATTATTGTACTGATGATGTTATAGTTACTGCCAATCTCTACTGTAAGCTAAAGTCCATCCCTGCAAAATTTAAAGTAACACGTGTCAATTAGCCCATAATCTAACAAGATGGGTTACACTGTGTTAATCATTTATTAATAAAGGCACATTTATTTTCAAGCGAGAATAGTTGCATCTTTGTTATGATAAAAAATATATATGAGTAAAAAACGAAAAAAGAACAAACCAGGCAAATCTGCCGGCATTACCGAAAAATTACAAGCAAGAATACTTTCCCTCCTTAATGCCCACATCGATAGAGCCTACACTGCAAAGCAAATCACAAAAAAACTAGGCTACAAACGGTCAGACTATAATCGTGAAGTACCAGCCGTATTGAACCAGTTAGAAAAACAAGGTAAAATTGCTTTGTTGAAAAACGGTGGTTATAAAACCACCCGAGATCCTGAATTTATTACAGGCAAAGTAGATCATGTAAACCAAAGGTTTGCTTACGTACTCACCCCTGAAGGTGAAGAAGATATTTATGTAAAAGGTACAGACCTTAAAGGCGCCATTGATGGAGATACCGTACGTGTTGTATTGCTTTCTACAAAAAGTGGCAAAAAGCCCGAAGGTAAAGTCATGGAAGTGGTGACCCGTGGCCGTGAAGAACTTGTAGGCCGTATCGAATTTTCACCACGATTTGCTTTTGTCATACCAGACAATAGAAAACTGCACCAGGATATCTTTGTAAAACTCGATGATGTAAATGGTGCCAGGCACAACGACAAAGTAATCATCAAAATCACGCAATGGCCAGATAATGATAAGAACCCTGAAGGCAAGGTGATCAACGTGCTAGGCCAGGCGGGCGATAATGAAGCCGAAATTCATTCTATAATGGCTGAGTTTGATTTGCCATTTGAGTTTCCAAAACATATTCTCCAAGAGGCTGAGAAAATTAGCGAAGGCATTACAGAGGGAGAAATCAAAAAGCGTAGAGATTTTAGAGATGTACTCACATTTACGATTGATCCAGAAGATGCCAAAGATTTTGATGATGCTATTTCGTACAAGGTTTTAGACAATGGCAACTACGAGATAGGCGTACACATTGCAGATGTAACGCATTATGTAAAGCCAGACACCATTCTGGAAAAAGAAGCACTAGACCGTGCCACATCGGTATACCTTGTAGATCGTACAGTACCTATGCTTCCAGAGCGTTTGTCAAACGGCCTATGTTCATTGAGACCAAGAGAAGATAAACTTACTTTTGCAGCGGTATTTGAAATAGATGGCGATGCCAACATCAAAAAAGAATGGTTTGGCCGTACGATCATTCACTCAGACAGAAGATTCACCTACGAAGAAGCACAAGCTGGCATTGAAACGGGTTTGGGTGATTATGCCAAGGAGCTTCAGATTATCAATGAGCTGGCTAAGAAATTTAAAGTGAAACGCTTCAATCATGGGGCGGTGAACTTCGAAACCACAGAAGTGAAATTTAAGCTTGACGAAAAAGGCAAGCCGTTAGGTGTTATACCAAAGGTCAGACGTGATGCACACAAATTGGTAGAGGAGTTTATGCTACTGGCCAATAAACGTGTAGCCACTTTTGTGTACAACATGAAAGAGACCAAGAACAAAAAAGATCGAAACACATTTGTATACAGGACACACGACTTCCCTGATCCTGAAAAGATTGATAACTTTTCTGTCTTTGCCAAGCGCTTTGGTCATGAGCTAAATGCTGATCGTGGCGCCATTTCGAAATCGCTGAACAAGTTGATGGACAACATTGTAGGTAAGCCAGAAGAGAATGTGCTCCAACAATTAGCTATTAGAGCTATGGCTAAGGCCAAGTACACTACTGAAGCTATGGGCCACTTTGGATTGGCTTTCGACCATTATTCTCACTTTACATCACCGATCAGAAGATACCCTGATATGATGGTACACCGACTATTACAGCATTATTTAGATGGTGGTAAGTCGGCCAGCAAAGATGATTTCGAAGAAAAATGTATTCATTCGTCTGAAAGAGAAAAGCGAGCTGCCGAGGCAGAGCGTGCTTCGATCAAGTACAAGCAGGTTGAGTTTATGCAAAGCGTTGAAGACAAAGTCTTTGAAGGTATTATCTCAGGTGTTACAGAGTGGGGCATTTTTGTAGAAATCATTGAAACCAAATGTGAAGGGATGGTACGCCTGGTAGATATGCAGGACGATTATTACGAATTTGATGAAAAAAATTACCGCGTAATTGGTCGTAAAAACAAGCGCATGTTTACTTTAGGAGATAAAGTAAAGGTTACTGTTAAAGATACCGACATCGACAGACGTACCATCGATTTAGAATTTGTCAAAGAATAAGTATGCTAATCACCGATAAGAAGCTTTTAAAGCTTGTTGAAAAAAAAGCCAAGCAACTGGAGTATGGTATGACTCCTAAAGAGTTGTATCAGCCCATTAAGTATATCATGTCCCTTGGGGGCAAAAGGCTGAGGCCGCTGCTTGCAATTAAATCTTACTCCCTTTTTAAGGATGATGTAGAAAGCATAATTAAGCAGGCGATGGCAGTTGAAGTCTTTCACAACTTTACGCTCATGCATGACGACATCATGGATGAAGCTCCGTTGCGCAGAGGCAAACCTACGGTGCATGAAAAGTATAATGCCAACACTGCCATCCTTTCTGGTGACGTCATGATGGTAAAGGCCTATGAGATGCTTATGCAACCACATGAATGCGATGCTGAGATTTTTACCAAATTCAGCACATGTGCCACAGAAGTGTGCGAAGGCCAACAACTTGACATGGTTTTTGAAACCAAAAAAACCGTAGTTGTTGAGGAGTACATTAATATGATCAGGCTGAAAACTGCTGTGTTATTGGGCTTTTGCCTCGAGCTGGGTGGGATTTTGGCTGAAACAACCGAAAAGAACAAAAAGGCGCTAAGGGCTTTTGGTGAGAATATTGGCATTGGCTTTCAACTCAAGGATGACTTACTCGATGTCTATGGAGACCAAGCCAAGTTTGGCAAGCAAGTCGGTGGAGATATTATCTCAAACAAGAAAACTTTCTTGCTTATCACAGCACTCAATACGGCAAAAGGCAAACAAAAGACAGCTCTAAATGAGTGGCTCAATAATCAGGCTGCCAAGCCTGCCGAAAAGGTTAAAGCTATCACAGCCATCTATGATGAGTTGGGTATTAAGGAAACTACAGAGCAAAAAATGAATGAGTACTTTGAAAAAGCATTTCAATCATTAAAAAAAGTTGATGCTCCATTCATTAGAAGAGGCAAGCTCAAGTCATTTGCCGATAGTATTATAAAACGAGAAAAGTAATACTCTAAGTGAACAATGGAGTCTCAAACCTCTTTGAGCTCCTCAAATGGTTTATGTCTTTCAGCACAGCCATTAGGCCTCATTTTTGCCCTATCCTAAAGACTTGAAGGGAACCAAGACAAATGACACGCTGGCGCTTAACACCTTGGGTAAAAGGAAGAATCATAAATCTCTCCACGTAGAGTTTCGACAAATCGCTCTTGTTGCTTCCTTTTTCTTATTGCCTCTTATCAAGGAATGCGATTCGTTAGGACCAAAATCATCGTTTTCTGATAATGGATCATGTAAAATTTCTTGAATTGCAGACTCCTTTAATACTCCCCTTGGATTTGTTGGATTTCGAATTTCATCGCAAACTCTTATTGATATTAATCTGGACCTTCCCTCCGTTACGTGAGGAGAATCCTGAGGAGCCTTTTGATACAATTCCCAATCACAGCTTAAATCATGGTCTTCAAAAATAGATGTAGGGATTTCCTCCTGATCCGGAGGAAAATATGCAGGATTAGCATATCGGAATAATATTTCTCCATTGGGAATGTCTGCCATCTAAAAAATTAAAAAAATCTTAGAAATATATATCTAAGTACTTCTTAACTAAAAAACTTAACGAATTGACATCTGTGTCAACATCAAAATAATGTCCATCTTCTTCTATTGAAATTGAAAATTTCTCTTCATTCAAAACATCAAAGTACACGGTGTTATTTTGGTCAAATCGCATTTCGGTTGAAAACCCTCCATCCAATCTTGGCCCCATAACTAACGTTGGGATTTTCCCAGAACCCTCATTAGACAATTTATATCTTGTATGATTAAGAATTGTTTTTAACAAATCCTTGGTAGTCTCAATTGAAGCTAAAGAGGGGGAATCAACAGTTGGTGAACCTGGATGAATCCATCCACTTTGACCAACATAATTTTTTAAATTGTTAAGATAGGCCAATCTTGAGTCAATGATTTCCTTAAAGTCTATTAACTCTGGTTCTATTTTGATCCATAAATCCCTCCCCATTTCAAATCCACTTACCATATTAATATTTTCCTTTGGAGAGTTTATTCCAACTCGATACTCCTTGTCTTCATCATTAATTATAATAATATCTCCTGTTTCGCTGAATTCGCTAACAGAACCCATAACATCAGGTCTATTAAATGAAACAAATTGTTCGCATTCTACAATTCCAGTAAGATTTTTATATGAATTATACTTTTGTTGATCTATTAATTGTCGTGTATCCTTTACTACTTCCATTTTTCTAATATTTCCGGATTAATTAATTTCTCAAAAAAACTTGATTGAAAACTACGTGCATCTTTAATCCACTTATACAGATCCACTTCATTCGATAGCTTTCCCTTTAGAGAAAGCTCAGTCTTAATTATTTGCTTACCCTGTTTATTAGTTTCGGTATTCAAATTAAACGTTGCAAAACCGTTTAATTCAGGAATTTTATATGTCTTAAATGTTATAAAATTAATTGGTTTATATGATCCAAATGCACTGTCTAATGGAGCTAAATTCATGTTAATTATATTATGAATATCTCCCAAGTCATTAATATATTGTTGCCATTCAATTCGATCGTGATAGGTTAATTCCAGATAATTTACTTCTTTAGAAATATCAAGAGTTGAATCCGCTTTATTGTACAGATCACGAAATCTGCTTAACAAAGCCTCAAATCCGGGGTATTTACCAACCTTCTCTAAGTCTGTGCGAATCCAATTTACATACAGTTTGTTCCATTGAACCTGAACCAACCAGTCTAATTCCTTTGATTTTAATCTATAAAGTATCGGCCCTGAATGTTGAGCAATATTTTTTAAATTTCTAAGGTTACCAGACAATTCCTCATTTGGTAATGCATTATGTACAGTGTAATCTGGATAGTCACTTTTCAACTGATTAATAATCGTCAGAAAAAAATTGTCCTTTTTTAAAACTTCAGAATTAAATGTTACACCAAGAATAACCTCAGAAACAGGTGCATTACTATATTTTGGCATATTCTCTATTGTTCCAACTTAAGGTGATAACGTATATAGCACCAATGGGTTTATTAAAGTATGAACTCTTTTGAACTAATATAAAAATAAAATATTCAATAAAAAATATAATCAAATACATCTTACAGACATTATTTTGATAAAAGTCCTTATTGCAATCTTACTCCAATATTGCTTGCTACTCTTTTTTGTTAATGACTTGTTAAAAACATGACCTTTTCGAGACAAAGAGGTTAAATTTAACCTATGTCGAGAAATACGATACGTGTTTTGGTGATTTTGGCACTTGTGAGTATTGGTGGCATTATCGTTACGCAGGTGTACTGGTTTAGGCGTGCTTTCGATGCCGAAGCACAACAGTTTAACCGCGATGTCAACACTGCCCTATTCAATGTGGCCTCGCAGTTTTTTGAAATAAACAAAGCTGCCATACCCTCCAACAACCCTATCAAGCAGCTCTCTACCAACTATTATGTAGTGATGATCAATAATGAGATTGATGCTAACCTCCTGGAGTTTCTACTTACATCAGAATTCGAGAAAAGAAATATCTCAGCTGATTTTGAGTACGGTATTTATGACTGTACGAATGATAAAATGGTATACGGCAGCTATGTATCAATGAATAGTGCAGAGCAAGTTGCGACCACCGCCAGTTTACCTAAATGGGAAGATCAGAATTATTACTTTGGTGTTCAGTTTCCACATAAGGCCCGGCTCATAACCAGCAGAATGGAAGTCTGGATATTTAGCTCGGCCGTTTTAGCTATTGTACTTATCTTTTTTGCCTATTCTTTATTTGTTATACTGAAGCAAAAGCGTCTTTCAGAGGTTCAAAAAGACTTCATCAACAACATGACGCATGAGTTTAAAACCCCCATATCTACGATCTCGTTGTCTGCAGAAGTCTTAAAAGGACCCAATATAATTAACCAACCCGACCGGCTACATAGCTATGCCACCATCATCGAGAATGAAAATCTTCGATTAAAAAATCAGGTGGAGCGGGTACTACAGATGGCTAGTTTAGAAAGGGAGGAAATCTCCCTCAACAAAGAGGAGACACAAATGCATCAGCTGCTGTCAGAAACCATTGACGGTTTTAAACTTACTCATGATCAGGTAGAAATCAAGCTGGCATTTGAAGCTGAAAATGATCTCGTGGTTGTCGATCGCCTTCATTTAAGAAATGTAATCAATAACCTGTTAGATAACGCCATAAAATATTGTCGTAGAGTGCCTCAAATCGAGATCAGTACAAATAATTTAGATAACAGCATTTGTATTGAAGTAAAAGACAATGGAATTGGTATTAGTAAAGACCATCAGAAGAAAATCTTTAACAAATTTTATCGTGTACCTACAGGCAATGTGCATGATGTCAAAGGGTTTGGGTTGGGTTTAAATTATGTCAATATCATTATGAAGGCACATAAAGGATCCGTTGAGCTCACCGACTCCAGCAACGCGGGAAGCACTCTAAAATTAACCTTGAAAAATGCCTAGTATTCTACTCGTGGAAGATGATCCTGCCTTGGGAGTTGTGATAAAAGACAACTTACAACAAAATGGTTATACAGTAGATTTGGCAAATGACGGAAACAAAGCCATAGACCTATTCAGATCAAAGCCATTTGATATTTGTCTGCTAGATGTCATGTTGCCCAAAAAAGATGGCTTTACTGTTGCTCAATCTATCAGGTCACATAACCAAGATGTACCAATCCTCTTTCTCACCGCCAAATCTATGGAAGAGGATAGAATCACAGGCTTTCAGTCTGGCGGTGATGACTACATCACCAAGCCATTTAGTATGAAAGAACTGACCTTAAGAATTGAGGTCTTTTTAAAGCGTTCATCATCAAATAATGATTTGTCACGTAAACCCTATCGTATAGGCAGTTTCCATTTTGATTATGAAAACCTCACGCTTTCAAATACTGAAAACTCCTTTCAGCTCACAGCAAAAGAAGCACTGGTTTTGAAATACCTGTGCAGCAATAAAGGTAAAGTGGTGAAGAGAAATGATATTCTTGAAGCAGTATGGGGCACCGATGATTACTTTCTCGGTAGAAGTATGGATGTTTTCATTAGTAGGTTAAGAAAGTACCTGAAAGCTGACCCAACCATTCATATCAAAAACATACACGGTGTAGGGTTCTCCTTACAAATTAACGGCTGATGTTTAAACTGTGACTTTCACAATTCTTACCTTAGTGCAATTTTATTACCCAGTTATATTTTGTATTTTGAAAACTCTATAACCAACTAAAAACATTATGAAGAAATTATTACTGATTATGTTCACGCTCCTGGCAATAGGCGCTCAAGGGCTGCTTGCGCAAGGTGTAACTACGGCTTCTATTAGAGGTACGGTGGTTGACAGTGATGGAAATGGTCTTCCTGGAGCCACAGTCATTGCCAGACATGAACCAACGGGTACCGTTTACGGTACATCTACCCGAGCAGATGGTAGATACAACCTGCCCAACTTAAGAATTGGTGGGCCTTATACTGTAAAGGCAACTTACATAGGCTTCGAAGAACAACTATACGAAGAAATCAATCTGCTTTTAGGTCAGGTACTAGACCTGAAATTCGATCTGGCAGAAGATGTTACAACGCTGGGCGAAATAGTAATATCAGGAGATAATGAAACTTTCAACAGCGATCGTACAGGTTCAGCCATTGCATTCGACAATAGTGAAATCAGAAAACTTCCTACCATTACAAGATCTGCCAGCGATATTTACAGATTAACACCATCATCGGATGGAAACTCTTTTGCAGGTAGAAATGACCAGTACAACAACTTCTCACTTGATGGATCAATCTTTAATAACCCTTTCGGTCTCGATGCCGCCACCCCTGGTGGGCAGACAGACGCGCAGCCTATATCACTAGATGCTATTGCCCAAATACAGGTTTCAACAGCTCCGTTTGATGTTACTCAAGCAGGCTTTACTGGAGCTTCAATCAATGCCGTAACTAAAAGTGGTACCAACAATCTTTCGGGTACCGTTTTCGGATTCTTCAGAAATGACGCGCTTCTTGGCAATCAGATAAATGGTCAGGATGTAATTGAAGCCGACCTTACTCAAATTCAAACTGGATTTAGTATCGGAGGTCCAATTATAAAAGACAAGCTTTTCTTCTTCGCAAACATGGAACTGGAGAGACGTGAAGACCTGGGGTCAAGTTTCGTGGCTAACAATGGAGATGGTAATACGGCAATTAACGAATCACGAGTAGAGGCCGCAGACCTAATGGCGGTGAGTGATGTACTTGAACAAAGATTTGGTTATGAAACAGGCCCATATGAAGGTTTTATTCATGATACTGATAATCAAAAAGGTATTATCAAAATTGATTGGAATATCAACCAAAACCATACCCTAACCGCAACTTACAACTTCCTGGATGCGTCAAAGCAAAAGCCTGCTCACCCTACTGCCATTGGTAGAAGAGGGCCAGATGCAACTACACTTCAGTTCAGAAATTCCGGTTACCAAATCAACAATAAGATCCATTCTGGTTTAATAGAATTGAAATCAATATTTGGAAACAAGTTCTCAAACAAATTACAGGTAGGTTATACCAAATTTGATGATAGCAGAGACCCTTTTAGTGAGCCATTTCCTGTAATTAACATTTACAAGGATGGTATTCCTTATATCATAGCAGGTCACGAGCCATTCTCAATTCACAACAGGCTTGAGCAGGATGTACTTCAGTTTACAAATAATTTTGAGATGTATGCAGGTGATCACACAATCACACTCGGTACATCCTTTGAGAAGTTCTCATTTGACAACTCGTTTAACTTATTCTCTTATGGTTTTGGGGTTTTTGGAAGTTTCGATATGAATACTTTCGTATCAGATGTACAAGGCGGAGCACTTGATGGAGACGTAGCTGCTGCCAGACAGACCTTTATTGACAACAATGCTAACGATGGTTGGGCACTTGCCGAAACTAACGTGGGTCAGTGGGCATTCTATCTGCAGGACAGATGGTCTGCAACTGAAAACCTTACGTTAACCGGTGGCTTGCGTATTGACATACCGATGTATTTTGACACTGGAGATAACATCCCTGCCAATACTGATCCTGTGACTTACTTTGATGAAGACGGTAATCAAGTAACTTTTGATAATACTGAGTTACCCGATGGAAATGTTTTATTCTCGCCAAGATTAGGCTTTAACTGGGATGTCAGTGGTGACAAAACCATGCAAGTCAGAGGTGGAACAGGCCTATTTTCAGGTAGGTTGCCATTCGTGTGGATTGGAAATCAGGTTGCCAACCCATTCACAGGCTTCTTGAATGTAACGCACCCAGACTTTAAATTCCCTCAGGTATGGAGAACAAGTATCGGTGTTGACAAAAGCTTTGGTGAGGGCTGGTTAGGTACATTTGATTTCCTTTATACCAAAGATGTGAATGCTATGATGGTGAGGGACTACAGTTTAATTTCACCATCAACAAGTTATCCTGGAGTTGATAATCGACCAGTATTTGGTGCAGGAGACAGAGTAACTTTCAACGGAGGTGCCGCTGCGAACTATGTATTTACAAATGCAGATAAAGGCAGAAGTATCAACCTTACTTTTGAGTTAAAAAGAAACTGGTCAAATGGACTATATACAAGTCTTGCATACAATTATCTTGATGCAAAATCTGTGAGTTCTATTGAATCGGAGATTTCTTCAGATGCATTCTCATTAAACCCAACAGTTGGGCATCCTAACAGAGCTGTACTGGCTCCATCTATTTATGGAAACAAGCACAGAATTGTTGGTAATACTAACAAAACGATCGAGTATGGCCCGTGGAGCACTACACTGTCACTTTTCTTTGAGTATGCACAAGGTGGTCGCTATAGCTACACCTATTCTGGAGACTTAAATGGTGACGGATCAGGCCTCAACGATTTGTTATATATTCCTACGGATTCAGAGTTGGATCAAATGAACTTCAACACAGCTGCCGAAAGAGAGGCATACAGAGATTTCATTGCCCAGGATGAATATTTAAGCGAAAACCGAGGATCATATGCTGAGCGTTATGACGTATTAAGCCCGTGGTACTCAAGGTTCGACTTTAGATTATTACAAAATTATGAGCTCAACAATGGTCATTCTATTGAGTTCAGTATTGATATCCTAAACATCGGTAACCTTATCAGTTCAGAGTGGGGTGTTAGAGAAATACCAACCAATGTTCAACCTGTTGGAATTTTAACCAACCCTGATGGCTCTTTAGTATTAGGAGCAGATAATGCGCCTACATATACATTTGATTCAAATTTGAATAATACGTTCACAGCCAACACTGGCTTACAGTCAAGATGGCAGATGCAGTTTGGTTTAAGATATAGCTTCTAAACTAGTTGTAACTGAGTCGTCCTAAAATAGGTTGACAGTTTTTAATGTTAAATTTAAGACCGAAGGAGGTACTCTTCTTCGGTTTTTTCATGTATAAAGTTAGGTGTTTTCATATTTAAACTAAGATGTGGTCTT